>Ga0187892_10000340_pt1 | contig 123651 bp, 116 predicted proteins | sample MA1701073metaG_FD_139345 | JGI IMG/M metagenome (GOLD analysis project Ga0187892, IMG submission 139345) | Bio-ooze microbial communities from a basaltic lava cave in the Kipuka Kanohina Cave System on the Island of Hawaii, USA - MA170107-3 metaG ... | reverse complement strand
CCGCGCGACGAGCTCGCGCTTTGCTTTCATGCTCACCATCCGCCTCCTAGGGTCGTCCCTGGGTCAGCTTTTTAGGTGAGGCATCGACCCGGCTTGGGTCAGCATTATAGTGAGGCAGAGCGGGCCCTTGACACGGGGCGGCCGCCGGGGTATCCTGCCCGATTGCCGCAGACAACGGGTTCGCCCGTCGTCGCCGGCCAGCGTCGAGCTCTTTGACAGTTGCATAGGGATCCGCACGTAAGGTGCATGCATCGAGCACTTGGAGGTCAGCTTTGCTGAAGCTTCGAGGGTGCGCGGTGAATGCCTAGGGACAAGCCGCCGAAGAAGGACGCGCAAGCGGCGAAACGCTCCGGGGAGCTGCACGAAAGCGTTGATCCGGAGGTATCCGAATGGGGAAACCCCGCTTTGGGTAATGCCTGGCGACCCATGCCTGAATACATAGGGCATGAGGAGGGAACCGGGTGAACTGAAACATCTAAGTAACCCGTGGAATAGAAATCGAAGAGATTCCGTAAGTAGCGGCGAGCGAACGCGGAAGAGCCTAAACCAACCGGCTCGCCGGTTGGGGTTGTGGGGCCACCGCGAAGCCTCCCGAAGGGAGAGCGTGATTCGTGGTTCGTGACGAGTGACTCGTTGATTGGGACTCCCAATCGCGAAACGCCAATCGCGAATCGCCGATCGCTTCTTTCCCTTCGTGAGGCTTCGAAAAGGATTCCGATACGAGTGAGAAGAAGCGAACTGGAACGTTCCGCCACAGAGGGTGACAGCCCCGTATTCCCAAACTCTTATCGAATTCAGGTGGTACCCGAGTAGCGCCGTACACGAGGAATTCGGCGTGAATCCGCCCGGACCACCGGGTAAGGCTAAATACGGCTTGTCACCGATAGAGCAACCAGTACCGCGAGGGAAAGGTGAAAAGCACCCCGGGAGGGGAGTGAAATAGAACCTGAAACCGCGTCACCCACAAACAGTCGGAGCGCTATGACGGGAGCAATCCCGCCACGCGTGACGGCGTACCTTTTGCAGAATGAGCCTGCGAGTTATTGGTGCCGGCAAGGTTAAGCGTCTCAGACGCGCAGCCGGAGGGAAACCGAGTCCGAACAGGGCGTCAAGTCGGCACTAGTAGACCCGAAACTGCGTGACCTAGCCATGGCCAGGCTGAAGCCCCGATAACATCTGGGTGGAGGGCCGAACCAATTAACGTTGAAAAGTTACTGGATGAGCTGTGGTTAGTTCGGTGAAATGCCAATCGAACGCAGAGATAGCTGGTTCTCCCCGAAATGCATTTAGGTGCAGCGTTTGGCGGTGTCGTTCGGGGGTAGAGCACTGAATGGGCTAGGGGGCCTACCAGCTTACCGAACCCAACCAAACTCCGAATACCGGACGATCAGCCAAGCAGTGAGACCGCGAGTAATAAGATCCGTGGTCAAAAGGAAAATAGCCCAGATCCACAGCTAAGGGCCCTAAACGTGAGCTAAGTGTGAAACGATGTGAGGTCGCATAAACAGCCAGGAGGTTGGCTTGGAGGCAGCCATCCTTTAAAAAGTGCGTAACAGCTTACTGGCCGATTGTGACTTCGCGCGGATAATGTAAGGGGGCTAAAGCTCACTCCCGAAGCTTGGGGTCCCCCGACTTGTCGGGGGGCGGTAGGGGAGCGTCGTGCGCGCAGCGAAGCCGCAGCGTAAGCAGCGGTGGAGCGCGTACGAGCGAGAATGCAGGCATGAGTAGCGCTAAGTCCGGTGAGAATCCGGACCGCCGAAAACCTAAGGTTTCTCCGGCGATGCTCGTCATACGGAGGTTAGGCGGACCTAAGGTGAGGCCGGAAGGCGTAGCCGATGGACATCGGGTTGATATTCCCGACCCAGGGCGTGGGCAATGGAGGGACGCTTCTTGACGTTCCATCCCGCACTGTTGGTAGTTGCGGGCTACGTAAACGCTGGGTCCCGAGAGATCGGGACAAAAAGGCGAATACGGGGCAAAGAAACTCTTCGGAGGGACTGAACTGGAACTGAGGGGGGCCGAGAAAAGCTCCACAGCTAACCACGCTTCTGACCGTACTGCAAACCGACACAGGTAGGTGAGTCGAGGAGACTCAGGCGCGCGAGAGAACTCTCGTTAAGGAACTAGGCAAACGGGCCCCGTAAGTTCGCAATAAGGGGCGCCCCGAGAAATCGGGGCCGCAGCAAAGCAGCCCAGGCGACTGTTTACCAAAAACACAGGTCTCTGCTAAGGTGAAAACCGAAGTATAGGGGCTGACGCCTGCCCAATGCCCGTAGGTTAACGGGAGGTGTTACCCCGATTTATCGGGGAAAGCACTGAACCGAAGCCCGGGTGAATGGCGGTCGTAACTCTAACGATCCTAAGGTAGCGAAATTCCTTGTCGGCTAAATACCGACCCGCATGAAAGGCGTAACGACTTGGGCACTGTCTCAACGAGAAGCTCGGTGAAAATGTAGCACCCGTGAAGATGCGGGTTCCCCGCAGTAGGACGGAAAGACCCCGTGGAGCTTTACTACACCTTAAGATTGCGAATTGGTTATGCCTGTAGAGCGTAGGTGGGAGCTTCGGCACCAATGGAACACCACCCTTGCATAGCCGGTCCGCTAACCCCGGCCGTCATCCGGTCTGGAAACAGTCTTAGGCGGGTAGTTTGACTGGGGCGGTCGCCTCCTAAAGAGTAACGGAGGCGCCCAAAGGTGCACTCAGGCTGGTTGGAAATCAGCCGTTGAGCGTATAGGTATAGAGTGCGCTTGACTGCGAGACACACAAGTCGAGCAGGGACGAAAGTCGGGCTAAGTGACCCTCTGGTGGTGCGTGGGCACGCCAGGGTTCATCGGATAAAAGCTACCCCGGGGATAACAGGCTGATCTTGCCCGAGCGCTCACAGCGACGGCATGGTTTGGCACCTCGATGTCGGCTCGTCTCATCCTGGGGCTGTACAAGGTCCCAAGGGTTCCGGAGTTCACGGATTAAAGAGGCACGCGAGCTGGGTTCAGAACGGCGTGAGCCAGTTCGGTCCCTATCCACTGCGGGCGTAGGAAACTTGAGAGGAGTCGCTCCTAGTACGAGAGGACCGGAGCGAACCGACCTCTGGTGTACCTGTTGTGCCGCCAGGCGCAGAAGCAGGGTAGCCAAGTCGGGAAGCGATAAGCGCTGAAAGCATCTAAGCGCCAAGCGCACCTCGAGATGAGGTTTCCCACCATTTTGGGTAAGGCCCCCGGGAGAACACCGGGTAATAGGCTGCAGGTGTAAGTGCGTATATCTAAAGGCATTCAGCTGAGCGGTACTAATTGGCCGAGGGCTTCAGTAAAGCTCCTCCAAGTCGCCCGATGCATGCCTCTGCGGGCGGATCCCCTGTGCAACTCTCAAAGCGCTTGCGCTGCATGCGCGGTATGTGGAATGTCGGATGCGGAGTGTGGCATGGGACCACATCCCGCATTCGACATCCGACACCCACCCACAGTTTCTATTCGGGTGGCCATGGCGAGGGGGAAACACCCGTTCCCATTCCGAACACGGCAGTTAAGCCCCTCAGCGCCGGAAGTACTTGGCCGGCAACGGCCCGGGAGATAGGGACGCTGCCCGGATAGATGAATTGAACGGCCCGCCGATGATCGGCGGGCCGTTCTGCTTTGCTCTTCACGCGGCGCCCGATCCCGAACCGGGCGACATCTTTCTGACGGACCTAATCGTCCGCGAGCCGCCGCCACGACACACGGTCGTAATTGCCCGTCGTCGGGAAGTAGGGCGGCGGGTAGTCCGCCAGGCGCGGGTCGTAGTGGTAGTCCTTTACGTATCCGGTTCGGATCACGCCGCCGGAGAAGGTTCCAACCGGCCCGCGGTCCTTCTGGATGAGCCCGCCGATCAGCTTCAGTGTTCCCGTCGGAACTTTCGTGTTGTAGTTCTGAACGTAGAAGCTGCCGTCGGCGACCGTCTCGCTGCCGGCCATTACCACGGCATTGACCTCCATGGCTGTCGGGCACAGAGAGGAAAGCACGACGTTCCGGGCGATCAACCCCAATGTGCCAGGGCGAAGGTTTACCGGATCGTTGATCGGCAGGTTTGCATCGGGCGCTGAGGCGTACCGAACAGGTCCTGTGATCGTGATGTTCCGGCTACCGTTGACGTCCGTGGCGATGGTGTATGCGCTTCGCGTCAAGATGCTCGGCGGACTCTCCGCAGAAAGCCTGTTGTTGGCGATCGTGCCGGAAAGCGAGGTGATGTGGTTTGAGCTGTAAAGCACACCGGAGCCCCTGCCTGGAACCGTAGTTACAGGCCCCAGGCCTACCTGCACTCTGCGCTCGTTTGCCGCGAGGTCGACGGTCACGGTCGTGATCGTCACCCCTTGCGTGATGCGGAAGACTTGATTGCCACTGCCGTCTACTTGCAGCTGCACAGTCGAGTCGCCCACAACGTAAATCCCGCCGTTAACCGGAACATAGACCCCTGTTGCGCCGGGGAACCCGCTCGAGCCTCCCCATGCGGCCTCCTTCTGCACGTCGGACGAGCTGGGAAGCGAGATGCGGTCCACGCCGACCTGGTATCCCCTGCTTCCCGTGCGATAAACCTGAAGGAACTGGGGCTCGGTCGAGGGGTTCGTCGGAGCGTAATCCATCCTCGGGCCCGCGCCGGTCACCATGTCCTCGAAAATTGGGCCGGGCGAAGCTCCCCAGTTGATCTGGAAATTGCTGCCTCCCACATTGTTGCTGTGGGCCGGCCCTCGGATCTTGTCCGCGCTGATAAACCAGATCCTTCCGCCGCCGATAGAGGAAACCTCTCGATTCGTGAAGTACGCATACCGGCCGAACGACTGCTGACGGAGAATCAGCTCTACCTGTTCCGTTCGCCCATAGATGGAGCCGGAAGCCACAATCTTGTACTTTTTTAGCGTGAAGCCACCGTTGCCGATGTCGGGAGTGACCGTCACGGAGTACGTGCCATCGCCCATAGCCTGAGCGCCACCGAACGGATCGATCGCCTCGGTGCCGGGCGGCGGGAACGGCTGATCCTTCAGCCAGCGAACGGCGCGCTCGGCCCCCGATTCGGCCACATTGAACGCGAGCGTGCCCTCGCGAACGTGCCTCGCCAGGTGAAGGCCCTGAAGCGTGTTCGCGAGGATCGCCGTGCCTATGAGCACGACCAAAAAGACGGTAGCAAGCGCGGCCAGAAGCGCCGTTCCCTTGGCTCGCTTGGAACGGTACCGGCGCGCGCAATGCGCATGAGGCGTTCGAATCGGTGCCGATTCTCGAAGATTGGCTAGAACTCCCATCTCAATAGTTCCTCAAAAAGATCGCGCGATGGATCATCTCGCACGAAGCGGTGCGAACGTGGTTCGACTGGTTGACCCGGACGGTGATGTCGACGCTGCTCGGGTTGGAGCTCACAAACTCGACGTCGATCACGCCGCGGCTGACGATGCGAGGCGGTTCGCCGGTGGGGCTGCGTACAAGGGTGTTTCCGTTCGGATCCGGGTTGGCATTAGCGTCTCCGCGGTAGTAATCCAGAGGGCTTGCGGCATTCAGAAGGGCTCGATTGTACGTGCCGTCCGCCTCCAACTGCGGATAAAACACCCTGAGATGCGTCGGCGACAGGATCACCACCTGCTTTGCTTCTTGCAGGTCTCTCGTCATCCACTGCACGGCGCGGCTGGCGGACTGATCGACGTCTAGCTGTAGCGAAGTCCGCTCGTAGCTGCGGCCCACGTTCATCGTGAGTTGAGCCGATGCGGTGATTACGAACGTAATCACCGTCACTGTGAGCAGGGTCTCGACCAGCGAAAACCCGGACTGCTTATTCATTCAATCAACCTCTCGCAATGAACGCCTCGACGGTAAGCGAGCCGTTGCCCTGTTGAGCGTGGCTTCCGGACCAAGTTAGAGTAACGGTCACCTTCCGCACGGTGGCGCTGTAGTCCGTGACGGCGATCGTGCCAACCGGGTTGGCGTAGATCGTGTCGAGCTCGTCCACTTGGTCGAACTCGAACGGAGACGCGGTCGGGCTCGCGTCCACGATGCCCGCGTCCTTAAGCTCCGAGTAATTGAGCCTTCCCCATCCCACGGCTCGGAGCTGGTCGATCTTGTGCTGGACCAGGCTCGTCGCCTGCTGGTAGTTGCCCACCATCTTCTCGGTCTTGACGGCCGGGGGAATCAGCGCGGAGAACACGAGGGCGGCGCCCGCCACAATGAAGATCGAGATAACCACCTCGACCAATGTGTTGCCGCGAGTTTTGCGCGCGCGCGATTTGCTCACAAGTTCCAAATGCCAGCAATGGCGAAGCTCACCACGCGCAGGATTGACAGGTTCCCCGCGCACAGAGGCGCTCTGAGCGCGAATTCAGATTCCGGTCGCCAAGTCTGCAAAGTAACTGTAGAATGGGTTCGATCCCTTCGGACGGGCTCTGGCGTCCGTGGGATAGGAAGATGCCGCGTTCCACACGATCCCGCTTGCATGCCGGGAGCGCTTTCACGCTCCTCGAATTGCTGGTGGCATTGTCGATCGTGGCGATTCTCGCCGGCATACTCTTTCCGGTTCTTGCCAGGGCCAAGCTTGTGGCTAAGAAGACGGCTACGCTCAGCAATTTGAAGCAGCTCGGCATCGCGATGAACCTGTATTTGGCGGACTTCGACGACATCTATCCGGAGGCAGTACAGGGCGGCTGCTTCGGGCGCGCAGCCGAGTCGAACTGGCTTTGGGGAAAATCGCTGTTTCCGTACCAGAAGGGAAAACAGGTGTTCGGCGACCTTACCGCGCCGGAGATGCACGCGGGCCCGTTTCGATTCTTATCGAACGCACCTTATCCGGATGCGGGCGAGCCCGCGAATCCGCCGCCCTGCGCAGACGCGAATACGGACCGTCGCGCGGCTCCGCTCGGCATCAACCGCACTTTCCTCTCCTACTTTCAGTGCGATCCTCTTCACTCGGGCGGAGAGCAGATCGGCTGCACGAACGTCGCTTGGGATCCGCTGGCTCAGGGCTTCGAGGACTGCAACGGAAACTTCACCGCTTACTCATTACTGAAAGAAGCATCGCGGTACGCGCTGTTCGCCACGACTACGGCCGGATGCAGACCTGGGATTCAAGGATACATCGCGAGCCCTGCGCCCCCCATAAACCAGATCGACGGGCTGACGGGGCGGCTTGGCGATGCCACAGTTCTAGTCTTTGCGGATTGCCACGCGAAGAGCTTTCCGGCCGTGCGCGACGCGGACGTGGAGCGCGCCGCGGGGAGCGCCGCCGTGCGGTTTTCTCCGCTGCAGAATCGCCGGGCGACTCTGATGCGCGCGTCCGGCGCGCCGAACTATGCGAACGGCGTCCTGAACTGCGTGAACTTCAACGCGGCGCGCGTACATTGGAACGTCTGGGCCGCGCTGCCCGGCGAAGAACCGGACGTGGACGTGCTCTGCGAGAGCTTGCCGTGAACCGACAACAGCTCTGGGCGAGTCGTACTCAGGAGTGCCATCCATGAGGGCCGTGAGGAATCGTAAATGGCTGGTCGTCGCCGCGTGTATCGCCGGGGTCGCGATCTCGGCACTGGCGCTGATCGTCCATTCCGCCACTCGAGGGGCTCCCGAGCCGGCCGAGTATCACAAGCAGCCTCCCTCCGACGGAAGCCGATACCGAGCTCCAGATTCGAATCCTGCCGACCAGCTTTAAGCGGCGCCCGCTTTGTTTTCGATATCGGTCAAACTTGGGAAGGAGGAATCGACCTGGACGTCGAAGAACGTCCGTACCTTCGGGCCGCGCCGGCGTATGCGTCATGGAGACGGCCCAGATTCGGCAGGAGGACCCTACGTGGAAGGCGGAAAGACCTGGCAGTACGTCGTGATCGTCATTGGCATCATCGCGGCCGGATTCGTGGTCTGGCAGATGATGAAGAGCTAAGCTAAGGGCACGGGTTCCGGATTGGCCCAAGGACTCCGCTATCGGAGTGCCTCGTTTCGCGCCTCAAGGAGGTCGCGCATTCGGTGCTTAGCTGCGCGGCGCCCGAAGGCGCCGCGCAGCGGCTTTAGTCCAGGGTCTCGGCGCGATGGAGCATTCGCTGAATGTCCTGCGCGCTGAGCTCGATCAGGTCCGCCCTGTAGCGGATCTCCAGGTATTCGCCGTCCCGGTCCTCTCGGCGGACGACGCGAATGGGAGGCGCGGGCGCGCTCGCGGGAGCCGGCAGCCAGCGCCTTCGCGCGCGGACCGCCGGAGGCTCCGGCGCGATCTGGATCAGTACGACCCGGGCGCCCATCCTCTCGAAGTGCTTTTCGATTTGCTTGACAGCCATTTCCGTTTCCCTTTCGAATCGAGGTCGGGGCGCCCCGAATACGAGGCGCGAACGAGGCAGCGGGCTGCGGATGCGCGCGTCAGCCGAAGCTGCGAGCGAGGGCCGAAACCGGGATCAGGGTAAGGAGCGGCTTACGCCGCTGGACGACGAGGCGCTCTCACGCGCCGTTGTCGGGCGCGCAAGCGCGGACGGTTGCAATCAGCTTGCGCATGGCAGGTTTCTCCTGGTAGCGGGGGTTTAGACGCGCGCGCACGACGGAAGGTTTCGCGCTTCTCCAAAGTTTCTTTCGGGATGCAAGTCAGCCTGGGTCTCTTCGCGGGCGCACTAGTTCGGAAAGAACCTGGGAAGCACGCGCAGCGCCAACGCAAGGAGCGCCACAATTACCACCACGACCACGATCGGAACGAAGTAGAGGAACTCGACGGGCTTGTCGTCGAGCGGCATCTGGGCGATCCGTTCCTCCTCTTCCGGGCCGATCGGGTTGGACGCGAGCGCCTCGTCCACCGCCTGGCGAATCTCCGGGGATTGGAGCAGAGACGCGTCCTCGATCCAGACCTCGAACGGCCCTCCGGGCTGGAGCCAAGAGATGCCGGTCTGGCCGTACTTCATGCTGACAGGCAACCCCAACTCCTTGAGTCGGCTCTCCACGAGCCGCGCCTGGACGAGGTTGAGCCCATAGAACACACGCGCTCTCGCCAAGTGGTCAGTATGCCCGACGCATCGGGCATCGGAGCCGCGCGGTGCCGCCGCGGCCCCACATTCGAACCCATCCTCGGCGTTTGGAGGTTCGCTCCTCCTCTGCTATAGTGCCTTGTAGATGGCTACCGTTAACGCCGATTCGAGCCTGCGCGACAAAGTCGCCGCACACTTTTCCGAGGCGTTTCGCCAGATCGGCAAGGCGGCGGGAAGCGAAGCGTACGCCGAGGGGCAAGGTTGGCACCGCATCCATACGCGCCTCCCGCACTTCTTGGCGAATGTCGGCATTGTGGAGTCGGGTGCGGACCTCAAGGCCCTGCAGGCGGCGGTGGAGCCGCTGGTGAGCCCGACGATCTCTTCCAGCCTGCTCTTCCAGTCGAGCGACGTTTCGGACCAAGCGATTGCACTTCTTGCCGGAAATGGGTTTTATCGTCTGGGGGCCATGCCCCTCATGACAATCGACATCCGCCGCTTGCCGGACACCAAGCTGGTGGAGGGTTTCGATCTAATTCGAGTCGGTACGCCGGATGCGAAGGCATGGGGACAGGCTTTGGCTGATGGATATGGCCTCCCGGCAGAAGTGGGGGCGATGTGCGCTGCGCTCATCGGCAGGAAAGGCATCGAGGCCTACGCCGCCGTCCAGAACGACAGAATCGTAAGCACCTCGATGGCTTATCTCCACGACGGCCTCGCCGGAATCTATTGGGTTGCGACCATAAGGGAAGCAAGGGGCCGCGGCATCGGACGGCACATGACGGCTTTTCCGTTGCGCGTCGCGTCGGAGAAGGGTTATGCGGTGGGAGTGCTGCAGTCCACCGAAATGGGCTACTCGGTCTACCGGAACCTGGGATTCGAAGAGGTAGGCGCCGTGCCGCTCTTCGCTAGGCTTATTGGGCCGGCGCAAGGTCCGAGCTAGCTCGAGAAATCGAGTTCGCACAGCGGCGATCCAGGTAGAATTGAGTCTGTGGAAAGGGTCGTTCGGGTCTTCAAGAGCTTCGAGGAGGCTGAAGAAGCGGACCGCGAGTATTATCGGTCGCTGACACCGAACGAACGACTCGCGATTCTGTTTACACTTGTCGAACGGTATGACTGGTTTGGACAAAGACCTACGAGAACTCGTCGAGCTGTTCAACGCAAGAGGGATTGAGTTTATCGTCATCGGCGCGCACGCTCTCGCCTTTCATGCACTGCTGCGCTACACCAAAGACCTTGACCTCTTCGTGCGAGCCACGAAGGAAAACGCCGAGAGAATCTCGGATGTGTTGGCAGAGCTCGAAGGAGTCCGCAGATTCTCGGCGGACGATGTATTGCACCCCGGCCATTTCATCGTTATCCGCGTGGAGCCGAATCGGATAGACATCCTAACGGAAATCGAAGCCGTGAGCTTCGATCAAGCATGGGCGAATAGGGTCCAAGGTGAGCTCGACGGGATTCCTGTGGCGTTTATCGGCCTCCAAGACTACTTGGCCAATAAGCGCGCAACGGGCCGACTTCAAGATCTTGCGGATGCCGAGCGCGCGGAGGCAATTGCGCGCCCCAAGCCTAAAGAGGAGCATGGGGCGGATTAGGACGGGCGAGACAGGAGCCTCCTGATTCACGTCGAACTCACTTCCGATGAGAATCGGAATCTTCACAGCCCTCTTTGGCGACAAATCGCGCTCGGAGACCTTCGACATCGTCCAAGCCGAAGGAATCGAAGCGGTCGAGTTCGGCGGAGGGGCCTACCCCGGAGCGGCGCACCTGGAGATGGACCGCCTCCTGACCTCGAAGGCGGAGCGCGACAAGCTCCTGAAGGAAGTCGAGTCGCGCGGATTGATCGTCTCGGCGCTCAGCTGTCACGGGAACCCCATCCACCCGGACAAGAAGATCGCAAGGGAGCACCACGACGCCTTCGTCCAGTGCGTCGAGCTCGCCGCGATGCTGGGCGTCGAGAATGTCAACGGCTTCTCCGGATGCCCCGGCGACGGCCCGAACGCGCTCAATCCCAATTGGGTCACCTGCCCCTGGCCGGATGAATTCCGCGACATTCTCGAATGGCAGTGGAAGAACGCCGTCATCCCATACTGGAAGGAGCAGGCCGCATTCCTGAAACGGCACAAAGTCCGCTTTTGCATCGAGATGCACCCCGGCTTCGTCTGCTACTCGAACGAAACTCTCCTGAGGCTGCGCAACGGCGTTGGCAAAGACGGCGACGCGATCGGCGCCAACTTCGACCCCTCGCACCTCTGGTGGCAGGGGATCGACCCGATCGCCGCCGTCCGCGAGCTGGGAATGGAGGGCGCCCTCTACCACGTCCACGCCAAGGACACCCGCATCGATCCCTACAATTCGGGCCGCAACGGCAACTTGGACACCAAGAGCTACGGCGACATCCTGAACCGCTCGTGGGTCTTTCGCAGCGTCGGCTACGGCCACACGCTCGGCTGGTGGAAGGACTTCGTCAGCAACCTCCGCATGGCGGGCTACGACTACGTGCTCTCCATCGAGCACGAGGACGGCCTGATGTCGCCGATGGAGGGCTTACGCAAGGCGCTGCAAGTGCTCAAAAGCGCGGTCATCTCCGAGCCGGCCGGGGAGATGTTCTGGGCGAGGGACTGAGCCGAAAGGCATAGGGCGATCCTGTCCGGCTCTGCCCGGTATAATGCGCCGACACCCTGAGTCCCGGAGAGCCCATCCTTGCGTCAACGCAGCTATCTTTTCTTGCTAATCGTGCTCGGCCTCGCGGGCATCTCGGGCTGGCTTTACACGGTTCGGAAGGAGAAGCTCGGGCTCGACATTCAGGGCGGCGTCCGGTTCACCTACAAGATGAACCTTGCCGAGCTGAAGCCGGAGGAGCGCGACCGGCTCGACGTAAACCGCCTGCGCCAGATCCTCGAAAACCGCGTCGTTGGGAGGCTCGGCGTCGCCGAGGGAACCGTCCAGCTAAAACTGCCTGACCAGTGGATCATAGAACTGCCTGGGTTTACCGATGCGACCGAGGCCGAAAGGGTGCTGGGCACGACGGCTTCGATCGAGTACTACCACGCGAAGACTGTGGCCACGGATCGAGCCCCGATCCGAAAGTACGAAGTCGGCCAGCAGACTCGGTTCAAGGAAAGCCCGGCGTACGAGTTCAAGCTCCGCGCGACGGGGAAGAAGATCCTCCCCGGCACGCCCGAGTACAAGGAGATGATCCAGAGCTGGGACAACGACACCAGCACCCGCGAAGTGGATCCGATCCTGAAGGGCGCCGACCTTGCCGACGCGAAGGCGCAGCAGCAGGGCGCGGAGAGCTACATCCCGCTCATGGAGTTCACACGCTCCGGCGCGGAAAAGATCGAGCGCTGGTGCCGCAAGTATCAGAACCGAGGCGAGCAGCTCGCGACCGTCCTAGACGGCGTCGTTCTCAGCATCGCGCCCCTGAAGGACAACGTGATCCTGACGGACAACGCGGTCATCGAAGGCCGCTTCGAAACGAAGTACGTAACGGACCTCGTCGCGCTTCTGCGAGCGGGCGCGCTGCCGGTCTCGCTCGACAAGATTCGAAGCGAGCGCGTGGACCCGACGATCGGCAAATTCGCGCTGGGCCAAATCCAGAACGCCGGAATGATCGCCTTTGCGATCATCGCCGCGTTTCTGATCGTGTATTACGTGTTCCCCGGCATCGTGGCCCTGACCGCTCTGCTGCTTTACATTCTGTTTACGTTAACGGCACTGAAGCTGATCAATGCGACCTTCTCGTTGGCGGCGATTGCGGGCTTCATCCTGTCCGTGGGCATGGCCGTGGACGCGAACATCCTGGTGTTCGAACGCCTGAAGGAGGAGCTTCGCGGCGGCAAGACGCTTCAAGCGGCGATCGATCTGGGATTCAAACGCGCCTTGCCGGCCATCGTGGACTCGAACGCCTGTACGATCCTTACATCGTTCGTGCTGATGGTCCTCGGAACGGGCCCGGTCAAGGGCTTCGCGACGACGCTCATCATCGGCGTTGCGATATCCCTGTTTACAGCCGTAACCGTTACCCGGCTTCTCTTGAACTTCCTTGTCGGCTCGGGCCTCGGCGCGAATCCCAAGTGGTATGGCCTGAATCGGCAGTGGTTCGGCGAGAAGTTCGAAGCCGGAGCCGCCGCAAAGCCTCTCGCGATCATCTCCAAGCGCAAGCTCTTCTTCGCGATTTCGCTCGCGACGATCATTCCCGGAGCGATCGCGATCGGCATGGGCGGCATCAAGCCGAACGTGGAATTCCTCGGCGGTTTCGAGGCGGCGTTTGCGGCAGGCAATACGGAAATCACGACCGCCCGAATCGTAAAAAACCTTGAGGCGGCCGGCATCTCGGGAGCGAACGTCAAAATCGGCGGCGACCCGACGAACAAGCTCGTTTACGTTACGGTGCCCTCGAAGGACATCCAAGGACAGAGCCAGCAGGCCAGCGCGCGCATCGCGCAGGCCGCGGGATTCAAGGCGGAGGACGTCCGCGAGTTCAACGAGGTTGGTCCGATCGTGCAGAAGGAGATGGTCCAGAACGCGATTCTGGGCGTCATCTTCAGCTCCGTCCTGATCGTCGTGTACCTCGCGATCCGCTTCGGATTCGCCTTGGGCGGGTTCGTCGTCGGCCTTCGATTCAGCTTTGCGGCTATTGGCGCGCTGCTGCACGACGTGCTCTTGGTCGTGGGGCTTGCGGCGGTGTTTGGATTCTTGAAAGGCTGGGAGATTTCGGGCCTGTTCGTCACGGCGATGCTGACCGTGATCGGCTTCTCGACTCACGACACGATCGTTATCTTCGACCGAATACGGGAGAACTTGCGTCGGCATCTGCCCGGCGAGGACATCGGGCACCTCATCGACAAATCGGTCACTCAGTCCATCGCGCGGTCCATCAACACGGCGTCCACCGTGATAGTTTCCTTGGTTCTACTTATCTGGATCGGCTCGGCGACGCCCGACCTGTCGTTCTTCAACTCGATCATGCTTTGGGGGATCATCGCCGGCACTTACAGCTCGATCTGGAACGCTTCGCCGATTCTATACGTGTACGACCGCTGGATCGCGAAGCGAAAGGGCGAACAGGCGACGCTGCTGGGCATCGCGGCGCACGAGCTCGCGCGAATGCGCGTTCTCGCGCAAGAACAGGATCGCGATGCGCGCGCGCGCGCGACGGAAGAGCAGTACGGACAGGTGCGCCGCCGGCGAGCGGCAACCCCGCCGGGCCAGGTCCCTCTCGACGACTGACGTCCGGAACGCGGTCACCCGGGCTTGTTTTGGCTCACTCCGCGTATTCCAGCTCCCGCAAGTGCCCCATGTTCATCCGCCAGTCCACGCGCACCGCCACGTGAAGCTCCAAGAACACGTGCCTGCCCAGCAGCGCCTCGATCTCCTTACGCGCTTCCGTACCGATCTTCTTGATCTGCGCGCCGCCCTTGCCGATCACGATCGCCTTTTGCCCGGGCCGCTCGACAAGGATCGAAGCGCTAATGCGCAACAGCGCCTTTTCGTCCTCCGCCCAATCGTCGATCCGCACAGCCGCCGCGTAGGGCACTTCTTGCCTCGTGCTCACGAGCACTCGCTCGCGGATCAGCTCCGCGACGAGGAAGCGCGCCGGCTGGTCCGTGAACTCGTCCTCGGGAAACAGCGCCGGCGACTCGGGAAGCCTCTCCACGATCAGGTCCAGGAGCTTGTCCAAGTTGTGTCGCTTCGTGGCGGACGTGAACATGGAGGCTTCGGACCGGAAGAGCCTCTGGTACTCCCCGACGCGCTCCGTGACGAACTCCGGCGGAAGCAGATCCATCTTATTCAGGCACACGACGCGTTTTTCCGGCGAGCCCTCCGTAGCGGCGATCACCAGCCCCGCCAAGTGGTGGTCGAGCCTGTCCGGCGCTTTCGAAACGTCCACGACGGCGACGATCGCGTCCACGTCGGCAAGAGCGCTCTTGGCCTGCTCGACCATGGCCCTGCCGAGGCGCGTGTGGGGCTCGTGGAATCCGGGCGTATCCAGAAACCCGACCTGGAATCCCTCTCCGGTGACGATGCCCAGGACTCTGCGGCGGGTCGTCTGAGGCTTGTCGCTAACGATCGAGACCTTTTGGCCCACGAGCGCGTTCAGAATCGTGCTCTTGCCCACGTTCGGTTTTCCGATGAGGGCGGCCATGCCCGCTTTGTGGACCATGTCGCTACTGGCGCTTTCGGAACAGCACCTGCTTGCGCAGGTCTCCGAACTCTTCGCCTCCCGAATCGGGACGCGGGCTTCTTCGGCGAGCGCGCCGCCGCCTTCCCACCGCCTGTTCCGGCTCGCGCTCCGGCTCCTCGTCCTCTGGCTCCTCCTCGTCGATCAGCTTCGGCCTGAGCAGCCACTCGTCGCTCACCTCCTCGGGGACGCCTCCCTCGATCCACTCGTCCAGCTTGACTATCGGCACGTCCATCGCGGCGAGGTCCAGGCGGGCAACGTTTTCGTCGCGTTCGGGCAGCGTTTCCATTTGCAGCAAGTCGTCGTGAGAAGCGCTCAGGCAGGCCTCTACGTCCTCGGGCAAGCCCACCAGGAACAGATGAGTTCCGCCGTCGTTCGCCTGAAATCGCAGATTGGTCGCATCGGTTGCGACCCAGTCCTCTGAGTGAAGGTCGTAGGCGGACCATTGGTTGGGAAGCATCAGCGTTCGCGAGCCCGAGCCCGTGCAGTGAACCGCCAAAAAGGGCGGACGGACGTGGACCACGTCGTCCTGGTAGTTCCAAATATGCGCTCCGGCAAGCTGTCCCAGCGCGCGAACCAGCGCGGGTGAAACGACCGGCTCGCCCATGAACACCGACTTCCAAGACTTACCCGGATCCTCGCCGTCCGAGAACTCCCGAACGACGAAGCTTGGCAATCCGGTTTGGGAGTACTCTCCGAGCACGTTCGCATCTTCGGGTATCGCGAAGTAGCTCGGCTCGAGGCGAGCGCCCCCGATGAGCCCCCGATCCGGAAACGCTTCGCTCAAGGGGTCCCGCCGGTTCAGAACGGTCGTGCCGGTCTTGCTATGGAACGGCTGCGGCTTAAGCGCGATTCCGGTGACCTCACGAGCGCGCTCCAGCGATTCCCGTCCGGTGTCGAAAAGCCCGGCGCAGTAGAGCCAGAAGAGCACTTTGCCGTCGCGCTGAAGCCTGCCCTTAATCGCGGCGCGGTGCTCCGGTCGCATGTCCCACGCGTTCAAAAAGATGTAGAGCTTGCTTTCGGGAAACGTCTCCCGGTGCGCAAGGTCGCTCAAGAGATAAAAGCCCGCGCTGAGCCCCGACCTCAGCACGGACTCGCGAACGTTCTGTACCAGCAGCGCGAAGGAAGTCTCGTCCACGAGGTAGGCGAGCGCCCGTTCGTCGATAAAGACGGCCACGTCCGGCGGGCCGAACGGCGCAGCCATCCGCTGAGTCAGCAGTTCACGCGCACGCGCCCCTCGGTCCCAGATGCTCGCGGTTTTCAGCCACCCGTTGCCCCAAAGGTCCATCCAGCATACGCCCGATGCGTGCGCGAGAGCCGCCCCAATCCCCCGCCAGTGCACGCTCTCCAGCGCTTGCGGGGTCTTGATCACCGGATTGAAGTCGTCCGGCTCGCGGTACTCGCCGATGGAAGTCTTGAAGTCCTCCTCGCTGATGTATAGCTTGCCGTTCAACGGAAAGCTGTCGATCGGCGACGGAAACGGAGCCGCGCCTCCGGGCTCTCGGCTCCGATAGCTCGGCGGTCCGGCGATGAAGTCGATTTCCGGCGTCCGAAGAAGCTTGCCGAGCGAGAGGTGGCCGCTCGAAGGATGCGACCACTCGAAGGTATAGCCGTAGCTTGCCCCAACCAGAAAACGGCCCTCCGAGGCTTCCTTGACCGCATACGCGAGGTCGCTGATTCGATGCACGGTCGCGTCGCTCAGAAACAGGTGGTAATCCACCCAGGGACGTTCGCGCCGGCTGACGCGGATGAATTTGGAGGCCTCGTTCGCGTGGCCGTGAAACTCGGGGACTTCGAGCTTGTCGAAAGTCGCTTCACCATCGAACCAGGCGGCACGCAGCGCGACTTCGTCGTTCAGGTATCGGGTGCGGGCCCACTCGCGAAACCCTCGAGTCGCGGCCGGCGAGCTGTCATACCCCACGCCCTCCGGCGAAAACCACTCGCCTCGCTCCAAGTGGATGCCTACAATGTGGTCCGCGCTCGGGGCGATTCGCATCCTTCGAACGAACTCCACGAGCGACCTTCTCGCCACATCCCAATACTCCGAGTCGCAAACGCTGGGCTCTGCGGACCTCCCCGTTTGATCCGAATAGGCTGCGTCGGAGTACCGCTCCTCCCAGCCTTTCGGGGCCACGAACACGAGCCGAAACACTACTTGGGCTTCCGGGTCCGTTTCGACCGACTTTGCAAGGAGATATGCGGCGAGCGATACCGCCGAGTCCACGCTCGACAGGTCCACTTCGAATTCCACGAGCAAAAAGTGGAGGTGAACGCCCGCTTCGCTCGCAAGCCTGAGCTCTTCGAGAACTGTCTGGGAGCGGCGCTCGTCTGGCGCGCTTCCAAAAAACGCGAACGGCGGGTATACGCGCCCGTTTCGTACAAGAGTGGGGATTCCATCTCGGACGACGATCTGCGGCGCATCCGGAGGAATTGGAATCAAGGGTTTGTGCGGAGCGTCGGCTTTGGGTTCCGGTTCGGGGACGCTCGCGACAGCGCTTCGAGGCCCGCTGCTTTGCGCCTTCTTTGGTTCGCCGCGCCTTCGAAACTGAGCGGGGCGGAGCGCGAACTTAACCGCGACGGAATCCTCGAGATTCGTCAATTCAGGCTCGTCTCTCTCCGCAGGCTTGTCTGGGATCGTTCGCGAGCGGCCGCGCGGTCTAACTTCGGCTTGAACGCGCCACGAAGCGATCGGCAAATCCTCGTCCGATTTCGCGCCCGTCCGCGCGGGCGCCCGTTCTCTTGTTGCTTTCGCCCCGGCCGGCTTGCGCCTTGTGGGCCGTTTCGGGGAAGGCCGGGACGCCGCTTTCTCCGTGGCACTCTCGGGCTCTTGGATCGAGGGCTCTTTTGCCTTGGGCTTCGCCGCGCGCGTTGTGGCAGGAGCCTTCTTCGCTGGCTTCTCCTTGGCTATTGCGGAGACGGACCCCTTAGACCTCTCCTTGCTGGCCGCGGCCGATGCCTTCGCTTTGGGCCTCTTGGAATCCGCGGTCTTCCGGGTCTTGGTGGGAGTTGGCGTCGACGCGGTTTCTTGCGCCTCGGTTTCTTGCTTCTTCTTCTTCGGCATGTCGCGTCGACCCGTGATCGGTCCTCAGGTCGGCGGCAAATCCAGACCGATTCCCTCGCGGAGACCTGCGCGGCCCCCAATCCGGCCGCTCCCTCGCGCACGGCAGCGTTCTGCGGCCCCGCGATGGCGTTCGCCTTCGGACGATTGTTGGATTATGGCAGATCGGGGGCATCGGTTCGGTTCTCGGGAAGCTAAGGAGGGCCGCCGGATCGACGCCGGACACAAACCCAGCTAAACAACCGGCTTTCGAATGCCGAACATGAATGGTAGCCAACTCGGAAAAGGAGACGAAACTCATGGACATCCTTGCCATAGGCCGGATGCCCTTCGCCAAGCCGGCGATTGGCGATCCGATGGAGCCGAGGCAAGCTGAAGAGAACGGATTCGGACAGGAGAGCCTAGCGAAAGCAAAGCCGACAGCACCGCAGGCAAGCGGGCAGGGCGTGGAAGAGGCATCGAGCAAACAGCAGATCGCTCACTCGAAACAGCCGGACTTCCAACTCGCACCGATCGGCGCCCGCGACGCTGATTCTCCTCTCGACTCCGTTTCCAGCCAGCCCTTAGACGACTCTGCGCCTGAGCCGTACCAAAGCGGCAAGCCGGAGCTTTCGACGGGGACGAATCTCGCCTCGCACTCGGGTGCTCACTGCTTCTTTGGCGCCCCGGAAGGGTGTGCCTTTGAGACCTCGATGCTCAGCGGTGCCGATGTCGAGCAGAGTCCGGCCGGCTCGGCGGCAGCCGACGTCAAGACCCCTCGGCCAATAATCGCATTTGGAGGCTCGATGGGGCAGACGATCGAGCACCCGCTGCCGAATTTCGACCTGAGCCTCGGGCGGTCTAGCGGCATCGACTCGCGCGGCGAGATCGGTAGTACAGGCAAACCTGCGATTCTCGCCTCGGGAACAGGCTTCGGGCTCTCGGAAGGGGCGAGCGTCGAAATCCCGCTTCCCATAGGCGCTCCCAATTCTGGCCCGTCCACAGGCATCGATCCCCGCGGCGAGAGCGGTAGCACAGGCAAGCCCGTGGTTCTCGCCTCGGGAACAGGCTTCGGGCTCTCGGACGGAGCGAGGGTTGAAATCCCGCTTCCTATAGGCACTCCCAACTCTGGTCCGTCCACAGGCATCGATCCCCGCGGCGAGAGCGCGAGCGCGGGTAAGCCCGTGATTCTCAGCTCGGGAACAGGCTTCGGGCTCTCGGAAGGGGCGAGCGTCGAGCTCCCGCTTCCCATAGGCGCTCCCAATTCTGGCCCGTCCACAGGCATCGATCCCCGCGGCGAGAGCGGTAGCACAGGCAAGCCCGTGGTTCTCGCCTCGGGAACAGGCTTCGGGGTTTCGAACGGGGCTAGGATTGAGCATCCGTTGCCGGGAACCTCTCCCACGCCGCCGTCCTCGGGAGCGGGCTCCCAGGGCGTGTCCGGCACAGCGCGAGGCGACTTGGCGGCCTCGTCCGACGATGTTGCAGTCACTCTGTCGGTTGCAAACACCGGGCCCGAAGCTCCGCCGTCCCCCGTTTCCATGCGAACTGATCCAAGGGGAGCAGCCGACCTGCTGAAGTCCACAGGGGAAGTGCGGCAGTCGCCGCCAATCAGTATTAGCCTGGAGGGCGACCGACCCGACAATGGCGCAGACGGGGCGCTTCAACGCGTTCCCCTTAAAGCGACGTCGACGGGCGAGGCGGGAGCCGCGCAAACTCAGCTAGCGGAGGCCGAGGCGTCCGGCTCCAAGCCGGATGCGGGAATGGGGCTTGGGTTCGCGCAAGTGAAGTCCGCCGCAGCTGCCGGCAATTCTGGTGCGGCCGCATCCGAGCCGTCTGCGGGAGCGGTCCGGCCACATGTCGACGAGGTAGCAGGGGATGAGGCGGCGGCGAAGTCAACGTCGTTCGAAGCGGAAGGGAAGACCGAAACGGGTTTCGGCATCGGCGCAGGAATCCGAAACGACGCCAAAGCAGATTCCTCGAATCAGTCCCACGACGTTACGTTTGGGACCCAGAAAGACCAAGGTTCACAAGGAAGGACAGACGCTTCCGCCCTGGTTCGTCAACTCGCGGACAGGATCGAGCAGCTCGCAGCGATTCGCCCGAGAGACGGCGTTCGGATCCGGCTCGAGCCGGAGTACCTGGGCTCGGTAACCATAGTGGTGCGGGGCGGCAGGTCGAATGTTGAGGCGGAGCTCGGTGCTTCCAATCCGGACGTGAAAGCCGCTCTTGAAGCCAACAGGCAGCACCTCGCGGCGGCCTTGGAAGCGCGTGGCTATCACCTCGCGGCGATAACCGTGGACGTGCAGCAGGAGTCCGCCTCCTCGAGCACCGGCGCGGACTCTCGCACTCAGAGCGAGCAGCACGGCGAAACAGGAGCCCGCGCTTTTCACGGCAACCGCGCGCTCGTCTCGGACGCCGCCCCACCGAAGCTTTCGTGGGCTTCTTCGACGGGAGTCGACATCTGGATCTAGGAGAAGCAAAAGATGCAAGCAATAACTCAGATCGCTCCGGCAACGACTCAGCCGGCTATTCCCCAGCGCAAGAACGAGTTGGACATGAACATGTTCCTGCGCCTGCTCGCCGCGCAGCTCGAGCACCAGAACCCGCTCGAGCCGATGAGCGAGCGCGACTTCTTCGCACAGCTCGCGCAGCTGGGCACGGTTCAGGGCATGGACAGGCTGCAGAAGTCGCTCGAAGTGGCCCAGGCCTCGAGCCTGTTGGGAAAGGAAGTCACGGCCGTTCGGCCTATGACCGAATCTGCGAGCGGATCGAACGAGCTCGTCATCGGCCAGGTCGTCGGGCTCTCGATTCGTAACGGAGAGCATTGGCTCGTCTTGCGGGAACTGAACGGAGGTCTCGTAGACGTGCGGATGGGCGCGGTGAGAAGCGTCGCACTTCCGTCCGCGCCTTAACCGAGAAGCGAAACAGAAATGGAAAGCCGAATCCAGAACCCGGCCGTCGCGAACCTAGCGCTGGGCCAGCCCCCGAAGGCAGGCCCTGCCCATGGGATCGCGAGGGACGAGTTCCAATCGATCCTGCAAGACCGCTTAAAGGTAAGCGGGCACGCACAGACGCGCCTCCAGAGCCGCAACATACAGCTCGAACGCGAGCAATGGGAGCGGGTACTGGCGGGCGTGGAGCGTGCCGCGTCCAAAGGCGCGCAGGAATCGCTCGTCATGGTGGACGACGTTGCCCTGATCGTGAGCGTGAAAAACCGCACTCTGATCACGGCAGTCGACCAAGGGCACCTCAAGGAGAGCGTGTTCACGAACATCGACAGTGCCGTCGTCGTTTAGCCGTCTTCGGCGATCGACGCGGCCCTCGACCCCCCAAGGAAAACCAAGAACCCCGAAAAGAGCGGAACGGGCCGGATCGAGGAGCCTCCTCGAGGGCCCGCCGAACTCCCGAACGGAAGACGGCGCCGCGCGAATCGGGAATCTGCAACGGAGGCAACTCGACAATGCTACAGGCACTCCTGGCCGGCGTGGCCAGCATTCGCGCGCATCAGACGCGCATGAACGTCATCGGCAGCAACCTTTCGAACGTCAACACCACGGCTTACAAGAGCTCGCGCGTGACGTTCCAGGACATGATCGCCCAGACCGTACGCGGCGCGACGCGCCCCTCGGCGAACCTGGGCGGAACCAACCCAATCCAGTTCGGGCTCGGCGTCAGCGTCGCCAGTACGGACGTGAACGTAGAACAGGGATCGCTCAGCGCGACCAACCGTCCGACGGACATCGCTATCCAAGGCGGCGGCTTTTACATGGTCGGCAACGGCAGCCGCATCGCATACACGCGAGACGGCGGCTTCGACCTCGACGCCCTTGGCGATCTCGTGCACCGGGCTACGGGCGAGCGGCTGATCGGCTGGACCGCGGACGGCTTCGGCAACATCAACGCTACACAGCCGCTTTCGGCTGCGTCCTCTCTCCGGATCCCGATCGGCCAGATCAGCGCTGTCCAAGTAACGAACCTCGCGGAGTTCGCGGGGAACCTGAACGCGACAGCAGCCGCGACCGACGAGTGGCGAAGCACGTTCCGCGTATTCGACACCCTGGGCGGCCCGCACGACCTGGAGATCCGGTTCTTCAATCGGATCGGCAGTCCCCCGAGCCCACCCGCTCCCGGAGGCGCCGTATCGAGTTGGTCCTGGGAAGTGACCGAGCCGCCGTCCGCGACCGTAATCGGCACGTCGGAAGGCGCGACGCCCACTGGCGAGAGGCTGTTCTTTGACGCGAACGGCATGCTGATCGCCCCGAGCGTCGCGAACCAGGTCGCCGTTCCCGCGGGAAGTGGCCCGGGCTTCACCTTCGACCTGGACTTCTCCGCCATCAGCCAACTGGCGACGGAGACGCAGGTCCAGATGACGAACCAAAACGGATATCCGCCCGGATCACTTCAGGGGTTCTCAATCGGAGGCGACGGGATCATCACCGGCATCTTCACGAACGGCCTTACTAGGGCCCTCGGACAGATCGCCATGGCGATCTTCCCGAACCCCGGCGGCCTTGAGCGGACGGCCTCCAACCTGTGGAGAGTGACCAACAACTCGGGCGTGCCCGTCGTCGGCCAGCCGAGAACCGGTGGACGCGGAAGCGTCAACTCGGGATTCCTGGAGCAGTCGAACATCGACATCGGCCAGGAGTTCACGGACCTCATCGTCACCCAGCGGGGCTTCCAGGCCAACACGAAGGTCGTGACGACCGTGGACGAGATGCTTCAGGACCTACTGAACATGAAGCGGTAAACCGCGTCCGCGAAATCGGACCAGCCCCGTCTCGGTAACTCCGGTACGGGGCTTTACTCTTGAATCGCGCCGTTGCACTCCGAAAGAGAAGCCACAGGTAACCTGCCGGCGATGTCCACTCAGCGCAGCGTCGTCACCACAAAGCAAGCGCCCGCCGCGATCGGTCCCTACAGCCAGGCGATCCGGGCAGGGAGCCTCGTGTTCTGTAGCGGCCAAATCGCTCTGAAACCGGATGGTGAGCTTGCCAAGGGGTCCGCCGCGGAACAGGCCGAGCAGGTGCTAACAAACCTCAAATCGGTCCTCGAGGCCGCCGGGCTCGGGCTCCACCACGTCGCAAAGACCACGATCTTCCTCTCGTCCATGGACCACTTCGCATCCGTGAACGAGGTCTATCAAAGATTCTTTCCGGCCGATCCGCCGGCGCGATCCACCGTCGCTGTCGCCGGCCTGCCGAAGGGCGTTGACGTCGAAATCGAGGCGATAGCCGTCGACTCGCGCGAATGAGGCCCCCGCCCAACCGGCGAGCCACAATCCGAAATCCGCAATCCACAATCCGAAATGAAGCGCGTCGTCTCCGTCAGCCTCGGCTCTTCTAAAGGCGACAAGGCCCACGAGGTGGAAATCCTTGGGCAGGGCTTTCGGATCGAGCGAATCGGCACGGACGGGGACATGAAGAGGTTCGCAAGCCTCTTTCGCGAGCTGGACGGCAAGGTGGACGCCCTGGGAGTCGGCGGCGCGGACATCTACGTCGTGATCGACGATCGTCGCTACGCGTTCCGCCAGATTCAGCGGATCGTGTCCGTCTGCAAGGAAACCCCTGTCGTGGACGGAAGCGGCTTGAAACACACGCTCGAGAGGGAAGCGATCCTTCGCCTGCAAGGCGACGGTATTGTCGACTTTTCGAAGGAGAAGGTGCTGCTCGTTGCGGCCGTGGACCGCTTTGGAATGGCGCAAGCGCTCGGCAAAGTCTGCCCAAACGTCGTCTTCGGAGACGCGATGTTCGGATTGGGTCTTCCCATCCGAATTCGCAGCTACAAGACGATCCGCCTGCTCGGCAGGCTCTTGCTTCCGATAATCACGAAGCTCCCGCTCAAGTGGTTTTATCCGACCGGCGAAAAACAGGACCGTCGAACTCCGAAGTTTCGGCGGGCATTCGACGAGGCCACGCTCATCTGCGGAGACACCCACTACATCAGGCGCTTTGCGCCGGCTCGGTTGGATGAAAGGACGATCCTGACCCAAACACTTCGAAAGTCCACGATCGAGTGGTTCCGGGACGCCGGCGTGCGACAGCTGATCGCCACAACCCCGGTCATGGGCGGCGAAACGTTCGCCACGAACGTGATGGAGGGCGTCGTCGTCGCGCTCCTCGGGAAGCGGCCCGAGGAGCTGGTGGAAACGGACTATCTGGATGTGCTGCGTCGCCTGGACTGGAAACCGAGCGTAATAGAACTTAGAGACTCCCTGGATGGTACATTGTCCGATGGCTCCGGGGATTCCGTGCCGGCGGAAGCGCCGGTTTAGGGGACGGCATTGACCCGATTCGCGTTTATTCTCCACCCGCTTCGAGCGCGCGACGCCGCTCGGAAGTACCCGATCGCAAAGTACTTGCCCGAGTCGTGGGTAGAGGCCATGATCGCCAAAAAGCACCCGATGGTGCTCAGCGAGATCAAGGGCGTCCGCTCCAAAACGGGCGCCCAAACCGAAGGCTGTTTCATCGGCTTGCCTCTGACGCCGCGACAAATCACGCAGACTCTCCCGATTGAGTTCGTCTACGAGCGTATGCTGGAGTGTTGCGAGCTGGCGCGCTCGCACGGCGCTTCCGTGATCGGCTTGGGCGCGTTCACCGCGGTGGCCGGGGACGCGGGAGTCACGCTTGCGCAGCGGTCTCCGATCGCCGTGACGACGGGCAACAGCTACACCGTGGCGACCGCGATCGAGGGCACGATAAAGGCCTGTTCCATGCTTTGCATCGAGCCCGCGGAAGCCACCCTCGCGGTTGTGGGCGCGACCGGATCCATTGGCAAGACTTGCTCGCGAGTTCTCAGCCGGAGCTTCGAGCGCACGATCGTGATCGGCAGAGACCCTGAGCGAACCGATCAGTTGGCTTCGGAGCTAGAGCGTGCGGAATCCACCACAGAGCTCGAGAGGTTGCGCGAGGCCGAGGTCGTGGTTACCGTGACGTCCAGCGACGCGGCGATCATTCTGCCGGAGCATTTGAGGGCGGGCAGCGTGATCTGCGACGTGGCTCGGCCCAGGGACGTGTCCATGCGCGTCGCAAGGGAGAGGCCCGACGTGCTGGTAATCGAGGGAGGCGTTGTCGAGGTTCCCGGCGAGGTGAACTTCGGACTGAGTTTCGGGTTTCCGCCGAAGACCGCGTACGCGTGCATGGCCGAGACGATGATGCTTGCGCTGGAGGAGCGCCCGGAGAGCTTCTCTCTGGGCAAGGACGTCACCGTAGAGCAGGTCGAAGAGACCCAGCGCTGGGCGGCCAAGCACGGTTTCAAGCTCGCGGGCTTCCGTTCTTTCGAGCGTGCGGTAGACGAGGCGGCGATCACACGGGCGAGAAACGCGCGGGCGGAGTCGCGTTGTGGCCGGGCTGCGATCGCCGCCGGTCCCTAGGCCCCATTCCTAACTTCTATTCCGCAAGGAGCGAGCCCCTCGCGGATAGAATCCGCTGTCTGAAGTTGCATCTTTCGGCAGCAGGCCCGGCGATGGAGAGGATCACCCTCGCGGCGATTCTGATTCTCGGAGCGGCATTCGGCATCGGCCACGCCTTTCTCACGCCGTACCGCACCCCAGGGATCCAGGAGGGACGCTATCAAGCGGACATTGGCGCACCGGACGAAAGAGCGCACGCGAACTACGTAATCCATCTGATCGAAGGCCAAGGTATCCCCGTGCTCGACCCGAAGCGCCCCGACGCGTGGGAGCACTACGAGTCCCACCAGCCTCCGCTCTATTACCTGCTTGCGGCCGCTTGGTCGAAGGCGCTCGCTACGGGGAACCTCGTGAGCCGGCAAGGCGGTGTAGCTCTTCGCATGCTGAGCGTGATCTTCGGCGCGCTCGCAGCTCTCGGCGTGTATTTCGCTTCCCGGGAGGCTTTCGGCAGCCGCGCTGTCGCTTTGGCTGCGGCCGCTTCGGTCGCTCTCTTGCCCATGGTCTGCGCGGTCAACGCCTGGGTCGGAAATGATGCGATGCTTACGGCGCTTTGCGCCTGGACGCTTGCTCTCGCCTTCCGGGCCCGTGAATGCGGATGGACACGCAACCACGCGGCGCTGCTCGGCCTATGCATCGGTGCGGCGGTGCTCACCAAGACTTCGGCTCTCGCGCTGGTTCCGCCGCTCGTTTTAGTCTTCGCAGTGGGAGGACGCCACCGGCCGAGCGTGTGGCAGGTCGTGGTCATCGCGATGGCCGCTGCCGCGCTCATCGCGCCTTGGTGGGCCCGAAACGTGGCTCTCTACGGCGACCCTTTCGCGCTGTCGGCCTTCCGCGAGCAGTTCGGTGGAAACCCCTACTTCGAGGGCGCGCGAGACGACTCGGCGCGGCTACGGCGATGGGCGAGCGAGTTCACCGAAGTAACGGGAATGAGCTTCGTCGGGATGTTTGGATACATGCATATCCTGCTTCCGAAGGCCGCATACGTTGCAGCATGGTGCGTTTACGGCCTCCTGCTGGCGGGCTGGCCCGCAAGTTGGTTCTCGGCGCGTCTAAGGGATCGACGGCCCGAGCAACTCATCGCCTTAGCGGCGATTCTAACGGCGATCGCACTTTACGTGCGCTTCAACCTGGAGCAGCACCAGCCCCAGGCGCGGTACCTCTTTCCCGCGCTGGCGCCTATCGGCATGGCCTTCGGCATTGGGCTCTCCGGATGGTTCTCTAAGCGGACGCTCGTGGCGACCTGGGCACTGATTCTGTTCCTGGCCGCGCTGAACGTTCTGGCCCTGAGCCTGCTGCCGGGCGAGTTTGCTTCCCGGACCAGGATGGGATAGTCCGCCACGGCGAATCCGCAGCCCTGCTGCGGACCCGCAACTGGCGGGTTGGAGGGGAACTGCTTTGGAAAGTGGTGGGCTGTCAGGGGGTGGGTGTATGCTTGTCCCATGACCGGCATGCTCTCCGTCTTGGTTTCGTTCGCGCTGGTCCATCCGGCGCCGATCCGTTCGCAATCCGCCGAGTCGCTCCTGGAGCGCGCCCGAGCGCTGCACCGCAAGTACCCCCTCATCGACGGGCACAACGACCTCCCGTGGTCCTACCGCCGAGGCGGGCAGAGCGTGTTCTGGGAGACCGACATTAGCGGCCACAGAGAGGGCGGGCAGACGGACATCCCGCGGCTTAGAGCCGGTGGCGTCGGAGGGCAGTTCTGGTCCGTTTACGTTCCGGTAACCCTCGGCGCCGATGAGGCAGTGCGGATCACCAAGGAGCAGATCGGAATCGTCTACAAGCTCTGCAAGCGCTACCCGGACGCCTTCGAGATCGCCTGGACCGCGGACGACGTGGAGCGCGTGTTCGCAAAGGGCAAGATCGCCTCATTGATCGGCATGGAGGGCGGGCACTCTATCAACAATTCGCTCGAGACGCTTCACGACATGTATAGGCTCGGTGCGCGATACATGACGCTCACCCACAGCCGCAATACGCCATGGGCGGACTCCGCGACCGACGACCGACAGCACGGGGGCCTAACGGACTTCGGAAAGCAGGTCGTGCGCGAAATGAACCGGCTCGGAATGCTCGTGGACCTATCGCACGTCTCGCCCGAGACCATGCACGATGCGCTCGATGTCGCCACGGCGCCGGTGATCTTCTCTCATTCAGGAGCGAGGGCGCTGTGCGACCATGTCCGAAACGTTCCGGACGACGTGCTTCGCAGGCTTAAGAAGAACGGCGGGATCGTGATGGTCGTGGTCTTCCGGGCTTACACTTCCGGCCCATACGCCGAGTGGCAGAAGAAGCGCACGGAACAACGTCGCAGACTCGACGTCCAGGGAGTCGGGGTGCAGGTGATCGAGCGTCAAATGCAGGAGTGGGAAAAGCAGAACCCGGCGCCCGAGGCCACGCTTTCGCAGGTAGCCGACCAGATCGACCACATCAAACGAGTCGCCGGGATCGACCACATCGGGATCGGGTCGGATTTCGACGGCGGCGGCGGCGTGGCCGGCTTGGAGGACGTCTCGAAGTTTCCGTATTTGACCGCCGAACTGCTCCGTCGCGGGTATTCGGACGAGGAGATCGGCAAGATCCTCGGCCTGAACGCGCTTCGCTGCTTACGCGAAGCGGAGAAGGTATCGGCGCACCTGCGGCGGCGTTAGACGCCGGCACGGGGAGTTGCCGCACGAGCGGCGGCCGCGCAAACGGCGGCCACCCGCCGACCATCCCCTCCCTTGAGGGGAGGGGCTAGGGGAGGGTGAGCGGATCGTTGAGCGCTTTTAGCGAAAGGAGCCGTTGGGGTTGGTGCGAGTTGGTTCGGGTTAGTTCGGATTCGTTCGGATTGGCCGGAATTCGCCCGATTTGGACCGATCGCGAATCCTCCCCTCCCTTGACGGGAGGGGGCAGGGGGAGGGTGAGCGGATCGTTGAGCGCCTTTAGCGAAAGGAGCCGTTGGGGTTGGTGCGAGTTGGTTCGGGTTAGTTCGGGTTCGTTCGGATTGGCCGGAATTCGCCCGATTTGGACCGATCGCGAATCCTCCCCTCCCTTGACGGGAGGGGGCAGGGGGAGGGTGAACGGGTTGCGGACCGCTTGCGAAGGATGCACTCGTGCTCGCAGCGCGACACTACCGCCCTGCCGTGTCGATCTCAGACGCGCAGCCGAAAGCCGCCTTGAAATCTTCCCGGCAATAAGTCGTCAGCGCCGCGCGTCGCTCCGGTGGTGCGCGGCCTCGCTGTAATGCCGCGCGAGCAGGTCCTCCCCGAAGTCCCCCTTGAAATTCCGCCACACCGTGTGGATGTGGTTGGCGCGGTTCTGCGTGTTGTCGTACTCGATGAGGAACGTGTCTCCCTGCACCCGATAGTAGTGCCTCTCGCCCTTTTGGGTTCCGCCCATCCATGCGAACGCCACGTCGCCCCAGCCTGCCTGGCGAATCGAGTCCATGCGTCCCTTGGCGAGCGCCGCCGATTGGGCGCTGGCGTGGGTCGCCACGAGGGCCTCGAGAGCCTTCTTTTGGTCCCCTCTCAGTTCCCTGTGCTTGATTCCGGCATCTGCCTGGCGAGCGGCCTTTCGAAGGTTCGATGTGACGATGTCCGCTGGAGCGGAGTCGCTAAGGATCGCCTTGGCGCGTTGCGCGGAATCGAGCGACGACAAGAGCGCACGCGCGAGGTCCTCCTCTGCGGCGAGCGACCGCAAGCCCTGCTTCGGCCCCGAGCGCACCTCCGCCGGGTTCGCTCCGAAGAACTGCGGCGTGCTGGAAACGGCCTTGCCGTCGCGAAACGTGTAGTTAAGCGAAAGGTGGTGTCCTTCGTACCGCCAGCCCCAGACGCCCTTCTCGGACGGCTCGCCGAAGAACGTGAAGACGTAGTACTGGGGGTCCCGGTGGGCGCCTTCGACTTCGCGCAGGATCGCCTCGAGCTCGCGAACAAGCTCGATCTTGCGGTATCCCTCCTCGCTGAGCGCCGATTGGAGCAATCGTCTGGCCGCCGCCCTGGACTTCTCGTCGAAGTCCCGCCAGGAGACCCCCGGCCTAGTTCGCGGCGTGTACGCCCAGTCGGTGCGCGAGGCCGAATCAAAGGGAAGGACGGCAGCCTTTCGCAGGTCCTCCGGCAGGGATGCGAGGAACGCCACGGCGGGCTCGACCATGGGGCTTTCCGGCGTCTGCGTAAGGCCGGCCGGAATCAGGAACGGCGCCGCCATCGCGAAAACCCGCCTCAGCATGAAGTGAATATAGCGCAACGCCGCCGTTCGCATCGTTGCTTTCGGCGCAAGCCCGCCCGGGACCAGGCCGTATGCCAAAGTCTCCGCAGGGAACGGCCACCTGTCCGCAGAACTGATCTTCGCTCGTGCAATACGGATTCGTCATCGACCAGGACAAGTGCATCGGCTGCCATGCCTGCACGACCGCCTGCAAGGCCGAGAACGGGGTCCCCGTCGGGAGCTTTCGCACGTGGGTCAAGTACACCGAGCGCGGCATCTATCCCCAGGTGAAGCGGCACTTCGCGGTGCTCCGCTGCAACCACTGCACGGATGCGCCGTGCGTGACGATCTGTCCCGTGAACGCGCTCGTCAAGCGCCCGGACGGCATCGTGGACGTCGACCGTGACGCGTGCATCGGCTGCCGGGCTTGCATGCAGGCGTGTCCTTATGACGCGCTGTACCTGAACGAGGACCTCGGCGCAGTGGAGAAGTGCCACTTTTGCGCGCACAGGATCGAACGCGGCCTGGAGCCCGCGTGCGTCACGGTCTGCCCGGTACGCGCGATCATTCCGGGCGACTTCGACGACCCCGAATCCGAAGTCTCGCTGATCCGAAAGGAACACCTGTTGTTGGCCCGACGCCCGGAGCAGGGGACGGGGCCGAACGTGCTTTATAAGGGCGCGGACGAGGCGGCGCTGCGGCCCGGCTCGATGGGCAAGCCGGAGAGCTTTCTGTGGTCCGAAAGGCCCCCCTACCGCAGAGAGCCCTGGCCGAAAGACCTGCCCGTCGAGAAGGACGCGCGTGAGGTCCTGAACGCGGAGCACAAGGTCGAGTGGGGCTGGCAGGTGGCGGCTTACTTGGTCACGAAGGGGATCGCCGGCGGCACGGCGATGCTCGCGCCGTTCCTGCCGATGCTGGGGCTTTCCGAGAAGGTGCCGTGGTGGTACCCAGAGACGGTGGCGCTGGTTTTCACGCTGATCACGGTGCTGCTCCTGATCGAGGACCTGAAAAAGCCGATGCACTTCTACAAGCTGTTCACCCGGCCGAACTGGAATAGCTGGCTGGTAAAGGGCGGGATCGTCCTGACGGTTTTCGGGGCTGTCTCCGCAGTGATTCTGTGTATAGGTCTTATTGGTCCTATGGGACTTATAGGCTTGCTCGAGCCCCTCCGCTGGCTCAACGGCCTCCTCGGCGCGATGGCGGCGGGCTACACCGCGTTCCTGTTCTGGCAATGCAAGGGCAGGGACCTCTGGGAAAGCCGCTGGTTGCTGCCGCATCTGCTGGTGCAGGCTGTGATGTGTGGCGGACTGGGGATAGCTTGGACCGCGATTGACTCAGTGCCATTCCGACATGTTATTGTCTACACCGCGCTCTGTCACTTTCTATTTGCGATGCACGAACATAGTAGGCAAGAAACACCAAATTGTAGGCAAGCGGCAGGGTTCCTAAAGAACAAAGCAATTGGAATTGCCACCTTAGTTGTCGTCGTGGCGCTGGCAATGGCTTCGAGAGAACCGTATTCGGTCGCTGTTATGTCTCTAATTGCATTGGCAGGAATGTTCTCCTACGAACTCGCCTTCGTCCGCACGGGGCAGCTCCCGCCGCTGTCATGACTTGCAATGGGTGATATGTGATGAGTGATCCTAAGCGATCCCAACCCCGGCCTTCCGAGGCCGCTCCCAGCCGACTAATCGCCAATCGTAAATCGTAAATCGTAAATCGTAAATGAACACCACCCCCCTCGCCTCCTTTCCCCCCGAATCCGAATGGGACGACTGGGCCGAGTTCGATCCCGCCGCATGGCCCACGCGCGCCGAAAAGCGCTACGCGATCGTCCCCACGATCTGCTTCAACTGCGAGGCGGCCTGCGGGCTCATGGCCTACGTGGACAAGCAGGCGATGCGGGTCAAGAAGCTGGAAGGCAACCCCCATCATCCCGGCTCGCGAGGGAAGAACTGCGCCAAGGGACCTGCCACGCTCAACCAGATCGAAGACCCGAACCGAATCCTCTATCCGCTGAAGCGTTCGGGGGTCCGGGGGTCCGGGCGCTGGGAAAGGACCACTTGGGACGAGGTTCTCGACACGCTCGCCGCGCGCATCCGAAAGTGCATCGTCGAAGGGCGCAGAACCGAGGTCATGTACCACGTCGGGCGGCCGGGAGAGGACGGTTACACGAACCGCGTGTTACAGACCTGGGGGATCGACGGCCATAACTCTCACACGAACGTCTGCTCCTCATCGGCGCGGCTCGGATACGCCCTCTGGTCGGGCAGCGACCGCCCGAGCCCCGACCACGCAAACGCCAAGTTCATCCTGATGCTTTCCTCGCACCTGGAGACCGGCCACTACTTCAACCCGCACGCCCAGCGCATCATCGAGGGCAAGGAATCCGGCGCGAAGGTGTGCGTCGTCGACGTGCGCTGCTCGAATACCGCCTCGAAGGCGGACTGGTGGCTTTCTCCGTGGCCGGGGACTGAGGCGTTCCTGCTGCTCGCCATGGCGAAGGTGATCCTCGACGAGGGGCTTTACGACCGGGAGTTCGTGGAGTCGACCGTGAATTGGGAGGAGACCCTCGCCTGGCTGCAAGCGGCGTCCTCTCAAGGCAAAGTTGAAGGGCTTCAAGTTCAAAGTGAGGGCCTTCAACTCGAACATGAAGCGTTTCCCATTGAAAGTGAAACGTCTCATGTTGAAAGTGAAGCGTCTCATGTTGAACATGAAACGCCTCCACTCGAACATGAAGCGTTTCATGTTGAAAGTGAAACGTCTCGACTTGGCGTTGAAAGGCCGCAAGCTGGGCCTGAGGGCGGGTCCTTCGAGGCGTTTCTCGCCGCGCTGAGGCGTTACTACGCCGCCTTCACCCCCGAAGCCGCGGAGGCCGAGTGCGGCGTGCCTGCCGAGCAGATTCGAGAGATCGCGCGGGCTATCGGCTGGTGCGAGGGACGGCTCGCCACCCACGTCTGGCGCAACGCCGCGGCGGGGAACCTGGGCGGGTGGCAGGTATCGCGTTGTCTGCAGTTCCTGTGCGTGCTCGTCGGAGCCGTGGGCAGGGAAGGCGGCACAGGGCTGCACTCGGACAACAAGTTCGTCCCCGCGCCGCACTCCAAGCCCGACCCGCAGGATGCGTGGAGCGAGCTTCTTTACCCGCGCGAGTACCCGCTGGCCTACCACGAGCTGTCGTTCCTCCTTCCCCATATGCTCTTGGAGGGACGCGGGAGGATCGACACGTACTTCACGCGCGTGTACAACCCGGTCTGGACGAATCCGGACGGCATGGTGTGGGAGCGGGTCCTGAAGGACGATTCGCTGATCGGGCTGCACGCTGCGCTCACGCCGGTGTGGAGCGAAACGGCGCAGTACGCGGACTACGTGCTTCCCATGGGCAACGGCGCGGAACGCCACGACCTGATGTCGCAGGAAACGCACGCGGGGAAGTGGATCGGCTTCCGGCAGCCGGTTCTCCGCGTGGCTCGGGAAAGACAGGGGGAGAGCTTCGAGTTCACTTTCGAGGCGAACCCCGGCGAAGTCTGGGAGGAAGCCGAGTTTTGGATCGAGCTCTCCTGGCGGATCGATCCGGACGGCTCGCTGGGGATAAGGAAGCACTACGAGTCGCCGTATCGTCCGGGCGAGAAGATCGCGCTGAAGGAGTACTACTCCTGGATCTTCGAGAACTCGGTGCCCGGCCTGCCCGAAGCCGCCGAGGCCAAGGGCCTGACGCCCTACGAATTCATGAGCCGGTATGGGGCTTTTGAAGTGGAGAAAGAGTCCTATAGGTCGAATGCGTCGGATACGTCGTATTCCGGATTTCCCAATGCCGAGCCTCCTCCTTTGAAGACCCCTTCCAAGCAGCTCGAGCTCTTCTCCCAAACCATGGTCGACTGGGGATGGCCCGAGCACGCGTTGCCGGGGTACGTCGAAAGTCATGTGAGCCGGAGTAGCTTGGAGGCCGCTGGGGAACCCTCAGCCCCTGCCCCCTCCCCCTATCCCGACTCCGTCGAGACAAGGGGAGGGGGGGAAGCGTTCGTCCTCATCCCCACTTTCCGCCTGCCGACGCTGATTCACACTCGGTCGGCGAACGCCAAATGGCTTTACGAGCTCTCCAACACGAACCCCGTTTGGATGCACACGGCGGACGCCGACCGGATGGGGCTCAAGACCGGCGATTTGGTGCGCGTCACGACCCGAATCGGATACTACGTGAACCGGCTCTGGGTCACCGAGGCGATTCGTCCCGGAGTGATCGCCTGCTCGCACCATCTGGGAAGGTGGAGGCTCGGCGACGAATCGTCCACGGACCGGCAGGCCGCGCCCAAAGTCGTCCGGGAAGAGGTAGAGCCCGGGGTCTATCGGTTCCGCCGAGTGGAGAACATCTGCGCCTACTCGAGCGCCGATCCGGATACCAAGCGCATTTGGTGGACCGACGGCGGCGTCCACCAGAACCTGACTTTTCCCGTACAGCCCGATCCCGTTTCCGGCCAGCATTGCTGGCACCAGCTCGTTCGTTTCGAGAAGGCCCGCGCGGGGGACCGCTACGGAGACATCCAGGTGGACACCAACAAGTCCCTGGAGTGCTACCGAGAATGGCTTGCGATGGCCCGCCCGGCGCCCGGCCCGGACGGCCTTCGCAGACCCCTCTGGATGGACCGCGTAAATCGGCCCACCGAAGCGGTGTACCGCATTACGGTCCACCAGGACTAGATCCGGGGCTAGCCCGGCATCTCACCCGCTCCTCCAATCTGCGGCCGAATCGGATATTCTCAGGGCCTACAGAAGGAGCCTATGAGCGACCGTCCGCAGCGAATCCCGATGGGACCGGGGCCCAGCCCCGTCCCGCCCCGAGTCTTGCAGGCGCTTGCGCGCCCGACCGTGGGCCACCTGGACCCGATCTGCCTGGAGGTCATGGACGGGGTTCGTTCCAAGCTTCGCGACGTATTCCGAACCAAGAACGAGATGACCCTCGCGGTCAGCGGAACCGGCTCGGCGGGAATGGAGTGCGCGCTGGTGAACCTGATCGAGCCGGGAGACCGAGCGCTGGTCTGCACGAACGGGTACTTCGGCGAGAGGATGGCCGAGATGGCCGAGCGCAGCCGCGCGGAGCTTCATAGGCTCGAGGTTCCCTGGGGCCGGCCGATCCTTCAAGAACAAGTCCTCGAAGAGGCCGCCCGGATTAATCCCTCGGTCGTTGCGATCGTGCACGGGGAGACCTCGACCGGCGTGCTGAACGACGTGACGAACCTCGGCCACAAGCTCCACGACCTCGGAGCATTGCTACTGGTGGATTGCGTCGCGACGCTAGGCGGGATGCCGTTCGAAACCGACGAGTGGGGCGTCGACGCGGCCTACAGCGGCTCGCAGAAGTGCCTCTCCTGCGCGCCGGGCCTGGCGCCCCTGACGCTATCGCCTCGGGCGGTCGAGAGATTGGAACGCCGGAAAGAGAAAGTTCAGAGTTGGTACCTGGACCTAACGCTGGTGCGGCATTACTGGGGAGAGGATCGCTTCTACCATCACACAGCGCCGGTCAACATGCTTTACGGCCTCGACGAAGCGCTCGCCATTTGCCTGGAGGAGGGCATGCAGTCGCGCTGGAAGCGCCACCATGAGCTGCACGAGGCGCTGAAGGCGGCCGTCGAGGCGATGGGTCTCTGTTACGTGAGCCCGGAGGGCCACCATCTGCCGGTTGTGAATGCGATCGGTGTGCCGCAGGGTGTGGACGACGTCAAGGTGCGTCGGGCGTTCCTGGAGGACTACGACATCGAGATCGGGGCCGGGCTGGGCGCTTTCAAGGGAAAGGCTTGGCGAATTGGCCTGATGGGCCATGGCGCGCAGCGCCGAAATGTTGCGATGGTAGTCGCCGCGCTGAAGGAGATTCTCGCGCGGGCTTAGCGGCCTCGGCCTTCGATCAGCCGAACCGCGGCGTACGCCGCAAGAGCCCCGTGCATCGTGATGCCGAAATACGCCTGGCCGATCACGCTCGGAACGAGATAAAGCGCGTTCAGGATCGCGGTCCAATAGTGCCCCCAAGTGGAGCCGCGCAGCTGGCCGATAGCGCCTGGCACGCTAGCGAGGCACCATCCCGCGACCAGCCATCCGGACGCCTCGCGGAGGCGCTCGCGCAGCGTGCCCGGGTCGCCGCCCGTCGTAGGCTGCGCGCCGGCCAGCAGACCGTAGGCAACGAAGGCTAGATACGCGGCAAGTCCGAATGAAACGAAGGCTGCCAGTCGGTCGCCGGTGAGCTGCCTCCGATTCGACTCCGCTTTCATCGCCTGTCAAACTACCACGATTGCCGCCGAGACTCCGACACTGGCGTCCGACGCCGCACATCGAGGCTGCATCGGTACGTACGTATTGGACCCGGATCGTGCCTGGGTTACAATTCTTCCATGCCCCAGCAAGAGGAGGTATTCAGCGAGCAGGAAGCGACGACCATCATCCGACGGGCCGTCGAGCTGCAAGAGGAGTCGGCTGCGGGCAGCTACGTTCCCGGGATCTCGAGAGAGGAGCTCGCGCGCATCGCGGCCGAGGTCGGCGTGGAGCCTCGCTTCTTGGAGGAGGCAATTCTCGCAGGCGGCGAGGTCGAGAGCAAAAAGGGCCCCTTGCACTTGACCGAAGAGTTTGAACGCGTGATCCCCGGAGAGTTGGACCCGCAGGATTTCGACAAGGTCGCTACCGAGATCCGTCCGTTTTCGAACATTGGCCAGGTGGGAGTGGCGCAAATCGGGAGAAGTCTCTCGGCTAGCGCGTGGACGGGGATTTCCCAAGCAAAGGTCGAGGTCACTTCGCGAGGAGGCCGCACGAGGCTCAAGGTCAAGTCCATGCCGTTCCTGGCGATCTTCGGGGGCTTCTACCCGGCGATGATGGGCGCGATCATCAGCGCGGCGGCCATGGGCGAGGCGGGGCACGTGGCGGCCGGGCTCGGGGTTGCGGCCGGGCTTCTGGTCGCCGGGTTCGTGGCGTTTCGGGGCCTCTTGCATGCGGGTCACCGCGCGAGCAAGCGGCTCGCGGAGCGGCTCAAGAACGTAATCGCCAAGGAAACAGCTACGCAGGACGCATCGCCTCAGGCAGATGCTGGTTCGCTGGTCGCGGACCGCCTGGCGCAATCCACGGATCGATGACCCTAAACTATCCTGAGGGGACGCCCAGAGCACGAGCTCGCGCGACGAACCCGGCGATCGCGCTGTTGTCGGGGATACTCACAAGAGCCGCTGCGCCTTCTGGTGTGCTGAGCAGGGATTCCACGGCCGCCTCGAGCACGTCCCCGTCGCTGCTCGGATCGGCGGCGGCCAGGGCCTCTCGCAACGCTCGAACGGCAGCCGGCCGTCCCCGAGCGCCGCGAATTGCCGACACATAGAGCGAGCGGTTTTCGGGACGGCCTACGATGACGCCGCGGATCACTTCGTCCGCGAGCGGCCCTACCTGGCCAAAAGCGACTTCGAGCCGAAGGGTCGCGGGAGCTCGAGCACGCAAGGCGGCGTCGCCGCAGAGTCGCAGGGCTTCGATCGCCGCGTCGCGCATCGACGGCTCCCCGCGCAGCCAGAGCGCAACGAGCTTCTGTGCAGCTTCGTCCGAAGCGATCCGGCCAAGTCCCAAAGCGGCCTGTTCGCGAACCGTTGCGGGCGCGTCCGTTGATTCCAATTCGCGGACGAGCAAGGCCGTCGTCCCCGGGTCCCCGATCGCGGCAAGCGCTGTCAGATACGACAATCGATCCCCGTCCTTTGCGTCCTGGTGCAGCGCGACGAGTCTTGGCACGGCGGCGCGAGCGCGAAGCTTGCCTGCGGCTTCCGCCGCAGCCAACCGGGCGGCCGGCTGCTCGTCCGCGAGCGCGCGAAGCAATTCCGGAACGGAAGCCTTGCCGAGCTCGACCAGCAGGCGGACCGCATTCGAGCGATGCGGGCCGCTGTCCAGCTTGCGCACGATCGCGGCGATCGCGGATGGACCGGCCGCCTTTAGCGCTCGAAACACGGCATCCCGCTGAAAGCTCGATCCCCGGCTCAGCTCTTCTGCTACGGGCGCCGGATCCCACTCCGCTAGCGCCACCAGCGACTGCCCGAGCGCGGACCGCGCCTGCTCGTCGAACGATTCCAACAGAGTTACCGCGAGCTTCGGAAGCTTTGCGCTGCGATGCTTGCCGATGTTCCTTGCTGTAGCCAGGCGCTGTTCACGGTCCATTCCATTGAAGAGCGGGAGGATGTCCGGCCGGTCTGCGGCTTCCTCAAAGAACTTGAGCTGTGCCTGCGTGGCCGGGCCAGAGGCCAGACCCACGTCCCTCGCCGTCTCCCATGCGTGGTATCCGACGAGCGCGGCCGAAACCGCTATCAGCACGAAGAGCGTCCGGACCGCGCGGACGAATGGGCGGCTCTTACTGCGGTGAGCCTTGCCCACCGGTTCGGAAGGCTCTTCGGCTTGAAGGTCGCGCTTTCGTCCCGTTTATAGCCTCCGGTCAGAACTGGACCTTAACGGGTTCTCTCGCTGCCGGCTCGTCGAGCTCGAAGAGCTCCGAAGGCTTGAACTGGAACATCGAGGCGAAGATGTTCGACGGGAAGGCCTCGATCTTCGTATTGTACGCCGTCACGATGTCGTTGTAGTACTGCCGCGCGAAGGAGATCTTGTTCTCGGTGCTCTTGAGCTCTTCTTGCAGCGACAGCATGTTCTCGTTCGCCTTCAGGTCGGGGTAGGACTCCACGAGCCCGAAGATGCCGGTCAATGCGGAGCCGATGGCGCGCTCGGCCTGCGCTTTCTCGCCCACGCTCTTTGCCGCGAGCGCCTGGTTGCGCGCCTCGATCACTCGCTCGAGGGTCTCCTTCTCGTGCGCCATGTACCCCTTCACCGTCTCCACCAAATTGGGGATCAGGTCGTACCTGCGCTTAAGCTGAACGTCGATTTGGCCCCACGCGTTGCTCGTCTGCTGCCGAAGCGATACCAGGCCGTTGTAGGAACCGATCAGCACGAACAGCAACAGCACCAGAATCCCGACGAGAATCCAAAGAGTGATCATCGATTGGTTGCGCTCCTCTTCATGTAAGGCTTGTCGATTTGCGATACGGACGGTTTACGGGCCGGGTTGCGATTCCCGGCGCAGGACGACGGATTTCCCGTCGTACCCTTTAGGGTCGTAGTAGAGCAGCGAGCCATCTTTCTGCGGCGTAAGCTCGATCTCCGCGTTCCGGGCTGCCACCTCGTCGCCTTGTGTCTCAATCGGCTTTCCGAAGAAGGTGTCGACCCTCAGGTACGCCTTCTCCCCCGCGTAGCGAACTTTGCCTGCCTTGGGCAGGCCGCTGTCCCGGAGCTCGAAGCGGTCGCCAGGCTCGAATTCCAGGATCAGCTTGCCAAGCGTGCTCGCGACCAGCGGATCGCCGCCGGGGGGCGTGCGCAGCTCCCGATCGCCCACCCAGCGGCCGTCCAGCTTCGGCCCGGAGCACGCGGCAAGCAGAAGGCAAACCCCCAACGCCATAATTCTTCCAATGGCGGCGATCACTGCCGAAGTGTACTCGTCCATGGGATTGCGCGACGACGAGTACCGCCGCATCGTCCATCTCCTCGGCCGCGAGCCCACTCTGACGGAGCTCGGCATGTTCTCCGTGATGTGGAGCGAGCATTGCGGCTACAAGTACTCGCGCCCCGTGCTCAAGCTCTTTCGGCGCTACAAAGCATCCCTCGAGGGGAAGGGCCTCGAGAACGCGGGAATTGTTGACATTGGGGACGGCCTTGGCGTCACGTTCAAAGTCGAGTCGCACAACCATCCTTCTGCGGTCGAGCCGTACGAGGGCGCTGCGACGGGCGTCGGCGGGATCATTCGCGATGTTCTGACCATGGGCGCACGCCCGATCGCGCTGCTGGACTCGCTTCGGTTCGGGCCCATCGACGCCGAAGACAGGAACTCGGAATCAGTCGCGCGAAACCGCTATCTCTTCGAGCGCGTCGTCGCCGGCATCGCGGGTTACGGAAACTGCGTGGGAGTGCCAACCGTCGCAGGCGAGGTCTCCTTCCATCCGCGCTATGCCGGAAACCCGCTGGTGAACGCGATGTGCGTCGGAATCGTTACGCTGGAACGAGTTGCAACGGCAGCCGCTAAGGGTCCTGGAAACCCCGTGCTGTATCTGGGCAGCTCCACAGGGCGGGACGGCATTCACGGCGCTACTTTCGCGAGCGAGGCGCTCGGTGAGGATAGCGACGACAGGCGGCCCAACGTCCAAATCGGCGACCCGTTCGCCGAAAAGTCCCTGATCGAGGCCACCCTGGAAGCTTTGGAGACCGGGGCGATCGTGGCGATCCAGGATATGGGCGCGGCGGGGCTGACTTGCAGCACGGTTGAAATGGCGGCCAAGGGAAAGGTCGGCATGCGAATCGACCTGGACCTGGTCCCGGTGAGGGAGCAGGGTATGTCGGCGCTCGAGCTGATGCTGAGCGAGAGCCAAGAGCGCATGCTGGCGGTCGCGGAAAAGGGAAGGGAGCGGGAAGTCTTCTCGATCTACCGAAAGTGGGGTCTCCACGCAGTCGGGATCGGCAAAGTGACAGACGACGGAATGGCCACGATCCTGCGGGGCGGCGAGGTAGTGGCGAACGTGGCTCCGAATCTGCTAACGGACGAGTGTCCAACGTACGAGACGCCCGCCGAAGAACCGGCCTACTTCGCCAAGGCGAAGCGCTTCGACGTTTCCTCCCTTCAGCACCCGGAGCCAGGCGAGGCGCTCATGGCGCTGGTCTCCTCTCCCAGCTTGGCGAGCAAGAGGTGGGTTTTCCGCCAATACGATTTCCAGGTTCAAACTCAGACAGCGCTCATCCCCGGCGCGGGCGACGCTGCGGTGCTCGCCCCGCGAGGAACCCGGAAGGGGCTCGCGGTGAAGATCGACGGAAACGGCAGGCAGGTCTACTTCGATCCCTACGTCGGCGGGCAGCTCGCGGTCGTCGAGGCTGCGCGGAACGTTGCATGCGTAGGAGCGAAGCCCATCGCTGTTACCGACGGCCTCAACTTCGGAAACCCGGAGCGGCCCCACGTTTACTGGCAGTTCCGGCGGGCGGTCGAGGGAATCGCGGAGGCGTGCGAGGCGCTTGGCACGCCGGTCGTGAGCGGCAACGTGAGCTTCTACAACGAGAGCGAAGCAGGTGAAGTACTCCCGACTCCGCTGATCGGAATGCTCGGGTTGCTGGAGGAGTCCTCTGCCCGCATCGGCATTGCCGCCCAAGCTCAGTCTGGAACTGTAGCGCTGGTTTGGCATCCGCTGAACCAGCCGACGCAGGAGGGCCTAGGCGCAAGCGCCTACCTCGCGGAGGCGCTGGGAATCGAAGACGGGCGTCCCGTGGCGCCTGACCTTGAGCGGGAGCTGGCGCTGTGCGACTGGCTTGTCGCGGCGGTTTCGGAGCGAAAGCTCGATTGGGCGCACGATGTCAGCGAGGGCGGGCTCGCGCTCTGCGCGGCCGAGGCCGCGATCGTCGGCGGCCGAGGCTTCGAGCTGGACCTGGCGCGCGATCAAGGCTCGCCTTTCGAATACGCTTCGACGACGGCGGCAGCGCTTTTCGGGGAGCTTCCGGGACGGGTGCTGGTAGGCGTCGCCGCGGATTCTGCGGATGAGCTGGCTTGGCTTTCCCAGCGCGCGGAAACGTCGGGATTGCGGCTCTCGCCGATCGGCAGATACGACGCCGATTTGAGTTACTTCGCCATTCGTTTGGATGGAGAAACGTGCATTCGATGCGATCTGGAGGGACTGGCGGCGCGGTACGAAGGCTCCCTGCCCTCCCAAATGGCCCATTAATTGCCGGATTCAGGCTCAGATCGGGTCGAACGCTCGACTTTTTCGGCGAATTGTCCCGTTCTAAGGTTAGAATAATCTGATCTCGATTGATTTGTGAGGATGGTTGCTATGAAGCCGTGCTTGAGGAATCTGTTTGTCGCGCTTGGATTGCTTGCGGCCGCTTTTGCGGGCGCGCAGACGCCCGAGGACCAAAAGTTCCAGGAGGCGATTCAGGGCGCCGTTAGGATGTATCAAGGCGGGGACGTGCGAGGAGCGGTCTCCGCGTTGGAGGCGCTCGTGGCACAGCGCCCGGAGGACGCGGACGCCCTTCAGTGGCTTGGCTTCGTGTACTTGCGGGCGGATCGTCCCAAGGACGCCGTCGCGCCCCTGGAAAAGGCGAGCGCCAAGCGGCCCGACGACCTGAAGATCCTGAACAATCTGGGCACCGCTTACCTGGAGTCCGGCGAGCACCCGAAGGCAGCATCCGCATACGAAAAGCTGGTCGCAGCCGACCCGAAGAACGGGGTGGCTTGGTACAACATCGGCACGATTCGCCTGAAGGAGCGCGCTTTCGCAAAGGCCGTCGATGCCTTCGCAAAGGCCGTGGAGCTGCGCCCCACGGACGCGTTCGCATTCAACAATCTCGCCTCCGCGTACGAAGGCGCCGGCCAGCTCGAGAAGGCGGCCCAGAACTACGCAAAAGCATCCGAATTGCGCTCCGATCAGAAGGCGTTCGCGGCGAACGCGGCGTCTACCTACTTGAAGCTCGGCAAGTACGCTTCCGCGGTTCCTTACCTGGAACGGGCGTACAGTCTCGACTCTTCCGACCAAAAGGTCGTCCTCGCGCTTGCAAACGAGTACGTTCGCCTGCGCCGCAACGCGGACGCGCTTCGCCTATGCGAGACCGCGCGCGAAGCGGGAGCTGATTCCGCGGAGCTTTGGCACAACCTGGGCGTGCTGCGAGAGAGAGCGGGCGACAAGCGCGGAGCCGAGCAGGCCTATCGGATGGCGGTCGAACGGAACCCCAACGATCTGGACGCCCTGAACAATTTGGGGGTGTTGCTGTTCGAGCGCGGGGAGTTCGAGGAGTCGAGGTCGATCTTCGAAAAGCTGGTCGGGCTTAGTCCGGGGAGCGTCCGTGCCAAGATCAGCCTCGGCGCGGCCTGCGCCAAGCTGAACGATTACGACCGTGCTATCGCTGTCTGGAAAGAGGTCATTCGCAAGGAGCCTGGCCGGATCGACGTTCGCCTGAGCCTCGCGAACGCCCTGTGGCACGTGGGCGAGCTGGATGGCGCGCGGTACCACTACAACCAGATCCTCCTTCAGCAGCCTCAGCACGCGGAGGCCAAGGTCGGCATGGGCCTGTGGCTCCTGCATAACAACAAGCTCCCCGAGGCCGAGACGGCCTTCCGGGACGCGATCCGATTTGGCCCGAAGTACGCCCCTGCTTACAACAACCTCGCGGTAACCCTCGAAAGGAGAAACAAGAAGCCTCAGGCGATCAAGGCGCTGGAACAGGCGCTGGCCATCGACCCGGACTTCGAGGAAGCGCGCCGGAATCTGGAGCGTATTCGCGGAACATAACGGTTCAGAACCGGACGCCGGGCGCATGCGGTCGAGCCTGCACCGTGCAGAATAGCGCTGTGCGCATCCATTTGATCGTCAACACGCACCGGAGCGACGCGATCGAGGCAGCACGCCTGACGGTGTGCCGGCTCAGGGAGCGCGGAGTCGAAGTCGCCGCGGAGGAGGATGCCGCCGGCTACCTGGACGTGCCGGCAGCATCGCAAGCAAAGATCGCCGACGCGGACGTCGTGATCTGCTTCGGAGGCGACGGAACCCTCATGCGAGCAGCGCACTTGTGCTCAGAGAGAGGAACTCCGATTCTGGGTGTCTACTTCGGACGCTTCGGCTTCGTTACGCAGTGCAAAGGGGAGGAGCTGGGCGCATTTCTTAGCCAGCTCCTGGACAACGCTCTGATTACGGAAGAGCGCATGATGCTGCACACCCAGCTCTTGCGAAACGGAAAGGCGATCGCGGGCATGCATGCGCTGAACGAGGTCGTTCTGCAGCGCGCGGTTACGGCGCGAATGATGACCTTCAAGGTGACGATCGACTCGACTGAGATAACCCGCTACCCCGCCGACGGGGTCATGGTCGCGACCGCTACGGGTTCCACCGCATACAGCATGTCGGCAGGCGGCCCAATCGTGGATCCGAAGGTGCAAGCCATGATCCTGACGCCGATCACTCCGCACACGTTGAGCGCCCGGCCGCTCGTGCTTCGCGCGGAGTCCGAGATCGTTCTGGAGCTGCAGACCGAGGGCGACGCGGTGCTGTCTGCAGACGGCCAGACGCGGTTGCACTTGCTAAGCGGGGACGAGGTGCGTGTAGGGCGCTCCGATCGAGTCACTCGGCTCATAACCGTCGACGCGGGTGACTTCCTCGTGAAGCTTCGCGAAAGGCTCCTTTGGGGCCACGCCGGAGTCCGGGAGCTCGATCCGTGAGCGACTCCCTGGTGCGGCTGGAGGACGTGCTTGTAGAGTTCGAAACGCCGGGCGGCGCCGTCCGGGCGGTAGACGGCGTTTCGCTCGAAGTCCGCCCAGGCGAGACGTTCGCGCTGGTCGGCGAATCGGGATGCGGCAAGACGACCTTGGCGAGGGTGATTCTGGGCTTGCAACCCCTTGCGGCCGGAACGGTTTCGCTGAACGGCAAACCGATGCGAGGTACGCCGCGCCGTATTGCCGAGCGCGTTGGAATGGTATGGCAGGATCCTTTCGCGAGCCTGAACCCCAGGTGGACGGTTGGCCGTTGCGTCCAGGAGCCGGGCCGACTGACGGGCAGGGAAGTAAACCTGGACGAGCTCTTTCCCCAGGTGGGCTTGGATCCGCAGCTAGCGGACCGATATCCGCATCAGCTCAGCGGCGGCCAAAGGCAGCGCGTGGCGATCGCGCGCGCATTGGCTCTGCGGCCCCCTCTCGTGATTTGCGACGAGCCTACGGCCGCTTTGGACCTCAGCATCCGGGCGCAAATCCTAAACCTGCTTCGGGACATCCAAAAGGCGCTCGGCTGCTCGTTCCTCTACATCTCGCACGACCTTCTGACCGTCCGGTTTCTGGCGGACCGGGTCGGCGTCATGTACTTGGGACAGATCGTCGAGGAAGGACCGATCGCGGATGTGTTTAGCGATCCACGGCATCCCTACACCAAAGCGCTCTTGGACTCGGCGCCCACGCTCGAAAAACTGCGCCATCTGCCGGACGCCCCGCAAGGGGAGATTCCCGATCCGCGAAAACGGCCGAAAGGTTGCCGCTTCGCGCCCCGGTGTCCCCGGGCCCAAGAGGATTGCCACGCTTCTCCGCCGCCCGTGACGGAGGATGGCGCGCGCGCGTTTCGATGTATCCACCCAGTCGTCGCAGGACCGGGATAGCCGCGCCCTTCACAAGCGAATCCCTGGGGACAATTGGGGAAAACGGTTTGTCCCGACGCTAAACCACCGACGGTATCGTCCTTTGAGAAGGTGGTCTCCGACCTCAGCGCCGCGTTGGGCATAGGTCTATCCGTCTTTGGGCTCAGGCTTCCCCAAAGCGCTCCGCCGTCACTCTCGGTCTTCACGCCCGCAGAAGTAGAAGTTGTGCGTCCGGGCACGGGCGATCCGTTGCGACCGGGCGACCGGGTGACTCTCAATCTGTCTGTGCGCACGCAGGACGGCAAGGAGATCGCAAACACCCGCAAACGCGGGTTGGCCTACACGCTCGTGATCGGCGAGGACGACGCGAAGCCTTTTTGGAGGCTGGTGCTCGCAGGCATTCGGTCCGGTGAGGAGCGCCTCGTGCGAGTGGACGCAGAGGCTGCGTTCGGGCCCTTGGGTGTGCCGCCTGTCTTCCTCGCGCAAGGGGAATTGCGCGCGAGCGTGGAAGTGCTCCGCGTGGTTCGCGGCCAGCCTTTAGCCCTTGCGGCATCGCGCAAACCCCCCAGGTAGAATCGCCCCATGCTGGCGGAACTCAAGGAGCTTTGGCGCTTTCGCGAGCTTCTGTTCAGCATGGTGGAAAGGGAGCTTCGGATACGATATAAGAACAGCTTCCTCGGGTTCTTTTGGTCCCTTCTGAACCCGCTGTTCACGGTTCTCGTTCTTACGGTCGTTTTCAAGAATTTCATTGGCGTAACGACCCCGAATCTCAGCGCGTACATCCTTGCGGCATACCTGCCGTTTCTTTTCTTTCAGATGGCCGTGCTGGACTCCTCTCAGTCGATTCTCGCGAACGTGCAGCTCATCAAGAAGATCTACTTTCCAAGGGAGATACTGCCTCTCGCGCAGGTTGCGGCAAACTTTGTACACCTCTTGCTCGCGCTTCTCGTCTTCTTCGTGTATTTGGCGGTCATTTACTTTCGGGACCCGACGATTCCGACGATACAGGCCACGTCGCTTTACTTGCCGATTATCCTTGTAATCAATTTGGCTCTTGCCGTGGGCTTAGGCTTGATAGTAAGTGCGCTGAACGCGTTTTATGAAGACGTAAAGCACATTATGACCGTCTTGATGTACCTACTCTTTTTTCTGTGCCCGATCATGTACTTTAGCGAAAACGTCATGGCGCACAGCGCGGCTAGGAACGACGGAGGAATGCTTTACGTTCTTTACCACCTCAACCCGGTGGCGATGCTGTGCACCGCGTATCGGAAGGTGCTCGTCGCTCCTCAGCCGGTACAGCTCGGGGACACGACGTTGCCGGCTCTTCCGCTCGAATGGGGCCTGCTTGGCGTGACGGCGGTCGTCTCAGCCGTCGCTCTAGTGCTGGGATACGCGGTCTTCAACAGGCTTAAATGGAGGTTCGTCGAGAGGCCATGAACGAAGCAGCGATCCGTATCGCAAAGCTTCGCAAGAAGTTCCTGCTGAGCCACTCCGGTGCCGGCTCTCTGAAGACGTTGTTTCTTTGGTGGCAGCGAAGGAACTTCGAGTGGCTCGAAGTGCTGAAAGGCATTGACCTCGAAGTGCGGAAGGGCGAGACGGTGGCCGTCATCGGACGGAACGGAGCCGGCAAGAGCACGCTTCTTTCGCTCATCGCCCGCGTTTATCGGCCAACTTCGGGAGAAGTCGCGGTCGAGGGCCGGATCGCCCCGTTATTGGAGCTCGGCGCCGGCTTCCACCCAGACCTCACCGGCATCGAGAACGTACTCTTCAACGGCGTGATCCTGGGATTGACGCGAAGAGAGATGCGCGAGAGGCTGGACGCCATCATCGAATTCAGCGAATTGCATAAGCACATCGACGCGCCCGTGCGCACGTTTTCGAGTGGGATGCTCGCGCGGCTCGGGTTCGCGGTGGCGGTCCATGTGGATGCGGACGTATTGCTCGTGGATGAGGTGCTCGCCGTCGGCGACTTGGAGTTCGAGCGGAAGTGCTACGCGAGAATCGCCGAGTTTCGAGCTGGGGGAGGGAGCATTCTGTTCGTATCGCACGATCTCGAGTCCGTGAGACGTGTCGCGGACCGGTGCGTCTGGCTTAAGAGTGGCCTCATTGAGGCTGATGGCGAGCCGGAGGAGGTTACTCGACGCTACGCTGCGGCAGCTTCGGTCCCGACAGAGGGGCTGTAAGGACCTTCCAGAACATAACCGCGCGTTCCCGAAACCGCCGGACCGTAAAGGCGCTGAGGATCGTCGCGAGGGTCCACGCGGTAAGACGAACGAGAGCGCCGAGGCGATTGAGCAGCCAGCAGAAGGCCATCTGGACTGGCCCAGAATGGATCGCGAAGTAGAGCTCCTTTCCGCGATTGTAAAGCGCGACCGTACGCCAGCGTCCGACCCTGGCGCTGCTTGCGCCGAGCTCATGAGTGAAGCGAGCTTGCGGCGCATAGAGGATCTTCCCGTGGCCACGCAGCCTGCGGCACAGCTCGGTGTCCTCGCAATAGAGCGGAAACCGCTCGTCGAATCGCTCCAGACCCCTTCGAACCATGAGGCACGCGCCCATGACCTGCGCCACTTCGCGACTCTCGTCCGAATCCCGGCGCACCCAATACGGAGAGAACAGGCGGGACTTTGGGAACAGCTTTTGCAGGTAGAGCTGTTCGCAGAAAACCGCCCACAAAGTGAGCTCGTTGGCGGCCGAAAGTTGAGCGCCTCCGTCCGGCCAAAGAAGCTTGCCGCCGGCCGCCACGACTTGCTCGTCGTCGAATTCGGACGCGAGCCGCTGGATCGCCCCGGGCTCCGCAATGCAGTCGCTGTTCAAGTAGATCACGAGCTCGCACGTCGCTTGATCCGCGCCCTGATTGTTCGCGGGACCGAAGCCCCTGTTCGAATCGTTTCGTATCAGCCTCGCGGAAGGAAACTCGGCTTCGACCATCTCGGCGGAGCCGTCAGAGGACGCATTGTCCACGACCAGGACTTCGAAAGAGGGATCGATGCTGGAGAGGCAGCGCAAAAGAGATCCTCGGGTGTTGAAGCTCACTACGACGACGCTGACGCTCCGCATGGCCGAATTCAGGCCATGCTACAATATTCTTCCCATGTCGAACCCGGTCCAACTGACCGCCGACGGGTTCGAAAAGCTCACGAAGGAGCTTGAGGACCTGAAGTCACGCGGGCGCCGCGAGGCCGCCGCGGCGATAAAGGACGCCAAGGCTCACGGCGACGTCCGAGAAAACGCGGCTTACGACGAGGCCAAGCTGAACAAGGACCGACTCGAGCTTCGCATTCAAGAGCTCGAGCGGATGCTCCTCATTGCGAAGGTCGTCAAGCGTCCGGACGGAGCGGACGGCATCGCGCACTTGGGATCGGCGGTCGAACTGGAAGACCTGTCGCTGGGTGAAACTTTTGAGATAACGCTCGTCGGCGCATTCGAGACCGACCCCGAGCTCAACCGAGTCTCCATCGCATCGCCGCTCGGCAGCTCCCTTCTCGAAAAGGGTGAGGGAGAGATCGTCGAGGTCGAAGCCCCGAACGGCGCGCGAAAGTATAGGATCGCGAAGATCAAGTGATGGCGGTTTCCGGATTGGCGAACCCACTTTCGTTTCGTAAGGCGCTGTTCTTAAGTGGCGTCGCTGCGATGCTGCTTGGTTGCGGGCCGAGCGAGCGCCCGGCTCAGGAAGCCGCCGCTCGCCCGCCGGACACCCCGAAGCTGGTCGTCGCAGCGGACTTGTTGAAGCAGACCGAGCTGGCGCTTCTGAATGAAGGACGGCGCGTGGCCGTGGGCGACGAGTTTCGCGAGGCGCTAGAAGTGTTCCGTCCAGGCAGACGGGTAAAAGCGTTCGAGCTTCGGGATCTTCCGGCCTCCCTCGGTCCGGAGTTCGCTCCTAGAGGTTGGGAGACGGACTCGGAAGGCTTCGGGCTGGTAGTCTACGGCGAGCGCGTGGCAGCGGCCGTTCGAACCGTCTCTGGGAGAAGCGAAAGCGAGATGATGGACGCGGCGGAAGCCTATGGCAGGCTGTATCGAAGGCTGCAGCCTGTCGAAGTCGCCGGCCAAACTTCTCGCTATTGGTTCTTCGAGTCCGGCAATCAGCGGCTCATGGTTTGTGGTGCGCGAACCCACAAGGGCAACTGGACGGTGACCTTGGCCGTAGGGCTCAATCCGGTGATGGACGCCTTGCGAATGAGTCCGGCGCGTGCCAAAGAGGATGCGCTGCGGGCGGCTCGCGCGAAGTAGGCGTGACAATCCCAATTGCGACGCCGTGCTTCGCGCCCGGCGCCGAACTCTGCGATTTCGCATGCTGCCACCGCACAATTGCCGGTCGGATTCGCCAGGTCCTAGGGAATCGAACGCTCTGAAGGTCTTGTTACGTCTTGCCGAAAGTGAGAATTGGCCGGAACGAAACGGCCTCTCCCGCCGTAAGGCAACGGAAGGATACGCGTCTCCCTGTATAATGGCGGGTTCTTAGACATGGCAGAGTTGAACGACGCAATGCGCGACACCGAGTCGGATAGCGGCTCGGCGATCCTCTTGACTCCCGAGGGCTATAAGGCGCTGCACGAGGAGCTGGAGCACTTGACCCTGGTCAAGCGGCCGGAAATCGCGGACCGCATTCGGGAGAGCCAAGAGCACGGCGAATTCAGCGAGGACAACAGCGAACTGGACGAGGTCAAGTTCGAACAGGCTATGGTGGAAAGCAGAATCGCGGAGCTCAAGACCATTTTTGGGTCGGCTCAGATTCTGACCAGCGCCGCCATCCCGACCGACATAGCTGGCGTTGGGTCGCGCGTCAAGCTCAAAGACCTTGACATGGCTGAGGAGTTCGAAGTTCGGCTCGTATCCGGGGTCGAGGCGGACCCGAGCAAGGATCACGTCAGCGTCGATTCGCCGATGGGCGTTGCGCTGCTCGGCAGAAAAGCGGGCGAGACCGTCGAAGTGTCCGCGCCCGACGGCCTGAAGAAGTACAAGCTGGTCTCGATCCGGAAGTAGTCCTGGCGCGCGAAGTCCTCATTCGAACTGTGCGTTCGTCACCACTTGCACGGCAAAATAGCCTGCGTCCTGCCGCCTTCCCGGCGCAGCCGCATCCACGATAGCGGGAGCTGGGGCTAGGCAAAAACTCCGACCAAAGTCAAGCGGTCCCATGCTGACGAGGGAGGACCGCTATCCAGACTTCACAGCCTCCAGCAGCTTCCGCAGCCAAATCTGCCGAGCCTCCGCGAGCAGAAGCAGGTGGTACTTCACGAGCGCCTCCGGCTCCAGGCAGTTCGAGTGGCGCGGGCTCTCCTTTTTCAAGCTATCGAGCACGGCCTTGTTTCGATGCATCCAGGACCGAACCGTCTGCGCGCGGGTTGTCGGCTCGAGAATCGCAAGAAACTCGCTTCGAACGCGGATAGGGTCCGCGAACTCCGTGAAGTCCTCCTCTGGAGGCGGATGGGCGACCCAGGTCTCCGCGAACGCCTCGCCGCGAGGCGTGAGGCAGTACTCCGTTCTCTGCCTTCGGGGAGCGCCAGCTCGGCCTTTGATCCGGATCAGCCCCGCCTGCTCGAGGCGCGCCAAAGCACGGTAGATGGATCCGCTTTCCGTGCTCCAGCGGCAGCCTCGCAGGTTCGACATGTGCTTGCGCATCGCATATCCGGAGCTGACGCCCTTTGCCAGCATAGCGAGGACGATGAACTCCAGTTCACTGTAGGTTGAACCCGCGCGTTCTGGCATAGGTTTCCTTGCTGGCGGCGACTGTCCCCGCGACCGACCCTATAAAGATAGCAAAACTTTGAGGAATTCTACATAACCATTTCTCAATTCCTGCAGCATATCGCATTTCGATAGGATGCCCGTGAGGGATCGCGTGAATGGGACGGAATCGTCCGCGATGCGCCCTTGGGCGTGGTATCCTGTGCAGTCCCCAAGGCTTCCTCGAGGCCAAACGCTATGTCCAAGTCAGGAGATCAGACGCCGCAACCGCCGAGCCACATTCCGGTTCCGAGAAGCCGGAGAGGCCCGCGCGCGTTCTTCAGCGACGTGAACCGCGAGTTAAGGCGCGTGAACTGGCCGCCGATACACGAGACGAACCGGCTCACCGGGGTCGTGTTGGCGGTCTGCACGCTGCTCGTTCTCATTCTTACCGTCATGCACCTTGTCTTCGAGCAGCTCATCAAAGTCATCACGAGGGGATTCTGACGATGCCGAAGACCTGGTACGCGGTTCATACGATCGCCGGGCATGAAAACCGTGTGCGCGACGTGCTTACGCGGCGAGCGCAGGTGGAGGGCCTCTGGGAAATGGACATCTTTCAGGTCCTGATCCCGACCGAACGGGAGCTGACCACGCGCGGGGGAAAGCGCGTGGAGGTGGATCGGAAAGTCTTTCCCGGTTACATCCTCATTCAAATGTCCTTGACGGACGACTCGTACAAGCTTGTCAAGTCCACAAGCGGCGTCACGGGTTTCGTGCAGAGCGGCAACAAGCCGGTTCCCCTCGAGGAGTACGAGGTGAACCGCATCATGAAGAACCTCGAGACGAGCCGCGAGGCGCCGAAGGTCGTCTGGGGAAAGGGCGACGCGATTCGTGTCGTGGAGGGCCCCTTCAGCGACTTTTCCGGCAGGATCGAGGAGGTCAACACCGACAAGGAAAGGCTCAAGGTGCTGATCAACATCTTCGGGCGGGACACTCCGGTGGAGCTCGAGTACTCACAGGTCGAGAAGCTTTGAGGCCGATCGCTCTGTTCGCAACCCTGTTTGCCGAGAGTCCGCGATCGGCCGGCTCGGACAGGTAGCCCATGGTAGCCGAGCTTCGAGCCGAAAGTCTGTGGGAGGTTCCGGAGCGCAGACCCGAGGCGGAAGCCGGGCTTCAGCAGGAGTTAGGCATATCCCCGTTGCTGGCAGCGGTCCTCGTTCGGCGAGGGTTCGATTCGCCCGAGGCGGCGGCGCGATTCCTGAACCCCGAATTGGATGGGCTGCATGATCCACGGCTGCTTCCCGACTACGACAAGGCCGAAAGCGAGATTCTCGGGGCCAAGGAGCGGGGCGAGACCATCTTCGTTCACGGCGACTACGACGTGGACGGCGTTTCCAGCACGGCGCTCTTTAGTCGGTTCTTGGGACGCATCGGCTGCAAGGTCCTCACGCACGTTCCTCATCGAATGCGCGAAGGCTACGGCATCCATGCTTCCGCGGTCGACGAGGCCGCAAAGTCCGGCGCGAAGCTATTCCTCACGTGCGACTGCGGAATCTCCGCGATCGAGCAGGTCGAGCGGGCCCATGCGGCCGGAATGCGCGTTGTCGTAACGGACCACCATACGGTCGGGCGCGAGCTTCCTGCGGCGGAGGCCGTCGTCAACCCGCACAGAAGCGACTCGAGCTACCCCTTTTCCGATCTGAGCGGCGCTGGCGTAGCCTACAAGGTCGCCATGGGCATCGCGGCCACGCTCGGCCTGCCGATGACTGGGTTTCATCGAGCGTTTCTGGACCTTGCGGCTCTGGGCACGATCGCGGACGTCATGCCGCTCCTCGACGAAAACCGCGTCATCGCCCGGTATGGGCTCGAACAGATCCGCGAGTCGAAGAAGCCGGGCATCCGCGCGCTGCTCCGCGAGTCGCGAATCGAAGAGCGCGCTTCTCTGCGAACGTACGACGTGTCTTTCGGAATCGGTCCGCGCCTGAACGCAGCCGGGCGTCTCGACGACGCTGCGCTCTCGCTTCAGCTCCTGCTGGCTCAAGACGATGCGGAGGCCGCCCCCATCGCCCGCAGGATCGAAGAGCTGAACACCGCGCGGAGGACGGAGCAGGACCGCATCGTGGAAGAGGCCCTTGTGCAAGTAGCCGAAACCGGGCAGGCGGACTCGACGGTGATCGTCGTATGGGGTGAGCGTTGGCATCCGGGCATCATCGGGATCGTTGCGGGCAAGCTCGTGGATCGCTTCGGGCGCCCGAGCATCGTGCTGTCCGTAGACCCTGAGAGCGGCAAGGTGCGGGGATCCGCGCGCTCGATCGCGGGCTTCCACATGGCGGACGCGGTTCGCGCCCACTCGGAGCTGATAGAGGGAGGAGGACACGCGATGGCGGCGGGCTTCAGCGGGAAGGCCGAAGAGCTCGACGACATAGCCAAATCCCTGGCAAGCTACGGCGCGGAACGGCTGAAGCCCGAGGATCTCGTGCGCAGAACCGTGGTGGACGCGGAGGTGGAGGCTCGCGAAGCGGACTTTGCGGCGGCCGAGTCGCTATCGGCTCTGGAGCCTTTCGGCGAAGCCAACCCGGAGCCCGCCGTCGTTGTGCGCGGAGTGCCGGTCGAAGGGGTCAAGCAGACTCGGAACCCGGACCACCCGCAGCTCTTGATCCGTCCGGACGGGATCGGCTTCCTACGCGCTCCCGCTTTTGGGCTGGGCCGTCGCCTGTCGGGAGTGGAAGGCGGGTTCGTGGCAGACCTCCTCATCCAGCCCTCGATCGACGAATGGCAGGGCCAAAGGCGCCTGCGGTGGGCCGTTCGGGACCTGAAAACTGCGGATTAAGTGCGAGAGGGCGGATCAGTTGCCGCGCAGGGCTACTGCAGCTCGCCCACGACGACGTTCAATTCGATCGTCTTGCCGCTTCGCCGCACCCGGACCGAAAGGGACTCTCCGGGAGTTTGGTGGAGCATGATGCGGGCAAAATCGATCTGATTCTTCACCGCGATGCCGCCCATCTCCACGATGGTATCCCCGGTCCGCATGCCCGCTTTTGCCGCGCCCGAGCCTGGCAGGACCCTTTGGACCTCGGCGCCACCTCCGGCAGCGTCCTTGCAGAAAACGCCGAGCGCTGGATGTCGAACCTTCTTCGAAGGCGAAAGGAACCCGTCGATCACGCGCTCCAGGACCGTGGGAGCGACGGAGTAGGCGACGGTCAAGCCGCCCGGACCGTACTGCTGGGTCAACGCGGGCAGGGAAGCTCCCGCGGCCGCTGGCGCGGGATCGATTCCCTTGGCCACCGGCGGACGAATGGAGGGAAGCTCCTGGGGAAGCGTCGCGTTCAGAACCCCGATTAGCTCTCCGTCGAGGGTGAATAGCAGCGCTCCGGCCACCTGATGGGCCGGCGCTTCGAAGTTCAATTCCGTGAGGGGCAGCACGCGCCGCTGCCGCGTGACCACGCCCAGCTTGTCCGCCGCCGCGACGTCCGCACGCACCGGTCCGGCGGCCAAAACGGCCAGCAGGCTCTTTGGAAGCGGCTTGTCCGCTTTCGCGGTCTGAACCGGCCGGAAGGTCCGGTTTCCCGGGTTGGCGACGGCCAGCAGAACGAGCTCCGTAACTTCGTCTTCGGACTCTCTCGTGAGCGTCAGTGTGACCCCCGACGAGAGCTTCGCCATCACGACAGGAAGCGGCACCGCAGCCCGGTGAGCCAGGAACCGCCCGCTTTCGTCGATGCACGCGCCGAGGCCCGTCGTGCGGGCGCCGGACGTCAAGAGCACGACGGAAGGCTGCACCTTCTGCCACGCGAGGGTTTCCTCCGCGGAAAGCCCCTGTCCGTCTCCGAACAGAAGCAAGCATGCGCCGAAGCTAGCCGCCGACCACGACATTTCTGGAAGTTGATACCTCGGTTGCTCGGTTCAGTCCTGTCTGCGAGTCCGTGTCCGCGCCTATGATCACGAGCGGCACGCCGGGCTCGGGACTCGAGGGCGAGGGAGCGGCCGCAGCGACGGTGCTCATGATCTCGCGCGACAAATCTTCGGGCAGCGCCGGAGAAGAAGCGCTTCCGCCTCGCGACGGCGAACCTTCGCTGCGAACCGCAACCCGCGTGGGCGCGGATTCCGCGCGGATGGACGTGGGAGCGGGCGCCGGTCTGATCTCCGGCTCCGAGCGCGCCACGAGAGGACGCGACAGGGCCTCCGACGCGGTGTCCGTACCAGACGGAAGCTCGATCTTGGGAGCTTCGACGCCGGCAGCGGACGATGTCGAAGCGGGAACCGGACGATCGATCGAATCCATGACGGTGGACGTCGCCCCAGGACGCAGAATCACGGTCGCGACGTACGCCGTTGCGGCGACGGCGGCGGGCGCCCAAATCCAGCGCCAAGCCGCGGCGACACGCGAGCGCTTGAGCCCGCGGTCGAGAATCGCCTGTCTCAGGCGCTCGGTGGAAAGCTGGTGTTCCGCCACGGGCAGCTTTCGCAGGCCCTCCGCGATGCCGCTGTACTCGTCGAAAAGCGCTCGGGCGTCCGCGTCGCGCTCGATGAGCTCGCGCGCGCGCCTGGCCTCTTCGCCGGCGAGATCGCCGAACGCGAGCCTCAACACTTCGTCTTCGTTTCGGTGCTTCATAACTTCAAATCGTTTCCTCGCCGAGCAGCGGCGCGACCCGGTCCCGCAGCGCGCGCCGCGCGCGCAGCACCCGGAGCTTCGCCCCGCCGATCGTGCAACCCAAAATCGTCGATATCTCCGAATACTCCCGCCCTTCCAGGTCCCGCAGCACGATCATGTTCCTGTGGTGCGCCGGGAGCGCGTTCAGCGCCTTTCGAAGGGCGGCGGCCTTTCGGTCCTGTTCTAAATTCTCGATCGGATCGTCGGTTTCTCCAACGGTCATCCACGTGAGCGCGCCTCCGGCCTCCTGCTGCTCGAGGGACTGCCGCCTCGTGGACATGCGCGCCTGGTCCGTGCACAGGTTCGTCACGATCCGCAGCAGCCAGGTCGTGAATTTCGCTTCATCCCGGTATCGCGCGAGGTTCTGGTAGGCGCGCACGAACGCCTCCTGAACGATGTCCTCCGCGTCGTCCCTGCGCGGGGCCATCTGGTACGCGTACCGGAAAACCATCGTCCGGTGCCGCTCGAACAGCAGTTCGAACGCGCCGAAGTCGCCGTCCCGGGCGCGTCTCACGAGCGACAGATCGCTGTCGTGCTGCACGGGACCTAGAATAGCCACGCGTCCGATGTCGGCTGTCTGAACTGCCTGCATGCGATTGCCGTCCGAAAGGCGCTCGTCCCGAAGCGGATTCGACTCGTGAGCGCGCTCGTGGTCCGAATCGCCGGGTTGGGCCTTCAAGTTATCTGACGCCAATCCTCAGCCTCCGTTACGCCAGTCTCCCAATACGATCGCCACCGGCACCACAGACCAGCGTTCAGTATGGACGAAGTCGGCATTGCGATGAGTTTCTTGTGCTAGTCCTGAGAGGTCGGACGTGGCATTAGCGAGAGGACGTGGATTGAACTGCGATCTGATTCCAAACTACGAACCGGGCGCAAGCCAGAATGCGGGGACTGCCCCTGTCGCCTCGGTAATCCAACTGGGAGGCCCGCAGCTGTTGCTCACAGACTGGCCTGAAATCGTTACTGGTTCTATGCTCGACCCTGCGACAAACCACATCACACTCTTCCGCGACTCGACCAGTTTGCAAGGCCAGGTTGACGTTCGCGCGTTCGTCTGGCACGTCAACCTCACGGGAATCCCGTTGTGATTCCACTTGTCCGCATGGGCCCCAGCGGGCGGCACCGCTACGCAAATCCGCTACTCGCACGGTGTGGTTGCCTTCAGTACACCGACGATCAGAGCGCTTGGACTTTGCCTCGCAAAAACGCAAGTCCGTTACTTCGACTACGACAGCCAGGGGGCAGACGTGAATCTGTCCTCAACCGAACAGAGCCTTTGGTCCGCGGCGGTGCCGCACGATAATCTCATTGGAGCGTTGATCGAGTTTCGAATGGACTTGGAAGGCTTGGATTTGGTAACGATACGGTCATCCTTTTCACCGACTGCGGGTTTGGCAGGCTCTCCAACTGATCCCAATCCGTTTCCGCCCGGCGCGGAGCATCCGCGGGGATGGTGGCAGCATTCTTCCGTGCTGCTAGACTGCGGCCCTTCGATGCTAATGCCCAACTGGGGCCACCTCTTACCAAGCACATTTCTTGCTGTCAACGAGATGGGCCCGAAGAACTGCAGTTTCCAGCGTACGGTCCCCAAGCCAGGATTAACAGGGGGCTTTACGGCGTCGACCTAATCTACCGATTCGACCTTCAAAACAGTGGGATTCAGTCTTGGCCCGTCTACGCTTACGAAAGGGGACGAGGGAATCTTGAGCCCTACTTTGGTGGTGGGCAAGTGGTGGTGCCTGGATCGCCGCCCGACGTCCGCCCAAAGCGTGGTGTACCGGAGATCGGAAACAATGTTGCGGTCCATCATGTCCGTTTACTGGACGATCCTGGCACCGGTTTGGAAGTGCCGATCTATGTACCTTCGCAAGGCTCAAAGACTCTTGAAATCAACATCGCGAATGCGGGGGCTTGTTCGACGCCGTTCAATTTGATGGTCGCACGGTTGACAATCGACGCAATTCCGGTCGGAGAGCTGGGTTGATGACGTTAACAGGCGTTCTTGGTTTGGTTTTGGCTTGGCAAGCAGTCGGACCAAGCATGAGTAATCGCCGGGGAGCGTTTGGCCTAGTGGTGTCTGACGATGGGAAGTGGGTTGCGCAGAGCACTATCGAGCATCTTTGGAGAGTCGAGGACTGGAGGGATTTCGGTCCCGACCGTGTCTTTGTCCTTTACGACAAAAGAACGAAAACGCCGTATGCCGCCGATTATAGTCAGTCCAGCTATCTCTTCAAAGGAATCAAAGGGATAAAAGGCACAGAAGGCGGGCTTGCTTTTACGATCCAAAGCGCGAATCTGTGGGGAGCTCTTCATGACTTAACGAGTCGGCAATTGGAGGCAGACTATCCTGACGGAAAGCAACTCGTTTCGTTTCTTTATCGTAAGAAGCGAGGATTGCATCCCAACCGTGAGGTCATCCTCGATGCCGGCCAGTTGATGTCGAGCCATGCTTGTCGCCTAGCCTTCAAAGGCGAGGACGCTTTACACGTCAGCGAAGCCCAAATTGCCAACTTACCCGAAGCTATTAGAACGCGCAACCTAAGGGCTGGAATGTTCAGGAGCTGGGAAATACGAGTCTCTGGTCGCGTTCGTCTACGCTTCGCCCGGCCGTTCAGCAGGGTGGGCGCGCACTATAGCGCGGGGAGCGGCAAAGGGATGGCGCAGTCCACCGACGGCATCGCTTACATCAGCCGCTTGAATCCACCGGAGCTCAAGTATCTTCGCGGGCGCGACGGCAAGACTTTAACGATTCCCGTTCCTAGCGAGGCGTCCCTCGACCGGCTCGATGCGAGCGTAAAGGACATCCTTGTGTTTTCCTCCAAGACGGGCGCAACCCTTCAGTACAGTCTTTCCAAGCGAACCTGGAAAACGATCCCGGGCTTGGAAATCGCCGCCGTGTCGGGAAGCGGGACGTATGGCGCCTTCATGCGACTCTCCGACGGCAGGCTGACGGTGAGGAAGCTTTAGTTCTCACGCCTTAACCGTTCGTCGCGTCCGCATCGCCCGGTAGGACATCCAGAATCACCGTAACCGGCCCGTCGTTCACCAGCTTCACCTGCATGTACGCTCCGAAAACCCCGGTCTCCGTTTGGCAGCCGATAGCGCGAAGCTCCCGGACGAACGCGTCGAAGAGCTCCCGGCCTTGTTCGAAGGAGGCCGCCTCCATAAAGCTCGGACGCCGGTTCTTCGACGTCTCGCCGTAAAGGGTGAAGTTCGAGATCGCGAGCACCGCGGACGCGGAAGAAGGCTCCAGGTCCTTCAAGGCAAGGTTCATCTTCCCGAACTCGTCGCCGAACACGCGAAGGCCCCAAACCTTGTCGGCCATGCGAGCCGCCTCCTGGCGCGTGTCCTTCGAGTGCGCCGCTACGAGCACCAGCAGGCCGTGCCCGCATCTGCCGACGACCTTGCCGTCCACCGAAACCTCGGCGCTGCGAACCCTCTGGACTACCGCCCTCACTTGGCGGCCGTCCTGCCGGTCATCCGAAGAACGCTGATCACGTCCTGGTAGTTGCTGAGGCGCGAAATCACCTGCCCGAGGTGCTCCGTGCCCGTGACCTCGATCGTTATGTCGATCTCGGCGGTGTTGTTCGGCAGGGTGCGTATCTTCGCCCAGGAGACGTTCGCCTTCAGCTCCCCGAAAACCGTGCTGATGTCCATCAGCAGGCCCTGCCTGTTCACGGTCGTGATCTTCAGCATGACCGAGTGCGCGGAGCCGTCCGGCGGCCACTCGAACTCCATCATCCGCTCGGGCTCCTCCGCAAGCAGCCGAGCCGCGTTCGGGCAAGCCGTTCGGTGGATCATGATCCCGCGCCCGCGAGTAACGTATCCGCGCACGTCGTCTCCAGGAATCGGGTCGCAGCACTTCGCTCGGCGCACGAGCATGTTGTCCACTCCGAGCGCCGTGAGCCTCGGCCGCCCCTCTTCGGTGGCGGTCGTCTGAATCTTCTCGATCTTGTGCTCTTCCGCATCCGGGCCGCGGAGCTTCGCGACCACACTCTGCGCGGAGGTCACGCCGGCTCCCACCTTCGCGAAAAGGTCCGTCGCGTTGTCGCATCCGTCGAACTGGCCGAGGATCGCGCCGATGCGGTCCTCCGTGAGGTGCTGCTTGGGGTCCATTCCGGCCGTCTTCAGCTCGCGCTCGACGCTGTCCCGCCCGCGCGCGGCGTCGTCGGTTCGGCTGATCCTGCGAAAGTGGCTTCGAAGCTTGCTGCGCGCGTGCGCGGAGCGAACGAACTCCAGCCAGTCGAGGCTGGGCTGAGCGTTCGAGCGCGTGATCAGATGCACCACGTCGCCGTTTTGGAGCTTTGTGCTCAGCGGCACCAGCACTCCGTTCACCTTCGCGCCCACGACCGTCAGGCCGAGCTGCGTGTGTACCCGGAACGCGAAGTCCACAGGCGTGGAGTCCTTCGGAAGGTCCAGAACGTCGCCCTTCGGAGTGAACACGAAAACCTGCTCGCTGAAGAGGTCCGTCGAGAGCGATCGAAGGAAGTCGCTGCTCATCTTTGCGTCGCTGGACCAGTCGAAGAGCTGCTCCCGGAGCCGCGCGAGCCGGGCCGCCTCCGAAACCTCCTGTTTTCCCTCCTTGTATGCCCAGTGCGCCGCCACGCCGTGGTCCGCGACTCGGTGCATCGCGCGGGTTCGAATCTGAACCTCCAGCGGCTCCCCGCCGAATCCCATCACCTTCGTGTGAAGCGACTGGTAGCCGTTCGGCTTGGGCTTGGCCACGTAGTCGTAGAACAGCCCTGGGATCGGCATCCAGATCTCGTGCACGACCCCGAGCGCCAAGTAGCACTCGCCAACCTCTTGCACGATCACGCGCAGCGCCAGCAGATCGTGGATGTCCTCGAAGCTTCGCCCCTGCTTGGCCATCTTCTGGAAGATGCTGTAAAGGTGCTTGGGCCGTCCGTGGATTTCGACTTCCCGCATCCCCTTTTGCACCAGCCGCTCCTTCAACGTTACGATCGATCGCTGAAGGTCCTCTTCTCGCTCCTGGCGCGTTTTTGCGACCATCTCGCGAACGGCCTCGTACTCCTTCGGGTGAAGCTGTCGGAACGCCGCGTCTTCCAGCTGCCACTTGATCTGCCAGATTCCAAGCCGCGCGGCCAGCGGAGCGTAGATGTCGAGCGTCTCGTTCGCGATCCGGGTGCGCTTCTCGGGTGGAAGCGCCTCCAGGGTTTGCATATTGTGGAGCCGGTCCGCGAGCTTGATGATGATCACTCGGAAGTCCTTCGCCATCGCGAGGAGCATCTTTCGCAGGTTCTCCGCGGCACGCGCCGACTCCGCTCGCGCGCGCTGGGTCGCCGAGCCCTCACCAAGCTGGTGCAGCTTGAGCTTCGTGACCCCTTCCACGATCGCGAGAACCTCCTCGCCAAAGTGCTCCCGGATCGCCTCCGGCTTTGCGCGCGTGTCCTCGAGTACGTCGTGCAGCAGCGCCGCCACGACGCTGTCGTCGTCCATTTCGAGCTCCGCGATGATCCGTGCGACCGCCAGAGGATGTGTGACGTAAGGCTCTCCGGACTGGCGCTTCTGGCCGGCGTGCGCCTGCTCGGCGATGAAGTACGCGTATCGGAGCCTCGGCAGGTTGGCGTCCGACCGCTGCTCCCGGACCAAGCTCAGCAGGTCCTGCAGCTCTTGCGGCTCTTCCCAGTCTGCTTCGATCTTAAAAGCTGCCGAGGTCATCTGCCCGCGGGCTGACCGTCCGCCCACCCGAAGAGTATATCGTAACCCTCTCCCGAACCTGGCGCCCGCGAGACTGAGGGGCGGTAAAGCGGCCGGAAGTCCGCCCCGCTCCAAGTTGCCGCCGGCTCCGCTGCAGCTGTTGCTCCCATCCGCAGTTCAACCGCCATCCGCATCCCCCCTCGAGGGGGAGGCCGGTGAGCCCGGCTTGCCGGGTGAACCGGGTGGGGGGCTACGCGCGCATCGCCAGAATCCTCCGAACCTGCTCCGCCTGTTCGGGCGTGTCCACGGCTAGCTCCGTGCCCTCGCCCTTGGCCATCTTTATTTGCACGCCGTTTTCCAGAAACCGCAGTTGCTCGAGGCTTTCGGCAACTTCGAGAGGGGAAGGCGGCCAGCCCGCAAAGCGGAGCAGCGCCTCCCGACGGTATCCATAGATTCCGATATGCTTCTTTGGCTTCTCGACCCTCATGCCCCGCTCAAAGGGGATCCCGCATCGGCTAAAGTAGAGGGCGAAACCGGCTCGGTCCGTGACTGCTTTGACCGTCGCAGGATGGTCCACCTCCGCGTCGGTGCAATCGCAGTAGACGCTGCTCACATCCGCGTCCGAACCGTTCAAGAGCAGCTCGGCGCACACGCGGATCGTGCTCGGCCGGATCAGCGGTTCGTCCCCCTGCACACAAAGGTAAACGTCGGCGATCAGCTCTTGCGCGACCTCGGCGATGCGGTCGGTCCCGGTCGGATGGTCTGGGCTGGTCGTCACGGCCTCCGCACCGAACGCCGCGCAGGCTGTCGCTATCTCCGAGTCCGGGGTTGCTACCACGGTGCGGTCGCCGACCCCCGATACGACGCAAGCATCGTAAACCCAACGAACCATAGGCCTGCCGGCCAGGTCCACCAGCGGCTTGCCGGGAAAGCGAGTGCTTCCCATTCGTGCGGGGATAACGATCAAGCAGCGCATGCGGGAGATTAGCGCATTGGAACCGGCGCTCGGACAATCGTCGGCGGATCGTGGGTACGAAGCAGCCTCGAATTGCCGTCAGAGGTAGAGTGCCCAACGTGCGCTCGATCGCCGCCGTGTTCCTGCTCGCCCAAGCCGCCGCCGGATTCGCGCAGTCGCCGGACGACCGGCTTTTCGATTCGATTCGTCCGGACGTAAGCTTCGTGATCCGGGAGCACGCAACCTCCGCGGACCTCGTCGAAGTAACCGCTCTCAATGCGGACTATCCTGCGGACCTGCTCCGAAGGCAGCTTCAGGCTATGGGCGAGCTGCTCGGATCCATGCCGCGCGGGCTGCATCTCTTTCGGTACCAAATGGACCCCGAGAAGCCAAGCCTAACGTTCCTAAAGGCGACCTTCGCCGTGGACGGCTTGATCGATCGACGGCGAAGAGTCTTGCGCCTCTCGCCGATTCTAAAGGCGTTCGCCGGGGCGCCGGAGGCAAACCGCATTCAGGGCATCAGCGTGCTTTTTGCGGGGGAGACCCCAAACGAGAACGTAGTGAGGCGCTTCAGCAGCGAAGCGCTAACCGCGATAGCGCGCGTTATAGAACAGCCGCCAGGGATCGAGTACCGGGTCGCTCTGCGCAAGCAGGATCCCAAGGTCCTGGACTTTCCCGACGAACGCGTCGAACCGAGCACCGCGAAGGAGCCGTCCCTTCCGCAGACCGGGCCGCCGGCATATACGTGGGTTGCGATCGGAGTCGCCGGAATAGCCGCCGGTGCTTTGGTATACTCGCTGCTCCGACGCCGAAGCTGATCCGGCTGATTTCACGAAGGCACAGGTACCCGAATGCGAGACCCTTCCACCATCGCTCTCCACGAGCTGATCGAAGTCGGATTCAAGGAAAAGGCATCCGACGTATTCGTCAAGGCGGACTGCATCCCCATGATGCGCCAGCACGCAATGGTGAAACCGTTGCCGGGCGATTGGCCGGTGATTGACCCGTCCAACGCCTCAAGGATCATCGCCGCGGTCATGAACGAAAAGCAGAAGCGGAAGTTCGAAGACCACATGGAGATGGACCTCGCTTTCAGCGTCGGAGCGGACTGCCGGGTCCGGGCGAACATCCACATGCAGCGCGGTACTTGGGGCATCGTCTGTCGGATTATTCCGCTGAACATCCTAACCCTGGAAGAGCTGGGCCTGCCTCCGGTGCTCAAGGAGTTCTGCAAGCAGCGGCTCGGCCTCGTATTGGTCACCGGCCCCACCGGCTGCGGCAAGACGACCACGCTCGCCGCGATGATGGACGTGATCAACGAGAGCCGCGCCATCCACCTGGTCACGATCGAAGACCCGCTCGAATTCGTTCACCGCGACAAGAAGGCGTACATCACGCAGCGAGAAGTTGGCATCGACACCGAGGACTTCACGCCCGCGCTTCGAGCCGTCGTCCGCGAGGCGCCCGACGTGATCCTGATCGGAGAGATGCGCGACGTCACGACCTTCAACATCGCGATGCAGGCCGGCGAAACCGGCCACCTCGTTTTCTCGACGGTCCACACTTCGAGCGCGTACGAGACCCTGGACCGAATCGTCAACATGTTTCCTCCGCACGAAAAGAACCACTTGTGCATCCGGCTTGCGAACTCTTTGCGCGCGATCATCGCCCAAAAGCTGGTGCCCCGCGCCGACGGACTGGGCCGCGTAGCCGCGCTCGAAATCCTTGTGGTTACGCCGACCGTCCAGAAAATGGTCGAGGACGGGCACTTCAGCGACATCTATCACGCGATCAGCGAAGGCGAGTTCTGGGGAATGCAAACCATGAACCAGAGCCTGCTTCGGTACGTGAAAGCCGGCGTGATAACCGAAGAGACGGCGATGAACTATGCTGGAATTCATTCGGAGCTCAAGCAGCTGATGCGCCGTTAGGCCGATAATTGGGACAAGCGTGAGCCTCACGATCGACGATCTGCTGCGGGACCTCGTGAGTCGCGAGGCCAGCGACCTGCACTTGAAGGCGGGTGAGCCCCCATTCATGCGGATTCACGGCGACCTGCGCCGCGCGGAGTATCCGCCTCTCGAGGAAGATCAGCTGCGAAAGATGCTCACTGGCATCCTGAACGAAGAGAGGGAGAAGAGGCTCTTCACCTTCAAGGAGCTGGACCTCTCGTACTACGTTCCCGGACTCTCGCGATTTCGCGTGAACATGTTCTGGCACCGGCACAGCATCGGGGCCGTGTTCCGGGTCATTCCCTTCAAGATCCGCACGATCGACGAGCTTCTCATGCCGGAGGTCTGCAAGCAGCTGGCGCTTATGCCCAGAGGCCTGATTCTCGTCACCGGGCCCACGGGGTCCGGAAAGTCCACGTCCCTGGCGGCGATGATTCACCACATCAACATACAAAAGCGCTGCCACGTCATGACCATCGAGGACCCGATCGAGTACGTGCACACGGATCAGGTCGGCATCATCAATCAGCGCGAACTCGGAACCGACACGCACAGCTTCGCGGATGCGTTGCGGCACGTCATGCGCCAAAACCCGGACGTGATCTTGGTCGGCGAAATGCGAGACCTCGAAACGATCCAGCTAGCGATTACCGCGGCGGAAACGGGACACCTCGTTCTGTCAACCCTGCACACCGTGGACGCCGCTCAGACGATCGACCGCATCGTGGACGTGTTCGATCCCGACCAGCAGGCGCAGATTCGAACGCAGCTCAGCGTCACCCTTCAGGCCGTGATTTCGCAGACCCTCATTCCAAAGAGGGACGGCACCGGGCGCGTCGCCGCATTCGAAGTGATGGTGGCGACCTCGGCCGTGCGAACGCTCATTCGCGAAGGCAAGACCCATCAAATCTACTTGGACATTCAGACGGGCGGCAGCCTGGGTATGCAGACCCTCGACGGTTGTCTGATCGATTTGCTCAAAAGGGGCCTCATCGACTATGAGCACGCCCTTGCTAAGACGTCCAACCCGGCAGACTTTCAGCGCAGGTGCTTGAACCTCGGGCTCGTGGAGGTGGCCGGTGCTGCGAATTGAGCCGTATTTGGAGGACTGCGTCGCCGAAGCCGGATCGGACCTTCACATCAAGACCGACACCGGGAAGCTTTACTTTCGAATTCACGGCGACCTGATCCCGGTCGAAGGCGCGCCTAGTTTTACTTCCGAAGAGTTCCTCGACGCGCTGACCCACATCCTGCGCGAAGAGCAGCTTAAGAAGTTTCACAAGGACCTGGAGCTCGACTTTGCGTTTGAAATCGAGGGCTTGGCGCGTTTCCGAGGGAATCTGTACCAGCAGCGCGGCGTGGTGCAGGCGGCATTTCGCGTGATTCCGTACCGCGTTCAGACGATGGAAGAGCTGATGCTGCCCAACGCCACGTACGACTTCATCGAGAGGCCGCGCGGTCTCGTGCTGATGACCGGGCCGGCCGGATCGGGAAAGTCCACAACGCAGGCGGCGATGCTGGACCGAATCAACCACACGCAGCCTTGCCACATTGTAACCGTGGAGGATCCCATCGAGTTCGTGCACGACGACGAGAAGGCGCTCGTGAACCAGCGCGAGCTCGACGTGGACACGAACAGCTTCGCGAACGCGCTCAAGTACGTCTTGCGCCAGGACCCGGACGTAATCCTGGTCGGTGAGATGCGCGACCTCGAAACGATCCACTTGGCGATCACCGCGGCGGAGACCGGCCACCTGGTCTTCGGCACGCTGCACACGGTGGACGCGGTTCAGACCGTGGACCGAATCGTAGACGTGTTCCCTATGCACCAACAGCAACAGATACGGATGCAGCTCTCGGTGAACCTGGTGGGCGTGCTGTCCCAGACTCTGGTGAAGCGTTCGGACGGCCAAGGCCGCGTGGCGGCGTTCGAAACCCTCGTCGCGACTCCCGCGATACGGAATCTGGTCCGCGAGAACAAGACCTATCAGATCGGCTCGATCATCCAGACGGGCGCCCGGCAGAAGATGCATACGCTCGATCAATCCCTCGCTTCGCTCGTGGAGAAGGGCCAAGTGACTTACGAGGAGGCTAGAAGCCGCGCGAAGGACGCAGGCGAGTTCGACCGCCTTGTCGCGCTCTCCAAGACCGGTCAGGCGTTCAGCCCGGGACAAAAGCAGGACAAAGGCGAGTCGGACGACGGCAAACCCGACAAACCGCCGGCAAAGGGCGTCAAAGGGCAGCCGAACCGGCCCTCGTTTCGCCGGGAGTAGGGCCGCATACCGGGGCGGCGCGCCCGAGTTCGCGCTTCGAAGGTTTCGGTAACCTTCCCGCGTGGAGTTGGAGCCCGCTCTGTTCCAAGAAAACGAGCGCCTTGCGCGCGCCACGGACGAGCGCCGCTACGTGGAGATCGGCGAGCTCGCCTTCGAGCGAGGCGGAAGCATTGCGTCCGTGACCGTTGCATACGAGTGCTGGGGGGAGCTCTCCAAGTCGAAGGACAACGCCGTACTGATCTGCCACGCCCTCACGGGCGACTCGCACGCCGTCGGCTGGTGGGATCGGATCGTTGGACCCGGTAAGCCGGTCGACACGGAGAAGCTGTTCGTGATCTGCACGAACTGCCTCGGAGGCTGCCAGGGAACCACCGGCCCCTCCTCGCCCGCGCCGGACGGCAGTACGTACGGCTCCCGGTTTCCGGAGATCACCCTCGGCGACACGGTCGAGGCGATGCGACGGGCTCTTCGAGGAATCGGCGTCGAGCGCCTGTACGCGGCGGCGGGCGGCAGCATGGGCGGCATGCAGATCCTGGAGTGGACGGTTCGATACCCGGGAGAGATCGAAAAGGCTTGGATCACCGCCGCGTGCGCCGCGCACAGCGCCATGCAGATCGGATTCAACGAGGCGCAGCGACAGGCCGTCCTTCGCGATCCCAAGTGGCGCGGGGGCGATTATCCGGCCGACGACCCGCCCGCGAACGGGCTGTCGGTCTCGCGCATGATCGCGCACCTGCTGTTCCTCAGCGAGGCGAGCTTGGCGCAGAAGTTCGGTAGGGGGCGACAGGATCGAGCTCCGGAGAACGCCGCGACGGACGTGCCCTCGACATGGCATCCGCGCCAATTCCAGGTGGAGTCCTACCTCAACTACCAAGGCGACAAATTCACGAAGCGTTTCGATGCCGGGTCGTTCGTGTGTCTGACGAAAGCCATGAACGCCTGGGAGTGCGCCAGCCTCGGGGGATCGACGACCGAGTACCTTTTCACGAGCTTCGCGAGCGACTGGCTGTATCCGCCGCACCAGAGCGAGCAGCTTCACGAAATGGCGCTGGCGGCGGGATGCGAGAGCCGCTGGGTGAATGTCGAGCTCCCGTACGGCCACGACGCGTTTCTTCTGGATGCGGAGCACCAAGGCCGCGCTGTGCGCGAGTTTCTGGGAACGTAGGGCGGCAGATCACAGAAGCGGCCGGCTGGGGCCGCCCATCTTTCGCAGCTCTTCCATGATCTCGCGGTGCCGCCGCATGGAGTCCCCGCGCTCGGCATCGCCGCCCGAAACGGGCTTCGCCGATTCGAGGCTGCGAGCGTGTAGGCTCGCCCGAACCGCGGAAAGCAGCGCGTCCGATTCCTCGTCAAGAGTGGGCTGGCCGTTTTTGGATCGCACGCCCCCAAGCCTGTCGGCGAGGAGCAGAGCGGCGCGCAAGTCTAAAAGCCTGCGCTCGGCTTCCTCCAAGTCTCTCACGTTGGGATTGGACGAGCCGCAAGAACGAAATACAGCTTGGTATGCCCTCAGCGCGGAGTCTCGAATACAGGAAGCGACCGGCTCGGGAGTGCCGAGCGCCTGCACCGAGGCGAAGGTCCGCTCCGCAAGCGAAAGGGCGTCTTCCCAATTCGGCGACTTCTCGTGCTTGGATTTCATTGGTTCCGTTTGTGCTGCTAAGAATATCCCTTCAGGTGCTCCGCTTCGGCCTCGAACATGCGCATCGTCATCTCGCGAATCTCCGCCGGGCTGCACACCGCAGCCGAAAGCGGATCCAGCATCAGCGCGAGCGCCGCAGCCTCCTTCGACCGATTCAATGCCGCGTCCACCGCGAGGTCGAACATTCGCATGTTGGACTCGCACACCGCCGCCATCTGATTGGGAAGCCTCCCGAAGCGGGTCGGGCGGATGCCGTCGCGGTCCACCGCGCACGCAACTTCGACGCACCCGTCGGACATTAAGTTCGGGATCAGACCGTCGTTCGGCGCGACGTTTCCGTGGATCACGATCGGGGAGTTCTTTTCGGCGGCTTCGATGATCCATGCGCCGTATTCGAGGCTCCTCTCGAGCTCGATCGGCTCCTCGCCCGCGAGAAGCCGCTTCCTCCATTCGTCGTTCTTCTTGCGCCAGTCAGGCCAGTTGTCGGCGTAGAAGCTTTCCTGGCCTCCGTAGCCGTCGATCAGATGCTTCTGTCGCAAGTCCGGGCGCTTGCGATAGTAAGGAAGATACTCGCTGAGGTGGCCGCTCGATTCGGTGACGAACGCGCCGAAGTGCAGCATCACGTCCGACCGCACAGGCTCCTTCCGCGCAAGATCGCTTTCCGGATCGCGGGCTTGCGACATGAGTGCCGGGTACAGGTCCTCCCCGTCCGGGCCTCGAAGCTCGGTGAACCACGCGAGGTGGTTGATCCCCGCGCACTTCCATCTCATCCGTTCGTATTCGACTCCCGCGAAGCGCGCCAGCATCCTCGAGGTGCCTTGGACCGAGTGACAAAGCCCCACCACGCGCATGCTGCTCGCGCGCGACGCCGCGAGGACCATCATGTTCATGGGGTTCGTGTAGTTCAGCACCAGCGCGTTTGGGCAGAGCCGTTCGCAGCCGCGCAGGATCTCGATCCACGCGGGGATCGTTCGCAGCCCCTTGAAGAGCCCGCCGGGGCCGATCGTGTCGCCGATGCACTGGCTCACGCCGTATTCGAGCGGGATGTCGTTGTCCGCGCGCACGCACTCGAGCCCGCTGACTTCGATCGAGTTGACGATGTAATCCGTCCCGGGTAACAGCTCCTCTCGGTCCGTGGACGCCCTGATCGTCCACTCGCCAAATCCCGGAACCTCCGAACCCCCGAACCTCCGAACCTCCCCTGCGATCTTCCGCATGAGCGCCTCGGCGAGCGCAAGCCTATCCGGGTCGATGTCCACGAGGCGAAGCTCGCCGCCTCGGTTGCCGGGAATGAGAGCTACGTCCTTCAGGATGGAGTTCGTGAAGCCCGACCCCGCTCCGATCATCGTGACGACGATCGGTCTGGGCATGTCCCCCGGCAGGGCCGTGACCGACTGGAATCGCTGCGCTTCCACGGATGCTCCCTCGACGGCCATCTTGGGAGATTAGCACTCCATGGGAATCGAGCACCCTGTGCCATAATCTGCACTCGCGCGGGGGTGTAGCTCAGCGGTTAGAGCGCCGGCCTGTCACGCCGGAGGTCGCGGGTTCAAATCCCGTCATCCTCGCCAGGTATCGTTCGGCGCCGCCAATGCGCAATCGGTGGATGTGGGATGTGGAATGTCGGTCCGGACCACATCCCACATCCGACATCCCACATTCGCTGGCGGAAGCGCCGTCGCACAAGGGCCGCGGTAGCTCAGTTGGTAGAGCAATGGACTGAAAATCCATGGGTCGCCGGTTCGAATCCGGCCTGCGGCACCAGTTTTCTTCCGATGAACCGCCGAAAGATCGCACGAGCAAGCGCCGTCCGGATTCGGGCGATCCTGCTTGCGCTCGCCGCCGTGCTGGCGATGCCGCGATTCGTCGTCGGGCAACAGCCGCTCGAGGAGCGCGAGCTGCGTCCCGGCGAGTGCTTCGTGCTCGCGGTGGAGTCGGATCCCACGGTTTGCGGACTTTACGGCATCGCCAAAGACGGTTCGGTAAGCATGCCGCCCTTCGGAAAGCTGTCGCTGGCGGGACTGACCGTTCCGTTGGCAGAGGCGGCGATCGGGTCGGCGTGGCGAGCCCGCTTCGGGCATTCACCTGGCAATGTAACTCTAACGCGGCTCGCGCGAGCCGGTTCCGGCGTCACTTACCGAGGCGCGGTGCGGTTCTCCGGGTCTCTTCCGGCCAGGCCAAGCCTGAAGCTCGCGGACGTCGTCGCGATGGCTGCGCCCACGGAGTCCGCGGACTTGGGAGCAGTTCGAATCGTATCCTCTTCCGGCGAGACGCTGGCAGTCGCGTTCGATCCCGGCCGCCTCGAAAGCCCAGACTCGAATCCACGCCTCAAGGAAGGGGATGCCGTGTTCTTCCCAACGGCAACTCGACCGAACGTCGTTCTCGTCGCCGGCGCGGTCGAGCGTCCAGGCAACGTGCCCTTCCGGGTGGGCTTGACGGCTCGAGAGGCGGTGGCCCTCGCCGGCGGCGAGCAGGTAAACGCGGACTTGACTCGGGTGCGCGTAGAGAGGGGCGGCGAGCTCGTGGACACTGTCAACTTTCAACTGGGCTACGACTCGCGCCTTCAAAGAGGAGATGTGGTGCGCGTCTCACTTGTGGCGAATCCCAAGTACGTGTATCTGGTCGGCGGAATAGCGAAGGAGGGGCGCTACGATCTTCGGCCCGGTTGGACGCTGACCCAGGCAATCCTTGCGGCCGGAGGGGAAATCGCAGGAGCGAACATCAAACGCATCACGATCGCTCGCCGCGTGCGCGGAGCGCTCCGCAGAACGCGGTACGACCTGGAGGCGATTCGGAGCCGTCAGAAGCCGGACGTGTTTCTGGAGGCCGGCGACATCATCGAAGTGCCGGCTGGGGGAGGGCTTTCCGCCGCATTGCCAGTGGGGCGTGGCGAGGCGTGAGGGTCCGCTGGGACGCTTCCAAGGGCCGGCCGGAGCCGCTCGACGCGCTCGACCGCATAAAGCTCGAAGAGTCCGGCGAGCCGCTCGTGGACATCCGCAAGGCCGCCCCGAGCGTGCGCCTGGAAAGACAGTTCGTGATCCCCTACCTGCGGAAAACCGTCGCCGAGATGCTGGAACGCGCCGCATCCGTTCTCCCTAAGGGGCGGTACTTCGGGGTCACGGACGCATGGCGGCCCATCGAGCGGCAGCAGCGCATCTACGACACCGCTATCGGATGGGCCCGCGAAGCGTTTCCGGATCGGGGCTTCGCCTCCCTGCGACGAACCGTGAACCGATACGTGCACGCGACGAACCGAAAGGCTCCACCGGGCCATACGACCGGCGCGGCCGTGGACGTTCAGCTCCTGGACGAGAAGGGAGAGGTCGTGGACGTGTGGTCGCCGTGGAACCGATTCGCGGCGTCTAGGACTTACACGCTCGGGCTCGAAGCGGAATCGGCGCGAAATCGGGAGATCTTGGTCGGATCGATGCTGGGAGCGGGCTTCTCGAACTGTCGCGACGAGTACTGGCACTACAGCTACGGGGACGCGGCTTGGGCCGTGCGAACGGGAGGAAATCGCTGCATCTACGGCATCGCGATGCTCGATCCAAACCTATACCATCAGCTTGAAGAAGAGCACGCGGAGTACATGCGAACGCGTGAGAACCCGTTCCTCGCCGCGCGCAGCGCCGCCCGCGCCCAGGCCGGAACATGGCCGTCGAAGAAAGCGGGCGGCTAATCGCGGCCCGCGGCGGGCCTATCTCTTGTCCGGCGGCATCGGCGGGAAGATCATGGCGTCCGGCAGCGTAGCGCCGTTCGGCGAGAATGAGCCCGGATAGAGCAGGATGGCGTCCACGGAAAGCTCGATCCCCTCACCCGCCGTCGCCGTGAGAACGAGCTTCGTCTCGCCGCGCTTGAATCGAGTGGTGCCCATCCTGTACCAAGCGAATCCTTGGCCGTAAGGGCTTATCGGCTCCCCCAGGATTCTCAGTTCCTGCCCCGCTACGCGAATCCGGAGCGCCGGACGGTGCTCTGGCTCGATTCGAGCGGCCAGCCAAACCTCGAGCTCCGCCTCGGTGCGCGGATAGAAGACGTACTCAGCCGTGTACGACTCGGGACTGGAAACCGTAAAGGACCTGAGGCTGAGCGCCTTCCCGTCGCTCACACCAGGTATGGATAAGACTTCGCTGAAATTGGTCTCCTGAACGGCCTCCGCTTCGATCCACGTGTACTTGGCGAGCCTGCCCGAAAGCTTCCAGTACTGGTCTCGAAGTTGAGCGAAGCTGCCGCCAGGGTTGCGGTCCATGCCGTCGATGGCTTCCTTGAAAAGGAACCGGAACTCGGTAGTGTCCATCCCGGCCGCTTCGGTCACCTTGAGCAGCTCGTCGAACCGCCAAACCGTTTCCTTGTACGCGCTCTCGGGAACTGGGATTTCGTCGACGCCGGAAACGATAAGCGGAAGCTCGGAAAGGTCCACTTCGACTCCCCCTTTGACGATTCGAGCGCGAGGGTCCGAGCCGTCCAAAGTCGTAAAGACTGCGCTCTTCGGTTCCGCCATGCGAAGCTTTTCGCGAACTGGCAGACCCTTGGTCCACAGAACGATCGCGGGATTTACGGAGGTAGCGAGCCTATATGCGAAGAACCGAGACCCGAGATCGATCCGATTGCCGCTGAGCGGCGCGGGCAGCCACCACCTTCCTCCCGGCAGCCGCATGGCCGCGGCCGGGTTCGATGCGCCCTCGGGATAGAACAGGGGCGCGGGCGACCACGCCGCCAAGGAGCCGTCCACCCGTCTCTTTGCCGCTTCCGAGGCGAGCGCCTGAAGGACGGCGGGCGAGCGCGTCCTAACGAACCAAGCCCGACAGCCCATGGAAGCCAAATCCTCGATGGCGGACGCAATCTGATCCGACCCCAAAGGAAGCTCGATTTGCGATGCTACGAACCAGCCGGGGCGGTTCCACCTAAAGAGCGAACTTGCAGCCTTGGCTGCAGAATCCGCGACGGCGGAGGATCCAGCTGCAAACGCCCGCGTCGCAAGCCCGTCGAGAGCCGCGGTTCCGCTCTCGTACGGCGCAGCCCAATCCGTCCACTCCTGGACGACCGGCACATCGCACATCTTTCGCAGCGCCGCGGCGAGCCGTCCGAACCGACGGGCCGCGGAACCGTTCAGCACCGCTTCGATATCCTCCCAGATAGAGGAGCGCCTCGAATCGCAGACGTACGTCTTGTCCGTGTCGGGATCCAGGAGATGGGAGACTCCGCGTGTGCCCGACCAAAGCGGCACCAGCCTTGCCAGCTCATCCATCGACTCGAGATCGGAAACGCTCAAGGACCACGCGCGCTGGACGGTCTCCGAGGCGCGATAGCGGGTCTGCAGATAGTCCTTGAACTCCGCGCGGAAGAGCTTGCTTGTCGGCACGAACGTCCGCTGCGTGCGGAGGCGAAGCGCCGTTCCCGCGGGATCGAGGATTCCGCGCAGGCCGGGCCCAGGCCGCGAATCCCGAAGCGACTTGAGCAGCCTATCGCGAAGCTCGTCCAACCCCTCCCAGCAGTCGATTTGGGCCAGGCTCGAAGTGTGGGGATAAAGCAGCAGCACGTGCTCCAGGTCGTTAGGCGGCACAACTTCCAAAGAGAACTTTCCGCCCGGCGTTGGAACCCGATAAGTCTTGCGCAGCTCGCCGTCGTGACGTGTCACGAGCATCGCGAATACGGAAGTCGCTCCAGGAATCGTGCACTCTACCGTTCTGCGCTTGGTGATCCGCGAGAAACGGTAGGCCTGCGGCTCCACCGCGACCCCTACCGCCGCGGGCGCCAACGAGGAGACCGCCAGCACGTACCGCATGCCCGCGGATTCGAGAGCTTCGAATGCGGACTTCCAGCCGACGCCCGAAGCCGGAAGCTCTACCAGCGCGTCGTCGATTCCGGCGGCTTTCGCGCGAGCGATCTCTTCCGGATTGCCCGGGATGCGAACGCCGACGGGGAGGTAGGGAGCGCCGTCCCACAGGAGCGCGTGGTGCTCGTTGATGGTCCACCTAGCAGGCGGAGCGCCGACGGCGATGTAAACGCCTGTACGAGCCTGGCCGGAGCCCGACGCAAGCGCAGCTAGAAGCAGAGTGATTCCGGCCGGTCCCACGTCCGCCAGACTACCCAAGCCCGCCTGCAAGTTCGCAAAACACACACGCGGCTAAGCGGGCGAACCGCTTCCTGGGATGGGTAGCATCAAGTCCCGTGGAGAGGGCCTGTCCGGAGCTTGAGCGGCTGTGCGTGAACACGATCCGGGCGCTTTCCATCGACGCGGTTCAAGCAGCGGGGTGCGGGCACCCGGGCATGCCGCTGGGCGCTGCGCCCCTAGCGTTTGCGCTATGGACGCGCCACCTCCGCCACAGCCCGAAGAACCCGAGTTGGTTCGGACGCGACCGTTTCGTTCTGTCCTGCGGCCACGGCTCGATGCTCCTCTATTCGCTCCTGCATCTCACGGGCTACGACCTTAGCCTCGAAGAGATCAAGCGTTTCCGGCAGTGGGGGAGCGTCACGCCGGGCCACCCGGAGAACACGCTTACCCCGGGGGTCGAAATGGCGACCGGTCCGCTGGGACAGGGCTTCGCGACGTCCGTCGGAATGGCGATCGCCGAGAGGCATTTGGGCGCCGTGTTCAATAGGCCCGGGCACGCGATCGTCGATCACAACACGTACGTGATCTGTTCCGACGGCGACCTCATGGAGGGCGTCTCGAACGAGGCCGCGTCGCTTGCGGGCCACCTCCGGCTGGGAAAGCTCATCGCCCTGTACGACGACAACGGGATCTCCATAGACGGCTCCACGGACATCACGTTCACAGAGGACGTGGCGGCCCGGTTTGAAGCGCTGCGCTGGCACGTCGTCCGGCTTAAGGACGGCATGGACGTCGAGGCAGTGGACGCCGCGATCCGGCTCGCCCGTGCAGTCCTCGACCGGCCCTCCCTCATCGTCTGCCCCACGACTATCGGCTTCGGCAGCCCGAACAAGGCCGGCAGCGAGAAGTCCCACGGCGCGGCGCTCGGCGAAGAGGAAGTGGACCTGACCAAGCGCGCTCTCGGATTCCCGACCGAGCCGAGATTCCATGTTCCCGAAGAGGTGTCGCGGTTCTACCTTCGGGCAGTCGAGCGCGGAAAGGCATGGGAGGACGCTTGGAGCGAAGCGCTGCAAGCTTATGGCCGCGAATACCCGGAGGAGAGGAAGCTGTTCGAGGCCGCGCTAACGGGAGAGGAGCCGTCCGACTGGGAAGGTTGCCTTCCGTCGTTCGAAGAGAAGACTACGACGCGCGCAGCCGGCGGAAAGACCCTTAACGCCATCTCTTCGCGATTCCCGACGCTAATCGGAGGCAGCGCAGACCTCGCCGAAAGCAACTTCACTTGGCTGCACGATAGCCCCGCCTTTCAGTTCGATAGCCCGGAGGGACGAAACCTGTGCTTCGGCGTTCGCGAGCACGCGATGATGTGCGCGGTGAACGGAATCAACTTGCACGGGTGCGCCCGAGCTTACGGCGCGTCGTTCCTGATCTTCTCGGACTACTGCCGGCCGGCGATCCGCCTCGCGGCCCTGATGCATTGTCCGTCGATCTTCGTCTTCACGCACGACTCCGTCGGGCTCGGCGAGGACGGGCCCACGCACCAGCCCATCGAGCATCTCATGAGCCTGCGGGCGATTCCCAATCTAAATGTCCTACGCCCCGCGGACGGGAACGAGACGGCCGCGTGCTGGCGGCTCGCGCTCGAGCGAAAGGACGGGCCGTCGCTCTTGGCGTTGACGCGCCAAAGCGTGCCCCTGCTTACGAATTGGGAACTCGACGATAGGGGAGTTCGGACGCACAAGGCCCGGTTCGGGGCATACGTCCTGCGAGAAGCGGAGGGAGGCGGGCCGGAGATCGCGATCATTGGCACGGGCAGCGAAGCGCAGGTCGCGATGGAAGCATGCGCGCTGCTTGAATCTCAAGGCGTTCTCGCGCGCGTCGTGAACATGCCGAGCTGGTTCTTGTTCGAGCGCCAATCGCCCGAGTACCGGGAAACTGTGCTTCCCGTACGACTGCCCGCCGTGTCCGTGGAGGCCGGCGCGACTCTCGGGTGGGAGCGGTATGCGGTTCGATCTGTGGGCATCGACCGCTTCGGCGCATCTGCGCCGGGCGACGTTGCGTTGAGAGAGCTTGGCATTACGGCCGAGCGCGTCGCGGAGGCTGCCCTCGACGTCCTTCGGAATGCGAAACGCTAGTCGCTCAGGTCTTCGGCGTCGCCTGTCGGTCCCTTGGACGAGTCAGCGTCCTTGCCCGAATCGGAGGGGTTTCTAAGTGCGACGGCCAATCCGATCAAGACTATTGCCGCCATCCCTCCCCAAAACAGCGCAGGGTGCATCTCCGGAATGTGCACCGGAGCGCTCAATCCCGGGTTCTGCTTAACCCACCAGGACTCGAACGTATGTCCGCCTACGAGCAGCAGCTTGACCCCCGCCCAGCCGACCAGGGCGTAGGCTACGTGGTCGAGCACCGGGTAGCGCTCGAGCAGCGACAGGCACCAGCCGGCGGCAAACCGCAACAGGATGATTCCAAGGACCGCGCCCGTGTAAACGACCCATATCTTCTCTTGGCTGTTGACGACGGCCACTGCAACGAGCACGCTGTCGATCGCGAACGCAAGGTCCGCCAAGTCCGCATACAGCACGGTCATCCAAAAGCCCGCGCCCGACTTGCCCTTCAGTTCGCTCAGGGAAGCGTGCTTCCAAAAGTGCTTTACCGGCAGGTAGATCAGGTACAGGGCGCCCAAAACCTGCAGCCACCAAAAGTTCAATATCGAAGCCGCCAGCAGGATTGCGGCAAAGCGCAGGACGAACGCCCCCGCGAGCCCATAGAAGAGCGCCTTCTTTTGCTGGTTGCGCGGCAAGTGCCGCACGATGATCGCGAGGATCAGGGCGTTGTCCGCAGAGAGAAGCGCCTCGAGCACGAGCAGCACCCCGATCTTGCCGATGTCCGAGGCGTCGAAGGTCTGGCCGGTGAGCATGGGCGCGGTGTGCCTGGTCGTCGAGGCAAGCTATTCTGCCATATGGCTGAGGCTCGAATGGGCGATCCCTTGCCATGAATCGCCCGCAAGCGCTTCCGGGCCAAATACCGCAATCTTGCCTGCACGCCTCTACAGGTTTTCTGGCGCCGACCGGCGATTCCGAACTATCATGTATGCCATACCGCACTCTTTGAGGGGGGGCCTCGTGAAAGCAACGGGGCTCTGGAATTGGAGGCAGATTCGATGAATGGGAGAAAGAAAAGGGCTTGGACTTGGATCGGCGCGGCCGGAGCGCTCGGCTGCCTGGTGTCGCTGGCAGTGGCGATCGACCTTTTTCAGGTGGACACGTTTCAAGACGGCACGCTCATGAACTGGAGCGGAGGAGCGCAGAGGATCAACCAGCCCAACGGTGGGCCGCAGGGTGCGGGCGACAGGTTCCTTCAACTGACCGGGGACGGCTCGTTCGGTCCGGGCGGGGTGCCCGCGATGTTCAACGGCTTTCAATGGGCCGGCAACTACCAGTCCGCGGGGGTGAAGGTTATCGAGGCCGACGTAAAAAACTTCAGCAACAACGCCGTGCACCTCCGGATCGTGCTTTTCGGACCGGGCGGCACGCGCTGGACCTCGACGAACGCTTACATCCTGCCGCCGAACTCGCCGTGGCTTCGCGGGTCGTGGTACTTGAGCGAAAGCGAGATGACCCGCGTTCTTGGGACTTCGAGCTATGCGACGACGATGGCGTCCGTTGTGCAGATGATGTTCCGCCACGATCCGGGAGCGCCCGATCCGGGTGGGACGCCCCTCGCCGCGACGATTGGGTTCGACAATATCCGCGCGCTCGACGCCGCCACCGTACGGCCGGAGTCATTTCTAATTCAGCCTGGGGTCCATCTGTCCGGAAACTTGACTAGCCTCTGGTTCAGTGACCAGGATTACCTGCACGCCAAGATCAACATCCTCGCCGAGGAGACCGGTTATCCGATCCAGGTCAACTTCGACATGACCTCGCCGATCCAAAGCGCGAGCAAGATCGAGTTCATCCTGAGGGCCCGTGCCTCGCAGGAAGGAAACGGGCAGTACGTAGAGCTGTTCAATTGGGTTCACACGCGGTGGGATCGCCTCGTAGACGTCTTTGCGACGACGTTCGACTCCACCGCGACCGGATCCGTCAAAGGCAACGCGAGCGAGTACATCCAGGCCGGAACGCGAGCGATCAGGGGCAGGCTCGGCTGGGAAGAGCTGATCTCGGAGACCGCTGCCGTGTGGGAAGTGCACATCGACCAAGCGGTCGCCAAGATCACGCCGTAGCGCGTATTGCTCGCCCGTGCTTCGGAAGGGAGGCGCGCCCGAATCAGCCCTGGGGAAGCTGCGGCTCCCGAGCGCGCTCTGCGAGCGCCTGCTCGTGGTCGTCCATCCGGATCGCCTGGGAGTTCGCCTGCCGCCTCAAGTCGGAAACCTCTCCCTCGAGCCTGGCGACGCGCTCGCGCAGCTCCGGATCGCCCGAACGGCCGTGAATAAGCTCCGCCATCTTGCGCTGATGCGAGAGAAGCATCCATGTAAGCGGGACGCCGACAAACAGCGCGAAGCTCAGCGCGAACGCCGGAATCATTTCCCAGTCGAAGGCCGCGAACTGCGGTTCCATCGCGCTGCTAACGTACCCAATCCCGCCGCAGGTATGGCGAAAGGAGGCCCATTCCCGGCTTCGGGCAGCCGCGAGTGGGCCTTAACCTCGGGAAGTTTTCACGACGGCTGCGACCGCCCGCACCGCCTCCTCTGCCGAGCCGGCCAATAGGACGTGCGGGCCTGCGAACGTCGGATGATCGAGCTCCCAAGTGCCGATACCCACGACCAGCTTTCCGAGCTTGCGCGCGAAGCCGATCTCCGATAGGGTCCCATACTCGCCGCCGATCGCAATCACCACGTCGGCTGTCCGAACGACCAGCGCGTTGCGAGCCTCTCCGAGACCGGTCGCGATGGGCACGCGCACATATGCGTTCGCGTCCAGCGGATTCGCGCCCGGCAGGATTCCGATCGTGAGCCCGCCCGCCTGGTATGCGCCCTCGCATGCCGCCTCCATCACGCCGCCGAGGCCGCCGCAAACCAGCGCCAAGCCTTCCAATGCCAGCAAGCGCCCTACCTCCCGCGCGTCGGCCGCGACTTCGTCGTCACAAGCTCCCGCCCCGATTACCGCTACGGCTCGAAACGGAGCAGGGATCATCACTTGCGTTTCCGTTGCCATCTGTCCCGCTATAGAAGAACCTTCTCCAGAACCGTGTACCTGGAACCGCCCGAGCCGAGGTCGCTCCGCATAAGGGTCACCGCGTCCACGCTCCAGGCGCCTAACTCCGACTCGCTCGCGTCGGAGGCGATCCGGCGCACATGTCCGATCTGTTCGCGGCTGAGCCAGTCGAACCGCGCAATCGTCACGTGTGGTGAGAACGGCTTGCCGTCTCTCGGCTCCCCGAAGCCCTTGCATGCGTCGCCGGCCGTCCGTTGGAGGACGCGCATGCGCTCCACCTCGCCTCGCATCCCGAGCCAGAGCACCTTTGGGCGCGCGGGGTCCGGAAAACACCCCGCCCCTGCGATCTCGACTTCGAAAGCGCCGAAGCTTCCGCACGCGGACCGGAGCCTCGCTCTCAGGTCGTCGAGCGTCGAAGCTCGGACGTTGCCGAGGAACTCGAGAGTGAGATGCAGGTTCTGAGGCGAGACCCACTTCACTCCCGTAGTCCCGATCCGGCGCATCCACCGGCGGACGGTGTCGGTGATCCGCTCCAATAGCTCCGGTGGCGGCCAGACCGCCACGAAAGAACGGACTTGATACTCGCTTCCTTCCATCGCGCCGCAATCGGAACTCAGTTCTGCAGGGTATGCAGCACATCTCAATATCCGCCGCTCCAAGTAGAATTCCTGCTTGCGCTCTCGAATGCTGTTCGTTTGAAGTCGAAACGCGCCTCGCAGAATGATTCCAACCGAGCTCCACGTCGTGTGCATGCTAACGGGAGACGACTACCCGGACGTCTACGTCGACCGCATGCAGTCTATGCTTGCCCGCCACGTAAAGTCTCCCTTCCGTCTCGTCTGCATGACCGACCGAAAGCGCGCCAGCGGTCCAGAGGTGCGCCAGTTCGACATACGAGGGCTCGAGCTGCGAAGGCCGGACATGCGCCCCACGACCTCGAAGCTCCTGCTCTTCGACCGCGACACGCTCCCTTTCCACGAATTCCTGTATCTCGACGTCACGACCGTCATTCAAAGGGACATGACGCCGCTGCTGGAATTCGCCTTTGGACGCCAAGAAGACCTCGTCGTCCAAAAGGACTGGAACTACGACGCCTACAACACCTGCGCGATGCGAATCCGTCACGGCGACGCGCTGCAAACGGTTTACGACGCATTCGTCGCGGGCAAGCGGTTTCCGTATCGGGTGCCGGGCGACCAAGACTTCCTTACTGGCTGCATCAGGTACTCGAGGTTGGAAGACCGAGTCGCGCTGTTTCCGGAGGGGATGGTCGGCAGCTACCGCAATGCCCGGTACCTGCACCGAAAGGACCCGAAAGCCGCCTACGAAAGCCTAAAGGACGCGATCGTCGTGAAGTTCCTGGGACGCGACAAGCCCCACCAGATGATGAACCCGATTCATCGCAATCTCTGGGTTCGGATCGGCAGGCTTTGGCACGGCCCGGCGGACGCCAAGTTTTGGATGAAGGAGCTTCGGGAGCATTGGCGGTGACGCCTGCCGGCCGCCGCTCCTGCGCGTCTGCTCCCCGCCTCGGGTAAGAAGCGTACGTGGGATCCCCGCAGATTCTGGCTTGGGCGGCGATCGCGATCGGGCCGCAAGGGCCCGGGCTCGTCGAGCCCTTCGTGGATCCGGGCTATGGAAAGGTCGTTTGGGCGCAGTCGCCCAACTTCAACCAGCGCCCGCCGGGAACCGTAGTGGACACGGTCGTTCTGCACCACACGGCAGGCCCGAACCTGGTCGGCACCGTCCGGTGGTTCGCCAACCCGGAAAGCCGCGTAAGCTCCCACTTCACGGTCGGAAAGGACGGGAGCATCGTGCAGCACGTGTCCACTTTCGCACGCGCCTGGCACGCTGGAGAGAGCATCTTGCTCGGCAGGCCGAACCTGAACCACTACTCGATCGGCATCGAAATGGTGAACATCGGCGACGGAAAGGATCCGTGGCCGAAGGAGCAGGTGGAGGTCGTGGGCTTCCTGATCGCGCACCTGCGAAAGCGATTCCCTCAGCTCAGATACGTGACGAGCCACGAGTTCGTGGCGGTACCAAAGGGCCGCAAGCCGGACCCGAAGGGCTTTCCCTGGAAGTCCCTGGAGCACCTCGGCCTCGAGCTGATCTACGACATGAGCAAGCGCCCCGAGCCGCTGTCCGAGGCGATTCTATCTGCGCACAGAAAGCGGCAGGGCACTTCCCAATCTCTCGAGCAACAAGAAAGCAATGTCGGACTCGGTTTGGCAGTTCCAGGTCTTCCCGCAGAGGGCGAGGCTGCCGAGTCCCGATTCCATAGGGAAGGTTCGGGCAAGGATACGCCGACCCGGTCCGTCGATCGCTAGTTCCGCTTTCAGGCCTAGAATGCCTTCGAAATCCTGAGAGGAGCGCCCAACATGCTGAACGACGATATGAGGGCCGTTATAGAAGCCCAGCGGCTGTGCTTTGCCGCGACCGTGACTCCGGAGGGCAAGCCGAATCTGTCGCCGAAGGGCACTGTGCGCGCTTGGGACGACTCCCGCATCTTTTTCTGCGACATCGCCTCGCCGGGAACCCGAAGGAACTTGGAGTCGAATCCCTGGATGGAGCTGAACGTGGTGGACACGGTTTCTCGCCGCGGCTACCGCTTCGTTGGGCGCGCCGAATACCATGCTTCCGGGCCGGTCTTCGAAGAAGCGAGCCGGCGCATCTTCGAGGACGAGGGCGCCGAGTACCAAATTCACGGAGTGGTTCTGCTCCAGGTGGAGCGAGCGGCGCCCGTCGTGTCGCCCGGCTACGAGCACTTCGAGGACGAGCTCGCGATCCGTCGAGAGTGGAAGAAGCGGCGCGCGCAGTTGGATCTGGAGTTCGAGAGGCACATCGCCGCTCGGGGGCCCTGGAAGGGCTTCGAATGAACTTCAGGTTGACGCCAGGTGCTAGACGCCACGGACGAAGCTGCTCGACGTCATCCGCATGCCTTTGCCAGCGCCTGCGCGAGGTCCCGCTCCAAGTCCTCCGGGTCCTCTAGCCCACAGAACAAGCGGACCACCCATCCCGTGAGGCTGGACGAAAAGTGCTTCATCGGCACTGCGACCACCAGACTCTCGAAGCCGCCCCAGCTAACGCCCAACTCGAAGAGCTCGAGGGCTTCCACGAAGCGGGTGACCCACCCGTTGCTCTGGTCCTTTGGCACGAAAGAGAAGAGCCCCGCAGACCCGCGCATCTGCTTCAAATATAGGTCTCGCTGGGGGTAGTCCGGCAGCGACACGTGATGCACCGATTCGACCTCCGGCCGCTTCTGGAGCCACGAGGCCAGCCGGTTCGCCGACGCTTCGTGGTGCTTCAGCCGGACGGACAGCGTTCGCATGCCCCGAAGCATGAGCCACGCCTGGAACGGTCCGAGAGTCGAGCCGATAAACGCAACCTCTTCTCGCACGAACCTCTCGTAACGTTCCGCCGAAAGGCAAACGACCCCCGCCGTCAAGTCGCTGTGGCCGCCGAGGTACTTCGTGCCGCTGTGCACGACGATGTCCACTCCCATGGACGCCGGGTTTTGGAAGAGCGGCGTGCTGTACGTGTTGTCCGCGATCGTCGCGACGCCCTTCTCACGGCATACTTTTGCAACCGCCTCGATATCTTGCATGCGAAAGACCAGGCTGCTTGGGGACTCGAGGTATACGGCGGTGGTCTCTGGCCCGATTGCGTCCAGGATCGACTCGGGGCTCCTGCCGTCCACGAACTCGCACGTCACGCCGAAGCGAGAAAGGTAGTCCGCAAGCATGGTTCGAACGGGGCCGTAGCAAGTGTGAACCGCTACGACGTGGCCCCCGTTCTTGGAGCAGTGCATGATCGCCGCGTAAATGGCGCCCATCCCCGTGGAAAAGAGCTTCGATCGGTCCGTGCGCTCGAGCCTTGCCAGCTTCTGCTCCACGATGTGCAGATTTGGATTGCTTATGCGGCTGTAATGGAAAGGAGGGCCCGCGGGATTCTCCCTCAGCGCGTGCTCAAAGCCCGCGAGCTCGTCGAATCCGAACAGCGAGGTCTGGTATATCGGCGGCACGACCGCCCGGTGCGGCTGATCGCCCTCTGCGAAGTGCTGCAGCAGAGTTTCGAGTCCGAGTTCTTCCGATGCGTCCATGCCTTCTGGCGAAGCGGACCCCGGCGCGCTCCTTCGCGTGACTTCCGGGGGGCCGGAGGATCGTGCAGGCCAACAGAGTATAGACGCTCCCTAGGCGCCCATAGGGGTCGAAATGCGCCTTCATCGCCCGAAGTTCGCACGCCGGGTCCGCAAGGTCGTAAGGTATAATCGCCCGTTCTCGGAATCCCCATCATGAGCAACATGCTTCCTTCCCCCGATGTCCTCAATAGCGAGGAGTACGGCAAATTCGTGCTTAGCAACCTTGCCGCCAAGCGCGCCAAGCAGATCAAAGACGGCGCGCCTCCGCTCGTAAACGTCGAGTCCGGCCATCCCCTGACGATCGCGCTCGCGGAGATCGCCGAAGGCAAGATAAAGCCGATCATGCAGACCGCGGAGGAGGCGGCCGCGGAAGCCCTTGCGATCGAGCAGGTCTCCGACGAACCCCTGCCCGCGGAGCTTGGAATGCTCCTGCCGGCACTGGACGAAACCGAAGCCGCTCTGATCGAGACCGATTCTCCGGATGAAGACCATGACCACGATGCGGAGCCGGAGGCGGAAGCAGCTCCGGAGCCGGCGGAAGGCTTGACCCTTTCCGATCTTGCCGGCGATGAAGATGAGGAGAGCGAGCCCGCACCGGTCGTTTCTGAGGAAGACACCCTCTCGCTTACGGACATCGCAGAACAGGAAACGACGCTCGAAGACGAGGATGAGGAGAGCGAACCGTAGTCCGGACGATCGCGACAATGCAAGTTTGGCGTGAAGCCACTAGAGCGATTGGCCAACCGGTGGCAGAAACCGGGTAAGGCACATCGATGCGCGATCCTTACGAAGTGCTTGGCGTTTCTAGGGACGCCACGGCAGAGGAAATCAAGTCCGCGTACAGGCGACTGGCTCGGCGATACCACCCGGACGTGAACCCGGGCGACCACGAGGCTGAGGAGAAGTTCAAGGAGATTGGGCAGGCGCACGCGATCCTGTCCGACCCGGACAAGCGTGCCAGGTTCGACCGGTTCGGCACGCTCGAAGACGCGCCTGTGGCGGATTTCAGCGGAGGATTTGCGGACCTTTTCGAGGCGTTCTTCGGCGGCATGGACGTCGGGCGGGGCCGAAGAAACGTCGGCCGGGACGGTGACGACGTTCGCGCCGATGTCGAGCTGACCCTATCCGAAGTCGTAACGGGCGTCGAGAGGGAAATCGAATACGGCCGGTACGCCGCGTGTCCCGAATGTCGCGGCACGGGCTCGGAAGGCGGGGTTCAGCCCGAAAAGTGCGACCAGTGTGGCGGCGCCGGCGTGATCACGCAGCTCAGGCAGACCTTCCTGGGCTCCATGCGCACGAGCGTCACCTGCGGAAAGTGTCGTGGCGCGGGTTCCGTCATATTGAAGCCCTGTCCGGAGTGCCGGGGCTCGGGGCTCACCGTCGAGGAGTCTCGCACCAAAGTGAAGGTTCCGCCAGGCGTGGAGAGCGGCCTGACGATGCACGTGCCCGGGATGGGAAGCGACGGGACAGGCGGCGGCAGGTCGGGGGACCTGTACGTGGTGCTGCACGTTCGCGACGACCCGAGGTTCGAGCGTCGCGGACAACACATTTACGGCACGCTTGCTCTGACATTTGCCCAGGCCGCGCTCGGAGACGTCGTCGAAGTCGCGGGAATCGACGAAGACTACGAAATCGACGTGCCGAGTGGAACGCAGCCCGGCTCGACGCTCCGAGTAACCGGCGCCGGCTTGCCCCCTCTCCATGGAGGCGCTCGAGGCGATCTTGTGCTGCAAGTCGGCGTGGACGTTCCTCGGGACCTGTCCGAGGCGCAAGAGTCCCTCGTGCGCCAGCTTGCGGAGCTTCGAGGGGAGCCGATGCCCCGAGGTGAGCGGGGGGGCCTGCTCGGAGGCATCTTCAAGAAAGGCAAGCGCAAGTGAGCAGAGCGGCATGGCTGGAGGTTCGGGCCTTCTTCGAGGAGGCGCCTCCGGATTGGTCTGTGTTTGCCGATGCCATGAGTCGTTTCGGGTGTCCTTCCAGTCAGATCGTGGACTCCCCGCCGAGCATCCGCGGCTATCTCCAGAACGTGGCCGGGGCAAGGAAGCGATGCGAGTGTCTTCGCGATGAGCTAAGCAAGCTCGGCGCAAGACGCGTGCGGACAACAGAAGTAAAGGAGAAGGATTGGTCCGAGCATTGGAGGAAGGGATTCAAGGCGAGGAGGATCGGTTCGCGCGTTATCGTCCGACCCAGTTGGGAAGAGACGGATTCGGGTCCGAACGACGTCGTGCTCGTGCTCGACCCCGGCCAGGCGTTTGGAACGGGTGAACATCCGACGACGCGGCTTTGCCTCGGGATTCTTCAAACTCTCCCCCTCGAGGGCCGGCGCGTTTTGGACCTCGGCTGCGGAAGCGGAATCCTTGCGATCGCGGCCAACAAGTTGGGCGCCGGCGAGGTAGTCGGATCGGACATCGAGCCCGCAGCGATCGGGGTCGCCCGGCAGAACGCGAAACGAAACGAGTCCGACGTCCGGTTCGAGCTGTCCGACGGCTTCGAGGAGAGCGGCCTCGCGGGACCATGGGACCTGATACTCTCCAATATCACGAGCGCGGCTCTTTGCCGGCTCGCGTTCCAGGCAAGCAACCAATTGCGGCCTGGCGGCCTTTGGCTGGTGTCCGGGATTCTCCTGGACAACTGGCCGGACGTCGCTGAAGCCGCGCGACGCTCGGGTTTCGAGCTTCAATTCGAGCGACAGGAAGACGGCTGGGTTGGCGCGGTGTTCGCACGGAGATGAACGTGCCAAGCGCTTTTCCGATTCGAGGAGGTGCGTGCAGATAGGCGCTCAGAGCCTTCGATCCCTGCCTTGGGTCTTCGTGCCCGGCGCCAGCGCAGATGGGAGCATCGAGCTTCCTCAGAATGAGCTGGACCGATTGCGAAAGGGGCTTCGCCTTCGCAGCGGCGACGAACTGGCGGTGCTGCCAAACGACGGAACCCTGATTCGCTGCCGATTGGAAGGCAGGGAAGCGGTTCCGGAAGCGTCGCACACGCTCGAAACAGAAGCCCGACTCAGACTGGCCATCGCGCAGGCCCTGCCCAAAGCGGACCGACTGGAAACTGCCGTCCGAATGTGCACCGAGATCGGCGTGGCGGCATTCGTAGTGTTTCCGGCGGATCGAAGCGTGACGAAGTGGGAGGAGAAGAAGCGCCAAGAGCGCCTGCGCAGGCTCCAGCTCATCGCGAAGGAGGCGGCCGAGCGGAGCTATCGCACACGAATCCCGACGCTGCGGTGGGAGCCCAGCTTGAAATCGGTACTGGACTCCCAGGGCAACGCGATCGTGCTTTCGGAGTCCGAGGGCGTGCCGGTCTCCTTAACGGAGGCCGCAGCGGGAGTGTTTGCGGCAGGAAATGAGCTGACGCTCATAGTCGGTCCAGAGGGAGGCTGGTCGGAAAAGGAGTGCGAGCTGATCGGAGGACGGGCAGCTTCGCTGGGGCCGCGAGTGCTACGAACGGACACCGCCGGCCCCGCCGCAGCCGCGATTCTGTTACTCGGCCGATAGCTGAAAGCTCCGCGCAAGCCTTCCCTTGGCGATGTCGGCGGCCTCAAAAGAGATTCGGCCCGGCAAGAGCCAGGCCGAGAATTTCTGGAGCGGGAAACGAGACTCGAACTCGCGACCCTCTCGTTGGCAACGAGATGCTCTACCACTGAGCTATTCCCGCTTTCTCGAGGTCGTTATACCTCCAATCTCGGCAATCGGAGGGCCGATCAAGAGGACTGCGGAAGGCGCTTCCAATGGGCCGGCCGCACGGCGCCGCGCGCCGAAACCGACGACTTAGGTCCCCGAAACGGCCCGATTCGAGTACCTACGGCTGGGGATTTCGTCCCAAGGGCCGGATTTCGGGTGATCTTTGGGTGGGCAGATTGCGTTGAAATCGGTGAAGCCCGGAGGATCACAGATGAACCGACTGATGACGGAAATCTTAGGCGAGAAGGAGAGATACCGAACTCTCTGGAGCCGAACGTACGCGCCCCTGCGACGTGCGCTTACAGGAAACTGGTCCGTACTGCCCGAGTCCTCGCATTCCGATGTGCGGTTCGACGCGGACGGCGGCTTCGAGCTTCGGTTCTTTAACTCCAATCTGTTCCTCAAAGGGCTCTACACGATCGTCTCGCTCAAGGGGACGTCCTATATGGTGCTGGACACCGGCGAGGGCGTGCCTTGGGTGACGCGAATCGAAGAGATCGATCCGCTTCGGGTCAAGCTGCGGTGGGTCGATCCGGCCGGCCCGGGGTTCGAGCTGACAAGGAAAGCCCCGATCGGCCAGCCGATGCTCGCGTGAATGCGTGCATAGCCTCCACAAACCCTCTACGCATGCGGCGGGCCGACCCCTAGGCCCGCCGCTCTTTTTTCGTTCACGCCTGCGCCAGAAGCGCGACTTGGCGGTGGCGGATCCCGTCTCACGGGTAAGTTCTTGCTCGACGTGAACGGAGGTGTTTCGGCTTGAAAGTTGGCGTTCCGCTGGAATCGGCGGAAGGCGAGAAGCGGGTGTCCTTGACGCCAGAGGGCGCGAAATCCCTTATCGAGAAGGGGTTTCAGGTCGCGGTTGAGAGCTCCGCGGGAGATGCGGCCGGCTTCAGCGACGACGCGTACGCTTCGGCGGGCGCCGAGGTCGTCGGCGAGGGACGCTCCGTGTTCGAGGGAGCCCAAATCGTTTTAAAGGTTCAGGGCCCGAAAGAGAGCGGCTCGGACGGAGAGCTGGCAAGAATCCCCGAAGGAGCGGCGCTTATCGCCTTTCTTTTCCCTGCAAGCAATCTGAAGACCGTAAGGCGGTTGTGCGAGCGGCGGGTCACCTCCTTCGCGATGGACCTGATCCCTCGCATCACCCGCGCGCAGAGCATGGACGCGCTGAGCTCCATGAGCACCATTGCCGGCTATAAGGGCGCCTTGTTGGCTGCAGGGGCGCTGCCGAAGTTTTTTCCGATGCTGATGAGCGCCGCGGGCACTTTGCCGCCTGCCCGCGTCCTCGTCATCGGTGCGGGCGTCGCCGGTCTCCAAGCGATTGCGACTTGCAAGCGGCTCGGAGCGGTCGTCGAGGCGTTCGACGTGCGGCCCGCGGTCAAGGAGCAGGTAGAGAGCCTTGGCGCGCGCTTCGTCGCTCTCGAACAAGCTATCGACGACGCGGAGGACGCCTCAGGCTACGCAAAGGAGGTGTCCCAGGATACGCACGTGAAGGAGCTCGAGCTGATTGGGTCGCGGCTCGCGAAGAACGACGTGGTTATTACGACGGCGCTGATCCCAGGGAAGCGCGCTCCGGTCCTCATCACGAAAGAGATGGTGCGGCTCATGCCGCGAGGCTCCGTGATCGTGGACCTGGCGGCGACGAACGGCGGAAACTGCGAGGCGACCGTGCCGGGAGAGACCGCAAAAGTAGACGGCGTCACGGTCATCGGAAGCACGGACCTTCTCTCGGGGATGTCGTCCGACGCGAGCCGAATGTACAGCAAGAACATTACGGAGTTCCTGCTCAACCTCGCCCCTGAGGGCGAAATCCAATTGAACCTGGAGGATCCGATCATCCGAGACACACTCGTCACACTCGACGGCAAGGTGCATCACGAGCCCACTCGCTTGAAGCTGGAGAAGGGAGCATAGGATGGGACTGAGCCTGATCGCCGTCATTACGATCTTTATACTTGCGGTGTTTGTTGGCCTGGAGGTCATCTCGAAAGTGCCGCAGACGCTTCACACCCCGCTGATGTCCGCGACGAACGCGATCCACGGGGTGATCCTCGTCGGAGGCATCCTCGTGTTGGCGGGCGCGGAGTCCCCGGCCACGACCGTGCTCGGGGTCGCCGCGGTGCTCTTCGGCACGCTGAACGTCGTTGGCGGTTACGTCGTTACGGACCGCATGCTCGAGATGTTTAAGGTGCGCAAGCGCGGAGGCGACAAGTGAGCGGCCTGTTCGGATCGGGAACGCTTGCGCTCACCGAGGCGGCGGTGAAGCCGTGGATCGACACGGGCTACCTTGCCGCCGCGGTGTGCTTCATCCTCGCGATGAGGCTGATGAACTCACCGGTCACGGCGCGCCGGGGCAACTGGCTCTCGATGGCAGGCATGGCTATCGCGCTAGGCGTGACCTTCCTTGCGCCGGGGTTCGACCGACAGGATTACGCGTTGATCCTGGGCGTCGTCGCGGTCGGCTCGGTGCTCGGGGCCTGGTCCGGCAGGCGCGTGCAGATGACCGCTATGCCGCAGATGGTGGCGATCTTGAATGGGCTCGGAGGAGGCGCGGTGGCGCTCGTAGCGCTTGTGGAGTTCCTTCACCGGTGGCGCACGGGAATTGTGGCGCTCGACATACAAACCGTTGCTACGGTTCTCAGCACGATCATCGGCTCGATCAGCTTTTCCGGGAGCATGATCGCGTTCGCAAAGCTGCAAGAGCTGCTTCCCGGTAGGCCCCTCGCATTCAAGGGCCAGCAGGTCTTTAACTTGTGTGTGGCCGTGGTCATCATTGCGGTAGGCGGCGGCCTGCTCTTCTTCGATCCAGGCTCCCTCCCTGGGTTCATGGTGCTGCTCTCCGCTTCTCTCGTGCTTGGGATCACGGGAGTTCTTCCTATCGGCGGCGCCGACATGCCCGTCGTCATCTCGCTGCTGAACTCGTTTACGGGCACGGCGGCGGGCCTTGCCGGCTTCGTGCTGATGAACACCGCGCTGCTCATAGGAGGAGGCCTCGTGGGAGCGAGCGGCCTGATCCTGACGCTTCTCATGTGCGCGGCGATGAACCGCTCGCTTGCGAACGTGCTCTTCGGAGCGGTGGGCGCGGCGGTCGCGGGAGGCGGCAAATCCGCGCTCGCCGGGAAGCAGGCGAAGAGCTACTCCCCCGAGGACGCCGCCATCCTCATGTCGAACGCGGACCGCGTCGTGATCGTGCCGGGCTACGGCATGGCGGTCGCGCAAGCGCAGCATCAAGTGAAGGAGCTCGCGGACCGGCTCGCCGCCAGGGGTATCGACGTGAAGTACGCGATCCATCCCGTCGCGGGGCGCATGCCCGGCCACATGAACGTGCTGCTCGCGGAGGCCGACGTGCCGTATGATCAGCTTTATGAGCTCGAGCAGGTTAACCCGCTCATGCCCGAAACGGACGTTGCCCTCGTGATCGGCGCGAACGACGTGGTGAACCCCGCGGCTCGCTACGACAAAGCCAGCCCGATCTTCGGCATGCCGATCCTGGACGTGGACAAGTGCCGCACGGTGCTGGTGAGCAAGCGCAGCATGGCCGCCGGCTTCGCGGGAGTGGAGAACGAGCTGTTCCTGGCGGACAACACGTACATGGTCTTCGGCAACGCCAAAACGACGGTCTCCAAGATCTCACAGGCGCTGGAGAGCTATTAGCGGCCTGCCAGAGCGAATCCCCCTTCCTCCTGCCCTGGAGGAGGAAGGGGTCAGGGGATGGAGGTTCCGGGACTGGGAGCCACCCGGCGTTCACGTTCCCCTTCCTCCTGCCCTGGAGGAGGAAGGGGTTAGGGGATGGAGGTTCCGGGACTGGGAGCCACCCGGCGTTCACGTTCCACTATTCCAGCCTCAATTTGGGGAGGATGCCTCGAAGCGGTCGACGAAACCGTCGGAAGTGCTGAAAAACACCCGCAACCTGGAGAACCGGGACCAAGCGCGCAGGCTTCGCAGTAACATGAGCGCATCGGAGAAGGTACTTTGGGGCCTGATTCGTAGAGACCGCCTTGGCTTCCGATTTCGACGTCAAGTTCCGGTTGGGGACTACATCCTAGACTTCTATTGTCCAGAAGCGTCGCTCTGTGTCGAAGTAGATGGCGAGCAGCACGCTTTTCGTTTGGATAGGGACGCTCTGCGAGATGAGTTTTTGGCGGAACTGGGAATTGCAACATTACGGGTCCCGTCGGTATGGTTATTCGATCCTACAAATCATTCCCTCGCGATTCGTCTCATACGGGACTCGCTCCGAGCGAAATCGGGGCGGGAGCCGCTTGAGATTTGGTAAGCCCTTTAGGCTGCCCGCTCGCACGCGAGACCTCCTTCCCCAACCCCTTCCTCCTCCGGGGCAGGAGGAAGGGGCTAGCTTTCGGAGGGCTTTTCCGGCTTCATAGTCGGAAACAGAATGACCTCCCGGATCCCCTCCGCGCCCGTGAAGGTCATCACCAAGCGGTCGATGCCGATTCCGCAGCCGCCGGCGGGGGGCATGCCGCACTCCAGGGCGTACAGGAACTCCTCGTCCATCGGGTGGGTGTGGACCTCTTCGGCTTCGCCGGGCGATAGGCGATTAGCGATAGGCGATAAGGGTCCGGCTTCACCTTTCACCTTTCGCCTATCGCCTTTCGCAGTTTCCATCTCACCCATCGCCTCTCGCCTTTCACTGGCCGCCACCTGCGCCTCGAAGCGTTCGCGCTGGTCTAACGGGTCGTTGATCTCGGAGAAGGCGTTCGCGACCTCCCGGCCGCCGACGTAGGCCTCGAACCGGCGGGTGAATCGCGGGTTCTTCGGATCCTTCTTGGCGAGCGGAGAGGTCTCGATTGGGTAGCCCACGACGAACGTGGGCTCGATCAAGGTGGGCTCCACGAAGTGCTCGAGAAGCTTCTCGATGATGCCGCCCACGTTGTCCTCCTTCTCGGAAGGCAGGCCGGCTCGCGCCATTGCGCTCTTCGCAGCCTCCAAGTCTCGAAGCTCGTCCGGCTTCACGCCCGATAGGCGCTCGATCTCCGAGAGCAAATCGGCGCGCCGCCACCGCTTGGAGAAGTCATAGGTCCTATGGGACTTATCTGGGGAATCTGGGAAATCTGGCTGATCAGTCTGATCGTTCTGATCGGCCGAATCGGTTGGATCGGAGGGGACCTGAGCCAAGGCTCCTCCGAATACTTCCTCCGCCACGAACCGGAACAGCCCCTCGACCATCCCCATCATGTCCTCGAGGTTCGCGTACGCCTCGTACCACTCCAGCAGCGTGAACTCGGGGTTGTGCCGGTTCGACACGCCCTCGTTGCGGAACACCTTTCCGATCTCGAACACCTTCGGCAGGTCCCCGCAGATCAGCCTCTTCAAGTAGAGCTCCAGGGAGATGCGCAGCTTGACGTCCATGTCGTACGCGTTGTAATGCGTCTTGAACGGGCGTGCCATCGCGCCCCCCGCCACCGTCTGCAGGATCGGCGTCTCGACCTCCATGTAGCCCTTCGACTCGAAGTACTTGCGCGCGGCGCTGACGATCTTGCTCCGCGCGACCAGAGTCTCTCGAACGGGGGGGTTCGCGACCAGATCGAGGTGCCGATGCCGGTATCGGACCTCCACGTCCTCGAGGGCGTACCACTGCTTGCCCTCCTTTTCCTTGCCGATCGGAAGGTTTTCGAGACATTTCGACAGGGGTGTGAGCTCCCGCACGTGTACGGACCTCTCGCCGCTCTTCGTCAGAAACAGGTATCCCTCCACTCCCACGTGGTCGCCGATGTCCAGCAGCTCGTACAGCTCCCATCCGGTTTCGCCGAGGTCGTCCTTGCGAAAGTAGGCCTGGATCTTGGAGTCGCCGTCGGAAACGTGCGCGAACCCGGCCTTTCCCATCAGCCGATAGCTCACGATGCGCCCGGCGAAACGCACCTCCGGCGCCCCGCCCTCCGGAAAGTCGCCCTCCTCCGGGAACATCGCCAGCAGCGCTTCGGCGGAAGCGGTGCGCTCGAACCGCTCGTTCGCAAACGGGTCTTGCCCCAATTCGCGCATGCGGGCGAGCTTCCGCAGCCTAACCTCGCGAGTGGATTCGTCCGACATGGACAGAGGGATTGTACATGGGGGATGGCCGGGCGCGCCGCAGCCCTTGACACGCGCGCGCGATTCCGTCCATACTCACCAGCGTCATAAAGGGGCGACCCGGATTGACCCAAATCCCTTGGAGGAGGCCCGACCGAGAGCCACGAGGATTCTGATAGCGCGAGCAAGCTGAAAAGGAATCGGACGAGGCGGGCCCCTGTCGAGAAGATCGAAGGGGCTTTTTTGGTGGCCGACCTTGGGATCGACGATAAGGACGCATAGGATGAATTCGACCTATCGGTCCTATCGGACCGGATGCGACGAAAAACAAACATGCCGACCGTAAACCAACTGGTGCGAAAAGGGCGCGAGCTGCCCAAGTCGAAGTCGAAGTCGCCGGCTCTGAAGGGAAACCCCTTCAAGCGCGGCGTTTGCACGGTCGTGCGAACCATGACCCCCAAGAAGCCCAACTCCGCGCTGCGAAAGGTCGCCCGCGTGCGCCTCACGAACGGCGTCGAAGTCACCGCGTACATTCCGGGCGTCGGCCACAACCTGCAGGAGCACTCGGTCGTCCTTGTCCGCGGCGGACGCGTGAAGGACCTTCCCGGCGTGCGCTATCACATCGTGCGCGGAGCGGAGCAGACCGCCGGCACCTCCAATCGCAAGCAGGGCCGCAGCAAGTACGGCGCCAAGCGCCCGAAAGCCGGGGGAGGCGAGTAGCCGATGCCGAGAAAGGGCCCCATTCCGAAGCGCCGAGTCCTGCCCGATCCCGTCTACGGGAACGAGATGGCGCAGCGCTTCATCAACCGCATGATGCTGGACGGAAAGAAGGTCGTCGCCGAAAGGATCTTTTACGGCGCGCTGACGGACTTGCAAGAGAAGTCCGGCACTTCTGGGTTGGAAGTTTTCGAGAAAGCCCTCCAAAACGTGATGCCGAACGTGGAAGTGCGGCCTCGCAGAGTGGGCGGGCAAACGTATCAGGTACCCATGGAAGTGCGCAACGATCGCAAGCGGAGCCTCGCTTTTCGCTGGCTGATCGAGGCGGCGCGCAAGCGCGCGGGACAGTCCATGCGAGAAAAGCTCGCGGGCGAGCTCATGGACGCCGCCAACGGCCAAGGAACGGCCGTGAAGAAGCGCGAGGACACGCACCGCATGGCCGACGCCAACAAGGCGTTTGCGCACTACAGGTTCTAAGGAAGGAACGCCATGGCACGGACGCACTCCATTGAGCTGGATCGCAACATCGGCATTGCCGCGCATATCGACGCCGGCAAGACCACCACGACCGAGCGAATCCTTTACTACACCGGACGGCAGCACAAGATGGGCGAGGTCCACGAGGGATCCGCGACGATGGACTGGATGGAGCAGGAACAGGAGCGCGGAATCACGATCACTTCCGCCGCCACGACCTGCTACTGGAGAGGCTCGAACGGCGACCAGCCCGAACACAGGATCAACATCATCGACACGCCGGGCCATGTGGACTTCACGGTAGAAGTGGAGCGCTCTCTGCGCGTTCTCGACGGCGTGGTTGCCGTGTTTTGCGCCGTGGGAGGCGTTCAGCCGCAGTCGGAAACGGTTTGGCGACAGGCCAACCGCTACGGAGTGCCGCGCATCGTTTACGTAAACAAGATGGACCGTCTCGGCGCGGACTTCTTCGGCGTCGTCGACAAGATTCGCGAGCGTCTAGGCTCGAACGCCTCGCCCATCCAGATCCCATGGGGCGCGGAGAGCAAGTACCAGGGCTACGTGGACCTTATCACGATGAGGGCCACGCGCTACACCTCGGACGACGGAAAAGAATTCGAAGTCATCGACTGCCCGCCCGAGCTCATGGAGCTAGCCGCCAAGTGGCGCGAGAAGATGATCGAGTCCATCGCGGACTTCGACGACGGCATCATGGAGCGCTTCCTGGAGGGCAAGGAGATCAGCGACGCGGACCTGCGTGCGGCCCTCCGAAAGGGAACCGTGGCGGGGAAGATCGTTCCCGTTCTTAGCGGCTCTTCGTTTAAGAACAAGGGAGTGCAGGCGATGCTGGATGCGGTGATCGCGTACTTGCCGTCGCCGCTCGACGTCGGCTCGGTCAAGGGAATCGACCCGCGGTCCGAGCAGGAGCGCGTCCGAGAGCCGCGCGACGACGAGAAGTTCTGCGCGCTCGCGTTCAAGATCATGAGCGACAAGTACGTCGGCAGGCTGACGTACCTTCGTGTGTACAGCGGCACCATGAAGAAGGGCTCCCAGGTGGCCGTTGCCTACCGAGACCCCCAGACCAACGAGCTGGTCACGCGGACGGAGCGGGTGGGCCGCATCCTCCGCATGCACGCCAACGACCGCGAGGACTTGGACGAGACCTACGCGGGGCACATAGTTGGCGTCATCGGATTGGGCGACATCCACACGGGCCAGACCGTATGCGATCCGAACGCGCCCGTCGTCCTCGAAGCGATCAAGTTCCCCGAGCCGGTGATCCAGATCGCGATCGAGCCGAAGAGCAAGGCCGACCAGGAAAAGCTTTCCACTTCGCTTCAACGCCTGGCGCAGGAAGACCCCACGTTCCGCGTCTCGACGGACCAGGAGTCCGGCCAGACGATCATCTCGGGCATGGGCGAGCTGCACCTCGAGATCATCGTGGACCGCCTGAACCGCGAGTTCGGCGTTCAAGCGAACCAAGGCCGCCCGCAGGTCGCGTACCGCGAGACCATTCGGCTCAAGGCAAAGGCCGAAGGCAGGTTCATCCGTCAGACAGGCGGATCGGGGCAGTACGGCCATTGTTGGCTGGAAATCGAACCCTTGCACGCGGGCTCCGGGTTCGTGTTCGAGAACAAGATCGTGGGAGGCTCGATCCCCAAGGAGTTCATCCCGTCCATCGAAAAGGGCGTTCGCGAGGCGATGCAGGCGGGCATCATCGCGGGCTTCCCGGTCGTGGACGTGCGCGTCTCAGTGGTCGACGGCAGCTACCACGAGGTGGACTCGCACGAAAACGCGTTCAAGCAGGCGGCGATGCTGGGTTTTCGCGAGGCCATGAAGCGCGCGAACCCGGTGCTGAAGGAGCCGATCATGCACGTCGAGGTCACGACGCCCGAAGCGAACGTGGGAGACGTGGCCGGCGACATCAACGGCCGCCGGGGAAGAATCGAAGGAATGGAATCCGCACCTGGCGGCGTGACGATCGTGAACGCTCACGTGCCGCTTGCAGAGATGTTCGGGTATGTCACGACGCTGCGCTCGCTGACGCAGGGCCGCGCCACGCCCAACGTGACGCCTTCGCACTATGAAGACGTCCCGCAGGGGATCGCGGAGGAGATCGTCGCGAAGGCGCAGGGCGGCCTCTGAGACGCGATTCCCGTACCGCAACCTTGCTGGAATACCCGCATCGCCGTTTCATTCGGCGCGTTTCTCGTTCAAAATGAGCCCATGATTGCACGTTCTTTGCTTTTGGCTTACGTGTTCGCGCTTTCGACGTCGACCTGGTCCCAAGTCATCTGGAACGAGGATGTCCATGGCGATCTCTCCGGCGATCGCTTCAACCCGACCAGTCTCAACCTTGGTTGGGGAAGCAACGTCGTGATCGGCTCCATGGGCGAAGGGGACCGGGAGTACGTGCACTTCCACCTCGCTCCCGGGATGGAGCTGAGCCAGCTTCGCGTTCTCGCCTACGTGAGCACCGACCCGCTGGCGTTTATCGGCGTGCAAGAAGGCACCATATTCACGGAGCCGCACGAGGGCGCCAACCCCGGCAACCTGCTCGGTTACACGCTTTGGGGACCGCAGGACATCGGAGTGGACATCCTCCCGAGGATGGGCCAGGCGCCGAGCACGATCGGCTTCACGCCTCCCCTGACGGGCTCGGACTATACGTTCTGGATTCAGCAGACGGGCGACCCTACAGACTACTCGCTCGACTTTGTCACGGTGCCCGAGCCGGCGACCATTTCTTTGGGAATCGGAGTGGCGGCAATTCTCCTGCGCAGGCGCGCGCGCCAAACCCGGTAACGGGCGCCAGTTGCCAACCGTTGCCGCGTCCCGGTAGAATAGCAAGCCGCCGCGATCCGGCATGCCCGGGTCGTCGCTGCCGCCAAAGAAGAACAAGGACGTAAGTAGCACCTATGGCACGACAGAAATTCGAGCGGACGAAGCCGCACCTCAATATCGGGACGATCGGACACGTCGACCACGGCAAGACCACCTTGACGTCGGCGATCACGGGCGTTCTGCAGGCGAAGGGTCTCGCCAAACACCAGAAGTACGACGAGATCGACGCCGCGCCGGAAGAGAAGGCGCGCGGCATCACGATCAACATCTACCACGCGGAGTACGAGACCGAAAAGCGCCACTACGCGCACGTCGACTGCCCGGGCCACGCAGACTACATAAAGAACATGATCACCGGCGCGGCGCAGATGGACGGAACCATTCTCGTCGTTTCGGCGGCCGACGGCCCCATGCCGCAGACGCGCGAGCACATCCTCTTGGCACGTCAGGTCGGCGTCCCCTACATCGTCGTGTACATCAACAAGGTGGACCAGGTTACGGACCCCGAGCTGATCGACCTTGTCGAGCTGGAAGTCCGCGACCTCCTCAACAAGTTCGGCTTCCCGGGCGACAAGACGCCCGTCATCAAAGGCTCGGCGCTCAAGGTGATGCAGCAGGTGGAGGGCGGCAACATCAACCTCGAGGATCCCGACACGAAGTCGGTTCTCGATCTGATGGAAGCCGTGGACACGTACATCCCCGAGCCCCAGCGCGAGATCGACAAGCCGTTCCTGATGGCCGTGGAGGACGTGTTCACCATCACGGGCCGCGGGACGGTCGCCACAGGCAGGGTCGAGCGCGGACAGCTCAAGTCCATGGAGGAGGTCGAGCTGGTCGGGCTGCACAAGGAGACCAAGAAGACGGTCGTGACCGGAGTGGAGATGTTCCGCAAGACCCTCGATTACTGCCAGGCGGGCGACAATGTCGGCCTGCTCCTGCGCGGAATCGAGCGCGACGCGGTCGAGCGCGGGATGGTCATCTGCAAGCCCGGCTCGATCAAGCCGCACACCAAGTTCGACTCCGAAGTGTACGTTCTCTCGAAGGAAGAGGGCGGGCGGCATACGCCGTTCGTGGCGGGATACCGGCCTCAGTTCTACTTCCGAACGACGGACGTCACCGGCAATATCGAGGCCCTGACGAGCACGAGCGGCGAAAGCGCCGAGATGGTCATGCCCGGAGACAACATCCGCATGAACATCGAGCTGATTCAGCCGATAGCGATGGAACAAGGCTCAAAGTTCGCCATCCGCGAAGGAGGCCGCACCGTCGGCGCAGGCTCCATTACGAAGGTATACGAGTGAGCAATTCGAAGCCCCGGGAAACCGGGGCTTCGGCTAGAAACAGATCATGAAAGTCCGAATCCGCCTCCGAGCCTACGACCACCGGATCCTCGACGCCTCGGCTGAGAAGATCGGGGAGACCGCAAAGCGCACCGGGGCGCGGATCAAGGGCCCCATACCGCTGCCGACGGACATCCGCCGGTTCTGCGTCATCCGAGGACCCACCATCGACAAGGAGTCGATGGAGCACTTCGAGCTTCGCACCCATAACCGCCTGATAGACATCGTCGAGCCGACGAACAAGACGATCGACGCCCTGATGCGGCTGGACCTGCCGAGCGGGGTGGACATCGAGATAAAGAGCTGACGGTCCCCAGATCAGCGATAGGCGATTAACTTCGTGCCGGTCCACAAGATAAGCGTGTCGGAACTCGCCGCGAGTAGCGGCGACTTGTTCCTTTCTGCTTGAGGAATCGGGCGACTACGCCAGAGTAACTTCCCATTGCGGGCGTTGAGAATCTCTATTCTCACTTCTAATCCGCGAAGTCGGCCCGAATAGATGTCCCAGTGGCCGGTGCTCATCTTTCGATGACCCGCTAAAACGGCAACTCTATCCTGGAATCCGACGGGATTCGAGGGAGCCATGGGCCTTTTCCAAAGCCGTTTCCCGGTCTCGGCGTCCATTCCGAAGAGGTACGGACCCAGAATGTGAATCTCTGGCCCGACCACAATCTGACCGCCTGCAACGAACACACCGTCAACCACGGCGGGCGCCTCTCGCGCAAATTGTACGCGGGGCCCAGGAAGATGCAGGCCCAGCCACTTCGTTTTACCGTCTTTCCCGACAGCAACCGCGCCGAAAAAGAATCCGGTTCCCAAGAAGCCGTCCTCCGTGACTATATGGGGATAACTGTCGCAGTAGTGCCGCCAACCCGAAGACAGATCGCCGGGCGAAAGGCCAAATACCTCGTGACCCACGGGCCCCGCGTAGATTCTGCCTGGCGTGACGGATACGATTCTCCGTCCACCGTACCGCTCAACTGGTCGGGAGTCGACAATCTTTCCGGACGGGATATCTGCGCACCAAATCGCCTCTTCGTCCGCAAAGTAGAACTTGTCGCCTAAGGTGCCACCGAGCGACGCCGTTGCGCTCGCCACAAAACTCCACAGGAGATCACCGCTGGAGAGTTTCCAACCCTGGAAAAGTCGGGCGGCTCGTTGATTGTGCGACCTTGAGGTCAGCAGAAGGCCAGGGCTCAGCTGCAGCCTGGACTGCTCGAGGCTCGTCACTTCGAACAGCTGCTTGCCTGTTTTCGAGTCCAGCACCGACGCGATGTGGTTGGCGTGGCCCTTTCGAAGCAGAATGTACTCCCCCTTTGCCTCGATAGAGGAGACCTCTGGCTCATCCTTGGACCAGACCTGTTTGATCGAAGTGTTCGGCCGGCCTAAAGGTGAGATCGAATAGGTGGTTGGCGAATCAGGCCTTAACGCGATGGAGCCTGAATGTGGGCTCAAAGCCGCGCATGCGACAACGAGGATGCTGAAATGCAAGTGCACGCCCCACCTCCCAATGGCATCGTTGACAGCGTCGACAGCCGATAGGTACTATACTGCGCAAATCGGCTTCGAGCCTGATTCGCCCCCGTCCCCAAGCGGGCAACGGCGAAATAGAGCGGATTCGGGCGCGAGAAGCTGAGACGTTTCGAACCGCTTGGAGAAAGCTGCATAGCAGCGAGTCGAACCATGCTGCCAGGAATGCTCGGCAAAAAGATCGGAATGACGCACGTCTTTTCGGAGGACGGGCGGATGGTGCCCGTTACGGTAATCGAGGCGGGGCCGGTCTACGTCACCCAGATCAAGACGACGGAGACCGACAAGTACAACGCCGTGCAGGTCGGGTTTGGCGAGGATCGCGAAAAGAACCTTACCTGGCCGAAGTTCGGACATCTCAAGAAGGCGGGGTTGGACCGAAGCCTTAAGACCCTTCGGGAGTTTCGAGTCGCGGACGCCTCTGCGTTCGAGCTGGGCCAAGAGATCGGAGCGGACATCTTTCAGCCGGGCGAGAAGGTCGCAGTCGTCGGAACGAGCAAAGGAAAGGGCTTCGCCGGAAGCGTGAAGAGGCACCACTTCAAGGGCCAGCACATGACCCACGGGTACATGACCCATCGGCGCCCTCTCGCGAGCGGCGCGACGGGTCCCCAGAGGGTGTTCAAAGGCACGCGCAGGCCGGGCAGGATGGGAGGCGAGCGGGTAACACAGCTGGGACTGAAGGTGGTTTCCGTGGATGCGGAGCGGAACCTGATCCTGGTGGACGGCTCGGTTCCGGGCGCGATCGGTTCGCTTGTGATCATCGAAAAGTCGAATAGGTAGGACGATGGCAACGCTGGAAGTGCGAGGAAAGGACGGCAAAAAGGTGGGCTCGGTCGAGCTCGGCGACTCGATCGCCGGCGCGAAGGCCGCGAACTCCCTCCTGCATCGCGCCGTTGTCGCCGAAGAGGCGAACGCCCGCCAAGGGACCTCCAAGACCAAAACGCGCAGCGAAGTCCGCGGAGGGGGCCAGAAGCCGTATCGCCAGAAGAAGACCGGCCGTTCGCGCCAGGGCTCGATCCGTTCTCCGCACTACACTCATGGCGGAACGGCGCACGCGCTGGAGCCGCGCGACTACTCGAAGAAGCTCAACAGGAAGGAGCGCAAGGCTGCGATACTCGGCGCGCTCGGCGCAAAGATTCAGGAAGGAGCCGTGGTCGTTGCCGAAAAGATCGCCTTCGACAAGCCCAGCACCGGCGCCGCCAGCAAGCTGCTCGTGACGCTGGAACTCGGCGGAGTCCGAAGGGTGCTCGTGGTTCTCCCCGAGCATGACGAGGCGGCCTATAAGAGCTTTCGAAACATGCCGAACGTGACCGTTCGGACCGCGCCTGCGAGGACGCCGGACAAGGGCGAGGCGCCGAAGACCAATGCCTTTTCCGCGCGCGACCTTCTGGTGGCTCACAAGGTTTTGATCGCCAAGGACGCCCTTGCGCGAATCGAGGAGGTGTGGGGCAAATGAAAGATCCGCACACCGTCATAGTCAAGCCTCACATCACCGAGCGCACCGCTTCGTTCTCGTATGGAGACCCTCGAATTCGCGAGGAAAAGGATCTCGTGCGCAAGTACACGTTCATCGTGGCGCGCGACGCGACGAAAATCGAAATCAAGGCTGCCATCGAGGCGATCTACAACGCCGGCAAGAAGAAAGGCGAGCGAATCGAGGTGCAAAAGGTCAACACGATCACGATGCACGGCAAGACGCGGCGCGTTCGGGCCCGCCATAGCCAGTTCCCGATTCAAGGCAAGAGGCCCGACACGAAGAAGGCGATCGTTACGCTGCTGCCTGGCCAGCAGTTGGAGGATTACGGAGTCTAACCATGCCGGTCAAGCAACTGAAACCGACTTCGCCGGGACGGCGGTTCATGATCCGCTCGACCTACGACGAGGTCACTAAGAGCAAGCCCGAGAAGAAGCTGACGGCCGCAAAGCCCAAGACCGGAGGCAGAAACAACACGGGCCGCATTACCGCGTTCAAGCGCGCGGGCGGCAACAAGCGGCGCTACCGAATTGTGGATTTTAAGCGGGACAAGGACGGGATTCCCGCCAAAGTCGCCGCGATCGAATACGATCCGAACCGCACGTGCCGGATCGCGCTCCTGCACTATGCCGACGGGGAGAAGCGATACATCCTGGCTCCAAAGGGCCTTGTGCCCGGCGCAAGAGTCTCCAGCGGCGAAGAATCGGACATCCTCGCAGGGAACTGCCTGCCACTTCGGTCCATCCCTCTCGGCACGCTCGTGCACAACATCGAGCTTCAGCCCAAAAAGGGAGGGCAGATGGTCCGCTCGGCGGGAGCTGCGGCACAGGTTATGGCGAAAGAAGGGATCTACGTGACGCTCCGACTTCCCAGCGGCGAGATGCGCATGGTTCACAATAGCTGCCGGGCGACGATCGGCGAGGTCGGGAACGCGGAGCACGAAACGGAGCGCCACGGAAAGGCCGGCAAGCCTCGCGGAAAGGGACGCAAGCCCACGGTCCGCGGTGTAGCCAAGTCGCCGCGCGACCACCCTCACGGAGGAGGAGAAGCGAAGTCGCCCATCGGGCGCAAGAAGGGGCCCGTAGACCGATGGGGCAACAAGGCCCTCGGCACCCGCACGCGAAGCAACAAGCGCACGAACAAATTCATCGTCAGGAGGAGAACCGGATAGGTTTACGATTGAAGATTGACGCGTCGCTGGACGATTCGTCGGTCGATCAGCAAAGCGCCGGTCGCACATTAGAGGCAATTCCTGAAATCTCGAATCTCAAATCTCAGGTATCAAATCGTAAATCGTAAATCGTAAATCGCAAATCGCAAATCGAAAGATGGCAAGAAGCACTAAGAAAGGGTTTTTCGTGGACGGCCACCTTCTCAAGAAGGTGCGGGACATGAACACAAAGGGTGAGAAGAAGCTGATAAGAACTTGGTCTCGCCGCTCGACGATCATTCCCGAGATGATCGGGCACACTCTGGCGGTCCACGACGGCCGCAAGCATGTGCCCGTATTCGTGACGGAGAACATGGTCGGGCACAAGCTCGGCGAGTTCGCCCCGACGCGAACGTTTCGCGGGCATTCCGGAGGCTTGACGGAAAGGAGCACTAGGATCCAGTAAGCCGATTCGGGCCCGTTCGCGGCGAGTTCGCGATCAGGTAGAATGGAGCGCTTTTTTCGCCCCGCGCGCTCCCGCCCACACGCCGGAGAATGGAACACGGAATCGAATGGAAGTCAAAGCAGTCGCCAAGTACGTGCGGGTTCAGCCCCGCAAGGTGAGAATCGTCGCGGACAAGGTCCGCGGCGGCTCTGCCGTGCGTATGGCGAAGATTCTGCAGTTCCATCCGAGCAAGGCGGGCCGCGCGCTTTGCAAAGTGCTCGAAAGCGCCATTGCGAACGCGGAGAACAACCACGGCGCCGCTCCCGACAGCCTGCGAATCGCCGAGATCAGAGTCGACGAGGGCCCGAAGATGAAGCGAATTCAACCTCGCGCAATGGGCCGGGCTTTTCGAATTCACAAGAAGACTAGCCACATCACGGTGGTGGTCGAAGAGACGGCCGCGCCGCCGAAAGTGAAAGTCAAGGGCGCGCCGCCGAAGGCCAGGCCGACGTTCGGGCCGAAGAAGGCCAAGCCGAAAGCCAAACCGAAGCCCGAGCCGGAAGCGGAAGCCGCCGTCGCAGCCCCCGAGGAAACCGCCGCAGATGCGCCGGCAGAGGAGCCCGCGGCGGAGCCCGCCGCAGAAGAGGTAGCGTCCGCGGAGTCGCCGGCGGAAGCGAATGAGGAATCTGAAACGGAAGCGGAGGCCGAAACTGCCGAGACCGCTTTGGCCGAGGAGCCGCCCGTCGAAGAGACCGCAGCCGAGCCCGAGCCGCCCGCGGTAGATCCGGAAGGCGAGCCGGCTCCAGAAGCGGAGAAGGAATCAGCCGAAGAGTCGGCGGAAGCGGAGGCCGCGCCGCCGGCAGAGCCCGAGGAAGAGCCCTCGGAGGAAAGGGACAAGGGGGCGGAATAGAAGTTGGGCCAGAAGATTAACCCCGTAGGTTTCCGAGTCGGCGTCATCCGAGGCTACGACAGCCACTGGTTTTACGGCAAAAGGGGCTTCCGCCAAGCCCTCCTTCAGGACTATAAGATCCGCGAGTTCATTCGCGACCGCATCGGCAAGGGCGTCATCTCCCGCGTGGAGATCGAGCGTGCCGCGAACAGGGTCAAAGTAACCATTTTCACGTCGCGTCCAGGGGCGATCATCGGCAAGGGCGGAAAGGGCATCGACGAGCTTAGCGACCAGCTGAACCACATGATCCGAAAGGAAGACAAGACCATGGGGGTTCAGGTGAACGTCACGGAGGTTCGGCAGCCGGAGATGGACGCGCAGCTCGTGGCGGAAAACATCGCGGTCCAACTCGAGAAGCGAATCTCGCACAGGCGAGCAATGCGCCAAGCGCTGACCCGCGTCGCCCGGATGAACGGCAGAGGCATCAAGATTCACGTCGCGGGCCGCCTGGGAGGCTCGGAGATCGCGCGCTCCGAGTCGGACATGCTCGGGAAGGTGCCGCTTCACACGCTGCGCGCGGACATCGACTACGGCATCTCGACGGCCAATACGATTTACGGTTCGGTAGGGGTGAAGGTGTGGATCTATCGAGGCGAGATCCTTCCGGAGCGCAAGCTCGCGGAAGCCGCCGCCCCCAGACACCGCGAGCCCCTTATGACGGACGAAGCTGGCGCAACCAACGAGGCACCGCCGAAGGAGGCTTCCGAGGCGGCCGCCGAGCAGCCCCAAGAGCGTGCCGAAGTTCCCGCGCCGGCCGAAGATTCGTCCGAACCCGTGAGCGAGGCTGCCGTTCCTGAGGAGCCAAAGGAAGAGCTCAAGGAAGAACCCAAGGAACGGTCCGAGACGCAAGAGGAGGCTTCAACCCATGTTGATGCCTAAAAAGGTCAAGTACCGCAAGATGCATCGGGGCAGGCGCTCCGGTGTCGCAACCCGCGGTAACACGCTTGCATTCGGCGAGTACGGGCTGATGGCGACGCAAGCCGCATGGATCACGAGCCGCCAAATAGAAGCGGCCCGAATCGCGATGACCCGCCACGTGAAGAGAGGCGGCAAGGTCTGGATACGCATCTTTCCGGACAAGTCCTACACGAAGAAGCCCCTGGAAACTCGCATGGGGAAGGGCAAGGCGCCCGTGGAAGGATGGGTTGCGGTCGTGAAGCCGGGAAGGGTGCTCTTCGAGATGGAGGGCGTGCCGATCGAAGTCGCGCGGGAGGCGATGCGGCTGGCGAGGCACAAGCTGCCGCTGCCCACCAAGTTCATTTCGAAGCAAGATTTGGAATCCTTCCATTAACGCCAAGCTGCGGCTGCTAAATGAAATGAAGAGCTTGAAACCAAAGGAGTTGCGCGAGAAGTCGGTGCAAGAGCTGAAAGAGCTCCTCGCATCCGAGCGCGCATCCCTTTACAAGGCGCGACGCGACCTGGTGTTCCGCCAGATCACGGACACCGCAAGCCTTCGCATTCGCCGGCACAACGTGGCAAGGATTCTAACGATCATGGCGCAGAAGGAGCCCGAAAAGAAGAAATCCAAGGGAGGGGAAGGCTAGTGGCGGACGAGAAGGCAAAGACGAAGGCACCCGCAGGCAAGAAAGCGGCCGCCAAGCCTAGGTCTGCCGCAAAGACGGCGCCGAAGGCTGCATCCGAAGCTGCGCCGGCTCCCAAGAGAGAGCCAAAGCCGCGCAAGTCGCCGAAGCGCGAGCCGGGGCAAGCGCCGGGAGTCGTGCGGGGCACACGCAAAATGCGCGAGGGCATCGTGGTGTCCAACAAGATGGAGAAGACCGTGGTCGTAACGATCGAGCGCCGTATTCAGCATCCCCTGTACGGCAAGGTCGTAGTACGCACGGAGCGGTTCAAGGCGCACGACATCCTTGGATGCGACGTTGGGGACCGCGTGCAGATACTGGAGACCCGCCCGCTGAGCAAGGAGAAGCGCTGGCGCGTATCGAGGATCATCGAGAAGGTGAAGTAGCTTGTCCCGATGCGGCAGCGGGCGATTAGGAAGATTCAGGAAGTCGAGCGATGGTACAGCAGTTTACGAGGCTGAAAGTGGCGGACAATTCGGGCGCGCGCGAAGTGATGTGCATCCGAGTGCTGAAGGGCTCCCAGCCGAAGTACGCGGGCATCGGCGACCTGATCGTGGCTTCCGTTAAGGCCGCGACTCCGAACATGCCGGTCAAGAAGGGCGACGTCGTGAAGGCGGTGATCGTCCGCACTCGAAAGCCCATTCGCCGACAGGACGGCTCTACCCTGCGCTTCGACGAGAACGCGTGCGTTCTGATCAACCCGCAAAACCTGGAGCCTCGTGGCACGCGGATATTCGGGCCGGTCGCTCGAGAGCTTCGCGATAGGAACTTTATGAAGATCGTATCGCTCGCTCCGGAGGTGCTCTAAATGACGAAAGCGGAAATTAAGCGGAGAGCAGTGCGCCCGAAGCTGAAGGTGAGGCTGGGCGACAAGGTCAAGATCATCACCGGCAAGGACAAGGGCGAAATCGGCTTCGTCGCGAAGGTGGACCCAAAGAGCCTGCGCGTGCTGGTACTTAAGGAAAACGAAGAGAACCCGGACGAGCCATTGCCGCTGAACGCCGCGATTAAGCATCGAAAGGCGCGTGTGCAGGGAGAGAAATCCGCAAGGATCCGCATCCCGGTCCCCATCCACATATCGAACGTCATGGTGCTCGATCCGAAGGACGGCTCGCCGACGCGAATCGGCAGAAAGAAGGCGGACGGGAAGCTCGTTCGTTGGGCCAAACGTTCCGGCGAGGTGCTCAAAGACGAGCCGGTGATGAAGTAAGGTAGGCGATTACATTGCGCAGCGTAACGACGAGTATTCCGACAAGGTATTTGCGTAGTGACGATGGGATGTGACGCACAGTAACGAAACAATTGATTGAACAGTCGCAGATGGCTGTGCGCTAAAAGGCCAGCGGATCAATACTACGCAGGCAGATTCAAAATGGCAAAAGAGAAGACCTCGAAATCGGGCGGAGCAGCGGTCCAAGCCGGGCCGAGGCTCAAGCGCATCTACAGGGAGCAGGTCGCGCCCAAGCTCATCGAGCAGTTCGGCTACAAGTCCCCGATGCAGGCGCCGCGACTGGACAAGATCGTCCTGAACATGGGCACGGGCGTCGAGAAGGGCGAGAAGCACCTGGAGAACTCGCTGCGTGACCTGACCATCGTTTCCGGACAGAAGCCGGTGACCACGATTTCCCGCAAGGCGATCTCGAACTTCAAGCTGCGAGAGGGAATGAAAGTGGGCTGCAAGGTAACCCTGCGAGGCGATCGCGCCTACCACTTCTTCGACAAGCTTTGCACGGTCGTCCTGCCGAGGATTCGAGACTTCCAGGGTCTATCTCCGAACTCGTTCGACGGGCGAGGGAACTACGCGCTCGGAATCAAGGAGCAGCTGGTCTTTCCGGAGATTCCCTACGATACGTTCGACCGGATTCGTGGAATGGACGTGATCATCTGCACCACTGCCCGGACGGACGAGGAAGCCCACGCCTTCCTCAAGCAGATGGGACTGCCGCTGCGGGAGAAGTAAGCGCCGCCGGCATCAAGCGATTCGGCCGCTTCTATGGGAGGGCCAACACGCTTTCACTGGGATTAGTTGCGAACTCGCTGATCTGCATTAGTCGCTGACGAAGAAGCGATTCCACCACGCCCGTCCGGCAATTGCCCAAGCGAATCCAGATCACCTTCGGGGGCGCTCCGAGCACGAGCGCGCGCTGTTCGAAGTCCGAGTCCTTGCTGACGATTGCCAATCCGTGCGCCTTCGCGTATTAACAGGTCTCGGTGTCCGAGGCTTGCAACCCTAAACGGGCGACGTGCTCCGAATCGGGAAACAGGTCGGAGAGCCGAACGGCCAAGTCGGGGGAGAGATTCGCGTCGAACAGAAGCTTCATTCGAGCGGCGCTGCCAGGCGCCTTTCGCGTTCGGCAGCGAATGCCAGGCAGGCTCGGATGTCGTCGAGCGTGAGATACGGAAACTCCTTAACGATCTCCTCGGGCGTCATGCCAGAGGCGAGGTACTCCAAGACGTCGGACACAGTGACTCGCATCCCACGGATGCAAGGCTTTCCGCTCCGCTTGTCCGGCTCGACGGTGATGACATCGCGCCAGTTCATGGGGTTATTTTACAATGGTTCGGATGACGGACTCCTCACGGACGCTCGACTGCGGCGTGCAATCTTTGGCTACGGCCTTCCGAATCGTTTCGAGGATCGTCGCCACCAGGAAGCCCGCGCCTTCATCAAGCAGATGGGACTGCCGCTGAGAGAGAAGTAGACGCCGCGGCCGCGCGAGTAAGCTTGGGCGCATGCTGGCAACCTGGCGCAAGTGGCGCGCCGTTTACGCCATCAACCTTCAGGAGACCGTCGCCTACCGCGCCAGCATGGCGATCTGGATCCTGACGGACCTCACGACCGCCATCACGATGCCGCTCGTGTGGGCCGCTGCTGCGAGCTCTGGCTCCATCGCGGGAATCACTACAGGGGGCTTCACCCTCTACTACCTTGCGATGCTGCTGGTCGGGTCGTTCGTGACCAGCCACATCATGTGGGACGTCGCGACCGAGATACGAGAGGGGATTTTCTCTATCTTCCTGATTCGGCCGTTCAGCTTCTACCAATACACCTTTCTTCGCAACCTGTCTTGGCGCACGGTCCGCCCGGTAATCACGCTGCCGTTTTTCCTCGTGCTTTTCGTGCTTTTTCGCCCGCTAATGGGCGACGTGAGCGTGTACCTCGGATGGGAATTCTGGACGAGCGTGCTCCTCGGCCACCTCGTGAGCTTCACGCTCGTGATGGCGATGGCGATGCTCGCGCTCTACGTACAAGAAGCCTACGCGATCTTTGAGCTTTACTATGTGCCCCAGATGTTCCTGTCCGGGTATCTGTTTCCAGTCGCGCTGCTGCCAGATTGGGCCCAAACCGTTTCGAAGATGATGCCGTTCTACTTCACGATCGGAGCGCCGGTGGAGATCCTGATCGGCAAGGTCGAGGGTGGGGAGGCGCTGCGCGTGATGGGTGCGCAGTGCGTCTGGATCGTGGCCTGTTACCTTGGCGGTCTCCTCCTTTGGCGGAAAGGCCTCCAGTACTTCACGGGCACCGGCATGTGAGCCCGTCGTGGATGCTCCGTGCGCGCAAGCTCGTTTCGGGTAAACGGTCGGAATGCGGCTGAAGGCTCGGTTTCGCTGGCGCAAAGCGCAAGCGCTATTAGCATCGGCCGCGGTCGCTACGGGGGTCGCGGCGCTCTGGCCGCCGGAAGCTGTGCTGTCGCCCTTGATGAAGCCTTTGGCTCGGCTGGAGCGAGTCGGCTACGACGCGCTCTTCGCCCTTCGCGGGCCAGAGCCGGCACGAATCGACCCCAGGATAGCGGTAGTCGGGTTTACCAGGGAGTCCGAGCGCACGCTTGGGACCCCCTGGCCGCCTCCGCGCGCCCTCCACGCGAAGGTCATCGAAAACCTTACGGCGGACGGCGCGAAGCTGATCGTATACGACGCTCTATTTTCGACGCCTTCGACCCCTGAGGACGACAAAGCCCTTCATCGCGCGATCGCCGCCTCCGGGCGCGTGATCTTGGCATTTCGATTCGATCGAGACCTGCTCGGCAAGCAGATAAGCCCCGAGTTTCCGTTCTACGACGACGAACAGGGAATCGACCTCGAAGGCGCTGCAGCCGGGCTGGGCTTCGTGGACGTCCAGGTGGACGAAGACGGCGTGGTGCGGTCTTTAGTGCCGCTGCTGCCGTTTCAGGACGAGTGGCATCCGTCGCTGGCGGCTTGCGCGTTCCTTGCTGCGGAAGGCCGTACGAAGACGGACTCGGACTCGGACGAAATCGGAGTGCGAATCGGGACGAGCCGTCTCGAATCCCCGATCGCCTCGGCGAAGGACCCAATCTATGGCCTGGCCGTCCACCAGTTTCTCGTGGACTTCTCGGCCGGAGCGACGGCGTTTCCGATGCCCTATTCCTTCGAGCAGGTCGCGGCGCGTTCGTTTCCGAGCGGCTACTTTCGGGATCGAATCGTATTCGTGGGAGTGACGGGCCTCGACCTCGCCAAGCACCTGAACGATGTATTCGTCACTTCGTACACGAGGCTCGCGCCCTCGTCCGCATCGGCATTGGCGTATTCGGGGATTCCCGGCGCGCTGTTGCAAGCCCACTTCCTGAACGCGCTTCTCACGGACGGCTTCCTTCGGCCGTGGGAGCGGTGGAAGGTGTGGGCTTCGTCATTCCTCCTGACCTTCCTTGGTATTGGTGTAGTGCGGCGTTGGATGGGGTGGCGCGGCCCGGCGATCGGTGCAACGCTCCTCGTAGCATATTGCGCTCTGGTTTACGGGCTCTTCTCTTGGGGCCGCATCGCCGTGCCGTGGGTGACTCCTACGGCCGGGCTACTTCTTGCTGCCGGAATGACCGCTTGGATCGAACGCGGCGCTCTTCGCCGAAAGTGGAGCGGCTACGTCGCCCCGGCGGTGCTCGAGCGAATCCTCCGCGATGACGAGGGCGGCACCTCGCAGCGCTTCTCCGGCAGCGTGCTTTTCGCGGACATTCGCGGATTCACCTCGCTGAGCGAGCGGCATTCGCCGGAAACCGTCGTTCGAATGCTGAATGCGCACTTTGAGCGGCTCGTGGACGCGGTTTTCGCAGAGAGGGGTACGGTCGACCGATTCCTGGGCGATGGCCTGCTTGCGGTGTTCGGCGCACCGGTAGCAATTGAGAACAACGCGTTAAGCGCGGTCCGCTCCGCCTTGCGGATGCGGGATGCCGCCTTGCAGCCCCTGCGTCTGGACGGCGAAGAGCATGCGCTTCATACCGGCATTGGTATTGCGACGGGGCCGTTCGTTGCGGGCCACGTCGGCGCGCGAAAGCGCCACGACTACACGGTGATCGGCGACACAGTGAACATCGCCGCGAGGCTGCAGGGGTTGACGGGTGGAGCGGATGTGGTGATAGACGAAGCCACGTACGACACGATCCGCGAGCACTTGGAGACCGAGCCGCTGGGGGAAATAGCGGTGAAGGGCAGGGAGTTGCCCGTAGAGTGCCATCGTGTACTTGGCCTTAAAGCAAAGTCCTAGGTGTTTTTGCCGATATTGGCGCACAAGATTTCCCTTTTTGTAGAAACTGAGCTACCATAGACGCGCACGGACGCCGCATTGCGCGCGTGAGCGCGCTGATTTGGGCCATTGGCCCATTTGTTTTGCGTTCGGGCGGCCTGGGATGTCGGCCGGCCGAAGGCGGATGAATCGCTGTTGGTGTACAGCGTCATCCTGGAGGAGTGATGACGACGATGCCTGGAGCGCGCGCGTTCGTTGCGCTTGGCCTTGCTGGTTGTCTCGGATTTGTCGGGACAGCGGTGTGCCAAGTTGCGCCCGAGGTTGGCAAGTTCACGAAGGTCCGAGGCGCGCGAGTACGCCCTGCGGCCGTCGGTCCCGGCGGAGAGTTCGTCTCCGCTAAAGGAAACGCGTCTGTACATTCCGGCGACATGGTTCGTACCGGAAGGCGCAACTTCGCCGAGATCACGTTCAAGGACACGTCGATCCTCCGGGTTAACGAGTACACGGACCTCCTCGTCTATCCCGGCGAGCTCCTTCGACGGATCGAGCTTCAGAAGGGGGCGATCTGGATGCGCGTGGCGCGGGGATCGGGCACCTCTGTTCAAACCCCGGTCGCGACCGCGACCGTGCGAGGAACCGAATTCACGCTCGGAGCCGACGGCGAGCTCACTGTGATCGAGGGCGAAGTCATCCTCGAGGCGGGAGGCAAGTCCTTAACGGTCGTTGCCGGTGAGTCCGCGGAGATCGGCCCGGACGGAACGCCCCGCAAGAAGGGCGTCGAGCCGACTCCGCCCGAGCCGGGCAAGGAGGAGGAAAAGCCCGCGCCTCCATGGTGGAACACAGGCGGCTGGGCGCCGAGAAGGGGACTTCAGCCCGAGAGCATCGGCCTGGTGATTCCGCTCTTCGTGATCGGATTCGGCGGAGGAGGGCGGGCGCCCGTTCCCGAGCCTGCGAGCGCATTGCTGCTGGCAGCAGGATTCGGAATCTACGCGGCGGTCCGACGACGAGCGCGTTGAACCGACATCGGCATCCGGACACGGCATTCATTCACGCGCCTATTAGCGCCTTGTAGCTGTGCAGCGACGCGGCTCTCCGTCAAAAGCCGCCGAAGCCCAAGCGCCTCATCTGCGGGTCCCGTTGCCCGTCCAGCGTATACGGCACGACCAGCAGAAACATCTCGTCGGTGGTTCCGTCGCCCCAAGTAACCGGCTTGGGCGGATAGTTCGGGTTCCGCGGGTTCGAGATTGAGTTGTCGTAGAACGCCTCCACCCGGATCTTCGATCCCTTGGGAACCCGAATCGGATCCTTCAGCACGTACGCCAGCTGCCAGTTAAAGTCCCAGTCGTCCACGTAGATAAGCGGGTTGACGGTCCCATCCGGAAGCACGATCTCCGCTTTCATCGATCGGCCGAGCAAGTGCATGTGCGGCATCGCTCCATAGATAGTGGCATCTGCCGGCACCGGAAACTGGGAGAAGACCCTGTGACGCTTCTCTCCGGCGGGAATCCGGAAAAACGGGTTCGCAAGCCAGGCCAGGCCCATAACCTGTTTGACCGGCTCCTTCGAGAAGTACAGACCCAAGCGAGTCTGGTCGTGCTCCACCTTGCCGGTCTTGTGATAGTGAACCTGCATCACGACGGTCGCGCCGGGCTTGATCTCGAAGGCGATTCCCGGAGGGGTCGGCCTCGGCCGGAAACCCGGCGCCCAGCCTCCCAGGGAGCCGTCCGGCATGAATCCGACGCCGCCGAAGAGCGAGTAGCCCTCCTTGCCGTCGTTCTGACGGGCCTCGAGAGGGTGCGAGGCGCCCTTCTCGTCGAGCAGGACCACGACGTGGTGCACGACCTTCGGATTGCCGGGCTTGGCGTCCATCGCGCGAACGTACACGGGCTCCTTGAAGTTCGTCCGCAGCAGGAAGTGCCGGTACTCGTCCTCGCCGTCCGCTTCGACGCGATAGGGCTTCGACGGCTGCAGGATGGCGTCCGGCTCCCCGAGCGCCCATTCGGAGGGGAACTCGGGCGGCCCCGGCTCCTTGGAGGCGTCTCCGCGCGGGGCTCCGGATTGCTCCCAGCGGCGAATAGTCTCGATTTGAAGCTCCGTCAAGGCGTTTCGGTCCAGGAACTCTCCGAAGCCCTCGACGGCCTTCCAAGGCGGCATTCTGCGGCTTTCCGTCACGCTCGTCAGATTTGGCGCCCACTTTTTGGCGTTCTCGTAGCCGATGAGCGAGAATGGAGCGATCTCCCCCGGGCGATGACAGGGCGCGCAGTGCTTGTAGAGTATCGGCGCGACGTGATCGGCGAAGGTGACCTTGCCCGTAGCCGGGGGCGGCTGCCCCGGCATCAGAAGGCAGCCGTCCGAAGGGGCCCTGCGAACCTTGGGCGCCTTGCCCTCAACCAGCGCCGCGAGGGCGTCTGCCAAGTACGCCCGGTTCGCCAGCGAAGGGTCGCGGTTGTCGAAGAGCGCTCCCTCGTAGACCTTTCGTCCCTTCGCATCCAGGACGATCGCAGTGGGGACGTGCGTCACGCCGTAGCGTTTGGCCTCCTCGGCTCCCAAGTCCAACTCGAAGGGAAGGGCAAGCTCGAATTGCTCGAAGAACCGTTCGACCCCGCGGCGAGTTTCCAAATCGTTCGGAAAGTAGGCAAGGAAGTCCACGCCAAGCGGCTCGTACTTGGCTGCCAAGGCTGCGATCCTCGGCGAGATTCGCATCGAAACCGGGCAGTCCGTACTCAAGAACAGCCTCACTGAGCCGCGATTGGCGCCGAGGCCGGCCGACGACGAGAGCAGCCCGAACCCCAGGCATGCGAAAGCGCAAAGCGCAAGAAGAACCCCTTTCATCCCTATCGTTGCAATGATATACGAACTGGAGACCCCATGGTTCGCCGGCTAAAAGATTCGGGCCCTCCGGACCTCCGAACCCCCGAACTTCCGGACCCCGAACCCACTGAAAGCGCAAGTCACCTAGTACAATCGGCCCGTGGGCCAGGGAAGGGTATTTGTAACCGGCTCCTCGCGGGGCATCGGGCAGGCGATTGCGGTCCGATTAGCCAAGGAGGGTTGGCAGGTCGCCCTGCACGCCTCTTCGCCGGGCGAAGAGATGGAGAAGGTTCGGAAGGCCATCGGAAAGCAGGTCAAGGGCGTGTACTACATGGACCTGTCGCACGCCGATCGAGCCGGCGAGCTGTTGAGGCGCGTGCTCGAGGACGGTCCCCTGAACGCCCTCGTAAACAACGCCGGCGTGTACCTGCCCCTGGACTTCGTCGGCGCGGGGGAAGCTTCGTTCAAAGCGAACTGGCATCGGACGTTCGCCGTGAACTTCGAGGCGCCGGTTTTCCTGATGCGCGCCGCGTGCGCGGCATTCGCGAAGGCAGGGGGAGGCAAGGTCCTGAACGTCGCGAGCCGCGTTGGCTTTCGCGGCGAGCCCGGAGCGGCGATGTACGCTGCATCGAAGGCGGCGCTCATCAACGTGACGCGCAGCCTCGCCGCGGAGCTCGCGCCCAAGAACATCCAGGTGTTCGGCGTGGCTCCAGGATGGACGGAGACAGCGATGGCGCGATCGGGGATGGAGGAGCGGCTCGACGAGATTCTTGCGGGGATCCCCCTCGGAAGGATGGCCACGCCCGAGGACTGCGCCGCCGCGGTTTCGTTCCTGCTTTCCCCAGAGGCTTCCTACCTCAGCGGCGTCGTGATCGACGTCAACGGCGCGAGCTACTTCCACTAGTGAAGGGAACCCTCCGATCGGAGCGCGTATCCAGGGAGTCGCCCTCTGTTGCGACCTTCCGGCCCTTCGCGCTTCTCCAGCGGGCCGTTTCACGGGCCTCTGCAAATCGCCAATCGCCAATCGCGTATCGCCAACGGCAAACTGCAATCTCACCCCGCCCCGCCACGGGGCGGGTCCGCCCTCACACATTACTCAAACAAGGGCACAACGCGCGGGGGAGCGAAAGTATAGGACAATAGACAGGGGGCGGCCAGCAATCCGGCCGCCCGGGAGCGTGGGCGATGGCCAAATACTCGATCACCGTCAATGGGCAAAAACGCACAGTGGACGCCCTGCCGGACACGCCGCTTTTGTGGGTGCTTCGGGACAACTTGAACCTGATGGGCGCCAAGTACGGCTGCGGAGTCGGGGTCTGCGGCGCGTGCACGGTTTTGGTGGACGGCAAGGTCGCCCGATCGTGCGACCTTCCGATCTCGGCGCTCGGGGCCAAGCCGGTCACCACCATCGAGGGCCTCTCGCCGAACGGCTCGCACCCGCTGCAAAAGGCCTGGGTCGAGGAGGACGTTCCGCAATGCGGCTTTTGCCAGACCGGGCAGATCATGGCCGCCGCCGCTCTGCTGAAGAAGAAGCCGAAGCCGACGGACGCGGACATAGACGCGGAAATGGACGCGAACATCTGCCGCTGCGGGACGTACGAGCGCATTCGCAAGGCGATCCACAGGGCGGCATCCATGGGAGGCTCGCGATGAGCGCGATAAGCAAAGTATCTCGAAGGGCGTTCCTGAAGGTCACGGCGGGCGCGGGAGCAGGCCTCGTGCTGGGCTGCATGATCCCCTCGAACGGCTCGGCGAACGGCCGAAGCGGCCGCGCCGGCGCAACTTTCTCGCCCAACGTTTTCCTGCAGATCGGCACGGACGGCCAGGTCACGATCACCGCGCCCAGACCCGAGTGCGGCACCGGCGTGCGCACGTCGCTCGTCATGCTAGTCGCGGAGGAGCTTGGCGTGGACTGGAAGTCCGTCAAGGTCCGGCAGGCCGTCGCGGACTCCGGCGCCTACGGCGACCAGGGGATCGGCGGCAGCAGAAGCGTCGCGAGCAGCTACCAAAGGCTTCGCCACGCGGGCGCGACCGCGGCGCTAATGCTCCGGCAGGCCGCCGCCCAGCAATGGGGCGTCTCCGTCGAGCAGTGCCGCATCGATTCCGGCGCGGTGGTCGGCGGAAGCAACGGCGACCGCCTGACGTTCGGACAGCTCGCGGAAGCCGCGTCGAAGCTGCCCGTTCCGGACGCCTCCGCGGTCCGACTCAAGGACCGAAGCGAGTTCAAGATCATCGGCAAGCCCACGCCGCGCATCGACGGCGCGGCGATCGCCGACGGAACGGGCGTCTTCGGGCTGGACGTGCGGGTTCCTGGGATGCTGTTCGCGTGCATCGCGCGCCCCGTGCCTTTCGGGGGCTCTGCCTCCGACTTCGACGACTCCGACGCGCGCAAGGTGCCCGGCGTGAAGGACGTGTTCCGCTTCGGCAGCGGCGTGGCCGTCGTCGCGGACAGCTCGTGGGCGGCGCTCAAGGCGTGCGACGCGCTGAAAGTGACGTGGGACGGCGGGCCGAACGCGAGCCTCGACACCGCGGAGCTGACGCGGCGCTTCAAGGAGAGAGTCGCTACTTTTCCTGAGATGCCCTCCGGCTCGACAAAGGTCGTGGAGGCGACCTACGAGCTTCCGTTCCTGGCGCACGCGCCCATGGAGCCGATGAACTGCACGGCGTCGGTGAAAGCCGATTCCTGCGAGGTCTGGGTTCCGACGCAGGTGCCAGACGCGGCTCGCGGCAACGCGGCCCGGGCGTCCGGACTGTCGGAGGACAGGGTCAAGGTGAACCTGACGCTCGTGGGCGGCGGCTTCGGCCGCAGGCTCGGGGCGGAGTACGTCTCGGAGGCGGTCGCGATCTCCAAGCGCATCGGCGCTCCGGTGCAGCTCATCTGGACGCGCGACGACGAGACCAAGCACGACCACTACCGCCCCATGACGTACCACGCGATGAAGGGCGCGGTGGACGGCGCGGGCATGCCGCTCGCCTACTACCACCAGTGCCTGGTCGCCGGAGGCGGACGTCGCGGAGGCGGCGGCGAAGGCTGGTCCGGCCAAAGGACCAACTACGAGTTCCCCAACGGCGGCTTCCTTCGCGCGCCGATCGAGAGCCCGATCCCAACGGGAGCGTGGCGCTCCGTGGACGCCACGTTCCTCTGCTTCGTCGGCGAGAGCTTCCTGGACGAGCTCGCGCATGCGGGCGGCAAGGACCCCCTGCAGATAAGACTGCAGCTCATGCGGAACCAGCGGCTGAAGGGCACGCTCGAAATGGCCGCGGAGAAGGCCAAGTGGGGCTCCCCGCTGCCGAAAGGCTGGGGCCGAGGCGTGGCGTGCTTCTCGGGGTTCGGCTCCTTCTGCACGCAGATCGCGGACGTGGAGGTCAAGCCTTCCGGCCACGTGAAGGTCCACAAGGTGGTCGCGGTGATGGACTGCGGGGTCGTCGTGAACCCGTTGGGAGTCGAAACCCAAGTTCAGGGAGCGACCGTGGACGCCGTGGCGACGCTGCTCTATTCGGAGATCACGATCAAGGGCGGCGGAGTCGAGCAGAGGAGCCTCGGAGACTTCGGCTGGGCTCGCATGAAGGATACGCCGGTGGTGGAGGTCCACACGGTGCCCTCGAACGCGAATCCGAGCGGCGTCGGCGAGCCGGGCTATCCGGCCGCGGGCCCGGCTATCGCGAACGCGATCTTCGCCGCAACGGGCAAGCGCCTAAGGAGCCTTCCGATCGGGAATCCGATCGGAAGCTCGCGAGCGTGAGCTTGGCGGGGCCTAACGTCGTGCGGACCCGCCGACGTTTGGCCGCGAATGCGCCAAAGCGCCAGACGCTCGTGCGTGCCAGGTTGCCTCGGTCCGCCGATTCTCTTGCCTTCACGAGAAAATGATCGACGAAATCTGTGCCATCGAAACCTGGATCGCCAAAGGAAGCCGCTGCGCGCTGGCGACCGTCACGCAGACCTGGGGCTCCTCCCCCCGCCCAGCCGGCTCCTCGATGGCGATACGGGAGGACGGCGCGGTCGTCGGCTCCGTCAGCGGCGGGTGCGTGGAGGGCGCCGTGATCGAGGCCGCAAGGAGCTCCATTCGGGACGGCAAAGCCGCGGTCCTGGAATTTGGCTCGATCGAGCCCGAGGCCGTGTGGGCGGTCGGGCTTTCCTGCGGGGGGAGCATCCGCGTTCTCGTGGAGCCGATCCCGGACGGCGGCGAGCACCCGGACGGGCTCGCCACATGGCAAGAGATCGCGAACCGGCTTCGGGATAGGACCCCGTTCGTCGCGGTCGTCCGCCTAGAGAGCGGGCGCGTCGAGCGCGCGCTCCTCGATCCCGAGACCGGCGAGGGCGGGGTTGGGCTGCCGGCCGAAGTCCGAGCGTCGGCACTGGAACACTACGAGAAGCGAGAGAGCGGAGAGGCCGAGCTCGCGGGCGAGACGTACTTCTTCCACGTTCACGCAAGGCCCGACAGGCTCCTGATCGTGGGAGGCTCCCACATCGCGATCCCGCTCGTTGCGTTCGCGCGGGAGCTCGGGTTCGAGACGCTGGTCGTGGAGCCCAGGGCTGCGTTCGCCGGAGCGGACCGGTTTCCCGCCGCGCCCGAGCGCATCCTGAACGCATGGCCGGGTGAAGCGCTGCCGAGCATCGGCCTGGACGAGGACACGTACGCCGTCGTGCTGACCCACGACCCGAAGATCGACGACGAGGCGCTTCGGATCCTGCTGAAGAGCCCCGCGGCCTACATCGGGGCATTGGGCAGCCGCACGACGCATGCCGACCGCAGGCAAAGGCTCCTCGCCGAAGGGTTCTCTGAAGCGGAGCTGGGCCGGATTCACGGGCCGATCGGCCTGGATATCGGCGCGCGAACGCCGGAGGAGATCGCGCTCTCGATCATCGCGGAGATCGTGAAGGTTCGCAGAGGGAAAGAGTAGGGACCGGAAAGTATCGGCGTTCCGTCAGGCGATCTCGGCCGTCCCGTCGCAATTGCCATTTCGTCTTATAGGTCCAATACGTCCTACTCGTCCTACTCCCAACTCCCCCAAAACACCCGCCCAATGCCAAGCCCCGCTCCCCGCATCTCCGCGATCGTGCTCGCCGCCGGCGAGTCGAAGCGCTTCGGCCCGCCGAACAAGCTCCTGACCGATTGGAACGGCAAGCCGCTTATCCGAAGCGTCGTGGAGACCGTTCTGTCCGCCGGCCCGACCGAAACGATCGTCGTCACCGGGCACGACAAAGGCCGCATCGAGGAAGCGCTCGCGGGATTACCGGTGCGGCTGGCCCATAACGAGCGGTTCGAGCGGGGAATGGGCGCGAGCATCGCCGTGGGGGTCGAGAGCGCGGACCCCGATGCCGAAGGCCTTTGGATCGTCCTCGGCGACATGCCGCGCCTTGCGAGGGACACGCTCGCGAGGGTCCTCCAAGCCTTCGAGGGGCCGGATTCGATTATCGTGCCTCAATCCGGGGATAGGGAAGGGAATCCCGTGCTCTTCGGAAGCGCCTATCGGTCCGAGCTCGCGGCGCTCGACGGGAACTTAGGCGCGCGAAGCGTGGTCGAGGCGCACCGGGAGCGCACCCGCTTCGTCGAGGTGGAGGAGGCCCAGCTGGAGGACCTCGACGAGCCGTCGTAGCGGGCACTTGCTGCGGTTGGCAGTTAGCAGTTGGCGACTAGCGATTGGCGATTGGCGATTAGCGAACGGCGGACGCGGCTGCAACGGTCCGCTTGAGAGGCCCGAAGGGCCAATTGGTTATTGCCAAGGGCAACGCCCTGGAGCCTGGCGGTGTGGGAGGCCCGCGGCCTGAAGGGTCGCGACTGGCGACTATAGCGATCGCCTTGGCGGTCGACAGTTGGGTGGGTGGTGCCTAGGTCTTAGGCCTGAGGTCCGAAGTGGAAGGTTGCAGGCAAGACTGCCGGCGTGATTTGGAACGCGAACAGTCCTGTTCGCATGCGAGGCAGACAGTCCTGTCTGCCCTTGGGCGCGCGCTGGCTTAGAGGACCGTCTGCTCAGCATGCAGGCAAAAACGCCTGCGTGATTTGGAACGCGAACAGTCCTGTTCGCATGCGGGGCAGACAGTCCTGTCTGCCATTGGGCGCCCCCTGGCTTAGAGGACCGTCTGCTCAGCATGCAGGCAAAAATGCTTGCGTTCCGTTACTTGAGCTTCGCGTTCAGCAGAACCGCCAGCCGGTACCCGGCGAGCGCCACGCGCTCGAGCGAGAGCTCCCTGCAGCGCTTTAAGTACCGCTCGTTGGGCACGGAGTTCTCGCGCATATCGTAAGCGATCCGCACCGCCAGGTCGTGCCCGTCCGCCGCCCACGCCTCGGGATCGGTAACCGCCAGCTCCTTCGCGAAGTCGGACCTGGGATGGGCTCGCATCGCCTGGTCCGCCAGCCGGCTCAGCGTCGCGGCGCCCTGCGCGTCGAGCGGCCGCTTCACCGAGCGAAACAGACCTCCGCCCATGTCCCAAAGGAAGTGCAAGTTGCGCGGCTTGGGGTCCAAGTGTTCCGGAGAAACCACGCGAAAATCGTTCCCGCCTCGGTCTCCCTCGGGAAACTGCTCCGTGTCCCGAGCCACGCAGTGCATCGGCTGGTGGATGTCGCCGACGAAGTGGATTAGGTATCGGAGAGCGTTCGCCCGGTCCAGGGCGAGCGCGTTCCTGTCGCGCAGTATCTCCGTGTGCCGTCGAATCGCCCACACGACGTTCTCGGCAAGCGGCTTCATCGTCGCCGGCTTTCCGTCCGTTCGGAAGTGGATGTTGATGTAGTGCCACGGCCCGTCCCGCTGGCTCTTGTAGTCGTCCGCCCAGCAGGAGGCCGTGACGAACGAGCGCGTCTTCGCGTCACCGCCAACGTTTAGCAGCGAATCCGCCATCGCGCGCGCCCAGGGCTGCAGGTGTCGGTAAGCGATCTCCGCCACGACCATATGCCCCGTGTCGTGCCAGGCGAAGCTGGTGCAAGTCGAAAGAAGGAGAGCGAGCGCGGCAATTGTGCGGTTCATCGGGCGGGAAGCGTACCCCCGCGATCCCCATCGTACGGGCAGGCTCGCGAGCGCAGCTTGCAAGGGACGAGGCTTGCTCGCAGAGCCCGCAAAGTACGCAGCGAATCCAAGCATGCTCGCGGAGCGGCGATCGCGAGCGTGCCCGTGCCTACTTGTCCACCACTACGGTCACCTTGTCCTTCAATGCCGCTTGCGCCGACGCCAGGCGCGCGATCGGAACGCGGAACGGCGAGCAGGACACGTAGTCCAATCCCATCTCGTGGCAAAACTGGATGGATTCCGGATCTCCACCGTGCTCGCCGCAAATTCCCGTCTTCAACGACTTGTTGGCCCGTTTGCCCTCCTCGACGCACATCTTCATGAGCCTCCCGACGCCGGTCCGGTCCAGCGACTCGAAGGGGTTCGCTTCCAGAATGTGCATTTCGACGTACTTGCCCAGGAACTTGCCCTCCGCGTCATCGCGGCTGAAGCCGAACGTGGTCTGCGTGAGGTCGTTGGTCCCAAAGCTGAAGAACTCCGCATGCTGAGCGATCTCGCCCGCGGTAAGCGCCGCGCGCGGTATCTCGATCATGGTTCCGAAGCTGTAGGGAATGTTCACTCCCTGCTCCTCTACGACCTGCCTCGCGACCGCCTCCAATTGCTCGCGCACGGTTTTCAGCTCGTTCACGTGCCCCACGAGCGGGATCATGATTTCGGGCTCGACGCGCTTGTCCCGTTTGGCGACGTTCTCCGCCGCCTGCAGAATCGCGCGCGTCTGCATCGCGACGATCCCGGGAAACACGATGGAAAGCCGCACCCCTCGAAGGCCGAGCATCGGGTTCGCTTCTTTCATGGACTCCACCGCGCGCAGCAGCTCCTCCTTCTCCTCGAGCACTTCGCGAATGCCTTCGCCGCCCAGCGAATTCACGGCGACCCTAAGCTCCGTTACGACGCTTAGGAGCTCGTCGTATTTGGGGAGGAACTCGTGCAGCGGAGGATCGATCAGCCGGATCGTGACCGGGCGCCCGTCCATGACCTCGAAGATCTCCTCGAAGTCGGATTGCTGAACCGAAAGAAGCTTGTCTAGCGCGGACTGGCGCTGCTCCTCGCTCTTGGTCAGGATCATGTCCTGCACGACGGGAAGCCGGTCCGGCTCGAAGAACATGTGCTCCGTTCGGCAAAGGCCGATCCCTTCCGCGCCAAACTCCACGGCTTGCGCGGCGTCCCGCGCGTTGTCCGCGTTCGCGCGGACTCGCAGCCCGCGGAATTCGTCGCACCAGCCCATCAGCGTCTCGAAGTGTCCGCTCACCTCCGGCGTGATCAAAGGAAGCTCGTGGTTGTAAACCGCGCCCTTGGAACCGTCGAGCGTGATCCAGTCCCCTTCGCGAACCACCGTGTCACCGACCCGGAACTCCCTTTTGCCGAGGTCCACGTCGATCGCCTCGCATCCGGCTACGCAAGGGATTCCGAACCCCCTCGCGACCACCGCCGCGTGGCTCGTCTTCCCGCCGCGCGAGGTAAGGATTCCCTGCGAAGCGAGCATGCCGTGGACGTCGTCCGGATTCGTCTCGTCTCGGACCAGCACTACCTTCTCGCCCTGGGAGCCAGCGCGCTGCGCCGCGTCCGCGTCGAAGACAGCCTTGCCCACAGCCGCCCCGGGAGAAGCCGGCAGGCCGGCAGCGATCGGAAGGATGCCGCGGTCCGAGACGTAAACGTCGTCGATTCTGGGGTGGAGGAGCTGGTCCAAGTGGGACGCACTGATTCGTTGAACCGCGACCTCTTTCGAAATTAGGCCCTCTTCTACCATCTCCACGGCAAGCCTCACCGCAGCGGGGCCGGTGCGCTTTCCGACCCGGCACTGCAGCATGAACAGCCGGCCGTTCTCGATCGTAAACTCGAGGTCCATCATGTCCGTATAGTGCCGCTCCAGGCTCTGCGCCATGCCTTGGAACTCGTCGTACACCGAGGGGTTCTGCTTCTGAAGCTCGGAAATCGGAATCGGGGTGCGGGTGCCCGCGACGACGTCCTCCCCTTGGGCGTTCATCAGGTACTCGCCGAAGAGTTGGTTCTCACCCGTGGAAGGGTCTCGCGTGAACGCCACGCCAGTCCCGGACTCGTTGCCCATGTTCCCAAAGACCATCGTCTGCACGGTGACGGCGGTCCCGAGGTCGTCTGGGATCTTCTCCGTCTGGCGGTAGACGATCGCGCGGTCGTTGTTCCAGCTTCGGAAAACCGCTTCGATGGAAAGCTCGAGCTGCTCCATCGGGTCCTGCGGGAAATCGCGGCCGGTTTCGCTCTTTACGAACTGCAGGAAGCGGCCCGTAAGGTCCTCCAGGTCCTCCGCGGTCAGCTCCGTATCGAGCGTAATGCCCTTGGCGTGCTTCGTTTCATGCAGCATGGCCTCGAAACGTCTTTTGGAAACACCGAGCACGACGTCGCCGAACATAGAGATGAATCTGCGGTAGGCGTCCCAAGCGAAGCGCTGGTTGCCGCTTCGCTTGGCGAGGCCTTCTATCGACTGGGAGTTCAAACCGAGGTTGAGGATCGTGTCCATCATTCCCGGCATCGAGAACTTTGAGCCGGATCGCACTGAGACCAGCAGCGGATCCGTTCCGTCTCCCAGTTTTTTGCCGATGTCCTTCTCGACCTCGGCGAGCGCGACGCGCGCCTCTTCCAGGAGCCCTTCGGGGAGCCTCATTCCCAGGCGGTAGTACTCGTTACACGCGTCGGTAGTGATGGTGAATCCGGGCGGAACGGGCATGCCGATGTTCGTCATCTCGGCGAGGTTGGCTCCCTTGCCGCCGAGGAGGTCGCGCATGTCGGCGCGGCCCTCCCGAAAGAGGTAAACGCGTTTTTGGCTCATAGGATGGTTGCCTCGGGTTCGACTAACCTAGCTTGCGGGAAGGAGCGCATCGAAATCGGCGGGTCCATTTGCGGATTTCGGACGGCGGCGCCAAGTCGACGCTCCGATCCCTGGCCGATCCTTTCGGCAACGCTGGCGAAGGGGCCTGGCGGAACCTGACGAGTGTACCTGGGATCGGGAGACCGGGCCGATCCCACATTGGACTTCGGGTCGCCGCCGGCGTGGTGCCTCACGGAAAAAGCTGACCGAAGCTAGACCGTTGCGTCCTCTAAAAAGCTGACCAAGGACCCGAGTTCGTGGAGCTCCATTTTGATGCGCAGGAGCTCCTCTCTGAGCTTG
>Ga0187892_10000339_pt1 | contig 123690 bp, 115 predicted proteins | sample MA1701073metaG_FD_139345 | JGI IMG/M metagenome (GOLD analysis project Ga0187892, IMG submission 139345) | Bio-ooze microbial communities from a basaltic lava cave in the Kipuka Kanohina Cave System on the Island of Hawaii, USA - MA170107-3 metaG ... | reverse complement strand
CATCCAGAACCTCGACGAGATCCGGGCGGAGATCGCGCGCATCAACTCGCTCCAGAAGATCAAGATCCACACCGTGGCTCTCGGGAAGCTCGCCGACGTGCCGTTCCTGAAGGAGCTCGCCAAGGAGAATCGCGGCCGGTTCGCGCAGCGCGACTGAGAGCCGCGCTCTCGAGAACTCCCGGTCGCGTCAGTCGAGCCGCCGCCGCTCCGCCTTCAGCCGCGCGTGCCCCGGCGAGAGCGCGATCGCCGCGTCGAGCGTCCGCCGCGCCGCATCAAGCGCCGAGCGGGCTCCGGCCGCGTCCCCCGTCAGGGCAAGGTACAGCGAGCGGTCCTCGAAAGCTCTCGCGCGGAGGATCGAGCGGTGCGCCGCCACAAGACCTTCGAGGGACGACTCCGCCGACGCCGCCGACGCGGGGTCGAGCCCGGAGAAGTCGGCTCGCGCGCCGGCTTCCGCCGAGAGGTCGAGGAGCGAGGCGAAGTTCGCCTCGAGGTGCCTCGCGAGCGCGAAGCGCGGGAGAGCCCGGAGCTCGAGCGAGGGGCGGTCGTCGCGCAGCGGCTCGGCCGCGCGCGAGAGGGCCGCCATTCCCGCCGGATCGAGGACGAGGCCGGCCAGCGCCTCGAGCGCCGAGCCGCATCCCGCTTCTCGGAGCCCCTCCGCGACTCGCGGGGCGCCGCCGCGGCGCAGCGCGGCGGCGACGTCGACCGTGAGCGTCCCCTTCACGCCGATCGCGATGGCCGACCGCTCGAACACGTAGAGCGCGCACTCGGGGAACGCCGCCGCGAACGCGCCGGTGAGGCTCGCGAGATCGCGCGGCTCGACGCAGTGCAGCGGGATCCACTGGCAGAAGACCCCCCCGTCCGTGAGCCGCCCCCGCGCGATGCGGTAGAACTCCTCGCTGTAGAGCGCGGCCGCGCCGGGAGTGTACGGAAGAAGAGGCTCGAGCGTCACGACGTCGAGCGGCTCCGAAAGGCCGCGGAGCCATCGGCGCCCGTCGTCCACGACGCAGCGGACCCGGGGATCCGCGAGGACGCCCCCGTTGACCATCTCGAACCGGGGCGCCAGTTCGAGAACGCGCCTCGAGATCTCGGCGATCGCGATCGACTCCGCGCCGTCGTGCCGCGCCAGCGCCGCGGCGGTCGTCCCCGAGCCGAAGCACACGACGCCGGCCGAGAAGCGGTCCCGCGGAGCGAGGAGCGCCGGCAGATGGCCGAGGAGCCGCATGTAGCGGTAGTCGCCGCCGGTCCCCGCGGCGAGGAAACCGTCGGTGTAGAGCCATCGCTCGCCCGACCGGGCGTCGTCCACGACCGACGCAATGCCGAGCGATTCCTCGCGCGACTCGACGAGCGTCATGCCGGGGCCGCGTGAGCCGCGGAAGACGTGCGTGTCCTCGATGATCGGGCGGCCGGGCGCGACGAGGAGCGCGGAGGCGACGAACGCGGCGCACGGCCCGGAGAGGAGCGCGGCCCTCATGAGCGCACCGCGGGCCGCGGCCGCGAGTACGGTCGCGGCCGCGACGAGGAGCGCGCCGGACGCGAGGAGCACTCCCCCTTTCGTCGTCCCGAACTCGAGCCACGCCGTCCCCGTGACGATCGCCCCGGCGGCGCCCCCGGCGCTCTGCGCGAAGGAGAACGTCCCCGAGAGCCTCCCGATTCCGCCGCCGCCTTCGCGCGCCGCCACCGCGAGCGGCAGCACGGCGCCGAGCGCAATCGCGGGGGCGAGAGCGACGATTGCCGCCGCCGCGGCGCTCCCCGCGACGAGCGCCGGGCCTCCCCCGAGCGCGCCGGCGGCCGCCACGATCGTCGCGCGGGCGACGGAGTCCGCCGCCGGAAGGAGCGCGACGCCGGCGGGCGCCGAGACCGCGGCGATCGCGAGCGACGCGAAGAGCGCCGCGGCCGGGCGCCGCCGCGCGGCGCGGAGCCGGGGGACGAGGCCCGAGCCGACGGCGAGGCCGGCGAGGAAGACCGCGATGACCGCTCCGTACACGCCGGAAAAGCCGCCGAGGTCGAGGGCGAGGATCCGCGTGAAGAGGATCTCGAGCGAGAGCGTCGCGCCGCCCGCGGCGAGCGCCGCGAAAAGGACCGGGCCCGCGGCCGCGCCGCCGCGCGCACCGGGGCCCGGGCGCAAGACGTCGATACGGAAGCGCGCCGGGTGCGCGCCCGGGAAGAGCGCCGCGGCGAGGAGCGCCACGCCCGCCATCGCCGCGGCGGCCGAGAAGACGCTCGCGCGAAGGCCGATGGTCGAGATCGAGACCGGCGCGGCGAGTGCGCCCAGGACCGCGCCGGCGGAGTTGAAGGCCGCGAGGGATCCGACCGCGGGGCCCGCCTCGCCGGCCCGGGCTCCGATCGCGCGGCAGGCGAACGGAAACGTCGCCCCGAGGAACGCCGCCGGAAGGGCGACGGCGACGAACGTCACCGCGGGCGCGAGAACGGAGTCGATCGCTGAGGGCGGGGACGAGGGGACGTAGAGCGCATCGAACGTCCCGAGCGCGAACGGGAAGAGCGCGGTCGCCACGGCGCCGAGCGCGAAGAGCGCCGCGAGGCGGAGGCCGGGCCTCGGCGCGCGATCCGCCGCTCGCGCCGCCGTCCCGGCGCCGAGCGCGAGTCCGGCGAGGTACGCGGCAAGCGTCACTCCGGCGGAGCGCGCCGTCGCGCCGAGGACGAGCGACGCGGAGCGCGTGAACGCAACCTCGGCCGAGAGCGCGGCGGCGCCGGACGCGAGGAGGAGCGCGTGGAGCGCGAGACGGCGAGGCGCCGACGGTGTGGCGTCGACCGCGGGCAACGGGCTCCTCCGGGTGCGGGCGGGGACGCCGGGCCGGGCGCCGGCGTTGCGTCAGGTTCTAGCCGCCGGGCGGAGGAACCGTCAAGGGACGCGCGCCCTCTCGGGCGCGAACGAGCGGGACTCCGCTGCGCGGCGCGGATGGGAGGAAACGGCACGGGGAGTCGCGAAAGAAGGGACCGTCGGAGAGGATCGCAGGCGAAACGGGGGTGCGCGGGCCCGTTCGTTCGGGCGGTTCCGAAGAAATGTGCCACGACCGGGCAGAGACGAGCGCGGCGGAGCCCGGCCGACGGCGCGTCCGGACCCGAGCTTCGGGGCCCGCCCGATCGACCCGCGATGGGGACCCCGCGATTCTCGACCCGACGAGAGGCTCTGACCCGCTGACGACGGGAACGCCCGACACCCCTTCCACCGCGACGGGCCGGGCGATCCGTTCCCGAGTGCGCCGACGAGCCGCTTCGAATCCGCGGGTCCGGGGCGTCGGTCGCCCGTTCCGGACCCGGGAAGTCGCGCGCGGCGTCGCGCTCTCAGCTCTTCTTCGTGTCCGCCGTCGACTCGGTGGCCGGGAAGCCGAGCACCTTTTCCTTCATCATGCGCCCGGGCTTGAAGTGCACGACGCGCTTCGCCGGGACGTAGACGCTCTCGCCCGTCTGAGGATTGCGGGCCTTGCGCGGCGCGCGCTCCTTCAGCTCGAAGACGCCGAACTCGCGGAACTCGAGGCGATTGCCCTTGCCGAGCTCGGCGATGATCTCGTCGATGAACGACTGGATGATGTCCTTCGTGACGACCTTCTTCTGGCCAGTCGTCTCCGAGATCCGGTAGATGAGCTGCTGCTTCGTGATCGTGCTCATAAAGCGAATTCCTCTCTCCGATGCCTGAACGCCGCCCACAGCGTCTGCGACCCACTCACGAATTGGATCGGTGCCGCGCCCACCCCCTCACGGGCACGACGGGAAGCGCCGGGGAGCCCGATCCGCGACGCGGCGGCTCCGCTTTCGCGCTTCCGACCACGCTTCCGTCCCGTCCAGCCCCCGCGCCGGCCCTTCTGCCGAGGCGCCCGAACGCAGAGGTCACCCGCAGTTGTCGACAAGTTGCCGCCCGGATCCTAAGCCGATTTCCACCGATCCGACCGGCTCCGTTGGCCCGTGTCCGGCTTCACCCTTCGGCATCGGCCGCCGGACCCGATCGGGACGACCCTCTCCGGAACGCGTCAAGTTCAAAGGGCCAGACGGTTTTCGGCGCCGCGCGAGCGGTCCCGGCCGAGGAGCGCGATCGCCGCCCGGGCGGGTTGTCTCTAACCGCGGATCGAGCGGCGAACGTGTGGGTGCGCGTGGACAGCCGAGGCCGCGGGACGTCCTCAACCGAGGCGGACATCGCGACGCCCGGTCTTCGAGACGGACCGAGCGACGGCGCGGCGGCCCTGCTCCCACAGCCGCCGGTCCGCCGGAGATCGTCCTCGCTCTCTCGCGCTTCCCGCGCGCCCCGCATCGGACCGCCGTCCATCCTGCGGCCGGTCGCGAGGTCGACCGGGTCGGGCCCTCCACTCGGTACTGCGGGACTCCTCTCTCTCAGTGACTCTGCTCGCGGCGATTATGGGATTCCGCCGCGAGAGCGTCAACCGCAAGCTTTACGGAGAGCCGGGCTTCTGTGCGTCGGCGAGCGCCGCGGCGCGACCCTCAGTCCGTCGTCTCCTCGCGATCGAGGATCGAGTGGAGCGCATCGCGCTCCGCGCACGAGACGATCTCCTCGCGGAGAGACTCGCGGTTGAAGAGTCGCGCGATGCCGGCGAGCGCCTTCAAGTGGACCTGGAACTCCCGCGCCGGAAGAAGGAGAAGGATCACGATCCGCGCTGGATGTCCGTCGATCGAATCGAACGGGATGCCTCTCCGCGACGTGCCCATGACTCCGTAGATGCGGTCGATCCCCTCGACGGCGCCGTGCGGGATGGCGACCCCGTGCTCCATCCCGGTCGAGATCTGCCGCTCCCGCGAGAGCACGGCCTCGAGTGCGGCCGAGGCGGCGTCGGGCGGGATCTCTCCCGACGCCGCGAGGCCGGCGACCAATTCCTCGATCGCATCCCATTTCGTCTCGGCCCGAAGACCGATCACGATGCGCGCCGGCGAGACGATCGCCGACAGCTTCATCGCGCGCCGCCCTTCCCGGCCCGCCGAACGGCGTCGAGAGCTTCGGCGGCCGCCGCGAGGAAGCGCGAGATCTCGAGGTCGCCGTGCTCGGTCGAAAGGAAGAGCGCCTCGAAGGCCGACGGCGCGACGAAGACGCCCCGATCGAGGAGCTCGCGGAAAAACGTCGCGTACGCCGCGGCTTCGCACGCTTTCGCGGAGTCGAAGTCGGTGACGCGCGGGCGGCCGGGGCCCGCCCCGAAGAACGGCGTCAGCATCGATCCGACACGGTTCACGGTGAGCGGGACTCCCGCCCTCTCCGCGGCGGAGACGAGGCCCTCCTCGACGCGCGCTCCCGCCGCCTCGAGCCGCGCGTAGACGCCCGGGTCCCGCGCGAGGGCGCGCACCTGCGCCAGTCCGGCCGCCACCGCGACCGGGTTTCCGGAGAGCGTCCCGGCCTGGTACACGGGCCCGAGCGGAGCGACACGGTCCATCACGTCGGCGCGCCCGCCGTACGCCGCGAGCGGGAAGCCGCCGCCGATCACCTTGCCGAGCGTCGTCAGGTCCGGACGGACGCCGTAGCGCGCCTGCGCGCCGCCGAGCGCGACCCGGAAGCCGGTCATCACCTCGTCGAAGACGAGGAGCGCGCCGCACCGCGCGGTCTCCTCTCGCAGGCATTCGAGGAAGCCCGGCTCGGGAGGGACGACGCCCATGTTGCCGGCCACGGGCTCGACGATGACCGCGGCGACCGAGCTTCCCTCCGATCGGAGGAGGCGCCGCGCCGCGTCCGACGAGTTGAACGGCAGCACGCGCGTCAGCGCCGCGAGCGCCCGCGGGACGCCGGCGGAGTCCGGCACGGCGAACGTGGCGCCGCCGGAGCCCGCCGACACGAGAAGCGAGTCGTGATGGCCGTGATAGTGCCCCGCGAACTTGACGACGACGTCGCGCCCCGTGAAGCCGCGCGCGAGGCGGACGGCCGACAGCGTCGCCTCGGTGCCGCTGCTCACGAGCCGGACCTTGTCGAGCGACGGCATCGCGTCGCGGAGCGCGCACGCGAGGTCGACCTCGGCCTCGGTCGGGGCTCCGTAGCTCGTCCCGCGCGGCACGGCCTCGCGGACTGCGTCCACCACGTGCGGCGCCGCGTGCCCGAAGACGAGGGGGCCCCACGAGAGCACGAAATCGAGGTACCGGTTGCCGTCGACGTCCTCGATCGTCGCCCCGGAAGCCGATCGCACGAAGAACGGCGTCTCGCCGACGGCCCGGAACGACCGGACGGGGCTCATCACGCCGCCGGGTACGGACTCGCACGCGCGCGCGTAGGCCGCCTCGGATCGCTTCGTCTCTCGCTTCATGTCGTCCCGTGGTTCGCCGTCGACTTCGTGACCGGGCCGGCGGCGCCGCCGCCGGCTGCCGAAAGACGCTCCTCGCGCGATGCCGCGGCCGCCGCCCCGGCCCTCCAGCGAGGGCCGCCGCCCGCGCTACGCGACGCGCGCCGGAGTGACGGGAACTCCGCCCGGCGAGCGCAGGCGAAGCGTGGCGAAGAACGCGCCGCCGGCGACGAGCCCCGCGAGGCTCAAGACCTGCGCGAACGTGAGTCCGCCGGCGATCCGTTCGCTGTCGTCCCGCGCCATCTCGAGGAAGAAGCGCACCGCCGGGTAGAGCGTGAAGTAGAGGGCGAACGCCTCCCCCCGCGCCTTCCTCCTCGTGGCGAAGCGGAGAACGACGAGGAAGAGGACGAAGTCCGCGAGCGACGCGTAGAGCTGGGCGGGGTGAACCGGCAGCGAAGCCGGCGCGCCCCTCTCGATGAGATCCGCCGCGAGATGGTGCTGGTAGACCGGGTTCGGCATGGCGTCGGTGCCCGGACCGAACCGGACCGCGTGCGGCCCGGAAGAGACGCCGCCGAAGCAGCACCCGTTGAGGAAGCAGCCGAGCCGCCCGAGAGCTTGGCCGAGCGGCACTCCCGGCGCGACGCAGTCCCCCACGTCGAGCAACGACGCTCCCCGGCGCTTCAGAAAGACGACGTACGCGATCGCGCCTCCGAGGAGTCCCCCGTAGATCACGAGCCCCCCCCGGTCGATGCGGAGAAGCCCGAAATCGTAGTCGGCCCCGCGGACGAAGAGGTGGACGGCGAGCGCGCCCGCGTACGCGGCGGCCGCGGCCTTCGCGATCGACGCCTTCGAGCCGACCGGCCGGCCTCGCCTCCTCAAGGAGGCGACGGCCAAGGCCAACCCCGCGACCGCGCCGAGCACTCCTTCGGGGGAGATGGGAGCCCGGAAGAGCGCGCTCGCGATCCCCCAGTCGAAGTCCTCGCGGAATTCCGTCACGTAGTAGACGCGGGCGCCGGCGATGCCCGACACCATGACCCAGAGTCCGAGATCGACGAGGAGGTCCGGCTCGATCCCCATGGCGCGGGCGCGACGGACGGAGATCCAGAGCGCCGCGAGGAACCCGATCATCACGAAGAAGCCGTAAGCGTAGACCGGGATCGAGTCGATGGGTCCGAGCCGGAACGGAAGCGGGATGCGGAAGAGCTCCGGCCTCATCTATATCGTTCGATTCCAGAGGAGCGCCGTTCCCGGACCGCGGCCCGGGATCGCTCCGACCTCGACCGTTTCTGACGACGGCGACGGGCCCGCCCAAGCTTCGTCAGGCGGGTCCGGTCCGATCGATCGGCTCGCGGACGCCGATCCCGGCGCGCCGAACGCGCCGAGCCGGTCTTAGCTTCGGCGCGCGGCCGGCGTCAAGACGGAGGTCTTCGCCTCCAGGAAAGATCGGCGCTCGGTCGTCGTCCAACGAGAGGCGGATCCGGCGGCCCTCGCCCGGGCGCTCGCCGCGTTCGATGCGAGGTGGCCGGCCCGTCGCCCTAAGTCCGGCCAACGTCTCGAATTGCGCCTCGATCGGAGGGCTCATGGCTCCGTTGACACCCCTATCCGAGCGTGCTAGTGTCCTCGCGCTTCCCGCGTCGGAAGTGGTTCGCGGGGCGAGAGATCCCCGAGCCGGGCGGGCCTCGGAAGGATCGGGCGGGTGGCGCGCCCGGCTCACGATTCGAGCCGGGCCGCGGACGCTCCGATCGCTCCGGCCAATGAACCGGGGCGTGACGAGCGCGGCGGCGACCGCTCTCTCGGCGACGTTCGGGTATCCGCAGCCGCCCAACACGGGAGTGACAGACCTGATGAGCCGACACCTCCTCGCGGCCCGTCGCAAGGCGCCGTGGCGCCCGCGCGCGGCGCTCGTCGCGGTTTTCCTCCTCCTGTCGGCGGCTCTCCCTCTCAGGGCGCAGAACGCGCCCGTGCCGGGCGCGCCCGAGGAGGATCCGAACGAGCCCGTCCTGCCTTTCGTGACGAGCGACGACGGCATCCTCCTCACGACGCTCGTCAAGGTCGCGAGCCAGCAGACGAACCGGACGTTCCTCTACGCGCCGGAGTTCAAGCCGAACCCCACGCAGAAGATCATCACGACGAACGTCCTCCCCGTTCCGCGGAAGGAACTGTTCAACGTCTACAAGGCCGTGCTGAAGGCGCACAATTTCGCGCTTGTCCCGATCGGCCCCGCCGACGCGAAGATGTTCCTCGTCGCGACCCTCCAGTCGAACACCGCGAAGCAGCTCATCCCGACCGCGCCGTTCGTCGACGCGGACGAGCTCGGTGCCTGGAAGGACACGACCGAGCTGATCCGGACCGTCATCCCGCTCAAGTACACCGACATCAGCAAGGCGAAGACGGAGCTCGCGGGCCTCGTCAACCCGAGCTACGGCGCGATCAACACGATCCAGAGCGTGAACGCGCTCATCATCACCGAGTTCGCTCCGACGGTCTACGCGATCCAGCAGATGCTGAGCGTCATGGACCAGAAGCAGGCGGAGGCGCAGCTCCAGTTCAAGAAGATTCCACTTCGTCACGCGGTCGCGGAGGAGCTCGAGCCCATCCTGGCGGAGCTCCTCGCGACCGACGGCGGCGGCCAGGCGAACCTCGGCCTCCAAGCGCGGGCGCGGGCGACAGCCACCGGCGAGTCGATCCTGTCGACGCCCGAGCCGAAGATCATCACCGAGCCGCGCACGAACTCGCTCATCGTCTACGCGGTGCGCGAGGACATGGAGAAGATCGAGTCCCTCGTCGCGCAGCTCGACCAGGAGATCGAGGGCGAGGAGGGCAAGGTCCACATCTACCAGCTCCAGCACGCGATCGCGGAAGACGTCGAGGAGACGCTCTCCGAGCTCCTGCAAGGCTCCCTCGGCGGCGGCGTCACGCGTGGCCGGCGCTCCGGCCAGCGCGGCTTCGAGACGGGAGCGCCGGGTGGCTCGCCCGTCATCGGGTCGACGCTGCAGGAGCAGGACATCATCATCGTCGCGGAAAAGCACACGAACTCGCTTCTCATCCAAGCGTCGAAGACGCAGTACTCGACGCTCAAGACCATCATCGATGCGATCGACGTACGCCTGCCCCAGGTGCTGATCGAGGCCGCCGTGGTCGAGCTGACCGAGAATTTCGGCGACGTGTTCGGGATCGACCTCGGCTACGCGGGGAGCGTCAAGGGCGACCAGGTCGTCTTCGGCACCCAGAACGGCGTCGCCCCGATCGTGTTCGACCCCGACACCGGCACGGCGACGCGCGACGTCGTCACAGGCGGCGTCGCGGGGACGCTCATCGGCGGCGTCTTCACCGACGGCGACTTCTCGATCCCGATCCTCCTCCAGGCGGCGAAGACGCGCGACAACACGAACCTCCTCTCGCTGCCCTCGGTCATCACCAACAACAACCAGGAAGCGACTCTGACGATCGGCACCCAGCAGCCGACCGGGACGATCGGCGCCGTCGGCAGCGGCGGCAGCACGACCCAGACGATCGGCTTCGGCGGGTACGTCGACGCGAACCTGACGCTCTCCATCTCCCCCTACATCTCCGCGGGAGACTATCTGCGGCTCGAGATCAACCTCCTGGTCGAGAGCTTCGGGTCCGACCCGAACCCCTCCGACTCGATCCCGCCTCCCAAGTCGACCCGCGAGCTGTCGACGTCGATCACCGTGCCCGACAACGCGACGATCGTCCTCGGCGGCCTGAAGCAGTCCGACGACCGCGAGAGCGAGACCAAGGTGCCGCTCCTGGGGGACATCCCGATCCTCGGAGCTCTCTTCCGCCGGACGTCGAAGTCGAAGGCGGAGACGACGCTCTATCTCTTCGTGTCGCCGCACATCATCAAGGAGCAGTCGTTCGGCGACATCCGCGACCTCACGCGACAGAAGATCCGCGAGATGGAGGCGCTGATCGGCGACAAGGTGTATCTCGTCGACCCGACGCTCAAGCCCCGATCCGCGGAGGAGGCCGCTGCCGGAACGGAGCCGAAGAGCGCCGAGGAGAAGGCCATCCTCCTGCCGGGCGTCCCGCGGTACGTGAGCCCCGGAGACTCGGTCCAGCCGGAGACGTTCGGCGCCGACCGCTCGCCGGGCGGCGCGCGGCCGACGCCTCCGGCCGGGGGACCGGAGGGAAAATGAGCGCGCCAGCGCCTTCAGCCCGGTCGGAGGGGAGCCTCAGGGTGGTCGGGAGCGACGACACATGCAGCACATCCTGAAGGACGCCCTCCGCGAGTCGGGCGCCGTCGACCAGAAGAAACTCGACGAGTGCATCCGGCTCGAGGAGGAGACCGGGCAGTCGCTTGACAAGATCCTCCTCAAGAAGGGCTACGTCTCCGAGGACGACATCCTCGGCGTCTTCAGCCGGTCGTTCGGGCTCCCGTATCTCGAGACGCTCGACGACTGCAAGGTCCCGAACGACTTCGTCCAGAAGGTCCCGGTCCAGTTCGCCCGCAACCACAACCTCGTCGCCATCGGGCAGGAAAACGGCACGGTCCGCGTCGCGACGTGCGCGCCGCTCGAGATCAATCCGATGGACGACCTCGCGAGCCTGCTCGGCGCCGAGGTCGAGCCAGTGCTCTCGTCCCGCAGCGAGATCGCGAATCTCATCAGCCGCGCCTACAAGGCGAAGGCGGACGTCGTCGACGAGGCTCTCGGCGACTTCGAGGACGAGGACATCGTCGGCTTGTCGAAGGAGATCGAGGAGAGCGAAGACCTCCTCGACATGGCCAACAAGGCCCCCATCATCAAGCTGATCAACATGATCCTCTTCCAGGCGCTGAAGATGAGGGCGAGCGACATCCACCTCCAGCCGTTCGAGGACCGCCTACAGATCCGCTACCGCATCGACGGCATCCTGTACGACATGGAGGCCCCGCCGAAAAAGGTGCAGGAGGCGATCATCTCCCGCATCAAGGTCATGGGGAAGATGGACATCGCCGAGCGCCGCCTGCCGCAGGACGGCTCGACGAGCATCCGACTCGGCGACTCGGACGTCGACATCCGCCTCTCGTCCGTGCCGACGCTCCACGGCGAGCGGATCGTCATGCGTCTCCTCGACAAGGGCGCGCGCCTCTACGATCTCGAGGAGATCGGCTTCACCGAGCGGGACATGGAGCTTTTCGTCAAGTACATCGACTACCCGAACGGCATCCTGTTCGTCACGGGGCCCACCGGATCCGGCAAGACGACGACGCTCTACAGCGCGCTGAAGCGGATCAACGCGGCCGAGATCAACGTGATGACGATCGAGGACCCGATCGAGTACCAGCTCGCGGGCATCAGCCAGATCCAGGTCAGCAACAAGAAGGGCCTCACGTTCGCGTCGGGCCTCCGGTCGCTCCTGCGCCAGGATCCGGACGTCATGATGGTCGGCGAGGTGCGCGACGTCGAGACAGCACGCATCGCGATCCAGGCCGCCCAGACCGGCCACCTCGTGTTCTCGACTCTCCACACGAACGACGCGGCGGGCGCGATCACGAGAATGCTCGACATCGGGATCGAGCCCTACCTCGTCTCGTCGTCGGTCATCTGCGTCATGGCGCAGCGCCTCGTCCGCCTCATCTGCCAGGAGTGCCGCGAGGGGATCGAGCCGAGCGAGATGGATTTGAAAAAGATGCAGGAGATCGGCCTCGACTCGAAGCGCCTCCCCGGCGGAAGGGTCTGGAAGGGCCGGGGCTGCGAGGCGTGCTTCGGAACGGGATTCACCGGCCGGACGGGCATCTACGAGATCCTCCCCATCGACGATCTCGTCCGGAACCAGATCATGGACCGGGTCGGATCGAACACGATCAAGAAGACGGCGGTCGAGCGGGGCATGAAGACGCTCCGCATGGACGGGATCGAGAAGGTGATCAAGGGACAGACCACCCTCGACGAGGTCATGAAGGTCACGCTGACCGACATCTTCTAGCCCGCGCTGTTCATGGGATCGGCGGCCGGCTCGCGCGGAAAGGTCACGAATCGCGACGCTGACGCGAAGATGCGGATTCGACGGAGGGCGGAGCGCACGTCCGGCCAAATGACCGGTGCCGGGATCGAGAAGAGTCGACGGGATCGGCCGACGGCAGGGCGAGAAGAGAGCGCGCCTGCGGCCGCGACCTCGACCGCAAAGATCGGTCCCGGGCGCCGAGTGGAGCCGTTCGGCTTCGTGAATGGCGCAGGATCAGGATAGAGCCACGGGAGTTCGATGCCGGTCTTCGAGTACAAGGCCCTCGACTCGGGCGGATCGCCGAAGAACGGGATCCTCGACGCCGACACGGCGCGCGAGGCCCGCGAGAAGCTCAGGAAGCAGGGCTTCTACGTCACGACGATCCAGCCGCTCTCGAAGTCGGCGGCGAGCAGCGGGAGGTTCCAGCTTCCCCGCTTCCTCCAGAAGAGGCGCCTGAACGACGTCGCGCTGGTGACGCGCCAGCTCGCGACGCTCCTCCACGCGGGCATCCCGCTCACGCAGTCGCTGACGGCGCTGATCGAGCAGATCGAGGTGCGCGACATCTCGAGCGCGTTCCGCGACATCCGCGAGAAGGTGACGCAGGGCTCCTCGCTCGCCGAGGCGCTCGGGAACCACCCGGGCTACTTCACCGACCTCTTCGTCAACATGGTCCGGGCGGGCGAGGCTTCGGGCAACCTCGACGTCGTCCTCGCGCGCCTCGCGGACTACCTCCAGAAGCAGAACCGGCTCCGCAACAAGGTCGGCGCCGCGCTCGCATACCCCACGATCATGATCATCATGGGCGTCATCGTCGTGGGCGTCCTCATGACGTTCGTCGTCCCGAAGATCCTCCAGCTCACGGCGGCCGCCAAGAAGGACCTCCCGCTCATCACCGAGATCCTCATCGCGGTCAGCCGGTTCCTGGGCGAGTACTGGCTCGTCGTGATCGCGACGCCGGTCCTCCTCTGGCTCTCTCTCCAGGTCCTCCTCCGGAACCCCAAGTGGCGCCTCCGGTACGACTCGGCGATCCTCGAGCTTCCGGTCCTCGGCGACCTCCTCAAGAAGTCGGCGGTCTCGCGCTTCGCGAACACGTTCTCGACGCTCCTCAGGAGCGGGCTTCCGGCCCTCGAGGCGCTCAACATCGTCCGGAACGTCGTCAACAACCGCCTCATCGGCGACACGCTCGGCACCGTGCACCAGCGGATCGTGGAGGGCACCGACATCGCGACGCCGCTCAAGCGGAGCGGCGTCTTCCCGCCCGTCGTGGGCTACATGGTCGCGGTCGGCGAGCAGACGGGACACTTGGAGGACATGCTCGACAAGATCGTCGAGACCTACGAGGAGGAGGTCGAGATCGCGACCCAGAAGATGACGTCGGTGATGGAGCCGATCATCATCATCGCGCTCGCGTCCGTCGTCGCGTTCATCGTGCTCGCGATCCTCCTCCCCATCCTCGAGATCGGCGACATCCAGGGGGTGTAGCGTCGTGACGACCGCGCGTCGCCGCGGCACCGTCCTCGCGCTCGCGGCCTTCGTGGCGTGGATTGTCGCTCCCCGCCGCCCGATGGCGCCGGGCGAGGACGCGCTCCTCGGATCGGGCGCCGCCCGTCTTCAGAACGCGATCGACCTGTACCGCATCTCGTTCGGGACTTTTCCCGATTCGATCGACGACCTGCTTAGCCCGCCGGACGGTTCCGATCCTCTCCTCGAGAAAGAGCCTCTCGATCCCTGGGGCCGGCCGTACCGCCTGAAGCGGCTTCCGGGGCCGTCTTTGTATATCGAGAGCGCCGGACCCGACGGACTCTTCGAGCCCAAGGACGAGGGGCCCCGCTAGCCCCGGCCGCCCGCGGCGACAAGCCCGGATACTCTCCCGGGTCCGGCCAAAAAGCTCCCCTGGCGCCGAGTTACCGAGGGGAATATGCTCTAGGTTCGATCGTCGAAAAGGACGATCCGGAAAGGGGCGCCGGACCGATCGGTCCCTGGTCGCACGTCGGCCCCGAGACTGGGGGCTTTCCCAGGAGGCACGGCCATGACTCACGCAATACGGCCCCGCTCGCGCGACGAGCGGGGATTCACGCTCATCGAGCTGATGGTGGTGATCATCATCATCGGCCTCCTCGCCACGTTCGCGGCGCCGCGCGTCTTCCGCATGTTCGTTGGGGCGAAGGTCGACATCGCGAAGTCCGAGCTGGCCCGCATCAAGGAAGCGGTCGACATGTACCGCATCTCGTTCGGAAGGATGCCCGAGTCGCTCGACAGCCTGCGCGACTCGCCGGACGGCTCGGAGCCCATCCTCGAGAAGGACCCGATCGACCCGTGGGGCCGTCCCTACGAGCTGCGCATCCTCGAGGGCTCGAAGTTCGACGTCATCTCGTACGGCTCGGACGGCGAGCCGGGCGGCGAGGGCGAGGCGAAGGATCTGAGCTACAGCGAAGACGTCGGCCGGAAGTCGAGCGAAAGCCGCTGAGGACGGGCAGCCACCGTGAAGACCCGGAAGCCGGGCGGAGCGAGGCGCGAGGACGGCTTCACGCTCCTCGAGCTCATCATCGTCGTCGTCGTGATCTCGCTCGCGGTGACGACAACGGTCGTGCGGCTCGACGGCGTGACGGCGAAGTCACGCCTCTCGGCCACCGCGCGGAAGCTCGGCAACACGGCCCGCTGGCTGCGGAACCAGTCGATCATCCTCGACCGCGAGTACTTCATGGACTTCGATCTCCGCGAGCACTTCTGGAGGATCGTCGAGATCCCCGAGGGCGTGCCGCAGGGCGCCGACATCCAGCAGTACGCCGTCCCCCTCCCGTGGAACTCGATCGAGCGCGGCGTCCGCTTCGAGGACGTCCAGTTCGACGACGGCAAGAAGTTCGAGGACGTCGTCGTCCTCGTCCCGTTCACGCCGCCAAACGGGCTCCGGTGGAGCTTCGCGCTGCACCTCATCAACGAGGACGGCGAGCGCTACACCGTGATGATGAACGCGCTCACCGGCCACATCGACACCGTGGCGGGCTACCGCGAGATGCCTCTCGTCACCGACCAGATCTTCGACAAGTGAGCCCGATGACGACCTCCCCCGTCGTCCGCCGCGGCCGCGAGGCGGGCTTCAGCCTCATGGAGATCATGATCGCCGTCGCGATCTTCGCGCTGACGGTCATGACGCTCTTCGTCGTCCGCGGCCGAGCGATCGAGCAGGCCCACCTCGCCCGCAACATCGAGATCGCGGAGAGATACGGGAAGCTCCTCCTCGAGGACATCCTCCTCGGCAACCGCGTCTACACGGACGGCGACTCCGGCACGTTCGAAGGAGAAGAGGCAAAGGACCTCACCTACGAGGTGTTCGTCGAGGAGGTGACGGTCGCCGGGACGCCGCCCGAGGACGACGGGTCGCGCGGGCGAATCACCGTGGGAGGCCGCGCGGACCCGCGGAGCAAGATGGACGACCTCTTCGGGTCCGGGTCGTCCCGAAGGAACGCGTCCTCGTCCCGATCGTCCGAATCGGGCGGCCTCGCGGCCGACGAGAACCCCGACCCCGAAGCGAGCGGTTCGGGAGGCGGACGGAGACGGCGCGAGGGGGGTGGCGGCGGCGGCCTCTTCGGCGAGGAAGAGTCGGAGCCCGAGATCCTCCTCCGCGTGACCGTCAAGGTCCACTATCCCGTCCTCGACAAGATCGAGACTCTCTCGCTCGAGACGTTCGTGCCGCCGCCGCCGGAGGAGGACGAGGAGGCGACCGAGGACGGCGGCCGCGCCGGCCGCGGCGGCCGGCAGCAGGATCGGCAAGAGCAAGATCGCGGGAAGCGAGGCGGCGGCAGGAACAGGCGGGACGCGGCCGACGACCTCTTCGGCGGCTGACGGAGAAGGCGCGCATGAGCACCCCCCAGGAGGTCCACGCCCGCCCGCGGAGCGACGCGGGCTTCACGCTCCTCGAGATCGCCGTCGCGACGGCGATCATGGCCCTCCTCATGCTCGCCGTCCTCGGAGTCGTGACCGGCACGGCCAACGCGCGGAAGCGCATCCAGGAGGAATCGACGACGCGCTCGGTCGGGCCCGTCATCCTCGACATGATCGCGAGCGACATCGAGGGCGTCTTCACCTACGGGATGGAGAATTTCGAGGGCTTTCTCGGAGAGGACCGGGTCGAGCTCGGCGCTCCCGCCGATCGCATCAACATGATCACGACGAGCGACTCGGTCGGCTTCGCCCAGGTCGGGAACGGCGAGGAGCGCACGAGCGACGTCTGCGAGGTGGGCTACGTGGCCACGGCGAGCCAGACCGACTCGCGCTACCTCGCCCTCTACCGGCGCGAGGAGTTCACGCCCGCGGGCGAGCCGTACCGCGGCGGAACGTACCGGCTCCTCTATGACCGGATCGCCGCCTTCGACGTCGTCTACTACGCGGGCGGGGGCGACGAGCGCGAGGAGGGGAGCGACGAGTGGGCGAGCTCGGAAGAGCGCCGCCTTCCGCGCACGATGGAGGTCGTCCTCAGGCTGGACGTGGCGGCGGAGGGAGAGGAGGCGCTCATCCTCGAGTTCAAGCGCCTCATCGCGTTCGCGCCCGGGACCGACGTCGAGATCGAGGAGGCCGTGGCCCTCTTCCAGCCCGACGCGTCTGAGAGAGGGGAGGCGCAGACGGACGACGATGGCACGGCGGGAGGCGGCGGTGGGGGCGGCGGCGGCCGTCGCGGGCGCGAGGGGCGCCAGGCGGGCGGCCGCGACGGGCGCCAGCCGGAGCGCGGCAGACGCGGCCGAGGGCGCGACGACTCGACCATCGACGAGCTCTTCGGCGACGGTTTCTGACGGGGCGCGCGAGGACCGAGCGGTCCTACCGCCGCGGCGCGAGCGTGTCGCGCCCCCCCACGTACGGGCGGAGCGCCTCAGGGATCGCAACGCTCCCGTCGGCGCGCTGGTAGAGCTCGAGAAGCGGGATGAGGATGCGCGGCGACGCCACCGCGGTGTTGTTGAGCGTGTGGCAAAACCTGAGCTCGCCCGAGGCGTCGCGGTACCGGAGGTTCAACCGCCGCGCCTGGAAGTCGTAGAAGCGCGACGCGCTGTGCGTCTCGCCGTAAGCCTTCCGCGACGGCATCCAGACCTCGAGGTCGAACTTCGCCGCCTGACCGAGGCCGAGGTCGCCCGTGCAGACGTCGAGCACCCGGTAGGGAAGCCCGAGGGCCTGCAGGATCTCCTCCGCGTTCTTGAGGATGTGCTCGTGCTCGCGCCGCGAGACCGCCTCGTCGGCCTCGCACACGACGACCTGCTCGACCTTGTGGAACTGGTGCAGCCGGTAGAACCCCTTCGTGTCCTTTCCCGCCGCTCCCGCTTCCCGGCGGAAGCACGCCGAGAAGCCGGCGTAGTAGCGCGGAAGGTCGTCCCTCGAGAGGATCTCGCCCGAGTGGAAGGACGTGATCGGGACCTCCGCCGTGCCGATGAGGTAGAGGTCGTCCTTCTCGATTCGGTACGCCTGATCCTCGCCGCCGGGGAAGTAGGCGGTGCCGAGCATGGCGTCGTAGCGGACGAGGTACGGGGGGAGAAACGGCGAGAATCCCTTCCTCATCAGGTGATCGAGCGCGAATCGCATGAGGCCGAGCTCGAGAAGGACCCCCTCGTTCTTCAAGAAGTAGGTGCGGGATCCGGCTATCTTCGCCGCGCGCTCGAAATCGAGGATGTCGAGCGACGTCCCGAGCGCGATGTGATCCTTCGGCTCGAAGTCGAAGCTCGGCGGCTCGCCCCACCTCCGCGACTCCTTGTTCCCGCTCTCGTCCGATCCCTCGGGCACCTCGGGATCGGGCGGGTTCGGAACGCGCACGAGGAGCCGCGAAAGCTCCTCGTTGACCGCCGCGAGGCTCGGCTCGAGCGCCTTGAGCGAGGCGGCGATCGCCTGGGTCTCGCTCACGACCTTCTCGCGCTCGGCGCCGTCGAGCTTCGGGATCTCCTTGCCGAGCGACTTTTGGCGGGCCCTGAGCTCTTCCCATTGCCGCGTGAGGGCCTTCCGCTCGTCGTCGAGGACGAGGATGCGGTCGACGTCGACGTCGATTCGTTTCTTCCTCGCCCCCTGCCGGATGCGCTCCGCGGACTCTCGGATCGTCTTGACGTCGATCACGTGGGCTCCCTCCCCGGCGCGCGCGCGACGGCGTCGGCGGCTACTTGTCGTCCCGCTTGATGGACCCGAGCAGCGGGTGATCGTCCGAGATCTTGAGCTTGAACGACGTCTGGCCGGCTTTGTCCCACTCGAGGTCGCGCGGGTACCAGGCGAGATCCTCCTGCCACGCATTCCCGCCTTCGATCGGCTTCAGCTTCTCCTTCGCGACGGTCCCGCCGCTCTCCTTCTTGACGATGACCTCGGGGGAGAGGATCGCCGGGAAGAACCGGACGTACTGCTCGCCGAGCTTCCCGTGCACGGTGATGTCGCGCCCCCGGAGCTGCATCTTGTCGCCTTGAGCCGTGAGCTTGTAGTCGAACTCGAACGGGGCGCCGAGCGTGAGGGTCGCCTCGCCGTCCGGCTCGACCTTGAACGACTTGGCCTTGCCCTTCCGGATCTCGCACTGCTTCGCGTTCCGGCCCGACCCGTCGCGGATGAGGCCGAAATAGAACTCGTACTCCCCGGCCGGCACCTTGACCGCGTTCTTCGTGTCGAGTCGGACGAAAACGTTGTGCGTCTTGTCGGCGGTGCCGCGGACGTAGAGGCTCTGCGGCGACTCCTTGCCCTTGAAATGGGTCACGATCTTGCCGGTCGGCCCGTCATAGGGCCGGAGGCGGACCTCCTCCCCCAAGACGTCGCTCTTCAGCTCGTGGAGCTTGCCGTCGACTGCGACGATCTTCGACAGGAACGTGGCGTCGTTGCCGACGACGAGCCCGTCGGCTCCGTAGTCGTCGTAGGTCCCGTTGTTGTTGTCGTCGACGAGCACGAGCTTCGTGCCGCCAAGATCGCCCTGCATGTAGCACGCGCGCCGGTAGACGAGGACCTTGTCCGGGTCCTTCGAGAGGGTCACGGTCAAGTTGAAGAGCTTCTCCTGGCCGGGAGCCCCCACCTGCATCGCGTACTTGAGCTCCTTCCCGCCCTCGAGCTTCAACGTGAACTCCTGGAAGTCGGGCTTGCTCGACGCGCGGAGGCGCTCGTCGCCGTCCGGCTTGCCGTCGTCGTCGAGATCGAGGAAGAGCTTTCCCTTCTCGTTCATGAGCTGGAACTTCCTGAGCGGGCTCGACCTCCGCGGGTCGATCGCGGTCGCCGCGGCGGCGTAGTACTGGAAGCTCTCGGCGAGGCCGAAGAAAATGTCGTCGACGTTCTTGAGATCTTTGTCCTTGAGCGACATGCGCGACCAGAGGAGGTACTCCTCCGTTCCCATCGGGTTCGGAGTCGAGAAGGAGTCGCCGTCCTTGTCGGACTTGTAGGAGAGCGACACCTTCGTCCAGGACGACTCGGCCTCGTCCGCGCCGCCCGTTTCCTTGTCGGGGCCCTTGCCCGCCCCCGAGGCCTTCGCCGCCTCGGTCTTCTTGCGCGTGCGCTCGACGTCGATCGCGGTCATGTTCTGCTTGAGGTCCTTCTCGATCGACGCGCTCCCGATCGCTTGCGCGTACGCCAGGGCGTCCTTGTAGTGGCTTTCGGCCTTGTCGAACTCGCCGACGACGTGCGCCGAGTAGCCGATCGCCTGGCGGCAGAGCGCGATCGCGTACCGGTCGCCCAGCTCCTGGAACGCCGCGGTCGCCTTTCCACCGATTTCCTCGATGGGAGGAAGGCTCTCGGGGCTCTTCGACTCGGCCGCCGCGTTGCGGAGCTCGATGATCTTCAGGTAGTCGCCCCAGGCGTTGCTCCAGACCGCCTTCTGGGGCGAGGAGAGGCTCTGGATGTAGCCCGCGTACTGCTCGAAGTCCCGGTCGTCGTAGACGACGAAATACGCGTTGCCGATCTGCACCATGACGGCCCGCTCGGACTCGATGCCGTCGGCCCCGTGTATGACCGACTGGACGTAGCTGTCGAGCGCGCGGAAGAACGCTGCCACGGCCTCGGCCTGGTTGGCCTTGACGAGCGTCTTGACGGCGTTGAAGTCCTCCTTCGCAACAGCCTCGCGCACCTGCGTCCAGAACTTCTCGCCGGCGGTCTGGGCCCGCGCGACGGGCGACGCGGCGACGAGCGCCGCGAAGCCGAGGATGGCGGCGAAGCGGCCGATGGGCGTGCACGTTCGCGTCATGTCGGGCGACCTCGCAGTTGTCGGGGAAATCGACTCGAGACGGGCGCGTCCGCGCGGCTGCGACCGCGAGTCGCGCCGGCCGGCGCTCGCGGCGGCGTGCGGCGGCCGGGCCAGCCTGGCAAATCGGATTATAGATCAAATGCGGGGAAGGGGACTCCGTCGTCTCGAGGCCGGGAGGCCGATCCGCTCCCTCGGGCCCGACCTTCCGATCTTGAATCGAAGCGCCGCCCCTGGTATGGCAACGCGCCCATGCCGAGCGCCACTCTCGTCACCGGCGGAAAGATCGCGGAGCGGATCGACGCCGAGACCCGGGCGCTCCTCCGCGAGGCCGCTCGGCGCGGCTCGCCGGCGGCGCGGGTTGTCGCAGTCGCGGCGATGGCCGACCGCTCGGTCACGGCCTATCTCGAGAGCCTCGAGCGCAAGTCGTCCGGCCTCGGAATCGCCTTCGAGACGCGCATCGAGACCGGCGCGACCACCGCGCGGCTCATCGAGGCGATCGCGGGGCTCGGGGCCGATCCGTCGGTCACAGGCATTCTCCTCGAGCTGCCGCTCCCCGACGGCGTCGACGCGCGCGCCGTCCAGGCCGCTATCGATCCGCGAAAGGACGTCGAGGGAGTGACGCCCGCGAGCCTCGGCTGGCTCGCGCTCGGCAAGCCGCGCCTCGCGCCGGCCACCGCCGTCGCCGTGCTCGAGGTGCTCGCCGAGACGGGCATGACGCTCCGCGGCGCCGACGCGGTGGTCGTCGGCGCGAGCGAGATCGTGGGGAAGCCGGTCGGGCTCCTGCTTCTCGACCGGCTCGCGACCGTCACCGTCTGCCACGTCGCCACGCAGGACCTCGCGTCGAAGACGTCGCGCGCGGACGTGATCGTGTCCGCGACCGGGCAGGCTCGCCTCGTCGGCCGGGAGCACGTGAAGCCGGGCGCCGTGGTCGTCGACGTGGGCTACTCGCGCATCCCCGACGGCACGGCCCCCGACGGGAAGGCGAAGTTCCGAGTCGTGGGCGACGTGAGACAGGAGGAGGTGGCCGGAATCGCCTCCTTCCTGACGCCCGTCCCGGGCGGAGTCGGGCCGGTCACCGTGTCCGCGCTCTTCCGGAACGTCGCCGGCGCGGCCGCAGGGACCGGCTGGCGGCCGCGGCTGCCGGCCGACCCGTGATCCGCCGCGCGGCCTCCGCTTTCTAGACCCGCTCGACGGACGGACGCGCCGGCTTTTTCCCTTCCCGGGAATCCGCCGCGTTCGCTGCCCGCGGATCCGGCTGCGACGGCTCGCCCGCCGCCGCGGCTCCCCGCGAGAGGAAGCCCTTCGCCGCCGCCGCGAGAAGCGTACCCACGACGGCGAGCGTCGCGAGCTTCGCGGCCATCGGCACGTCCGCGAGGCGGAACTCCTCCGCCGAGACGCCGGCGTACGTGTGGAGGCCGACGAACCACGGGATGAAGTTGACGCCCCACCACGTGAAGAGCGTGAGCCCCGCGCCGAACACGGTCGCCCCCGAGACCGCCAGCCCCTTGAACCACCTGTAGCCCGCGATGCGGCCGTGAACGATCGCGAGGAACCAGAGGAGCGTGATGAGCGCCCAGGTCTCCTTCGGGTCCCATCCCCAGTACCGGCCCCACGACTCGTTCGCCCAGACGCCGCCCAGGATCGTTCCGGCCGCAAGGAGGAGCACGCCGATGTGGATCGCGGGGAAGAGGCACTGCATGAGCGTCGCGGACGCGGCGCGCGACTGTGCGTTGAACACCCGGCCCCAGATGTGGATCGCGCCGAGCATGCCGGCGAGGAGGAGCGCCGCGTACGAGATCACGACCGTGAGGACGTGCACGGTCAGCCAGTAGTTGCTGCGGAGGACGGGCGCTATCTGGTTGATGCCCGTCGGGAACGGACAGAAGCTGAAGTAGAGGAGCCCGAGCCCGGCGAGCGCCGTGCCCGCGAGGCCGAAGTACCTGTTCTTCGTGATGAGCTCGAAAATCATCGCGAACAGGATCACGCCGAACGAGATCCAGAAGAGCGTCTCCGGGATGTTCGTCACCGGAGGCCTTCCCGCGGCGAGGATGCGGAGCGTCATGCCGCCGAGGTGAAACACCGCCGCGAGCAGAACGACCGCGATGGCCGCCCGGCGGAAGAGCTTCGCCGGCCCGATGAAGCTCCCGAGGAAGAGCGCGCACGCGAGGAAGTAGGTCCAGGTGGCGAGGAAGAAGGGCTTCGTGCGATTGAGCGTCACCTCGTAGCCGATCGTCTTCTCGCTCGGGTAGCCCGCCGGGTTGACCGATCGGAGCGCGGCCGCGAGCGGCAGGACGAGTCTCGACGCGAGCGACCCGTCGCCGCTCGCGTACGCCTCGAAGAACGACTGCCAGGCGCCGGCCGCGGCGCCCTCGGCGCTCGTCCCGAGGCCTTCCGCGTCGGCGAGAGCGTGCCAGTCGAGCGGGTCGTCGCCCGGACCGGGGATCGCCCGAAAAGCGGTGCCGAAGAAGACGCTCTCGAGCGTGCTGAACCGGATCCACGTCTCGAACGCCTGGTTCTCGAGCGTCGACCGCTCCTTTTCCTCCTTCGAGCGCGCCGCCATCGCGAGCTCCGCGAAGGCCGCGTTCTTCCGGGGGTCGAGCGTGTCGTAGGAGACGCGCTCCACGCCGGCCGCGATCCCCAGGCGCTCCTTCAGGAGCCGCTCCTTCTTCACGCGGACGAGAGGCTCCTTCGCGTGGTCCGGCGCGTGCGCCGCCCACGAGAGGACGGTCTCGATCGGGTCGGCGCCCCCGAACTTCTCGTCCCCCGTGACGGCCTTCACCGTCTCGCGGGAAAACGTGTCGAACGGCTTCACGCGGTGATTGTCGAGAACCGCGATCCGGCCGAGCCGGTCGCGCGCCTCCTTCGTGAGGATCTCGTCCACCGCGGCGTGCGCCCGCGGAGCGATCGAGAGGAGGACGAGAAGGACGGCGGGAAAGGGCGCCGGGCAGGCCGGTCGTGTCATGACGTCACCTGTGGGGTCGGCGTCCGCGCCGGGCGGCGAGGGGCGGTCTTTCCCGCGGCGGGCGCGGGGAGGATCGTCCCGCGGCGGCGGATCGCGGGCTGGATGTAGAAGAGCGTGATGATCCCGAGAACGAGGACCGTGAAGCCGATGTAGACGACGGGTTTTCCCGGGTCGTTGTTCACCGAGAAGATCGAGGTCTCCTGTCCGGTCGTCGGGTTGCGCTTGTAGCTCGACTGGAAGAAGCGGAAACCCTGCCAGTCGAGGACGTTGTTCATGCTGATGAGGTGCTCGCGCACGACGCCGCGCTCGGCGTCGTCCAGGATGACCCGGCTCGAGTACGCCGAGGACATCATGTTTCCCGGATAGCGCTCTTCCTTGAAGTCGACGAGCTGGATCTTGAACGGGAGCGTGATCGACCGGCTGCCGTATCCGACGAAGAGGTTGATTCCCCCCACTCTGACGGCCTCGACGGCCTGGTTCATCACCCAAGCGACCGCCTCGTCGCCGCCGCGGCGCGCGCGGACCTTGATGGCCGGACGATCGACCTCGTTCCCCTGGCTCACGACCTCCTCGGTCACGCGGGCGCGCGGGACGAAGTCCGCGAGCGCCGCCCGGAGTCCGATCCTCTCGCTCACCTCGACGGACTCTCTGAGGCCGAGGACGCCGGTCCGCGGCGCGTCGCCCACCGTCGAAACGTAGTGGATCTCTCCGTTTCGGAGGACGAAGAGCTTGAGGGCCTTGCCGCCGGCCCCTCCGTGCGGATCGGCGGCGCCGTGAGCGTGACGCGCGAGATCGGGCGCCTCCCAGCGGACCGTGAGGTCGATCGCGGGCTTCCGCACTTGGAAATCGTAGAGGAGGAACACGTAGCGCTTGTCGACCACTTCGTCGCCGCGACCGACCTCGAATTCGATCGTGGGGTTTCTCGGGTCGTTCCCGCGATTCATCGGCTGGGGCTTGCCGTCGGGGCCCTGCTGGAGGAAGAAATCCGGGAAGTAGCGGACGAGGCGGATCCACGCGTCCGACTCGCCGAGCGGGATCCGTCTGTCGAACGACACGTCGACCGCGAGCGAGAGATCGTCGGGGAGCTTGAGCTCGGCGCTCCCCAGAACGAGCGATCCCAGGCTCGGCGGCGCCGCGGGCGGCTTTTTCGCGGCGAGCGCCGCGAACGCCGCCGCGACGTCCGCCTCCGACTCCGCCTCGTCGAAGGAGAGCGACATGACGTTCATGTCGACGCTCCGCCGCCTCGGGTCGCGCGCGAAGAGCCAATGGTCGACGCTCGCCCGCATCATGGGGCTCGACAGCGTGACGCGCACGGCCGGGTTCTCGGCCGGGCCGTCGTTCAGGATGCGCTCGCGGAACTCGGCGTTCGGGAGATACTCCTCGACGGTCACGATCGTTCCGAGCTTCGTGACCTCGAACGTCTCGTTCGGGGTCCGGTCCCACGGCCGGTACTCGAAGCGCGTCGGGAACGAGTCGCCGATGTGGTCGGGGTCGTCGCTCACCGTGAGGATGTTCTCGTCGAGGAAGAGGCGCGCGGAGGATTCCCCTTCGAGGAGGGCCATCTGCCCGTCGATGCCGAAGCGGTGCGTCAAGAAAGAGCCCAGGAGAATGGTGAGGATTCCCGAGTGGGTGATGACGAACCCCGTGTGCTTGGCGCGAAACGGCAAGCGCCGGAGCGTGCTGCACGTGATGTTCGTCGCCATGAGCGCGAGCCCGATGTCGAACCACCACGACTTGTACACGGTCGCCTGGGCGGCCTTCGTGCCGTGCCGCCCCTCGAAGAACGTGCCGTAGACGCACGCGACCGCGATGAAGAGAAGCAGGACGACGGTCAGCCGGAGCGAACCGCAGAAAAGGAAAAGCCGCGCGGCAAGCGATGGGCGGTCCGGAACGGGTGGCGTCACGATGGCGTCTCTCTCCGGGTCATCCAGTCGGTCGTGCGACCGAGCGCGGCCGGCTCGGCTCGTCGAAGGGGGGAGTTTCGATTCGAGGCCGGAATGGGACAGCGGTGGGGGGAAACACCCCGATTGATAGTATCTCGCTGTCGCCCTCCGTCAAGCCGAACCGCGATCTTGCCAACCGCTTGGTGGGACGGGACATCGGGCGGCCGAACCCATCGCCCCGGACACGAGTGCCCGCGTCAGGCCTGCCGCCTGACGACGTAGTCCGCGAGAGCGAGGAGCGCGTCGCGGTCGGGGCCCGGCGACAGAACGCTTTCCGCGGCGTCGCGAGCCTCCCGCGCGAGCTCCCGGGCCGCGTCGTACGCGTGCTCGAGCGACGCCGACCTCGCGAGGATCGCGCGGAGGCGAGCCTTCCGCGCCCGGGTCGCTTCCGGATCGGCGGGCGCCTCGGCTTTCGGACCCGCGGCCGGCCCCCCCGTCCCCTCCGCGGCGAAGATCGACCGGATCTCCCTCCGCTCCGCGGCACCGCCGTGCTTCAGCGCGTGGATGACCGGGAGCGTCACCTTGCCTCGGTCCGCATCCGTGCCGAGCGTCTTCCCCACGGCCGCCTCGTCCCCGTCGATGTCAAGGCAGTCGTCGACGATCTGGAAGGCGATGCCGACGTTCCGGCCGAACCGGCCGAGAGCGGACGCCGTCTCGGCGTCGGCGCCGCCGAACCGCGCGCCGAGCGAGCAGCCCGTCTCGAAGAGGCTCGCGGTCTTTCCGGCGACGATCTCCGCGTACGCTTCCTCGGAGAGATCGACGTTGTGCCGCTCGAAGACCTGCGTGATCTCGCCCTTGCAGATGAGCGAGCACATCTCGGCCAGTTCCCGCGCCGCCTCGTGGTCGCGGAGGGACGCGATGAGGACGAAGGCGCGAGAGAAGAAGTAATCTCCGGTGAGGACGCTGACCTCGCTGCCGTACGCGGAATTCAGGCTCTCGACCCGCCTTCTGACGAGCGCGCCGTCGAGGATGTCGTCGTGGATGAGCGTCGCCGTGTGGATGAGCTCCAGGATGACGCCGAGCGTCTCGTGCGACGGGGTCGCCCGGCCGCACGCTCGCCCCGAGAAGAGCACCATGGCCGGCCGCACGAGCTTTCCGCGGAAGCGGCTCACGTGCTCGACCAGTTCCCCGACGATCGGAGAGTGGTCGGAGACGGATTCCTTGAGCGCGCGCGCCATCGCCTCGAGCCCGGGTTCGATCGCGCGGTAGATCTCCTTCAGATCGGCGACGGTTCCCTTCACGACACGTCCCTCCGAGGGCTCCGTCCGCGGCCGAGCACGGCGCGCTCGATGAAGTCCGCGACGCCGCTCACGTCCTCGGGGGCGTAGACGGGGCACCTGACCCCCTCCGGCCGCCGGGCCGACGTCGAGACGAACGCGACGACGCTCGCGTCCGACGGGGCGCGGAGCGGCACGTCGCCCACTCCGTCGCGCCACACCTCGATCTTCGGGAGCGAGCACTCGCGCCAGCCCTCGACGAGGACCACGTCCACCTCGGCGGCGTCGAAGTGGCGGCGGATCAATTCCTCCGGCTTCGCCTCGGCGTCGAGGCGCCGCTGGAACGCGAACCGCGAGCGGCTCGCGACGCCCGACGCGACCGCGCCGGCCTCGAAGAGCCGGTGGCTGTCCTTCCCGGGGTGGTCGAACTCGAACTCGTGAGCGTCGTGCTTCAGCGTCGCGATCCGGAGGCCGCGCCGGCCGAGGACCGGAACGAGCGCGGCGAGGAGCGAGGTCTTCCCCGAGCCCGAAGGCCCGATCACGGCGACCGCCCGGGGCGCGGCGCTTCCGGTCGAGGATCCCGTCACCGGCTCGCTTCCTTCTCGGCGTCGCTCGGCGCGCCGGGCGCGCCGGCCTCGTCCTTGCGGTGCTCCCGCCACCAGGCTCGCCAGGAATCGTAGTCGTCGCCGGGATCGGCTCCCGTGACGCGGCGGAGCTGGCGGAGTGAGATCGTCCGGACGCGCTCGTTCTCGGACTTGAGGGCCTCGATCAGGACGCTCACGGCCTCGCGGCTCGACTGCGCTCCGGCCCCGTGGATCGCACGGTTCAACCCCTCGAGGATCTCGCCCGTCACGAGGCGAAGGCGGTGATTCTCGCGCGAGATCGCCGCGAAGTAGAGAAAGAGGAACCCGACGAGGACCGTCAGGATGCGCGTCTCGCCGAACCGCTCGACGAGGCTCCGCCAGCCGGCGGCCGGGACGAGGATCGGCACGAGGATGAGGTAGAGACCGAACAACGTGAGCGCGACCGCGGTGATCTTCGACGTGGCTCGATCCCGTTCGGTGTCGCCGCGCATCGGTCTCCGGGCGGGCGGCGTCGGCGGCGCGTTCGCGTCGAGACGGACCCGCGGCGAGAATGATTCGTTACCGGCCGAACGAAGTCAAGGGAAGCGCCGCGGCGCGCGGGACTCGCCGCCGCGGCCCCTTTTTCACCGCGGCGCCGTCACTGACGGCTCGCGCCGGAGGCGATTCCCGATCGCCTCCGCGGCGAGGTCCACGGCCGCCTTCCGCCAGTGGCCCTCGGCGAAGTACAGGATCTCGCCGCGCGCGATCCGTCCCCGGTACTCGGGCGTGAGGTCGACGCACTCGATCCCGCCCGATGCGCACGCCGCGACGATCTCCGCCTGCGGCCGGTCGGCGTCGAGCGAGTCCGGGTCGAGGCTGGCCCTTTCCGCGACGTCGGCGAGGAGCCCCGGCTCCACCTGCAAGAGCGCGGGAACGAGGCACGCGAGGAACCGCGCCCCGATCCGCCGCGCCCTCTCGTCCAGGGCCCGGAGCGCCGCGCCGGTCGCCTCGAACCCGAACCGGATCTCGTCGTCGGGGCTCTTCGCGAGCGACCGGAGGAGAATGGCGTTTACCGGCGCGCCCCGCGGCGACTCGCCGCGGCTCGCGGCCGGACGGTCGAGCGCGTCGACGACGAGGCGGCCGAACCGCGAGCGGCTCGCGAGCCAGCCGAGAAGGGGGGACCCCCGGCGGAGATCGGAGGGGATCCGCCACTCGGCCTCCGTCAGGTTCGCGGCCCGCTCGAAGAAGGGCTCGGCGCCCGGAAAACGATCCGCGATCCAGTTCGCCGTCTGCGTCTTCGCGTGGCGGCGAAGGAACGCGAGGTTGTCACCGACGTCGTTCCCCGTGTAGACGAGCGCCACCACGACGGCGGGAGCGAGCCGTCCGGCGATGCGGTCGAGGAAGAGCGCCTCGTCGAACGTCCCGAACCCGCAGACGCCGGCATTCACGGCGGCCGGCGCGACGCCGAGCGCGACCAGCCGCGCCGAGAGGGTGTCCTCCGACTTCAGGCCGAGGCCGAAGGCGAACGAATCGCCGAGGACGATCGTCCGCTCGCCGTCCGGAATCTCTTCGGGCTCGCGGTCGCGGAGCCCGAGCGAGTTCGTCGCGATGAGGGCGCCGCCGATCTCGGGGTGGAGGAGCCGGCCCTCGAAATGCGGGCGCATGCGCCAGTAGAGCTCGGGATCCGGCTCGTGGAGCTGCGCCCCGCTCCCGTCCGTCGTCCGGACCTCGTACCAGTCCGCGAGGAGCGCCGGCGCGACCCAGGCCTCGACGGCGAGGCCGGAAGCGCAAAGCACGAGCGCGCTCACCGCCACGCGGCGGACCGCTCGCGCCGCACGCGCCGGGACGCCCGATTGGCCTGCGACCGCTCCCGCGGCGAGCGCCGCGGCGAGCGCGGCCGTCGTGAAACCGACGCCCGCCAGGAAGAAGGGGACCGCGTTGCCGGGGGAGTCGATCTGGACAGTCCAGAGGAGCCGGATCGCCGCGGCGACGAGCGCCACGGTGACGGCGGCGACCGCGAGGACGCGGGCGAAGGCGCTCCGTCCGAAGTCGCGCCTCCGGGCGAGGATCAGGACCGAGGTCGCGACGATGAGCCCGGCTCCGGCGATCGAGGCCAGGTGCCCGAACCGGGCGTGAGCCGAGAGGCGCGAGACGTCCCGCTGGCGGAGCGCGAGGACGAGGCAAACCGCGAGAGACATGGCCAGGGCGACCATCGTCCGCGATGCCGACGACTCGCTCCTCGACGCCCCGTCGCTCATCTTTGGACCCGTCTCGACGTGCTCGTTCCGCGACAACGAGCGATGCCATGCGAGGCCTCTCGGACGGTCAACCGGCGCGCGCCGCCGCCGGGCTTCCGCCGCGCGCGTCCTCGCGGACGATCGCCGCGGAGCGCGCGGCGCTTCTCACGCCGCACGGCCGCTCAACCGCCGTCCCGGCGCGGCGCGATCTCGAACGCTCGCGTCAGCTCGTCGGACTCGATCTGAGACTCGAGCAGCCGGTAGACGAGGAGCGCCGAGGTCGAAACGCCCACCGGATCCGAGTGACGCATCGCAAGCCGGCTGATGAACTCTGCGAGGCAGGGATTCTCCTTTTCCATGCGCTCGAGAATCCGGACGATGTAGTCGTTGCCCTTCTCCTGCTCCATCTCGGCGCAGACGGCGTGCCCGACGGCTTCGGACACTTTCGGGAGTCTCATCATGCGTGACGTCCTTCCCGCCCGGACATGCGCTCTTCAGCGCCGGTGGACTCGTGTGCGCCGCAGACGTCGGAGGCGTCGCGCGGAGGGGGGCCGCGGGGCTCATCACCGTTTGAAGCGGGCGATGAGCCAGAGGATTCCGGTCAGTACGAGGGACGCGATTATACAGGTGCCCAGCGGGAAGTAGAAGCCGAAGCCGCGCCGCTCGAACACGATGTCGAGCGGGAGCTTTCCGAGCCCGGGGATCTTTCTCAATGCGAGAATCGCGAGTCCGGCGACGATCGCGAGGCCGCCGAACACGAGAAGCCATTTCGCGACCGCGCCGATCGGATCGACTGGCGGCGCCGTTCCCATGGTCTCCTCTCCGCGTGAGCGGCCGCCCGCGCGGGCGGGCGGATCGGATTCCGCCGCCGCGTCGGCCGCCGACGATCGCGACCGGGTCGCCGCCGCTCTTTGGCTACACCGAGAACTTGAAGTGCGTCACGTCGCCGTCCCGGAAAAGGTACTCCTTTCCCTCCAGTCGGTAGAGGCCCTTCGCCTTGGCTTCCTTCTCGGAGCCGCAGCGCACGAGGTCGTCGTAGGCGACGACCTCCGCACGGATGAACCCGCGCGCGATGTCCGAGTGGACCTTTCCCGCCGCGGCGACCGCGTTGTCTCCCGCTGCGAACGTCCACGCGCGCGTCTCGTCGGGACCGATCGTGAAGAACGAGCGGAGGCCCATCGCCCGGTAGCACTCTCGGATGAGGAGCGCCGCGGCCTCCTCCTCGACTCCCATCGCCTTCAAGAACTCGCGCCTCTCCTCGACGGGAAGCTCGGCGATCTCCCGCTCGACCTTCGCGCAGAGCCCGATGACGTGCGCCTCGCCCGGGATCGCCGGAAGAGGGCCGCTTCCGATCTCCGACTCGTCGACGTTCACGACCGTGACGCGCGGCTTCAGCGTGAAGAACTGGAACCCGCGGACGAGCTTTTTCTCCTCGTCCTTCAGCGGGAGGTCGATGAGATCCCGGCCCTCCCCCACCCAGGCGGCGATCCGGTCGAGGAGCGCGAGCTCCCGCTTCTCGGCGTCCGTGATCCCGCGCCCCTCCTTCTTCCGGAGCCGCGACTGGCGCCCCTCCACGCTTTCGAGGTCCGCCACCTTGAGGCCCGTGACCATCTCGTCGTGGTCCTTGGCCGGATCGATGCGGTCGCTCGGGTGCGGGACGCTCGGGTCCCGAAAGGCGCGCAGCACGAGGACGAGCCCGTCCATCTCGCGGAGCTGCGCCATCACCTGGCCCTCGCTCGAGGATCGCTTCTCCCTTTCTTTTTCCTTCTCTGAGACGCCGCCGGCGACGTCGACGAACTCGACTGCGGCCGGAACGATGCGGCTCTCCGGAAAGAGCCGATGGAGGGTCGCGAGGCGAGGGTCCGGCACCTTCACGACGCCGATCTGCGAGCGCGCGCCCCCCTTTCCCTTGCTGTCCCCGGCATCGGCCCGGCCGATGAGCGACTGGAAGAGGGTCGTCTTGCCGGACGACGCGAGACCGATGATGCCGAGGCGCATGGACCTCCCGTGAGCGGGCGCGGACCGCGGCCTCAAGGAGCGCCGATCGCCCGGAGCGGCTTTCCGGGCTCGGGCCCACGCCATATATAATCCGCGCGCGGACCCGCCGGCCCGCGTCGCCGCGAAAGGCGGGCGATTATAGTTCGCCCGCCGCGCGAGTCCCGCGCGCCCCACCCGTCTCCGATGACACCGAACGGACGCCGCTCCATTTTCGCCCGCACCGCCGCGGCGGGCGTCGTTTCCGCGCTCCTCGCGGCCGCGGCCGCGGCGCCGTCCGCCGAGTGCCGGGAGGGGGCGGGGGACGCCGATCCCTTCGCCGCCGGCGAGCCGATCCGTCTCGCGATCGGAAACGGGCTCACCTCCTTCATCGTCTCTTGCCCGCGGTCGGACGACGTCGCGATGCGGCTCGAGATCGGAGCGGGCGCTTCGTCGGATCCCGAGGGGAAAGAGGGTCTCGCGGCGCTCGCGCTCGACGCCCTTCTCGGTCCTCGCTCGGGCCCCTACCCCGGGGGCACGATCGACGCCGGCCCCGACTCGACGAGCGTCCGCTTCCGCTGCGAGGCCCGGTCGTTCGGCGCCGCGCTCGGAGCCCTCGCGGAGCGGCTCGGTCGCGCGGCGGCGGCCGTCGACGGCGCGTCGGTCGAGGCCGCGAAGAAGCGCGCGGCCGAGCGGGCCGGCGCTCCCGGAGCGCGCGCGGACGAGGCGCTCGCGGCTCTCGTCTTCGGCGCGGGACATCCCGCGGGCCGCGCGTGGCGCGGGACCCTCCGTTCGATCGAGGCGATCGGGCTCGAGGACGCGCGCCGCTTCGCCGCCGAGGCGACATCCCCCGCCCGCGCCGCCCTCGCCGCAGCGGGACCGATCGCGGGCGTCGACTCGCTCGCGGAGTTCCCGATCCGGCTCGCCGCGTGGCCGGAGGCAGCGCCAGCGAGAAGCGCGAGCCCCCCTCCGCCGCCGGCCGTGGCGCGGAAGGGGCGGCGGGCCCTTCTCCTCGCCGGCGGGGAGGGAAAGGGGCTCGAGGTCCGCGCCGCCTTCTTCTTGCCGCCGCGATCGGATCCCCGCCTCTCGCGCGCCGCGGCCGCCGCCGCCGTCGCGCTCTCGTCGCCGCCCGCGGGCTCCGTCGCCGGCTCGTTCTCGATGCGCGCCTACGGCCGGCCGGGGTCGAGCCTTCTCGTCGTGGCGTTCGGCGTTTCGAAGCCCGAGGACGCCGCTCGCGCGCTCGCGTCGGTCGAGGCGTCGCTCGCGTCGGCGCGAGCCTCCTTCGCGGCCGAGAAGCCGATTCCGGGCCTCGCCGACCTGCCGCCGGAGACGAGAGCCGCGGTCGCGGTCCTCGACGCGAACCTCGACGACGACGGGACCTCCGCTTTGCCAGCCGCCTCGGCGCCGGCCGTCGACCTCGACGCGTGGAGCGCCGTGGTGGCGGGAGCCGACGCGCGCGCGGCCGAGACGGCGCTGCGCGCGATCGGCCTTTCGATCGAGAAGCCCTGAGCCGCGCCCGCGGCGCGCGGCGGGAGCCGGGTCGAAGCCCCTCCGCCTAGACCGTCGCCGCGGCGACCGCCTCGGCAGGGAGAGAGGCGAGCGCGGCCGCGGCGTCCGCGGCGAATTCCCACTCGATTCCTGGATCGAACGACCGGGCGAGCGTGCGGAAGAGCGGCGACCTCTGCACGACCACGAAGCGCTTCCCGCGGGCGAGGACGGTGCCCCGCACGCGGCGGAGCGCGGGGTAGCAGCTCTCGGCCAGGAGGCCGACCGGCTCGAGGTCGAGGACGACGTGCCGGGGGGAGCGCTCGAACTCCGCGGCGACACGCCGGACGAACCGGGAGAAGAGCGTCCGGTCGAAGACGTACGCGTTTCGGCACGCGATGCGGACGAGCAGCACGTGCGTCTCCCCCGAGATCGACGCGGGGATCTCAGTCGCGCCCTCGTCGTGGACGACCCTGAGGCCGCACCGGCAGCGCACGCACTCGTGGACCCGCCCGTCGCGAACGAGCTCGAGGCAGAACGTCGTCGCGGCCCCGCACTTCGCGCAGCTCGTCATGGTGCGCCCTCCCTCTCGAGCGGCCGCCGTCGACCCGTCACGGCCGGCTTCCGCCGCCGTGCCTCGTGGTCCCGCGTCCGCGCCGGCTGCCCGGACCCGGCTCATGCCGACGTCACGACTTTCGCGACCGTCTCGCCGATTTCCGCAGGGCTCGGCGAGACGCGGACGCCGGCGGACACGAGCGCCTCGAGCTTCTCCGCCGCCGTGCCCGTCCCGCCCGAGATGATCGCGCCGGCGTGCCCCATCCGCTTCCCGGGCGGCGCGGTGCGGCCGGCGATGAACCCGACGACCGGCTTCTTCATCGACGACCGGATGAATCGCGCCGCGTCGTCCTCGGCCGACCCGCCGATCTCTCCGATGAGGACGACGACGTCCGTCCCCGGATCGTCCTCGAAGAGGCGGAGCGCGTCGACGAACTGCGTGCCGATGATCGGGTCGCCGCCGATGCCGATGCACGTCGACTGGCCGATCCCCCGAACGGTGAGCTGCCAGACCGCCTCGTAGGTGAGCGTTCCGCTCCGAGAGACGACGCCCACGCGCCCCGGCTTGTGGATGTAGCCCGGCATGATGCCGACCTTGCACGAGCCCGGCGTGATGACGCCGGGACAGTTCGGCCCGATGAGGCGCGTCTTACCGCGCGCGAGCGCGGCGTGAACGCGCACCATGTCGAGGATCGGAATCCCCTCCGTGATGCAGACGACGAGCGGGATGCCGGCGTCCGCCGCCTCGAGGATCGCGTCCGCGGCGAAGGCCGGCGGGACGTAGACGACCGAGACGTTCGCCTCGGTTTTCCGCACGGCTTCCGCGACGGTGTCGAACACCGGAACCCCGAGCGTCTTCGTCCCCCCCTTGCCGGGGGTGACGCCGCCCACGAGCTTCGTTCCGTACTTCTGCATCTCGGCGCAGTGGAATTGCCCGGCGTCGCCCGTGATGCCCTGACAGACGAGACGGGTGTCCGGACCGACCAGGACGCTCATCGGAGCTTCTCTCCGCGGCTCGCGGCGACGACCTTCTTCGCCGCATCGCCCATGTCCGCGGCCGCGATGACCGCGAGGCCCGACGACTTCAGGATCTCGCGGCCCTTCTCGACGTTCGTGCCCTCGAGCCGGACGACGAGCGGCACGCCGAGCTTCACGTCCCGGAGGGCGGAGAGGATCCCCTCCGCGATCACGTCGCACTTCATGATCCCGCCGAAGATATTCACGAGGACGGCTTTCACGTGGGCGTCGGAAAGCAGGATCTTGAACGCCTCGGTCACCTTCTCGCGCGTCGCGCCGCCGCCCACGTCGAGGAAGTTGGCGGGCCGGCCTCCGTGGAGCTGGATGATGTCCATCGTGGCCATCGCGAGCCCCGCGCCGTTGACCATGCAGCCGATGTCGCCGTCGAGGCTGATGTAGGAGAGGTCGTGGCGGCTCGCGCGCAGCTCGTTCGGGTCCTCCTCGTGTTCGTCCCGGAGCGCCAAGAGCTCCGGGTGCCGGAAGAGCGCGTTGTCGTCGAGGTTCAACTTGGCGTCGAGCGCGAGGAGGGCGTTCGCCTTCGTCAGGACGAGGGGATTGATCTCGACCAGGGAGCAGTCGCACTCCGAGTAGACGCGCGCGAGGGAATGGAAGAGGCGGACGGCGGCGGAGATCGTCTCCTTCGGGAGAGAGAGGCCGTACGCGAGGCGCCGGGCGCGGAACGGCGGAAGCGCTCCGGACGGATCGAGCGGCTCGCGGAGTATCTTCTCCGGACGGGTCCTCGCCACCTCCTCGATCTCGACCCCGCCCTCGGTCGACGCCATCATCACGGGGACAGCGCGGTTCCGGTCGAGCGCCACGCCGACGTAGAGCTCTCGCGCGATCTCGCAGCCCTCCTCGACGAGCACGCGGCGGACCGTGCGCCCTTCGGGGCCCGTCTGCGCCGTCACGAGCGGCCTCGAGAACATGACGTTCGCCTTCTCGAGCGCCTCCTCGCGCGAGCGGACGAGCTGGATGCCGCCCCCCTTGCCGCGCCCGCCGGCGTGGACCTGCGCCTTCACCACGGCGAGCGGGGCGCCGAGCGATTTCATCGCATCGGCGGCGGCCTCGGGGCTCTCGGCGAGGGTCGAGCGCGGCACGCTCACGCCGAAGCGGGCGAGGATCTCCTTCGCCTGGTACTCGTGGATCTTCATGGGGCCTGGCCTCGGCCGGGGTCCCTTCGAGAACGAGCGCCGAACGGACGCTCGTTCGCGGGTCGCGGACCGCCGGGCCGCGCCGCACCTCAATCGGTTCGATCGCCTCGGGACGTCCCGCCGCCAACGGGCGGAAGGAAAGGAGCCGAGGATCGCGCGACAGGCTAAATCGCCCCCCTTCCCCTGTCAAACCGGAAAGGACAGGGGGTGCGGGGGAGTCGTCAGCGCGGCGACGTCTCCGCCCGCCACCAGTCCTCGACGCGCCGGATCGCCCGGAGGCGTCCGTCCTCCGGTCCGCTCGGCTCGAAGCCGAAGTCCGTGCCCGCGATCTCGCGGACCGATCTCGCGGCGGCCTCGCGGACCTCGATCTCCGGATCCCGGAGCGCGACCAGGAGATCGCGCACGGACTCGTGCGACGCGTAGTCGCCGAGGAGGCGTGCCGCGTAGGCGCGGATGAAGGGGTCGGCGTCGGACAGGGCGATCGCGATCTCGGCCGCGGCGCCCGCGCCGAAGCGCTTCGCGAGCTCGACGAGCGCAGAGAACCGGACCGCGGCGTCGGCGGCGACGAGCTGGCGGCGGAACGCGTCCCGGTCCAGGGCGAGGGGCCGCTCCGGCGCGTCGAGCGGCGCGGCGGGCGGCGTCTCGGACGTCGGAGCCGCGGCGGCCGAGAGGGAGAGCCGCTCCACCTCGCCCCTCACCGCGTCGACGTCGCGACGGATCGACTCGAGCTCCGCGTCGATGAGGCGCGCCTCCTCGTCCTCGACCGAAGCTGCGGCCGTCCGGGCCCCCTCCGCCGCGGCGAGCCGTTCCGCAAGCGACCGGAGCCGCCCTTCGGACTCCGCGCCCGCGTCCTCGAGCGCGGCGATCCGGCTCGCGAGCGCCTCCATCGCGGCGCGGCCCTCCTCGGCCGAGAGCGCGGACGACTCCACCGCCCGGCGGACCGACTCCGCGACGCCGGCGACGGCCGCACCCTGCCGCTCCTCGATCGCGTCGAGGTCGCCGGGCTCGACGCCCGGCAGGAGGAGCGAGCGGACGAGGAGGGCCGCCGCCGCCCCGAGCGCGACCAGCGCCGCCGAGAGCGGCCAGGAAACCCGCGGCCGCGGAACGGTCGCGATCGCCGCGGCGTGCGCGGCGCAGAGGACGTGCGCGCCCTTCTTCCTCGCCTGCCCGATCTCGATGTCCCGGTCCGGAACGCTCTCCCCGCAGACGTCGCAGAAGAAGATCCCTCGCGGCATCTTGGACAAGCGCGCTCTCCGCGGGTGGCGTCCGCGTCCCGTGTCCCGGGGGCGACCGCGAACCGTCTCGCACCGCCGTCGCGAGCAGCCTCGGGCTCGCCCGCTTCGACTCGGCTAGTATAATGCGAAGCGCAGGAGTGTCCGACGATGCCCCGATCACGGAAGTGCGATGTCTTGAGCTCGAAGGCGGCTCGGGAGCTCGGTCTCGATTTCGAGATCTCGATCCTTGAGCGCGCACTTGAATGGGATCCGGACGACCTCGTCGTTCTCGACTCGATCGGGCACGCCTACACGGCCCGCGGGCTGAACCAGAAGGGGCTCGAGGTCGACCTCCGGCTCACGCGCCTCGATCCGAAGAACCCGACCTTCGCCTACAACCTCGGCTGCAGCCTCTCGCTCCTCGGCCGCCTCGACGAGTCGATCGCCGCGATCGAGCGGGCCATCGACCTCGGGTTCCGCGACCCGCGCCTCCTCGCGACCGACCCGGACCTGAAGGCGGTCCGCACCCACGCGCGCTTCCCGTCCCTCGTCCGCAGGGCGGTGAAGCTCGGCGCCTCCTGAGGCCGCCGAACGCCGGAGCCGGACGCTCCCGTCAGAGCAGGTTCTCGGCGTGCGCCGTCTTCCACCACGCCTCCCACCGCTCGACCGCGCGCTCGCGCTCGCTCGCGGGGGCGTTGTAGACGTAGCCGAAGTCCTGTTTCACCTGCGTCAGAAGCACCTGGAACGCCTTGAGGCGGATCGCCGCGTTGTCGTGGCGCAGCGCGCCGATGAGCGTCGGGAGGCACGTCCAGTCTCCGAGGGTCGCGAGCGCCCCGGCGGCTTCGAGCCGCACGAACTCGACCGGGTCGTCGAGGAGGCCGGAGATCGCCGGGATCGCACGCTTGTCGCCGATCTCACCGAGGATGTAGGAGGCCGATCCTCGCGTCTTCGGATCGTGGCTCGCGAGGACGTCGACGAGGGCCGGGATGGCGGGCTCGCCGATGTAAATCAGCCGGGCCATCGAGGCCCTGAGGTCCTTCCCGTGCAGGTACTTGAGGTTCTCGATCCGCTGGTCGATCTCCCGCTTCAAGACGGGGCTCGCGACCGCGTAGCCGTCCCGCTCGGTCTCGCGAACCTCGCTCGACGAGACGCAGGCTGCGAGGGCGAGGAACGGCAGGAGCGCGGCGGCGGCGAGGACGCGGCGGCGGCGAGGCCGGGGGGAGCGCATGGTCGTGACCTCCTCTGGCGATCGGGACGGCGCTTCGGTCGCAATGCAAGACGCCGGCGCCCGACGTCGGCCTCGCGGCGGCCGGACCCCAAGGAAGGGGCAGCGCCGGAGCTCGGTCGACCGGGAAGACCGGGGCCGCCGCCATGACCTCTCGTCCGGACAGGCGCCGGGGAGAGGACGTTTAAGGCGCCTCTCCGAGACCGGTTATCGGCGTCCGCCCCCCTTCGACGTGAGCGGATCCGGGGGCGCGCGACGCCCAGCCCGGCCGCGGAGGACGAGGTGCGCGAGGAGGGCCGCGAGGCCGGCGATGACGAGCGCCGTGGGCGCGGGCTTCATCGACTCCGCCCCCGAGGGCCGTCTTCCGCGCGGGGGCGGCGGCATGAGGTCGAGCCGATCGAGCGCCTCGATCGAGCCTCCCGACGCGCGCGCGATCCCCCGCGCCGCGGCGAGCGGATCCCCGTGGTCGCCGTACTCCCTCGGGCATCGCTCCGGGAGCGGGATCCTGAGCCACGGCTCGCCGCCCGCGAGGAAGACCGCCTGGCCCTTTCCGGGGCCGATGCCGTCGAGCGTCGCCTCGACCCGTCCCGGCGCGATCGGGATCACGTCGTGGAGCGAGCCGCCGGGCTCGAGCCGGACCGAGTCGGGCACCGGCGACCCTTCGGGGATCCCGCGGACGGTGACCGCGACGCCGCGCGCGGTCGTCCGGACGTCGGCCGTCACCGCGCGCGCCGACGAGGCCGCCGACTCGCGCGCGGCCAAGACGATCCGGCCGAGCGCGAGATCGAGGACGCGCGCGCCCCCCGCGCCTTCGAGGTCGGCCGGGATCGCGATCGCGCGCCCGGCTCCGCTCCGGCAGGCCGCGACGACGGGATCGCCCTCGAGCGTCTCGTAGAGGATCTCCGCCCGCGGCTTCGGCGTCGTTCGGGCGAGCCGCCCGACCGCGAACGGCTCGAAACCGTGCCGCTCGGGATCGCCGGGGAGATCCCGTCCGGGGCGCACCTCGCGCGCCTCGGCATCGAGGTCGCGGCGCGCGAGCCCCTCGAGGAGCTTCCGTCCGATCTCGCCGGGCTCGCGCGCGACCGTGACGCGCCCGAGGGAGAGCAGGCGGTCGGCGTCCACCTCGCTCCCGGTCGCGACCGCCTCGACGCTCGCGCCGGCCGCGCGGAAGCGGCCCGCGAGGGCGGAGAGGGACGCCGCGTCGTCCGAATCGGAGAGGCCGTCGGAGAGGAGGAGGACGAGCCGATCCCGCCCTCCAGAGGCGCCGCTCCCCATTCGCGAGAGCGCCGCTTCGAGCGCGGGGCCGAGGCGCGTTCCTCCGCGCGGCTCGAGACGCGCAAGCGCGTCCTCGATCTCGCGCCGCGCGTCCTCGAAGGGAAGGCTCGCGGTCTCGGCCGCGACCGCGTCGCGGAACGCGACGAGGCCCGCACTGTCCCCGGGCTCGAGGGCCGCGAGGACGCTCCGCGCTCCGGCGCACGCGCGGTCGAACTTCGCCTCGGACGCCATGCTGCCCGACGCGTCGAGGACGACGAGGAGGTCGAGCGGGGAACGGTCGCGCGGCCGGCAGTCGACCGGAAGGACGTCCTCGACCGCCGACCCGCGCCAGAGTCCGGGACCGAACGCGTGCTCGGCTCCCGCGGCGACGAGAAGCCCGCCCGCAAGCGTAAAGTCGCGGACCGCCGCGGCCGTCTCCGGCGAGAAGGCCGGCGCTCCGAGCTCGACGTCGTCGAGGACGACGGCGTCGGCGCTCCCGATCGCCCCGCCGCCGGCCTCGAGCGGGACGATGGTGAGGCGCGACTCGCGGAGCGCGGCCGCGAGCGCGCCGCCGTCCCGCGCGACCGCGACCCGCGGCGGACCGGCGACGCGGACGACCGAGGAGAGGAGGTCGTTCCGCGGAAAGGCGTCCCTCTCCTCCCCGCGCGGATCGAGCGTCGCGCGCGCCACGTACTCGGCCGCCCCCGACTCCGGAAGCGTGTCCTCGAAGTCGGCCCGCGCGGAGTCCCGGCCCTCGAGGGCGATCTCGCGCGACGCGACGAGCGCGCCGCCCCGGAAGAGGTCGATCCTCGCGAGGCCCTTTCCGCGAAGACGGCTCGCGACCGTGACCGCGATCTCGACCCGCGATCCGCCGGAGGCCGAGACCGGCGCGAGGAGGGACTCGATCCGGACGTCGGCGAGGCGGGCCCGGCCGACGACGACTCCCCGGATCGGCACGCCCCTCCTCCCGGCGCGCGCGGCGGCCGCGAGGGCGTCGCCGCGCGTCTCCGCGAAGTCGGAGAGGACGACGACGTCACCCGACCGGTCCTCGAGCCGCGCGAGGGCCGCGTCGAACGCGCTCTCGAGATCGGTTTCCTCTTCCGCCTCCGCGGCGAGAGAGGCGGCCGAAGACGAGAGAGAGCCCGGGGCGACGAGCCGGGGCGGCGCGTCGAGAACGAGAGGACGGGCACTCCCGTCGAACGCGAGGACCGACACGCGCCCCGCGCCGGCCGCGCTCTCGGCGATCCGGCCCTCGAGGGTCCGCAGGTGTTCCGCCGGGTCGTCCGCGACGCTCGGCGACACGTCGACGAGGAAGACGCGCCGCGCGACGTCGCCGTCGCCCGACCCGAGCCTCAAGTCGGCGGCTCCCGCGAGCACGAGGATCGCCGCGCCGAGGGGCAGGGCCGCCCGCGCGCGCGACGCCCACCACCCCCTCACGACGCGATCCAGCCCCCTCCCAGAACCTCGTCCCCGTCCCCGTCGAGGAAGACCGCCGCCTGGCCCGGTGACACGCCGGTCTCGGGCTCGTCGAACCGGACGAGAGCGGTGCTTCCGCCCTCCACGCGGATCGACGCGGGCCGCGCGGCGTGCCGGTAGCGGATCTGCACAAGGGCGCGGATCGCGTCGCCGGGGCCCGGCTCGGGCGGAGCGGCGAACCGAACGCCTTCGAGCCTCACGCTCTCGGCCAAGAGCGCCTCGCGCGGCCCCACGACGAGCGTGTTCGTCGCGCGCTCGAGGCGGACGACGTACCGGCGGTCTCCGAACGGGATGGCGAGTCCGCGGCGCTGGCCCACCGTGTAGCGCGGGAGTCCCTCGTGACGACCCACCCGCTCGCCCGTCGTTGCGTCGACGACGGGACCGGGCTCCATCGAGCCGGGCACGAGCCTCTCGACGAGCCGAGCGCGGTCGCCGTCCGGCACGAAGCAGATTTCCTGGCTCTCGGGCTTGTCGGCCACGGGAAGGCCGCGCTCGGCGGCGGCCCGGCGCACCTCTTCCTTCGTCATGTCGCCGATCGGGAAGAGAGATCGCGACAGCTCCTCCTGGCCGAGCGTGAAGAGGAAGTACACCTGGCTCTTCCGCGGGTCGCGCGCGGCGCGCAGGCGGAGCGCTCCTTCCTTTCCCCCGATGCGTGCGTAATGGCCGGTCGCGACGCGGCGCGCTCCGATCCGGCCGGCAAGGTCGAAGAGCGATCCGAACTTCACCCACTGGTTGCAGCGCACGCACGGGTTCGGCGTCCGGCCGCGGGCGTACTCCGACGCGAAGTCTTCCATCACGCGGCCGAACTCCCGCTCGTAGTCGAGGGAGTAGAAGGGGATGCCGAGACGGGCGGCGACCGCGGCGGCGTCCCGCGCGTCCGCGGCGCTGCAGCACCGGCGCGCGGACGACGCGCCCTCCGGGCCGAAGGTCCCCGTGCGCAGGAAGGCGCCGACGACGTCGTGGCCGCGTTCCCGGAGGAGGGCCGCCGCGACGCTCGAGTCGACGCCGCCGCTCATCGCCACGAGGATTCGATCGTTCATGCGCCAGAAAAGGGGTCGCGGACTCTCCCGTCGCCGGCGGCGGGCGCTCGCGCCCGCCGGCCCGCTCCGAACGCCCGCCGTCGTCCGTTTCTTGTTATAACTCGCCTGCGAACGGCGTCTTTCCCCGGAAACGCCCCCGAGGACACAGATCTTGCCTCCGCAGAACTTCGTCGTCGCGCTCGCTCAAAGCTCCCCCCAGTCGCCGGGCCTCCTCGACGGACTCGTCCAGATGATGCCGATGTTCCTCGCCATCATCGCGATCATGTACTTCCTCGTGATCCGGCCCCAGAAAAAGAAGGAATCCGAGCGGCGCGCGATGCTCCAGGCCCTCCGCAAGAACGACCGCGTGCTCACCTCCTGCGGGATCTACGGCACCGTCGTCGGCATCCGCGGCGATGAAGTCACGCTGAAGATCGACGACCAGTCGAACGTGCGCGCCCGGTTCACGCTCGCGTCGATCACGCAGATCTTCCGCGACGACGCCGCGGAGTCCGAGGCTCCGTCCGAGGCCCGGAAGGAAGCGAAGGCCTGAAGGGAGGGCGCCCCGGCCGCCCGGCTCGGGCGCGACGCGGAGGCGCTCGCGGCGCGGAAGCTCGAGGAGTTGGGCTTTCGCGTCGTCGCCCGGAACGTCCGCTTCAGGCGCGGCGAGATCGACATCGTCGCATTCGACGGCGGCACGCTCGCGTTCGTCGAAGTCAAGTACCGCTCGAGCGAGCGGTTCGGGTCGCCCGGAGAAACGGTCGACGAGAGGAAACGGGCCCGCCTCCGCCGGGCCGCGGCCAGTTTCCTCTCACGCGCTTTCCCCGACGGACCGCCGCCCCCGGTCCGGTTCGACGTCGCCATGGTGACGCGCGGCCCCGACGGTTTCGCGGTCGAGATCGTGCGCGACGCGTTCGAATGAGCCGGGCGGCGGCGGCCGGCCCTCAGTCGCCCGCGAGGCCGCGGCCCCGCGCGACGCGGCGCCCGAGATCCCGGATCTCGTCCTCCCCGAGCTTGAAGAGCTGGGGGAGGATCGGGAGCGCGGAGTCGACGAGGGGGTAGTTCGCCGGGTGCGCGGCGACGATGTCGACCATCTCCCGGAGAATCGCGACGTAGCCGCGCCCGTGCGCCCCGCCCGATCCGCGCGCCGGCAGGAAGCTCGCCATCTCGGAGAGGACGAGGCGGGCCGACGGCGCGTGGACCAGCGCCGCGAGCTCGGCGTTCCCCTCGAGCCTCGCCTCGACGCGCGGGGCGGAGAACCCCGCCCCGAAGAGGAGGGCGAGCACGGCGAACGGATGTCGCTCCGCGGGCAGGTAGCGCCGCGCGTCGAAGAGGTGGCCGACCTCGTGCCGCTCGATCGCTCCGAGATACGGCGAGAGGTCGGCCTCCCTTCCGCCGGACGGACGGCCGCCTCCCGGCAGGTCGCCGAGGGCGAGGTAGTTGAGCTTCAAGTCCAGGCAGAGCGGATGGTCGAGAGCCGTTCGCTCCTCGGCGGTCCGGGCGGCGACGATCGCGTCCGAGAAGAGCCTGTCCGGGTCTTTCGCGAACCGGCGGTAGGACGAGAGGGCCGAGCGCTCCCACGCGAGAGCCGCCTCGAGGTTCACGACCGCCGTGCGGTCGAGCGCGAACCCGCCGATCCCGTCCCCGAGATACTCTCGGAAGCTCGGCAGCCGGACGCCGTCGCCGATCACGAGCTCGTGATCGATGTCGGCGCCCCACAGCCGCGTTCTACGCTCCGGAATCCACGCCGCCATGCGGGTCAGGTACCCTTCGACCGGTCCGCCCTCTCGGCGCCCGACGAGGAGGTAGTGGTTGAATCGCGAGAAGAACGCCGGGATCCGCGGCGCGAGGGCGCCCGACTCCATCTCGGTCACGGAGCCGAGGAGCGGAAAGGTCCGGATCCGAACGAGGTCGTCCCCCGCGGAGGCCCTCTCTCCGACCGTCTCGTCGAGGATCGAGCCGATCTCGACCAGGACCTGCTCGAGGCCGGGCCCGTCGCCGGTCTCGAGGTATCGGCGGTAGATCTCGCGGAAGCGGTCGCGCACCCGGTCGATCGCGAGGCGCGCCGTCTCCGTCCTCCGGCGGTCGGCCTCGATCGCCTCCGCGCGCTCGGGGGAAAGGAGCTGCGCGCGCGCCGACACGAGTAGCGATTCCTCGAGGAACCCCGCGTCCTCGTAGGCGCGCGCGAGCGAGAGGAGGACGTCGACGTCGGCCGGCGCCCGCTCCGCGGCGCTGGCCCAGAAAAGCGGCGCTCGGTTCCTCTCGCGGACGACGCTTCCGGGATCGTCGCGGACGTGCGCGGGAACCGTGGTCTCGGTCAGCTCGGCGGCGCGCACGAAGCGCCCCGCCTTCACGTGGAGCGGCCGCAGCTCCGGAACGATGAGCGTCGGATCGCCGCCCGCGGCGAGCGCCGACTCGAGGAGGCGGACCGCGAGGTCGTCCTCGCCGAGGTCGCGCCGGAGGAGGCCCAGGTGTCGGACGAGGGGCTCGCGCGCGGGCCGGCGCTCGGCCGCGCGCGTGAGCGTCTCGACCGCGCGCCGGAAGTCGGAAGACGATCCCGATTCGCGCAGGATCTCGCGATACCGGCCGAGGACGGGCGAGGGATCGGCGAGGGCGGCGACCGCAGCCTCGCACGCTTCGAGGGCGGCGTCCGGCCTCCCGACGAGCTCGAGGAGGAGCGCGAGCCCCGCATGGGCGTCGGCGTCGCCGGGGTCGAGATCGATCGCGCGGCGGAGAGCCGCCTCGGCCTCGTCGAAGCGGTGGAGCCTTCGGAGCGTCTCCCCGCGCCGCGCGTGGAAGAGGGCCGTTTGCGGCTCGAGCCCGATCGCGCGGTCGTAGCCCTCGAGCGCCGCTTCGAGCCGCCCGTCCGCCTCCGCGAGGACGGCGAGGCCGTGGTGCCCCCAGGCAAGGGAGTCGTCGAGCATCACCGCGAGGCGGAACTCGCGGCGCTGGGCCTCGGGCGAGCCGAGAAGGCGGCCGAGGAGGTAGCGGTGCTCGGCCACGTCGGGGCGGCTCTCGGCGAGCGCCCGGTACTCGGCGAAGACGTCTCCCGGCCGGCAGAGGCCGGTGAGGAGGTTTTGGAGCTCGCGGTGCGCGCCGACGAAGAGAGGCGCGGATGCGATCGACTCGCGGAAGAGGGAGAGAGCGAGGTCGGGCTCGCCGCGGCGGCGAGCCTCGACGCCCTGCGCGAAGGCGAGAGCGGCGCGTGCGTCAACGTCCGGGCGGGAGCCGGACCGCTCCCGCGTCGCCCGGCACGCGGGAGCGAGCGTCGCGCCGATGACGAGGAGCGCGAGGAGAAGGACCGCGCCGCGGCGCGCGCGGCGGCCGTCCGTTCTCCTTCGCGAGGGCGAACCGCTCGGATGCACGGACGACAGTCTCCCGCTCAGAGCCACCGCCGTCCCGGCCGCCGTGAGGACGCGTCGCGGACGCTGCGGCGAACGGCGCCCGCCGAGACTAGCAGGGCCGGCGGGGAGCGGTCAACGAGCGCCGCCGCGTCACGGCCGCATCGCCGCCCTACCTCCGCATCACCGCCGCATCACCGCCGCATCACGATCGCATCATCGCATCATCGAATCACGATCGCATCATCGCATCGTGGAAGGACCGCGCGCCGCTTCGCCGCGGGCCCGCGGCCGCGCGGCCGCGTGACGGAGCCCCGTGACGGAGCGATTCGGTTCCCGGCACCACATCCGACCCACCCGCGAGGTTTCGTCGATCCACACGACCCGAGGCTTCGCGGCGAGCGGTCTCCCACCGGAGACTTCGTCGGCCGTGACCCGCGCTCCGGCGCGCCGAAAATCTCCGGCGGAAAGGAATTGGCGCCCGTCACGGGTCCTTCGCGCAGCGGAAGCCCGTCCTGAGGAAGCGCGTCGCGGGCGGATAGGCGACGCGGGCATCGGCTCGCGCGAAGCGCAGATCACCGGGCCCGACCTCGTAGCTCCCGCCCTTCATGACGAATTCCTCCCGGCCGCCCGAAGCCCTGCTCGCGGTCCACTCGTTCACGTTGCCGGCCATGTCGAGGACGCCGAAGGGGCTTGCGTCTCCCGGGTGGCTCGCGACGCGCGCCGGGCAGTCCGCCCCGAACCGGCCGCGCTCCGCGTCCGGCTCATCGCCCCACGGGAACGGACGGCCGTCCGGACCGCGGCACGCCTTCTCCCATTCCTCCTCGCTCGGGAGCCTGAGCCCGGCCCACGCGGCGTAGGCTTTCGCCTCGTCGAGCGAGACCCCGACGACCGGGAGATTGGCCATGCCCTCGCGATACGTCCGCCTCGCCTTGTCCCATCCTGTGTCCGTCTTCTGGCCGGCGTCGGGAACGCGCGGGTGTGCGGTCGCGTCGAGGAACGCCTTGTACTGCGCGTTCGTCACCTCCGTTCGGTCGATGAGAAACGAGGGCAACGTCCGCTCCTCGCCGCGGTCCGGCCCGAAGAGAAACGGCCCCGCCGGGATCTCGATCAGGACGCGCGGCACGGGGATGCGCAGCTCGAGCCTCTGGATGGCGAGCTTGAGCTCGATTCTCTCCGGGGAGTCGCCGATCGTCTTCTTCACCCGGGCCAGGACCTCGAGCGCCGCCGCGCCCGCCGCGACGAGCTCCTCGGTCGCGGCCTCGCGCTCCTTCGGATCGCGGCTCGCGAGCCGCGCGACGGCGCGCTCGAGGTCGGGCTCCGGCGCGTGCGCGGACAGGGGCGCCGCGGCGAGCGCGGCGAGGAGGAGCAGAGTCTTCAACCTGGAAACCTCCTCGTCTTGCAAAGAAGTCGGAGTCCATCCTCGGCCTGGGATGAGGTCCGTTGCGCGTCGCGCGCCCGCGCGACGATCGAGTTTGGTCGCGGTTGCCCGGCGCCGGGGACGGTGCCCCTCGCGATCGTGCTCACTTCGAGGCTCCCATGCGACGCGGGCGCGTCGAGACGCAGCGGACGAGGAGATCGTCTCCGATGCGCGCCGAGCGCGCCACGCGGAAGCGGAGCTTTCTCATCGCGTCCGCGGCGGCGCTTCCGGCCGCGCGGACGGCGGCCGGCCGGCCGGCCCCGCCGAGGAGACGCGGAGCGACAGCGACCGTGATCCGCTCGACGAGCCCCGTGGCGAGCGCGGCGGCGACGAGGCGCGGCCCCCCCTCGACGAAGAGCTTCTTGAGACCGAGCCGCTTCAGCGCGCGGAACGCCGCGCGGAGATCGACCCGGCCGGCGCCCCCGCGCGACGGCACCATGACGACACGCGCCCCCGCCGCCTCGAGCGCGCGGACGCGAGCGGCCGGCGCCGCGGCCGTCGTGACCACGGCGACCGCCCGTGACGGCGACGCCGATCGCACGATCCGGCTCGACTCGAGCGGGAAGCGGAGCCGTCCGTCGACCACGACGCGCCAGGGCGGCCGCCGCCCGGGCGGGACGGGGACCGCGGTCTCGGGATCGTCGGACTCGACCGTCCCCCCGCCCACGAGGACGGCGTCGCTCTCGGCCCGCAGAAGCCTCGCGGCGGCGTAGGCCCGCGCCCCCGAGAGCACGGCCGAGCCGCGCGCGCGCACCTCGTCCGGACCGAGTCCCGCGCGCCCGTCGACCGTCATCGCCCACTTCGCCTCGACGAGAGGAAAAGGGCTCGCGAGGTCCATCGAGAAGCGCTCGAGGAGGCGCGCGCACTCGCGCGAGATCGGCGAGCGGTGGAGCGGAACCTTTAACCCGAGCGCGCGGAGGCGCTCGATTCCGCGCCCGCGGTGGCGCGGGTCCGGGTCGACCGCGCCGACGACGACGCGGCGGACGCCCGACGCCGCGATCGAGTCGACGCAGGGCGGCGTCTTTCCCACAGACGAGCACGGCTCGAGCGTGACGTAGAGCGTCGCGCCACGGGCGAGCGTCCCGGCGCGCCCGAGCGCCACGATCTCGGCGTGCGGTCCGCCGTAGCGCGAGTGGTGGCCGGCCGCGACCGCCCGGCCGCCGCGGACGACCACCGCGCCGACCGGCGGGTTCGGCTCGACCGAGCCGACGCCCCTCTCCGCAGCGCGGATCGCCGCCTCCATGAACGCGCGATCGAGCGAAGCGCTCTCGCTCCGTCGCGGGCGCGCGCGGCTCAACTCGCCGGCACCTCCGCGATCTCGCCGAGGAGGGTGAGCGGCGTCGCGTCGCGGACGGCGACGCGCACGAGCCGTCCCGCGAGGTCGCCCCCCCCGCCGGGATCGCGGAACGCGACGATGTGGTTCCCGCGGGTGCGCCCGGAGAGGTTCCGCTCGTCGCGCGCGCTCCGGCCCTCGACGAGCACCTCGACCTCGCGGCCGACGAGCTCGCGGTTCCTCCGGAGCGAGACGCGCTCCTGAACGGCGAGAAGGGCCTGGTTTCGATCGCGCTTCACCTCCTCGGGAACGTCGTCCGGCAGAGCGCTCGAGGCGTGCGTGCCGGGGCGGACCGAGTACTTGAAGACGTAGGACGTCTGGAATCCCACCTCGGCCGCGAATTCCGCCGTCGCCGCGAACTCGTCGGCGGTCTCTCCGGGGAACCCGACGATGAAGTCGCTCGCGAACTCGACGTCCGGAACGAGCCGCCGGGCGAGCTCGATCCTCTTCATGTAATGGGCGCGTGTGTAGCCCCGCGCCATCCGCTTCAAGACCGCGTCGGAGCCCGATTGAGCGGGGATGTGGAGGTACGGGCAGACGACCGGCAGGTCGCCCATCGCACGAAGTAGGTCTTCCTCGAGGTCGGCCGGATGGCTCGTCACGAACCGCACGCGGAGGAGACCGGGGATCCGCGCCACCTCACGGAGGAGCTTCGCGAGCGACTCGCCCCGTCCTGATCGGCGCCCGTAGGCGTCGATGTTCTGGCCGAGGAGGGTGATCTCGACGCAGCCGTCGGCCGCGAGCCTCACGACTTCCTCGACGACGTCGCCGAGCGGCCGATCCGCCTGGCGGCCGCGCACCGACGGCACGATGCAAAACGTGCAGGAGCGGTCGCAGCCGCGCTGGACGACCACGTAGGCCTGGTGGCGGCTCGGGCGCGCCGAGACCTCGCGGTCGAGGGACACCTCGCGCGAGACGTTCGTCTCGAGGATCCGCCGCGCTCCCTCTTCGATCGACCGGACGTAGCGATCGACCTCGCCGATGTCCGACGGCCCGCACACGAGGTCCACGTGAGGGGCGCGCTCGAAGATGCGGCCCTTCTCGCGCTGCGCCATGCACCCGACGACGCCGAGGACGCGGCCGGCCCGCCTCGCCTTCCATTTCTTGAGCGCGCCGAGCCGCGAGTAGACCTTGTCCTCGGCGTGCTGCCGCACGCTGCACGTGTTGAAAAGGACGACGTCGGCCTCGTCCGGTCCCTCGGCAACTGCGTATCCGATGTCGCGGAGACGAGCGAGCATCATCTCCGAGTCGAGGACGTTCATCTGGCAGCCGAACGTCTCGAGGAAAACGCGCCTTGCGGGCGGCGAGCTCGTCTCGGGTTCCGTAGAGAGGGGGTCCATGCGCGCGAGGTCCGCCTTGGGGACGGCCGGCCGACCGGCCGGGGCCGCCGCTCGGAGAAGGGCGGCGTCCGCGACCCGATCGGGTCGCCGAGGTTAGCACGGACGGCGCGCCGCACGCCACGCCGGGGCCCCGACTCGCGCCCGCCCTCGCCGTCACCGCCGATCGACGCGGAGGACGAGCCATTCCTCCGCATTGGAGACGAGGGAGAGCGACCCGAGTCCTCGCGGCCTCTCTCGCTCCGGCCCGCCCGCGTCGCGGCGCGCGATGACGAACGTCTCCTCCGGCGCCGCCCGGCCGGTCCGGTCGAGGAGGAAGCGGGCGGCGGACGCGCCGATCCCCGGCGGCCGCTCCGCGGCTCCCGGCGGCACGAGGTTCGCCGAGGCCGAAGGAAGGACCGACGGCGCCGCGGCGACGACCGACCCGCCGCGCGCGAGGACGACGTCGAAGAGCGCCGTCGGCGTCGCGTTCCGGATCGTCGTCTCCCCGGGGCCGACCTCCACCGAGCCCGGGACGTCCCCGTCCTCCTCCGAGACGAAGGCCCGCGCGGCGAGGGGCGAGACGAAGACGCGGAGTCCGCCCTCCGCCGTCGCCTCGAGGTCCGCGAGCGAGGCGGCGACGGGAAGGACCTCTCGCCGCGGGGTGGGCGACGCCCCGGCCGGCGCCAGGTCGATCCACTCGCCGTCGCGCGCGAGCGTGAAGAGCGCGAGCCACGACTCGACGCGCCCCGGCCCGCCCGACGCGCGGGCGACGACGACCCGCGCCGCCGCCGCGAGCGCCGGCGACTCGCCGCGGAGGACGAGCGCGGCCGCGGCGACGAGCCCCGACAGGGCGGCCGACGCGAGGAGGAGGGGGACGGCCGTCGCGCGCCGCGCGAACGCGAGGACGAGGAGGACGGCAAGAGCGGCGCCCCAGAGGAGCGTCGCGGCGCCGCGCCGGACGCTCGTCTCGGCGGCGCCGCGCCACGCGGGGAGGAGGAGGGCGAGCGGCTCCTCGATGGCCCCGGGAGAGAGATCGGGGCGAGCGTCGCGCGCGGCGCGCGCGGCGAGGTTCGGAAGCGGCGCGCCCGGGTCGAACGCCGTGACGCTCCCGAGGCCCGGATCGGCGCTCTCGAGCGCATGGCCGCGCGGAACGAGGAGCGCCGCGCCGCGCCGCGCGAAGGAGAGGAGCGCGGCCTCTTCCGAGTCGAGGAGCCGGGGGGCCGACGGCTCGACGACGATCGCGTCGAGCCCGTTCACGGCCTCGGCCCCGAGGAGCGCGAGCATCCGCGGATCGAGCCGCGTGACCCGGACGCCCTCCTCGCCCCGACCGGACGGCAGGGGCCCGACGCCGACGAATCCGACGCGCACCTCGCCGGGAGACGCCGCGCCGGGTCCGAGGACCGTGACGGGCGAGCGGGGGCCGGATCCGTCCCCGACGATCACCGCCGACGCCGCGCCGAACGGGCCCACGGGAACGAGGGCCGGCGGACCTCCCGATCGAAGCTCGACGCTCGTCCCCCCGCCGATCGAGACCGTGAGCGTCGCGTCGGGCGGTCCACCGGCCGCGCGGACGGCGACCCATTCGCCGGGACGCGCGGGCGTCGAGAGGAGGGTCTCCACGCCCGCGGCGCCGGCGAGGGCGGGGGCGGCGGCGAGGACGAGGAGAGCCGCTCGCCGGGGGGCCGGCCGCCGAGGGAGCGCGGAGAGGAGGAGCGCGGCCGGAAGCGCGAGCGCGAGGAGGCGCGGCTCTCCGTCGCCGAAGGGCGCGAGCGCGCGGAGGGGGCTCAGGGCTCGGAGCGCGCCGACCTTCCCCTCGCGCCCGGGCGCGCAGAGGTCGGCGAGGAGATCGGCCAGGAACGGCGCCGCGACGACGGCCGCGAACACGATCGCAAGGTGGCGGGCGACGGCCCGAGCGCCCCGCTCCGCCGCGAGGCGCGAGAGGAAAAAGGCCGAAGCCGCCGCGATCGCGTCGACGCCCGCCTCGAACGCGGGCGCGCCCGATCCCGAGAAGAGAGCCGCGGCCGCGAGCGGTCCCGCGGCGAGAGCGCCGACCACGAGCGCGTCGGCGACGAGGCCCGCCGGCCCGCGCGGGCGATCCGAGCCGGAAGCGAGAGGCGCGAGGAAGAGCGAGGCGAGAAGAAGCGACTGCGCGAGGAGCGGCAGCGTCTCGGCCGGCAGGCGGTGCGGGAAGACCGGGAGCCCGGCGAGGAGCGCGGCGGCCGGCGCCGCGAGCGCCGGCACGATCGCGAGGCCGATCGGAACCGCCGCGGCGCGCACGCCCCTACTCTACTCCTCGGGGAAGTCCGGCCGGCGCCTCTCGGCGACGAGCGGGTCGGGAAACCGGAGGTCGACCGTCCGGAGGCCGGCGAGCCCCGGGTAGATCGCGAGCACCCGGCGGAGCATGCGGACCTTGTCCTCGACGGTCGGCTCGCCGAAGCGGCGCGTGCGGCTCGAGTGGCCCCAGAGGATGCGGACGCCGGAGGCCGTCTCGACGACGGCGCCCGCGTCCACGCCGTCCCGCGCCGACAGAAGCGCGCCCGCGTCGATCGAAACGACCGGAACGAGCGGGGCGGAGCCCGGCCCGGCGAGAGAGTCGAGGTCGCGCGCGACGGCCGCCGCCTCGAGGAGCGCGCGGCTTTCCGAGACCTGACCCACCTCGAGCCGGGAGTCGCGCACGCCGCGCACCACGACGATCCGGCGTCCGAGGCGCTCGCTCCAAGGCCTCAGGTCCGCGACGCTGAGCTTGAGGACGCGCGCGCGGTCGTCGACGAGCGCGAACGGCGCGCCGCGGCCATCGACTGCGACGGCGGCCGCCGGGCGGCGGAGCTTCGCGCTCAGGACGACCCGGTCCGGGTACCGCCGCCGGACGCCGGTCACCTCCGCGACCCACGGGCTGCCGCTCGCGGCGTCCTTCAGCGCCACCTTGAGCGCGGGGTCGAAGAGCGACAGCGCGGGGGCGCCCGCGACGTCTCGCCGGATTTCGCCGACGACGTCGGCGGAGGCCCAAACGGGCTGCTTCACGACCGACAGCGCTTCCGGGCGAACGCGGAACCGCTCGAGCTCGAGCGCGCGCTCGCGGATGCGGCGGAAGCCGTACACGGTGCCGAGGACGAGCGCGGCGCAGAGGAGCACGCGGAAAGCGGCGGGGAAGACGCGGTCGATCGCCGTCCTTTCCGCCGTCCCCCGCCGGGGCCGCGCCGGCGCGGGCTTCGATCGACGGCGGCCGGCGCGCGACGTCACGAAGCGGCCCTCCGGAAACACCGGTCGGTGACCGCCTCCCGGCGGCGCGCGCGGGCCGGCGATGCCTCGATCCGGACTAGATCTTGATCGTGGCCTTCGCGGCTTCGACGAACTTCCGCTCGCTCACCGGCGCCGCGCCCCCCGCGCCGCGATAGCGGTCGTCGTAGTCCTCGAGAAAGATCTCGAGCGTCGAGATGAGGCTTTCGAACAGATCCGCGTCGACCACGACGTCCTTCCCGCCCTTGGCGAGCTCGAGCTGCTGGTTCATGAGACTCACGCTCACACGGACCGGATGCAGCCGCCGCTCCACGAACTTGCCCAGATCTTGATCCACAGAACCGCCCTCCTTGAAGTTGGCGCGTGAGTCCGCGCGGCGGCGCCGGTTCGCGCCCGCGCGAGGCCGTGCCGCCGGGAGCCCGGCCGAGAAAGGCCGGGCCCGGGGCGGAAGAGGCCTTTTCTCGACTCGAGGACCGCCCCCGAAGCGCGCGCGATTCTATCAAAGGAGATTCCCGCGTAAAGAAAATCTTGGATAGGCCAAGCCATTGACCCACAACCTCTTGTGGGCCATGTCGGAGATCACGTCGGCTGGAGGACCGGCGCCGGAAGCGTCGCCGGGCCAGGCTCCCGGTCCCACCTCCGGACCTCGAGATCGAGGTCGACGCCGAATCGTGAGCGGACCCGTTGCCGCACCGCGTCGATGAGCGCGTGGACGTCCGACGCGGTCGCGTCGCGCCGGTTGACGATGAAGTTCGCGTGCTTCTCCGAGACGACGGCGCCGCCGAGCGAAAGCCCCTTCAGCCCGGCGCCCTCGATCAACTGGCCCGCGGAGCGGGACCCCGAGGGGTTCTTGAAGATGCAGCCGGCGCTCCACGCGTCGAGCGGCTGCCGGACGCTCTTCTCGGAGAGGACGTCGTGCGTCCGTCCCATCACGCGGTCGGGCTGCTCCGAATCGAGCTCGAAGGACGCCTCGACCACGATCTCGCCGTCGGCGAGGTTCGTACGCCGGTACTCGGGCTTCAGAGCGGCGGGCTCGCGCTCCTCGACCTCGCCCCGCGCGGTGAGCACGGCCACGCGCGAGAGCCGGTCGAACGTGTTGCCGTACCGGCCGCCGGCGTTCATAGCAACCGCACCGCCGACCGTCGCGGGTATTCCGACGAGCGGCTCGAGCCCGGAAAGGCCGCGGCGCGCCGAAGCGGAGACGAGCGCCGGCAAGAGCGCGCCGGCGCCGGCGCGGACCGTCCGCCCCTCGAAGCGGCACTCGCGGAGCTGCCGCGTCGAGACGACCGGGTCCAGGACCCCGTCGTCCGAGACAACGAGGTTCGCGCCGAGCCCTATGGCGCGCAGTCTCTCTCCCCGCTCGCGGGCGGCGCACGCGATCTCGCGCAGCTCGTCGATCGAGCGCGGGGAGAGGACGAGCGCCGGCCCGCCGACGCGGAGCGTCGTCATCCGTCCGAGCGGCTGATCAGGACGCGCGCATCTCGGAAACTCCTCGGTCCAGAAGCTCTTCGGAGAGTCGTGTGACATCGCCGGCTCCCATCGTGAAAACGACGTCTCCCGGACGGAGTTGCCCGCGGAGGTACGCCAGGATCTCGGAGAAGGACGGGATCGAGACGGCGGACGTGCCGAGCCGCCCGACGCGATCGGCGAGGTCGAGGCTCGAGACGGACCGGCGCTCGGTCTCCGAGTCGCGCGCGCAGTAGATCTCGGACACGACCACGCGGTCGGCCTCGCGGAGCGCCGCCGCGAAGTCGTCGAGGAAGAACCGGGTGCGGCTCGCCTGGTGAGGCTGGAACACGACCCAGATCCGCCGCTCCGGGAAGCTTTCCCGCGCCGTCGAGAGGACGGCGCGGATCTCGGTCGGATGGTGCGCGTAGTCGTCGATCACGCGGACGCCGCCGACGTCGCCCTTGTGCTGGAACCGCCGCTTCGCGCCCTCGAACGCGGCGAGCCCGCTCTCGATCGCCTCGCCCGGAACGCCGAGAGACGAGAGGAGCGCCGCGGCGCCCGCGGCGTTCAGGACGTTGTGAGTCCCCGGCACCCGGAGCCGGATCCTGAGCGGCTCGCGGAGCCCCCGCCGCTCGAGGGAGAACGCGTACGCCGCGGGGCCCACCGGCGTCACGGAGCGCACGCGGAAGTCGGCGCCCTCGCCGATCCCGTACGTGACGAAGCGCACGTCTTCGCGCGCGGCCGGCCGGAGGAGGTCGGCCGAGCTCTCGTGCACGACCGCGATCCCTCTTTCCTTGAGGCCCGCCACGAACTGCCGGAACGACGCGACGATCTCGTCGAGGTCCCGGTAGTAGTCGACGTGGTCGATCTCGACGTTCGTCACGACCGCGGCCTCGGGTCTCAGGTTCAGGAACGAGCGGTCGTACTCGCACGCCTCCGCGGCGAAGAAGGCTCCCTTCCCCGATCGCGCGTTCCCGCCGAGCGACTCCACCTCGCCGCCGATGACGAAGGACGGATCGAACCCGCCGGCCGTGAGGATCGACGCGACCATCGCCGTCGTGGTGGTCTTGCCGTGCGTTCCCGCGACGGCGATGCCGCGCAGCGGGTCCATCAGGGCGCCGAGCACGGCGGCATACTTCACGATGGGGATGCCGCGCGAGACCGCCTCCGCGAGCTCGGGGTTGTCGAGCCGGGCCGCCGCCGTCATGACGACGAGGTCGGTCCCGGGAAGGACGTTCTCCGTCGCGTGGCCGGTCATGAGGCGCACGCCGCGGCTCTCGAGATCCCGCGCGATGTGGCCCGGCGTCGTGTCTGAGCCGGTCACCCGCACGCCCCTGTCGAGGAGGATCCGCGCGGCGCCGCTCATGCCGCAGCCGCCGATGCCGACGAAGTGCGCGTGCTTCACCGAGTCCAGGTTGAGAACCGTCATCGAGATCTTCTTTCCTCTTCCGGCGACGACGTCCGTCCGCCGGTCGCCGCCTCGGCGGCGATCCGGAGGAGGTCGCGCCGTATCCGAGACCCCACACCCTCGGCGCCGGTCTCCCCGCGGACGAGATCCTCGAGAAGCGACCGGAGCCTCGCGCTCCGAGCGCAGAGCGCGACCGTCGCCTCGAGCGCGCAGGGCGCGTAGAAGAGCCGCTTCAGCCGGGCCGAGGCGCGGAGCGCCGGAAGGACCTCGCGGCCGAGGGCCCCTTCGTACGGGACGCCTTCGTCCCACGACCGGGCAAGCGCCTCCGCGGACGCGATTGCCGGCCGGATCCCCTCCGCGGTGATCGGATCGGCGGTGCCGGCGGCGTCCCCGACGAGCGCGAAGCCCTCGCCCTCGACGTCCGGGCGCTCGAGCGCCCGCTCCGAGAGCGCCGGGATGAACCACGAGACGAGCGACCGTTCCCCGCCGCGGGGGAAGGAGAGGCCTTCCTCGCGCTCGACGAAGCGATCGAGGCGGCGCCGGAGGTCCCCCGGCGGGGTCGCGGCCGCGTCCCCGCAGACGCCGAGCGAGGCGCCCGCCGGCCGCGGGAAGACCCACAGGTAGCCGCGGAGGCCGCGCTCGAACTCGACCAGCGCGCCGTCCGGCGGCGCGACGCCCGACACTTCGTAGCCGATGGCGCGCATCAGGTCGTCATCCTCCATCGGCCGCGCGAGCGAGGCCCGGACGAGCGAGCGGACGCCGTCCGCTCCGACGACCCGGTCGAACCGCGCCGCGATTCCGCCGCACTCGATCCGGAAGCGGGCGCCGTCCCGGGCCACCCGCGTGACGGCCGAGAGGTCGAGGGACGCGCCGCGCGAGGCGGCCTCGGACCGGAGCGACTCGTCGAGGTCCGACCTCCGGAAAACGCGGAAGAGCACTCCCGCCTCGATCGCGACCGTCCGCCCCGACGGCGAGCGAAGCCTGAGGCGCCTCACGTCGACGTAAGGCGTCCGCGGCGCGGACAGCGCTTCCGACCGCGGGAAGGCCGCGGGCAGGACGCCGCCGCCGCAGGGCTTTCCCCGCCCTCCTCGCGCCTCGCGATGGAAAAGCGTGACCGACGCGCCCCGTTCCGCGAGCCGCGCCGCGGCGACGGCGCCCGCCGGCCCTCCGCCGACGACCGCGATCCCGACCCCTCGCATCCGGCCCAACCGTCACGCTCCAGAGCCTCCCCGGCGCCCGCGGCCCGGTTTCGAGCATGTCTCGACTATCCCGCCGACGACCGAGCCGTCCCGAGCGCGAAGGCGTCCGGGCGGCGCGCTCCGATCCCGGCGGCCGCGACGCCGAGTATGTCCTCCGCCACCCTCTCCGCGGCGTCCGGCCGCGCCGCGAGCGCGGCCCTCGCGGACATCTGGCGCCGCCGGTCGGGATCGACGACGAGGAGCCCGATCACGGCGCGGGCGAAGACGCCGCTCCTCGGGTCGAGGATGTCCTTCTCCTCCGCCAGGATCGCGGCGCCGAGCGAAACGGCCTCCTCGGCGTTCCGCCTCTGGTGGTGGTCGGCGTGATGCGGATACGGAACGAGGACGGACGGAACTCCGTTCGCGAAGAGCTCGGCGACGGTCGTCCCGCCCGCACGCGAGAGCGCGAGATCCGCCGCCGCGTACGCGAGCCCCATCTCGGAGAGAAACGGCGTCACGAAGGCCGGCACGCCCTCGCGCTCGTAGGCCCCGCGCACGCGCTCGGCGTCGGCGGCGCCCGTCACGTGGATCGCCTGCACGCCGTCGCGCATCGAGCCGAGCCGCGGCAGGTGCGCGAGGACGGCCGAGTTCACCGCGGTCGCGCCCTGGCTCCCTCCGAGGACGAGGAGCGTTTTCCGGTTTGGCTCGAGGCCGAAGAACCGGATGGCGGCCTCCCGGTCGCCCTCGAGCGAGTCGCGGCGGGTCGGGTTGCCGACCACGACGCCGGCCTCGCTCGGGAACGCCTTCGCTGCCGACGGAAAGGCGCAGTAGACGCGCGCCGCCGAGCGGGCGAGAAAGGCGTTGGCGCGGCCCGGCACCGCGTTCTGCTCGAGGAGCACGAGCGGGATGCGGAGCGCCCGCGCGGCGAGGGCGGGCGGCACCGAGCCGAACCCTCCGAGTCCGACCACGGCCGCGGGACGGAACCGCGCGAGGAGGGCGAGGCTCTGCGCGAGAGACACCATCGCGCGGTGCGGGATCGAGAGCACGCCGCCGCGGCCGCGGAGGCTCAAAACGCGCCGCCGCTCGAAGCGGCCGCTCGAAAAGAGCAGGTCCTCCACGGCCCGGCCCGGGGCGAGGAAGAGGAGGCGCGCGGACGGCCGGAGCCGCTTCAGCGCCTCGGCGACCGCGATCCCGGGAGAGAGGTGTCCTCCGCTCCCGCCGCCGGCGAGGACGACGCGGATCGGCAGCGCGTCCGGCGCCGTCTTTCTGCGCTCGTCGTGCGAGTTCTCGACCAGCGTCGTCATGGAGTCACCCGTCCGGTCGGCGCGGTCTTGGCGCCGACGCCCTCCGTCCCGCCGAGCGTGCGCGGCGCGAGTCGCGAGCTCACGGGAGTGCGAGGGTCACGCCGATGGGAAGGCTGTTCGCGTTCTTCACGAGGTGCTTGTTCACCTCGTAGAGCTTTCGCCACGCGGACCGGTCCCGGAGCTCTCGCGCCGCGATCGAGGTAAGGGTGTCGCCCTTCTTCACGACGTAAGTCCCCTTCTTCTCGGCCGGCGCGGACGGACGCGAGTCGGCCGCGGCGAGCGGGGAGGACTTTTCCGTCGCCGCGGGGATGACGAGCTTCTGGCCGATCCGCAGGCGGTTCGGGTCGATGCCGGGGTTGGCTCCCGCGATCGTGCGCCAGAGCGCGGCGTCGCCGAGGTACTCCTTCGCGAGCGAGGCGAGCCGGTCTCCCCCTCGCACGACGTGCTCCCGGACTGAGCCCGGCGTCGGCGCGGCGAGCGGCCCGACGGGCGCCGGCTCGGCGGAGCCGCGCGCGGAAGAGCCGTAGATCTCGTTGACGCGGCGGGCCGGCTCGGTCCAGAGATCGTCCTCGGCCGGCGACGCGGGTGAGGCGGCGACCTCCGCGGCCTCGCTCTCTTTACTGGCGTCGGCGCGGCCGGCGGCGTCGGATGCCGCCGATTCCCCGCTCCCGCTCGACGGTCCCGCGCCGCTCGTCCCGAAGAGGGCGAGGGCGAGGATCACCGCTACGAGGCCCGTGATGAAGAGAACTCCCGCCTTCTCGAAACTGCTCATGTCTCATCTCCGATTTCGATCGATACCCAGTCTCGAACTCCTTCACGCCGCCCGCCCTGGCACGGGGATCCGGTCACGGCTTGTCCTCCGTCGCCCGCCGCGCCACCGACAGGAGAAGCCCCACCGACGCGAACGTCGAGAGGAGCGACGAGCCACCGAGGGACAGGAAAGGAAGTGCGATGCCTTTCGTCGGCACCGAGCCCGTGACGACGGCGATGTTCATCACGGCCTGGAGCGCGATCGCGAACGACACTCCGAAGGCGACGAGGAATCCGCACATGTCCGGCGCGCGGCGCGCCGCCTTGAATCCGAAGAGGAGGAGCGCGACGTAGAGCGAGATCACGACGGCGCAGCCGACGAGCCCCGTCTCCTCGCCGAGGACGGCGAATACGAAGTCCGACGCGCGCTCGGGCAGGAAGTAGAGCTTCTGCCGGCCGGCGCCGAGGCCCTGGCCGAGGAGGCCTCCGGAGCCGAGGGCGACGAGCGACTGCCGGACGTGGTAGTGCGGCTCGCCGCTTCGGAACGACTCGAGTCGTCCCTGCACGTATTCGAAGTGGCTGAGCATCGTGATCAGGACGACCGGGATCGCGAGCGCGACCACCGGAAGCACGTGGCGCAGCTTCACGCCGCCCACGATGAACACGGTCGAGGCCACCGCGAGGACGAAGAGCCCCGTCCCGAGGTCGGGCTCCGCGACCACGAGGCCGACGGCGACGAGCACGACCCCCATGGACGGCAGGAACCCGCGGCGGAACTCGCCGAGGCGCTCGTCGGCGCGGGCGACGAATCCCGCCGCGAAGAGGACGATCGCGGGCTTCAAGAACTCGGACGGTTGCAGGCTCAAGCCCCCGACTCGGAACCACCGCCTCGCCCCGTGGCTCACGTGGCCGATCCCCGGGACGAGCACGAGGACGAGCAGGAAGAGCACCGCGGCGAGGACGAACGGGCTCGCCCGTGCGAGCCGGCGGTAGTCGCAGCGCGCGAGCAGCATCATGACTATCGCGCCGGGGATGAGAACGAGGATCTGCTTCTTCAGGTAGAGGAAGCTGTCGGTCTGGCGGAGGGGGTCCTCTCCCGAGATGGCGCTCGCGCTGTAGATGAGAACGAGGCCGATACCGGAGAGGGCCATCACGGTCGCGAGGATCTCGAGAGGGAGCGATTCGGCGACCGGGGTCGACGCGCGGGCGACGCGGGGGCCCGTGGCGGCGATGGCGCTCATCCGATCCTCAGCGTGGCCACGGTGACGAGCGAAAGGAGCGCCGCGACGATCCAGAATCGGACCGTCACCTTGGTCTCGTGCCACCCCGCGAACTGGAAGTGGTGGTGGAGCGGAGCGATCCGGAAGAGGCGCTTGCCCGTGGTCTTGAAGGAGACGACCTGGAGGATCACGGAGAGCGCCTCGAGCACGAAGATCCCGCCCACGACGAAGAGCAGGAGCTCCTGGCGGAGGACCACGGCGGCGAACCCGAGGACGCCGCCGAGCGGGAGCGAACCCGTGTCGCCCATGAACACCTCGGCCGGGAAGCAGTTGAACCAGAGGAACCCCATGCCGGCGCCCACCACGGCCCCGAGGAAGACCGCCACCTCGCCTCCGCCGGGGACGTGGGCGACGCCGAAATACTCGCTCATGTCCGCGCGCCCGCCGAGATACGCAACGACCGCGAGAGCCGTCGCGGCGAACGCGGTGCAGCCGATCGCGAGCCCGTCGAGGCCGTCGGTCAGGTTGACCGCGTTGCTCGAGCCGACGATCGTCAGGATCACGAAGACGAGGTAGAGGATCCCGAGGCCCACGCCGAGGTCGATCCCCGAACCCTTCACGAACGGCACGTCCACGCGGAGCGCGTCCGGGTCGCCGGACGCGCGCGCGAGGTGCCAGAGCACCGCGGCGGGGATGACGGCGATCAGGATCTGGAGGAGGAACTTCGTGCGGGCCCCGATCCCGCGCCCGCCCGTGCGACGGAGCTTCTTCCGGTCGTCGAGGAACCCAACCGCCGCGAGCGCGAGCGTGACGAAGAGCGCGAGGAGGACGTACGCGTTGTCGAGGCGCGCGAGGAAGAGGGTCGGAAGGACGACGGCCGGGACGATGATGAGGCCCCCCATGGTCGGAGTCCGCGACTTGTCCCGATGAAGATCGTTGAGGCGCGCGGAGTCCGACTTGCCCTCCGTCTCCGAGACGTCCCTCCTCCGGAGCGCCGCGATCACCGGCTTCCCGACGAAGCACGCGAAGCCGAAGGCGAAGAGGGTGGCGAGCGCGGCGCGGAAGGTGATGAACTGGAAGAGCCCGAGGAACGAGCCGTCGCCGCCGAACGACTGAAGCAGGTGGTACAGCAACGATCCCTCCCGACGCCTCCGCCCGAGGCTTCGAACTCCCTCTACGGCTCGACGGCTACACGTCCAGGGCCCGCTCGCCGAAGCGCGCGGCGACCGCGGCCACCACGCGCTCGAGCCCGATCCGGCGCGATCCCTTCACGAGCACCGCGTCGCCGGGCTCCACGAGCCCGAGGACGCACGTCTCGGCGTCGCCGGCGTCGCGCGCGAAGAAAAGGCGCGACGCCTCGACGCCCGACCTCCTCGCCCCGAGGAGGAACCCCGCGGCGCCGGAGCCGACGGCCACGACGAGGTCCGCGACCCGCCCCGCCGCCTCGCCCACGGCCTCGTGCCAGCGGCCGCTCTCGGCCCCGAGCTCGAGCATCTCGCCCAGGACCGCGATGCGGCGGCACTCGCCGTGGCCGGCCGCGAGCTCCGCGAGGCTCGCCAGGCACGACCGGGGATTGCTGTTGTAGCAATCGTCGACGACGGCGACGCCCCCGATCCTCTTCACGGCGAGCCGGCTCTTCTCCCCGCGGAAGCCGGTGACGCGCTCTGCCGCCTCGTCCCGCGGCACGCCCGCGGCCGCCGCCATGGCGATCGCGGCGAGCGCGTTCTCGACGTGGAAGAGCCCGGGGACCGCGAGGCACACGCGGATCTTCCCGTCGAGGAGGAACTCCGAGCCCTCGTCTGTGCGGCACCGGTCCGAGGCCACGTAGTCCGCGTCGCGCTCGACGCCGACCGTGACCACGCGGGAGCGGAGCCCCCTCGCCTCCCGCACGACGAGGGGCTCGCCGACGTTCACGACGGCGACGCCCGAGGCGGGGAGGGCTCGGAAGAGGTCGCCCTTCTCGGCCGCGACCCCTTCGACGGTGCCGAGCCTCTCGAGGTGCGCCGCGGCGACGTTCGTGACGACGCCGATCGTCGGACGCGCGATCTCGCAGAGCGCCGCGATCTCCCCCGGCGCGTTGGTCCCGATCTCGACGACGAGGTACTCCTCGTCGCCGCGGGTCCTGAGGACCGTGAGCGGCACGCCGATCGCGTTGTTGAACGACCTCTCCGAGGCGACCGTCGGCCCGGCGCCGCGGAGGATCGCCTCGAGGAACCCCCGAGTGCTCGTCTTGCCGGCCGAACCCGTGATCCCGAAGACCGCTCTGCCGCGGAAGACCTCGTCTCGGTGTCTCCGGGCCAGTTCTCCGAGGGCGAGGAGCACGTCGTCCACCTCGACGAGCGCGAGGCCCTCAGGCGGCGCTCCGTTCTCCGCGCGTCTCCGCGACACGATCGCGACGGCCGCTCCGCGGGAACGCGCCTCGGCGAGGAAGGCGCTCCCGTCGACACGAGTCCCGGGGAGCGCGACGAAGAGCTCGCCCGGCGAGATCGTCCGCGTGTCGGTCGAGACGCCGAGGTAGCGCGCGGACGGATCGCCCGCGGCGACGCGGCCCGCGAGCGCGGCCGCGAGGTCCCTCGCGGTCAGGCACGGGACCGTCGCCACGCCTCCCGTCACGGGAGCGGGGAGCCTCATGCGCTCATCTCCCGGTGGGCGAGGCCAGGCCGGCGGGTCGCCCGCGACATCGCCGAACGGACGGCCGCGGCAGCGACCTCGCGGTCGTCGAACGGCAGCGTGCGCTCGCGGAAGATCTGCCCGCACTCGTGGCCCTTCCCGGCGACGAGCACCGCGTCTCCCTCGCGCGCCTCCCCGATCGCCTCGGCGATCGCGCGCTCTCGGTCGAGGACGACGCGCGCGCGCTTCCTCGACTCGAGGCCGGAGAGGATCATCTCGGCGATCGACGAGGGATCCTCGCCGCGCGGGTTGTCGTTCGTCACCCAGAAGAGATCGGCGAGCTCCTCAACGGCGCGGCCCATGCGCGGCCTCTTGCCGCGATCGCGGTCGCCGCCGCAGCCGAACACGACGAGGATCCGGCCCGGGACGAGCGGCCGGAGGGCGGCCAGGACCTTCCGCAGCGCGTCGTCGGTGTGCGCGTAGTCGACGAAGACCTTGAAGCCCTGGCCGAGGTCGACGGGGTCGAGCCGGCCGGGAACGCGGTCGAACGCCTCGAGCCCCGCGATCACCGCCCGCCGGTCGATCCCGACGGCGAGCGCCGCCGCGGCGGCGGCGAGCGCGTTCTCGACGTTGTGGCGGCCGGGTAGGGAGATCGAGATCTTCGACTCGGCGCCGTCGGCGGCGAGCACGAACGTCGTTCCGGAGAGAGATTCCGAGACGACGCGGCCCCGCACGGTCGCGTTCGTCGTGCCGGCGGCGCCGAGCGCGCCGTCTCCGATCCCGTACGTCACGACGCGGGCGCGCGTCGAGCGGGCGAACCGGAGCGAGACCGGGTCGCCGGCGTTCAGCACCGCGACCGCGCTCGGGTCGAGGCCCCGGAAGAGGATCTCCTTCGCGGCCTCGTAGGAGGCGAGGTCGCCGTGGTAGTCGAGATGCTCCCGCGTGAGATTCGTGAAGACGCCCACCCGGAACTCGACTCCCTCGACGCGGCGCTGGACGAGCGCGTGCGACGAGACCTCGAGGATCGCGCCGCGCGCGCCGTTCTCGACCATCGAGCGCAGGAGCCGCTGAAGCTCGACCGGGTCCGGAGTCGTGGCCGTGGACGGAACCGTCCCGCGCCCGGAGTCGAACTCGACCGTCCCCACGAGCCCGGCGCGGAGGCCCGCGTTCCGGTAGATCGAACGCAGGAGGTAGCTCGTCGTCGTCTTCCCGTTCGTGCCGGTGATGCCGGTCACCCAGAGCGAGCGGCTCGGGTGCCCGTGGGCGATCGCCGCGATGCCCGCGAGCGCCGACCGGGCGTCCTTCACGAGGACGAGCGGCACGTCCGGCGGCAGGTCCAGCTCCTTCTCCGACACGACCGCCGCGGCCCCGCGGGCGAGCGCCTCCTCCACGTACCGGGCTCCGTCCTCCCTGTGGCCGGGAACGGCGACGAAGACGTCGCCCTTCGCCACCCGACGCGAGTCGCGGGCGACTCCGAGGACGGACGCGGATGGCGCGCCCCGGACGAGGCGCGATCCCGGAACGACGTCGAGAATGTCGGAGATCACCATGGCTCCGTCCCCGTCGATTCCGCCCGAGTGTCGTCGCGCGCGCCGCCCGCGCGCGCGGTCCTCGGCGCCTGGATCGAGAGCGGCGCCGTCGTCCCCGGCCAGTCGCGGCTCTCCGCGTCGCCCGGCACGTCGAGGTGGCGGAGCGTCGCCTCGAGGACCCTCTTCACAGCCGGCGCCGCGACCGAGGAGCCGTAGTAGTGCCGGCCTCTCGGCTGGTTGACGACGACGTACACGAGCGCTTCGGGCCTCTCGGCCGGCGCGAACGCGAGGAACGACGAGAGGTACCCGACCACGCGGTTGTCGGCGAACTTCTGCGCGGTGCCCGTCTTCCCGCAGACGCGGTAGCCCGGGATCCGGGCGTCGAGGGTGCGGCTCGTGCTCACCACGCGCTCGAGGAACGAGCGGACGGTCGCGGCCACTTCCGGCGAGAGGGCGGGCCGCGGCGCCGGAGCCGGCGCTCGCTCGAGCCGGCCGTCCGGCCCGGAGGTGCCGAGGAGGACGCGCGGAGTCACCACCGCGCCGCCGTTCGCGAACGCCGAGTACGCCGCGACGAGCTGGAGCGGCGTGACCATCATCTCCTGCCCGAACGAGACCGAGAGGAGCGTGTACGTCTCCGTCCACTTCGGGCGCGGGGTGAGCTTCCCGGACGACTCGCCGATGAGATCGAATCCGGTCGGCGATCCGAAGCCGAACCTGCGGATCCAGTCGTGGGCGCCGGCGATGCCGAGCTTCAGCGCCACCTTGCACATCCCGATGTTCGAGCTCTGGACCACGACGTCGGCGAGCGTAAGGACGCCGCAGCGGTGGACGTCGCGGATCGTCCGCCCCCTGAAGGTCCACGATCCCTCCTCGCAGTCGAACGTGGATTCGGGCGTCACGACTCCGTTCTCGAGCGCGGCCGCGACGATGAACGGCTTGAACGTCGAGCCGGGCGGGAACGGGTCGGTGCGCGACCGGTCGCGCAGCGCGTCGGGCGGGCTCTCGCCGATCTCGTTGGGATCGAACGACGGCCGGTTCCCGAGCGCGAGGACCTCGCCGTTCCTCGGGTCGATCACGATCCCCGTCACGGCGTCGCTCCGGGTCTCGCGGAAGACGTCGTCCAGCGCGGACTCGAGGTGGAACTGGATCGTGCGGTCGATCGTGAGCCAGACGTCTCTACCCGGAGTCTCGGGCCGCGTCTCCGCGACGAGCGTCTCGATCCGCCGCTGTTTCCCGTCGACCTCGAAGACGCGCCGTCCGGCCTCGCCGACGAGCTCGCGGTCGAACGACTTCTCGGCCCCCGACGCCCCGCGCCCTTCGTTGTCCACGAAACCGACGACGTGGGCGACGAGGCCCCCGCCGGGGTAGTACCGGCGGTGATCCTCCCGGATCTCCATTCCGGGGATTCCGAGTGCGCGGACGGCGGCGAGGGTCTCCTCCGAGTCGACCCGCCGCCGGAGCTCGACGTAGTGGCGCCGCGGGTCGGAGACGAGCTCGAGGGTGCGCTCGGGCCTGAGCGCGAGGAGAGCCGAGAGAGCCCGCGCCACGTCGGGCTTGTCCGCGTCGGACACGCGCCGCGGATCGAGCCCCACCCGGGAAACGCGGGTCGAGAAGGCGAGGACCTCGCCGTTCCGGTCGAGCACGCGTCCCCGCTCCGGCTGGATGGGCGCGGCGCCCCGATGCTGGCGTGCCGCGGCCCGCGCCAGCCTCTCGTGGTCGCGGACCTGGATCGCCGCGAGCTTCAGGCAGAGCGAGAAGAAGAGCAGCGCGACGCCGACGACCGCGGCCTTGCTCAGGACGACGGCGCGCGCCGGAAAGCGACTCCGCATCGTTCGACCGTTCGGCGTCCCGGACGCGCGACCGCACCGGGACACCCCCTCCCTAACCGCCAGCGCGCCCGCCGCGCGACCGCCCGCGCGGGAGGGCCCGTACCCGCTCACCCGAGGGAGGAGACGGATCCCTCCTCCCTCCCTGATCGACGTCGTCCCCGGCCGACCGGCTAGTCGAGGAGGAAGTACGCCACGAGAGACGTCACGAACACCGTCACGGCCGAATAAAAGACCGCGTCGATAAGGAACACCGTCGTGCGCCCGCGAGCCGACGAAGCGACCCGGCGGCGACCGGCGCCGAACGCCGGTCCCGGAAGATCGAGCGGCCGCTCCGCCGTCGTCGTCGTCACGCGATCACCTCCCGCCCGACTCGAGCCGTCGGACCGCCCGGATCCGGCTTCATCGGCGCGCGTCCTCCCCGCGGATCGGGTAACCCGTCCGCCGATCGAACGCGAGATCTCCGCGGAGCGCGTCGGGATCGTCCGGACGGCCCGAGCGCGATTCCGTCCGCGGTCGCTTGAGATTCAGGCGCTCGGCGTTCTCCATCACGCTCGCCGGCGACCGGAGCCGCTCCACGGAGAGCCGGAGCCGGTCGTTCGCGTCGCGGAGCTTTTCGAGCCGGTCCAGAAGTTCGCTGATCCGGTAGCCCGCCCGCAGGGCTTCCGTCTGCTGCCTCACGGTGACGATCGCGAGGCAGAAGACGGCGAAGAACACGATCGCGATGAGGTAGCCCTTCATCCGGCCCTCCTCGAGATCGACCGGAGCAACGCGCTTCGGCTCCGCCGGTTCCGAGACACCTCTTCGGGCAACGGGCGCAAGGGCTTACCTTCCAAAGTATCGGCCTCTTTAGCCCGGCGCTTTGCCTGAAAAAAGTTCTTCACAACGCGGTCTTCGAGCGAGTGGAAGGAGATGACCGCGAGCCGGCCGCCCGGCTTCAGTCTCTCGAAGACCGCCTCGAGCCCCGCGGCGATCGCGCCCAGTTCGTCGTTGACGTGGATCCTGAGCGCCTGAAACGTCCGCGTCGCCGGATCGGTCGCGCCCCGTCGCGCGCCCCCGGGAACGGCGCGGCTCACGATCTCGCGCAGCTCGAGCGTCGTGGAGATGCGCCGCTTCGCGCGCGCCTCGGAGATCGCCCGGGCGATCCGCCGGGCGTGCGGCTCTTCGCCGCACTCCCGGAGAATCCGCTCGAGCTCCGCCTCGCTCGCGTCGGCGACCACCTGCCACGCCGGCCGGCCGCGCCCGCGGTCGAAGCGCATGTCGAGCGGCCCGCTCGCCTTGAACGAGAGGCCGCGGCCGGGATCGTCGATCTGCGGCGACGCGACTCCGAGGTCGAAGAGCGCGGCGTCGAGCGGACGGAACCCCGACTCGTCGACGACCCGACCCGCCTCCCGGAAGTTCGCCACGACCACCACGACCGCCTCCCCGAATGCCGTCAGCCGGCTTCGCGCGAGGGCCGCCATGTCGCGATCGGCGTCGAGCGCGAGCAGGCGGCCCCCCGGCAGAATGCGCTCCAGGATGGCGCTGGCATGTCCTCCCGCCCCCAGAGTGGCATCGAGGACGAGATGACCTGGCGAGGGCCGGAGCGCCTCGAGCACCTCGCGCACCATGACCGGCTGGTGGAGCCCGCCGCCCGACGGCGACGAGCCATCGTCCCCCGGTCTCGAATCGTCCGTCACCACCCCCTTCCCTCTCGACCGACGAAACCGTCCCGCCGACGACCGACTTTCCCACCCCACTAAAACCCGACCGGCGAAGAACGCCCGGCGACGCCGCGGCGGCTTTCCCTAGAGGAGGGGCCGCCCGCCCCTCCGCCCAACCGCCGCCGGCCGCGACGACGCCATGCACGGGCCGGTTCCATTTCGACCGCCGCCGAGGCGGCGGCCGTGTTCCCCATCAGAACCAGGACCTCGCCACGTCCTCGAATCCACCGTCATCCGTGGCCGCGAGAAGTTGGTTCCACGCGGACGGGTTCCAGATCTCGACTCGCTCGTTCGCGCCGACCACGAGCACGTCGCGCTCGATGCCGGCGTGGACACGCAGCTCCTCGGAAACGAGAATGCGTCCCGCTTTGTCGCACTCGACCATCTCGAGCCGCGAGTAGAATCGCCGCTCGAAGCTCTGCCGCCGCGGATCGTCCCTGAGCTTGTCCGCGAGGCGGGCGAGGAGCTTCTTGAAGTTCTCCTGGTCGTAGAGGACCAGGGTCTTCCCGGGCCCCGGCCCGAGGAAGAAGTGGAGCCCTTGGCGTGACCGGACGACCGCGTCGCGAACCTTCGCCGGGACGACGAGTCGCCCCTTGTCGTCGAGCGTTCCCGGCCAGCGGCCCGTGAAGACGAGAGGCGGTTCCTTCGTGGATGGAGTGGACGTGGGGCCAGTCGACCCGGCCGCATCGTTCCGCTCATTCTCATCCATGACTTCCCACTAGAGCCCACCTCTTGCCATTTTGTCCCACAGGCGCCGTAAGATTAACCACGAATGCGGGGCAGTCAAGCGACTGCCGAACTTTTTTTTCGGACGCCGCTCGCTCTCACGCGCCGCCGTGGAACCGCACGCTAGATCTCGGCGGAAAAGGGGGTTCGGGCACCAGAAATGGGCCCTGCCCGGTGATCCTGAAAACCCGGATCGGTGGCGGTCGGCCGCTCAATGGCTCGAGACCGGGGAGGAAATGGGAGACTCGGCCGAAAGAGCTTGCCCTATCGCGGCCCGTCCTCGCTTCCGTCCTTCTCCTCGCGCCCGTCCTTCTCCTCGCTTCCGTCCTTCTCCTCGCTCCCGTCCTTCTCCTCGCGCCGCTCGGGCGACGAGGGCGCTCTTTTCCGGGCGGGATCGGCGGCTCCGCCTGGCGGGGCGCCGCCGCCGAGGTAGCCCAGTGCCCGAAGCGCATCCTCGTCGATCCGCTCGTCGCCGGGGATGACGTCGCAGCCCGTCTCGAGCGACGACGCCGCGGCGCGATCGACGATGCGGCCGAGGCGCTCCCGGAGAGTCGCGACCTCGCCCGGCGACGACGCGGCGCGATCGTCGCGCTCGAGCGGATCTCTTAGTCGATCGAAGTAGAGGTCCTCGGGCGAAGGTCCGAGGAAACGCGCGAATCCGGGCGGCGCGTCGCCGAGGAGCGACGCGCGGCTCGGCTCGAGCCCGCGCGTCCAGACGTAGCGGGCCGCGGGAGTGCGGATCGACGCGCGGAGGAAGCCCGTGTAGTCCTCGGCGATCGACTCCTCGGGCCCCGCGCGGCGCCCTCCCGCGACGAGGGGCTCGAGCGAGCGCGCCGGGCCGCCGCCGCGCGCTCCCCTCACGCTCGCGAGCCCGAGGAGCGTCGGGTGAAGGTCGAAGAGCGACACCACGTCGCTCACGCGGCTCGCCCCGCGCTCCCCGCGCGGGAGCCGGACGACGAGGGGAACGCGCAGCATCTCCTCGTTCAAGGTGTGCCCGTGGAACGCGACCGCACCGCGTTCGGGACCGCGGTCGAGGAACTCCTCGCCGTGATCCGAGACGACCGCGACCACCGCGCGGTCGAGGATCCCCGCCGATCGAAGCCGGCGGAGGAACTTCCCCATCTCCTCGTCGGCGAACCGGATCTCCTCGTCGTAGAGCGCCTCGAGAACGCGCGCGTCCGCCTCGCCCGGCGGCTCCACGCGCCCGTTCACGACGTCGCGTTCGCGATTGTCGAAGCCGTCCGAGAGATCGACGCCGGCGATCGACGCCGAGAGCCCGTTCGGCTCGAACAGGCCGCGGAATCGCTCCGGCGGCGCGTACGGCGTGTGGATCTCGTAAGTGTGGACGAAGAGGAAGAACGGCGCGTCGCCGAGCCGAATGGCGAGGTCGCCCGCGACCCGGAAAGTCCGCTCGGCGTGGCCGCCGATCTTGCCGTCGTGAGCGGGCCCGTCGTCGTAGCGATCGAAGCCCGCGTCGAAGCCGAATGACGAGCCGATGTTCCCGCCCTCGGTGACGGCGGCCGTGTGGTAGCCGGCCTCGCGGAAGAGGCACGCGAGCGTCTCGGCGCCCGCCTCGAGCCGGTCGTTCAGGCCGGTGACCCTGTGCGTGCCCGGATACGCCGCGGTGAAGAGCGACATGTGCGACGCGAGCGTCTCGGGCGCCTGGCTCATGGCGTTCTCGAAGAGGATTCCCTCCTTCGCGAGCGCGTCGAGCGACGGCGTCGTCTCGCGCGCGTGGCCGTAGCAGCGGACGTGGTCGGCGCGGAGCGTGTCGAGACTCACGAGGATGACCGGCGTCCGTGAGCGTGACCGCGACGGCAGGGTCACGAAGGGCGACGAGACGAGCCCGATCGAGGCCTCGGGCGGGCTCGAGGCCTCGAGGGTTTCCGCGCGGAACCGGAGCGTGACGAGCCGGCCCGCGAACCGCGAGAGCGCTATCGGCTCGGTGTCGAGCCACTTGCGGTCGGCGGGATCCGCGCCCGGCCTGAGCACGGCCTCGAAGAGCGCCTCGGCCGGCTCGCTCCCAGCGGCCGCGGAGAGCTCGAAGCGCGCGCCGCCGTCCGGCCTCTTCCAACACCGGCCGAGGACGCCGAGGCCGAAGTGGAGGACCGATCCCGCCTCCACCGTCAGCACGAACGAGAGGTCGCGCCCGGGCGCGACGACGTGCGCTTCGCGGCGCTCGCCGAGAAGCGAGACTTTGTACACGTGCGGGAGGTGAAGAGGCTCGACCGGGAACGCGATACGGTCGATCTCGACGCGTCCGGCCTTCGCGGGGAGGGCGAGCTCGATCGTCCGGACCGGGCCTCGCCAGTCCAGCCGGTCGGCGAGCGGGATCGTCGCGGTCTCGAACTCCGGCCCGGCGTGGACCGCGAACGTGACGGCCGTGAACGCGCCTTCGGCCTCCCCCGGCGGATTCTCCTCCGCGGAGAAGCGGAACTGGGGACGCCGCTCGCCGCCCTCGACGCGGAGCGTGAGGACGGCCGACGTGACGCGGTCGGCGTCCACGGGGGGATCGAGGCCGATTCTCAGGACCGGGTCGAGCGAGCCGGCCGAGAGCGAGAGAACGCCGCCCGCGGGAACGGGTCTCGTCGTCGCGGCGCCGTCCCGGAACGCGAGCGAGAGTCCCGTTTCATCGCCGTCGAACTCGATGGATCTCGCGATCGACGCCTCCTCCGGCCCGAAACGGACGGGCTCGCGGGCGCCGGGCTTCCGGTCCGGGCGGACGAGGCCCGTCGAGCCGTCGCGGCCGCGCGAGAGGAGAATCGCAGCGGCGGCCGCGGCGACGAGGACGACGCCGAGAGCCGCCGCGACCGACGCGGCCCTCGTTCGCGGGGGGCTGTCGCCCACGGGCCGCTCGACTACGCGACCACGAGGAGATCCCGGATCTCCCGGTCGAGGATCTCGAGACGCTCCGGCGGGATCACCGGATCGGCGACCGGGAAGGGACCCTCCCCCGCAGGAGTCTCGAGGAGGAGGATCCGCGCCTCGCCCGTGGTCCGGGTCTCCCTCAGGCGGAGCCGCTTCTTCCGCATCAGAAGCAGCGCGAAGAGATACGCCATCTCGCGGTCGGCCGGCTCGTCGGACCCGACGAACCGGAGGAAGAGCTCCCGCACCTGCTCGAGGTTCAGTCGCTTCGTGCGGACGGGGGGCGTCCTGCGGGTGCGCCAGTGGGAAAACGGCGCCTCCCCCTCGGGAGGGAAGCACGCGGTGCAGTACGCTCCGCGCCGGAATCCCGTCGCCTCCGCCTCGAAGAGGGCCGACACGTACGCTTCACCCTCCTCGAAGGAGCGGCCGCACCGGGCGCAGGATTCGAGCAGGCGGCCGAGCTTCCAGTCCGTCTGGATCATCGCGAGCTCCCGTCCTCCGAAAGGTTCCTATTGTTTCCGCTACGGTCGGCGACTTCGCCGGGACGCGAGCGAGTCCGAAGCCCTCGCCCGGACGGCCGCGTCCGCGTCGTCGAGCGCCGTCTTGAGGGCCGCGGCGGACTCGTCGGACGATCCGCGCGCGAGCCCCTCCGCCGCCTTCCGCCGGACGAAGGCGTCCGCGTCGCGGCCGAGGACCCGCGCGAGCGCCCGTTCCGCCTCGGGCGACGGCAGGAACGCCGCGAGCGCCTCGGCGGCCTCGGCCCGCGCCGACCACTCTGCGTCCCCGGTCGCGGCGGCGAAGAGCGCCGGGACCGACGTCGGGTCGCCGATCGAGCCGAGCGCGGAGAGCGCCGCGACCCTGGCTTCGAGCCCGTACGAGCCGAGCCGCTCGACGAGGGCCGCCGACGACGCCTGGCCCATCGCGACGAGCACGTCTGCGACGTGGCGCCGGGTCACGTTGTCGCCGCGGTCGAGCGCCTCGACGAGGTACGGCACCGAAACGTCTGGCATCGACGCCAGCTCGCTTCTCGCGCGAGCGAGCGAGCGGGCGTCGCCCCGGTCGGACGAGCGGACGATCGAGGCGAGGAGGTTCTCGACGAGGATCCACGCCTCGCCCCGCCCCATCGCGAGCCACTGCCCCTTCGCCGCGGGCCACGCGGGGTCGTCGCTCAGGTAGAGGACCCAGAAGCCTCGCAGGGTCTCGCTCCGCTCCGACGGTGCGGGACGCGGCCCCGCGGCCGGCGCGTTTCCGCCGCCGGGCCGATCGGCGCTCGCACAGGCTGCGAGAAGAGCGAAGAGGACGAGGGCGCTCGAGCGCATGGAGTGGGGAGCCCGCCGCGGATCGGCGCGCGGGAGGCGATTCGCGGCCACCGTAGCACGGAGCGGAAAGCGGGTCAAATTGGCGGTGGCGGGGTGGGCGTGCGAGTGACGGCCGGAGCGGACCTTCGTCTTCTTCTCCTCCGCGCCACTTGACCGCCGTGAGGTCGGGCGATACGTTTGCCGCGCCGTCGCGACGCGGGATCCGGGCGCTCCGGTCGGGCGGCCGACGGGCGCGATGACCTCGGGCTTCCGGGCGGGAGCCGGCGCCGGGCGGGCTTCGGGCATCGCGATCGGCGACGTCGCGATTCCAGGACCTCGGCCGCGGATCCTCCGCCTCGGCGCGGTCCGGTCGTAAGCGGGGGGAAACACGGGGACGGGAGCATGAGCCAGAAAGATCCGGAGTTCGTCCACCTCCACGTCCACAGCGACATGAGCCTCCTCGACGGCGCGGCGAAGATCGAGGACCTCGTGAAACGGGCCACGGAATTCTCGATGCCGGCGATGGCGCTGACCGACCACGGCAACCTGTTCGGCGCCGTCGAGTTCTACGAGCGGGCGAAGGCCGCCGGCATCCAGCCGATCCTCGGCTACGAGGCCTACGTCGCGATCGGTCCCCGGACGGAGCGCCGCCACTACGGGCGCGTGACCAACCACCACCTGACGCTTCTCGCCTCCGACGCGGAAGGCTACCGGAACCTCCTCGCCCTCGCGACCACCGCCTACCTCGACGGGTTCTACTACCGGCCCCGCATCGACAAGGACATCCTCTCGCGCCACGCCCGGGGCCTCATCGGCCTCTCGGGCTGCCTTTCCTCGGAGTCGAGCCGCGCGCTTCGCCGCGGGGACGCCGCGGCCGCGCTCCGCACGATCGAGGAGTACCGGGAGATCTTCGGGCGGGAGAGCTTCTACCTCGAGGTCCTGAACAACTCCCTTCCGGAGCAGGCGGTCGTTCGATCGGGGATCCTCGACATCCACGCGAAGACGGGCCTTCCGATCGTGATGACGAACGACGTCCACTACCTCGAGAGAGGCGACGCCGAGGCGCAGGAAGTCCTCCTCTGCATCAACACGGGAAAGACGATGGACTCCGCGGACCGGATGCGGATGGCGAGCGACGACTTCTACTTCCGCAGCCCGTCCGAGATGTGCGCCGCCGCGGCCGACATCCCCGGTGCCGCGGCGGCGACGCTCGAGATCGCCTCGCGCTCGAGGCTCAGTCTCGATCTCGCGAGCCACCACCTCCCGCAGTTCCGCCCCGAGGACGGCGCGACGCCGAGCGCCTTCTTTCGCAAGCTCTGCGAGGAGGGCCTCGTCCGCCGCTACGGGACGCCGTCCGGCGCGGCGCGCGCTCGGATGGAGCAGGAGATCGGCGTCATCGAGTCGATGGGGTTCGTCTCGTACTTCCTCATCGTGTGGGACTTCATCCGCTTCGCTCGCGCGAACGGGATCCCGGTGGGACCGGGACGCGGCTCGGCCGCGGGCTCGGTCGTGGCCTACGCGCTCGGGATCACCGAGATCGATCCGCTGCGCTACGACCTCCTCTTCGAGCGGTTCCTCAACTCGGAGCGGATCTCGCTGCCCGACATCGACATCGACTTTTGCAAGGAGAAGCGGGATCGCGTCATCCGATACGTCCAGGAGAAGTACGGCTCGGACCATGTCTCGCAGATCATCACCTTCGGGACCATGGCCGCGAAAGCCGCGCTCCGCGACGTCGGCCGGGCGCTCAACGTCCCTCTCGCCGAGGTCGACTACATCGCGAAGAAGATCCCCGTCGGCCCGAAGGTCCGGCTCGCCGAGTCGATAGAGCAGGATCTCGAGCTCAAGCGGTTCCGCGAGGAGAACCCCCTCTACCGGAAGCTCTTCGACGTCGCCCTGCGTCTCGAGGGGCTGTCGCGGCACGCGTCGACCCACGCCGCGGGAGTCGTGATCGCCGACCGGCCGCTCGTCGAATACGTGCCACTTTTCCGGAACGGCGACGACGTCACGACCCAGTTCTCGATGACGAGCCTCGAGTCGATCGGCCTCCTCAAGATGGACTTCTTGGGGCTCAACACGCTCACGCTCCTCGACCACGCCGTGGAGCTGATCCGGCGGCACCACGGGAACGAGGTCGACCTCAACGCGCTCGATCTCTCCGATCCCGCGACCTACGCGCTGCTCTGCCACGGCGAGACGTCGGGAGTGTTTCAGCTCGAGTCGGCGGGCATGACCGACCTCGTTGTCCGGCTCAGGCCGGACTGTTTCGAGGACATCATCGCCCTCCTCGCCCTCTACCGGCCGGGACCTCTCGAGAGCGGCATGGTGGACATGTACGTCCGCCGGAAGCACGGCGAGGAGAGGATCGCGTTCGAGCACCCTCTGCTCCAGCCGATTCTCGACGAGACGAAGGGCGTCATCCTGTACCAGGAGCAGGTGATGCGGATCGCGAACCGGCTCGCGGGCTTCAGCCTCAACGAGGCCGACTCGCTCCGGAAGGCGATGGGCAAGAAGAAGCCCGAGATCCTCGCGAAGTTCCGCGAGAAGTTCGTCGTCGGCTGCGCCGCGAACGGGGTGGGCAAGGCGGTCGGCACGAAGCTCTGGGAGGACATCGAGAAGTTCGCGGGCTACGGCTTCAACAAGTCGCACTCGACCGCGTACGCGCTCATCTCCTTCCAGACCGCGTGGCTCAAGGCGCACTTCCCCGTCGAGTTCGTGTGCGCGCTGCTTTCGAGCGAAATCGGCAACACGGACAAGGTCGTCGACTACGTCGACCTCGCGCGCCGGATGGGGATCGAGATCCTGAAGCCGGACGTGAACAAGAGCGAGGCGCGCTTCACGGTCGAGGGCCGGTCGATCCGATTCGGCCTCGGGGCGATCAAGAACGTGGGCTTCCGGGCGATCGAGTCGATCGTCGCAGCGCGCAAGAAGGACGGGCCGTTCGCGGACCTATTCGCGTTCTGCGAGCGGGTGGACGTCCACCTCAACAACAAGGCGACGATCGAGAGCTTCGCCGAGGCGGGAGTCTTCGATTCGTGGGGCTCGCCGCGCGCGAGCCTCTTCGAGGCGATCCCGGACGCGCTCGAGACCGGCGCACAGGCCCAGTCCGACCGGCGCGCGGGCCAGCTCGGGCTCTTCGGGGCGAAGGGCGTGGCGACGGCCCCGAGGGTCAAGCTCCCCGCCGTGCCCGAGTGGCCCGAGAAGGAGAAGCTCAGGCGCGAGAAAGACCTGCTCGGCTTCTACTTGACCGGGCACCCGCTGAAGCCGTGGGAGGAGGTCCTCCGGCGCTTCTCGTCCGCGTCGAGCCGCCGCCTGGCGGGCCTCCCTCCCAAGGCGGAGGTGACCGTGGGCGGCCTCGTGAAGTCGGTTCGCGTTCTCGTTGCGAAGGCCGGCCGGTCGGCGGGCGAGAGCTTCGCGGCCCTCGTCGTCGAGGACCTCGACGGAACGCTGCCAGCGATCGTCTTCGCCCGCGAGTTCAAGCAGCTCGCGCCGAAGATCGCCGCGGACTCCGTCGTCTTCCTGCGCGGCACGGTGGACGTCCGGCGGGACGTTCCCCAGCTCGTCGTCGCAGACGTGATCCCCGTCGAGGACGCGGAACGCCTTCTCACGAAGACGGTCCGCGTGTGCGTCGACTCCTCCCGCGTCGACCCGGAGTCGCTCGTCCTTCTCCGGCGGGCCATCGAAGCGCACCCGGGAGACGTGCCGGTCGTGCTCGAGGTCACGACGACGGACGGCTCGCGCGCGGTCGTGCGGACCGGCGGGGCCTTCCGGGTGCAGCCGGGTAGCCGCCTCCGGGAGACGATCGAGAGGATCCTCGGTGCCGGGAGCGTGGCGTTTCAGGCGGCGTGATCGTTGCCCGCGAGGCCGCCGTCGCGCGGGGCCGAACGGCAAGAGGGCCGCTCGCGCAGGAGCGCCGCCGCGGCCGCGGCGAAGAGGAGGAACGCGAGGAAGAGCCCGATCCAGTTCCCGGCCGTGAAGCCGGACGGCCCGATCGGTCCGACCGGCGGCGTGCGCGGATCGCGGGAGGACACCTCCACGACGGACTCCATCGCTCGAGAACCGAAGGACCGCTCTCCCGGCGCTCAGCCGTCCGAGGCGGCTTCCTCGTCTTCCTTGTCTTCCTTTTTTTTCCGGACCGCGGGCTTTCGCGGCGCCTCGCTGGCCGGCTTCTTCTTGCCCGACGGGGCCTTCTCCGCCCCCGGCGGCGCCTCGGTGACGGGCTTCTCCCGGGGAATCGTGAGCTCGAAGACGGCCTGGCTCGCGTTGTCGCCGAGGCGGTTCCTCGGCAGCCGCACGATGCGCGTGTACCCACCCGCCCGATCGGCGAACTTCGGCGCGATCTCGGTGAAGAGCTTCTTCGCCATCTCCTTGTCCTGGAGGATCGAGATGGCGCGACGGTAGTTGTGAAGCGACTTCGGATCGCGCTTGGCGAGCGTGACGAGCCTCTCGGCGAGCCGTCGGAACTCCTTCGCCTTCTCGACGGTCGTCACGATGCGGCCGTGGCGGAAGAGGCTTCCGACGATGTGGCGGCCGAGCACGTCGCGGTGCGAGCGAGTCCGGTTGAAGCGCTTGTTGCGTCGGAGGTGGCGCATGGACGTCACTTCTCCTTCGGCGTCTGGCCCGCCAAGAGCCCGAGCGAGAGCCCGAGGTCCTCGAGCTTCTTCTTGATCTCTCGCAGCGATGTCTTCCCGAAGTTGCGGATGTTGAGGATGTCCTCCTCCGTCCTCGAGACCAGATCGCGAATCGTGTTGATGTTCTCGGACAGGATGCAGTTGCTCGCGCGCACGGAGAGGTCGAGCGCCGAGATCGGGAGATCGAGCGTCTCCTCGCGCTCGGCCTCCTCGGCCTTTGCCTTCTCGGCCTCGAGCTCCTGCTCCTCGTCGATCGGAATGATGGGGCCGGACTCGAAGTGCAGCACGAACGGATTCAAGTGCTTCCGGAAGATGTGGCTCGCCTCGACAAGGGCGTCCTCCGGTCGGAGGGTTCCGTCGGTCCAGATGTCGAGGGTGAGCCGGTCGTAGTCGGTCATCTTCCCGACGCGCGTGCTCTCGATCCGGTAGCGCACCCGCTGCACGGGCGAGAAGAACGCGTCGACCGCGAACTCGCCCTGAGCGAGGTCGTACTTCTGCCCGACCTCCTCGGCCGTGAGGTATCCGCGGCCCCGCCGCGCGCGAATCTCCATCTCGAACTTCGTCTTTTGCGAGAGCGAGAAGAGCTTGACGGCCGGATCGACCACGGTGGCGGCGCCGTCGGAGACCACGTCCGCCCCGGTCACCTCTCCCTTGCGGTCGAGCTCCACGCGGAGGGTCGCCGGGCCGTCGCCGTCCATGCGGACGCGGAGCCGCTTCAGGTTGAGGACGACCTCCTCGAGCGACTCCTCGACTCCCGAGATCGTCGAGCTTCCGGTCTTGAGCCCCTTGATCTTGACCGCGAAGATCGAGGATCCGTCGAGCATCGTGAGGAGGATGCGCTGCAGGCTGTGACCCACGGTCGTGCCGTAGCCGCGCTCGAACGGCTCGATGATGAAGGACCCGTAGTGCGTCCCGAGCGTCGTCGTGTCGGACGACACCCGCATCGGCAGCTCGATGTTTCTCCAGCGGATTCGCATCGTTCTCTCCCGGCGGCGTACCGATCGCTACTTGCTCAACAGCTCGACGATGAGCTGTTCGCGGATCTGGAAGCTGACCTCTTCGCGGTTCGGAATTCGCTCGACGACGATCTCCATCGCCTCGGGATCGACCTTGATCCACGCGATGGGCTCGTGCCCCTTGGTCTGTTCGATGTTCGCCATCACGAGCTTCTGGATGGGCTGGCGCGCCTTCACCCGGATCACCTCGCCGACCTCCACGAGCGCGCTCGGGATGTTGGCGCGGTGGCCGTTGATCGACACGTGGTCGTGGACGACGAGCTGGCGCGCCTGCGCCCGCGACACCGCGAACCCGGCGCGCGCGAGGACGTTGTCGAGCCGGCGCTCCATGATGACCAGGAGGTTCGCGCCGGTGTTTCCCTTCTGGCGCTCGGCCATGTGGTAGTAGCGCCGGAACTGGCGCTCGAGGATGCCGTAGGCCCTCTTCAGCTTCTGCTTCTCGCGAAGCTGTGTGCCGTACGTGGACACCTTTCCCCGGCGCCACTGGTGCATCCCGGGCGGGCTCTCCCGCTTCGCGACCGGGCAGGCCGGGGAATAGCACTTCGCGCCCTTGAGGAAGAGCTTCTCGCCTTCGCGCCGGCACAGCCGGCACACCGCGTCACAGTATCGCGCCATGTGTTCTCCGTTCGAGACCTCGTCGGCCCGCGTCCGCCTCGGCTCGCGAGGGCCGCGTCCGCTGCGCCGTCAGACGCGCCTCTTCTTTCGGGGCCGGCAGCCGTTGTGCGGCAGCGGCGTGCAGTCCTCGATCGTCTTCACGTCGAGCCCGGAAGCCTGCAGCGCGCGAATCGCCGACTCGCGGCCCGAACCGGGGCCCTTTACCTTCACGTCGAGCTCCTTCACGCCGAACTTCGAGGCCTTGTCGGCCACGCGCTCGCCGGCCTTCTGGGCCGCGTAGGGCGTGCTCTTCTTGCTGCCCTTGTAGCCGATCGTCCCGGCCGAGTCCCAGCAGAGGGTGTCGCCGTTCGTGTCGGTGATCGTGATGATCGTGTTGTTGAAGGTAGCGTTCACGTGGGCAATGCCCTTCGCGACGCTCTTCCGGATCTTCTTCTTCGGCTTTCCGCCGGGTGCCGTTGCCATGCGTTTCTCTCACCCCGACTCGGGTTTCGTCCTTCACGTGCCAGCCGAGCGACTCCGTCGCGGTCGTCCGCGACAGCGCGACGGGCTAGCCGCGCGAGATTTCCTTGATGCCCTTCTTTCCCGCCACCGTCCGGCGCGGGCCCTTCCGGCTTCGCGCGTTGCTGCGCGTCCTCTGCCCCCGGACCGGAAGACCGCGCCGGTGGCGAAGGCCACGATAGCAATTGATCTCCTTCAGCCGGTTGATCGACTGGGTGAGCTGCCGCCGGAGCTGGCCCTCGACCACGTACTGCTTCTCGATCACCGACGCGATGCGGCTCACCTCGTCCTCGGTCAGATCCTTCGCCCGGACGCTCTCGGTGATTCCCACGGCCTTGCAGATGCCCGACGCGGACGTCGGACCGATTCCGAAGATGTAGGTCAGCGCGACCACGACCCGCTTGTCCGCGGGGATGTCGACACCGGCGATTCGCGGCATGGCTCTCCTTCGTCGTCTGTCATCGGGTCGCCCGGGCGACCGGATCTTTCCGTGCTCGTTCCCGGCCGGGGCGTCACTTGCCCTGGCGCTGCTTGTGCCGTGGATCCGCCTTGCAGATGATGCGCACGACGCCGCGCCGCCGCACCAGCTTGCAGCTCTCGCAGATCCGCTTCACGCTCGCTCGAACCTTCATTCCAGGACTCCTCGGAGCCCGTGGCGCGCCCGGTCAGGACGCGGCCGGGGCTCCCTTCTGCCGCCGCACGGTCAGGATCTCGGCGCCGTCGGCGGTGACGAGCACGGTGTGCTCGAAATGCGTGGAAAGTTTCCGATCTTTCGTCACGACGGTCCAGCCGTCGTTCAGCTGCTCGACGTCCGGCGTCCCCTCGTTGACCATGGGCTCGATCGCGATCGTCATCCCGGAGCGCAGGGTGACGTCGTAGTCGAACATGTCCTGCCGGAAGAAGTTCGGCACCTGAGGCGGCTCGTGCAGCTCCCTCCCGATGCCGTGTCCGACGTACTTCTCCACGACGGCGTACCCGCGCGACCTCACGTACTGCTCGATCGCGGTCGAGACCACGCGGAGGCGCGCTCCCGGCCGGACCTGCGCGATGCCGCGCTCGAGCGCTTCCCGGCACGTGTCCATGAGCTTGAGAGCCGTGCTCGACACGGCGCCCACGCCGAAGGTGCGCGCGCTGTCCGCGAAGTAGCCGTGGTACTGGACGCCCACGTCGAGCTTGAAGACGTCTCCCTCGCGGAGACTCCGCGGCCCGGGTATCCCGTGGACGACCTCCTCGTTGACCGAGGCGCAGATCGAGCCTTTGAACCCGCGATAGCCCTTGAACGCCGGGACGCCCCCGCGGCGGCGGATGAGCTTCTCCACGGCCGAGTCGATCTCGATCGTGGCGACACCGGGAGCGACGAGCCGCTCGACCTCCTCGATCGCCTCCGCGACGATGGCGCCGGCCTCGCGCATGAGGTCGACTTCCCGCGCCGACTTGATGCTGATCATGAGAGCGCGCTCACCTCGCGACGGAGCGCCGCGGCCACGGTCTCGACCGGGCTCCCGGCCGGGATCCGGACGAGCCTCCCGTCCGAGGAGTAGTGCGCGACCAGGGGCTCCGTGTCGCGGCGGTACGCCTCGAGCCGGCGGTCGATGGTCTCGGGCCGGTCGTCGTCGCGCTGGTACATCTCGCCGCCGCAGGACGCGCAGCGGCCGGAGGTTCGCGCCGGCTTCCCGCACGTGCGGCACGTGTACCGGCCCGAAAGGCGCTTCTTCGCCTCGACGTCCGGGAGCTCGAAGTAAATGACGCGGTCGATCCTCTCGTCGTCCTTGAGCCCGTCGTCCAGGGCCCTGGCCTGGGCGCGGGTGCGCGGGAAACCGTCGAGCACCCAACCGCGCGCGGCGTCCGGACGGCGGACGCGGTGGAGCACCATCTCGATGACGACCTCGTCCGGGACGAGGCCGCCCCGCTTCATGAACGGTTCGGCCTTCTTGCCCACGGGGGAGCCGGCCGCGACCTCCTTCCTCAGGAGATCGCCGGTCGACACGTGGGCGAGCCCGAGCTCGGCGCAGAGCCGTTCGGCCTGCGTGCCTTTTCCCGCGCCCGGAGGTCCGAGGAAGACGAGCCTCATTGGTTGTAGCCGGGCCCGCCGCCTCGTCGCATGAATCCCTCGTAGTTCCTCATGAGCAGGTGCGAGTTCACCTTGTCGACGAGATCGAGGGCCACGCCGACGACGATCAGGATGCTCGTGCCGCCGAGGAAGCTCGAGAGCGCGACCGGCACCCGGAGCGAATCGGCGACGATCTGCGGGACGAGCGCGATGAGCGAGAGGAACGCGGCGCCGGCGAGCGTCAGGTGAAGCATGATCGTCTCGATGTACTCGGCGGTCTTCCGCCCCGGACGGATCCCGGGAATGAAGGAGCCGTACTCCTTCATGTTGTTGGCCATCTCGGTCGGCTGGATCATGAGCTGATTCCAGAAGAACGAGAAGAAGAAGATCAGCACCACGTAGATCGAGATGTACCAGAAGCCGGTCGAGCGGTGCAGCGCGTCGGCGATGGCCGTCGCGTTGATCCACTGGAAGAACGCGCTCGGGAAGATGAGGAGGGAGCTCGCGAAAATGACCGGCATGACGCCCGGCTGGTTCACCTTGAGGGGCAGGTAGTGGCGCTGGCCGCCGAACACCTTCTGGCCGCGCGTGAATCGCGCGGCTTGGATCAAGACCCGACGCTGGCCCTTCGTGATGTAGATGACGACCGCGACGACGGCCACGAAGAGCGCGATCAGGATGAGCCCGTGCCAGGCCTTCTCCGCGGCGTCGCCGGCGCTCACGATGTACCGGTAGATCGAGACGGGCATGCGGGACACGATCCCGGCCATGATGAGGAGCGAGATGCCGTTGCCCACGCCGTACTCGGTGATCTGCTCGCCGAGCCACATGAGGAAGATCGTGCCGGTCGTGAGGGCGAGGATCGCCTGCGTCTGCCACCAGAACGAGTGGTAGAGGTCGGGCTCGATCACGAAGATCCTCTGCTCGAGGAGGCCCGGGATGACGCCCCTCACGACGAGGAACGACTGGAAAACGCACAGCACCGGCGTCAGGTAGCGCGTGTACTGGTTGATCTTCTTCTGGCCGCCCGCGCCTTCCTTCGAGATCTTCTCGAGCGCCGGCACGACCTTCGCGAGCAGCGAGAAGATGATCGAGGCGCTGATGTACGGCATGATGCCCAGCGAGAAGATCGCGCCGGACTGGAAATCGCCGGCGGAGAAGACGTCGAGAAGTCCGAGGAAGCTCCCCACCGCGCCCGAGTACTGCTGCTCGATCCGCTCGGCCAGGGCGCGGAAGTTCATGCCGGGGACGGGCACGTGGAAGCCGACCCGATACACGAACAGCATCGCCACCGTGACGAAGATCTTCTTCTTCAGCTCGGGGATGCGGAGGATGTTCTTGACGACGCCGATCATTCTTCGATCACCTTCGCGCTTCCGCCGGCTTTCTCGATCTTCTCGCGTGCGCTCTGGCTGAATCGGTGCGCGGCGACCGTGAGCTTCTTCGCGAACTCTCCGTCCCCCAGGATCTTCAGGCGACGGGACGATTTCGGGATGCGCCCGTCCGTCCGGAGGCGCTCGAGATCGATCGACTCGCCGTCGGGGTACGGTTCGAGGTCGCAGACGTTGACCGTCGCGTACTCGACGCGGAAGTTCGCGTTGTTGAAGCCCCGCTTCGGAACGCGGCGCACGAACGGCATCTGGCCGCCCTCCGCCGCGGGGCGGACGCTCGAGCCCTGTCGGGCCTTCAGGCCCTTGTGGCCGCGACCGCAGGTCTTGCCGTGTCCGGAGCCCGTTCCCCGTCCGACGCGCTTCTTGTGGCGGAGGCTCGTCCCGGCCGCGTGAACGTCCTTCAGGTTCATGACAGAGCCACTCCGCGCAGCCGCTCGACCTGCTCGCGGGTCATGAGGTTCTCGAGCGCGTCGAACGCCGCCTTCACGAGGTTCACCGGGTTCGTGCTGCCGTACACCTTGGTGAGGACGTCCGTGTAGCCGGCCGACTCGAGCACCGCCTTCACGGCACCGCCCGCGATGACCCCGGTTCCGGGCGCGGCCGGACGCATGTAGACGCGCGACGCGCCGAAGCGGCCCACGATCGCGTGCGGGATCGTCCCCACGAGGAGCGGAACGGCGACGAGGCTCTTCGTCGCTTCCTTGATCCCTTTCTCGACGGACGGCGGGACCTCATTGGCCTTGCCGAAGCCGTAGCCGACCCGGCCCTTCCGGTCGCCGACGACGATCAGCGCCGAGAACGAGAAGCGGCGGCCTCCCTTCACGACCTTGGCCGACCGATTGATCCGGACGACGACCTCGTTGAACTCCTTCTCGCGGTCGCGGTCGCCGCGGTCGCGGTCTCGGCCCCTCCCGCGGCCCCGCCCGCGCCCGCCGCGCCCGAAGGGCGGGCCTCCCCCGGAGGACCGCGGGGGCGCGGCCTCCTCCTGCGGCGCCGGCGCCACCGGCGCCGACGGGGCCGGCGCGGCCTCGGGCTCTTTCTTCGTCTCGTCCTTGTCGTCGGGTGTCATCGCTCTTCCAGGTTGGTCTGAAGCCGCAGGTTTCTAGAACTCGAGCCCGCCCTTTCGCGCCGCCTCGGCCAGGGCCTTCACGCGGCCGTGGAACTTGTACCAGCGACGGTCGAACACGACCTTCTTGACGCCGATGCCCTTCGCGCGCTCGGCGATCGCGGAGCCGATCTTCGCCGCGGCCGACACGCCCCCTCCCGCCTTGCGGAGGGCGGAATCGGCGACCGTCGAGGCCGCGGCGAGGGTGACGCCGCGAGTGTCGTCGATGATCTGGCAGCCGATGTTGTTGAGGCTCCGGTTGACCGCCAGTCGCGGCCGCTCGGGTGTGCCGAAGACGCGCCTGCGGACGTGCAGCGTCCGCCGCCTCCGCCGAACCTCGGTGCTCTTCTGCCGGTTCACTATCGATGCTCCTCGCCCGTGCGCTCCGCCGTCACTCTCCGCCCACGAAGCTCTTGCCGGCCTTCCGTTTGACGTGCTCGTTCTCGTAACGAATGCCCTTGCCGTTGTACGGCTCGGGCGGCCTCACCCGGCGCACCTCCGCGGTGAACTGGCCGACCATCTGGCGATCCGCCCCCTTCACGATGATCTTCACCGGCGAGGGAGTCTCGACCGTGAGGCCGGCGGGTATGGGCTTCAGCACCGGATGCGCGAAGCCCACCTGGAGGCGCAGGGACTTGCCGTCGACCTTGGCCTGGTATCCGACTCCGACGATTTCGAGCCGCTTCTCGTAGCCCTGAGTGACCCCCTCGACCATGTTGCGCACGAGTGCGCGAGACAGTCCATGGAGGGCCCGCTCTTCGCGCCCGTCGCCGGGCCGGTGGAGGGAAATGCGGCGCGCCTCCTGGTCGACCTTCGCCTGGATGGGGCTCGGCACCGTGAAAGAGAGCTTCCCCTTCGAGCCTTCCACGCGGATCACCTGGCCGGAGAGCTCTACCCTCACCCCGGCGGGGAACGCGACCGGCTGCTTTCCGATGCGCGACATGCGGATTCCTTCTTCTTTTTATTGCTTCTCGAGGCTAGTAGACGCGGCAGAGGAACTCCCCGCCCACCTTCCGCTCGCGGCACTCGCGATCCGTGAGGAGTCCCTGCGGAGTCGAGAAGATCCCGACGCCGATGCCGTCGAGCACCTTGTCGATCTGGGTCACGTGCTGGTAGACCCGCCGGCCCGGACGGCTGACGCGCTCGATCCGGGTGATGAGGTTCTCTCGGTCCGGCCCGTACTTCAGGTACACGCGGATGAGCGCGGGCTTCGTGTCCGACATCACCCGGACGTCGCGCACGTAGCCCTCCCGCAGGAAGAGGCGCGCGATCCCCTCCTTCAGCTTCGAATAGGGGACGTCGACGGACTCGCGGCGAATCGCCTGGGCGTTCCGCACGCGCGTCAGGAGGTCCGCGATCGGATCGGTCATGGACATCGTTTCGAGTGCTCCTTGAACCCGCGGCGTCCGGGCGCGGCGTCGCGCGACTCCGGCGTCACCAGCTCGCCTTCTTCATTCCGGGGATTTCTCCCGCGTGCGCCAGCTTCCGCAGGCAGAGCCGGCAAAGGAGGAACTTCCGGTAGACGCTCCGCGGCCTCCCGCAGTGCCGGCACCGGAGATACCCCCGGACCCGGTACTTGGGCGCGCGCAGCGACTTCGCAATCAGAGATTTCTTGGCCATGTTAGCGTCCGCGAGCCATTGAGTTCCTCACTGCCGGAACGGCATTCCGAATTGCGACAAGAGTTCGTGCGACAGGACGTCCGAGCCGCCCGATACGGCGAAAGTCACGTTCATCCCCTGGACGAACTCGACGTTGTCGATGTTCACCTCGGGGAAGACGACCTGCTCGCTCAGCCCCATGTTGTAGTTCCCCCGCCCGTCGAACGACTTGGGCGACAGGCCGCGGAAGTCGCGGATACGGGGGATCACGATGCTGATGAGGCGGTCGAGGAACTCGTACATGCGGCTCCGGCGGAGCGTCACCCGGCAGCCGATCGGCATCCCCTGCCGGAGCTTGAAGCCCGAGATCGACTGCTTCGCGAGCGTCGCGACCGATCGCTGGCCCGTGATGGTCGACATGTCTTTCTGCGCCTGCTCGAGGCGCTTCTTGTTCTCGATCGCCTTCCCGACGCCCATGCTGACGACGATCTTCTCGAGCCTCGGGACCGCGAGCCGGTTCGAGATGCCGAACTTCGACATGAGCGCGGGCACGATATCCGCGGCGTACTTCTTCTGCAGCCGAGGGACGGGGACCGGGCCGGCCGGAGCCTTCTTCGGCTTCGCCTTCGCCTCGGCGCCGGCCTCGCCGCCCTTCTCGGGCTTCTGAGAAGCCTTCTTGGCGCTCTTCTCGGGCTTTCCGCCCTTCGCCTTTTCTTCGGGCTTGTCCTTCGCCATGACGTTCGCGCTCGTCTCTCCTCCCTGTTCGCGTCCCGGCCGCCGGTCACTCCTTGGCGGCTGAGATCTTCACGTTGCTCCGGTGGATCGGAGCCTCCTTCTGGATGCGCCCGCCCTGCGGATGCTTCGGGCTGCGCTTCAAGTGCTTGAAGACGACGTTCACTCCCTCGACCACGACCTGGTTCTTCGCCGGGATCACCCGAAGGACCTTGCCCACCTTCCCCCGGTCGTCGCCGCAGATGACCTCGACGGTGTCGTTCGTCTTGATGCGCGCCATGGCTCAGACGACCTCCGACGCGAGGGATATGATCTTCATGAAGTTCCGCTGGCGCAGCTCGCGCGCGACGGCGCCGAAGATGCGGGTCCCCTTCGGATTGTTCTCGGCGTCGAGGATCACGAGGGCGTTCCGGTCGAAGCGGACGTAGGACCCGTCTTCGCGCCGGACCTGGTTCTTCGTGCGGACGATCACGCCCTTGACGACGTCGCCCTTCTTGATTTCGCCGCGAGGGTCCGCCTTCTTCACGGCGGCGACGATGATGTCGCCGAGGTACGCGTAGCGCCGCTTGGTCGAGCCGAGGACCTTGATGCACATGACGCTCTTCGCGCCGGTGTTGTCGGCGACGTCGAGGTAGCTGTAGGTCTGGATCATGGATCGAGCCCTTTGCTCAAGCCGGCGGCGGCGCAGCCGCGGCGGCGTCCTTCTTCGCGGTCTCCTCGACGCCGTCCACGACCGGGAGATCGCCCGTGCCGCGCCGCACGACGCGAACGAGCCGCCACCGCTTCGTCTTCGACATTGGACGGCACTCGGAGATCTCGACGATGTCGCCCTTCTTCGCGAGGCCCTTCTCGTCGTGGGCCTTGCGCTTCGTGCTGTGCGTCATGATCTTGCCGTAGACCTTGTGGGCGACTCGCCACTCGGATCGCACCACGATCGTCTTCTGCATCTTGTCGCCGACGACGACCCCCAGCACCATTTTCCGGCGGGGCCTCGCCTTCGACCGATTCGCGTCGCTCTTCGTATCCATCCGTTCCCGTCCTGCCGGCTCCTTCACGCGGTCTCCGTCTCAGTTCGCCTGCGCTCTTCGAGCACCGTCAGGATGCGGGCGATCGAGCGCCGGATCTCGCGCAGACGGTGGGGCCGGTCGATCGGCTCCGTCTGCGACTTGTGGCGCAGCGTCCAGAGCTCCTTGCGCAGCGCCTCGTGCTCCTTCTCGAGCTCCGCGCTCTCCTTCTCCCGGATGTCCCCGATCTTCATAGCTTGTGCCTCCGCCGAACGAGCCGCGTGGCGATTGACATCTTGTGAGCCGTGCGGTTGAAGGCTTGCTTCGCGGTCGCCTCCGGAACGCCGCCGATCTCGAAGATGACGTTGCCGGGCCGGACGACCGCCGCGTAGTACTCGGGCTCGCCCTTGCCCTTGCCCATCCGGGTCTCCGCCGGCGTGGCGGTGTAGGGCTTGTGCGGGAACATCCGGATCCAGACCTTGCCCTCGCCGCCGAGGAAGTGCGTCATCGCGACGCGGCCCGCCTCGATCTGGCGGCCGGTGAGCCGCCCGCCCTCGGTCGCCTGAAGGCCGAACTCGCCGAATTCGACCGTGTTTCCCCTCTGGGCGACGCCGCGGATCTTGCCGCGCTGCTCCTTGCGGTACTTCATCCGCTTCGGCATGAGCGCCATGTCAGCGGCCCTCCGAAAGTCCGGACGTCGAGTGGTATGAGGCGCGCCGGGTCATTTCACTTCAACCCGTCCTTCCGGTAGTCGCCCTTGTAGATCCAGCACTTCACGCCGATGTTGCCGTACGCGGTCGAGGCCTCGGCGAATCCGTAGTCGATGTGCGCCCGGAGGGCCTGGAGAGGGATCGAGCCCAGGCTCGACAGCTCGCACCGCGCCATCTCGGAGCCGCCGAGCCGGCCCGCGAGCTGGAGCTTCACGCCGAGAGCGCCTTCGCCCATCGTCGCCTGCATCGCCTTCTTCATCGTGCGGCGGAACGACGAGCGCTTCTCGAGCTGCTCGGCCACGCTCTGGGCGACGAGGTTCGCGTCGAGCTCCGGAACCGTGATCTCCTTGGTGTCGATCGCCACCTTGCGCTTCGTGATCCCCTCGAGGTCTTCCTTCAGCTTGTCGATCTTCGCGCCCTTCTTGCCGATGAGGACGCCGGGGCGGGCGGTGAAGATGATCACGCGAATCTCCTCGCCGGAACGCTCGATCTCGATGCGGGGGATCGCCGCGAACCTGTACTCGCCGCGGATGTACTTCCGGATCCGCGCGTCCTCGAGAAGGAGGAGCCCGAATTCCTTCTTTCGGGCGTACCAGCGCGAGCGCCACGGCTCGGTGATGCCGACGCGGAACCCGATCGGAGAGATCTTCTGTCCCATGTGTTCGATGTGCGTTCCGGAGGGCGGCAGACGATCGCGCCGCGCCCGGTTCGACCCTCTCTAGTCGTCCTTCGGTTTCTTCTTCCTGACCGGCGCCTTGGAGGGCGGGGCCTTCGGCTCTTGAGTCTTCGCGGCCGGTTTCGCCGGCTTCGCGGACTTCTCGGGGGCGACGTCCGCGGGCGGCGGGATGACGGCTCCCGTCCCCGGCCCCGCGCCGCCGTCGTCGGGATGGGTCAAGACGACGCGGATGTGGCAAGTCCGCTTCCGGATCGGCACGTAGCCCATCCGCGACGCGATCCGGTAGCGGAGGCGTCCCTGCGCGAGCGGGCCGTCGTCCGCGCGGATGTCCGACACGACGAGCCGGTTCAGGTCGACGTCGGGGTCCTGGCCCGCGTTCGCCACGGCGGACTTGAGCAGCTTCTCGATCATCGCGGCCGCCCGCTTGCGCGAGTAACGGAGGATCGTGAACGCGTCGTTCACCGCGAGACCGCGCACCTGGTCGACGACGAGGCGCGTCTTCTGGCCGGAGATCCGCGCGTATCGATGAGTCGCCGTGAAGTTCATGGTCCTTCGAGGTCGAATGTCTTTTCCTAGGGAGGTGCCGGGATCGGGCGGGCCGCGAGTCGACGCGGCGCGCGCCTCACTTCTTCGCCGCGACCGCGGGGGCCTCCTCCTTCTTGCGTCCGGAATGACCTCGGAAGATGCGGGTCGGCGAGAATTCGCCCAGCTTGTGCCCGACCATGTCCTCGGTCACCAACACTTTCACGAACGTCTTTCCGTTGTGCACCATGAAGGTGTGCCCGACGAACTCGGGCGTGATCGTGCAGGCGCGCGCCCAGGTCTTGATGGGATCGCGCTTCTGCTCGGTCTTCTGGCGCTGGATCTTCTTGAACAGCTTGGGCTCGATGAACGGGCCCTTCTTGAGTGATCGGCTCATCTAATAGGCCTTACTTTCGCCTTCTCACGATGAAGCGGTTGCTCTGCTTGTTGCGCTTGCGCGTTTTCCCGCCCTTCGACAGGACGCCGGTCGGGCCGCACGGATGCCGTCCGCCGCCCGAGCGGCCCTCGCCGCCGCCCATCGGGTGGGAGACCGGGTTCTGAGCCACGCCGCGGACGTAGGGCCGGAAGCCCTTCCATCTGTTGCGCCCCGCCTTGCCGATCGACACATTCGCGTGGTCGAGATTGCCCACCTGGCCGATCGTGGCGCGGCATTCGAGCCTCACCTTCCGGATCTCGCCGGAGGGAAGGATGAGGACCGCGTGGTCGCCTTCCTTGGCGGAAAGCTGCGCGAGAACTCCGGCCGAGCGGACGATCTTGCCGCCGCCGCCCGCCGTCAGTTCGACGTTGTGGATCTCGAGGCCGACCGGTATCGCCTTGAGGGGCATGCTGTTTCCGACCTTGGGCTCGCACTGGGGGCCCGACGAGACCGACATGCCCGGCGAAAGGCCGAGGGGCGCGAGGATGTAGCGGCGCTCGCCGTCGCGGTACTTGAGGAGCGCGATGTTGCAGGTGCGGTTGGGGTCGTACTCGATCGCCTCGACGGTGGCGGGAACGCCGTCCTTGTCCCGCTTGAAGTCGATGACGCGGTACATCCGCTTGTGCCCGCCGCCCCGGTGGCGCGCCGTGATCTCGCCGTGGTGGTTGCGTCCGCCCTTCTTGCGAAGCGGACGGAGGAGCGACTTCTCCGGGAACTTCTTCGTGATCTCGGAGAAATCGAGCGTCGTCGTGAACCGCCGCGACGGGGTCGTCGGGTTGTGCGTCTTGATTCCCATGCTCGTCTGGCCCGGGGTGACCCGGCCGGGGCAAAGGCGGCGCCGCCGGTCAGATGACCTCGATCTTGTGCCCCTCCGCGAGCGTCACGATCGCCTTCTTCCAGTCGGGCTTCCGGCCCGCCCTCCATCCGAGGCGGCGGGACTTGCCGCGGATGTTCTGGGTCCGCACCTTCTCCACCTTGACGTTGAAGATCTTCTCGACGGCGTGGCGGATCTGGATCTTGTTGGCGTCCCGGTGCACCTCGAAGCCGTAGCAGTTGTTGCGCTCCTGCAGGGCGACGGCCTTTTCCGTGAGGAGAGGCCGCTTCACGACGTCGTACGGGTCGCCCGGCCGCGTGAGCTTCATGACGTCACCCTCTTCATGATCGCGTCGAGCGCGCCCTGCACCATGACGACGTTGCGGTTCGACACGAGAACCGAGGCGTTCACCTCCGCCGCGGGGAACACCGAGACTCCGGGGATGTTCCGCGCGGAGCGATAGAGCACGTCGTCCCGCTCCGGGGAGACGATGGCGCACGTCCCCTCGAGCCCGAGAGCCTTGAGCAACTTCGCGACGACCGCCGTCTTCGGCTTGTCGAGCCGCGGCGCGTCCACGACGCACACCTCGCCGTCCTGGATCTTCCCGAGAAGCGCGTGGCGGAGGGCCGCGATGCGGGCCTTCTTGGGGAGCGAATACGAGTAGTCGCGGGGGCGCGGGCCGTGCACGACGCCGCCGCCGCGCCAGTGCGGCATCCGCCGGTCGCCGACGCGGGCCCGTCCCGTGCCCTTCTGGCGCCAGAGCTTCCGCCCCGATCCGGCGACCTCCGACCGGTTCTTGGTCGAGTGCGTGCCCGATCGGCGGTTGGCGGCGTACATGAGGGCGGCTTCCCGGATCACGGAGCGCTTCGGCTTCGTCCCGAGCTTCGACGTGTCGACGTCGACGGACGACGCCGACGACCCGCCGCTCTTCAGGTACTTGAGTTTCGCCATGATGCCCTTCTCGAGAAGACCGCGGCCCGGCGTCAGGCCTTGATGCGGATGTCGACGCCGGCCGGCATGTTCAGCTTCGAGAGCGCGTCCATCGTCTTTCCGGACGCCTCCGAGATGTAGATGATCCGCTTGTGGGTCCGGATCTCGAACTGCTCGCGCGACTTCTTGTCCACGTGCGGCGAGCGCAGGACCGTGTAACGCTCGATGCGCGTCGGCAGCGGGATCGGCCCCGAGACCTGGGCTCCCGTCCGTCGCGCGGCCTCGACGATGTCGAGCGCGGACTGGTCGAGAGTCTCGTGGTCGTACGCCTCCATGCGGATCCGGATCTTGTCTTTTATGTTCATGGGTCGCAGACGCCGAGCACGGCTCGAAACGGCGCTCGAGTGACGGACTCCCGTCCCGTCGCGGACAGCGCGTGCCTCGGAGTCGGCGTTCCGACGCTCGCGCACCGGCGCGGATCCGAACACTCCGGACACGACACGACCCCGGAAGGACCCGGCTCGATGCCGCCCGCAGGGAAGCTAACGGAAGATGACAGGGGTACTTAAGACGGCACGCGCAGCCCGCGCGAGCGCTGCGCACCGCCCATCCCGGCCATTTTGGAAAACGCAGCTTCTACCAAACTATCCCCGGACGTGTCAACCGCCGGAGGCGTCTGGCGGCTCGGCGGGACAGGGACTTCGACGGAAGCCCAAGTGGCGGAGAAGCTTGTGCAAGCGCCGCGCGCCGCCGGGGCCGGCCCCCGGTTCCGCCCTTCCTCCCCCGGGCGTCAGATCTCCCAGAGCTCCCGCGGCAGGGGTGCGTACGCCGCGGGCTCCATGCTGAAGCTCGCCCGGCCCTGACTGAGCGAGCGGAGCGCCGTCGAGTAGCCGAACATCTCGCGGAGCGGCACCTTCGCGTGGACGACGTGCGGCTCGACCTGGCTGTCGATCTCCTCGATGTCGACCCGGCGCGAGTTGAGATCGTTGATGACGCCGGAAAGGAAGTCGCGCGGCACGGCAACCTCGAGCCGCATGATGGGCTCAAGGAGGACGACTCCCGCGGCCTCGACCGCCTTCCCGAACGCGTCGTTCGCAGCGGCCGAGTAGGCGACCTCGTTCGAGTCGGTGGGGTGGGAGGACCCGCCGACGATGGCGACGAGGACGTTCAGCATCGGGTAGCCGAGGAGGTGGCCCGACTCGGCGGCGGACTTCGCGGAGGAAACGACCGCCGGCAGGAACTCCCTCGGGATGTCCCCCGGCTTCGCCAGGTTCAAGACCTCCACCCGGTCCTTCCCGGGGTGCGGCGAAACGCGCAGGACGACGTGGCCGTACTGCGTCTTCTCGCCGATCTTGCGCACGATCTTCGATTCGCCGGTCCCGGTGCCCGTCACCGTCTCCCGGTAAGAGACGCGCGGCTTGCCCACGTTTGCGTCGACGTTGAACTCGCGCAGCATGCGCTGCTTGATCACGTCGAGGTGCAGCTCTCCCATCCCCGAGATGATGAGCTGCCCGGTCTCCTCGTCCGTCCGCTGGCGGAAGGTCGGGTCGTCCTTCGCCATCTGGGCGAGAACCTCCGACAGCCGGTCCTTGTCCGCGCTCGACTTCGGCTCGACGGCCATCGAGATCACGGTCTCCGGGAAGACGGGGCTCTCGAGCAGGATCGGATTCGCCTTCTCGCACAGCGTGTCGCCCGTCACCGTGAAGCGGAGGCCCACGAGCGCCCCGATCCGGCCCGGCCCGAGCGAGTCGACGGCGGCGCGATCGTTCGCGTGCATCCGGAGGATGCGGTTGGCGCGCTCCATCCGGTCCTTGGTCGCGTTGTAGATCTGGTCGCCCTGGCGAAGGACGCCCGAGTACACGCGCACGTAAGTGAGGTCGCCGTGCCGCTCCGAGAACGTCTTGAACGCGAGCGCGCAGAGCGGCGCGTCGGAGCTCGCCGGCCGGGTGACCTTTTTCCCGTTCCGGGGATCGACACCCTCGGGCTGCGGGACGTCCGCGGGGCCGGGCAGGAAGTCGACCACGGCGTCGAGAAGCGGCTGGATGCCCTTGTTGCGGAACGCCGCGCCGCAGAGGACGGGGGTGATCGCGTTCTTCACGGTCGCCTCGCGGATCGCCCGCCGGATCTCCTCCTCGGAGGCCTCCTTCTCCTCGAGATACTTCTGGGCGATGGCGTCGACGTGATCGGCGAGCCGCTCCACGAGCTTCGCGCGGGCCTCCTCGATCTGGAGCGCCTCGAGCTCGGTCGGCGCGCGCGCGACGACGGTGAGTCCCTGGTCCGTCTCGTCGAACTCGAGGGCCCGCCGCGCCACGACGTCGAGGATGCCCGAGAAGTCCTTCTCGGCGCCGATCGGCAGCGTGAGGGGAACGGTCCGCGCCTTGAGCTTCGACTCGATCGACGCGACCACGCGGTCGAAGTCGGCGCCGACGCGGTCGAGCTTGTTGACGAACGCGAGGCGCGGGACCTTGTACTTGTTCGCCTGGCGCCAGACGGTCTCGGACTGGGCCTCGACGCCGGCGACGCCGTCGAAGACGCCGATGGCGCCGTCGAGCACGCGCAGGCTCCGCTCGACCTCGGCGGTGAAGTCGACGTGGCCTGGCGTGTCGATGATGTTGATCTGGTGCTGCCGCCACTCGCACGTCGTCGCCGCGCTCGTGATGGTGATGCCGCGCTCCTGCTCCTCGGGCATCCAGTCCATCGTCGCCGTGCCCTCGTGCACCTCTCCGAGCTTGTGCTCCACTCCGGTGTAGAAGAGGATCCGCTCGGTGACCGTGGTCTTGCCGGCGTCGATGTGCGCGATGATGCCGATGTTGCGGACGCGGCTCAGCGGGACTTCCATCGTCTCGGGGGCGGCGGCGCGGGGCCGAGCGACCTCGGCCCGGGATCTCCGCGAGTGAGAGGGCTAAGCGCCGCGCGGCCGCGCGGCGGGCAAGAGGGGGCGTGCCCGGCCGCGCGCGCGGGCCGCGCTGCGCGTCGCCGGCATCCCCCCGTCCGGATCACCAGGCGAAGTGCGCGAACGCCTTGTTCGCCTCGGCCATCTTGTGCACGTTTTCCTTCGTGGTGACGGCGTCACCCTCGTTTTTGTAGGCCGCCAGGAACTCGTCCGCGAGACGCTTCCCCAACGGACGGCCCTTCTTCTTCCGGGCCGCCTCGAGCAGCCAACGAATTGCGAGGGTCTGCTGCCGGCCCTTCTTGATCTCCATCGGCACCTGGTAGGTCGCGCCGCCGACGCGCTTCGAGCGGACCTCGATCCGGGGCTTGATGTTCTCGAGAGCCTGGTTCACCACGTCCATCGGGCCGACTTCGGGGGCCTTCTCCTTGACGACGTCGAGGGCGCTGTAGAAGACGTGCTCGGCGCGGGTCTTCTTGCCCTCCTGCATGAGGCAATTGATGAGCTTCGTCGCGAGGCGGCTCCCGTACACGGGATCCGGTCGCAGGAAGCGCTCGGTGGAATCGTACTTCCGGGGCATGCGTGGCGGTCCTTTGCTCGAGGCGACTGCGCCGCGCGGGCGTCGCCAGCGGGCGGCTTCGGTGTCCTGATTCGAGCCCGATCCGGCCGCGCATCGCGCCGAACCGGGCGCCGGCTCATTTCGGTCTCTTCGTTCCGTACTTGGAGCGGCTCCGCTTCCGGTCCTCGACTCCCGACGCGTCGAGCGTGCCGCGGATGATGTGGTAGCGAACTCCGGGCAGATCGCGCACTCGGCCGCCCCGGACCAGCACGATGCTGTGCTCCTGGAGGTTGTGGCCCTCGCCCGGAATGTAGGCGGTGACCTCCTTCCCGTTGCTCAGCCGGACGCGGGCGATCTTGCGCAGCGCCGAATTCGGCTTCTTCGGGGTCATCGTCTTCACCTGGAGACAGACCCCCCGCTTCTGCGGGCAGGAGTCGAGCACGGGGGACTTGCTCCGCTTCTTCTTCCGGTCGCGGCCGAGCCGCACGAGCTGGTTGATCGTCGGTGCCATGAGTTTCCTGTCAAGCCTTTCGTCTTATCACTTCGCCGGCGGGGCGCTGAACGCCTTCGACCGGCCCCGCGGGCGGGCGACATTCTAGCCCGATCCGCCCGCGAAGCCGAGCGGTTCCGGCCGGGTCCCGGCGGCGGGTCCGGCAATCCGGCAAACGGCCGCGGGCGCCGCACGATCCGGGCCGCGAGCCGCGGCCGTCTTCCGCTCGCGCCGCGAGCGGCCCGCCGCGTTCCATCCGCTACACCGCCTGGTCCGGCGACGCGGTCACCCGGTCGCCCTCTTCGCGCAGCGCGCCCGCCGCCTCGTCGGCGGCGAGCTCCTCCTCGAGCACGTGCTTCTTGACCTTGGTCATGTGGTAGGTCTTGAAGCCCGTGCCGGCCGGCACCATGTGCCCGAGGATGACGTTTTCCTTGAGGCCGAGGAGATGGTCGACCTTGCCGGCCAGCGCCGCCTCGGTGAGCACCTTCGTCGTCTCCTGGAAGGACGCCGCGGAGATGAAGCTCTCCGACTGAAGCGAGGCCTTCGTGATGCCGAGGAGGAGCGGCTTCGCCGTCGCCGGCTTTCCCTTCTTCTCGAGGATCGACTTGTTGACCTCCAGGAACCGGAACTTGTCGATCACCGTGCCCGGGAGGAGGTCCGTGTCGCCGGACCGCTCGACGCGCACCTTGCGCATCATCTGTCCCAGGATGATCTCGATGTGCTTGTCGTCGATGGTGACGTTCTGCGAGCGGTAGACGTTCTGGATCTCACGCAGGAGGTAGTTCTGAAGGACCTCCTCGCCGCTGATGCGGAGGATGTCGTGCGGCACCTGGGGCCCGTCGGTCAGGGGCTCGCCCGCGCGCACGCGGTCGCCCTTGTGGACGCGCAGGTGCTTGCCGTGCGGCACGAGGTGCTCCTTCTCGATGCCGCTCTCGTTCTTCACGACGATCGTGCGCTTGCCGCGGCGCTTCTCGCCGAGCTCGATCACGCCGTCGATCTCGGAGATGACCGCCGGGTCCTTCGGGCGGCGAGCCTCGAAAAGCTCCGTCACGCGCGGGAGGCCGCCGGTAATGTCCTGCGTTCCCGTGATCTCCCGCGGGGTCTTGGCAATGAGGGTGCCGGCGACGATCTTCTGGCCGTCGTCGACCTCGATGTGCGCCTTCTCGGGAAGCGGGTAGAGCCCGAGGGGCGCGCCGTCCTTGTCCTCGATGATGATCTGCGGGTGCAGGTCGCCCTTGTGCTCGATGATGACCTTGCGGCGGACGCCCGAGCCCGGATCGCGCTCCTCCTTCATCGTCACGCCGTCGACGATGTCGTCGAAGCGGATGATGCCGGCACGCTCGGCGAGAATGGGAGTGTTGTGGGGATCCCATCGGCAGATGACGCTCCGGGGCGGGACGTCCTTGCCTTCGGGCAAAAGGACGACCGCGCCGGGAGGGACGAGGAAGCGCTCGATCTCGCGGTCCTTCTTGTCGAGGACGAGCACCTCGCCGTTCCGGTTGAGGACGACGCTCTCGCCGCTCTGGTTCTCGACGACCTTCAGGTTCTGGAACTGGATCTTGCCGCCGCGGCTCGTCTTGATCTCGGACTCCTCGACGGAGCGGCTCGCGGTGCCGCCGATGTGGAACGTCCGCATCGTGAGCTGCGTGCCCGGCTCGCCGATGCTCTGCGCCGCGATGATGCCGACCGCGAGGCCCAGCTCGACCGGCTGGCCGGTCGAGAGATCGGCGCCGTAGCAGCGCGCGCAGACTCCGAACGGCGCCTCGCAAGTGAGCGGCGAGCGGACGAGGACCTTCGGATAGCCGAGGGCTTCGACGCGGCGCGCGACGTCCTCCGTGAAGACGGCGCCCTCCTTGACGATGACCTCGTCGGTCACGATGTCGGTGATGGTCGCGCACGCCGTGCGCCCGCGGATGTTGTCGCCGAGGCTGACCTCGACGAATTCGCCCTTGTACACGGCGCCCTTGTGCACGCCGTTCGGGGTGCCGCAGTCCTCCGACGTGACCACGACGTTCTGCGCGACGTCCGCGAGCTTCCGGGTGAGGTAGCCCGAGTCGGCCGTCTTGAGCGCCGTGTCGGCGAGGCCCTTTCGCGCGCCGTGAGTGGACGAGAAGTACTCGAGGACCTTCAGCCCCTCGCGGAAGTTCGCGCGGATCGGCGTCTCGATGATCTTTCCCGACGGCTTCGCCATGAGGCCGCGCATGCCCGCGAGCTGTCGGATCTGCTCGATCGAGCCTCGAGCCCCGGAGGTCGCCATGATGTAGACCGGGTTGAGGTACGGCACGCCTTCCCGGGTGTCGTGGCGCAGCTCGAGCATCATCTCCTCGCCGATGCGCTCGCGCGCGTAAGTCCAGGCGTCGATGATCTGGTTGTAGCGCTCGCCGTCGGTGATGATGCCCTTCTTGTAGTTCGTCTCGATCCGCTCGACCTCGCCCTGGGTCTTCTGGATGATCTCGTCCTTCCGCTTCGGCATGACGAGGTCGTTCTTCGAGAACGAGAGGCCGGCCGTCGTCGACACGCGGAAGCCGAGCTCCTTGATGTCGTCGAGGAGGACGAGCGTCTTGTCGCGGCCCAGGCGGCGGTGGCAGTCGTAGATGACGCGGGAGATCGTCTTCTTGTTGAGCGTCAGGTTGTAGAAGGGCGCGGAGGTCGGGATGATGTCGTTGAAGATGACGCGTCCGACGGTCGTGTCGAAGAGTCCGCCCGGCGGCGAGTACTCGCCCTGCTCTCCCACCACCTTCCTCGACTGGTCGAGCCGGTAGCGGATCTTCGTGTGGAAACTCACCTTCTTCGTCGCGTGCGCGATGAAGACCTCTGCGGCCGAGCCGAACACCTTGCCCTCGCCGGGCTGTCCGGGCCGCTCGCAAGTGAGGTAGTAGCCGCCGAGCACGATGTCCTGGGACGGCGCGATGATCGGCTGGCCGTGCGCGGGCGAGAAGATGTTGTGGGTCGAGAGCATGAGCGCGGCCGCCTCGATCTGCGCCTCGAACGAGAGCGGCAGGTGGACGGCCATCTGATCGCCGTCGAAGTCGGCGTTGAAGCCGGCGCAGACGAGCGGGTGGATCTTGATCGCGTTGCCCTCGATCAGGACCGGCTCGAACGCCTGGATGCCGACGCGGTGGAGCGTCGGAGCGCGGTTCAGGAGCACCGGGTGCTCGTGGATCACTTCCTCGAGGATGTCCCAAACCTCCTCGTCCTTCCGCTCGAGCATCTTCTTCGCGCTCTTGATCGTGTCCGCGAGCCCGATCTCCTTCAGGCGGCGGATGATGAAGGGCTGGAAGAGCTCGAGCGCGATCTTCTTGGGAAGGCCGCACTGGTGGAGCTTCAACTCCGGTCCGACGACGATGACGGAACGCGCCGAGTAGTCGACGCGCTTCCCCAGCAGGTTCTCGCGGAACCGGCCCTGCTTGCCCTTGATCATGTCGGTCAGGCTCTTGAGCGGACGGTTGCTCGAGCCCAGGACCGCGCGGCGGCAGCGGTTGTTGTCGAACAGCGCGTCGACGGCCTGCTGCAGCATCCGCTTCTCGTTCCGGATGATCACCTCGGGCGCGTTGAGATCGAGAAGCTTCTTCAACCGGTTGTTCCGGTTGATGAGCCGACGGTAGAGATCGTTCAGGTCCGAAGTCGCGAAGTTGCCGCTCTCGAGGAGGACGAGCGGCCGGAGCTCGGGCGGGATCACCGGGATGACCTCGAGGATCATCCACTCGGGCTTGTTGTCCGAGTGCGACAGCATGTCGACCGTCTTCAGCCGCTTGATGATGTCCTTCATCCGCTGCTTCGACTTCGTCTCCTTGAGCTCCATGCGGAGCTCCTCGGAGAGCGAGCGGAGATCGAGGCGCTGGAGGAGCTTCCGGATCGCCTCCGCGCCCATGTCGGCCTCGAAGGAGTCGCCGTACTGCTGGCGCGCCTTGCGGAAGTCGTCCTCGGAGAGGAGCTGGCGGTCCTTGAGCGGCGTGTCGCCGGGATCGACGACCACGTAGTCCTGGAAGTAGATGACCCGCTCCAGGTCCGCAGTCTTCATTGCGAGGAGCGTCCCGATGCGGGACGGCATCGCCTTGAAGAACCAGATGTGCGCGACCGGCGCGGCGAGGTTGATGTGGCCCATCCGCTTCCGCCGGACCTTGCTGTGCGTGATCTTCACGCCGCAGCGGTCGCAGATGATGCCCTTGTGCTTGATGCCCTTGTACTTCCCGCAGAAGCACTCCCAGTCCCGCTCCGGACCGAAGATCCTCTCGCAGAAGAGACCGTCCTTCTCGGGACGGTAGGTCCGGTAGTTGATCGTCTCCGGCTTCTTCACCTCGCCGTACGACCACCGGCGGATGTCCTCCGGCGAGGCCAGCCGGATGCTCACGGAGCTGTAATCGTTGATCCGGTTGTAGATGGCGTCGACCATGAGATCGATGGCTCCGATTCTTCAGTGCGGGGCGGGCCGGCCCGAAAAGTCGGGCGGCCGTTTGCGGCCAACAAAGCTACGGTTAGTCCAGCGTCTTCTTTTTCCGAAGTTCCATGTTCAGCGCGAGCCCGCGGATCTCGTTGGTGAGCACTTCGAACGAGACCGGCGTGCCCGGCTCGAGGATGTTCTCCCCCTTGACCATGGACTCGTAGATCTTCGTCCTCCCTTCGACGTCGTCGCTCTTCACCGTCAGGAGCTCCTGAAGGATGTTCGCCGCGCCGTAGGCCTCGAGCGCCCACACCTCCATCTCGCCGAACCGCTGGCCGCCGAAGCGCGCCTTGCCGCCGAGCGGCTGCTGCGTGATGAGGGAGTAAGGGCCCGTGGCTCGGGCGTGGACCTTGTCGTCGACGAGGTGGTGGAGCTTCATCATGTATATGAAGCCCACGGTGACCTTCTGCTCGAACGGCTCCCCCGTACGGCCGTCCATGAGGACGGTCTTGCCGTCGGTCGGGAGCTCGGCGGCCTTCAGGTCCTCCTCGATCTGCTTCTCCTCGCAGCCGTCGAACACCGGGCAGACGGCCTGGAATCCGAGCTTCTTCGCGGCCCAGCCGAGGTGGGTCTCGAGGATCTGTCCGACGTTCATTCGAGAGGGGACGCCGAGCGGGTTCAGCACGAGGTCGACGGGCGTCCCGTCCGCGAGGTACGGCATGTCTTCCTCGGGAAGGACCTTCGCTATGACGCCCTTGTTGCCGTGGCGGCCGGCCATCTTGTCGCCGACCGAGAGCACGCGGCGGGTCGCGAGGTAGACCTTCACCAGCTCGAGCACGCCCGTCGGCAGCTCGTCGCCGCGCGAGAGCCGGTTCACGATCTTGTTCTTCTCCGCCTCGGCGTCCTCGATCCGGTCGCAGTAGTCCTTGATGATCGCGAGCGCGTCCTTCCGGGCCTTGCCCTTGGCGCCGAAAAGGTCCGACGAGCGGACGATGTCCTTGAAGCGCTTCAGCTCCTGGGTGCCCGTCATCTCGTCGATCTTGATCGACTTCCCGGTGAGGTCGTCGGCGAACTTCTTCTCGAGGACGTCGTTGAGCTTCTCGAGCATCGAGATCATGCAGTCGCGGAAAGAAGTGTGGAACTTCTTCTCCGCCCTCTTGATCTCGGCGAGGTTGGCCTGGCGCTCCTCCTCGGTGAGGTTCACCATGCGGGTGAACTTCTGCGTGTCGATGACGATCCCCTCGACGCCGGACGGAACCTCGAGGGAGTCGTTCTTCACGTCCTCGCCCGCGCGGCCGAAGATGGCGTGGAGGAGCTTCTCCTCCGGGGACAGCTCGGACTTCGACTTCGGCGCCACCTTCCCGACCAGGATGTCGCCCGCCCGGACGCGGGTGCCGATCTTCACGATGCCGGTCTCGTCGAGGTTCCTCAGCATCTTCTCCGACACGTTCGGGATGTCGCGCGTGAACTCCTCGCGCCCGAGCTTCGTCTCTCGGATCTCGATCTCGAATTCCTCGATGTGGATCGACGTGTAGAGGTCTTCCTTGATGAGCCGCTCGGAGACGAGGATCGCGTCCTCGAAGTTGTAGCCGTCCCACGGCATGAACGCGACCAGCACGTTCCGGCCCAGCGCCAGCTCGCCCTTGTGCGTGCACGCGCCGTCGGCGATGACCTCGCCCTTCTTCACCGACTGCCCCGGGCGCACGATCGGCTTCTGGTTGAGGCACGTGCGCTCGTTCAAGCCCACGAACTTCCGGAGCTGGTAGATGCGGTCGCCGATGACGATTTCGCTCGAGTCGACCCGGTTGACGGTGCCGGACTCGAGCGCGACGACGACCATGCCCGAGTTCTTCGCGACAGGACGCTCCATGCCGGTCGCGACGACCGGCGGCTCCGACCGGAGGAGAGGCACGGCCTGCCGCTGCATGTTGCTGCCCATGAGCGCGCGGTTCGCGTCGTCGTGCTCGAGGAACGGGATCAGCGCCGCGGACACGCCCACGAGCTGCTTGGGCGAGATGTCCATGTACATGACTTCCTTCGGGTCGACGAGCTTGAAGTCGCTGTTGAAGCGCGCGAGCACGCGCTCCTCGAGGAACTTCCCGTTCTTGTCTACCGGAGTGTCCGCCGGCGCGAGGACGGCGTTCGTCTCCTGGTCCGCACGGAGGAACTCGACCTCCTCGACGACCTTCCCGGCCTTGACCTTCCGGTACGGCGTCACGAGGAAACCGTAGTCGTCGATGGTCGCGTAGATGCCGAGGCTCGAGATGAGGCCGATGTTCGTGCCTTCCGGCGTCTCGATCGGGCAGATCCGGCCGTAGTGGCTCGTGTGGACGTCGCGCACCTCGAATCCCGCGCGCTTCCGGTTGAGGCCGCCCGGACCGAGAGCGGAGAGCCGTCGCTCGTGGGTGAGCTGCGCGAGCGGATTCGTCTGGTCGACGACCTGCGAGAGCTCGCCCCGGCCGAAGAAAAAGTCGATCGCCGAGGAGATCGTCTTCGAGTTGATGAGGTTGCGTGGCGTGATGGCCTCGAGGCTCTCCATGTTCATGCGTTCCTGGGCCGTGCGCTTGAGCTTCAGGAAGCCCTTGCGCAGCTCGTCGCCCGCCAGCTCGAGGATCGTGCGGACGCGGCGGTTTCCCAGGTTGTCGATGTCGTCGATCTCGCCTTTCCCCTCGCGGAGCATCATCACGTACCGCATGGCGTTGACGAAGTCCTCCTTGTGGAGGATGAGCTCCGTCTCCGGGATGTCTTGCCGGAACTTGCGGTTGATGCGGAAGCGCCCGACCCGGCCGAGGCGGTAGCGCGCGGGATCGAAGAACTTCTCGAAGAAGAGCTGCTTGGCCCTTTCGATCTGGGGCGGGTTGCCTGGACGGAGCCGCGCGTAGATCCGGAGCAGCGCGTCCTGGTTGCTCTTCGTGATGTCTTCCTTCAGCGTCTCGAGGATGAGCGGATCGGCCACGTGCTCGACGACCTCGACCTCCTTCAGGCCGAGGTTGACGATCAGCTTCGCCGCCTCCTCGGTGACCTGCTCGCACGAGCCCACGACGACCTCGCCCGTCGTGAGATCGACGATGTCGCCGACGGCGTGCTTCATCTTCGCCTCCTCGACGAACTTCGCCGAGGACGGCTTGAGCTTCTTCGTCGGATGGAAGAGGCGGATGATGTCCGCGTCGGTCGAGTACTCCTCCGACATCGCCCGGAGGAGCGTCGTGGCTGGGAACTTGCCGCTCTGGTCGATCCTGACCGCGAGCGTGTCCTTCTTCGTGACGTTGATCTCGATCCAGGAGCCGCGCTCGGGGATGATCCAGCAGGAGTGCAGCTTCTTCTCGCCCGCGTGGACGTCGACGGAGAAGTCGACGCCCGGCGAGCGGTGGAGCTGGCTCACGATCACGCGCTCGGCGCCGTTGATGATGAACTCGCCGCCGCCGACCATGATCGGCATCTCGCCGAGGTAGACCTCCTCTTCGACCGGCTCGGGCTTCACGAGGCGGACGCGGACCTTGAACGGCATGCCGTAGGTGAGCTTGAGCCGCCGGCACTCCTCGGCGGTGTACCGCGGCCGCCCGAGGCCGTAGCCCAGGTACTCGAGGTACATCGTCTTGTCGTACGAGGGGATCGGGAAGATCTCGCGGATGATCGACTCGAGACCCTGGCTCTTCCGCTCGGCGGGCGGCGTGTCGGGCTGAAGGAAGTCGTAGTACGACTTGATCTGCAGCTCGGTGAGATCCGGAACCTCCAGGATCTCCTTCACGCGGCCGTAGTAACGGATCTGGCTGAATTCCATCGCGAGGGAAACCTCCTAAACCCGCTCGGTCGCGACCGCATCCGCAGATCGCGCGTGAACGCGGCCCCCGACGGTTTTCATCGGAAGCCGTGAAAGGACTCGGCTCTTCATCTCAACTTCCTGGCCGGCGGACAAACCGGCGAAAGGCCGGAGCGGACGGGGACCGGAGCTCCCGGACGACGAGTCCCGCAAACGCTCCCTCCGGATCGGGCCGCGCGGCTCGAGCGGACCCGGCGGGGCGAGCTTGCGCGCTCTCCGAAGACAAGACGATCCCCACCGCGAGGGCGCTTCCGCCTTCGCGAGGGATCTGTCCCGCTCGCTCGCCCGTTCCGGTGACCGGACCGGTATCGATGTTCGTGTCGACGCTTGTCTTCGTCCCTTTACTTGATCTCGACCTTTCCGCCGGCGGACTCGATCTGAGCCTTGATCCTGTCGGCTTCCTCCTTCGGCACGCCTTCCTTCACCGCCTTCGGAGCCGACTCGACGAGGGCCTTGGCTTCCTTCAAGCCGAGGTTCGTGATCGCCCGGACTTCCTTGATGACGTTGATCTTGTTCGCGCCACCGTCCGTCAGGATGATGTCGAAGCTCGTCTTCACCTCGACGGGGGCCGCCGCTCCGCCGCCGCCCGCCGGAGCCGCGGCCATCGCCATCATCGGGGCGGCCGCCTTGACTCCGAACGTGCTCTCGATCGCCTCGTTCAGCTCGACCAGCTCGAGAATCGTCATCTTGCCGAGCTCGTCAACGATCTTGTTGACCTTGTCGGAGCGAGCCTTTTTTGCCGCCGCCGTGCCTTCCGTCATGATGTCCTCCTGCGCCTCGGCCCCGCCGCCTCGCACTCGCGATCCGGCCGGTCCGGGACGAACTCGATATCGTGCTCGACCAATCGGGCGCCGCGCGCCCGTCCATCCGTCTTCAACCCTTCTCCTCGGCCCCGGATTTCTCGCGCTCGGCCTTCAGCGCGTGAACGAGCCGGGCGAGGTCCGTCATCGGCGCCGTCACGAGCCCGGCGAACGTCCGGAGAGGCGATTGGATCAGTCCGCAGAGCGTCGCGAGAAGTTCCTTCCGGCCAGGGACCTTCGCGAGGCGCACCACTTCCGCCGGCGAGATCACTCGGCCGTCGACGACGCCGCCGCGAACCGTGACCTTCTTGTTCTTCTTCGCCCATTCGGCCGCCACCTTGGGCGCCGCGAGGGAGTCCTCGCGCGCGTAGGCGAACGCCGTCGGTCCGTCGAGATGAGGCTCGAGCGCCTCGAGCCCGAGCTCCTTCAGCGCGTGCCTCGCGAGCGAGTTCCTCACCACGCGGATCCGCACCTGCTTCTCGCGGAAACCCTTCCTGAGCGCCACCGTGTCGGTGACGTTGAGCCCGGAGAGCCCGAGGACGACGGTCCCGACGGACGAATCGAGCTCGGTCCGGACCTCGTCGATCATCATCTTCTTCACGGCCTTCGACATGGCTAGGCTCCCGGGTTCACCTGGACGCGCGGGCTCATCGTCAGGCTTAAGGCCACTTTCGCGATGAACGAGCCCTTCACGGACGCGGGCTTCGCCGCCCGGATGTGCTCGACGAGCGCCACCACGTTCTGCAGGATCGACTCGTCGGGGAAGGAGCGCTTCCCCACCGGCGCGTGGATGTTGCCGCCCGCGTCGGTGCGGAACTCGATCTTCCCGGCGCGGAACTCCCCGACGGCCGTCGTGACGTCCTCTGTCACGGTGCCGGCCTTCGGCGTCGGCATCTTGCCCTGGGGTCCCAGGACGCGGCCGAGCTTTCCGACGAACTTCATGCTCTCGGGCGTCGCGATCGCGACGTCGAAGTCGGTCCAGCCGCCGAGGACCTTCTTGGCGAGATCCTCGCCGCCGACCTCCGTCGCGCCCGCGGCCTTCGCCTCGTCGGCTTTCGCGCCCTCGGCGAAGCAGATCACCTTCTTTTCCTTGCCGATCCCCTTCGGGAGGGCGATCGAGCCGCGGATCAACTGCTCCGTCTTCTTCGGGTCGATGTTGAGGCGGATCGCGACTTCGACCGTCTCGTCGAACTTCGTCGGCTTGAAGCTCTTCAGCACCTTGATCGCCTCGGGGATCTCGTAGACCTTCTCGAGATCGACGCCCTTTAAGCTCTCGCGGAACCGCTTGCTTCCTTTGACGGCGACACTCATGGACGTCCGCACCTCCCGGCGCATCTCTGCCGCCGCGCGCTCGCGCGCGCGGTGCCCGCGGGCCTCGCCCGCGTGATTCACGATATCGAGCGGCTCCGGCTCGCCGCAGCACCCGACTCCGCGTCGGGTCCCGGCCGGAAACGCCCTGCGATCGTCGTTCGCCTTCCCGCGACGCGCTCGCGTCGCGGCACGTCCGCGGCCGGCGGAACCGGCCGCCGGCCACGCACGGCCTCGCGCCCTAGCCCTCCACCTCGATGCCGCAGCTCCGCGCCGTTCCTTCGACCACGCGGCAAGCCGCCTCGAGGCTTCCCGAATTGAGATCGGCCATCTTGGTCTTGGCGATCTCCTGAACCTGGGCCTTCGTGACCTTGCCGACCTTGCCTCTCAGGGGGTCGGCGGCCCCTTTCGCCACCCCGGCCGCCTTCTTCAGGAGCACCGAGGCCGGCGGCGACTTCGTGATGAAGTCGAATTTCTTGTCTTTGTAGACCGTGATCTCGACGGGGATGATCATCCCCTGAGCGTCGCGGGTCTTGTCGTTGAACCTCTTGACGAACTCGCCGATGTTGACGCCGTGCTGGCCGAGGGCGGGCCCCACCGGCGGGGCCGGCGTCGCCTGCCCACCCGGGACCTGCAGCTTGATCTTCGCGACGATTTCCGGGGGCATGACTAGATCGCCTCCACCTGCCAGTACTCGAGCTCGACCGGCGTCGGCCGGCCGAAGATCGTCACGATGACCTTCACCATTCCCTTCGCGGGGATGACCTCGTCGACGACGCCATCGAAGTTCTCGAAGGGGCCTTCCTTGATCTTCACGCTGTCCCCCTTCTTGAAATCGATCTTGAGCTTCGGCTTTTCTTCCTGCTTCTCCACCTCGACGATGATCTTGTCGACCTCGTGGTCCGCCATCGGCACCGGCTCACCGTGCGACCCGATGAAGTCGCCGATGCCCGGAGTCTCGCGCACGAGGAACCACGCGTCCTCGTTGTAATCCATCTCCAGCATGATGTAGCCGGGGTAGATCTTCTTCTGCGACACCCGCCTTCGGCCGCCTTTGATCTCCGAGACCTTCTCGGTCGGGACGAGGACCCGGGAGATGACGCCGTCGAGCCCGGCGCTTTTCACCCGGCGCTCGAGGTTCTCTCTCACGGTGTCCTCTCGTCCGCTCTGGACCCGGACGACGTACCACTTCTTGGCCATTCCGCTGAACCCGTGCGAAGCGCGCCCGGCCCGGGCCGGGCGCGCGTCGCCCGGCGAGGACCGGAAGCCTCAGCCGATCCCGACCAGTTGGAAAACCTGCCGAAGGACGATGTCGAAGAGCGTGATCATCAACGCCATGATGGTCACGCACGCGATGACGACGAGCGAGGAGTTCTTCGCCTCCTCCACCGTCGGCCAGGTCACCTTGCGCATCTCGGTCTCGGTATCGATCAGGAGATCGGCGGCGTCCGGCCGATTGGACGCGTAGAAGACGCCGAGCCCGACCGCGGCGACCGCCGCGAGCGCGACGACGAACGCGGCGCTAAGGGGCACGTTCAGCACCGGCACCTCGATCCCGCCGATCGGAGTGCTGGCCCAGACCTTGGACTGCAGCCACCAGTAGAGGCGGTAGCAGCCGAGCAGGAGCAGGACGCTCGCGCCGATCGCTGCCGACCAGCGCGCGATCTTTCCCTGCCCTTTCTTGTAGATCTCGAACTTCATGAGGTCTCCGACGATCCGGACCGGCACGCGCGGTGCCGCCTCGCGGGGGCGCTATTTCTTCTTTTCGACGTGCGCGACGTGCTTCCGGCACGACCGGCAGAACTTCTTCAGCTCGAGCTTTTTGCCCTTGCTCTCGCGGCACGTGCGGTAGTTCCGCACCTTGCACTCGGGGCACTCGAGAAAGATCCACTCGCGCATCTGTCGATCACCTGTTCACGTCGCCGTCGGGAAAAGGGGCGCCCGATCGCGGCGGGCGCCCCGCCGATCACTCGAGTATCTTCGTCACGACGCCGGCGCCCACCGTCCGGCCACCCTCGCGGATAGCGAATCGGAGGTTCTCCTCCATCGCGATCGGCATGATGAGCTGCACCTCGAGGTTGACGTTGTCCCCCGGCATGACCATCTCGGCTCCGCCCAGGAGCTGCGCCGTCCCGGTCACGTCCGTCGTGCGGAAGTAGAACTGCGGCCTGTAGCCCGAGAAGAAGGGCGTGTGGCGTCCGCCCTCCTCCTTCGAGAGGATGTACACCTGGCACTGGAACTTCGTGTGCGGCGTGATCGAGCCCGGCTTCGCGAGCACCTGTCCGCGCTCGAGGTCCTTCCGCTCGATGCCGCGGAGGAGGACGCCGACGTTGTCGCCGGCCTGGCCCTGATCGAGGGTCTTCTGGAACATCTCGACGCCCGTGCACACCGTCTTCTTGATCTCGGGGACGAGACCGACGATCTCGACGGGGTCGCCCATCTTCACCACGCCGCGCTCGATGCGGCCCGTGCCGACCGTGCCGCGGCCCTTGATCGAAAACACGTCCTCGATCGACATGAGGAACGACTTGTCGATGTCGCGCACCGGCTCGGGAATGAAAGTGTCGAGCGCTTCCATGAGCTCTACGATGCACTTCGCGGCCGCGGCGTCCTTGCCCTTCGTCTGGTACGCCTTGAGGGCGTTCCCGCGAACGATCGGAGTCTTGTCCCCCGGGAAGCCGTACTTCGTCAGGAGATCCCGGATCTCGAGCTCGACGAGGTCGAGGAGCTCCGGATCGTCGACGAGGTCGACCTTGTTCAGGAAGACGACCATCGACGGAACGTTCACTTGTCGCGCGAGAAGGACGTGCTCACGGGTCTGCGGCATCGGACCGTCGGCAGCCGAGACGACCAGGATCGCGCCGTCCATCTGGGCGGCGCCTGTGATCATGTTCTTGATGTAGTCGGCGTGGCCCGGGCAGTCGATGTGGGCGTAGTGGCGCTTGTCGGACTCGTACTCGACGTGAGCGACAGCGATCGTGACGATCTTCGAGTCGTCGCGCTGCGTGCCACCCTTCGCGATCTCGGAGTAGTCCTTCGCCTTCGCCTTGCCCACGGCCTCGAGCGACGCGACGATCGCGGCGGTGAGCGTCGTCTTTCCATGGTCGATGTGCCCGATCGTCCCCACGTTCACGTGGGGCTTCGTCCTCTTGAAGACGTCCTTAGCCATGCCCGTTGAGCCTCCTGCTCCTGCGTCGCCTCGAGCCGCCTCTCTTCCGGTCCCGAGTCGGACCGGCGGGCGGCGACTTCACGCCCTGTGTGCCACCGACCACGCGTCAGGGCGGAGCGCGCCAGATCGAGCCGCCCTTCTCATCATCTTGGATGGAATGTTGGAGCTGCTGACGGGATTTGAACCCGTGACCTCGTCCTTACCAAGGACGTGCTCTACCAGCTGAGCCACAGCAGCTCGCACAACGAGTTCCTTCCTATTTAACTTGGTCGCTTGATTGCGCATTCCCAGGCGTGTCCTCGCGAGCTCCGTCGCTCTCGCGAGCGCCGCCCGAGGCGAATCGACGGCCGTTCGCTCCGCGTCCGCCGCCGGTCCTCTTCTTCGGGCGTCCTTCTCTCTCCACCGCCGGCCGGATGGAGCGGGCGATGGGAATCGAACCCACGTGACTAGCTTGGAAGGCTAGGGCTCTACCATTGAGCTACGCCCGCGCCCGATGACGACCGGCCGACGAACACGCACCTCCGTTCGCTGCCTCCGGGCCTGTCCGCCCCCTCGCTCGCCGCGAGTGGTGGGGAGTGAAGGATTTGAACCTTCGAAGGCAATGCCACCAGATTTACAGTCTGGCCCCTTTGGCCACTTGGGTAACTCCCCGCCAGGAAACCAAGACCGCCGAAAGGCCGCCCCGCCGCCGGGATCTGGCCTGCCAACGCCTCAAGACCCGAGAGCTAGCGGCGGGACTCGAACCCGCAACCCTCCGCTTACAAAGCGGAAGCTCTACCGTTGAGCTACGCTAGCACGTCCGTTCGCGAAAGAGCTGCGACCCGCGGGCGCCAGGGCCTGCGGGCGTACCGCCCACCGGAGTAGAGTCTTCAGCTCCGACTGCACCTCTATCTTGCGAAGAAGTCGAAGCCCTTCCTCGGCCCAAAACGACACCTGTCGGGAGCCGCGCAGAGGTGCGACGTTCGAGTTCGGCGGCGACTGGCCGGCGTTAGGGACGGAAAGACCCCAGGGCACCCGGCTCGTCGTCGTTCCGATCCGCGCGCGTGTCCAGGGGCTGATTAAAAGCCCGGATGTTAGCAATGCCGATCGGGGTGTCAAGCGGAAAGAAGGCCGTCCGGCACGAGTTTCGCGCCGGGAGCGGAACCCCCGGGCTTGTCAGGGTTTCCGGCTCCGATCGATCTCCATCCACGAGACCTCGTCGAAGCCCACGGTGACGTCGAGCGATCCCACCCGGACCTCGACCGACTCCCGAGTCCGATCGACCCTGCGCACCGTTCCCCGGTTCCGGTAGCGGGGAAGGTAGACGATGTCGTCGCGGCGGAGGTGGCGTGCGAACTCGCGCCGCTTCTCCCGGAGCGGGGTCGCCGCCATCTCACCGCGGACGGCGCTTTCGATCCGAGCCAGGGCCTCCGGCGTCACGGCCCCGTCCTGGCGGAGCGCCGCGACGAGCGCGACGATGCGCTCCCCCGCCCGGGCGATCGCCTCGTCGAGGGCGTGATCCGATTCGCGCTCGAGGACGTGACGCAGCTCCTCGGCGTCCGCCATCGCCGCATCGAGCTCCCGCTTCCGCTCCAGAGCCTCTCGGCGCAGCCGCTCGGTCTCGTCGCGTTTCTTCTCCGAGGCCACCCGGGACGCCTCGAGGTCCGCCATGAGGCGGTCGGCCGGTCCGGCGCTCGCGGAGGCGAGCTCGGCAGCCCGGTCGACGATCTCCGCCGGGAAACCGAGCCGGCGCGCGATCTCGACCGCGTTGCTGCGGCCGGGCTCGCCGATCTGGAGGCGGAACGTCGGACGGAGGGTCTCGGGATCGAACTCCACGCACGCGTTCTCGGAGCGCGGCTGCCGGTAGGAGAACACCTTCAGATGGCCGATGTGCGTCGTGACGACCGCCGGGGTCCGCCGCCGGGCGAGCGTCTCGAGGATCGCGGTGCCGAGCGCCGCGCCCTCCGCCGGATCGGTCCCCGAGCCCAGCTCGTCGATGAGCACGAGCGAGTTCTCGTCGGCGAGCCGGACGATCGGCTCGAGGTTTCGAACGTGACCGGAGAACGTGCTCAGGTTCTGCTCGAGACTCTGCTCGTCCCCGATGTCGGCGAGGACGCGGCGATAGAGAGGGATTCGGCTCTCGGGCGCGGCCGTCACGGGCAGGCCGCTCGCCGCGGCGAGCGCCAAGAGGCCCACGGTCTTCAGCGTGACCGTCTTGCCTCCGGTGTTCGGGCCCGTGATGACGAGCAGGTCGAAGTCGTCGCCGAGGCGGAGGGACACGGGCACGACGCCGCACTCGTCCGGAAGAGAGACCCCGGAAGAGTCCATGCGGTAGGCGAGGAGCAGCGGATGTCGGGCGTCCTTGAGGACGAGCGGCCCTCCCTCCGCAACCGAAGGGACCGACGCTCCGTACTTCCGAGCGTACTCCGCGGACGCGACGGCGAGGTCGGCGTCGGCGCAGATCGAGATCGTCTCGACGAGACCGGCCTCGACCGAGAGCACCTCGCGCGAGAGCCCGAGCAGGATGCGAGTTTCCTCGCGTCCCTCCTCCACCGCGAGATCCTGGATTCGGTTCTGGGGCTCCACGACGTCGTCCGGCTCGAGGAAGACCGTCGAGCCCGTCTGCGACTTGTCGTGGATGATGCCGCGGATCGCGGCCCGGGCCTCCGCCCGGACGGACAGCACGTACCGTCCGCTGCGCAGGAGGATCGCGGAGCTCTGGAGCACGTGCTTCCGCGACGGCGAGCGGGCCATCTCGGAGAGCAACTGCCGCACTCGATCGCGGAGGGACTTGAGCTCGCGGCGGAGGCGCGCGAGCTTCTCGCTCGCGTCGTCCCGGACGCGGGCCCGCTCGTCCACGGCGGCGCGGATCTTCCCCTCGAGGAGCTTCATGTCGGGAAGCGGCGCGACGAGCGAACCGAGCGCGGGGAGAGGCACCTTCGACGACTCGACGCGCGATTTCGTGCCGCGCGCGGCTGAAAGTGTCTCGGCGACCGCGAGGAGGTCCGCCGGCTCGAGAATGCGGCTCTCTTCGTGGAGGCGGCGGAAGAGCGGCTCGAGGTCGCGCACGGACGCGAGAGGGAGCCGGGCGCCCGACTCGAGCAACGCGAGCGCGTCGCGAACACGGGCGAGGCGCGTCTCGACCACGCGGGCGTCGGCGAGCGGGACGAGGCTCGCGGCGCGGCGCCGGCCGGGCTCCGACGCCGCGAGGCGGACGATCCGCGCGACGACCTTTTCGTACTCGAGGAGCCGGAGCGAATCGGCGGCGGGCGAACTCGCGGGCTGGCCCGCGATCGAGGGCGCTTCGGAGGCCGCTTTGCCTTCCGGCTCGCTCAATCCTTCGACCCGTTCGGCGGGAGAAGCGAGTCCTTGTTCTTCTCCCACCAGCTCTCCCAGCGGCTCGTCGCCTCGCGCCGCTCCTGCGGCGTCGCCTTGCTCGTGAAGCCGAACGATTTCTTCGTGATCTGCTTCAGGGCCTCGGCCGACGCGAGCGCGACCATGCTCTCGCGGTCGCGGAGGGCCGCGATGAGATGCGGAACGCCGCGATAGTCGCGCAGCTCGCCGAGCGCGCGGCACGACTCCGTGCGGCAGTAGACGTCCGGGTCGGTCGCGAGCGTCCGGCCGATCGCGGAAACCGCCCCCGGGTCGCGGAGCCGCGTCAGCTCGACGATCGCGGTGAAGCGCTTGCCCGAGTCGGCCGATTCGAGGTCGGCGATCCACCGAGCGAGGTCCGGATTGCCCGCGGCCGGCGGGGCGCTCGGGACTTCAGACGGCCCGGGCGGGTCGGGCGAAGGATCTCGGCCCCCTCCGCGCGGGCCCTCGTCCTCGTCGCCGGCGGACGGCAGCGAGACGCTCGCAAGCATCTTGAACGCGTCGACCTCCTCGCGCACGCCGTCCAGGAGAACGCGAAGATCGGAGACCGAGCCCTCGAGCGACGCGATGACCTCCGAGTCGCCGCGCGCCGCCTCGAGCAGGCGCGTCTCGAGCGCCGCGAAGCGGGCCTCGAGGTCGGGAGCGGGTGGCCTCGCCGCGAGCGTGCCGACCGCATCGGACAGGCGCTCGACCGCTGAGCGCAGCTCGCGGAGCTCCGTCGCGGCCTCCTCCGCGCCGCCGCGCGCGGACTCCGTCCGCGCGGCGGGCTCCTTCGACGTCCGCGAGAGGAGGCCTTTCTCCTCGAGGGGCGCGCGAAGCCCCGGGACGAAGAGCGTGATGCCGGCCGCTCCGGCGCCGAGGAGCGCGACGACGGAAAAGACGAGAAGCGCACCGCCCGGCCTTCTGGAAACGGGGGGCGCCGCGGCCGCCGGAGGCCCCGCGGGCGACGGAGCCGCGGCCGGCCTGCAGCCGGAGCAAAGGAGCCGGCTCGCGACGACGGAGACCGCTCCGCCCGCAAGCTCCGGGACCGAGATCGACCGCCCGCACGACTCGCAGAAGAAGATCTCGGGATCCCCCGTCCCCCCGCCGAGGGCCCGGCGGCACGTCGTGCAGAGCGAGAGGCCGCCCTGGACGAACGCGGCCTTGTCGGCGACGTCCTTCTCCGGGATGGACGCGCTGCACCGGTCGCAGAAGTGGACGAGGATGTTCATGCGTTCGTCGCCCCGAGGGCCCGCCGCCCGGAAGGAGATGGGCGCGGCCTCCTCGGCGCATTCTATCTCCGGGAACTCGCGTCCGAGACCGGGTCGGCGGCCGGGGCCGGCCCGCGATCAGCCGAAGACGACCGACGCGTAGCCGACGAAGTCGCGCGGAGGGCCCTCCGGCTTCGCGTCGTAGCTCGTCGTGTAGTGGAGGAGATGGCCCTTCTTCGCGCCGAGAGCCTTCGCCGCGACGAGCGTGGCCGCGATCGCGCCGGCGCCGCACGCGTTGTGATGCGTCCGCGCCTCCTCGACGACCTCGTCGGACCGGAGACGCAGCATGAGGTCGATCATGCGGCGGTCGTTCTCCTGCTTCACCCATTCGAGCGATTCGAATCCGCCCCCCGCCGGCGCGAACCCGTAGCTGTCTTCGCCGTAGTGCGTGAGGTCGGTCGATCCGATGATCATCGCGCCGTCGCCCGCGGCCGTGATCGCGTCCGCCACCGCCATGCCGACGCGGGACGCCTCCCGGAGCGGCGGAACCATGATCGGGACGAAGCTGGCTCGGGGATTGATCTTCTGGATGAACGGAAGAACGACCTCGATGCTGTGCTCGACGCGATGGACCCACGCGTCGTCGGCGATGAGGTTCGGATCGCGGCGCTTGATGGCGCCGGCGAGCGCGCTGTCGATCGCGATCTCGCCGAGCGGCGTCTTCCACGCTCCGCTCGACATGAGCGACGCCCGGTACACTCCCGAGACGTGCACCGCGCCGAGGACGACGAACGTCTTCGGATCCGCCTTCTTCCGCGCGAGCTCCGAGAAGAAGCGGCCCGCCGTGCCGCCCGAGTACGACCACGCGGCGTGAGGAACGATCCCGGCGACGGCGCGTCGCGGGAGATCCGGCGGCGCGGCGGACGCGTCGGCCGCGGAGAGGCACCGCGCCAGCGCGGCGTCGCACTCGGCGCGCTCCGCGGGGTAGAACGAACCGGCCCGGAACGGTTGTCTCACGGCCATCATTTCAGCGTCCGCGACCCATGGCGATCACCAGCGTATGCGACCCATGAGGATCCCCCAGGGCCGATTCCCCCGCGCGGCGTCGATGACCGGGCCCGGGCGCCCGGTCGAGGCGGCCGGATCGGGCGACGACCGTCAAACGACGACGTCCGTCACTTTTTCCTTCATCAGGCGCCCGACCTTGAATTTGACCACCTTCTTGGCGGGCACGCTGACCTTCTCCAGCGTGCGCGGGTTCTGCGCCCGCCGAGCGGCGCGACTTTTGATCTCGAACACACCGAACTCCCGGAATTCCAGGCGGTTGCCCTGGCCGAGCTCCCGGATGATCTCGTCGAGGAACATCTGGATGATGTCCTTCGTCACGACCTTCGTCTGACCGGTCTTCTCGGCGATCCGGTTGACGAGTTCTTTCTTCGTTATCGTCGCCATTCTCTACCTTTGGCGGCCCGCCTCGAGCGCACCCCCCCGGCCTGGTTTCACTTAGAATCGAGAGGGCGCAGGTGATCGGGAACGCGCTTTCGATCTAAAAGCCGATTGTAAACGATCCTAGGCTCGTGTCAAGGCGGCCGAAATCCGCCGGCCAACGAGCGTAACTCTCACGAAAGCCGCCGCCGCCGCACGCGACGTCGGGCGGACGTCTCGAGCGAACCAACTCGTGCAGTCCGACACGGACACGTTCGGCGCGTCCCTCCGCGCCACAGGTTCGAGGTCCGGACGGCTTACTGCAAGTTTCTCTGAATTAATGACTTGCAGTTCGCACCACCGCTGCGCAGGAGCACCGGCACGGACCTTGCTTAGACCGCGGCGCCGCCGGTCCCGGCTGGAGGTGCGCGATGAACTTCTACAGCGATTTCAAGTGGTGCGAGAAGTGCCGAAAGTACGTGCTCTATCTCGTCAGCCTCGACTCATCGCATTGCATCTACTGCGACGCGAAGGTCGTCGTCTACAACCGCGCGGACCTGAAGCGCTTCCATCGGACGCCGCTCCTCCCCGAGGCGGTCTGAGGGGCGCTCGCCAGGAGGGCGAGGACGTCTTCGCGACCTGCGCCGCGCGCCGGCGTCCCCTCTTCTCGGCCTAGCCCGGCGACGCGGCGGCCTCTACGCGCATCCGGAACCCCCCTTCGACGATCCAATCGCCGCCCGCAGGTGCGTCGCCAGCCGCCGCCTCGAGCACGAGCCGCTCGCAATGGAGCGTCGAGGACACTTCCGAGCGGCACCTCTCGAGCGCGGCGATCCTTTTCTCCTCGCCGGCCACTGTCAGCGCGCCGATGGGAGTCTTCATCGAGAGGCTGCGCTCGCTCTTCCACCTCCGGCCGACGGCGATCACGCTCGTCGCCGCGGTGAACGCCTCCTCCGCCGCGTCATCCGCCGGAAACCGGACGGGGTCCGGCCAACTCTCGCGGTGAATGGAGCGAAACGGCGCGTTCGCCCCGCCCGCCGGGCCCGCGAAGAGCGACTGGAAGAGCTCCTCGGTCACGTGCGGGAGAAACGGCGCGAAGAGCTTGAGGAGCGCATCGAGAACCGCGGAGAGGCTCGACTGCCCCCCCGCGCGCTCCGCGGAGTTGCCGGGAGAGAGGTCGTAGAGGCGGTCCTTCACCATCTCGAGGTAGTTGTCGCAGAAGTCCCGCCAGAAAAAGGCCTCGATCTCCTTCAGCGCGAGCCCGAACTCGTAGCGCTCGAGGAAAAGGGTAGCCCGTCCGGACGCGCGGCCGAGGAGCGAGAGGATGCCGCGGTCGACGGCTCGCGGAGAGCCCGGGCCCTCCGCCTCGCGCGCGCCGCCGAGCGCGCCGTGCGCGAATCGGACTGCGTTCCAGAGCTTCGTGACGAGCCGCCGGCCCTGGTCGAACGTCTTCTCGTCGAAGTAGGTGTCCATCCCGAGCGAGTTGCGGCAGGCCCAGTACCGGACGGGATCCGCCGTGTACTTCTCGATCAGCATGTCGGGCGTCACCGCGGCGCCGCCCTTGCTCTTGCTGATCTTCTCGCGCTGGGGCGAGAGCGCGTGACCGGAAATGGCGATGTCGCGCCACGGCGGGCGGCCGGTGTGATAGAGCCCCTTCACGATCGTGTAGAACGCCCACGTCCGGATGATGTCGTGAGCCTGCGGCCTGAGGCTCATCGGGTAGATCCGACCCGAGAGGTCGTCCGCCTCGCCCCAGCGCGCGTTGATCTGCGGCGTGACCGAGGACGTGGCCCACGTGTCCATCACGTCCGTCTCGGGCTTGAGCTCGCCGCCGCACTTCGGGCACGGCCCCGGGGACGGGACGCGCGTCGGGTCCACCGGCAGGTCCTCGACCTTCGCCACGTCGAACCCGTCGCACCGCGTGCAGAGCCAGACCGGAAACGGAACGCCGTAGAAGCGCTGGCGCGAGATGCACCAGTCGAACTTAAGGTTCTCGACCCAGTGGTCGAACCGCACCTTCATCTCGGGAGGGAACCACCGCACCTCGTCGCCCGCGCGCCGGATCTCGTCCTTCCGGTCGAGGACGTTTACGAACCACTGCGGCGCGAGCACGAACTCGATCGGCGTGCCGCACCGCTCGTGGACGTTGACGACATGCTGGGCCTTCTTCTGTCCGCGGAGAAGGTTTCGGGCGGCGAGGTCCTCGAGCGCCCTCGCGCGCGCCTTCTTCAGGTGGAGACCGGCGTACGCCCCCGCCGCTTCCGTCATCCGGCCGTCGCGGCCGATCGAGGCGACGAAGGGGAGGCGGTGCGCGCGCCACCAGGCGATGTCGGTCGAGTCGCCGAACGTGCAACACATGACCGCCCCCGTGCCCTTGTCCCGCTTGACGGCCTCGTCCGCGAGGACCGGCACCTCGCGGCCGAAGAGCGGCGTCACCGCCTTCTTCCCCGCGAGCGCTGCGGCGCGCGGGTCCTCGGGGTGCACGAAGACGGCGACGCAGGACGACAGGAGCTCCGGCCGCGTCGTCGCGACCACGATCTCGCCGCCGCCGACGAGCGCGAACGGCACCTCGGACAGGATCGCCTCTCCTTCCTTGTCGTCCTCCTCCGCCTGCGCCACCGATGTCTGGCACTCGGGGCACCAGAGCGCGGGCGTTTCGCGCCGCTCGATCCGGCCCTTTTTGAGAAGGTCGAGGAACGAGCGCTGCGAGACGCGCTGCGCGGTCCGCCCGATGGTCGAGTACTCGCGGTTCCAGTCGACGCTGAACCCGAGGCGAGTCCAGAGGGACTTGAAGCGCTCCTCGGTTTTCTTCGTCATCTCGAGGCAGCGCGCGACGAACTCCTCGCGCGGGAGGTCCTTCCCCTTGACGCCGAGCTCCTTTTCGACGAACCGCTCGGTCGGGAGCCCGTTGTCGTCGAATCCGAACGGATAGAAGACGTTTCTCCCGCGCATCCGGTGGAAGCGCGCGATCGCCTCGGCCTGCGTGTACGAGAAGACGTGCCCGATGTGGATCGCGCCCGAGACGGTCGGGGGCGGCGTGTCGATCGAGTAGACGGGGGCCGCGCTTGCGGGATCGAACCGGTAGACGCCGTGATCCTGCCAGGCCTTCTGCCAGCGCGGCTCGGCTTCCTTCGGGTCGTACTGTCGCGACGGCTCCGGGGAGGACATCGAATCACCTTCTGCGCGAACGGGACGGCGGGAAGTGACGGCCGCTGCCGGAAAAAAGCCGCGTCGTCGTAGCACGCGGCGGAGGAGCGCTCAAGAAGCGGCCGGGGCCGGCTCACGGCGGCGCGTCCACCTCGCCCGCCCGGATCTTCTCCATCCAGCGGGTCACCCGGAGAGTGTCCTCGCCGCCGAGGTCGAGGTACTGTTGGTAGAGCCCGAGCGCCTTCGCGAAGTCGCGCTCGTGGACCTCGGCCACGACGGCGCGGTTGAACGCGACGATGGCGTTCCGGGGATGGCGCGCGGCCAGTTCGTCGAGGAGGACCGCGGCCCGGTCCCACTGGCCCGAGTCGACGAGGACCGCCGAGAGCGCGATTTCCGCGTCCGCGTCGCGCGGCCGCACCTCGAGGAACGCGCGCAGGACCTCTTCCGCCCGGACGAACTCCTGGCGCTCGAGGAGCACTGCGGCGAGGGCGTTGACCGCCCCCCGCTCCTCCGGATCGAGGGCCACGAGGCGCTCGAACCGCTCCGACGCCGTCTCCTCGTCGTGCAGGAGGTAGGACGTCTCGCCCGCCTCGCGCAGCGCCTCCGGGAATCCCGGATCCGCTTCCAGCGCCCGCTCGTACTCGGCGAGCGCCGCCTCAAGACGCCCGCGCGTTTGTTCGCGATAGCCGCGCGCGTACCGGACCCAGGCGTTGTCCGGGGCGAGATCCGTCGCGCGGGAAAGGAGCGCGTCCGCCTCCGCGCCGTCGGGGAGGAGCCGCGCGAGGAGGAGGAGCCCGTGCGCCGTCTCCCCGTTTTCGATTGCCGCACGGTAGCGCTCGACGAGGGCGTCGCGAGGGCCCGAGCGGAGCAGGAGGTCCTGGTAGAGCCGGTGGACCGGGACGATCTCCGGCCGCTCCGCGAGAAACGGCTCGAGGAGGAGAGCGGCTCCGGCGGAGTCCCCGCCTCGCGAGAGGTTTCGCGCCCTCTCGAGCGCGCGCGACGCCTCGACCGACATCTCGTACGCCGCTCCGCCCGGGGAGCCGCGGAGAACCGACCGGCACCCGGAGAGGGCGAGGGCCGCCGAGAGGATCGCGACCGCCGCGCCGCGCGAGCCCCGCCGGAACGTCATCCCCGTCCCGGGCTCGGGCCCGCGTCGAGGAGACCCACGCGGGCCTTCACCTCCTCCATCGTCGTCCGCGCGACCGTGGCGGCCCTGGCCGCGCCGTCGCGGAGCGCGTCCCGCACCGTGGCCGCCGACGCGTCCTTCGAGCCGTATCGCTCGCGGATCGGCGTCAGGTGCGCCGAGAGGTGCTCGTGGAGGATCTTCTTGCAGTCGACGCAGCCGATCCCCGCGACGCGGCACTCGCGGTCGATGACGGCCACGCGGTCCGTCGGGGTGAAGAATCTGTGGAGGCTGTAGACATTGCAGACGTCGGGGTTTCCGGGATCGGTCCGCCGCTTCCGGTTCTCGTCGGTCACCGCCGTCCGGAGCTTCTCCCACGTGGCCCCGTCGGGCTCGAAGAGGGGGATCGTGTTCCCCTTGCTCTTCGACATCTTGGACTTGCCGTCGAGGCCGAGGACCCGCGCCGTCGCGGTGAGAAGCGGCTGAGGCTCGGGAAACGTCTCGCCGAAGAGCCGGTTGAACTTCCGGACGATCTCGCGCGCGAGCTCGAGGTGCTGCACCTGGTCCTCTCCCACCGGCACGACTGCGGCCTTGTAAAGGGCGATGTCGGCCGACTGCAGCACCGGGTAGGCGAAGAGCCCGAGGTTTTCGGACTCGCGGTGCTGCGCGGCCTTGTCCTTCCACTGGGTCATGCGCTCGAGGGCGCCGAGCGGCGCGATCGTCGAGAAGATCCACGCGAGTTCCGCGTGCCCCGGAACGTGCGACTGGACGAACAGCGTGCACCGCGCGGGGTCGAGGCCGCACGCGACGAGCCCGCGCGCCATTTCCACCGTGCGCTCCGCGAGCCGGTCGGGCTCGAAGGGAACCGTGATCGCGTGGAGATCGACGACGCAGTAAAAGGCGTCGTACTTCGACACGAGGTCGACCCAGTTGCGGATCGCGCCGAGGTAGTTGCCGAGGTGCAGGTCCCCGCTCGGCTGGATCCCGGAGAGGAGACGCCGGGCCGTGGGCGGGCGGGCGGTCGGCGAGGAAGTCGCTTCGTCGCTCATGCTGTGCCGGTCGGCTCGGCGCGTCTTACACGCACGCCCCTCAAGCGTCAAGGCGGCCGGGCGCGCCGCGCGCGCTCTCCGGGTCACGCCGATCCGTTTGACTCGCGACGGACGCGGACTAAAATCGCCCCCCTCGGCCGGGCGGTGCGCGAACCGCCGCGGGGCGTCTTCAGGCGCCGCCGCGGTCGCCGCAACGGGAACCGCTCGCGCCTTCCGAACGCCCGTCGCGAGGAGGCGGTCCTGCGTCCGCGAGCCATGTCCATCACTAGCGACGACTCCGCGGCGCAGTGAGGACGGGACACGATGACCCGCGCCGGATGGCCCGCCGGGTCGCCGTCGCCGCGGGGCTCCTCGCGGCTCTCTTCCCCGGATGCGCGTCGACGTCCCGCGGCGACGTCTTCCTCTCGCCCTTCTGCGTGGACGAGACGAGCCCGTCCGGCACCCGCCGCCTTTCCGCGCTGTACCCGTTCTTCGAGAAGGAGACGCGAGCCGACGGCTCGGAGACGACGGCTCTCCGTCCGATCTACATCACCGAAGACCCGCCCGACCCCTCCGTCCGCACCGAGGCCCTCTACCCGCTCGGCCTCTTCTCTCGCGACCCGGAGCGGGGGGAGCGCACGGACCGCGTCGTGCCCCTCTTCTCGTACAAGGAGCGCATCGGCAACGAGGGCCTCGAGCGCGACTGGTTCGTCTTCCCGGTCGTCTTCGGCGGCGACTCGGAGGCGGGCGAGAAGTACTTCGCCGTGTTCCCGTTCGGCGGGTCGTTCAAGGGCTTCTTCACGCTGGACGAGGTCGAGTTCGTCCTCTTTCCGCTCTACGTGACGTCGCGGGACGGGGAATACGAGACGGTGTCGTACCTCTGGCCCTTCACTCTCTTCGGCGAGGGCGGCAAGCGGAAGACGACGCGGGTCCTCCCGTTCTACGCGCACTCGGAAAAGGAAGGCTCCTACGAGCAGGGCGCGTTCCTCTGGCCGCTCTTCCAGTACCGGAGAACGGATCTCTCGGGCGCGCACCCGAAGGACTCGCGCTTCGCCTTCCCCTTCTACGGCCGCGAGACGTCCGACGTGTCCGCGAAGACCGTGGTCCTCTGGCCGCTCTTTTCTTGGGGCGAGACGGAGAGAGCGGACGGTGAGCCGTCGTGGTTTGTCGACGCGCCCTGGCCCCTCTACAAGAGGTACGAGTCCGACGGGATCTCGCGCACGCGCGTCTGGCCGATCTCCGGAGTCCACACGAGCGACGAGCTCGAGAGTCGGTTCTTCTTGTGGCCCTTCGTCTGGGACCGGACGGAGCACACACCGAGCCGGCGCCTCGAGCAACGGATGGTGATCCCGTTCTCGTATCGGATCGAGTCGTTCGAGCCGGGAGCGACGGAGCCCCGCTCGAGCCTGCGCCAGGTTTGGCCGCTCGCCCGGGACGAGAGGCAGGGAGCGCGGAGCGAGTTCCGGACGCTGAGCCTCGAGCCGGGCCCTCTCCTCGACCGCCTCGACGACCACTACGGCTTCCTGTGGACGTTCTACCGGAGGCGCGAAGACCGCGCCGCGGGCGCGGGCGACGAGGAGATCCTCCTCGGGCTCTACCGCCAGTGGTGGGAACCGGGATTTCGGAGCGTCGACGTTCCCTTCCTTTATCATCTGCACGAGCGCGACGACGAATCCACGGAGTCGTTCCTCCTGGGGCTTCTGCGCCTCGACCACCACGCGGGAGGGACGGACTTGAGCGTCTTCGGCCTCACCGTCCATTCCGCCCCCCGCGCTCCGCGCGAGGAGTCCGAGCCATGACCGGCTTCCTGAGGTTCGTCGGTGCCGAGGCGATCCGCGCCGCGCGCGACTCGGGACGGAGCGGGCTCCTCCTCTTCCACAGCCTCCGGTTCCTCGGCCAGCTCCACCGCTCCAGGCGGGCCCTCGCGGTCGCGCTGCACGACCACCTCGTGAAGAGCTTCCTCGTGAACGCCGTCGTCGCCGTGTTCGCCGGCATGATCCTGTCGCTGCAGACCGGCATCGAGCTCTCGCGATACGGCCAGCAGAGCGTTCTCGGAACGCTGGTCGCGATCGCGATGTGCCGCGAAATGGGGCCGTTCATCACGGGGCTCATCCTGACCGCCACGGTCGGCTCGGCGCTCGCCGCCGAGCTCGGCACAATGAAGGTGAGCGAGGAGATCGACGCGCTCGAGGTGATGTCGATCGAGCCCGCCCGGTTCCTCGTCCTCCCCCGCATCGTCTCGGTCGCCATCACCTGTCCGATCCTGACAGTGCTCTCGGACGTGTTCGGCATCGTGGGTGGAGCCATCGTCGGCAGCACGCAGGTCGGAGTGTCTCCGGACCTCTTCTTCAACTCCGCGCGCGACGCGCTCGAAGCGGGCGACAAATGGCTCGGGCTCCCGAAGGACATCTACAGCGGCCTCGTGAAGGCCGTCGTGTTCGGCGTCTGCATCGGAACGATCGGCTGCGGCCAGGGCCTCCGCACCACGGGCGGCGCTCTGGGCGTCGGCCAGGCGACGACGCGGAGCGTCATCCACGGTTTCCTCGTCGTCATCGTCCTGAGCTACGCCATGACGTCGCTCTTTTACCGGAACTAGCCCTCAGTGCTCACGAGGTCGGCGGCCGAGTGGCAGCGGAAGCGAGTCCCCTCGCGAGGCGGAGCTGCATCGACCGACCACCGGAAAGGAACGGCGTGCTTTTTTTGCCGTTCGATCGGGGACGAGATCGAGGCGAGGAGGCGAAGCCGGCCGGGAGGCTCGGCTCCTCTCTCCACCCTTCGGCCGCCGTCATCGGCCCCGAGACCCGGGCCGAAACGCTCGGCCTTCCGAAGAGTGCGGGCCTCGTCCGCGCGGGACACCTTTCGGCGCGCGCCGAGCGTGGCGTTCCGGGCGGCGGGGGAGGCCCGATGCGGGACGCCCGGCCGCGCCCTTCGCGGAGCAGGCCGCGGACTCGCGTCGGTAGGCGCCAGATGACGCGAGACAAGGCGGCCGGGCGCGACCCCGGAGGAGTCCCGCCGCCGGAATCGTCCCCCGAGACGATCCTCGAGCTCCGGGAGGTGTCGAAGGCCCTCGGCGGAAGGACGGTCCTCGACCGGCTGTCGCTCGCCGTCTACCGGGGCGAGACCCTCGTCGTGCTCGGACGGAGCGGCACCGGGAAGTCCGTGACCCTCCGCCACATCGTCGGCCTCGAAACGCCGGACGCGGGCGACGTTCTCTACCGCGGGCGGTCGATCGCGAGCATGACCCAGGACGAGCTCAGGAGCTTTCGCCAGAAGCTCGGGTTCGTGTTCCAGTCCGCCGCGCTGATCAACTGGATGAGCGTCTACGACAACGTCGCGCTTCCCCTTCGCGAGAACCAGAGGCTCCCCGAGGACGAGGTCCGCGCCGCCGTAAAGGAGCAGCTCGCGATCGTCGGGCTCGAGAACGACGGCGGGAAGATGCCGTCGTCGCTCTCGGGCGGCATGAAGAAGCGGGTCGGCATCGCGCGCGCGCTCGCGATGCGCCCCGAGATCATTCTCTACGACGAGCCTACGGCCGGGCTCGACCCGATCATGACGCGCTCGATCGACGATCTCATACTCAAGACGCGGGACGTGTCGAAGGCCACGTCGGTCGTGGTGACGCACGACCTCGAATCGGCGTTCCGGATCGCCGACCGCCTCGCGATGCTGGACGGAGGACGGGTCGTCGCGGCCGCCGATCCCGAGACGTTCAGGAACTTGAGCGAGCCCGCCGTCCGCGACTTCCTCTCGGGAGAGGAGAGCGCGAACGGCCCCTTCGAGGAAAACAAGCGATGAACGGCAACGACTCCCAGACTCGCAAGGAAATCACGGTGGGCCTCGTCCTCTTCGCCGGGCTCGCCGTGCTGGTGGCGCTCACGCTCGTCTTTTCCGACATCCCTTTCCTCTCGGCGGGTCAGACGCTCTCGGTCACCTTCGAGCGCGTCTCCGGACTCCGCGAGGGCGACGCCGTCCTCGTCTCGGGCGTCAAGGTGGGTCGGGTGACGTCGATCCAGATCGTCCCGGATCAGCCGCGCGTCCACGTGATGCTCCGCTTCGACGAGCCCGTGACCCTCTTCGCAGACTGCCGCGTGTCCGCCGTCGAGTCGACGCTCCTCGGCGGCCGGGCGAT
>Ga0187892_10000338_pt1 | contig 123834 bp, 97 predicted proteins | sample MA1701073metaG_FD_139345 | JGI IMG/M metagenome (GOLD analysis project Ga0187892, IMG submission 139345) | Bio-ooze microbial communities from a basaltic lava cave in the Kipuka Kanohina Cave System on the Island of Hawaii, USA - MA170107-3 metaG ... | reverse complement strand
CTACTTCAACTACGCCAAGAACTTCGACCTGGTGAAGGCCTACGCCGGCCAGGGCGTCGACACCGCGGTGCTCTACGACTCGGCCGGTGACGACAGCTTCTTCGGCCGGCCCGACTACTCGCAGCTCTCCGGGCCCGGCTACTCGATGTGGGTCAAGAGCTTCGAGTCGGTGAGGGCCTACGCCGGGGCCGGAAAAGACACGGCCGTCCTGTACGATTCGGCCGGCAACGACGTGCTCGTGGCCAAGCCGGCCTACGCGCAGCTCTCGGGCGCCAGTTACCTGAACTACGCGAAGAACTTCGACACGGTGAAGGCGTACGCGGGCGCCGGCTACGACACGGCCAGCCTCTATGACTCCTCCGGCGACGATGAGCTGTTGGCGACGCCCACCTACGCGCGGCTCACCGGCCGGAACTTTTTCCAGTACGCCAAGAATTTTGACCAAGTGCGTGCCTACGCCGGGGCCGGGCTGGACCGGGCGCGGCTGGAGGGCTCGTCGGCCAGCGACCAGTTCACGGCCACGCCCACCCACGCGCAAATCTCCGGCGCCGCGTTCATGAACTACGCGCGGAACTTCGACGTGGTCGAGTCCGATGGCATGGGAGGCGCGGACCAGGCGGTGCTGGTGGACACGGCGCTCGACGATCACCTGGAGGCGACCGGCAACATGGCTCGCTTTACGAACCAGGAGTTGCAGCTCGCCTACCTGGCCTACAACTACCGCACCATCACCGCGCAAAGCACCAGCGGCCACGACACGAAGAGCCTCACCGCCATCGACTTCCTCCTCGAAGGCGGCGACGATTGGCTGACGATGTAGCTGAACGTAGCCGGGGTCACTGACGTCACTGACCCCGACCGATCTCGTTGTAGCTGGGATCAGTGACCCCGGGTGACCGGCGCCCGACTTCAATCGTCGCACCAGCCTGCCTCACTGAGGCCGGCCACAGTTGAAATATGCGGTGTCAATAACCGCAGCGGCCGGCCTGGCTGAGGCCGATACAGGTGCCATTACAAGCACGCTGCGCGTATCTTTTTCCGGCCGAGTCAAGTGTCGCGGCGATTCTACAAACCTTGAAAACCGCTGGCGTTGTCCGAATCGAAGGATTCGGTATGATTTCCTCAGCCAGACGCGAAAGTCGAATCCTGGCAAGACTTGTGGGCGAAAACCCACTGCTCAACCGGATGTTGTTACAATGCCGCTCAAGTGCCAGATGTGCGACAAGGCTGCCACCTTTCATATCACCGAACTGACGGGGGGCAAACCGCAGGAACTGCACCTGTGCGAAGAGCACGCGCGGAAATACTTGACCCAGGCCGATGGGCCGGAAGGGGGTCCCCCGAGCCTGGCCGGAGCCTTGGCGCAGCAGCTTGTCGTCGGACAGGCGGCCCAGGATCTGGCGAGGCTCGACCAGCGCTCGTGCCCCGTGTGCGGAATCACCTTCTATGAATTTCGCAATTCGGGCCGGCTGGGCTGTCCGCACGATTACGCCTGCTTTCGCAAGGAGCTGGAACCGCTGATCGCCAACGTCCACGGCGAGGCCGAGCACAAGGGCAAGCGACCCAAGCGCTCGCAGGGCGACACCTCGCAGCAAGTCGAGCTGATTCGATTGCGGCGTGAAATGAAGGAAGCCATCGACGAGGAGCAATACGAGCGCGCATCGGATATCCGGGATCAGATTCGTAAATTGGAGTCGTCGGGCGAGAGCGGATGATGCTTGCGGGCGCCGCGCCGCAGCGCCGTGATTTTTTTCCTGGCAAGGTCGGCACAAAGCGCATGGGACGGGGTGAGCCGTTGAAACTGGACGAGTTGGCACGTACCAGCGGCGAATGGCTGCGCGGCTCCGGCCCGGAATCCGACATAGTCATGAGCAGCCGCGTGCGGCTGGCGCGCAACCTGGCCAACTTTCCCTTCATCTGTCGCGCCAATGACACGGACCGCGCCGAGATCGAGCGGACGCTCCGCGAGTGCGTGGCGCGAATCAACGAGACGGCCAAGCTTCAGTACGTCGACGTGAATAAGCTCGAGGGGCTCGATCGGCAGTTTCTCGTCGAGCGCCACCTGATCAGCCGCGAGCATGCCGAAAGCGTCGGGGCACGCGGCGTGGCGATCGACCAGGGAGAGCAAATCAGCCTGATGATCAACGAGGAGGACCACTTGCGCATTCAGGTGTTGCGCAGCGGGCTCGATCTCCAGCGCGCCTGGGAAGAGATGGATCGCATCGACGACCTGGTCGAAGACCACGTGACTTACGCCTTTAGCGATCCGTTCGGGTACCTGACCGCCTGCCCCACCAATGTCGGAACCGGACTGCGCGTGAGCGTGATGTTGCACTTGCCGGCGCTGGTGCTGACGCAGCAGATCGAGAAGGTCTTTCGCTCGCTGCAGAAGATCAACCTAGCGGTGCGAGGGTTATATGGCGAAGGATCGCAGGCGATGGGCGACTTTTACCAGATCAGCAACCAGATTACGCTGGGACACACCGAGCCAGAGTTGCTCGAACAGGTGGGCAAAGTTGTGCCGGTGATCCTCGATTACGAGCGCAAAGCGCGCAACGTCCTGGTGCGCGAAAACCACGACAACCTGCACGACCGCGTGAGCCGCGCCTACGGCATCCTGCAGACGGCGCAGACGATCAGCTCCGAGGAGACGATGCACCTCCTCTCCAGCGTGCGCATGGGGATCAATCTGGGCCTGATCAACGACGTCGACATCCCGGTCGTCAACCAGCTCTTCGTCCACACGCAGCCCGCCCACCTGCAAAAAATCCGCGGCGTGCCGCTCGACACGGCCAACCGCAACATCGAACGCGCGCGCTACCTGCGCCGTCACCTCGCCAAGGGCAAGGACGGCGCCGATCAGAATTGACGCGCGGTTTCAGCGCCGCGATTTGGGCCAATCGCGCAACCCCTCTCCCCTCTGGGGAGAGGGCAGGGTGAGGGGTTTCTCGAACAGCTCAGCCCCAGCTATTCAATTACTCTGCCGTCACTTGCCGGGTGCCACGGCTGGCTTGTCCAGCAGTGCTTCGCGCTGCTACCAGGCCTTGGCCTGCGCCTAAACCGAACTTCCCGCTTGCCTCAAATAAGGAAGTAGACGTAGGTCAGGCACTCTGTGCCTGACCTGGCGCCGCCGAATAGGTTGGCATTGTGTGTATGACACGTTTCTCGGCTATTGCCGACCTTCGGGGTGCGCGGTGTCAGGCACGGGATGCCTGACCGCGCCACACACAAGGTTTGCCACAAAATGCGTCACAGTTCGCTCGTATGGTGCCGACCGAGGCCGCGGCGCGGTGTCAGGCACGGGGTGCCTGACCTACGCGGAATGCCGACGGCATTCCAGCACTCGGCCCGACCCTGGGTAGTGGCGTCGCCGTAACCCAGGACTGAATGCCGCAATCCCGTTGGGATTGTGCATCGCTTGTATAGCGGAACCACGACGGTGGTCCGTTGTTTCAGCTTGACGCAACGTTGCGCCGCAGGGATGGCATCGCGTGCCGCCACATGATACGCCACCGGCCGGCTCACGCCGGCCGCTCGCATAGGTGCGCGGTCCAGCGCGCCGATCCGCGTGGTTTTTCATGGTCAATCGCTTGACACCGCGAGCAACCGCTTCGCTTCGTGCAGCAGGAATTTTGCATCCGCGAACGGCTCGTAGCTGACGTCTTGCCAGCGGATCAGGCCGGCGGCGTCGATCAGGAACGTGCCATGAAGCGGGCGGTCCTCGAAACCGTCGTAAGCGCGGTAGGCGCGGAAGGTGTCCAGCGTTTGGTCGGAGAGGAGCGCGAAGGGGAATTCGCGGCCGTCGATGCCCGAGAAGAGTGCGTGCGCCTCGGCGAGTCCTTCCGGCGCGTCGGAGCTGATTGCCACCAAGGCGATCCCGGCAGCGGCGAACTCTGGCGACAGGGGGGCAAAGGCCTCAAGCTGTTTTGCGCAGTGGAGACAGCCGACGCCAAGGTAGAAGATGACGATCACCGGGCGGCCGGAAAAGTCTGCCAGAGATAACGATGCGGAAGTCGTGCCGGACGTTCCCACCTGCTTGCCCGCGCCCCCAGCAGGGGCGAGCGGTTGTGTGGCGTCGCGGCCTATGCTGGTCAGTTCCCACGGTTCGGCTGGCTGGGGCCGCCAGGCGAACGGGCCGAGGTCGTCCAGGTTCGGCGTTGCGCCGAGGTCGCTTTTTTGCCTTGCCGGAACACGCCAATCGGATGAAATGCCGAGCGACGCAGCAACCGGGGCGAGCTTCGCGAAGATCGGCACGTCGAGGTCGACCTGGGCGGACAGCTCTTGCAGCTTCGCGAAGGCAGTGCGAGCTTCGTCGACCTTGCCGCTGGCATGTAGGATGACAACCAGCGTGGCCAGCGGCTCGACCTGATTGTTGGCCGAGTCGACAGCTTTCTTCGCAAGCTCCTCGGCCTTGGCCGCGTGGCTCACGTCGAGATGAGCGCGAGCGAGGTAGGAATTGGCAAGGTTGTCGGCTTTGCCGAAATGCTCGAAGGCTAATTCGTAGCGGCCTTCCGCCAGGGCGAGGCGACCTTCGAGCTCTCGCGTGGCGTTGTCGATCGCGCGGCGCAGCGTCTTGGATTCGTTGTTCTCCTTTGAGCTGTTTGACGACGTCCCTTTGTCCGACTCTCTCTCAGCAGGGTCCGGGTTGTCGGAGGTGTCCTGTTTCGCGGCAATGTCGTCCTCCGGCGTGGCGGCACTGGTGGAGCCAGCGGCACACGACATTTGCGCGAGTTCGGCGAGGACCTGTTTGCCCTGCTCGATGTGGCCCAACGCGAGGTGGGCGGCTCCTACCAGGCGCAGGCGGCGGACTTGTTCGAGCGGCAGTTCGGTCGGTTCGAGGTAGACGGAGTCAGCCAGGCGAATCGCCTCGTCCCAGAGCTCGTAGCGGACCAAAAGCTCGCAAAGACGCGTGCGGCCGAACGCGGCGCAGCTCTCGCTTTTCGCCAGGTTGTTGTATTTCGGATGGCGAGGGATCTCGATCAGGTTTTTCGCCAAGCGCATTGCGTCACGCACGCGACCGGTATGGCTCATATCGCGAATGCACCATTCGTTGTTGTGCGCGTAATTGTGAATCAGGTAGGGCATGACGCGGTCGCGCAACATGTAGGCGTGGTCGACCCGCGCGGACGCTTCCTGTTGCCAGGCGGCGTCGGCATAGCGTTCGAGCTTCGAATAGATGTGGCCGGGCATGTGCCACATGTGCGCGATCGCCGGCGCGGCCGGCCCGCCGGCAGCGGCCGAGGCCAACGCGCGCTCGGCCTTTTCGCGGTCCCATAGGTGAATCTGATAGTGATGCGCACCGTGGTGCCGTGGCTCGACGGCCAATACCTGTGCGATCAGCGCGTCGACCGCCTGGTGGCTGGTGATCGGCACCCCGTGGAACGAAGCATCCCAAATGGCCCAAGCGAGGAAGGCCTTGGCCTCGAGGTCGTCGGGGAACTCGTGGATCACGGCCTCCAGGCCGCGGATCAGCTCGCGCCGACGCCGCGCCTCGTCGGTTTTTTTCTCCTCCTTGAAGTACGCGGCCAGCACATCAATCCAGCGGACTTCACGCATGCTGGCGCCCGACTTAAGATCGACCGCTTTCTGAATCAGCGGCCGCGCACGGGCCAGGTTGTCGCGGTTGGCCATCGCCATGCCCCAGTAGGCCATGGCGCAGGCCGGGTCGAGCGTGGCCGATTGCCGAAACGCGCGCTCGGCCTCGAAATACCAGAATCCGTGGAGCTGGTTGATGCCCTGGTCGAAGAATTCTTGAGCCAGCGGCACGGACGTGGTGATGGGGAAATGCGCGTGGCCGGTGCCATCCATGCGGTAGGCGCGCCCGCGCGGGCCTTCGTTGAAGGCATCACCGTGGCTGGAGTGGCCGGCCAGCGGCTCGGCGCGCGGCGGTCCTTCGGCGGGAGCGGGTGGCGGCTGGCTGTCATTCTCGGCGCGCGAGCTGGCGGCCAGCGCGAACGTGAGCGTGGCGACCAATGGCAGGCGGCAGGTGGCTGACATGGAGAGGCCTTGGGCGATTCGTTCGCACTCGCGCGCGGCACGTGGGAGTTCAGCCTAGTCCTCGACTGCTCGGCCGTCAAAGGGCGACGACGACGCACGGCGCGGCGTCGGGCGGCGCGTCTATTCTCGCCGTGAAGGAGTTGATACGCTTTGGTCTGGGGCACGTCGCATGTCGAAAGACCGGCTGAATCGATGCTGACTTCAGCGGAAATCTTGGGGCCGAGCGGGCGGATCGCGGCTCGACTGGGCCAATACGAGCATCGGCCCCAGCAGTTGGAAATGGCCGAGGCAGTGGCCGCCGCGATCGAGCGACGTGGGCACCTGGTCGTCGAGGCCGGCACGGGAATCGGCAAAAGTTTCGCGTATCTGGTGCCGCTGATCCTGGCGACGGCCAAGGACGAGACCGCGCCGCTTCGCGAAACCACGCCGCAGCAAAACCCAATACCCCCTGGCGACTCCGCGCCCCGCAAAGCGCCACAGTCGGAGGAGGAGAAGGATCGCTCGCGGCGAGTGATCATCTCGACGCACACGATCAGCCTGCAAGAGCAACTCCTCGGCAAGGACATTCCGCTCTTGGCGAGCGTGCTCCCCTTTGAGTTCACGGCGGTGCTGGTGAAGGGGCGCGGGAACTATCTCAGCTTGCGGCGGTTGAGGACGGCGCAGGGTCGCGCCGGAATGATGTTTCGCGACCCGACGGAGCTCGTCGAGCTACGAAAGCTCGCCGAATGGGCGAAGAACACCGGCGACGGGTCGCTCTCTGACCTCGAATACCGGCCGCGACCGCAGGTGTGGGACGAGGTGGCCAGCGATCACGGCAACTGCATGGGCCGCAACTGCCCCAGCTATAACGATTGCTTCTACTATCAGGCACGGAAACGCTCTCAGCATGCGCAGATTCTGATTGTCAACCACGCGCTCTTCTTCAGCGACCTGGCGCTGCGGCGGCAGAAGGCGAACATCCTGCCCAATTATGACGTCGTGGTGTTTGATGAAGCACATGGGATCGAGGCCGTGGCCAGCGATCACCTGGGCGCGAGAGTCTCGTCGGCGCAGGTTGCGTACATTCTCAACAAGCTGTTCAACGACCGCACGAATCGTGGGCTCTTGACGCAATTCGGCGACGCAAAGGCCCAACCGCTCGTGGCCGAATGCCGCGCCTTGGCGGAACGTTTTTTTGACGACGTCGAGGCATGGCGCAATGCACATGGGCCATCGAACGGCCGCGTGCAGCAGGCGAACATCGTCGCCAATACCGTCAGCGGCCGGCTGAGCGAGTTGGCCGCGGCGGTGCGGCAGCGCGGCGAGCGGATCAAGAGTGCCGAGCAGCGGCAGGATTTCACCGCGGCGGCCGATCGCCTGCGTGTGGTAAGCGATTTGATCGAGCAGTGGTGCGCGCAGCGGATGCCCGAATCGGTGTATTGGATCGAGACGGCCGAAGCGCGGCGGAGGAGCATCACGCTAGCAGCTTCCCCCTTGGACGTGGGGCCTGTGCTGCGAAAAGAGCTGTTCGGCAAAGTTCCGACCGTGATCATGACGAGCGCCACCTTGGCGGTCGGCCGCACGGGGGGCTTTGAGTTCTTCAAGTCGCGGCTCGGCGTGACGCAAAGTCGCGAGCTGCGGCTGGGAAGCCCCTTCGATTACCAGCGCCAGGCGATACTCGTCCTGGTGACCGACATGCCCGACCCAGCCGCCGAGGCCCCGCAGTATGAGCTGAAGCTGTTCGAGATGGTGTGCCGCTACGTGGCGCGGACGGATGGACACGCCTTTGTGCTCTTGACGAGCTACGAGCCCATGAGACGGCTGGCCGAGCGGCTGACTCCCTGGCTGGCGGCACGAAAGTTGGACTTGTATTCGCAGGCCGACGGGCTGCCGCGGCGGCAGATGCTCGAGCGCTTCAGAGCCAATCCGCGCGCCGTCTTATTGGGGACCGACAGTTTCTGGCAGGGAGTCGACGTGCCGGGCGACGCGCTGCAAAACGTGATCATCGCCAAGCTGCCATTTAGCGTACCCGATCGGCCGCTCTTGGAGGCGCGGCTGGAGGCGATCCGCCGATCGGGCGGCAATCCATTCGTCGAATACCAGTTGCCCGAGGCGGTGATCAAGCTGCGTCAAGGATTCGGCCGCCTGATTCGCACGCAGCGCGACCGGGGGATGGTCGTGATTCTCGATCCGCGCGTGCTGAGCAAGCCGTACGGGAAGACGTTTCTGGAATCGCTGCCGGATTGCCGGCGCGTCATCGAGAACATCGCCAGTGATGGAGCACGTCTGTAGCCGAGGTTCGAGTGACGGCGGCAGGGCTTTGTTTCAAGCTGCTACCGAAACCGGAATCGGCTGACCTTACACGTCGGCCTCGGTCAACTCAGCGCAATATCATCGTCAAATCGGCCGATCGGCCGCATCGGCGCCCTCTTCGAGCGTGCGCGGCGCCCAGGCGAACCGATAGCGCTGGCCGAGATGTTGCCGTGTGAGCCGGATGATCTCTTGCGTGTGGCCGCGAAAGTGCGACACCGAATGCCAAAGTGCCGCGACGCCGGTCATTTCAAAGCCCTGGATGCGGCGCATCTGCAGCATATTTTCCGGATCGAGGCGTGACAGCACCGTTGCCGCTTCGTGAACGCAGCTCCGCGCGGCGGCAAGAAGTTCTCTCGCCGGGATCGGCTCACAAGGGGCGAATTCTCGCGGGCGCTCGCGAATATCGGCGGCGCCACCCAGGCCCGCGACAACCCACTGACGCAGATTGCCCAACAGGTGCAAGATCAGATTGCCGATCGCGTTAAGGCTCTGCTCACCGCGGTGCCAAATCTGTTCCTCCTCAAGCTGGCTCAGGCAATGTTCTATCATCCGCAGCGAGTCGGCCAACTCCGATGAGGCAGCATGACAGAATGCCTGGGTCAGCCTCTCCGCCATCGACCCCTGGTGGCTTGGGCGATCGTTTAACTCTTCGGGATACATTGCGGCACCTTTGGTGCGAAGCACTTGTTTGTCCGCGACCGACAAGCCTAACCGATGTGGTGGCTCGTGGCGCTAGAGCAGGACGGCAACTCACGCGAGCCGTTGATTCAATCCGCGGCCATGGGGCGCCACGTGGTCTGCGGCTCGAACGGGAACATCGGCCGGCGGCGGCGCCGATACGACAGCCGCGACAGGTCGGCCGTGGTGACTCCGCGCGTATCAACCCGAATCAGGCGGCGACAGACTGGTCCGTACGCCGCGACCGGCGCATGGACTCCCTTGGCCACCAAAATGCGGAAGCTTGCCGCGTTCAGGCCGCAACTGGTCAATTGGCCCAGACTGAAAGGGGGCATCCGCCGCGAGGTCAACATGACCGCCAGGCCATCGTCGGAGTGGACGATGGCCGTCGCGCCTTGGTCGCAGTGGGTGAGCGCGCCGTGTCGCGTTTCGCGCTCGACGAATTTTCCATCAAAGAATCCTTCGATCGTAAACTCCGCCTCCAGCGGCTCGCCGTGCTGGCGATCGGACTTTCCGCCGACGGCCATGCGCACACGTGCACCTGGGCCGCGCTCCGCCGCCTGCTGGACCGCCTCGGGATCGCACAGACAGACGAAGCTGCGGCCGATTCGCCGCTCGTGGATTGCGTGCGCCAGGTGGGTACCATCGCCGGGCGACCCTCCGCCCACGTTGTCACCCATGTCCAGGAGGCCGATGGGGCCAGGCTCGCTGCCTACCTGGTCCAGGACCTCGTCCACGCTGATCAGGCGCGCCAGGAACTCGTTGCGCTGCTGCCATAACGAAGCAGCCAGCTCATTGGCCAGCGAATGGGCCAATTGCTTGTTGTTGTCGGTCACCGCCACCACAGCCGAACCCATTTCCACGACGTCAGCGTACGGGTAGCCCAGGAGAATGCCGGTCGAGAGCACACCGGGGCGTTCTCGCATCGCGGCGGCCTGCTCATAGAGCGGCCGGCAAGGTGGCTCGCTCGTAAGCTGCCTCTCGATGTTGATCGCCAAGGGCGGAAAGGCGGCCGCCATCGTGGGGCGCACCTCTCCGCGCAGCGTGCGGTGTAAGAGCGCGGCCGCTTCAAGCCCTCGCTCGTACTGGTCGAGATGGGGGTTGGTGCGGTAGGGAATCAATGCGTCGCAAGCCGCCACGATCGCGGGAGACAGGTTGGCATGAGCATCGAGTGTCGCCACGATCGGCATCTGTGGTCCAACACGCCTGCGCAACTCGCCCAGCCAATGGCCATCGGCATCGGCTGCCGAATGGCTCACCATCGCGCCATGGGCCGCGGCCAGAATCGCGTCGAGCGGCGCGGCGCGTGTGAGCTCGCCGAACATCATTTCAAACAAGGCCGCAAACGCCTCGCCCGTGACGGCCCCGTGGGGGATGGCCCGCGCCGCGAAGATCGACACGGGCTCGATTCCTGCGCGCTCGAGTCCGCTGAAAAAACCGCCGATCTCGTGCCGCGTGTCGACGAGCATGGCGCGGACCTCATCCCCGCGCAGCAGCAGATCCTGCTGAAAGTGTTCCAGGGACGTGGGCTGCGCGACAAACGTGTTCGATTCGTGCAGCAATGCGACGATGCCGACGCGCATCGAGTGCCTCAGAGCGAGCTGTCGCGTGGCGTGCCGAAATCGGCGAACTTTGCGCGGCGAACCGGGTGAGCGCTGGGCCGATAGGCCACGGTGGCGAGCCAGGGCGTTTCGATGCGTTTGTGCCCCTCGAACCGTGATTGTATCACGGCATCCAGAACGCCGGTCGTCAGCAGTGTTCGCTCGGGTGGGTAGGTCTCCTGGCCGGTGAGGAACATCGACTCGATGTTGTGCACCAGGTACGAGAAATGGCCGAAGACGGGCTCCTGCAGCCAGAACAGGCTCGCTGCCGCGCGTCGTTCGCCTCGCACTTGGGCGGCGAAGGCGAACTCCGACGCGTGACCGGAAAGCATCAGCACCGCCGAGCGCAGCCCGTCGACGTGTTCGATCAGAAAGGCCGCCGCGTTTTGGCAGTTCTGCTCGGGCCGGCCGGGCGTTTTTTTCTCGATGCGATCGAGTGCTGCATCCAGCAACGTACGCGACCAGCGGCCATCGTGCGCCGCCTCCCATACGGCAGCGCCCTCGAGGCATGTCACCGCGCGCACGCCCGTTTCGCCGCCTCGACGACGCTCGATCATGGATTGAAGCGTCTCCAGTGCATGAAAACCATAGGCTTCCAAATCGCTGAAGCCCACGGCCAATGCGCCTTCCAGTTCGCAGTCCAAGGGGAGCTCCAGATCGGGCTTGCGCCAAGTGGTGGGCAGCGACGAGCCCGCCATCAGTGGAAACCTCATCCGGCGTGCCATGTCGTACATCCAGCGAGCGTCGTCCCAGGTGGCGCTCAGGTGCTTGTCGTTGAACACGGGGGCGGTCGCTCCCACCTCTTGGAAGGTGTTGACGGTTTCCTCGAAAAATCGCCGACGCGGGTAGAGGCGTTGGCCCTTGTCGTTGTAGGGATAGTTGCCGTGCTCACCGATGATCAGCACGCCGTCGACAGCCAGTTCGCCGCGGCCCATGGTTAGCGCGGCCTCGATCGTCGGGTGGATTTCGATCCCATGGCCGGCGGCCATACCGCGGCTTAGGTCGCTGGGTGGAAACTGGTCGACGTACATCGAAACGACCTTGGTACGCGGCCAGTAAGGCTCGCTTCCGAGCGTATATCCTTGAATGAACCGTCCGGCGATCACATCGGCGTGGGAGTATCCGCGGTACTCGGTAATGATCGCCGCGACACGCGGCGGCCCGTCGCGCCGCCGTGCGTGCACCACTCGTGGCCAAATCGCGCCGCCCAGACCGTTCGCGGCCAACGCGGCGGTCGTGTCCTTGAGGAACCGGCGGCGATCCAGGCTGCGTCGAGACACGTACTTCCTCCCGTTGGCTTGCGTTTGACTGTTCGCAGGACTTTTCGCAGCGAATATACGACTTTTCGCGCGCCAAGGCGCTGGTTACAACGTCGAATCGCTACGGCGTCAGCGTGATGGTTTTTTTCGTTTGCGTCGTGGTTGATAGATTCAAACAGCCGATCTGGGGTGCTCGCTCCACCACCGCGCAGATGGAGACCGCCCCGAGACGCGAGCGCAGCAGGCTCTCGATCTCGGCCGAAATCGAGGGTGCAAAGTTCGTCAATTCGATCGTCGGCGCCGACGAGCCGTCGGCGACCGCGCGCGTTGTGTACGGGCGCGTTGGCTCAAGGCCGCCCACTGGCTGCACATCGAAGGATCGTGTGCGATTCATGTCGTTCGCGAATCGTCAGGAATTGCCCGTTGACGACAACTATGTGGCAGGTGAATAGTCCATGTTCTAACATGTTCGTGGCGAGAACTCGCCCGGGTCGGTCTGCGAGGAGGGAAATTGGCCGGTATGCTGGGTTCCGTGGCATTGATCCCGACGCCGGACTGCATGCATGCCAACAAATCCGACGACTTTCCCGATAATTCGAGAGAACCACACGATGAAAATGCCGCTGCTGACGCTGACGTTAACGATGTTCGCGGTCGCTGCGGCGTCAGGCGACGAGCCGCCCGTTCGGCGGCGTTCCGATCCTCCGGTCATCCGGTCGAGCTGGGATGATCTGCTCGACGGCGTCGAAACGCGCGAGGATTGGCAGCAACATCGCACCGTGCTCCGGCAGCGGTATCTCGATCTGATTGGCGATTCTCACAAGCCGCCCAAGCCGTCGCTCGATTTGCAGGTGGAGGAGGTAAAAGTGGTGGACGGCCGCTACCAGCGGCTGGCGATCAGCTACAACGTCGAAAGCGACGAACGCGCACACGCCTACCTGGGGATTCCGCTCGGTCTCGAGCGCAAGGCGCCCGCAGTGGTCGCACTGCACGGAACCCACGAGCAGGGCGCCAGGCAGACCGCCGCGCTGGTGGACGATCCAGACAAGGCCTTTCTGGATCATCTGTGTCGGCGCGGTTATGTGGTCATCGCGCCCGAACATTTTGTCTCCGGCAAGCGTGTGCCCCCCGAGGGTCCCTACGAGACCGGTCGCTTCTACAAGAAGCATCCGCACTGGACGGCGGTGGGCAAGTTCACCTTCGAGCATTCGATCGCGGTCGACGTTCTTCAATCGCGCGAGGAGGTGGATGCGGACCGCATCGGCGCCATGGGGCACTCGCTGGGCGGTCACGGCACTTTTTTCCTGGCCGCCTACGACGAGCGGATCAAGGCCGCCGCGTGCAACTGCGGCGCGTCGTTCTTACGCGACAATCCCGACGTGGAGCATTGGGCACGCGATCACTGGTACGTCTATCTAAAGCACATTCGGACTGGGCTACTGAAGGGCGAGCTGCCGCCGATCGACTTTCATGAGGTCATTTCCCTGATTGCTCCGCGCGCCTACCTGGACGTATCGGCCGTCAACGACGGCAACGCGCTCACGCAGCGGCAACGCGTGCTCATGCTCTTGAAGGTCGCCGACGTGTACGAGCTACTGGGCCAGCCGCAACAGTTCGCCTTCTTCGTGCACGGTCGCGCGCATGCCGCCCCGCACGAGTCACGCGAGCTGATCTACGCCTTCCTCGACGCTCACCTCAAGCCGCGCGAAGCGACGCAGACCCATCTGGTCGCCGAGTGACGCCGCACTGTCTTCTTGTTGACTTCGCTTGCCGAGCACCTTGCCTTGGCCATCGTGGTGATGTATTTCTTGCACCGGCAATTCGTGGCTCGCAGTTGATCGACCTCAGGAAGCGATGGTAGTCAAAGCCGGTCGTGATCGCAGGAGTGGCACAGCATGAAGATCATCGATGTCCTTACGTATCCCGTGCACATGGGCGGCAACCATGTATTCGTGAAGGTTTTATCCGACGAGCACCTGTACGGGATTGGCGAGGCGTATCGCGTCGGACCGGACGAGGCCGTGGAACAGGTCATCCACTACTTCAAGGACTGGCTGATCGGGCAAGACCCCACGCGAATCGAGCACTTGTGGAGACTTTTGTACAACGGCTCGCGGTTTCCCGGCGGCTCGGTGGTGAATGCGGCGATCAGCGGGATCGAAATCGCGCTGTGGGACCTGAAAGGGAAGGCATACGGCGTGCCGGTGTATCAGCTTGTCGGAGGTCGCTGTCGAGATCGAATTCGCGTGTACTGCGGGGCCGGCGGGAACACCCCGCAGCAACTGGAAGCCAGCGTGCAAGAGATCGTCCACGCCCAGCGCTTCACGGCCATCAAGGTGGCTCCGCAGCCCGCGCACTACCAGCAACTCCCGTGGGGCCAGGCGTTGCGCGAGTCGCGCTCCCGCATGGAAATCCTCCGCCGCGCCGTGGGCGACGACGTCGATATAGCGCTCGACCCGCATGCGCAGATCTTCGAGCCAATCCGCGCGCAGGAGCTGGCCGAGGTGGTGAAGCCGTTTCGACCGCTGTTCTACGAGGAGCCACTGCGTCCCGAAAATATCGCCGCCATGGCTCGGCTGCACCAAAAGATCGATATTCCACTGGCGACCGGCGAGATGCTCGTCACGAAGTACCAGTTCCGCGACCTGATCGCCGTCAACGCCGCCGATATCTTGCAACCCGATTTGTTGCTGTGCGGAGGGCTGCTCGAGGCCAAGAAGATCGCAGCCATGGCCGAAGCCGAATACCTCACGGTGGCTCCTCATAATCCGATGGGGCCGATCTCCACGGCCGTTTGTGCCCACTTCGCCATCAGCACGCCGAACTTCTTGATCCTGGAATACGTCCCCGATCACCAAGGCCCGATACGCGACCTGGTTGTGAAACCACTGAAGTATTCCGACGGGTGGCTCGAGGTGTCCGAGGCGCCTGGGCTCGGAATCGAATTGAACGAAAAGGCGTTTGCGAACAAGCCGCTGCAGAAGTGGCGGCGCGAGCTGATGCTGGACAGTGATGGGAATATCGGATACCAGTGATGCAGGTGCATCGCACCCCCTTCTTGTGATCGACCACCGGTCGTGGAGGAGACGATGGCCATTTCCAGGCGTGAGTGGTTACGTACCAGTGCAACCGCTGGGTGGCTGGTGGCCGCCGGCCACTGGAACCGAGTTTCCTGTGGCGAGCCGCTCGGCGACGCGGGCGTCCGATCACTCAGTCCGTTCCTGCAGGGCACCTTCGCGCCCGTGAAGGACGAGGTGACGATCGATCGCCTGGAGATTATCGGGACATTGCCGCGCGAGCTGAACGGCATGTTTGTGCGCAACGGCCCTAACCCGCAATTCGCGCCCAAGGGCAATTACCACTGGTTCGACGGCGATGGCATGCTGCACGGAGTGCGCATCGCCGACGGTCGCGCGAGCTACCGCAACCGTTATGTTCGCACGATCGGCTGGCAGGAAGAGCATGCGGCCGGCAAGGCACTCTACACCGGATTGGCCGACCCGCTGGATTTCAACCGGGTTGTTCAGGGCAAGGGGCCATTCAAGAACGCCGCTAACACGGCATTGGCCTGGCACGATGGGCGATTGCTGGCGCTGTGGGAAGGCGGCGAGCCCTATGAGATCGACGTGCCGGAGCTCGACACCGTCGGGCCTTATACCTTTGGCGGTGCACTACGGCATCCGTTTACCGCGCATCCCAAGATCGATCCGCAGACGGGCGAAATGATGTTCTTCGGGTACTCGCCGTTGGCCCCCCAAGTGCATTACACCGTGGCCGACGCGTCGGGCGCCCTGGTGCGAACCGAAACGATTCAGCTTCGCAAACCGGTGATGATGCACGATTTTGCCGTTACCGAGCGGTATTCGCTCTTCATGGACTTGCCTGCCACGTTTGCCATGGCGCCCGCGCGCAAGCCCGGTCAGCCGGCCGGTGGAATAGCCATGAAGTTCGATCGCGACATGGGGGCACGCTTCGGTGTTCTGCCGCGGCACGCCCATGGTGACGAAATCCGCTGGTTCGACGCGAATGCGTGTTTTGTGTTTCACACGTTGGGGGCTTACGAGGCGGGGGACGACGTGGTGCTCGTGGCCTGCCGCATGGATGATTATCCGAACATGGTTCAGGTTGGAGCACCGGCGCAAGGTGGCACCGAGAACCCGCTGGCGAGCGGTCCGCAAGGCAAGCTTCATCGCTGGCGATTCAATCTGGCGACCGGCGGCGTCAAGGAGGAATCGCTGGATGATGTCGGCTGCGATTTCCCGCGATTCGACGAACGGCTCATGGGCAGGCCAATGCGCTTTGGCTATTGCATGCTGTTGACGATGGGCGGCTTCGTCAAATACGACTTGCAAACCGGTACCAGCCAGCGGCACGAGTTCGGATCAGGGCGGTTCGGCGGCGAGGGTGTCTTTATCCCACGGCCAAGCGCCCGATCTGAGGACGACGGCTGGCTGTGTACGTACATCTTCGATCAAAACTCCAATGCCAGCGAGCTGGCGCTAATCGACTGTCGCGATTTCAGCGCCCCACCCGCGGCGCGACTTGTGATTCCGGCGCGGATCCCCTTTGGCTTCCATGGGCTGTGGCTGGACGGCGAGCTCTTGGAGACTGGCTAGCCGACGAAGCATGCTGCAATTTGTACTTTGCTTGACTTTTCACACGCCGAAATATAAAAGGTCACTTATGTAAGGGCTTGTATGTTCTGAGCCGGCTGCGACTAGTGCCTAAGTACTGGAGCCCAGCATGCTGACGATCTATGGGCGTTCGACACGGTACTGCGACGGCATTTCGAGGCGCAGCTTTCTGAAAATCGGTGCTCTTGGCACGGGCGGCTTGACGCTCGGCAATTTGCTGCGCGCCGAGGCTGCCGCTGGCACCAGCGGTTCGCGACAAAAGTCCGTTATCAACGTCTTTCTCGGCGGCGGCCCACCTCACCAGGACATGTGGGAGATCAAGACCGACGCGCCGGCCGAGATCCGCGGCGAGTTCAAGCCCATCGACACGAATGTTCCGGGCATTCAGATTTGCGAGGTCTTTTCGCGGGTGGCGCAGATTATGGACCGCTGCGCCGTCGTTCGTTCGGTCGTGGGGGCCGAGGATCGTCACGACTCGCACCAGTGCATGACCGGCTGGCGTTTCAACAGCCTGCGGACGATTGGCGGGCGGCCAAGCATTGGTTCGGTGTTGAGCCGCGTCAAGGGGCCGGTCGATCTTTCCGTGCCCCCCTTCGTGGGCCTCGCCAACGTGGGCGTGTGGAAGAATCCGGGCGGGCCGGGATTTCTAGGGGCCAGCTATCGGCCATTCCAGCCCGAGGGCGATTGCCTGGCCGACATGAAGCTCACCGACATCTCGTTCGAGCGGCTTAAGGACCGCCGCGCGCTATTGCAGAGCGTGGATAAGCTGCGGCGCGAGATCGACTCGAGTGGGGCCATGGACGCGGTCGATGCCTTTGGTCAGCGTGCGCTGGACGTGCTTACTTCCAACCGGCTGGTCGACGCGCTCGACTTGTCGAAGGAGGATCCTCGCGTCGTGGAGCGATATGGCGACGGCAAGCCGTACCAATTCCAGTACGATGGCGCGCCGACCGTGAACGATCATTTGCTCATGGCACGGCGACTCGTCGAGGTGGGAGTGCGTTGCGTGACGCTCACCTACGGACGCTGGGACAGCCACGGCAACAATTTCGGCTTGGTGCGCGATCACGGATCGAAGCTCGATCAAGCGCTTTCCGCCTTGATCGAGGACCTCGATGCGCGCGGTATGCTGGACGACGTGACGGTGATCGCCTGGGGAGAATTCGGCCGTACCCCGCGGATCAACAGCGGCGCCGGCCGCGATCACTGGCCGCAGGTAAGCTGTGCGCTATTAGCCGGCGGTGGAATGCGGACCGGTCAGGCGATTGGCGCCACGAACCGCTTGGGCGAATTTGCGCACCAGCGGCCGGTGCATTTCCAGGAGATCTTCGCCACGCTTTATCACAATCTGGGGCTCGACCCAGCGCGGGCGCAACTCATCGATCCCAGCGGACGTCCGCAATACCTCGTCGAACAGGCGCCGATTGCGGAGCTGATCTGACGCTGGGCGCCACGCCGGTGGCCTTGCGCCGCGCGTTGATTCGCTACGGTCCCTTCACGACCTTGCCGTAATAGTTGGCATAGGCGCTGACACAGCGCGACTTGATCGTTGCTCGATCGCGCAGCTCCGGCACGTCGAAGAACCGGTCCGCTTCAATCTGTGGGATGTCGTAGCGCGAGCGGCCGTCGAAGATCAGCTCGGCCATGATGAGGCCGATGGCCGGGCTTTGCACGATGCCATGGCCACTGAAACCGGCACAATGGAACAGCCCTGCCACTTCCGGCGACTGGCCGCAGAATGGACTTGCGTCGGGCGTAAAGGTCATGATGCCGGTGGTGATGGCCATGGGCGTTCGCTCGTTGATGAACGGGAAGCGGCGCGAGGCCGCGTCGATCAGCATGGCCACGTTGATCTGGTCGCGCGCGGCGCGCATCTGCGACATGTCGAAGTCGGGCGGTAGCGTTTCCATGTCGTACTCGACCGGCTCGGCCTCATACATGCCGACCAGCAGGCCCCCGGCTTCGGGTCGCGTATAGATACGGCTCTGGCGATCGCGAACGGCGGGGCTGAGTCGATCGACCGGCACCTGGGGCGAAGGCGTCGTCGTCAAATAAAAATGTCCCAAGGCCGCGGTCGGCAGGCGCGATTGACCCAGCTCCGCGACAAGGTACGACCACGGCCCGGTCGAATTCACCACCGCCGGCGCGTGATATGCGCGCCCAGCGGCGCGGACACCCTGCACGCGCCCGGAGCTGACCAGTATCGCGTCGACCGGTGAATTCGTCTCGAAGCGGACGCCGTTCTCGCGCGCCACGCGCACATAGGCCGCCAACAGCTCCGCCGGCTGAAGATGCCCGTCGGTCGGGCAGTAACAGGCATCAACCAGATCGGCAGTGCGCATGTACGGGAGTCGCCGCGCGAGATCGGCAATGTCGACGTGGTCCACCTCCAGGCCGGCCTCCTTTCCGAGCGCCACATGATGCCGGATCTCCTCGGCGCGCTCGTACGTCGAGGCGACACGCGCAGAACCGGTCTGCACGAAAATCTGCGTGCCCGTGCGGCGCTCGAGGTCTTTGACGATGCGCACGCCGTCGACCAGGATCTGCGTGGCGGCACGCGTGGAGCGCAACTGGCCAAGCAACCCAGCGGCGCGGCCCGTTGAGCCCGAACCGAGCATTGCTCGTTCCAGCACGATGACGCGCCGGCCGCGCAGCGCAAGCTGCATCGCCGTGCTGGCGCCGGCGACGCCTCCACCAATGACGATCACGTCGGCAGTGTCGAACGAGTGGTTCATCGCGGTTGGGTCCTTTGGGAAGCGCGAACGTCAAAGATAGCGTCGCTACAACGCTTCGCAAACCGCCGAGCCTGAGGTAGGCGCCCACATGCAAAGCCGAGCCGGTTGGAAATGGAAGCTGAGCCTGGGGCGGCAGCCCCAGGAGCGCGTCGCCGGTGTGGTAGGTCAAAGTGCGCTTCGCTCCGGGGGCTTACGTCCCCGGCTCGGTGGCGCGCGCTGGCGCGCCCGATCACGCTGTTAGCGCCAAGTCGATTCAGTAGTATGATAATCAAGCGCCCTGGGGCATCCTTCTGCTTAACCTTGCACGGTGCGCCGAGAACCACCGTGTGAGGCACTTGTGCCTTGCGGCGTAGCGAGCCGGCGGCACCCATAGGTCGGCACGGCCGCACAAAACAGTCCGTTGGGAGGAGGAGCAATGCACGCTCCGCTGGTCGTGCTTGGCGGTGGTCCAGGCGGGTACGCAGCCGCGTTCCTGGCCGCGGACCTCGGCATGGAGGTGACGCTGGTGGAGGCCGAGCCGCGGCTGGGCGGCGTCTGCTTGCTCAAGGGCTGTATTCCCTCGAAGGCGCTGTTGCACGTGGCCAAGGTCGTCTCCGAGGCCGGCGAGCTGGCGGCCTGGGGCGTAAGCTACCAAACACCCCTGTTCGACGTCGACGTAATGCGCTCGCGCAAGGAGAAGGTCATTGCCACCCTATCGGGCGGACTGAAGCAGCTCGCCAAACAGCGCAAAGTGCGCGTCGTCCAGGCTCGCGGCTCGTTCGAGAGTTCCGGGTCAATTCGCCTCTCCGGCGGAAACCCCGAGTCGCGCCAAGGCGACCGCCTATCGTTCGACCATTGCATTCTGGCCGTCGGCTCCAGCCCGGCCACCATCCCCAGTCTCAGCTTGCCGAGCAAACGCGTCATGGACTCGACTGCGGCGCTCGAATTGCCCGATATTCCGCGCCAACTGCTAGTCGTGGGCGGTGGCTACATCGGGCTCGAGCTGGGGACCGTCTATGCCGAGCTGGGCACGAAGGTGACCGTGGTCGAGCTGACCGACGGATTGCTGCCCGGAGTGGACCGCGAGCTGGTCAAGCCCTTGCATGCACGACTCGAGAAAAAGTTCCAGGCGATCCACCTCAGCACGAAAGTCGCCAGGCTCAGCGACCGGGGTGATTCGATCGAAGTGACGCTCGACGGCCAGGCGGCGGCGCGGACCGAGCGATTCGACCGAGTGCTGGTATCGGTCGGCCGTCGGCCCAACAGCGGAGCGATCGGCTTGGAAAACACCAAGGTCAAGCTGGACGAACGTGGCTTCGTCGTGGTTGACGAGAAACAGCGAACCACCGACGAGCGGATCCTGGCGATTGGCGATGTGGCCGGCGAGCCGATGCTCGCGCACAAGGCCTCGCACCAAGGAAAGGTGGCCGTCGAGGCGCTCCATGGCAGTGCCGCGGTTTTCGAGCCCATGGCGATTCCGGCTGTTGTGTTTACCGATCCGGAGATCGCGTGGGCGGGACTGACCGAGGACCAGGCGACCGCCGAAGGCCGCGCCGTCGAGGTGGCTCGTTATCCCTGGGCAGCCAGCGGTCGCGCGCAGTCGCTGGGCCGCACCGAAGGCTTGACCAAATTGGTGATCGACGCGGAAACGGAGCGCGTTTTGGGAATCGGCATCGTTGGCACCGGTGCGGGCGAGCTGGTGGCCGAAGGCGTTCTGGCGATCGAAATGGGCGCGACCCCGCGCGACCTGGCCGAGTCGATCCATCCTCATCCGACACTGAGCGAAACGCTGAGCTTTGCCGCGGAAGTGCAATTAGGAACGGCCACGGAGGTGTATCGACCGAAGCGAACAAGCCGATGATCAATCACTGTGATCGGATGGTATCAAGTATTCGGATTACGCGGAGAACCAATAGGAAGCCGGCGACGTTAGGCGGCGATTGGGGTAGCGCTTGGCCGATGAGTGACGCACTCCTGGGGCTAACGCCCCAGGCCCAGCGATTCGGCGTCCGCACGGCGTTGGTCTTTACGCATAAATCGGCAGGGCAAATAATTAGGCGAGTTCGATCAGAACATTCGAGAAGATCAACGCATGGCCGATAGCGACATCATTCGAGCCACGACCGACGCCGATCCGCAAGAAACGGCCGAATGGCTCGAGTCTTTGCAGTACATCATCGACAGCCGCGGGCCCGAGCGCGCCAGCTATCTCTTGTCGGTGCTCGATGAGCACGCTTACCGGCAGGGCGTGCCCCTTCCCTTTACCGCCAACACCCCCTACATCAATACCATCCCGGCCGACCAGCAGCCGGTTTATCCGGGCAATCGCGAGATCGAGCGGCGCATCAAAAGCATCATCCGCTGGAACGCGATGGCCATGGTCGTTCGCGCCAACCGTGACAGTCCCGGCATCGGCGGGCACATCTCCACCTACGCCTCGGCCGCCACGCTGTTGGAAGTGGGCTTCAACCATTTCTTCCGCGGCAAGAGCGAAGATTACTCGGGCGATCAGATTTACTTTCAGGGTCATGCCTCGCCCGGGATCTATGCGCGGGCGTTCCTCGAGGGACGGCTGCCGGAAGAGCAGATGGAGAACTTTCGGCAAGAGCTGGCGCCGGGGGGCGGCTTGCCGTCGTATCCACACCCGTGGCTGATGCCCCACTTTTGGGAATTCCCGACCGTATCGATGGGCCTGGGGCCGATCATGGCCATTTACCAGGCGCGCTTCAATCATTACCTGACCGACCGCGGCATCAAGGACACCAGCGGCTCGCATGTCTGGGCGTTCATCGGCGACGGCGAGTGCGACGAGCCGGAATCGTTGGGGGCCATTACGCTCGCCGCGCGCGAAAACCTCGACAACCTGATCTTTGTCGTCAACTGCAATCTGCAGCGGCTCGACGGACCCGTGCGTGGCAACGGCAAGATCATCCAGGAGTTGGAGGCCATCTTCCGCGGCGCCGGTTGGAACGTGATCAAGGTGATTTGGGGAGACGATTGGGATCCGCTTCTCGAGAAAGACAAGAACGGAGTTCTCGTGCAGCGGATGGGGGAAGTCGTCGACGGCGAATATCAGAAATACACCGTCAGCTCCGGCCAATTCATTCGCGACCAATTCTTTGGCGCTCATCCCGATCTGCTGGCGATGGTCAGCCACCTTTCGGACGAGAGGATCAAGAAGATGCGTCGCGGCGGTCATGACCCGGAGAAGGTTTACGCCGCCTACAAGGCCGCGGTCGAGTGCCAAGGAAAGCCGACGGTCATCTTGGCCAAGACGATCAAGGGCTATGGGCTGGGCGAGGCCGGCGAGGGGCGCAACGTCACGCATCAGCAGAAGAAGCTCAACGAAGAGGAGCTCCGCGAGTTTCGCACGCGCTTCGGTATCCCCATCTCCGACGACGACGTGGCGCAAGCGCCCTTCTATCGCCCACCGGACGACAGTCCCGAGATGAAATATCTGCGCGCTCGCCGCGAGGCGCTGGGGGGCTATGTTCCCGGCCGCCCGATGGTGCCCCTGCCGCTGGGCGTGCCGGAGATCGGCGATTACCAGGAGTTTCTCGAGGGAACGCACGGCCGCGAGTCGACCACCACGATGTCGTTCGTGCGTCTTTTCTCCAAGCTGCTGAAGGACCCCAAGATCGGCAAGTACATCGTGCCGATTGTGCCCGACGAATCGCGTACCTTCGGCATGGACGCTCTGTTCCGGCAGTGCGGGATTTATTCGCATCCCGGCCAGTTGTACGAGCCGGTCGATTCGGATCACGTCTTGTACTATCGCGAGGCGACCGACGGCCAGATTCTCGAAGAAGGGATCACCGAGGCCGGCTCGATGGCCTCGTTCATTGCCGCGGGCACCGCGTACGCCACGCACGGCATCGAGATGATTCCGTTCTTCATCTTCTACTCGATGTTCGGCTTCCAGCGGATCGGCGATTTGATCTGGGCCGCCGGCGACGCCCGCGCCAAGGGTTTCCTGTTGGGCGCCACGGCGGGCCGCACCACGCTCGCCGGCGAGGGGCTCCAGCACCAGGACGGGCAAAGTCATCTGTTGGCGATCGCCTACCCCAACGTGGTCGCTTACGACCCGGCCTATTCCTACGAAACTGCCACGATCATCGTCGACGGGCTGGTCCGCATGTACCGCGACCAGCAGGACGTGATCTATTACATCACGCTCTGCAACGAGACCTACGTGATGCCGCCGCGCCCGCCGAGCGTCGAGACGGGAATCATCAAGGGAATCTACAAGCTCTCCTCGCGCGACGTGGGAACGCGTAAGCCATCGGTGCAGCTTTTCGGCAGCGGGCCGATCTTGCGCGAGGCGCTCCGCGCACAGGAAATCCTGGCCGACAAGTACGACGTATCGAGCCAGGTTTGGAGCGTCACCAGCTATGGTGAGCTGCGCCGCGACATCATCGAAACGCAACGCTGGAACATGTTCCATTCTGAAGAGCCGCCGCGACGCTCGTATCTCGAAGAGCTTCTCGAGGACGAAGCCGGTCCCTTCATCGCCGCCAGCGACTACGTGCGCGCCGTGCCCGAGCAGATTGCCGCCTGGGTTCCCGGCGGGCTTTTCGTGCTGGGGACCGATGGCTTCGGCCGCAGCGACAACCGCTGGCGGCTGCGCCGCTTCTTCGAGGTCGATGCGGAGTGCATCGCCGTGGCGGCGCTCTATCAGCTTGCCGAGCGCGGCAAATTCGACCGCGCGGGCGTGTCGCGTGCAATCAAGGATCTCGGCATCCAGCGCGAGAAGCTCGAACCGGCCGCCCTGCCCACCTGAGGACCCAGCGCCATGGCGATTGAGTTTCGGCTCCCCGAGCTAGGTGAAAATATCGAGTCGGGCGATGTCGTCGCGGTGCTGGTTCGCGAAGGCGACGAGGTCCAGGCCGAACAGGCGATCGTCGAGATCGAGACCGACAAGGCCACCGTGGACGTCCCCTGCCCGCATGCCGGCCGCGTGACCCAGATTCACGTCAAGGTGGGGGATACGGTTCCGGTTGGGGCGCTGCTCATCACGCTCGAGGCGAGCACGGCAAAAACCAGCGATGGCGCGCCACGCCCCGCGACGTCGGCAAAACAACCCAAAGTCAAGCCGCGGAAGTCGGTGCCGGCCGATCCGCTCGCGTCGGATGAGTCCGACGACCCAGCACCGCGAACGACGAATCGGCCGTCGGCGAACCAGACCGAACCAGCGCCGATTATGACAAAGACTTCGGCTGCGACGGCCGAACCACGCACAGCGCCACCGGCAAAGCCCAGCACCGCACCGCAGCAACCGTCGAAGTCGGGCAACGGCGCTCGCACGGCGATCGCCGCCGGACCCGCGACACGTCGATTGGCGCGCGAGCTGGGCGTCGACCTAAGCGGCGTGCGCGGTAGCGGGCCCGCCGGGCGGATCACGCGCGAGGACGTCACCGCCGCCGTCCGTGCCGCCCACGTCGCCGCGCCACCGGCCGATGCGCCGGCCGCCACGGCGACTCACGCGCCGAAGGCCACCCCTCGCCCGGGCACGCCGGGAAGCGACCCCTGGGGGCCGATTCGCCGCGAGCCCATGACCAAGATCCGCAAGACCATCGCGGCCAACATGGCGCGCTCCCACTCGACCATTCCGCACATCACCAATTTCGACGACGCTGACGTGACCGAGTTGGAGCGCCTCCGCAAGGCCAGCGCCGCCGACTATGCGCCTGCGCACCTCAAGTTGACGATGCTCCCGTTTGTCATGAAGGCCGTCGCCCAATCGCTCAAGGTGCATCCGCTCCTGGCCGCCTCGCTCGATCTGGATGCCGGCGAAATCGTCTACAAGGACTACGCCAACCTGGGTGTCGCGGTGGATACCGATCGCGGGCTTGTCGTGCCGGTGATCCGCGACGTGGATCGACTCAGCATCCCGCAGATCGCCCAGGCGCTGGCGGCGCTGGCCGACCAGGCCCGCGCGAACCGATTCTCGATCGAGGATCTCCGCGGCGGCACGTTCACGGTGAGCAACTTGGGGGCGGTGGGAGGAACCTACTCCACCCCCATCATCAATTATCCCGAGGTGGCCGTGTTGCTGGTTGGCCGCTCGCGCAAATTGCCCGTGGTCATCGATGAGCGAATCGAGCCGCGGCTGATGATGCCGCTCTCGCTCTCGTACGACCACCGCCTGATCGACGGCGCGGTGGCCGCTCGCTTCCTCAACGACGTAATCGCCTATCTCGAAGCCCCCAGCCGACTGCTATTGGCGCCGTAGGTGTTTCATCGCTTCTGTTGGTAGATGCTCCTCGACAACTGGCGCTGCGCGCCAGTCGTCAATGAGCTACTATGATCGGTCCATCCGCCAAGGCACGATTCTATGGGAGGTGCGCAATGACCACCAAAATTACAGCAGAGCTTCGGCAAGCGCTTGATGCCAGCCACGGAGGTCCCGTCGAGGTCGTGGATCCGGCGAATGACGCGTGATTCGTGTTGATCCGCGCGGAAGTGTATCAGAGGCCTTCCGCCCTTTTCGAACAAGAGGAAGTCCGCGCGATGCAACAAGGGATTGGGGCGGCGTTTGGCCCAGAGGGCTGGGACGATCCGTCGATGGACATTTGCAACGATTTGGATCCGCGGAATTGAGCGTTCGCCGGGGCGAGATCGTGCTCTTGGACTACCCGTACACGTCGGGCGATTCGAAAGTGCGCCCGGCGCTCGCAGTACAGCAGGACCTACCTTTGGCGCGCGAAGCCGTCGATGCTGCCTTTTCGCCTTGGCAGCGGCCGATCCGCGCGACAGAATACTATTGGGAACCGCGCAAACGTGCAGCCGAGCCGTGGGCGTAAGCCCACGGAGCGAATCGCCTTCGACGCTTCGTCAGGCGAGAGGGCCGAAATAACGTGTTGACCGCCGACCACCTGGTTCGATTTGGCGCCATGGCGCACGTCGGACGCTTCCGAGCGGCCGACGCGGTGTGTTATCCGCGTGGCACGCGCGTGATTTTGCGGACCGCGCGAGGGCTGGAAGTCGGCGACGTATTGGCGCTGGTCCAACGATCGGTGAGCCAGGGAGGCTCCGATGGGGCGATCCTGCGCGGCATGACGTCCGAAGATGAACTGCTGGAAGCGCGACTGCGCAAGAATCGGCACACGGCCTACGAGGCCTGCCGGCGCCGCATCGCCGAGCGCGGGCTGACGACGCTCTTGATGGATGTGGAGCACCTGTTCGACGGCCGGACTTTGATCTTCTATTTCCTGGGTCCTGAGCCGCCGGAATTCCGAGAGCTGGCCGAAGAGCTGGCCGACACGTACGACGCGCAGGCGCAGATTCGCCGCTTCGCCGACACGCTCACCGCCGGCTGCGGTCCCGGCTGCGGTACGGAGGACGCCGAGGGAAACGGTTGCCAAAGCTGCGCCAGCGGCTGCGCGGTGGCGCGCACGTGTGGATCGCGGCGGCGTTAGACGTGGTGGCGGTTACGGGCGCGTACGATCCGCCGCGAGGAACATCTTCGCGTTTTCCACATAGTGCTCGGCCGAGAACTGATTGCGGACGATTTCCTCGCTCGTTAGCACGCGCTTCACTTTGCACGGCACGCCCATGACCAGGGAAGCCGGGGGGACATCGGTCCCTTCCGGCACAACGGCGCCGACGGCCACGATCGAGTTGTCGCCGATCCGGGCGCCGTTCTGAATCACCGCGTTCATCCCGATGGTCACGTTGTTGCCGACCGATGCCCCGTGGACGATCGCCCCGTGGCCCACCGTCACGCCATCTCCGAGCGTGCAGGGAAATCCGTGGTCGGCATGCAGGATGCAATTGTCCTGGACGTTCGTGCCGCGGCCGATGCGGATCGCTTCCACATCGCCGCGAATCACGGCGTTGAACCACACGCTCGACGCCTCGCCGATGGTCACGTCGCCCACCACCACGGCCCCCCGCGCAATGTACACGTCCTTGGCCACCAACTCGGGACGAAACGCTGCGCTGGAAGACATCGGCGGGGCGAGTGACTCCGGAGCGACGCGGTGAAAGCGGCGGCCTAACGCCCTCGCGGGTCGACGTGAATGAGTGTGCAGGAGCGATCGGCCTTGGTGAACACGCGCAACTTTATGCCGCCGGATGTGACATACACCGAGACGATACTTCCTCGCGAGAACCCATCTTTATTAAGGCATTGCTCCCCCTCGGAGGCATCCCCCCAGTCGCCGGACTGGTGCCGAGAAAGGAGGTCGTCGGCCGATTGCCCGCACGCGCGGAGCGCCTCGGATGCCTTGGGAGTGACGACGACCCGGCCGATCGCGAAGCTCATTCGCCGCCTTTTCTCGTTGCCGTGATAGAAACAGGAGCCCCGCTCGCCTAACATGTCTAGCGTATCCTCGCGGGCATCAAGAAACAACCGTGCCATCGCGGTCAGGTTCCCTTCCCGGCTCCGGCGGCAGGTGTGCGAGTCGTGTGGCGCAAAAAGCTGGCTCTATTGGCGGTGGGCACGTGCTTGGGGCTTGCCGCCGCCGAGGGGTTGCTGCGCCTGACACGCATCTCGTATCCGCTGCTTTACCAACCGGATGCGCATTGCGGCAGCCGATTGCGCCCCGGCGTGACGGGCTACTGGTTGAAGGAAGGGGCGGCGCACTTGCGCATCAACCGACACGGCTGGCGCGACCGCGAGCACGAATTCACAAAGCCGCGCGGCAAGCTTCGGATCGCGGTGCTCGGCGACTCGTTCGCCGAAGCGCTGCAGGTTCCGCGCGAGGAGGCATTCTGGTCCGTGCTCGAGTCGCGGCTGCAAGACTGTCGCGCTCTCGGTGGTCGAACCGTGGAGGTGCTCAATTTCGGCGTCTCGGGCTATGGCACGGCGCAAGCGCGGCTCGCGCTGGCGCATTATGTGTGGCAATACGATCCGGACGTGGTGCTGTTGGCCTTCTTCGCCGCCAACGACGTGGTGAACAACTCGATTGATCTGGAGACCGATCAGGTTCGACCATTCTACGTGCGCTCTCGCAGCGGACTGGCGCTAGACAATCGATTTCGACAATCGACGGCCTTCCGGCACGCCCAGTCGGCATGGGAGAGTTTCCGCGTACGCGCGATCAACCGCTCGCGGCTGCTGCAGCTTGTGTGGCATACGGTGCAGGCGCACCGCGCACCAGCGCCCCAGGTACCGCGCAGGCCGGCACTGGCCGACCGTGCGCTCGTCGCGCCGAAAGGCGAGGCATGGACCGACGCCTGGTTTATCACCGAGAAGCTGCTGACCGCGATCGACGATGACGTTCGGCGGCACGGAGCCAGGTTCGTCGTGGTGACGGTGCCGGCCGACTTCCAAGTGAATCCCGACGCGGCTGAACGGCGCATCTTCGCCAGGCGATTGGGCGCCGAGCGGACCGACTATGCCGACTTGCGCGTCGAGGCCCTGGGGCGAGATCGCGAGTTTCTCGTGATTCCACTGGCCGAAAAAATGCTGCGCTACGCCGAGCGCCAGCGAGTGTATCTGTACGGGTTTGACGAAGGCCAACCCGGTCATGGGCACTGGAACCGCACCGGCCACCGGCTGGCGGGCGAGTGGATTGCCGATGCTTTATGCGGGGCACTGGCCGATTCGCGCCGTGCATCGCGGCTTTGGGAGACACCTAGCGCGAGCGCTGGTGTACCACGAAGCGCGCGTGACCCCTGAGCGCCGCGGCATTCAGATGCGTTCCAGCAGCAGCTCGAGATAGCTCCGTCGTTCGCTGGCTTCGAGTTCCACCGCGGCGGCGAGCGATGCGATGCATTGCTTCGCCGCGTCGACCTCGTCGTGATCCACCAGCAGTTCCAGCTCGACGAATTGGCCCACTTTTTCGACGTTGTCGAGCGAAATGTGCACGTCGCGCCCTTGCCAGGCGATCGTGCCCCGTCGACGCTCTTTGCGAACCTCGGTCACCACGGCAAATCCCAGTGATTCCAGCACGCGCGTCATGTTCTGCGCAATCTCGCCCCCCTCGCGCAACGGCACCTCGACCTCGCGGCGCGTCTTCGTCGTGCGGTCGAGCTTCGGTCCCTTGTAGGTGAACCAATTCGCCTCGCCCACGCGGCGGATCCGCAGCGCCTCGTCGGTCACGGCGAAGTCACGCGATGGATGCCGGAAGTAGCGGTCCACGTGCTGCTCGAGCTCGTCGAATCGCGCGCTGCGAAGACTGAAGCGATGCGCCACCTCAGCCAGATCGGCAACCGGGAATTTCTGCTCGACCTCGAACATGTTTACGCCGCTCGCGGACCCTTTACCGTGATTATTGTGGCGGCGGAGCAATCGTTGCAATCACGGCGGAATACGCGCAAAAAGCCCTTTCCGGTCGGCACCTCGCGTTCGACCATTCGTGACGTGCAGCCAAGTTCGCCGCGGCTATAATGCCCCATGTGCCGTTGCTAAGCCGATGGACTCGTAGTAGGTCATGCACTCTGTGCCTGACCTAGCGCCGCCGCACAGGCTGGCAGTGCGTGCATGACGATTTGCTCGGCCATTGCCGACCGTCAGGGTGCGCTGGGTCAGGCACGGGGTACCTGACCTACCAAACTTGGGCTAGCATGATCAATTCGCTTCGGCGTTGAAGTAGCGGTGGATCGCCGCGGGTTGCGATGCCCCTGTGCCGCGGTTAATTTGAAAACAACCGTGCGCGATTGACGCGCACCGTCGGCACTGGGGCGTCGAAACTCAATAAGGGATTATCGAATGAGAACCACCGTCATCGCCGCGGCTGCCCTGTGCCACTTGATGGTCAGCGCGGCCTTCGGCCAGCCTGTCATTCCGATCCAGAAGGACATCGTCTATTGCGAGGTGGGCGACGAGAAGCTGGCACTTGATCTGGCACAGCCGGTCGGCATGAAGGGGCCCTTCCCGCTGGTGGTTTGCATTCAGGGCTTCGGTTGGCAGAAGCACGATCGAGCGCCCTATCAGCCCATCATCCAAACTCTGGCGCTGAACGGCTATGTCGCCGCGACGATGAGCTATCGGCTGGCGCCGCGGCACAAGTTTCCCGCGGCGATCGAGGACGTGAAATGCGCCGTGCGTTTCCTGCGCGCGAATGCCGCGAAGTACCAGATCGATCCGAAGCGAGTCGGCGCGATGGGCGAATCCACCGGCGGGTACCTGGCGCTGATGCTCGGCCTGACTGGGCCCAGCGACGGGTTCGACGGATCGGGCGGGTACGCCGACCAGTCCAGCGCCGTGCAGGCGGTGGCCAATTATTACGGCGTGACCGATTTCGCCAACTGGTTCCCGGCCCCGTCAGGGATACTGAGAATCGAGGAACAGTTCGACCGGCGCTTCGATATGCTCCTTTCGGACTACCTGGGCAGCCCAGAGCCGAACGAACGGAAAAAGACGATGGAGCGTGCGTCACCCGTCACCTACGTCGATTCGGCCGATCCGCCGGTGCTAACGTTCCACGGTTCGGCCGACGCGGTGGTGCCGCTCGACCAGGCAAAGCGCCTCGACACCGCGCTGCGCAACGCGGGGGTCCGTCACGAGTTTGTCATGGTGGACGGGGGCTCGCATGGTTGGGCCGGAGCGGCGGCAGAACGCTCCACGAGGAGAATCCTTCTTTTTCTAGAGAAAGAATTGAAGGGGCTAGCGACCGCTGCCGTCGCCAAATAGGTGGCCGCGCGATCAGGCGCCACGACCCTCGAGCCGCTCTCGAAGCGTTCTGGCCGCCGCGAGCGGATCCGCCGCCGCCAGAATCGCCTCGCCGACCGCGATCCGGCTGATGCCGGCGGTCATTACCTCGCCCACATTCTCAGAGTCAATCCCGCCGATCGCAAAGACGGGCAAGCGAATCTCCGCGGCGACTTGTTTCAACAGCCGCGTTCCCGGAAAGTCGCCGAACGATTTCGTGCGCGAGGGAAAGGTCGGCCCAACGCCGATGTAGTCGGCACCCGCCAATACCGCTTGCCGCGCCTGCTCGATGGTGTGGGTCGAAACGCCCACTAGCGTCCTTGGCCCCACGACGCGGCGCGCATCCCTTACATCCAGCTCGTTCTGGCCGACATGCACGCCATCGGCTTGTGAGAGTCGCGCCACGTCCGGCCGGTCGTTGACGATCGCAAGCGTCGCGGTGCAGCGCGTCAGAGCTCGCAGGCAGCGTGCTCGCTCCACGAGTGCGCGATCGTCGATGCGCTTGTCGCGCAATTGAATCGCATCGACTGGCGCCTCGATCAATCGGCCGACCAGCCGGCTGAACTCCTCGATGGAACCGCGCCCGTCCACCAGCACATATAGCCGCGTGCCACCCAGCCGTTCGAGATTGGCGCGCGTGACATATACGGCTCGCTCAAGCGTGTACGTACGGTAGCGCAGTTGCTCGGCTTGCCGCGCGAGATCGGCATCGACCAGTTTGCCGTATTCTTCAAGACTGCGGAGCGATTCTTGCACGCGCTTGAAATTGGCGGCCGACACCGCCGTCGCATCCGGCCGGTGGAACTCGCCTTCCGCTTCGATCGCCGTACCCACATCAGCGAGCGTGTCGCGCGCCGCGCAGCGATCGGCCGGAGAAAGGCGCGCCACGAGCGCCGCCAGCTCGTGGCGTAATCGCTTCAGCCGGCCGGTCAAATGGCCATCATCCAGCACAAAGCGTGCATAGTCCTCGACGACGCGCAAGCCCTCTGAGGCGCGATTGGCGGCGGCATCCAGGACACGCAGTGTCACGAGGAGGTCGCACGAATCGGCCGCCGCGCCATCTTCGTTATGGGGCGAAATGGCGCCGGTCAACGATCTCGCTGAGTCTGCGCCGGTGTCTCTCACTATGTCGATTGACTCAGCAAGCATCGAATCCGTCGCCAGGGAATCGTCCGACGGCGACAGGTCGTAATCGGCCGCCAGCGTGTCCACCTCGTGGCCATAAAGCCGGTGAATCTGGGCTTCTAGCTCGGCGAGTTCGATTCCACGCTCGGTGAGCCAACGGCAGGTCTCGCCACTCCCCGCGACGATTCCCAGTAGCAGGTGCTCCGTGGCCAGCACGAGCGGTCGGACGTGCTCGGCCAGTCGTGCCTGGGCTGCGGCCAGTGCCGACTGCACCGACGATGCATAGCGCCTTGGCAACGGGGCGCCAGAGTGCTCGATGCGTGTCAAACCGGGCCAACGGCGACGAATCTCCGAAGCGGTCACGCCGTGGGTGCTCAAAATGAGCGCGGCACGGCATTCCGATTCGCCTAACAGTCCCAATAACACCGCCGGAAGGTCCACTTCGTCAGAGTCAGTGTCAGCGGTCCATCGAGCCGCCTCGGCAAGTGCTCGCTGGGCAGCGGCGGTGAATAGTAAGGTGTCCACGTGGAGTCTCGAACGCGACGGCGTAGTTTCGGTCAGGCCGCACGCCTTTTCCGGTTGGCGCCGTGCCCTTCGGACACGGCACGGCCAGCACGCGTTAAAATGTTATACGCGACCGACGTTTGACTATCGCGCAAGGGTCAATGACAGGGATGACGTTGCTAATCCTAACCTTAAGCGGGACTTGTGGTTGCCTTGATTCGCGCTGGATTGAGAGTTAGAATTCCGCGTGTAGTTTGTTTGCCATGTCCGATTCCAGGGAGCCTATCCGATGCGCAAGGCACCGTGGGTGACTTGCGTGTGGCCGGGACTGCCTCAGCTTTGGACGCATGGATCGTGGTCGGCCCTGGCACTAGCCGTTGCATTTACCATTCTGTTGAACGGGGCGCTGGTTTCAAGCTTTGTGTGGACGGAGCTGATCAGCCCGGCGTTGATCAGCGCCGCCTGGCTGGGGGTGGCGTGCGTGTGGATCGTGTCGGCGGCGGTTTCGGCTTGGCAATTGGCCGCCGGCGTCCATGGCGGCGAGCCGGAGGGGCGAGATGACCCGTTCGTCGCGGCTCGAGACGAATACCTGAAGGGAAAGTGGCTCGAGGCGGAGGTGCTGCTTGACGGCGTGCTGCGGCGCAACCCCGGCGATGTGGACGCGCAGCTTTTGCTGGCGACGATGTTGCGGCGCAGCGGCCGGCGCGAGGAGGCGTATCGGCGATTAAGGGAATTGAAGCGGCTTGACGGTGCGGAAAAATGGAATAACGAGATCCATCACGAACTCGAACGATTGAGGCGGCCAGCGCAGGCCGCCGCGGTGACCCATGGAGAATAGTAGCGATGTATGAGCGATTCACGGACCGCGCGCGGAAAGTCATGCAACTGGCGAACCAGGAGGCGCAGCGGTTCAACCACGAATATATCGGCACCGAGCACATTCTGCTGGGCCTGATCAAAGAAGGCAGCGGCGTGGCGGCCAATGTGCTGAAGAACCTGGACGTGGATCTTCGCAAGATTCGTCTCGAGGTCGAAAAGCTCGTGCAGAGCGGCCCCGACATGGTCACCATGGGCAAGCTCCCCCAAACGCCCCGCGCGAAAAAGGTCATCGAGTATTCGATGGAGGAGGCGCGGAACCTGAACCACAACTACGTGGGGACCGAACACATCCTGTTGGGTCTGTTACGCGAGCAAGAGGGGGTGGCCGCCCAGGTGCTGATGAACTTGGGCCTGAAACTGGAGGAGGTCCGCGAGGAAGTGCTGAACTTGCTCGGCCACGGCATGGAGGCGGGCGAAGGGGGCGAGCGAACCCCGGCCGGGGCGTCGAGCGAAACGGCCAAGGGGGCCAAGTCGAAGACGCCGGCGCTGGACAGTTTTGGCCGCGATTTGACGGAGCTGGCGCGCCAGGGAAAGCTCGACCCGGTGATCGGCCGCGAGAAGGAGATCGAGCGCGCGATCCAGATCCTTTGCCGCCGGACGAAGAATAACCCGGTGCTCTTGGGCGAGGCGGGCGTGGGCAAGACCGCGATCGTCGAGGGCTTCGCCCAGCGTGTGGTGGACGGCAATGTGCCGGAGCTGTTGTGCGATCGGCGGATTGTGGTTTTGGACCTGGCGATGATGGTCGCCGGGACGAAGTACCGCGGCCAGTTCGAGGAGCGGATCAAGGCGGTGATGAACGAGGTCCGTCGCGCGCGGAACACGATCCTGTTTATCGACGAGCTGCACACCTTGGTCGGGGCGGGCGGCGCCGAGGGAGCGATCGATGCCTCGAACGTGCTCAAGCCCGCCCTGGCGCGCGGCGAAATTCAGTGCATCGGCGCCACGACGCTCGACGAGTACCGCAAGTACATCGAGAAGGATAGCGCCCTGGACCGCCGCTTTCAGATCGTCATTGTCGAGCCTTCGACCAAGGCCGAAACGGTCGACATCCTGAAGGGACTGCGCGACCGCTACGAAGCGCACCACCGCGTGCAAATCACCGACGACGCCATCGGCGCGGCCGTCGAGCTCTCCAGCCGCTATGTCACAGGACGCTGTCTGCCGGACAAGGCGATCGACGTGATCGACGAATCGGGAGCGCGGGTGCGGCTGCGGACCATGACACGCCCGCCCGACCTGAAGGAGATCGACGAGGAGGTCGAGCGGCTCAACAAGGACAAGGAGGAGGCGGTCGCCAGCCAGGACTTTGAAAAGGCGGCGAACCTGCGCGATCAGGCCGACAAGCTCAAGAAGAAGAAGCAGACGATCACGCGCGACTGGCGCGAAAAGTCGCGCGAGGCGGACGGCATCGTGGATGCCGAGGTGATTGCCGAAGTCGTGTCGAAGATGACGGGCATCCCTCTCACGCGGATGACCACCGAGGACTCGCTGCGTCTGATGGAGATGGAGAACGACCTTCATAAGCGCGTCGTCAGCCAGCACGAGGCGATCGTGTCGATCGCCAAGGCGGTGCGGCGCAGCCGCAGCGGCCTGAAAGACCCCAAGCGGCCGACCGGCTGCTTTGTCTTCGCGGGTCCGACCGGCGTGGGCAAGACGCTCTTGGCCAAGGCGCTGGCCGAGTTCATGTTCGGCGATGAGGATGCGCTGGTGCAGATCGACATGAGCGAGTACATGGAAAAGCACAACGTCAGCCGGCTGATCGGCGCCCCGCCGGGCTACGTGGGCTTCGAGGAAGGTGGCCAACTGACCGAGAAGATCCGCCGCCGACCATACGCCGTGGTCCTTCTCGACGAGATCGAGAAGGCACACCCCGACGTGTTCAACATGCTCTTGCAGGTGATGGAGGAAGGGCGGCTCACCGACAGTTTCGGCCGCAACGTCGACTTCCGCAACACGATCTTGATCATGACCACCAACGCCGGGGCCGAGGCGATCAAGAACGAAGCGGCCTTCGGTTTCCAGCGGCCCGACGACAACGCCTCCTACGAGAACATGAAGGAGCGCGTCAACGAGCGGATCGAAAAGGTGTTCCGACCCGAGTTCCTCAACCGCGTCGACGACGTGATCGTGTTCCACCACTTGACGGTGGAGGATCTCAAGGCGGTGATCGATATCGAGCTTTCCAAAGTCCGCAAGCGCCTGGATGAGCGCGGCCTGAAGCTGCAGCTCACCGACGAGGCCAAGAAGTTCATCATCAAGAAGGGCTCGAACACTGACTTCGGTGCTCGGCCGCTGCGGCGCGCGATCGAGAACTATGTCGAAGACCCGCTCTCCGAGGAGCTGCTCAAGGGCGAGTTCCAGGGCAAAGACACGATCATGGTCGACGTCAAGGAAGTGGCCGGCAAGACACAGCTCGTCTTCGAGGGCGTGGTGGCCGAACCCGGCGAGCCGGTCGGCGCCGGCGCCGCCGGAGGCGAATCGCCATCGGCGCCCCAGTCAAACTAAAGCCGACGCATAAACGCGCACAGCGAGCCGCGGGGTCGGGCACCAGCAGTAGCTGGTCGTCGGCAGTGCGCCGCCGCGCAACTCCGCAATCCATACGGTGCGCCGAGCGCCACGCTGATCTTCGCCCGACGTGGCTCACCTCATGTACGAGCGATTTACCGACCGGGCGCGAACGGCTATGCAATGCGCACATCAGGAGGCGCAGCGGTTCAACCACGAATGCATCGCCACTGAGCACATCCTGCTGGGCCTGATCAAGGAAGGCAGCGGCGTGGCGGCAAAAGTGCTGAAAAACCTGGACGTGGATCTCCGTAAGATCCGTCTCGAGGTCGAGAAGCTCGTGCAGAGCGGCCCCGACATGGTCACCAAGCGCAAACTTGTCCAAACCCCGCGCGCCAAGATGGTCATCGAGTACTCAATGGAAGAGGCTTGCAACCTGAACCACAACTACGTGGGGACCGAACACTTACTGCTGGGACTCTTGCGTGATCAGGAAGGGCTAGCGGCGCACGTGTTGATGAATCTGGGCTTGAAGCTCGAAGAGGTTCGCGCTGGGGTGGTCGCGCATTTGGCGGGACATCCCGATTCCCTCGAACTCCGACAAGCGAGCGGCTTGTCCACTCCACCCAGTTTATTTTATCGACTCGGTCGCGTTGTTCGGCAAGCTTTCCTCAAGCGGTAAACTCATGGCGGCCGAAATACGTACACCGAGGTACTACGCCCGGACTGCGCCGCATGCGCACCGGGCCAATACCGAGGCATGGAGGTTCCAGTGGCTGCAACCCCTGCGCCGCTGCCTGGTGCACATCAACGCCGTGGGTTCTTTGGCCGCATCGGCCAGGGAATCTTCGATTGGATCGCCGATCTGGGCGACCTGGTGATTGACTGGGTCGTGGCCTTCGTCAGCATCGCGACCTTCTCGCTGCGGACGTTTTCGTGGCTTACGACGCGGCTGCCGCGGCGCGAGACGCTCTTGCCGAACTTCTACAATATTGGCGTCTTGAGCCTGCCGGTGGTGGCGCTGACGGGAACGTTCATCGGCATGGTGCTGGCCGTGCAAAGCTATTCGCAGTTCCGCATCTTCAACCTGGAAACGCGGCTGGGCGCGGTGATTAACCTTTCACTCGTGCGTGAGCTGGGGCCGGTGCTGGCGGCCACGATGCTCGCCGGCCGCGTGGGAGGGGCAATGGCGGCCGAGCTCGGCACGATGCGTGTCACCGAGCAGATCGACGCCCTGGCCAGCATGGGCGCTAACCCCATCCACTATCTTGTCGTGCCGCGGTTCCTGGGCTGCCTGGTGCTGATTCCCACGCTGACCATCATGGCCGACTTCATGGGCGTCTTCGGCGGCGCGTTTTACAGCATCGTGATGCTCGGGATCGACTCGCACCATTATTGGGAGAATTCGCGGCGCGTGGTCGGAAGCTTCGACCTGTTCAGCGGCGTATTCAAGAGCCTGTTCTTCGGGGCGGCCATTGCGCTCACCAGTTGTCATCGCGGGTTTTATTGCGATCCCGGTGCGGAGGGGGTGGGCCGGGCCGCGACCGGCGCGTTTGTCCATTCGTTCGTTGCCATTCTGGTCATCGACTTGATCTTGGGGATCTTTCTGGATTCGCTGTATTACACGCTGTGGCCCGATGCGCGGCCGTTCGCAGGCTGAAATGTCACGCGCCGAGCTCAATCACGCCGATTCGACGAAACCGCTGATGGAGGCTCGTGGCCTATGCGTCACGTTCGGTCGACAGCCGGTATTGCGCGATCTGTCGCTGTCGATTCCGCGTGGGCAAACGGTGGCCGTCATTGGTGAGAGCGGGTGTGGCAAAACGGTGATGCTCAAGGCGATCATCGGACTCGTGCGGCCCACGCGTGGCCAGGTGTTGTTCGATGGCCGCGATTTGGGCCGGCTGGGCGACCGCGAGCTGACTCGCACGCGCATCCGCTTCGGTTTCTTGTTTCAGGCTGCGGCGCTCTTCGACAGCATGTCCGTGGGTCAAAACGTGGGTTTCCCCCTGCGGCAGCACACTTCAAAGAGCAACGACGAGATCCACGAGCTTGTCATCGCGCGGCTCATTGAGGTCGGTCTGTCGGAGCAAGTGATTCACAAGAAGCCCGCCGAACTGTCGGGCGGCATGCGCAAGCGGGTGGGCTTGGCGCGGGCCTTGGCGCTGAATCCCGAGATCATGCTCTACGACGAGCCGACCACGGGGCTCGATCCCATCATGAGCGACGTGATTAACGAGCTGATCATCCGCACGCGCGAACGGTACCCGGTGACGAGCATCGTGGTGACACACGACATGCGCACCGCCCAAAAGGTGGCTGACCGTGTGGTGATGCTCTATCCCCTGCCGCGCATCGCCGAGGATGAGTCGCAGGTAATCTTCGATGGGACGCCGGCCGAGATCGACACCGCGGCCGATGCTCGTGTCTCGCAATTCGTCAACGGCGAAGCGGGTGAGCGGCTCATGGAGCTGCGCGCCGAAACCGCGTAGCTATAACCGACAGTCGTATTGACCGCGGAGGCGCCGAGGCGCGGAGAAGACGAGAAGAACCAATGTCAAATGTAGTTTTAGCCACGCCATCCGTGCAGCCTTGTTTTCGTTCTCGGCGTCTCTGCGTCTCTGCGGTACATCGTCTCTTCGTTTCTCCGTGCCTCCGTGTCTCCGTGGTGCGCTCCCAAGGCTGATCGATGGACGAACGGCTGGTTCAATTTCGCGTGGGCGTGATGGTGCTGGCCACGGTGTTCATCGCCGGCATCCTGGTGGTCCTCTTTGGCGAGCTGCCGAGCGTCGCTCTTCGCGGCCGATACACGATTTTCATTCACTTCCCCGAGGCGCCGGGGCTGAGCATCGAAATGCCTGTGCGCAAGAGCGGTGTACTCGTCGGCCGTGTAGCCGACTTCCGTTTGCGCGAGGATGGCGTGATGGTGGCGGCGTCGATTGACGATGGGATAAAGCTTTATCACAACGAGATCTGCCGCATCGCCGCGTCGCTCTTGGGGGATGCCGAGCTGGAGTTTGTGCTGGGCGACAAAACGCGCCCCCGAACCCAAATCAAGCCGGGGGAAACGATCGCCGGCATCGTGGTCAGCAATCCGCTGGAGGTCATCAGCAACCTGGAAGGGGGGATGACCGACGTCATGACCTCCTTTGCGCGGACCAGCTCCGAAGTCGGCCAGTTGGCGCGCCGCGCCTCGGACGTGTTGGCCAACAACGAAGAACAAATGATCCGCGTTGTGCAGAAGGCCGAGCAAACGCTCGACAGCATCCGTACGACCGTTGACAGCGCCAACCAGGTGCTCAGCGACGAAGAGACACGCAATCGCCTGAAGCAGGCCCTGGCCGACCTGCCCGACATGATGCGCGAAACCAGGGAAGCGATCGCCTCGATCAAGAGCACGGTCGAGTCGGCGGACCGCAACCTGACGAACCTCGAGGGGCTCACTCGGCCGCTCGGCCAACGTGGTGACGAGCTGGTGGCCAAGATCGACCGGGGCGCCGACAAGCTCGATCAGTTGGTCGACGAAATCCTCACCTTCACCCGCGCGCTCAACAATCCGCGAGGATCGCTGGGGCAGTTGCTCGACAACCCCGAGCTGTATCAGAATCTCAGCTCGGCGGTGGCCAACGTGGAGCAGCTCACGCGCGAGCTGCGCCCGATCCTTCGCGACGCGCGTGTCTTTACCGATAAGATCGCGCGGCACCCAGAGGACCTGGGCGTGGGCGGCGTGTTGAAGCGACGCACAGGGCTGAAGTGAGTGGTCCGTTATCGGTGGCAGTAACAGACCAACAGTCACCACTCACCTGCTCACTCCCCCCGGCGGTAGCGTGTGGATGGGGGCCGATGGGGGGAGCGTGCAGGCACCCGTCGGCAGTACACCTCCGCCGCGATTCCCTTGTCGGAGGTTTTCCGCTCGCTCGAGTAGCTGCTCCGTCGAGGCGACGCGCTGCGGTACAAGCTGAAACTCTAGTGCGCGCTCGTCGCGGATTTCGGTGGGAACCACGTTCTCGCTCACGAAATCGAGCGGGAAGAGCTGATACCACGGCGCGCCAATCTTCTGGTAAACCGTCAGCGTTTCGTAGCGGTCTTTGACGAGCCGAATTTGCCGCGTGCCGTAGTAAATGAACGGAGTTGAACAGGGAGTCGTGCCGATTTCGTAGCCGTCGATGTAGACTCGAGCGCCCGGCGGATTGCTTCGAATGGTGAGCCGCCGCTGCACGCAGCCCGCCTGGCTGGCGCATAGTAGGATGGCGGCGAGCAGCCATCGGCTGTGGCCGCAGTGGGCGGTCATGCGCCCTGGCCTTGTGGTCCGGCTCACGACTGCTGTCCCTAGGGCGCCGTGGCGGCGCAAACCGCCTGGGGTGGCGACAAGTGAAGGGCGAGAGTATATCTATTCTCGCCAGCCTGCAGCTAGGCCGATTCGCGTTGGCGACCCACGCCGGGCTGGTGGCGCAAGTCTCCGTCTGCGTTGAGCTTGCCGACCAGGCCGGCAGCTATCCCGGCCATCGGCGCATGGGTAGAATTCAGCCGTGGCCAATTCGGCGCTGTTCGATGCGCTGTAGCCAGTAATCTCGACGAACGGCATGGACGAAAAGTTTGCCATCTCGACCGGCGGTGTGGAACTTGCCTTGCGCTGGGACCGCGGCCTGCGGCGGAACAATAATCAGGACGCCTATGCGATTGACATAGCCAAGGATGAAGCGACGCGGCGCACGAGAGGGCATCTGTTCATGGTGGCCGACGGAATGGGCGCCCACGCGGCGGGCGAATTGGCCAGCAAGCTGGCCGCCGACACGATACCGCTCACCTACCACAAGCTGCATGATCAGCCTGCTCCCTCGGCGATTAAGCAGGCGGTCGTCGACGCCAACTTGAAGATCCACCGCCGCGGCGAGGCGAATCTCGACTTCCATGGTATGGGAACGACCGCCAGTGTTCTGCTGCTGCTGCCCGAAGGGGCCGTCGTCGCCCATGTCGGCGACAGCCGCGTGTATCGTTTGCGCGGCAGCCGGCTCGACCAATTGTCTTTCGATCACAGCCTTGTTTGGGAGCTGATGTCGAGCGCACGCATGCGCGAGGAGGAGGTCCCCAATTACATTCCCAAGAACGTCATCACGCGCTCCTTGGGGCCCAGCCTGGATGTCGAAGTAGACCTGGAGGGACCGTTCCCGATTCATCCGGGCGACACCTATCTTTTGTGCAGCGACGGCTTGACCGGCCAGGTGAAGGATGGCGAGATCGGCGCGATCCTGAACAACCTCCCTCCGGAGGAGGCGGCGACGACGCTCGTCGACCTGGCGAACCTGCGCGGTGGCCCAGACAACATTACTGCGGTCGTCGTGCGTGTCGTTGAGCTGCCCAACGGCGCCGTCGCGGTGGCGGATTCGCACGACGAGCCGCCCCGTCCCTCGGAACAAGGAGTGAGACCGCGTTGGTTCTTCGCCGGCGCCGCGTTGGTCATGCTGCTGGCTGCGATCGTGACGCTGTTGGTGGCGGGGGGGCGTTCACTGCTGTGGATTGGTTTTGGACTCGCTGCCGTGTTGTCGACGGTGATCGCGCTATGGCCTCGTCGCGCGACGCCGAACGAGAGCGAGCCGGGGCCGCCGCGCCTCGGTCGTGGACCTCACACAACGCGCGATTGTCCCGCCGGACCGGAATTTGTCGGCGAGCTGAAGGTTCTTGTGGAACAGCTCCGCGAGGGCGCGGTCGAGGAGGGCTGGGCGCTCGATTGGCCCAAATTCGATGGTCACCTGCAACTGGCTCGAAAAAACGCTGACCTGCGCGACTTCGGGGCTGCTGTTCGCGAATACTCTCGCGCGATCTCATTCCTGATGAGCGAACGGAAGAGGCTTCGCGCCGAGGCCGAAGGAAGAACCGTGCGCGACGGCGGCCGTTAGCCGATTTCCAGCGCCAACTTTCCGTCCGGCAGCCAGCCAATGCCGCTCGCTGACGGGCCGGCTCTTGCGCGCTGGCCGCGCGCAGCGAACGCCTTGTTTTTCGGCCGATCTGCACTTGACCCCACGTGGCGCGGCGGCCAGACTAATCGCCCCATGCGCTCCCTGACACGCTATCTGCTCGTCGAGTTGGTGACTTGCTTCCTGGTCGTGCTGGCGATCCTGACCCTGATCGTGATCGTATTCGTGCTGGTCAAGGAAGCCAGCGATCGGGGGCTGGGTCCGCTGCAGTTTTTGCGACTGGTTCCCTTTGTCCTGCCGCAGGCGCTGAGCTTCGCCGTACCGGGCACCATCCTGTTGGCGGTCTGCCTCGTGTACGGCCGCATGTCTGGCGCCAACGAGATCGTGGCCATCAAGTCGCTGGGGATCAGCCCGATGGTGGTGCTGTGGCCGATGCTGATCTTCGCCTTTTTGCTAAGCCTGACGACCGTCTGGCTCAATGATCTGGCGGCGAGCTGGGGGCGCGAAGGCGCTCAGCGAGTGGTGATCGGCGCGGCCGAACAGATCGCCTACCGGATGTTGCGCACGCACCGCTCGTATAGCCTTCGCAGTTTGTCGATGAACGTCAAACGCGTCGACGGGCGCAAGCTGCGACAATTGACCTTTTCACGCACGGGCGACGAAGGCACCATGACGGTGAGGGCCGAGGAGGCCGAGCTTCGCTCGGATCCGGCGCGTAACACGCTGGAAATTGTGTGTCGTAATGGAACGTTGACGTCGACGAGTGCTGGCAGAGATCCCGTGATGTATCGCTTTAATGACGATCTACGAATCCCCGTTCCGCTGGATGCTTTGACGCGCGCCGGATCGAGCAACATTCAGCCTTCGGGAATGCCGCTGCGAATGATTCGAACGCGGCGTGTCGAAAAAGAGGCCGCGATCGCCGAGATGGAAGAGGAGCTGGCCGCCAAGGCCGCGTATCAGATGTTGACGGGCGATTTTGGCGCCCTTGCTCGGCGCGAATGGGAGACCGAGCGAGCCGTCGTTCAGTCGATGATCAAGCAACTCCACCGTTTGCGCACCGAGCCACATCGTCGCTGGGCGTCCGGCTTCAGTTGTCTCTGCTTTGTGCTGGTGGGAGCGCCGATGGCGATCCGACTGCGGAATGCCGACTACTTGACCAGCTTTTTTCTTTGTTTCCTGCCCATCCTGATCGCCTATTACCCGCTGCTAATCTACGGGATCGAGCAGTGCAAGAACGGCAGCTTGCCCCCTTACGCGGTTTGGCTGGCCAACGGAATCCTCGCCATCTGGGGCATGTGGCTCCTGCGTCGAGTGGTACGGTTCTGATCGCTCTAATTTCTGGCGGCCGACCGACGTGATCTGTCCCGTGGGGAGCCATCCAAATCCCCCAGCTTGTGAAGTCGCGGCGCCGCCGTCTTGCCTTGCCAGCAGCCTTGGTGGTACACTTCGCCATTCAATCGTCTCGTACGTAAATCGGCCCGAGCCATACGAGGCTCGCACTTCGCCGGCGCGCGACAAGGAGGTCGCCGTTGTTATCCAAATGGCCCATCCGCAACAAGCTGCTGATCGGGCTGGCGCTGTTGCTGGTGATTGTGGCGACGCTTTCGTGGAGTAGCTTCCATGGGCTGTACGCCTATCGCGGCCTGGTGAAGAGTCTCTCCTGGCGCGTGAACGAATTGCCGCTGGCGACGCAGCTCAACCGCGACGTGAGCGACCTGCGTGTCTCGCTGAGCGATACGCACGACGATTGTGAGTTTCACCACGCCGCGCAGGTGCACCTGTCCATGACGCGGCGGTTGGCGCGCGAGGATTTCCGCGTGCAGGTCGAGGCCGTCCGCGACTCGCTGGAGCGCTATCGCGAGCAGGTCACTCTTAGCGAGCAGCACAGCGCGCGGATCGGCGATAGTCGCCGTCAATGGGAAATGGTCCAGGCGATCGAAGCGGCGCTTGCGCGAATCGCCGAGCTGGATCGCGATGAAGATTGGATCTTCGAGCGGTTGAAGACCGGTCGACTGAGACACGAGGCGCAGCGCTTGCAGTCATTGGCCGCGCGACTTCCCGAGCTATTGCACGAGAACATACAAAACTTCACGGAAGAGGTTCGCGGCCAGTACCGTACGCTGATTGTGCTGGCCTGGGCCACAACCATTTCGGCTGGGTTGTTGATGGCCGTGTTTGTCAAACTGGCGTACCAGTGGATTTTTCGTCCGCTGCAGGTGCTCATCCAAGGATCGCGGCAGGTGGCCGCCGGTCAGTTCGAGCGGCGCATTTATCTGGAGACGCGGGACGAGATGGCCGAGCTGGCCGACGCCATGAATGCCATGACGGCGCGGTTTCAGGCCATCCGCGATGACCTCGACCGCCAGGTTCAGGAGCGCACCAAGCAAGTGGTCCGCAGCGAGCAACTGGCGAGCGTGGGCTTCCTGGCCGCCGGCGTGGCGCATGAGATCAACAACCCGCTGGCGTCGATCGCCATGTGCGCCGAATCGCTCCAGCGTCGGTTGCACGACCTGATCGGCGCCGATGACGAGCGGCACGACGTGGTCCGCGATTACCTGGCGATGATCCAGGACGAGGCGTTCCGCTGCAAGGACATTACGGAGAAGCTACTGGATTTCTCACGCCTGGGCGACGTGAAACGTCAGGCGACCGATCTGGGGGAGCTGGTGGGCGGGGTGATCGAGATGCTCGGCCACCTGGGCAAGTATCACCAGAAGCATGTCGAGTTCCGCCAGGGCGACGCGGTCTTCGTGTCGGTCAACACCCAGGAAATCAAGCAGGTGGTGCTGAATCTGCTGGCCAACGCCTTGGACAGTCTCGAAGCGGACGGGACCGTTACGGTCGAGCTGAGCCAGCGCGACGGATACGCCGACTTGAGTTTCCGCGACAACGGCTGCGGCATGACGACAGAGGTGCTCGAGCACCTGTTCGAGCCCTTCTTCACGCGACGCCGCGGCGGGCAAGGGACCGGGTTGGGTCTGTCGATTTCGTACCGCATCGTGGCCGATCACGGTGGCCAGATCGACGCGGCGAGCGAAGGGCCCGGCCGCGGCGCGCTCTTCCGCGTGAGGTTGCCGCTGGTCACACTCGAAAAAAAGGAGAATTGCCATCAGTACCAAGCCGCCTAAGCGTCTCAAGCTTCTGTTTGCCGACGACGAAAAGTCGCTGCAGCAGCTCATGAGCATCGAGCTGCCTCGGATGGGGCACGAAGTGACCGTCTGCCCCGATGGGTTAACCGCCGCGGCGGCGCTTGAGCGAAACACCTACGACTGCATGCTGGTGGACCTGGACATGCCCGGACTGTCGGGAATCGAGGTCATCGCCCGCGCCAAGGAGCACTCGCCGCAGACCGAGGCCATCGTGCTAACCGGCAAGTCGTCGCTGGAGACGGCCGTGGCCGCCCTGCGCCACGGCGCGTTCGACTACCTGACCAAGCCGTGCACGCTAGTCGAATTGGAAGCACTGCTCTCGCGCGTCGCCGAGAAACGCGAGCTCACCAACCTATTGCGTGCATTGAAGCGCCAGCTCCAGCGCGCCGAGGGGTCTCGTCAGTTGGTGGGCGATAGTCCGGCAATGAAAAAGGTGCGAGCGCTCATCGCCAAGGTCGCGCCCACCACCTCGACCGTCATGATTCTTGGCGAGACGGGTACCGGAAAGGAGCTGGTCGCGCGAGCGCTGCACGATCAGAGCCTGCGAGCCACGTCGCCGTTCGTGGCCGTCAACTGCGGCGCGCTGCCCGAGAACTTGATCGAGAGCGAGCTATTTGGCCATCGCAAGGGGTCGTTTACCGGGGCGGACGAGCATCGCGTGGGGCTGTTCGAGGTGGCCAACGGGGGGACGCTGTTCCTCGACGAAATCGGCGAGCTGGCGAAGGCGATGCAGGCCAAGCTGCTGCGATTCCTGGAAAGCGGCGAAATTCGTCGCGTGGGGGACAACGATTCGTTCCATGTTGACGTGCGTGTCGTGTGTGCCACGCACCGCAACCTGGACGAGATGGTCGCCGACGGCCAGTTCCGCGAGGATCTCCTCTTTCGGATCAACACGTTTGAGATACAACTTCCGGCGCTCCGCGAGCGGATCGAGGACATCCCGGCGCTGGCCCAACACCTGCTGCTGCGATGCCGACCGGATCAGCCGCCGAATCAGGTCGCCTTTACGCCGGAATGTATCGCCTCGCTCGAGCAGCACTGTTGGCCCGGCAACGTCCGGGAGTTGGCCAATATCATCGAGCACGCGGCGATCCTTTGCGACGAGAGTTCGATTGCGCCGGAACACCTACCGCGAAGGTTTGAGCTGCGGCGTCTTCACGCGCCGCAGTTCAAGATGTTGGGCGCGGCACAAACGCTGCGCGAGATCGAGCTGCAGGTCATTCTGCAAGTGCTCGATCGCCACGCCGGCAATAAACCCCAGGCCGCCGAAGAACTCGGCATCAGCCTCAAGACGCTCTACAACAAGCTGAACCAGGTGGCGAGCTTGGAAAAAAGCGCGTAGCTGACGCCCGTCCCACTGGCGAAAATACCAGCGAGCCTACCCGTTTATCCCGGAGGTTGGCGCAAAAATCCATCTACCCCAGATTCCTCACAACGCCAACCACAACACCTTGCACCTGGGCGTTGGGCACGACGATAGGCTGCATGGCGCGGTTTGAAGGTTGCAAGCGCACAGCGTTCTTTTCCGGGTACCAGCGTTTGAGAGTCGTCTCATGGTCGCCGGTCAGGGCGACGACGATTTGGCCGTGCTGGGCTGTCTCTTGACGGCGCACGACCACGTAGTCGCCATCGGCGATCTGGTCGTCGATCATCGAATCGCCGTGTACGCTCAGCACGAATAGGTCGCCGGTGCTGAACATCTCGCCAAAATCGACTCGCTCGGTCTGCTCGACCGCCTCGTGCAAGACGCCCGCCGCGATCCGGCCGGCCAAGGGAAGGCCACGCTCGGTCGGTGCCTCGCGCGCCAGCGCGATGGCACGCGACATGTTGGGCTCGCGATGAATCAGGCCCTTCTTCTCCAGAGCTTTGAGGTGACACATCACGCCGTTCGGGGAGCTGATCTTGAAGCGGCCGCCGATTTCGCGCACCGTGGGCCCATAACCGCGATGGCGGATCTTCTCGCGGATGAACTCGTACACCTCGCGTTGCCGCTTGGTAAGCAGTCGGAGATTGGTCATTTTTCGGTCCTCTGCAAGACGCCCGGCCTTCTATGGCAATGCGGTCTTCGAGCGTTGCCGAGTAATTCTAATATACGACTGTACAGAGTCAATAGCATTTGTACACTTATTGTATCGGTCCGCAGTACTTGCGCAATTCGTTTGGTTGAGCTAAGGAGCAGGAATGATCCGGCAATCTCGGCGCCCACGTCGGCGTGTCATGGTGCACCTGATCCTTTCTGGTGCGGTCGTTTTTGGGCCAAGCAGCGTGGTAGCGAGCGCCACGGAACTCACCAACGCCGAGTTGGCGGACGGGTGGATCCAGCTCTTCGACGGCGAAACACTCTTTGGCTGGCAGCACGGAAGTGCCGCCGATTGGCAAGTTGCCGACGGGGCGATTCGCGTCACGAGCGGCGATCCCGGTCTGCTCTGCACGACGAGCCCGTTCGGCGATTTCGTGCTGCGCGTCGATTTTCGTGCCGACCGCCAGACCAATAGTGGCATCTTTCTGCGAACCACTCGGCAGCCGAAGGATCCCGCGCGAGATTGTTACGAATTGAACATTGCGGCACCCGAATGGACGCCGTTTCCTACGGGGAGCTTCGTCGGCCGCCAGAAGGGCGAGCCGAGCCGTGAGTCGAGCGACTGGCGAACGTACGAGGTGACGACGGTCGGCGGACATTTTCGCGTATGGCTCGACGGCCAGCAGGTGCTCGATTACACCGATCCCAGTCCACTACCGCGCGGTCACATCGGACTACAACTCAACCGCGGCAAGGTCGAGTTTCGTAACGTCAAGCTCAAGCCGCTGTCGCTTGCGCCGATCTTCAACGGCCGCGACCTCAATGGATGGCATGTGTTTCCCGGCAAGAAAAGCGAGTTTTCGGTGACGCGTGAGGGCGAGCTGCACGTCACCAACGGCAACGGCCAGCTTGAATCCGAAGGCCAGTATGCCGACTTTGTCCTCCAGTGCGAAGTTTTTTCGAACGGCCGCCATCTGAACTCCGGCATCTTCTTTCGCAGCATTCGCGGTGAGTTCTGGCAGGGCTACGAGAGCCAGATTCACAACGGCTTCCACGGCACGGACCGCGCAAACCCAATCGACTTTGGGACGGGGGGATTCTACCGACGGCAAAAGGCTCGACGCGTGGTGGCCGACGACTTCCAGTGGTTCCACAAGACGCTGGTCGTGGCCGAGGACCACATGGCCACGTGGGTCAACGGATACCAGGTGAGCGATTGGACCGACACGCGAGCCGCGAATCCCAATCCGCGAGAAGGACTGCGGCGGGAGGCGGGCACCATCCTCATCCAGGGACACGATCCCTCAACCGATCTCAGGTTCCGCAATTTTCGCGTGGCCGAGCTGCCAAAGGTGCGTTAGCCGCCTGGCAAGCTGCCCGCGGCGCGCTCGATCAGGCCGCTTGGAAACGTTCGAGTTTTGCACGGTCGACTTCGATCCCCAGGCCCTTGCCATGCGGAACGGGAATCATGCCGTCGACGATCCTGATCGGCTCGGCCAGGACATCATCGTGCAACTGATGGTAATCCGACTCGATGCCGCTGGCGAAGGCGGGCGTCGAGGCGCCAAGCTGTAACGCCGCGGCCAGCAGCACACCCACCGAGCCGGGCGCCGCCAAGGCCGCCGACATCGAGGCCGCCTCGGCCACCGCGGCGCACTTGCGAGCTGGCACCATGCCGCCCACGCGCTGGGGGTCGACGAAGATGAATTCCGCGGCGCGACAGCGAACCACGGCCAGCACATCGGCCGCGTTCGAGAGCGCCATCGATATTCCCAGCGGAAGCCGTATCTCGCGACGCAGCGCGGCCAGATCCTCGAAGCTGGCCTGGCGCAGCGGATCGATGAACAACGTCAGGCCGCTGCGACCGAGCTGCGCGCAGAGGTCGAGCGCCGATTGGCGGTCATAGCCGGCGGCGCCATCGAAGTACAAGTCAGCACGGTCACCGGCCGCCTCGCGCACGGCGGCAACCGTCGCGGCGTCATGCTGGGCGCTGCCGTGCGCGGTGACAATTTGCTTGTGGAAACCCAATTCGGCCAGTTCCTTCGCCAGGCGCGCCGCTTCGCCGGGCGACTGAGACGGCAGCCGCGCCGCCACGGGTATGCGATTGCGATAGACGCCGCCGAAAAAGTGGCACACCGGCTGCGACGCGGCACGACCGATGACATCCCAGGAGGCAATTTCCAGCGCACACGCGAGCGGCGCCGACTGCAACAGGTCCAGCGACAATCGCTCCTCGATATCGAACACACTGCGACCGGCCAGTGTCGCCATGAGACGATCTCTGCGCGCCGACAGCTCGCTGGCGCGCCAAGGCACGGCGGCCTCGCCCCAGCCTTCAAGCCCGGAGTCGGTCGTCAATCGCACGAGCAGGTTTCGCGCCGCGCGCAAGGGCGCGCTCCGAGGAACTTCGACCAGGTAGAGCTCCAAGTCGCTGATCTTCATGACGGCGCTTCATGGCGACGCGGTGAGAGCGCGCAATTCCTTCGGCAGCGGAAAATGGACCGATTCCTCGCGGACGCTGCGCGACTCGACCGATGCGCCGAAACGCTTTTCGAGAAACGCCACGCAATCTTCCACGACCAGCTCCGGGGCGCTCGCGCCGGCCGTGACCAGCACGGTTTCGTCTCCGCGGAACCAGCCGATGTCGATGTCGGCCGCCGAGTCGATCAGATAGGCCGGCACGCCACGCTCGTTGGCCAGCTCGACCAGTCGCAAGCTGTTGGAGCTGTTGTGGCTGCCGAGGACCAAGACCACGTCCGCCTCCGGCGAGAGCGTCTTGATCGCCTCTTGACGGTTTTGGGTCGCATAGCAGATGTCCTCGGTCGGCGCGTTGGCAATCGCCGGAAATCGGCCGCGAAGTCGTTCGATGATCCGATTGGCGTCATCGACCGACAGCGTCGTTTGAGTCAGGTAAGCAAGCTTGCTTGGATCGGCGACTTCCAGCCGGTCCACATCATCCGGCGTCTCGACCAACACCATTGCCTCGGGCGCTTCCCCCATCGTGCCGATCACCTCATCGTGCCCTTCGTGACCGATCAGCACTATCGTGTACCCCTTCTTTGCGTAGCGCACCGCCTCTAGGTGCACCTTGGTCACCAGTGGACAGGTGGCATCGATCGTACGCAACCGCCGCTCGGCAGCGATTCGTCGCACTTCAGGCGAAACCCCGTGGGCTGAATACAAGAGACGCGCACCGACCGGCACCTCGTTCAGGTCGTCGACGAACACCGCGCCCACGTCACGGAACCGCTGAACCACGTATTGGTTGTGAACGATCTCGTGGTAGACGTAAATCGGCGTGCCATATAGCCGGATCGCCAATTCCAGGCTCTCGATCGCCATATTCACGCCGGCACAAAACCCGCGTGGGCTGGCCAAAATGACGCGCATGGTGGTTTCCTCCCGTACAGAGTTATGATAGTGCATATGTCACGGACGGGACAGTTTGACCGTCTCGTGCGCGGCGTCGGGAGTTCCCACTGTGATCGGAAAGTCGAGTGTCAGAGCCGTGGATCCGTCACCGCCAACGCTGGCCGCGGTCGCGGCGAAATCGAATGGCGATTCGGGGCAAATTGGGGAGGCCGGAACAACCGGCGGTCCATCACTCGAGCAGGCACGAGCGTATTGCCGGCGAATCGCACGGCGTCATTACGAGAACTTCGCGGTGGCAAGCTGGTTGCTGCCGCGTCCATTGCGGCAGCACTTCTACAACCTGTACGCCTATTGCCGGATGGCCGATGACATGGCCGACGAGAGCGCCACGGCCGCCGAAGCACTGTCGCGGCTTGACGATTGGGAAGAAGAGCTGGACGCTTGCCATCGCGGCCAAGCGCGCCATCCGATCATGATTGCGCTGGCGGAGACGATCGCGCGGTTCGCCATGCCGATCGAGCCGTATAAGGACCTGTTATCCGCCTTTCGACAGGATCAATCCAAGACGCGGTATGAAACGACCGGCGAGCTGCTCGATTACTGTCGCCGGTCGGCCAATCCCGTGGGACGCCTGGTGTTGTGCATAGCCGGCCGACACTCGCTCGACTGCCAGCGATATTCCGACTCGATCTGCACGGGCTTGCAGTGGGTGAATTTTTGCCAGGATGTGGCGCGGGACTGGGACCGCGGCAGGATTTATCTACCGCAGGAATCCTTTCGCGTGCACGGTTGCGACGAGGCCTGCTTGGCGACTCGCCGTGCCACCGAGGCGTTCCGCCGCGCGTTGCGGTCTGAAGTAGATCGTGCCGAAATATGGCTGCGCGACGGGTTGCCCCTGGTGGGTGAGTTGCCGCGCGCACTCGCCTTCGACATTTGGCTCATCATCCAGGGTGGCTTGGCCATCGCGCGAAACATTCGGCGCCTGGAGTACGACGTGTGGACAACGCGGCCGGTCGTTCCACGCCGCCAACAGATGGCGCTATTGGCGCGCGGAGTCTGGGCGCGATGTCGCGGCCGATTGGCGGAGCCGGTCCCGTGAGCCGCGAACTGGAGGCCAGCTACACGCATTGCGAGCGATTGGCTCGCCGCAAGGCGAAGAATTTCTACCTGTCGTTCTGGCTGTTGCCGCGCGACAAGCGGCGCGCCATGTCGGCCTTATACGCCTTCCTGCGCCACACGGACGACCTGGTCGATGATCCGCGTCCGCTGTCCGTGCGCCGGGAGTCGCTCGCAAGCTGGCGCGAATCGATGGAGCGAGCCCTCTTGGGATCGTTTGACTCGCCCATCTGGCCGGCGCTGGTCGACACGGTGGCGCGGTATCGCATTCCACCGGAATATCTGCGCGAGGTCATCCGCGGCGTCGAGATGGATCTCTCGGACGGCCGCTACGAGACGTTTGACCAACTCGCGCTCTACTGTTACCGCGTCGCGTCGGTCGTGGGGCTGTCGTGCATCCACATCTGGGGTTTTCGGGGCCGCGAAGCACTTGAGCCGGCGCAACATTGTGGCACCGCGTTTCAATTGACGAACATCCTGCGCGACCTCAAGGAAGATGCGCAGCAGGGGCGGTTCTACCTGCCGCGTGAAGATTTGGATCGCTTCGGATATACGATCGACGATTTATGCCGCGGCGTGCGAGACGAGCGCCTGGCGCGGCTGATCCGCTTCGAGGTCGAGCGTGTCGAAAGTTTCTATCGCCTCGGCGCGGAGCTCGAACGATGGCTCGGCGAGGACGGGCGCAGGATCTTTCGCACCATGACCGGGATTTACCACGGCTTGCTGGACGAAATCAAGCGGCGAGAGGGGGATGTTCTTGATCATCGCATCCGCCTTAGTCCTTGGCGCAAGATGGCGATCGCCGCGCGGTGCCTCGCCGCCGCTCCACGGCTTACACCGGCGCCGGCGGCGGTCCGCTCATGACACTCGGCGGCCGGCGCCAGGACGGAACTCGCGTGGTCGTGGTGGGGGGTGGCCTGGCTGGCCTGGCGGCCGCCGCGGCCTTGTCGCGTGGCGGTATGCTGATCGATCTCTTCGAAGCACGGCGCTTTCTCGGCGGGCGAGCTTCCTCCTTCACGGAGGCTGCCGTCGGCGCCGAGGTCGACCACTGCCAGCATGTCAGCATGGGGTGCTGCACCAACCTGGCGGATTTTTGCCGGCGCGCCGGTATCGACGACTGCTTGCGCGAGGAGCCCATCCTGCACTTCTTCGGACGCGACGGCAAGCGGTACGACCTGGCGGCGACACCTTGGCTCCCCGCGCCGTTGCATCTAGCGTGGGGATTGCTGTCGCTGGGCTTTTTGAGCTGGAAGGATCGTCTAGGGATCGTACGCGCGATGCACCAACTTGCGCGCGGACGCGACGACGCCGACCAAACGGTGGCCGACTGGCTGCGCGCGCAAGATCAGTCTGCAACGGCTATTGAGCGATTCTGGATCGTGGTCCTGACGAGCGCGCTGGGCGAGTCGATCGAACGTGCGTCGCTGCGATATGCGCGCAAAGTGTTCGTGGACGGATTTCTGGCAAACCGGCGAGGCTATGTGGTACAAGTCCCGAGTGTTCCTCTGGGGGTTCTTTACGGCGATTGCCTGCGACTTCGGCTCGCCGACCAAGGTGTGACCCTGCATCTCGGCACACCCGTGCGCGAGGTCGTGGGCGACGGCTCCGGCGTGCGTGGAGTGCGAGTCGGCTCCGACGAGTGGATTTCGGTTGATTACCTCGTGCTGGCGGTTCCCTGGAAGCACTGCCGCGCGGTGGTTTGTCCAGAGCTGGCGTCCGCGCTGCCGGAGCTTGCGCGGCTGGAAGCGATCGAAGCCTCGCCGATCACTGGAATACATCTCTGGTTCGATCGGTCAATCACGTCATTGTCACACGCAGTGTTGATTGACCGCTTGAGCCAATGGCTCTTCAATCGTGGCGCGCAAAACAATACCCCCGACGCATCCGAGTCGAAAAACTACTACCAGGTCGTCATTAGTGCGTCGCGCAACCTGGCAGGTCGACAGCGGGAGGATATCGTCGCGGAAATCGTCGACGACATTCAGGCGACCTTTCGCGAGGCGCGCGGCGCGCGTTTGCTCCACTCGCGCGTCGTCACCGATGTTGAGGCGGTGTTCTCGGTACGTCCGGGGATCGACCGCCTGCGGCCGGCGCAGCGGACTGCGGTGCATAACCTGTTCTTGGCGGGCGACTGGACGGCCACCGGTTGGCCGTCGACGATGGAAAGCGCGGTTCGAAGCGGCTACCTGGCGGCGGAGGCGGTCACCGAGGCGGCCGGACAGCCACAACGTTTCCTGACGCCCGATCTACCGCGAGGATGGCTGGCGCGATTCGTCCTTGGAAACTTGTAATTGAGCCGACCCGCCGCAACTCGCCGTGTGCCGAACGACGAGTTGCGATTCGGATGGGAGCAGTGGATCGTGCGGCTGCAACGATCCTGAAAAAATGGTAAGATCTCTTCATATGGAAGAGATCATCCGAAACGTGTGTGACTTGGCGCCTGACGAACGTCGTACGTGGGAGTTAGCCGTTGGTCGCGCACTGCAGGACGGCCAGCAAGTCGTTCTTCGTGTTCCAGATGTGTCGACCAAGTCCGAACCTTCCACGACCGTGGCATCTCCGACCGCGACGCTTCCAGACTGGTGCAACGTTTTTGAAGGCCTTTCGGATGCCGAGATTGCGGCTATCGAGGACGACATACTTCGCCGCGCTGACCTGACGCGACAAGGCGGCTGAGCATTCGTGCAGCCCTCGTTGCTCGACACGGATGTTCTCTCGCAATGGCTCAAACTGCGGAACCCCCCTGTCGTCGCCAAGGCAAGCCAGTACCTCCAGTCTCACCAACAATTTGCGATCTCCGCCATCACACGCTATGAGATCGTCCGTGGACTGATACATCGCAACGCACAGGTTCAGCTCGTGCGGTTTGCAATCTTTTGCCAGCACTCGATCGTATTGCCGATCTCGGATTCGATACTCGAAACGGCGGCCGACCCATGGGTCGTCGGTCGGAGAGGAGGTCATTCGCATCGTGACGCGGACTTGGTCATTGCCGCCACAGCACTCGAAGGAAGTCGCGTGCTTGTCACCGGTAACACCGCGCAATTCGCCTGGGTTCCAGGTTTGACGATCGATGACGGGACAAAGCCGAAACGATGCCGGCGCCAAGCTAGCTGGTGCCGGCCCCTACGCGCCCGGCGGTTCCAGTGGATCGTCGTGCAGGCGGCGAGGCATGAGCATGAAGGCCGGCCCCATCATCAGGCCGGCAATCGCGCCCACGATCGCGAATTTCAGCGACGAGGGATGAGCACCCAACGAGCTCGCCCCATAGAGCGACGCAAGACCCGTGGGGGCAAGCAACCCCACGCCCCAGCCGCCCACCGAGCCGACCACCGACCAGAAGGCGACGCGCACGCCACCACGCGAACGGCGGTTGCGACGACGTCCTACCGGCGGTGGCAAGTGTGCGGGCAATGGCGGGGCGGTCGGCCATGAACGCGCGGCTGGTTTGTGCGCGACCGCTTCGACAGGGGGCACAGGTGCCGAGGACGCGCGCACCTCGACCGCGGAATTACACGCCGGACACCGTGGCCGCTTGCCAATCAACGACTCTTGCGCGCGAAGCTTTCGACCGCATGACGGACACGGAAAAACGATCATCGAGGCCCCCTTTACGGCTGTGCCTGCCGCACCATGAGCAAGTATAGGTCGGACCCTGCAACCCATCGGTTGGCCTGACTGGCCGCTGCGGACCGCAGGCGACGAGGCCAACACTCTATGCAGAAATGGGTTACGCCTTGGACGAAGTGCTTGGGACGAGCTGTGGGATGATCTCGTCCAGGAGATCCGCCAGCCGGTCCGCCGCCACGAGCCCTTGCTCGCTGAGCGCCATCATCTGCTTGATGCTTGACGGTCGCCGCCACAAGCTGCCCACCACGACGCCGGCACGGCCGGCCGCCGTCTTATTTGAGGTCCAGGCATCGACAAATGCCGGAAGTTCTTCGTCAACCGCGTCGCTGATTACACGTACGCTGAGAAAGTGAGTCGATGACTGGCGCGCAATCGTGGCCACGGCAAACGTCTCCATGTCGACCTCCAGCGAGTCATGCGCCTTGCCGAGTTTCGCTTTTTCAGCCGGCAATCGAATGATCCGATTCGCGGTCAGAAGGCCTCCAACGTGTACGTCCTTGCGGTGAAGCGTAGAGCCGACAACCGCGGACGTGTCGACCACGATCGTGTCGCCCGACTCATCGACAATCCGGTCGGCCAGCACGAAGGCGCTTTGGGCGAGCGGCGCCTGCAACGCGCCGGCCAAGCCGGCCGAAATGATCCACTTCGGGTGATGGGCGGAAATAATGGCCTCAGACGCACGGGCCGCGGCGGCTTGACCAACTCCGCTCGCGACCAAGATCAACCGCCGAGCGTTCCGCTGGCCACGCCATAGCGAAAAGCTCGCGGCATTAACCTTAACGACGTCCTGCATGCGGTCGAGAAGCCCGGTGAGCTCGCTCTTCATGGCAAAGACGATGGCCACGTCGATGTCGGCAGGGCGAGCGCTGGCAGATTCGTTCGCGTCGCGTTGCGGCTTTGCGGTCTGCGAAAGGCGATCCTGAAGCGCATCGGTCAGAGATCGGCGGACCCAGTTGCGCAGTATCCATTGCCACGCCATGGGGACCTCGTTGGCGCGCGAAACACGATGTGATTAGTTAGCAAATCGGGGATTTGTGGCGCCAACCCGCAGTATACAGCGCGGGGTCGTGAAATTCTTCGGCCAGCGGCCGACGTACGTTGGCCGGTCGGTTGGCTCGTCGACCGGTGACGTGCAGGGCGGCTTTACGACGGTTCGGCTACTTGCCGTATCTAGGTCAACTGCCAAAGTGCCATCTTCAGCGCGTCGCCCAGCCGCCGATTGACCCCCAATACCGCCGCCGGCTCGAAGCCGCAATGCACCATGCAGTGTTCGCATCGCGCGTCATTGCCGCGCCCGAGCTTATCCCAGTCGGTGAGCTGGACCAATTCCTGGTGCGTGCGGTAATGCCCGTCGGTGATCAGATAGCACGGCCCCTTCCAGCCGCGGACATTCCGCGTGGGGTTGGCCCAGGCGGCGCAGCGGAGCTCCCGCTCACCGCGCAAGAACTCGAAATAAACCGGCGACATGTTGAGCTTGAACCGCTTCAGCAGATCGCGAGCCTGGCGAAACTTTTCGTGAATCTGTTCGCGCGTCAGGAAAATCTGCTGCGCCCCAGCGGGATTGGTCTGCTCGACTGCCGCATAGCCGTAGGCCGGAGACATCATGAACCCGTCGACGCCCAACTCGGTGAGATAGGCCAGCAGGACCTCGATCTCGCGCATGTCGGTTTGCTGGTAGATGGTGGTGTTGGTGCAGACGAGAAAGCCGGCAGCCTTGGCGGCCTTGATCCCTTCGATCGCCTCGGAGAAAACGCCCTGCCGTTCGACCGCCAGATCGTGCGTCTGCTCCATGCCATCGAGATGCACATTGAAGAAGAAGCGGCTGGTGGGGCGAAATCCGAAAAGCTTCTTGCGGATAGACATGCCGTTGGTGCAGAGGTAGACGTGTTTTTTTCGCTCCAGAATCTTGGCCACGAGCTCTTCGATCGCCGGGTAAATCATCGGTTCGCCGCCGCAAATGCTCACCACCGGCGCACCGCACTCGTCGACGCTCGCCAGGCATTCGTCGACTGTAAGCTTGTCCTTGATGGTGCTGACATATTCGCGGATACGGCCGCATCCCGTGCAAGTTAGGTTGCAGGCGTGCAACGGTTCGAGCATCAAAACGAGCGGAAATCGCTGGCGGCGCGCGAGCTTCTGCTTCGCGAGATAGGCGGCCATCGAGGTGGTCAGCGAGAGCGGGAATCGCATCGAATCGGCGGACGCCGCTAGGCGACCGGCTGGAGAGATTGTTGTGGCATAGTCGGCGGTCCGTGGAGTTGATCTCGCGCCTGCGTCTTCACCGCGAACTGGGCCAGTGCCATGAGCGGAAAGTAGATTGGGTACATGTGATAGCGCAAGTAGAACACGCGTGGAAAGCCAGTTCCGGTGAACTGTGTTTCTTCCCAGGACCCGTCGGTCCGCTGCGCGGCGACCAGGTAGTCGATGCCGCGGCGCACGGCCGAATGCGCGTGCTCGCCGGCGGCGATGAGTCCCAGGATGGCCCACGCGGTCTGCGAGGCCGTGACCGGACCTTGCCCCTTGGTGGCCGCGTCGGCGTAGCTCTTGGGCGATTCGCCCCAGGCGCCGGTGGGCTGTTGATGAGCCAACAGCCAGTTGACGCCCGCCACGATCGCCGGATCGTCGACCGCCACGCCAACCTCGCGCAGTCCCGTGATCACCTGCCAGGTGCCGTAGATGTAGTTGACGCCCCAGCGGCCGAACCAGCTTCCATCGGGCTCCTGCTCGCGTCGCAGATAGGCCACGGCACGCTCGAGGGCCGGATCGCCCAGGCGCCGGCCCAACCGACCGAGCGACTCGAGCACGCGACCGGTCAGATCGGGCGTGCTGGGGTCGATCATCGCGTTGTGGTCGGCGAACGGGACGTGACAGAGGAACCGCCGGTCGTTGTCGCGGTCAAACGCGCCCCAGCCGCCATCGCGGTTTTGCATCGCCAACATCCAGCGCTCGCCGCGGACGATCGCTTCGCTGACACGATCGAGAAACGCGGCGTGATGCCGACCGGTCGGCAGATCGTCGACCGACGAATGGGCCAACAGTGCCAAGTTCGGCGGCAAGTCATGCGGCGGTTCCGCCACCGAGTCGAATTGATCGCGCAGCGCCATCAGGGCCATCGCGGTATCGTCCAGGTCGGGATAGAAGTCGTTGGCGTGCTCGAAGCACCATCCGCCCGGCTCGGCATCGACCGATGCCGCCCAGTCGCCGCGACGGCGAATTTGGCGGTCGAGAAGCCAGTCGGCAGCGCGATGCATTTCCCGTTGGGAGGGTGGAACGCCGCTGTCGGAGAGCGCGCGAAGCGTAATCGCGGTGTCCCACACGGGGGATTTGCACGGCTGAAGGCGCAGCGTGTCGGACTCCTCGATGACCAGCCCCTCCAGCCGCTCGAAGCAATAGCGCAGCTCCGGACCGTCGTCGGCGTAGCCCAGACACCTTAGCGCGACGATGCTCCAGATCATCGGCGGGAAGATCGCGCCAAGCCCGTCGCTGCTCGCGAAGCGGTCGATCATCCACTTCTCGGCGGCCACCAAGGCGCGGCGGCGCAACGGAAGAAGGCAGTGTCGTTCGAGCCATTTCAAACTGCGGTCCACCGCGCGAAAGAATCGATCCCAGCTCAATGGGCCGGCGGAGTGGTGAAGTCCGGGGCAATGCAGCTCGGGCCAGTCCTCCGGACGTCGCACGAACAGCTCGCGCATGCCCGACCGCGAATCAATCCGCGCCACGGGCCGCAGCGCTGACATGATCGACAGCGGCACGATGATCGTGCGGCTCCACGCGCTCACGGCGTACAGGTGTACCGGAAACCAACGTGGCAGAAGCACGACCTCGGGCGGCACGGCCGGGCATTGCTCGTAGGAGATTTGTCCGAACAGCGCCAGGTAAAACCGCGTGAAACTGTTCACCGCGTCGGCGCCGCCGTGCGCGAGGATCGCCTGGCGCGCCTTGAGCATGTAGTCGGCGCTGGCCTGGTGGCCGGTCAGCTTCAGCGCGAAATAGGCTTTCACGCTTACGCTGATGTCGACCTCGCCGCCGGGATACATCGCCCAACCGCCGCCGGGTAGCTGCTGCTCGACGATATATTGGGCCGCCTTGCGTGCGTGGGGCGAATCCTCGCGTCCAAGATAGGCCAGGAGCAGAATGTATTCGCTTTCGAGGATCGTGTCCCCTTCCAGCTCGCCGACCCAATACCCTTCGTCGTGCTGTCGTGCGAGCAGCCATTGGCGCGAGCGCATGATGGCTCGGCGCAAGGGCGCTGCGTGATGCTCCGCGCGGGGCGAAGTGTTCGAGAGCGGCCAAAGCAGACCGTCGAGCCCCTCCGACGGGACGACGCGGACGCGCTGCCGTGAATCCATTCCCTTGATCTCGATGTGCTCGACGAGCCGCCATCCCTGACGGCGCGGCCCGGTGACAGCCGGGGCGAGAAGCTTATGCGAAGCTGGACTTGGGAACAAGGCCAGTGCGGCCGGGTAATTTGGACAAGAGAGGCTATCAAGGCGACTCAATCTTGCGCGCCAGCTCGGCGATTCGCCATGCCCGAATGAACGCCGCGCAGGCGATAAATCTGCACACCCTGAGCGGCGAAGTAATTGATGGGCGGTTCGAGCGCGCCCTGAGCGACAAGTCGGTCGAACACCTCCGGTTGCACAAAGGGCGTGAAGCCGTAGTTGCCCGGCTGGCGGTACCGCGCGATTTCGCCCCAGTGGACGTATACATGCGAGATGCGTCGCGAAAGGTCGCCACGCCATGTCTCCGGCGAGCTCTCCCGTACCCATTGTTCAAACCAAGAATCGTCGAACGTGGTGTTGTAATAAACCGGCACCTCAAGGTCGAACACGGCCGCATCGCCGACGGCCAACACGGCCTTTCCGGCCGGCACGTGGTGGTTCAGAAAGGCAAACCACTTGGGAACGCGCTCGGGGCTAGACCGCAGCGACGCGAGGTTGGCGAAGTAGCGGTTATATCCGCCGGGCCCGCTCGTCACGAACAGCAGGTTGCTGACAAGTCCCGCAGTGAGCAAGGTTGCCAGCACTCGACGCCAGGAAACCAACCAGTTCGCGCCGATTCCGGCCAAGAGAGCCACGATCGGAAGTACGGGAACCCAGAAGCGTTCGATCCGGTGTGTAAACAGCCACCAGGTGACCAGTACGTACGCGACGTAGCCCCAGAGCCAGAGTGTCGCGCGGCGCGATTGCCTGGGGAGTAGTGACACCGCGGCCAAGGGAATCAGCAGCGGACTAAGCCACTCGCTGCGCAGACCGAAGCTTGCCAGCCGCGCGGCGGCATCCATAAGCGTGTAATTTGGTGGACTGTGTGCGCGACGCCACTGGGCGTCTTTTGCCGCGGTGCGCGTTTCTCCGTCGAGGAGTTCGCACGCCAGGGGGTAGACGGGATTACCGGACAACACGGCGTTCTTCACCAGCCACGGACCGCACGCGGCGGATACGGCCACCAGGAACCAGGCCACCGATTTCGACCGCGTCGCACGCGCGCAAACCGTGACGGCCGCCAAGAGTGGCAGGCAGACAAAAACTGCGGCCGGATACTTGCAAGCCACGGCGGAGCCGGCGAGGAAGCCACACAATAAAAGTCGCCCGCGCGCGGTCGCGCAAATTCCGGCGCGATCGTCATCTCGCCACATCCAGAACGCATAGAACGACAACAGCAGGAAGAGTGCCGAGACCCCCTCCATCAGACCGCTTGTTGAGACGAGCACGATCCAGGGAGTCGAGAGATAAACGAGCGCCGCCACGCTGCCGGTGTTCGGCGAGAAGTAGCGGCGCCCAGCGGCCAACAGACCCAAGGCGCCAAGCGGCGCTATCGCGGCGATCAACGTCTTGCCCACCAGCGCGCCGGTCCACCAGTCGTCCACCAGCACCATGGCCAAGAGGCTGAGCATCTCGGCGCCCAGCGGCATGTTGCCGTAAACGTTGTGTGGAAGGAACTGGATAACGCCGCGCTGATAGAACTCCTTGGGGGCCTGCAAATGGTATTCGCGTACGTCAAAGTCGATGGGCGGCAACATGCCGCCCAAGAAGATGACCGCCACAAACGGCACGGTGGCCCACAGGCAGAACGTGCTGAATATGCTGCTGCCGCAAATGAAGTTCTGAGGCGCCGAAGTTTCATCCGGCCGTGAGCCGGCCGTTGATGAGTGGCGTCGCCGGGAGACCCAAGTGCGACTCGCCACCATGAGGACCAGGGCCGCCGGAATCCAGAACGCCGTACGGTAGCGCAGCAGGCCCGAAAGTCCCACGCAAAGTGTGTACAGCGATACCGCGCTGAGCCCCACCGACGTGGCGAAGACGAAGTGCTCCAGGCGCGTGAGGCGCGTATCCGCTCGGCAAGCCACCATCAGCAGCCAGCCGATCACGGTGGCAAACGCCAGGATTCCGCCGGCTGTCAGCAGGATCGGCACTCGATCGATCAGATGCGGATTCGCGTAGTCGGTCCAGGATGACCAGAGCTCGTCGGGCACCGCCAGAAACGCCAAGAAGTCGACTCGCCGCCACGGCTCCCCTGATCCTTTCTTGTTTCCGAAGCTTGGCAGTGTCGACGCGTAGAAGAGCGCGGCGTACACCGCCAGTCCCACCAAGAAAAACACGAGACCGAGCGGTCGGACGCTGTCGTGACGCGGTGATCGACTGACATCCTCCGCTTCAGTAACGTGCGAAAACTTGATCATGGCTTCCGGATCGCCAGGCAATGTGCCCTGGCCTCGTCACGGGAGTCGAGTGGTGGCATGCTCGTTGCGCTTCCGAAAGCTATGATATTCGTGACGACGTGCGTCGACCAAAGGGAATGCTTGCGGCGAGCAAACCTTCGGCGTGAAGCCGCCGGCTCGCAGGATGTACACATTCCCGGTTATTGAGGTGCCGATTGTGCCTGATATTCAGGGGAAATTGCGAGGCATCTTTACGCCCAATATCGTCCCCTTGGACGATCGCGGCGAAATCCACGAGCGTGAGCTGCGGCGGTACACCGATTGGCTGATCGAACGGGGTGTCCACGGACTCTATCCGAATGGCTCGACCGGCGAGTTTACTCGCTTTACGCCCGACGAGCGGCGGCGGATCGTGGCGATCATGGCTGACCAGACACGCGGCCGCGTGCCGATCCTGGCCGGCGCGGCCGAAGCCAACACGCGAGAGACGATTTCCGCCTGCGAGTACTATCACTCGCTGGGCGTGCGCGCCGTGGCGATTGTTTCACCGTTCTATTACCGCTTGAGCCCCGCGTCGGTCTACGCGTATTTCCGCGAGATCGCCGATCATTCGCCCATCGACATCACGCTTTACAACATTCCGATGTTTGCCTCGCCGATCGACGTGCCCACCGTCCTGCGGCTCGCCGAGGAATGCCCGCGCGTCGTGGCCATCAAGGACTCCTCGGGCGATATCCCGCATATGATCCGCATGATTCAGGCCGTGCGTCCGCGGCGGGCCGAGTTCAGCTTCCTGACCGGGTGGGACGCGGCGCTAATGCCGATGCTGTTGGTCGGCTGCGACGGCGGCACAAATGCCACCAGCGGCATCGTGCCCGAGGTGACGCGGCAGTTGTATGACTTGACAACGGCTGGTCGCATCGACGAGGCGCGCGAGCTTCAATACAAGCTCGTGAAGCTCTTCGACGCCATGCTCTATTCGGCCGATTTCCCCGAGGGATTTCGTGCGGCATTGAAGCTGCGTGGGTTCAATGTCGGAGCCGGTCGACAGCCACTGGCGCCATCGCAGCGTGTCGACCTGGCGCTGGTGAGCGATACGCTGCAATGCCTGCTGGCGGAACAAGGATTCGGCCACGAGCCCATTGGCGGGTGCCCGCCGACGAGCACACTTGCCGATCCCGCCCACGTCGACCGCATCGTCCAGAGCGTGGTGGCTGAGCTGGAGCGACGCGGATTGGCGTAACGAGCAATCGTTCGCCAAAACCACCACGCGTTGCCATTCGCAAATGGCCGGGCTCCGGCAATTGCGAGCGTCTCACTTGCCTGATGTGTTGCCGAACGGTTGCGCAAGTGCCGTCAAAAGTGGCTGTACTAGTGCTGCCAACTCTGGATGCTGATTCCGGAGGTCCAAGAGCGCGTTGAACTGTTGAATCACATTCTCTCCGGGAAGCGAGACTTGCGCAACACGGATTCCAAGACCGGCCTTTTCGACGTCCCGAATCGCGCTCAAGATAGCGTCTTGAAGAGTTGGTGCCTGCCGGTCGAAATCTAGAAAGGTCCGGCCGTCGCACATTCCCAGTAATGCGTCGTCGCAACCTGCTTGGAACAGCGCTCCTTCGACATCGTCGGTAATCGCGCTCAGTCCATCGAGCATGAGTGTAAACGTATGCGTGCCAATTTCGGAATCCGAATTCCGGCGTCCAGATCGAATCGCAATTGTCATGTTCACGAGCTCTCCTGTTGGGTCCGATGTGGGCAGTTTTCTACTCGTCGGTGGATCTGACGCGCATGGTTCTCTGGATTCCTAGGTGTGGACCAAACGGAAATAATGCAGCCCCCTCGGTGCCCAAGCGAACAAAATAGCCGACCCCAGTGGCTGCCTGCCCGCCACGTCCATCCATTCTTCTCCGCATACTGCACGGCCCGTTCCACATCCTTGTTGGGATGTCGAGGCCGTTTCGCCATTGCATCAATAGTCTGGAAATGAGTTACAGAAAACCCAGACGCGCGATCACTCGAGGTCGACAAGCGCGAGAGATTTTCCGTGTAATTGCGCGCTTATCAACGTAAATCTACCTGACAGCTTTACATGGTCAATGATCAGGTACGAATCCGCTCGGGTGTAATGCGACAGTCATTGAATTGGTTGGTGCCAGCGGCAGGAGAACCGTAAACGTGGTTCCCTGCCCGACTTCGCTTTGTACGTCGATATGGCCTCCGTGGAGTTTGACGATCCGCCAGCACTTGGAGAGGCCCAGCCCCAAGCCGCGTCCGGCCGCACGGCCACTGTAAAACGGGTCGAAAATGTTGCGGCGGACCTCCGGTGTGATGCCGCTGCCATGGTCGCGAACCTCGAGGCGAGCGACGCGAGTCATTTCAGGCGATGGGCCATTGGTTGAAACGTCATTCGTGGGATCTATCACAATCTCGGTCGCGAGCTCGACGCGGCCATGGTCTCCCACCGCGGCCAAGGCGTTTTCGCAGAGCGCACGCACCGCCACGATCAGTTGCGTGCGGTCGGCGACGATTCGCACAGGTTCGCGCCGGTCCGTGCGGCGGAGCGTCGACTGCCGCGATTGCGCTTTGGCCGCCAGCGACTCGATCACGCGGTCGATCAGCTCCGACAGGTCGACCGGCGCGAACACCGGGCGCGGCGGACGTGCAAAGAGCATCATGTCGGCGATCATCTCGTAAACGCGAAACGCCTGCGCCGCAATCACAGAAAGCTCGCGGCGTCGCTCCGCGTCCGCCTCGCCCTGCAAGAGCAACTGCGCGCGGCCCGAGATGATCGCCAAGGGATTATTTATCTCATGGCCGGCGCCGGCGGCAAACTCGGCCATGGCCTCGAGCTTTGCCGCCTCGAGCGCCTCGTCAAAGCGACGTTCGAGCTGCTCCAGGCGCGAAAGGCTCGCGCGGAGATGCGGTGACAGCGCCTCCGCAGAGGGCCGTTCGGCCGCGCATTGCCCAGAGCCTTCCATGCCGGATTGGTCCGAGGCTGGATTCTCCTAGCGGCTCGTGCGGAACTCAGGCGGTCGGCACCGTCTCGACGTCCAGCAAGTGGCAGATTCGGTCCACCAGCGAATCGACCTCGAACGGCTTGTGCATGAAGTCGTTCGCGCCGGCCGCTCGCAAGGCGTCGATCTTGTCCTCTTCCACCATGCCCGAGATGCAGATGATCTGCACGTCGTCCATCGTGCTGTCGCCGCGAACGCGTTGGCAAACTTCCTTGCCGTTGATGTCCGGCAGCATCACGTCCAGCACGATCAGGTCGGGCCGGTACTCCTTGATGGTCATTCCGGCGTCGAACCCGTTATTGACGCTGCGGACCTCGAAACGACCGTCGCGCTCCAGGACGTCGACGATCAGCTCGACCAGCTCTTCGTCGTCGTCGACGATGAGCACCTTACGCTTGCCGCTCTCCAGCGCATCGGTCGGGATGCCGTTGTCGCGCATGAACAGAAAGAGCTGCTCGCGAGGAATCCGCCGGAAACGGCTGCCGGGTACGCGGAATCCCTTCAATTGTCCCGAGTCGAAGCAGCGAATGATGGTTTGTTGGCTTACCTTGCAAATCTTGGCGGCTTCACCCGTTGTGAAAACGGTCTTCATGTGGCTAACCACCCCTTCCCTAGCCGATGGTTAGGCTAGTCTGAGTGGACCCTCCGCGCGACACCATCCGCATGGGCCGCAAAGGGTACCGGGATCATCCGTGGACGCAATCTGACACCCAGGCTGTGGCGAAATCGAGGGCTCCTTGCTGGTGACGTGGAACCCCTCTTCGCGCCGCGTCGGCAATCTCATCCGGATCCTCCGAATTTACCGATCTTGCCAATCAGACCAATTATAGCCAAATTGCACATTGAGTCAAGATTGATATTCCATACACAAACCTTTACGTATCAACATATTGTGCAATTTATCCCGCCTAGGACCGTCGAAAAATTTTGCCGGCCTCACGCTATTTGGTCTGTTCGCCGTGCCTTCCGCGTGCATCGAGCGATTTCCGGCGGAAATTAGCGCGCCCCGGTCAATTTGGATGCGTTAAGTTAATGATATAAAAAGCTTTGCGCTAGCCAGCGACTGTCCCACGACTCGGCGCGCAATGCAAACAATCAGCGCCGCGCACGCACGTGCCGCAGTGGCAGCCAGGCACCGTTTTGAGAGCTGCTGGCGACGCTTTGCTGGATGAAATACATCCCCTCGACGCCGTCGTTCACGTTCGGATAGACCGTGTTCACTCGCTCGAAGCTCTTGCGCGCGCCGCGAAGTACCATGTTGTCGTAAGCAAAGCGGTAGATATTGGCGAACGCCTCGAAAAAAGCCTCAGGATGACCACTCGGCAGCCGGCATGCCGCCTTGCACGAGGCGTTGAGGTGGGGGGCATTCGGGTCGCGTGTGTAGAGGGCGTGAGGAAGGCCGTTGCGGCGGAGAAGCAACGTATTCGGCTCTTCTTGGCGCCAGGCTAGTGCGCCCTTGGTGCCGTCGATCTCGATCGACAGGTCGTTCTCGCGGCCGTGGCTAATCTGGCTGGCTGTCACCGTTCCCAGCGCCCCGTTTTCGAAGCGGATGACCGCATGGCCGTAGTCGTCGAGCCGGCGGCCGGGATTGAAAATCTGCAAGTTCGCGCTGATCTCTTTCGGCATCAACCCAGTCATGTATCGCGCCAGATTGTAGGCGTGCGTGCCGATGTCGCCAAAGCTCCCCGCGGCGCCGCTCTTGGCCGGGTCGGTTCGCCACGCCGCCTGCTTTTGGTCAGACGATTCCAGCCGAGTGCGGAGCCAGCCTTGGATGTAGCTGGCACGGATGGCGTTGATGTCGCCCAGTTCGCCCGAGAGGATCATCTCGCGTGCGTGACGCACGAGTGGGTAGCCGGTGTAGTTGTGCGTCAGCGCGAAAACGACGCCGGCGCGGTCTGCCGCCTCGGCCAGCGCCTCGGCCTGCGCCAGGTCGAAGGTCATCGGCTTGTCGCAGACGACGTTAAAGCCAGATTCGACGGCGGCGCGAGCGATCTCGTAATGCGTGTGATTGGGCGTGGCAATCGAGACGAAATCGACGCGTTTGTCCTCTGGCAATGCGTGCTCGGCCGAGATCAGCTCCTGATATGAGCCGTAGGCACGCTCGGGGGGAATGTCGTAATCAGGGGCCGAGGCCTTGGCGCGCTCGGGATTGGACGATAAAGCTCCGGCGACCAGCACGGCGCGATTATCGAGAATGGCCGCGGTGGCGTGCACGCGGCCGATGAAGGCGCCTTGACCGCCGCCGACCAGCGCCATACGAAGCTTTCGGTTCAAGTCACCATTGGTTGGCATCGTTGATTACTCCAAAAGTTATTTCGAAAGGGTGCCACAGGTTCGGCCCGTGGCCGAACCTGTGCCGACAACCGAATGCGTCTCGTGCACGGGTTCGCTCGTCGCGAACCCGTGGCATCCCGGCGTATATGCCCCTACCTTTTAGCAAACGTGCGGCGAGATTCCAGCGACGCGTTAACAACTTTCGCCGCTGGCGGCACGGTGGCGAGGCAAGGTAGGATGCAGGGCGTATTCAGCCTGGCGACGACGGGCCGCCACCGGGGGTAGTGCACAGTGACCCGGCTGGCTCGCGGTGGAGGATCCGTCTTGCCGCAACCGAACCATTCACAAGGAGACCGGAACGATGCGAAAGCGAATCGGACGTAGCCGTGCGGTGTGGGTGATCGTGGGGATTCTGATCGGCATGGTGCTCGCTGGGCAGTGGCTCGACACCCCAGCACGGGCCGTGGCCACCGACCGCGGAACCGGCTTTGTCGTAGCGACGGGGCGACTCGATGAAAACATTGAAGGCCTTTACGTCCTCGACCTGACGACTGGCGACCTTAGTGGCGTCATGTTGAACCGGCAGACGATCACCTTTTCAAACCGCTACACTTATAACGTCCTGAAGGATTTCGAAGGCGCGACCGACCCGCAGTTTACGATGGTCACGGGGCTTGCCGACCTTCGACGTGGTCCCACTGGCCAGATTCAGCCGAGCGATGCGGTCATCTACGTGGCCGAGCTCACGACCGGGCGCGTGGTGGCGTACTCGGTGCCCTGGTCCCGTTCGGCTCAGTCGGCGGGAAAGCCGTTTCAGGGCGACTTTGTGCGCCTTGACTACACGAAGTTTCGCGCCGGCGGTCCGTGAACAAATTGTCGCCACGCCGCGCGCGGGGGCGTGAGCGCGCGAAGCGAGCGCGAACTCGGCTTCAATTGCCGGCTGCGTCTTCGGCGATAGAATGCGACGTGCGGTTCTCGATAATTCAGAGTCGTTGCTCGTGAAATCCAGCCAGCGCGTGACGGAGTCGATTGAGATCTGGTTCAACGGCGAGCCGCGAAAAGTGGTCGCGGGTACGACCATCGCGCTGCTGCTGGAGTCGCTGGCGATCAACGCCACGCGCTCGGCGGTTGAACTGAACTTGCAACTTGTGCCGCGCGCAGCACACGGAGCACGGACTCTTGAATCCGGTGACCGATTGGAAGTGGTCACGTTGGCGGGAGGAGGGTAGATGGAGACGGCCGTACAGAGGAGTACGAAGAGTTTGGGCGACGAAGCACTCGTGATCGGCCACCACCGCTTCACCAGCCGCCTGATCGTCGGCACGGGCAAGTACGCCAGCTACGCGCTGATGGCCGAGGCGCTGGCGCTCTCTGGCACCCAATGCGTAACCGTGGCGGTGCGGCGCGAGCGGCTGTTCGATTCCGAAGGGCGAAACCTGCTCGACGCGCTGGATACCAGCCGTTATACGCTGTTGCCCAATACGGCAGGTTGCTTCACGGCCGACGACGCGGTGCGCGTGGCGCGGCTGGGCCGCGAAATTCTCCTGGGCATAGAGAATCCCGGCGCCGATTGGGTCAAGCTCGAAGTGCTCGCGGACAAGAAGACGCTGCTGCCCGACCCGGTCGCGACGCTTGAGGCCACACGCCGGCTGGTCGACGAGAAATTCCAGGTGCTTTGTTACACGACCGACGACCCAGTGATCGCGCGGCGACTCAAGGAAGCCGGGGCGGCCAGTGTCATGCCGGCCGGCAGCCCGATTGGCTCGGGTCAGGGCGTCCTCAACCCCAACAACATTCGCATTTGCCTGGAATACCTGAAGGAGGACGACCCTGACTATCCGGTCATCGTCGACGCGGGGGTGGGCACGGCCAGCGACGTAACGATCGCCATGGAGCTGGGCGTCGACGGCGTGCTGCTCAACACGGGCATCGCGCACGCGGCCGACCCGCTGGGCATGGCCCGCGCCATGAAAGCGGCCCTGGAAGCCGGCCGGTTGGCATATCTCTCTGGGCGGATTCCCCGGCGGCTGTATGCGACAGCTTCGAGCCCCGAAGAGGGCGTGATCACCCCGGCCAAGCCTCGGTGATGAATGAGCTCTAACTATGCCAGTGAGCCGCCGGCTTGATGCCGGCGGTTCGGCGATTCACGCGAGTTTTGTTAGAGTTCCTTAGAGAACAACCCAAGGTAGAATTAATCGCCAGACGCTTTGCGATCCGCTCGGCTACAGATCATTTTCATTGCGTGGAGTTGCCACCACCGTGTCACGCACGATGTTCGAGAAAATCTGGGATGCTCACGTGGTGCATGCCGATGAGGGGCGCCAGCCGATTCTGTACATCGACTTGCATCTTGTGCACGAGGTGACCAGCCCCCAGGCGTTTGAGGGGCTGCGGCTGGCGCGACGGCGCGTGCGGCGGCCGGAGTTGACCGTGGCCACGATCGACCACAACGTGCCCACGACGGATCGGCGGCTGCCGATCGCCGATCCGATCTCGCGGCAGCAGATCGAGACGCTGCGCGCCAATTGCGGCCAGTTCGGCGTGCGGCTGTATGATCTGGACAGTCCGCGGCAGGGAATCGTACACGTGATCGGCCCAGAGCTCGGTTTGACGCAGCCGGGCATGACGATCGTCTGTGGCGACAGCCACACGGCCACCCACGGCGCGTTCGGCGCCTTGGCCTTCGGCATCGGCACGAGCGAAGTCGAACACGTGCTGGCTACCCAGACGCTCGTGCAGTCTAAGCCGCGTTCGATGGATATCCGCGTCGACGGCCGCCTTGCCAAGGGCGTCACGGCCAAGGACCTGATTCTGTACATTATCGGCCAGATTACGACCGAGGGCGGGACGGGATACTGCGTCGAGTACACCGGCAGCGCCATCCGCGCACTCAGCATGGAAGAGCGGATGACCGTGTGCAACATGTCGATCGAGGCTGGGGCACGTGCTGGGATGATCGCGCCGGACGCGACGACTTTTGACTACTTGCGCGGCCGCGAGTTCGCCCCGCGCGACTTTGACGCAGCCGTGTGCCGCTGGCAAGAGCTTCCCACCGACGCCGGTGCTGCGTACGACCGTTCCATCGCGTTCTCAGCCGAACAGGTCGTGCCGCAGGTAACATGGGGCACCAATCCGGGGCAGGTCGTTTCCGTCGAAGGCACCGTGCCCGATCCGGCGAGCTTTCCGCGCGCGAGTGACCGCTCGACCGGGGCGCATGCGCTTGCATATATGGACCTTCGGCCGGGGACACCGATCCGCGAGATTTCACTCGATCGCGTTTTCATTGGCTCGTGCACCAACAGCCGCATCGAGGATTTGCGAACCGCCGCGGCCGTCGTGCGAGGCTATCGTGTCGCCCCTTCCGTGCACGCGATGGTCGTGCCGGGCAGCGGGCAAGTGAAACAGCAGGCCGAGGCCGAGGGGCTCGACGGCGTCTTCACGGCCGCCGGCTTCGAGTGGCGCGAGAGCGGTTGCAGCATGTGCCTGGGAATGAACCCGGACATTCTGCGGCCGGGCGAGAGGTGCGCCTCAACCAGTAACCGCAACTTCGAGGGCCGCCAAGGGAAAGGGGGCCGCACGCACCTCGTTTCCCCGGCGATGGCCGCGGCCGCGGCGGTGGCCGGACACTTTGTTGATATTCGCGAGTGGGAGTACAAGTAGACACGCCACCGGCCGGCTTACGGCGGCCGCTCGCCCAAAATAATTTGGCCTCTCGCCGCGATTGACAGGCCGCTAGCCGATGCAACCCTTCACGACCCACACCGGACTCGTCGCACCGCTCGACCGAGCGAACGTCGATACCGACCAGATCATCCCAAAGCAGTTCCTCAAGCGGATTGAGCGGACAGGGTTCGGGCAGTATCTTTTCTTCGACTGGCGGTTCCGCGACGACGGCACGGAGAACGCGAGTTTTGAGTTGAACCGCCCAGCATACCGCGGCGCGAGCATCTTGCTGGCACGCGCCAACTTCGGCTGCGGCTCCAGTCGCGAGCACGCCCCCTGGGCGTTGGCCGACTACGGGTTCCGCGCGATCATCGCGCCCAGCTTCGCCGACATCTTCTTCAACAACTGCTTCAAGAACGGTCTCTTACCGGTGCGGCTTGACGAAGCAAGCGTCGATGACTTGTTTCGCCGTTGTGCAGAACGCACCGGTTACCGGCTGACGGTCGATCTCCAAACCTGCAGCGTCGCTGATGAATCTGGCTTCGAGCGCTCCTTCGACGTAGACCCCTTCCGCCGCCACTGCCTGCTCAACGGCCTCGACGACATCGAGCTGACGCTCGTGCACGAAGACAAGATCACGGCGTACGAACGAGAGCATTCAATTGCGTGAGGCGAGTCGCAATCCTGACAGGATTGTATCACTCAGCCCGGGGTTGCGGCGTAGCCGCTACCCCGGGGCACCGACGACAGCGATGCCGCCAACGCTGAAGGCGTTGAATCATCGCGCGAGATGGCTTCAAGCCTTGCAGGATAGAATTTGTTGCCGTGACGATTCCCGCGAACCCAGGGTAGCTTTGCAACCGTGGGCTGAGTGCTTGAATCCCGTTGGGATTACGACATCCCAGTACACCCACCCTGATGCGGGCATGGCCTCAGATCTCGCCCGAGTCGCGATCCCGTTGCTTCAGCCGGCGGAGTGCCTTGCGCTCGGCCTTGGAAAGCTTGCGATTTCCGCCGAATCCTTCATCTTCTTCGTCGTATTGCGGCGAAGCAGGGTGCGTCGAGCGCGGCGATGACGCACCGCGTCGTTCGTCGTACGATTTCTTGTCGACCAATCCGCCCCCGGCTAACGGCTTGCTGGTGAGCGTAGGGCGGTCGATCCGCAAGTCGGGGCGTTGGCCACTCGGCGTCACGAGCGGCTTTTCGGCCAGTGCCGTGGCGTGTTTGGCGTTCAAGGTTGAATGCTTCGCGTCACTCGACGACGTCTTGGCTGGACGTTTCGATGTCGCCTGCCGCGGACCGATTACGTGCCGCGCGTACAGGACCATCGAAAAGAGCACCAGCACGTTGCCGAGCATCTCGGCGCCTTCCTCGAGCATCACGCCGCGCGCGCCGCTCTCCGGCAGGAGCCAGCCGAGCTGCGCCGCCACCGCCACCGCGTAGCTGACGCCCGCAGCCAGCAATGCCGCGATCGCGCCCGTGCAGCCGCGCATGTCCAGCACGAGCTTGATCCCCAGCGGTCCCAGAATGAGCGCGTACATGATCGCCCACCACAGCGAGCCGTCACCCAACAGCCTTCTCCCCGTGGCGAAGACCAACAGCTCCTTGAATCCCTCGTGCAGGCTCGCGGCTTCGTCGATGCTCATCACCAGCCAGACCAGAGCGGTCCACAACCAGATGCGGTATCGCGCGTGATAGTCGTCCACGCGCCGGCGGCGGACGGCATACACCACGAGCGCCGCGGCGCTGGCCAAGACGAGCGTGATCGACGAGTACCAGGCTCCCAAGCTTCCTTCGCCATCCAAATCAAACGCCGCCACGCGGCCGTCGGTCGTTTTCGTCGCGATCTGGGGCATCCAGGCGTAAAGCGCCTCGAGTCCGGCGACCACCGCGACAAATGCCAAGAACCACAATGCCAGCGCCCACCAGCGCGTGGGTACCAGGTCTGTCACGCGCGGTGCTTCGTTCATGAACGATCCCCGAGTGAGTGGTGCGGTCGTGCGACGAGTGCCTTGGTTTGCCTCACGTGCCGCCGAACTCGCACTGCTGACCTCCTCAGTCATCACGCGGCGGCGCCGATCGTCGCGTTGCCCAGCTTGTCGAAACTGCATGCTTCAGGTGGGGCGGATGATAAACAAGAGGGCCGCTTTGGCGCAAGGTGGGAAATCCCAAGGCACTTTGAGCCCCGAAACAACGCCAGTTCGGCAATAGTCCCTCATGTCGAGATTCGGCATTTCGATCATTACAACTCGAATCGCCGCGGCAGGCCCCGATAGACCTTATACACCAGCCGCGCTCGAACTACCCCGGTTTATCCAGTTACCTCGAATTCCCTAGCCAAATGCGCTCAGTAGGGAAAGTTGAATTGACCCCCCGCACGGTGGCCGGTACTCTCCGCCGCCGCGCTCGAGTCAGCCAAGGCGTTCTACCTTACGGACGACATGCAACCCAAACCGCGAATTGCGCCCCTGGCGCTACTGGTGACCATCTCGGCCGCAGTGCAGGGCTGGATGATCGCGCGCTCGGTGGTGCCCGCCCCCGACTCAATCCGCTACGTGGCTGCCGCACGCCGCATCGAGGCGGACGGTTGGCTGGCGGTAGTCAGGCAAGGTGACGAACGCTGGCTGTTCCCCGCCCTGGTCGAGCTGGTGCATTCCGGCGCCGCGCAATGGTTCGGCGAACAAGCAGCGTCCTGGGCGACCAGTGTACAAGTGGCTGCCGCACTGCCGCTCGTGCTGGCGGTCGTGCCCGTGTATTTGGCAAGTTTGCGCATCGCCGGACGATTGGCCGCCTTTGCCGGCACGTTGCTCTTTTGCGTGATGACAGAGGCCGCCCGGCTCGGAGCCGATGGCCTCGCCGATTCACTTCACCTGCTCGGCTTCGCCAGTGCTATTTGGGCTCTGGTGGAAGCGGTTCGCGCGGGCGAACTGACCGCGTCTAGCGATCAGCTTGCAACGTCGCACAGTGCAACACGTAGCTGGCTCTTTCTCGCTGGGCTGGCGAGCGGATTTGCCTTGCTAGCGCGGCTCGAGGGCGCGATTTGTATCACCGCGGTGGCGCTGTGCTTGCCGGTTTATCTCTTCCTCGGTCCGAAGGGTCGCGCATGTCCACAGCGCGCCTTCATTCAACTTTCGTGCTACGCCTGCGGATTGCTGGTCACGCTGCTTCCGCTCGTGGCGGTCCGAAACGCCATCCACGATGACCAGCCTGCCAAGCGACCATCCGTGACAATTCTGTCGCCTGTCACGGACGTGCCAGTAAATTTCGCGGCCAAAGAAACGTCCGTAAGCAGCCGCTTCCATGGCCTTCTGCCGGCGATCGCCGAGTTTGCTCATGAGCTGGCGGCCGTGTTTCAATACTGGGTGGTTGGCCTGCTGATCTTGGGAACCTGGCGCCCGGCGCGACGTCCGCTCCGGCCGATCGCGACATTCGCGCTCGTGCTGTCGATCCTTTACTCGATTGCCGTCATCCAATTGGCTGCCCAGCGTGGTTACCTGGCCACTCGCCATCTGCTTCCACTTGTGGTTATTGCGATGCCGTGGGTCGGCTTGGGAATTGGCTCGCTGGCTCGCCTGGCTGCCGAGGCGTACTGGCGACTAGGCGAGTCCAAGTGGCTATACAAAAACCCCCTCACCCTGCTCTCGCCTTCAACGCGCATTGGTATCGACGCTTCTCGAATTTCAGCGGCGATTCGTGGTGAAAGTCACGCGAAAAAGCCCCCTCACCCTGCCCTCTCTCCCAGAGGGGGAGAGAGGTGTATGTTGCAGCCCGTATCGTTGTGCAAATACCAATCCCCACAGCGGGAGACGGGTTGGGGGACAGGCTCTACGAAGGGTGCGGCCGCGAATCCCACGCTGGCGACGGCCGGCGTCGTTCTGCTGTGTGCGCTCGCCTGTCTTCCGCGAACGCTTGCGCCGCTGCACGCCAGTCGAATCGGCCACCGGCTCGCGGCCGAGTGGCTGGCTAGCGCCGCCGAACCACGCGGCGCCGTCCTCGATACGCGCGGATGGACAGGCCTCTACACCGCGCGCTCCACGTACCGCTACGACGCTGCTCGACGTGCTTTCGCCGATCCGCTGCTCTGCTATGTCGTCGTGGAGGAGGCGGAGCTCCACTTCGCCAGTGAGCGCAGCCGCACGCTCCGCCTGATGCTGGACCGCGCCGGCAAGTGTGTCGCGCGGTTCTCAACCGCTGGGAGCTCGCGCGGCGCGACCGTGTTGATCTACCGCTGGAACTCAAAGTGGTCCGATTCGGAGAGCCCCGACCATGCGTGACAACGTGCGAGAATTCGTGCGGATGGCCGCGCAGGCCTTCGACCTTCGTGCTCCGGTATACGAGTTTGGTTCATACCAGGTGCCAGGGTGTGGCACAAAGGCCGACCTGCGATCCTTTTTCCATGCGAAGCGATACGTCGGCTGCGACATGCGCCACGGACCCGGGGTGGACCGCGTCGAGGACCTGGGGCGCCTCACACTTCCCGACGGGCACGCCGGCACCATCATCTGCGTCGATACGCTTGAGCATGTTTTCGAGGTCAAACAAGCCGTGAATGAGATGATCCGCGTCCTCGCTCCGGGTGGGATGTTGCTGGTGACCGCGCCGCTGGACTTTCGCATCCATTTTCATCCGAGCGATTACTGGCGTCTCACGCCCGCGTGCCTCGAGCGGCTACTGGCGCCCTTGGGCGTGACGCTGGTCGGATCGCAAGGCGTCGAATCATATCCGCATACCGTCTTTGGCATCGGCGCAAAGACACCCGTGTCCGATGGCTTCGGCGAGTGCGCCCATCGCTTCATGACCGGCTTTCAAGTCTGGCTCGAACGAGCACAACGCGCCATCGGCTGGCCGGAACGGGTCAAGCGCGGCCTTCGCGCCTGGGCTACAAGCCGCGGTGACCGGCGGCGCCAGCGCGAATATTTTTCCGCGCGCTTTGTCGTCAGCATGCAGCGGATGCCGGCGCGTGTGTCTCATCTGCCGCCGTTATGGCATAGCGACACCAACGCCGGAACACGTCTCGACCTGCACTAATCGATTGATGTCTCGTCTCGCAACCAATAAAGGGCACATGTCTCCCATGCGCGCCGAGCGTGTTCTGGTGATCGGTCTGGACGGCGGCACGTATGACGTGCTGGTGCCGCTCGCCGAATTGGGCGTCATGCCCAACCTGGCGCGACTGCTTGGCACTGCCTTCCTTGCACAGCTTCGTTCGACGCAGCCGACGGTTACGCCAGTAGCTTGGACGACCTTCCAAACCGGGTGTGATCCGGCGGCCCACGGCATTGTCGACTTCCGCTATTTCGACCACCGCCGCAACGAGCTGTTGTTGAACCACGCCGGTCGGATTCCTTGCTCGACGCTCTTTGATGAGCTGGGACGTGTCGGCGCCGAGGTGGTCTCGCTCGATCTCCCCATGACCTACGCGCCGCGATTAAACGCGCGCGGCATCATCGTCGGCGGATTGGAATGCCCTTCGTCGGCCAAGGCACTGGCACCCTATGGCGAGTTTACCGCTCGTATGCGCGCCACCGGCGCCGTCTACGAGCTCGGCGCGATCTGGAAGGGGCGGCCGGCCAATGTCGACGAACTGCGCGCCGGCGTGGCACGCACGATCGCCAATTTCCGCGGCCGCGTCACCGCCGCGCGAGTGGCCGATGAGATGGTGGATTGGCGTCTGTTGGTCGTTCAGTTCCAGGCTCTCGACGCGCTCCAGCACCGCCTTTGGGATGCGCTGGGCGTCGACGCGCAAAGTTCGGCGCCACCCGATTGGACCGTGGAAACGCGCCGCGCCATGACGGCGCTCGACCAGTGCGTGGGCGATCTGTTGGAGCTCGCCTCACGCCGCGGGGCGCGCGCAATGCTAGTGAGCGATCACGGCTTCGGCGCGTTTCGCGAAACGATCTCGGTCAGCGCGCTTTTGGCCAGCCGCGCGCTACTCATGCCGGCGAATCGCGGCGCCGTCGGTTCCTATCGCGTTCGACGCTCGCTGTGGAAACTAAGGCGCTGGGCGCATCATCGCTTTCACGCCAGCGCCGCCGCTTGTGGACGCTCTCCCCAAGCGTGCGCCCCCTTCGACCGCCGCCGGAGCGTGGCCGTACCACTGCATGGCAACCTGGCGGGCATGGTCTATCTCAACTCGCGGCGCCGTTTCGGCAGCGGCCCGATTTCGACCCCTCGGCAATACGACCAGGCTGCCGCAGATGTCGCCTCCGCGCTGGGCGAGGCGCGGCATCCAGAAACCCGTGAGCGCCTTTTCACTGACGTGCTGCTGACCCAGCGCGATTGGAATGACGATCCACTGGAGCGCCTCTGGCCCGACCTGATTGCCATTCCCGCTGCCGGCTTCCATACGCGGCACAAGATTGATGGCTCGCCCCAGGTTCTCCGCGCCGACGCCACGATTCGCGGAACTCATCGGCTTGAGGGAGTGCTCCTCATTGACGGCGTGCGCTCATCGTCTCCCGAGACTTGTAACGCATCGCTGCGCGATGTCGCGCCGACCATCCTCGACATCCTTGGCATCGAGCCCTCAGAACCGCTCCCTGGCCGCGTGCTAACGAGTGCGCCCGATCGGGACCACGACGCAGCCGCCTCCCGTCCGTGTAGATGGCGTGGTGAGGAGAGATCAACCGAACAAGCCGATGCCTCCCTTTTGCATCGTGCGGACAGCGCGCGGCGGACTGGTATTCCGCTTCACACCCGGCGCGAACAAGCTCTGGTCGAGGCACGGCTCAATGATCTCGGCTATTTGCAATAGACGATTGATCGAATGCGCTGTTGGTTGCCACGACCGCCGGGATAAACTCGGCGGCTCTAGTGCTGGTGGGCGTGTCTCGCGGAGGTGTTGTTTTCCCGAAATGCGCTAGCCCACGAGCTCCGCGATTGGCTCGCCATGGTAGATATGGTGGGGGCGGTCCAGGTCGTCCTTCCACACCGCGGTGGCCGGTATCCCCAGCGAGTGGTAGATCGAGGCCGCCATACGCTCGGGCGTTTGTGGATCGGCGGCTGGAAACGCACCGTTGCGATCCGACGAACCGACCACCGTTCCGCCACGCACGCCGCCCCCCGCGAAAAAGACCGTTTGCACCGCCCCCCAATGGTCGCGCCCGGGCAGCTTGTAATGCTGCGGCAAGAGCGAAATCTTGGGCGTCCGTCCGAATTCACCCGCCATCACAATCAGTGTCTCGTCCAAGAGGCCGCTTTCGGCCAGATCATCCAACAAGGCCGAGAGCGCCTGATCCGTCGGCGGAAACAGCTTATCGCGCAGATGCGGAAAGGCGTTTCCGTGCGTGTCCCATGTCTCGTCATTGCCCAGATTCACCTGCACCAGGTTCACGCCCGCCTCGACCAGCCGCCGCGCCATCAAGAGCGACCAACCAAAACAGTTCCGCCCGTAGCGCTCCTGCACACGTTCATCGGCGCGCGTCACGTCAAATGCGAACTGCACCTTCCGATCGGCCAAAAGTGAGACCGCCTGCTGACGGTACCGGTCAAACTCTCCACTCACCGCCGCTTCTTCCATCGCGACACGCTGCTGCTCGATTTGTCCTAGCACCCCCCATCGACCCGTGAATCGACTCGCCGAGAGCCCTTGGGGCAAACTCAGGTTCGGCGCCTCAAACAACCGCTCGTCGCGCCACTCGGCACGCTGCTGATGATCAAACGCAAAACGCGGGTATGCACCATACGAGGTGGCATGGTAGGGTGACGCCTCGATAAACCACGGGTCGCGCCGCCCGCCCATCATTCCCGCGAATTGCCCTGGTATCACTCGCCCGGAGTAATGCACCAGCCGTTCCGGTAACACGACGGCCGGCGGCAGGTTATTGCGCGGCAGGGTGGCCGCGCCTGCCACGGAGGCAATGCTTGGCCAATCGCTCGGTTTCGGCCGGTTCGGATCAAACCCCGCCGGCAGCGGCGTCCGCCCGGTGAGCATGATGTGATGCCCCACCGAATGATCGTTCGACGGGTGGGTGAGCGATCGCACCAGTGCCCATCGCTCGCTCCGGTCCGCCAGAAGCGGTAGGTGCTCGCAGATTTGAATGCCTGGTGAGCGCGTGGCGATCGGGCGAAACTCGCCGCGAATCTCGGCCGGCGCCGCTGGCTTCAAATCAAAGCTGTCGTGCTGAGCCAGTCCACCGGAGAGAAAGATGTAAATGACCGACTTCGCACGGCCGCCTGGATGCACAGCCGGCACCGGCGAATCCGAATTCGCCGCCCCCACCGCGCGCAGCGCCCAAAGATGGTTCAGCCCCAGCCCCAACAGCCCAATCGACCCGGCACGAATCACACGCCGGCGCGTTAATCGCGGATGGCCGAACTCGTGCGCCACGTGTTCTGGCATCGCTCCCCTTCGCGCAAGTTACGGGTGAGAATAGCTTGCCGCTGCGACCGCGAATCTACCTGATTTCCGCTCGCACTGCAATGAAATCCGCTCGCCGGTTTGACCAGTCGGGCGAGTCACACCGTCCGTTTGTCAATTGCCGACTCGATGAGATTCGTGGTACGCTGCGTGCGGTTCCCCGACGATGAACGAAGCGATGCCGACCATTGATCCGCTTGCGGTGGAAATCCTGACGCGGCTGGCGGGCCGGCCGGAGGCTAGCGAGATCGTGCTGGGAGGATACTTCGCCTTGCAACAATATTTGGGGCATCGCGAAACGCATGATATTGATGCATGGTGGAGAACGTTGCCACGAGGCGACACGGAAGCCGTCCTGCGCGAGGTCGTCGCGGACGTGGCGGCCGGACGAGCAATGACCGTTCGCGAGCGGAGGTTCGGCGATACGCTCTCGTTGGAGATGCTGCGCGAGGGAAAGAAGTGCTTTTCGGTGCAGATCGCCGTTCGATCCGTGACCTTGGACGAGCCGCTATTGAGCCCCTGGCCACCCGTATTAATCGAAACGCTCCATGATAACATGGGCTCGAAAATGAACGCCCTGGTCGATCGAGGTGCGCCGCGAGACTTCGTGGACATTTACAGTGCGTGCGAAGCACGACTCGTCACGAGCGCCCTGTGCTGGGGGCTGTGGGCGAAGAAGAACCCTGGTTCGTCCATCGACGCGGCGAAGCAAAAGGTGCTCTTCCATCTGAGTGGTCTCGAAGCGCGCCGACCTCTCACCTCGATTGCCGACTTCGCCGAGCGAGAACAAGCAGAAAACACGCGATCATGGTTTCGCGCGGAGTTTGTGCAATGATTTACATTGACCATAGCGTGTATCCCGACATGGCGAATCCGCCCGCGGTGCTTGATTCTCCGGAGGCCAAGGCAGACTACGTTCACCGAATCTGCTCGGCATGGGATATGCGCGTACATCCGGAGCCGGAGACGTTTCGGTTGTTTTCCACATGGCGCGATGTATTCGACCGGTTCCCGATTGTTACCTCGCCCGCCTATCATACCTTCAGGGCGTGGTTTGGCTGGGATGCGATCCCCGTTCCGCGAGAGCTGCCGCCAATGGTCCCGCTCTATGTCCACCTCGACCGCTTGGAGGGACGGAATCCGGATCCATGTGAGAGGATGATCTGACGCGGTAGAAGACAAAGCGGTTACATCTCGGACGGCCTGGGGGGTAATCGCCTGGTTCTCAATCGCGCGAGCTACCGATCGTCTCCAAGGGTCAAGAGAGCTCTCGAACACCGGTATTGACGCGCGCGGCGAGATGTTGGATAAGCCTGTCGCGCCACGCGAATCCAATAACCAAAACCTGTCCGAGGCGCGACGTGTCACGATCACTGCTCTAGTCATCAGGAGGATCCAGGGATGAGCACTGCCCCGAAGCTCGACGTTCCGTCATCGGCCGAAGTGCGTCCAACGTTCACGGTTCGAGTCCCTTCCGAAATTAATGCAGACGCGACGAGGCTGGCCGAACCGTACACGAGCGAAGACGAATCGCTGCCTCTCGCCTTGATGCTTGCTTGTTGCGCCGTGTTTGCGGTCGCATTTGCCGTGTACCTGCTGTATCCCGCGATCAGCACGCTGAATGGGATTTAGGAACTCTAACAAAACGCGCGTGCATTGCCCGGACCGCCGGCATAAAGCCGGCGGCTCACTGGTATTGTTAGAGCTGCCTAGGAACACTCAAGAGCGCAATGCGGCTCCGAGGCGGTCGGCGGTGGCGGCGACGATGCGGTCGCGAACGCGGTCGGCCTCTTCGTGGGTGAGCGTGCCGGCTTCGCCGCGCAGGCGGACGGTGAAGAGCAGGCTCTTTTTGCCCGCGCCGAGCGCATCGCTGCGGTAGGTCTCGCGGTATTCGAGGCGATCGAGCATCGCGCCGGCCGCTTGCCGCACGATTTCGACCACCGCTCCCCAGCGGACCGTTTCGTCCATCACGAGGTTGATGTCGCGGTCGGTCGGCGGGTAGGGCGACAGCGGGGCGAACTTGGGGACGAGCACGGCCACGCGCTCGAGTACCGACAGACGGACCTCGGCCACGGTCGTCGCGCCGCGCAGCTCGAATCGCTGCCGCGCCTCGTCGTCGACTTCACCTGCCAGTCCCAACCGCTCGTCGCCCAGCCAAAGCTCGCACGCGTGGCGGCCGCCAAACAGCGCTTGATCGGTGTCGCGAACCGAAATTTCGCGGCGCGCGTCGAGCACCGCCACCAGCGATTCCACGACTCCTTTGACCGCGAAATAATCTCCGCCGCTGGTGAGCGACAGCATCCACTCCTCGCTCGGCAACCCCTGCGGCCTCGGCAAATACACCTTGGCGATCTCGAACAGTTCGATCCGGTCGTTGGCCAGGGCCTCGTTGTAGCGCCGCGCCGCGAGCAAGCTGGGGACCAGGCTGCGCCGCAACCGGTCGGTGCCACGCAAAAAGGGCATCTGGGTACGCAGCGCTTCACGCTCGGTCCAAGGGCTGAACGCCTCGGAGGCGGCCTCGTCCACGAGGCTGGCCGTGATGGCTTCGTCGTAGCCGGCCGCGGTGACAACATGCCGCACCTTCGCCAGCACGCGGTCGTTCGCGCTGCGCCCCGAGGCGGCCATCGGCACGCGGACGTCCTCGGGAATATTCTCGTATCCGTGGATGCGCCCCACTTCTTCCACCAGGTCGATCTCGCGCGAGAGGTCGCCGCGCCAGCTTGGAGCGATCACTTCCACGCGGCTTTCGTCCGCGCGGATTTCTCGCATCCCCAGCGACGCGAGGATTTTGCGAACTCGATCCGAATCGATCTCGATTCCCAGGATTCGCTTCAATTGCGACTGACGGAGCACGATCGGCGGCCGCTCGTGCGGCGGGCGGCCGATGTCGACCACTCCGGCCGAGAGCTCGCCACCGGCAAGTTCCAGGATCAGCTCGGCCGCGCGCCGGCTGGCCCAGTCCACCCCCTCGGGATCGACGCCGCGCTCGAAGCGGTGTGACGAGTCGCTGTGCAGTCCCAAGCGCCGCGACGTATCGCGGATCGAGGTCGGATCGAAATGGGCCGCCTCGATCAGCACGTCTCGAGTGGCCGATGAGACTTCGGTCTCGGCACCACCCATTACGCCGCCAATCCCGACAGTGCGGCGCCCATCGGCGATCATGCACATGCCGGGGGCGAGCTCGTAGGTCTTGTGATTGATGGCCTCGAACCGCTCGCCAGGCGCGGCCTCGCGAACGATGATTTGGCCGCCGGCCAATCTCGAAAAGTCGAACGCGTGCAGCGGCTGCGCGCATTCCATCAGGACATAGTTCGTGATGTCGACCACGTTGTTGACCGCGGCGATGCCCACCGTGGCCAGCCGCCGCACCAGCCAGGGGGGGCTTGCCCCGATCCGCACCCCTCGAATCACGCGCGCCGTATAGCGGTAGCAGAGCTGGGGACAGGCAATCTCGACGCGTACGAGTTCCTCGGCCGACGTGCCTTTGGCGGCCGGATTCGCCGCCGGCACTTCCAACGCGCGGTCCCACAACGCTGCAATCTCCCGCGCCACGCCCAGATGCCCCAGGCAGTCGGGCCGGTTGCTGGTCACCTCCAGGTCGATGGCCAGATCGTCACCGACGCGCGTCGTTCCCTCGTGGTTCAAGCCGGCCATCATCAGCCGCGTCTGGAGCTCCTCGACCGGGAAGTCGAGCCGCACGTACTGCGATAGCCAATCCCAAGAGACGATCATCAATCAAAACTGCCTCAGGAACCGGACGTCGTTACGGAACAGGTCGCGGATGTCAGTCAGGCTGTGTCGCCGCAAGCACAGCCGATCGACACCCAGCCCAAACGCGAATCCCGACACCTCCTCGGGATCGTACCCCACGGCGCGCAGCACGTTGGGGTCGACCATGCCGGCTCCGCCCATTTCCAGCCAGCCCTCGTGCCAAGACATGTCGACTTCCACGCTCGGCTCGGTAAAAGGGAAGAATGACGGCCTGAAGCGGATGTGCACATCCGTGCCGAAATAGCTGAGCGCGAAGAGCCGCAATACGCTCTTCAAATCGGCCATCGTCACACGCCGGTCGACGAGCAGGCCCTCGACCTGGTGAAACATCGGGTAGTGGGTCGCGTCGGGCGTATCGGGGCGATAGACGCGCCCCACAGCGATGATCCGCACTGGAGGCGGCGTTCGCTCCATGATGCGGACCTGCACGGTGCTCGTCTGGCTGCGGAGCAGCATTGGGCCGGCCGCGGATTTCTCGGCCGTAGCCAGGTAGAAATTCTCCAGCGGATCGCGCGCCGGATGCCCGTGGGAAATGTTGAGCGCCTCGAAATTGTGTCGTTCGTCCTCGATCTCCGGGCCTTCCACTACGCTGAAACCCAGCCGGCCCATGATCTCGCACAGCTCGAGAATGGTTTGCGTAATTGGGTGCAGGTGCCCGAGTGGCGGCCGGACACCGGGCAAAGTCGGGTCGAAGGCCGGTTCGCCGATGGGTCGAGCGCCACCGGCCGTCAGCCGCGATTTGGCCGCCTCGAAGGCGTCGTCCAGCGCGGCCTTGATCTCGTTGAACCGTTGTCCGGCGGTTGGCTTGTCCGACTTGTCAGCCTCACCGAGCGCCTTGGTAAGGTTCTTCAGGCGGCCGCTCTTGGCCCCCAGGAACTCGATCCGCGCTGCCTCGAGCGCCGGCGCGTCGCACGCGGAAGCGAACGACTGCCGCGCCGCGGCGAGCAGGTTGTCGAGCTCCGCGAGGAATTCGGCGAGTGCCATGGCCGCCTGACTGCTGCTCTTGCGCCGTTGCCCCGGTCAACGAAACAGGAGAGGCAGATCCGCCCCGGGACCTGGCTCTCCTGCGATTCTGGCTGCCGATCCGCCGCGAGTGGAATACCGACCACGCGACTCTCAGGCAGCGATCGTCAACGCCTTTTTCACTTCGGCGACCACCACGTCAAAGCCTGCTGGATCGTTGACGGCCATCTCGGCCAGCGTCTTGCGGTCGAGCGCGATTTCCGCCTTGTTCAGGCCGCGGATGAACTCGCTGTAGCGCAGCCCGCGCTCGCGGACCGCGGCGTTCACGCGGATGATCCACAGTTTGCGGAACTCGCGTTTCCGCGCGCGGCGGTCTCGAAAGGCAAACGCGCCGGAGCGCACGAGTGTCTCTTTGACCGTTCGCAGCAGCTTGCGGCGGCCTCCGACGTTTCCCTTCGCCTTTTTGAAGAGGCGTCGCTTGGCTTTTCGTCGGGCCGCGCCTTTGGTGGTTCTCATAGCCGATCGCTATCAATAACTGTTTCCGGCCAGCGCCGTCTTGATGCGCTTCTGCTCGACGGTGGCCACTGGTCCGGTGCCGCGCAGATTTCGCTTTTGCTTTTGGGTCATCCGCGACAAGCGATGGCTGGTGCCGCTCTGCCGATGCAGCAGCTTGCCCTTGGCCGTGAGGCGGAATCGTTTTTTGGTGCCTTTATGGGTCTTTTGCTTGGGCATCGCCGAACTCCACACAGGTTGAAACGCGCATTATAAGCGCTTTGCACAATCGGAAAAGGGGACTTGCCGCCGCGTTTGTTTACTCGCCGGCCGTCGCCATTATACTCAAGGGCACTTGCGCTAGGGCTGCGCGGCCGAGCACCAGCGAGCCAATCGGCTCCTTCGGCGAGCAGTAGCACTCGAACCCATTTCGCACCGCAGGAGTCCGCATGGTTAACCCACGCCGCCTGTTCGTTTGTAGCTGCATCGCCCTGGTGACCTCGGCCTTTACGTTCAGTCTGTCGGGGGCCGTGATGCAGGACCTGGGCACCGAGTTCAACTTCACCCAGACGCAGAACGGCGGCATCAATCAGGCGCGCTTTTGGGGCATGGCGGCGTCGTTGGCACTGGGCGGCTTCATCTGCGATCTGTTGGGCATGAAGAGGATCATGGTGCTGGCGCTGTTGTCGCACCTGGTCGGCACGCTGGGGATCGTTTTTTCCAGGAATCTGTTGCCCGAAGAGGTTTCCACGTCCGGTGCCTACTGGTGGCTGTACGCGTTCTCGATCATCATGGGCTGCGGCAATGGGTTTACCGAGGTGGGAATTAACCCGCTGGCCGCCACGCTCTATCCGAAGGAAAAGACGCATTACCTCAATATCCTGCATGCCTGGTGGCCGGGTGGGTTGATCATCGGCGGCCTCTTGGCGATCGTCGTGCGCAACCAGCTCTTCGCCAATACTTCCGAGATCTTCGGCTTGAACCTCTGGCAGTTCAGCTTGTTGCTGATCGTCGTGCCCGCCGTGGTTTATGGTCTCATGCTGCTGCGTGCCGAGTTTCCGCACACCGAGCGAGTTGAGTCGGGCATTTCCACCGGCGACATGATGATGCAGGCGCTGCGCCCCATGTTCCTGTTGTGGGCGGCCTGCATGCTGCTGACCGCCTGCACCGAGCTGGGTCCGCAGCAATGGCAGGAATCGGTCATGCAGCGGACGGCGGGAATTTCCGGCACGGGAATTCTCGTCTACACGTCCGGGCTCATGTTCGTGCTGCGCCATTTCGCCGGACCGATCGCCCACAGGCTGTCGCCGGTGGGGTTGCTCACGGTTTCGGCGGCGCTATCGGCGGTGGGATTATACCTGTTGAGCTTCGCCGATAACGCGGCCACGGCGTTCGGGTATGCGACGATCTTTGGCCTGGGGATCGCCTATTTCTGGCCCACGATGCTGGGCGTGGCGGCGGAGCGGTTCCCCAAGGGCGGGGCGCTGGTGCTGGCCTTGATGGGCACGGCCGGCAACGCGGCAATCGCCTTCATCCTGCCGGAGATGGGCCGCATCGTCGACCACTACACCGTTCAATATGTCGAAACCAAGGCGCCGGAGTTTAGCGGCCAATTGCTGCAACGCGATGATTCCGGCCGCGCGATCGCGCTCGACGCGCGCGTGGTGGACCGCCTGAGTAAGGAAGCGCCGGATTCAGCGGAGTACAGCGTGGCGCGAGATGCCCAGAAGATCGGCTTCTCGATGGCGTTCCGCCTGATCGCCATCTTGCCCTGCGTGCTGGTGGTCGTCTTCGGCGCCATTGCGCTCTACGACAAGGCACGCGGCGGCTACCGCCCGGAGCTTATTGCTCTCGCGCGCCGAGGAAGATGAGCTCTACGGCGGCGGCGTTCAAGCCGCCGTCGAATGAGTGTCTGTAGCAGGCATGCTCCGCGTGCCGTAGCGCGCTGCCGCTGAGTTAAATCCCGAGGTGGGCGTCGCGCAGTCGTGTAGCGTTGCTTCCATAGGCCGAACGGTGATCGCGCGACGACGGCCGGAAAGGCGAATGTCGCCACAGGACATCGCTGAATCCCTAGGCAGTGCGCTACGGCACGCGGAGCGTGCCTGCTACTTTGCTGGCGGCTCCGTTTGCCGCAACGCTAGTTCGCGCGCCATTTCCTCGAATCGCGCGCGCAAGAGAGCGACGACGTCGGGGTGCTCTCGCGCGACGTCGTGCTGTTCGCCAGGATCGCGCTCGAGATCGAACAGCGACATCGCTCCGGTCTCGTCGCCGCTGCGCACGCCTGGATACTCGCGCCGCGTGGCCTGCTCATAGGGGGCCAGAATCGTGACCCCGTCCGGAGCGCGCGGGTCGCGTGCTTCCTCGTCCGGCCTTGGCTCTGCGGGCGTGGCTTGCGGCAAAACGTGCAGCTTCCAGCGTGAGTCTTGAATCGTCGCCAGCCGTGACCCCTGTTGTCCCAAGATGACGTCATGCAGACTTGGGGCATTGGCCGAAAGTGCCGGCAAGAGATTTCGGCCATCGATCACAAGGTCCCCCGGAAGCTTGACATCTGCCGCCGCCAGTGTCGTGGTAAACAAGTCCATGGTGACCGCCAGCGTGTCGCAGACTGTTCCCGAGCGCACCTTACCGCGCCAACGCACCAGGCAGGGGACGCGGCAGCCTCCCTCCCAGCTTGTCCCCTTCATGCCGCGCAAGCCGCCGGTGCTGCCGCCGTACCAGGGGCCGTTGTCGCTGGTGAAGATGACCAGCGTGTTCTCGGCCAGCTTCAATTCGTCCAGCGTCGCCAGCACTCGGCCAATGCAGGAATCGAGCTCTGCGATCACGTCGCCGTACAGGCCGCAGCCGCTCTGTCGATAGAACGACTCCGAGCAGGCCAACGGCTTATGGGGCATGGCGTGGGCGAGATACAGAAAGAACGGCCGCTCGTGGTTGCGCTGGATGAACGCGATCGCGCGCTGCGTGTAGCGCTCCGTCAGCGTCGCCTGCACCAGCGGATACTCGACGACCTTCTCGCCGTCGACCCGTTGCACCGGTCGCATATCATTGCTGTACAGAATGCCCAGGTATTCATCGAAGCCGCGCCGCGTCGGCCACCACTCCGTGCGACGGTGTCCCAGGTGCCACTTCCCCACCATGCACGTGGCGTAGCCAGCCTGGCGCAATAGTTGGGGCAGCAGCGTTTCAGATTCGGGCAAATGGCGGCCGTCGGCTTCCTTGCCGGCGTCGGGTGTCGGATTCGCCATCAGCCGGCAGCGCGCCGGGTAGCGACCCGTCAAGAGCGCCGCGCGCGTCGGAGCGCAAAAGGGCGCCGGCGTGTTGAAGCGCGTCAGCCTCGCCCCGTCGGCAGCCAGCCGATCAAGCTGAGGCGTCTTGTGGCGCGGATGGCCATAGCACCCCAAGTCGCCCCACCCGAGATCATCGGCGACGATGAGTACGATGTTGGGTGCACGAGCTGTCTGTTGACAGATGCCGGAATTCGGCGCCAGCGCAACCAACGCGAGCGGACTGCAAGCAAGAATGAGTGAAGCAATGCGCTGTACTAAACGGCGGTATATTGGGATACCGCTCGAAGCGTCCATTGGCTACTCCCATTCGATCGTTGCGGGGGGTTTCGAGCTGATGTCGTACACGACGCGATTGATGCCCGGCACCTCGTTGATGATGCGCGTGGAGATGCGCGCGAGCAGGTCGTAGGGCAGGTGACTCCAATCGGCGGTCATGAAGTCGTCGGTGTTCACCGAGCGAACGGCGATCGTTTCCTCGTAGCTGCGCGCATCGCCCATGACGCCCACCGTGGCCACGGGCAAAAGCACGGCAAACGCCTGCGACGTGTAGCGATACAGCCCGGCGTCCTTGATCTCGCCGACCACGATCGCGTCGGCCTCGCGCAGCTTGTCGAGCCGTAGCTTGGTGACCTCGCCCAGCACGCGCACGGCCAACCCAGGCCCGGGAAACGGATGACGCCACACGATGTCCTCGGGCAGTCCGAGCTCGATACCCAGCCGGCGCACCTCATCCTTGAACAGGTCGCGCAACGGCTCAATGAGCTCAAACTGCAAGTCTTCAGGCAGGCCGCCCACGTTGTGGTGCAGCTTGATCGTGGCGGCCGGCCCATCCGCCGCCGCGCCGCTTTCAATCACGTCGGGATAGAGAGTTCCCTGCGCGAGGAACTTCGCCCCTTCGACCTTCGCGGCTTCGTCGGAAAAGCATTCGATGAACGCATGACCGATGCGGCGGCGCTTTTCCTGCGGGTCGCGCACGCCCGCTAGCGCCGCGAGGAATTTCGTTTCCGCCTCAACGACGTGCAGATCGGTGCGAAAATGCCGCGTGAACTCGTCGACGACCGATTGCTTCTCGTCCTTGCGCAACAGGCCATTATCTACCAGAATACATGACAGATTTGGTCCGATGGCGCGGACCAACAGCGCCGCCACGACCGACGAGTCGACTCCGCCCGACAGCCCGCAGATGACGCGGTGCTGGCCCACGCGCCGGCGGATCTCGCGAATCGACTGTTCCGCGAAATCCTCCAGCCGCCAGCTCCGCCGGCAGTGGCAGATCCGCTCGAGAAAATTCCCCAGGATGGTGGCCCCATCGGGCGTATGCGTTACCTCGGGATGAAACTGCACGCCGTAGACCGCTAGCGCACAGTGCTTTACGGCCGCGATGGGGCAGGTGGCGGTCCGCGCCAGCGACTCGAAATCGTCCGACACCTGGCTGACCTGATCGCCGTGGCTCATCCACACGTCCGCCTCGCGCGGCACGCCGGCAAAGAGCGGCGTCGTCGCATCGAAACTGCAGCGCGTGCGGCCATATTCGCGGCTGGGAAAACTCTCCACGCGGCCACCCAACGCCATGCAGGCCCAGTGCATGCCGTAGCAGATGCCCAAAACCGGAATGCCTAGTCGGAAGATCTCCGGGTCGCAACGTGGCGCGTTCGGTTCGTAAACGCTGGCTGGTCCGCCCGAAAGTATGATCCCCGAGGGAGCGATCTGGGCGATGCGCTGGGGCGAAATGTCGTGGCGGACGATTTCGCCATAAACTTGCTGCTCGCGCACGCGCCGCGCGATGAGCTGCGCGAACTGCGAGCCAAAGTCGACGACGAGGACGATCTCCTTCTTGGCCGAGGCGCTGGAAGCCTCGTCGGCGTGCGCCTCAATCTTTGCCGCCATGGAAGTTGTCTCGGACCAAACAAAATCGCCCGTCAAAGGACGGGCTGACGGCCGAATTATAGGGGTCGACGATTCGAGTGAACAGGGTCCCAACAAACTCCCCACCGCGCCGCGCCGGCGGCGTCAGCCGCCGGAGTGAGGCGGCGAAAAGCGTGACACGAACTGCGGCGGTGACCCACTCCTGGAGGCTAACGCCCCAGGATCGGCCTTGCCGTGCGGAGCGGTGCTCGGCCCGTGTACCAATTGAAAGCCGCCCCCAGCGCCACTATAGTGGTGCCTGGCATCCAGGGACGCGTGTGGCGCCGTTTCTCGCTCGCCCGACTTCTCGTGCAGATCCTGCTGACTAACGACGACGGCATCTACGCACCGGGGCTGGCGGCGATCGAGCGCGAGTTGGAGCGGCTGGGCAACGTGTGCGTCGTGGCGCCCGCCACGGAACAGAGCGGCGTCGGCCATTCGATCACGTTCCTCAGCCCCTTGATCGTCAAGGAGGTGTTCGACGAGCAAGGGCGGCAGCGCTGGGCGGTGGAGGGAAGCCCGGCGGACTGCGTGAAGATCGGGATTTTCGAATTTTGTCCGCAGCGGCCCGACCTGGTGGTGAGCGGCATCAACGGCGGCCTGAACGCCGGCATCAATGTGCTCTATTCGGGCACCGTGGCGGCGGCAATCGAGGGGGCGTTTTTCGAGATCACCAGCGTGGCCGTCTCGCTGGAGTACGACGAGCACGCGCGGTTTGACAAGGCGGCGCAGCTGGCCGTCCGCACGATTCAACAGATTCTCGCCCAAAAAAGACCCCAGCCGCAACTTTACAATCTGAACATTCCCACCGCCGCGCTCGATGGGCGCCCGGAGGTGCGCGTCGTGCCCATGGGGGTCGAGCGGTACGGCGAGGATTTCGAGAAGCGGACGGACCCACGCGGCAGAAGCTACTTTTGGGCCACGAACGAACCGACGGCCGGAAGCAGCGCGCGTGAAAGCGATCTGATGGCGCTGGCGCAAGGTCACGTGACGCTGACACCGCTCGACTACGATCTGACGAAGCGTGCGGTGCTCGAGGAAATGACGCGTTGGAAGTTCAAGTTGGATTAGTAAAGAGAGTTATTACAGAGAGGAGGTGGACCGTGCGACGGGTCACAATGTGTTTGATCGCCATTGGCGCGGCGTGCTTGGGCTGCGACATCGGCGCCACCCCTCGACGGCAAGCGTCCCCCAGTGGGCCAGGGGCTATTGGGCCGGCGGTGGATGAGGCACAAGAACTGCTTTCGCCTCATCACGCCGCGCCGCCGCAAGCCACTCCGCCACGCGCGAGCGATGTCGCCCAAGAGCTGACACCACCGGCAGAAGCCGCGCGCGCGGCCGATGGCGAACTCGAGCGCACCAAGGCCGAAGTCGGCGTCGGCGAAAAGGGCAAGTCGATTGAGCACGGCCTGGGCCGCACGGCGATCAAGACGTATTTCGTGGCCCAGGAGATCGTGGCCTTCCGTGTCCAGATACCCAGCGCCATGAGTCTCTATAAGGCCGAGCACGGCCAGGCGCCCAAGACGCACGACGAGTTCATGGCGAAGATCATCAAGGCGAACCAGATTTCACTGCCCGAATTGCGGCAGGGCCACACATACGTCTACGACCCGCAGACCGAAGAGCTGTTTGTCGAGCACCCGAAGGCGCAATAAGCTTCGTTGCAGCCTAGCCCTTACTCGTCGTCGGCGTATTGCGGCGGGCTTTGGCCGACTCGTTTAGTCACCTTGGGGAACTTGCCCTTGGGAACTTGATCCTCGATCGCTTCGACGTTGATCTGGTGCCACCAGTCGTCGCCGAAGTCGAACCAGTAGTCAAACCGACGGCCAACCTTCAGGTCCAGCGAATCCAGCGTGGTGTCCTTCGTCGTGCCAGCCGACCCGTCGTCCATGTCGATCCCGAATTCGGTCGACGGTCCGTATCGCGGGTCGGGGTCCCTCGGCCCTTTGCCGAACTGGAATTCATACAGGTGTTCTTCCCAGCGACCAAAGGCGTCGAAGATGGCATTGTGCAGGTGTTGGAGAGTTTGGTCGCCACGCATCTGGATAGTACGTGAAACGACGGGGTTCTTCTTGACAAACTTCTCGCTAATTGGGCCTCCGATGAGGAGGACCTCCAGGGTGTAAAGGTGCCCGACGTTCTCGTCGGGCTTTTGAAGCTTTACGGACGAGCTGCGTGATCGGGACATAATTGCTTCCTTTCTGTGTTACGATTCGTCTCCTTCAAACCGACGCATCGAGTATTCAAGCAATACGGACGCCGAACGGCGACCCGACCAAACTGCGATTCTACACAAGCTCGGCGATGACTTCGCCGTGGTCGAGCACGGGGATGGGTCGGCCGGCGTGGTTGAGAAAGTTGATCTTGGGGTCGACTCCCAGCACGTGATAGATCGTGGCGTGGATATCGCCGGGGGAGATCGGGCGGTCGTGCGGCGATTCGCCCAGGCGCGTCGTCGAACCCACAATCTGTCCGCCCCGCACGCCTCCGCCGCCGAGCAGGCAGAACATGGCGTTGCCCCAGTGGTCGCGGCCCGGTGTTCCCATGCTGCCCGGAGGGCCGCCGTTGCCGCCGTCGTTCATCCGCGGCGTGCGGCTGAACTCGCCGCACAGCACGACCAGCACCTGATCCAATAAACCGCGGTTGCGCAAGTCGTCAAAGAGGCTCGCCACGGCGGCGTCGACGATCGGCAGCACTCCTTCCATGCCGCTTTTCAGGTTCCAGTGATGGTCCCAGCCGCCAAAGTGGACCGTGACAAACGTGCAACCCGCCTCGACTAGTCGCCGCGCCAATAGCGTGCTCTGGCCCCAACTGTGGCGGCCGTACTGATCTCGCAGTCGCGGGTCTTCGGAGTCGATGTCGAACGCCTTGCGCGCGGCCGGCCCCGTCACAAGGTCGTAGGCCTGAAGCTGAAAGCGGTCCACTGCCTCCAGCGAGCCGCTCGCGTCCGCGTCGCGCCTCAGGCGATCGAAATGTCCGAGCAGCCCGCGGCGATCTCCAAGCCGCTCGATCGTCATGCCGCCGGGGGCACGGATGTTTTGCACTTGAAAGCCGGGCTGGTTCGGATCCCCTTCGGTCTCGAACGGATTGTGCTCGATCCCCAGGTAGTTGGCGCCGAAATAGCCCGGCCGCAGGCCGATGCTGGCCGCGTAAGGCACCGCCACATAGGCGGGCATTCCCGGTCGGCGAGCACCGCACACCTTGGCCGAGATCGAGGCGATCGAGGGATATTTTCCGGCGGTATCGGCGCCGCTGGCGCCCGAGCGGCCGGTGAGCATCCAGTGGCCACCGGTATAATGGTCGCCATTGTCGTGGTGCAGCGAGCGGACGATCGAGAACTTATCGGCAACGCGAGCCTGCCTGGGAAAAAGCTCGCTGATCTCGAACCCCGGCACGCTTGTGGAGATTGGCCGCCACAGGCCGCGATACTCAGCCGCGGCCTCGGGCTTCAGGTCGTAGAGGTCCATGTGGCTCGGGCCGCCATCAAGCCAGATCAGGATGACGGACGTGTCCTTGCCTTGCGAGCCGGCCGCAGGCGATTCGCTCTTGGCGCGCAGTACGGTCGGCAAACCCACCGAGGCCATTCCGGCGACGCCGATCTTCACAAAGCTGCGACGGCTGAGTCCGTCGCAATAGCGGTCAGTACGACCTACGTCGATGCGAAACATGACGACCTCGCTTTCCCTGGGGGATGCGGCGCAGTTACATCAACGATTGCTGATCGGTATTCTAGCGAATGGCCGAATGGCTCGTCAACGGATTCGATCGCAGCGCTGAATGCCAAATAGCCGAGCACGGTGGCGTTAGCCTCGGCAGTGCGTGGCGGTATCGGCCGGCGCCGTCCCATGCCGCGCACTCCGGCGACCATCGCCGCCAGCTCTGTATGTGCAATGCCGAGCTTTGCCGCAGCCCGCGCCAGCGCGGTAGATTAAAGACGATCGCGATGCAGGCGCAACCGGGCAGCGTTGGCGCTGGAGAGGCACTTTCGCGCGCGGCGAAAGCACGGAAGAGCATGTCAACGGAGCACAAGGCGTTCTGGAAGCGCGTCGTCGAGAGCCAACTGCTGACGCTCGACGAGTGCCGCGTGCTTGCGCGCGAGTTCGCACAGACGGAACAAGGCAAATCGGCAACTTCCACTGAATCGCTGGCGCGCTGGTTGGTCGAGCAGGGGGTGCTGACGCGCGGCCAGGCGAAGCGGATGCTCAACTCAACTCCCCTTCTCGCGACGGCCGTGCCTGCTGTCAACTTCAACATTGTATCCGAGAGCGCAGTGTCGGTGGCCGGCAGAACGCGCCAGATGCGCCGGCGATCGCGACAACGGCTGTATGTGGTTGCCGCGGTGGCCGGCGCCCCGGTCCTTACCATTATTGCGGTCATCATTTTCGCTCTCGGACAGGGCGACCACCCAGGGACGGCGCTAAACAATCGTCCGCAAGCCAGCGCTGCGCCGTCGCACGACGGCTCGAAGGTCTCGCCGCTAGCGAACACAGATGCGGATGAAGCGCCGACAGGCGACCCGGTTGAGGCCGCCGCCACGAGCATGATGTGGCAATCGCCGACCTCGGGCGAGCCGCTCGACTTACGGCTGCTGCCGGCCGCTTCGACAATCGTTGCCTGGCGCCCGGCGGAATTCCTGACGCATCCCGAGGGCGAAAAGCTGTTGGATGTGCTGGGGGAGCTGGGCCGCATGGCGCGTGACGAAATTGCCGCGATCGTCGGCACGCCGCTGGCAAACGTGGAAGAGGTGCTCATGGCCGTGGTTCAAGGGGGTGACGAGCGCCCGCAGGCGTGTTTTGTGCTGCGAATGTGTGATGAGATCGATGCGGATGCATTGCGAGGTGCATGGGGGAATCTGAACGAGGAGCGTGTCGGAAACGAAACGGTCCTGTGGTCCGACGATCGCGCCTATTTTCTGGCCGACGCTGCACCGCACCGGCGGATTGTTGCTGGACCGCTCGGGGTGGTTCGCGAAATCGCGGCCGATTCCGAACAACAGCCACTAGTGCGCCGCGAAATTGAGGCGCTTTTGCGCTTGAGCGACGCCGATCGGCATTTCACGTTGATCTGCGTGCCATCAGGGCTGTTTTCGTCGCACATCAAGTCACTCAAACTTGCAGAAGCCGAGGCGCTTGGCGAGCCGCTCGAGCAGTGGCTGGACGGCGCCGCGGCGGCTCTCGTAAGTGTTCACCTTTCGGCCGACGATTTCTTCGTCGAAAGTCGCGTCGTGCCGCAGCCCGACGAGTCCGCCGCGCGATTGGCCCCCAGGCTGCGCGGCAGGCTGCGCGACGCATGTCGGCAGGTCGACGAGTCGCTGCGCGCCGTGACGCGGACATCGTACAATGAGCAGATATTGGCCCGGTATCCGCGGATGGTCGAGCTGTTCGAGCAATTTACGCGGATTGCCCCGGCGGACCGAACCGTGCTGCTTCGCACCTATTTGCCCGGCATCGCGGGGCACAACCTGGTTCTGGGAGCGATTCTCGCGCATGCCGCGCCCGCCAGCGTGCTTGCTGAATCGCCGGTCGTCGCCGAGCAGGCTCCGCTAGCGCTGAGCGAACGGCTGCGGCAGCCGCTCTCGTTTCGCATGCCGCGCAATACGCTGGAGGCCGCGCTCGGCCGCTTCGGCGAGGCAATCGATGCCAAAGTGGAGATCCTCGGCGCCGACCTGCAAGTCGAGGGAATCACCAAGAATCAGTCGTTAGCGCTCGACGTGGCCGAAGCGCCGGCTGCCGAGGTCCTGACATCGATTCTGCGGCTTGCCAACCCCGATGGAAAGCTCGTGGCCACCATCAAGAAGCAAGGCGAGCCGCCGCGCGAAATCATTTGCATCACGACGCGAGCCGCCGCTCAAACTCGCGGCGACGAGATAGCCGCAGAACCGCAACCATCGGGAGGGAAATGATCCGCAGATTACACAGATTTCGCGGATGCAGAGGAAACGATGGATTCGCCGGTTCGCCCGGCGAATTCCGTTGGTCATTTGCCTATTTCGCATCGGCGTAATCTGTGAAATCTGCGGATTAACCCCTTGAAAATCGGCGTTGAATAGTACGCCGCAAGCAGCACGCGGGATAATCGTGGAAGCACTTTCGATAATCTGTGCAACCTGTGGCGCGCGGCTGCGAGTCCGCGACCGTGCGGCCATAGGACTGATTCTCGCATGCCCAAAGTGCGAGAGCATGGTCGAGGTTCGGCTACCAGAAGGCGATTCGTCGACGAATCGGCCGGCCGATCCCGAGCCGGCGTCCGTCGACGGCGAGCAACACGATTCGACGGCCAACGTGCATAGCGAGACTGAAGTGCCAGGTGCCACCGCCGGCATGCGTTGGCGACGGAGTCTCATGCTTGGCGCGATTCCACTTGCCGGCATGGCAGCGGCTCTGGGCGCCTGGCGCGCATCAATCGCATACCGAGCCACGTCACCGATTGTTACGGCGCAGCCAGCGAAGAGCGCACAATTTCAGCGACCGCTTACTGATCCGCCAGTGGAATCGGATAGTTCAGTTGAATCAGACCTGCAAGCCGCGGCGCCACAGCCATCGGCCAGCGCCGACCTGGTGCCTGAGACGCCGTCGATATCGGACGCCCCGGCAGTCAACACCGAGCCGACGCCGCTGGCGGAAACGCAATCGCCCCAGACCACCCCGCGCGAGACTGCGCCCGAGCCAGGCAAGCAAGTCGAAGAGTCCGTGCCGGCGGTGATTCGCCAGGCGATGAATACGCGCCTGCCAGCGCTCGATCTGGACGCAGTGCCCCTCGTCGACGTACTCGAATTCCTCAGCGACTTCTGCAAGCTGAAGTTCGCCGTCGACGACGCCGCTCTGACGGCAATCGGAGGATCGCCGCAAGACAGGGTGGACCTGCACCTGAAAAACGCAACGGTCGCCGAGACCCTTCAGTCGATTCTGGAGCCGCGAAAGCTCACCTATCGGGTCCGAAACGGCGAGGTTTTGATCCTTCCGCGGCCGGAACGCTAGCTAGCCAACGAAAAACCGCCCGCGCGCCGCATATTATTCTGAAGCGCCAAAGCGGGATCGCGGCATCTGCGCAAGAATGCCGCAAAACACTGGGCACACGACCGTGGTCAATCGAGCCAATCGTGGTCGCGCAAGCGCGCCGGCACGTACTCTTCGGTGACGTAGCTGATGTCTTTGCTGATCAGCGACTCGACTTCCAGCTTGAAGCCGTTGGCGAGCATGCCTTCGATTTCCTTCTGCCAGGGCTTTTTCCCGGCGAACCAGGGATACTCGGCGATTTGCTTGGCGCGCTTGATGTCCGTGTCGTTGAGCTGGATCGTCACGCTCGGCGAAAGGCCGCAGCGCTTGAAGTCGATCGAGCGGATGCCGAGGTATTTGGCATCGGGGATGGCCATCCGCTTCGACTCATAGGCCAGGTTGATCGACCCTTGCTTGACAACGCTGTAGATGTAGTATCCCCATGGGTCGTTGTCGAAAAGGCAATACAACGGAAGCCCCAACTCCCCGTGCAGGCGGTGCAGCAGACGGCGGACGCCGCGCGGCGGCTGGCCCCCGCCGTGCGTGAGGATGCAGTTGTGCTTGCGCCAGAACTTGTCTTCGTTAAAGCGGCGCCAGACCGTGTCTTTTTCGACGTGCAGGATGAACTTGGCGTCGCACTTCTTAAACTTGACGATCTCCGGCTCAACGATCGAGGGAATCTGATAGCCGCCCGAGCCCATCCGTGAGCAGTCGATCTCGTCACCCGAGTCAATCAGCGTGATCGGACCGACCATGCCCCCCTTGTTCATCGCATAAATGTGCAGCTCTTCGCGCAGTGCGTTGATCGTGACCTCCAGGTCCTCGATCACCGAGTCGCACTCGCTCTGGTCGTCGAAGGTCTCTTCCTTGGTGCCTTCGATCGTGTGTTTCAGCAGGTAGAACATACCCCGGATGCTGGTCGTCTTGCCCTGGTCCACGAGCTGCTTGGAGCCGGAGGCCACGAGCATCGTCTGCATGTAACTCTTGGCCTGCGAAAGGTTGAAGAGTTGGCGGCGGTTGGTGTTCTTGCCCATCTCGATGAACCGCTTGCGGCGGTTGTAGCTGACGTTCGAGAGCGAGCGTGTTGGGATGTCGACGTGCGGATCACGCCGGTTGCGCGCGGCCGTGACCACGCCGTCGGCCAGCCGCGTGAGGTCGCCCAGCGTCTTTTGATCGGGGGGCGGAAGCTTCCGCTTCGCTGGTGCAATCTTCCGCGTGGCAGCAGAGAGGCGAGCTTTTTTGGTCATGATACAACCATCGTCCTAGCCCATCTCCGCACGTCTTAGCCCCTGGCGATTCGCCGGGGGCACTCGCGCCGCCTTACGTGTTCAAATCGTTCGCCGCACTCGTCGCCGGCGCGGAACGATCGACGATCAACACGTTCTCGCCAAAATCCGACTCCTCGCGCTCGATGGCACGGCCCTGTTCGTCGAGCTCGACGTCCGCTTCAGCGGTTTTTCGCTTGGCCACGAGCAGCAACTGCTTGTAAAGCTCCTCGCGGTCGAACTCGTTGATGTTGCTCACCGCCGTGGCCACCTCGCCCAGGTAGCGGAGGAAGACGTTGCGGCGCTCCCCTTCCTGGCGGACGCGAAGCCGCCGGCGCATGTACATGCCCAGCTTGCGGCCCACGGCCTGTAGCGCCAGGCGTAGCTCGCGCTGGATCTCCGCGTAACTGGCGATCGCCTCCTTCGATTCGCTGGTAAAGGGGACCCAGACGCTGGCCATGTGGACCATGAGCGTAACAGGGCCCGAGGGCAGCGCGCCGCGTGACTGAGCGAGCCCATAGCTGCGCCAGTTGGTGCCCATGACGGTCTGCGTGATCGCGCAGGCGCCCTGCTGGAACTGAAGCGGCACGCGATTGGCATAGCGCAGGACATTCATCGTCTGCCCCTCGTCGAGGTTGATGCTCTGGAGGACCTCGTACAGCTTGGCGGTCTCGGCCGCCGTGATCCGCGCCGGGGCGGCGCGGCCGCGGACCTTGGCTTCGTCCAGAATCTTGGCAGATCCCTCTTGCCCTATGCCGCCGAAGGTGCTGGTAAGAAACTGCCGGAGAGTGCGTGCATCACTTTCAGAGAGCAGCTCCGCAAGCGCCTCGCGTGAGAGATGCCGCACGGTGCTGGACCCGCCGTAGGCTAGGCCGACTTCAATCAGAAATGGATTGCCGCGGTAGACCGCCGGCGGCCGCGTGGCGGCTACGTAGAACTCGCCCGGCACAACATGGTGCAGTCCCTTGAGGATCAACTCCTCGCCGATGGGCGAGATGCAGTCCGTGGCCGGGGCGGAGATCTTCGTTTTTTGGATCGCCTTATACAGTTGCTCGGCCTCGTGCGGGCCGAGGCGGTGCGTATGCGTGCGAGTGCTGATCTTGGCGGCCTCGCAGATCCGCCGCGCCACGCCGGAGCTGACGCGCGAGAACGACGACGTGAGGAACTGCGCCAGCGTGGCGTCCTTCATCTCCTTGAACATGGTGAGGAGATGCCCCATTTCAACGCCGTACGGGTGCGGCTTGATCTCCTTCGGCTCCGGCGGAAGCACGTCGGCCGTGCGCGAGTACGTCGTCTCCTCTCCATCCGGGGCAATGTAATGCAGGGTGACGTGGGGGTTGGCGATGGCCGTCTGCTCGAAGTATTCGTCGACACTGGCACGGCCGCGTTGATAGCGAGCCTCCAGCTCGATCGTCACGCGCGTGCCGTGCGGGACTTCGATCCACTCGATGCCGTGCTTGGCGAGTGCCGCCTGGCCCTTTTCGCCAGGGGGAATCTCGACGCCGTCGCCGCGATTGTTGAGGATCTCGGGACGGTTGAGCTTGGTATCGATCTGGATTTCGTAGTAATGGGCCGGGGTGCGCGGGGCGATCTTCGACATGATCTTCACCGGCTTGCCGGTGGTGAGCACGCCGTACATGCCCGCGGCGCTGATGCCGATTCCCTGCTGACCGCGGCTCATCCGCAATCGGTGGAACTTCGAACCATACAGCAGCTTGCCGAAGATGTTAGGGATTTGCTTTTTGACGATGCCGGGCCCGTTGTCCTGCACGCCGACGCGGTAGCGGTTATCGGCGGTCTGCTGGATGTGGACCCAGACCTCGGGCAGGATGCCGGCCTCTTCGCAGGCATCGAGCGAGTTATCGACGGCTTCTTTGATCGTCGTGAGCAGGGCGCGCCGAGGGCTGTCGAACCCCAGCAGGTGGCGGTTCTTGGCGAAGAATTCCGAGACCGAGATGTCGCGCTGCTTCGCGGCCATCGTATGGGCCGTGGCGCGGCGACGGTGGTTCGCCGACGGACTGCTGCCGTTGGACGGGGTCCCCTGCTCGACACCAAGCGGCTGGCCATTACCGTTGGCATGGGGCTCTTTGGAGGAGCGTGTGGAATCGCGCGGTGGCCGCCTACGTGGTGCGTCGTCGCTACGCTCGACGCACCCTACCGAAACGTCCTTTCTGCCTTCAGGCGGTACGCGTTTCAATGCCTCCCTCCGCTGGGGTGGACTGCCGATTCACCAGCACTGGGTATCCGGCCAAAGTCTACCCCCCGGTCGGGTCACTCCTCGACCGGCCAGGTCCAGCTACGCCTCGAACGCGGTAACGGTAACACACGAGCCGGTCGAAGGGATTATACCGGTTATGCCGTCACGCTCCCAGGCGGCTTTTGTGCTAAAGCCCGCATGACGCGCGTGACTTGCACATCCGGCATACAAAGATTCACCCGATCCTCAGCCCACGGCCGAAGCAGTTGTTGAACACGGTCCGGCGAGGGGGCCGCCGAGTGCGACCATGCCCCACCGACTGTCGTGATAAACGCGACGGTTTGCTTGCTCGCAACAGGTTGGCAAGAGGAAAACACCCCATGTGGACAACCGCTCGCGCACGTTTGCTACTGGCAGCAGCCACCGCGGTCGTGGTGGTCGGAATTGTTCGCCCGGCCGCTGCGCATCCGCGCGTTTACGGATCGGCCTGCTATCCGTCGCGGCCCGACTTGTTCTACAACTTCTACGTGGCCCCCTACCGCACTGGCGGAGTGCCGGCGCAATTGTACGTGGCGCCGCGGCCGGCGCCGCCGCTGGTTGGCCATACCTACATCACCTACCAGCCGCTAATGCCTCACGAATTCCTCTACCGGCACTCGCGAACATATCACCGCCGACACCCAGGGAGCGGCGCAACGTGGACCTATGTCAAATGGTCCTGGTAATGATCAAAGGCATTCGAGCCGGCTGGTCATGCGTTGCATCGTGCCTGCCAGCCTAGGCCGCTCGCAAGCCGACGGAGCATGGGCGCAAGAACGAACAAGTTAATCTGGGAGCGTCGTAAGATGATTCGCACCCGTGACATCAAACCGGCGATCGTGGTGTCAGTGCTACTGTTCACGGCATCAACGGCGCCTGTGCATGCCGGGCCATATGGCTGGTTCGCCAAGTGGCGTGCCGCGCGAACTCCGTGGCACTGCAACTATTACCATGCTGCCTGGGGACAGCCAGTGGCGCTGGTCGTTCCGCCCACCGCCGAGATGCAGACGAACTGGTCGTGGGGCGTCTCGGGTACGAGGATCACCCCGAACTATCACCAGTTCGCTCGGCCTTACCCCGGCGATTGGTACCCAGGGCCCGCGTTCCAGCCGACGCCTGCCTGGCCGAGCGACACAGCGCAATTTGGCGTGTATTACGTTCGAGGACCCTGGTAGGTTTTGGCCGCCGCTAACCCCTGGGCGTGCTTGGCCGAGCCGCGACAGGCCGTCCATCGAGCGACTGCCCTGAGGGCAGTCCGGAAGGCCCATTGCAGGGCGCCGGACTGCCCTCTTGTATTCCATGCTCACGCTTCGCGTTGCCCAATGCGCATATCCACTCATACACCCCTGCGTAAGCTCGGTACAAGCGGATTAGACCAATGCCGCCTTCGCGAGCGGTCGATCCATACACGGGAGTGGGGCAATGGCCGGAGTGGCTGGGGCTAAGGCACGAGGCCGTGCCCCAGCGGCGTCATTGCCGGGCCGCATTTCGCTTGGCGCCGACCAACCGAAGGACTTGAGACCGCTTGAGCCAGACCTACTTGCACGTGCTGATCGGTATCGGCGTGGCCCTATTGGGCGCGATCTGCGCGCTGATTAAAGTACGGCCGCTGGCGCGACAAGCGCTGCGCCATCGCGCCGCCTCCGAGATGGAGTGCGCGATGTCGCCTCCACACTTGCCGCCACCTTGGAGCGTTTCAAGACCTCGCCGATCTCGTAGACCTTCCGATTCGGTTGAGGATCGCTCCCACAGGGTCGCGGTGCGCCCTTGACATCGGTGTTGGCGCCGCCGTCATCCCGCGCCGAGCTCTGATACCTCCACGAATTTGTACTCGCCCCCCGTTTCGTTGGCGAGCCGCACGAGGAAGTTGTCGCGGCCGGCGACCGCGACGCTACCGAACTCGATCGCGTAGATGCGCGCCTCGCCGGCCCATTTCCGCACACGCGCCATTTGGGCGGGAGAGAGCCCCGGCTGGTCGGCGTCGGTGAGGAAGAAAATCACGTCGGGCTGCATCTTGAGCGCCGCCAGCAGTGCCGATTCGTGATGTGTTGATCCGTCGGCCGAGATGCTGGCGATGAACTGCGCGGCACGCTTTTTGTTTTGCGCGTTGCCGAAGAGGAGTCGTCCGGCCGCGCCGGCCGGGTGAAAGATTTTGGGCCGGTCGTTGTAGAAGATGATCTGGAACTGGTCCGTCTCGCCGAGGTCTTGAAGGCTGGCCGCCAGCTCGGTCTTGGCCGCGTCCAGGGGGCCACCGCCCATGCTGCCGGATCGGTCGAACACATATACGAACTTCGACCCCTGACCCATCAGGCCGAATACGCTGGTGCGCGTTTCGCCCAGGGCCGGTCGCGGCTGTTCACCACAACGGACGCCCGCCCAGCATTGCGCCAACAGTGTCAGCGCAAGCATTGCTCGGAGGTTGGTACGCTTCATCGCCATCAAACACTATAATCCACCAGTTTACAGGTTACAGGGGGATGGGGTGAGATGGCGGCCATTCAATCGCACCGCGATTTGGTCGTGTGGCGGAAGGCCATGGATTTGGTAGTGCTCGTAATTCAGGTCGCGGCCGGCTTCCCTCGCACGGAGATGTACCGGCTGGTGGCACAGCTCACGCGTGCGGCGGCCTCCGTCCCGGCCAACATTGCTGAAGGACACGCGCGCGGTACGGCCAAAGACTACGCGAATTTTCTGGCAATCGCAAAAGGTTCGCTCATGAAGACCGAGACCTTTCTTATGCTCGCCGTTCGATTGAATTACCTGACCGACCGCGAGGCAAAGCCCGCACTCGAACTCGTAGGCGAAATCAGCAAGATGTTGACCTCTCTCCGCAGCCGAATTCTGACGTCGAGGTAGCCCGTCCCCTGTCCCCTGTAACCTGTCCCCTGTCACCACGTTGCAAATCCTTCAATATCCGCACCCGGCGCTGCGATATCCCGCCAAGCCCATAGCGCGCGTCGATGCTGAGCTCCGTCGCTGGATCGGCGAGATGTTCGAGTTGATGTACGAGGCGCGAGGCGTCGGGTTGGCCGGAAACCAGGTGGGCTTGCCCTACCGCGTGTTCGTGGTCAATCCGACTGGCGACTCGGCCTGCAAGGATGAGGCACAGGTCTTCATTAACCCGATCCTCAGCGGCCGCAAGGGAAGCCTTGAAGCGGAAGAAGGGTGTCTGAGCCTGCCGGGCGTGTTCGCCCAGGTCAAACGGCCGGAGAAGGTCGTCATCGATGCCTACGATCTGGCCGGGGACGAGGTGCATCTGGAGCTCGAGGATCTGCCTTCACGCGTTGTGCAGCACGAGGCGGACCACTTGGACGGCATGCTGTTCATCGACCGCCTGACGCCCACTGGCCTTATGGCGATCAACGAAGCACTCGCCGATTTCGAGTCGGAATTCACGGCAGCCCAGCGGCGAGGCGAGATTCCCAGCAACGCGGAAATCGCCCTGCAACTGGTGGAGCTGGTGCGGCTGCGGACGTGAACCAGCGCGCGACAGCCGGTGCAACGGCACACAGAAAGCCGAGCCCGGGACGTTAGTCCCGGGAGTGCGCCGCTAAAATGGCTTGCACAATACGAAGCTCCGCGTCGCTCCAGCTTACGCCGCCGACTCAGCCTGATAGCATGGTAGCATGCGACTGATCATGATGGCGACCGGGCCGTTCGCGTTGCCCACGCTCGAGGCGCTTTATGGTTCAAGCCACGCGGTCGCCGCGCTGGTAACGCAGCCGGCGCGCGAGGAGCACACGCGCCGAGCCTCGCCGATGAACCCACTGCGGTTGCTGGCCGCAAGCCGAGGCACGCCAATTTTGGATCCCCCGGATGTGAACGCCGAAGACTTCCGACCGAAGCTGGTCGATCTTTCACCTGATCTGCTGGTCGTGGCCGACTACGGGCAACTGCTTTCATCGGCCACGTTGTCGGTGGCACGCTTGGGCGGCATTAACCTGCACGGTTCGCTCTTGCCGCGGCACCGCGGCGCGGCGCCCGTGCAATGGGCGGTCCTTCGCGGCGACACCGAAACGGGCGTCACGGTGATCCATATGACGCCACGGCTCGACGCCGGACCGTGCATTGCGCAAGCGCGCACGCCGATCGGAGCGGATGAAACCGCCGAGGAGCTGGAAACACGACTGGCGCGCCTTGGGGCGCCCTTGGTTGTTCAGGCGGTCGACCAACTCGCCTCCGGCCAAGCGCATTCGATCCCTCAAGACCCGGCAATGGCCACACGCGCCCCGCGAATCAAGAAGAACGATGGCGCCGTCGACTGGTGCCGCTCGGCCGTTGAGATAAAGAACCAGGTGCGTGCGCTGCAGCCGTGGCCGACGGCCTCTACCTATTGGCACCGATCGAAGGGGCCGCCGCTGCGGCTGATCTTGCTGCGCGTCGCGGTTGATGTCGCGCCGGACCAGCCAACCACACTGCCTCCGCCGGGAACCGTGATCAAGGCCGAGCGAAGCGACTTAGTGGTGGGGACGGGGGCGGGAGCCTTACGCATTGAAACTCTCCAGCCCGAGAACAAGCGCCCCGTTACGGCGGAAGAGTTCTTACGCGGGTACGCAGTTCGCGCGGGGGACGTGTTCGCTCCGAGCGGCGCTTCGTAATTGGAGTCGACCTCCTGGCTCGAGGTCGCCGGTCCAAGTCGCGATGGCGTAGGCCTGTATGCCGACGGCATTTGAGCACTCAGCCCGGCGCTGCGGCGCGCGGCTGGGGCTAAGGCCGAAGGCCGTGCCCCAGTGGAAGCGCATCTTTGGTATGAACTCAATGGGTGCGTTGCCGCGGCCCTGTAAGGAATATTGTGTCAGCTAGCAGAAATCGGTAGGTTTCGTAACCTTTTTCTGGCTAGGAGACAGACGCATGGATGCGGCCTTACGAACACGGGCGGAGCGGCTTGCAAGTGAGCTGGCGCCGCAGACTTCGCGCACGTACTTTTGTGCAGCGGCGACAATCATCGGGAGTGGGACGATGTCCTCGGTTTCCACGAGCGGATGGCCGGTCGCTCCGCGAATCCCTGCGCTGGTTGTCAGATCCCCCATCTGCAGGATGTACTTGGGTTTCACGAGCTGCTTGCGATAGGCCCCTCCCCGCAATATGTCCTTCTTCGCAGCGTTCCCGCATCCGTCGCCATCGAGGAGCACGATGAGTGCCGGCCTTTCAACGTCACGCCCGCGCGCCAGGTAGACGAGGTACGGGACATGTTTGGCGCCGCTAGCCGGGACGATCGTGATATGGTTGAGATCGAGCGTGTGCAGGTCTGGGGCACCACGAGCGCGGAGTGAGGTGGCCGCCCCCGCGAGGAGGATCTGGTCGGCCGGGCCTCCCACCATCAGATTGCAGTTGCCGATGAACGTCGTTTCGGCGACGAACGACCCGAAAGCCGATCGCAGCGGCTCGTAGTGATTCCTTGACGCGTTGCGCACGACACGCGTGCCCTCGTCCCCCGTGCCCTTCTCTAGGACGCGAATACGGTCGCCGCGAAGCTCCTGGAAATGACCTTCGAGCGGCTCTGCGATACGGACGCGAAGAGCGAGGAAGAGGAAATCGAGTGATCCGGCGGGTCACTCGCAGGAACGGCGGCGATCTACGGGTCGCCGCCGCATTTCGAGGACCTCCGATCGGTCGACTTTAAGGTCGCCCGAGTGAGTCGGGATACAATGATCGAAGACATCTACCTCCTCAGCCCCAGATGGCAGCTTGACCGCAGCAACAGACTTGCTTCCCGGCGTTTGGTGGCTACAATGTACACCCTGTACCTTCTACCTTGCCGAGCGCCGCTAATAACAGACACGCGAAACCATGACTCGCGGCAGTGTTTCTGCTGGATAGCAGAATCGTCTGAGTCGGCCTCCGATCATAACGGCTGACTGACTCGTAGCGACGGCTGCGTTTGGCAAGTGTCGGGGCAAAAATGCGTTGCCGCGCGGCCGCTTTCTTTGTTTCTAAGTCTTCGGGCATTGCGCGGGTAGTTTGCGCGGTCAATGACTTGGAAGCCATTCAGATAGGAGCACCTGCCTGCGCAACCATTGACTACTCGATCACCAATACTTAAAAGGATCGACAGAGGGTAGTAAAACATGATTGCTATATGTTGGCGGGATTGCGGATCACTATTGAGGCCGATGCGGCACCCGAGGATATTCGGTGCTCTTGCACAATTCAATTGCCCTGACCGAGGAGCACATGCCGAGGTCTGGCTTGCAGCCGCATTCGCGATTTGCATTACCCCAACCAGCGCCGTTGGGCAGATCCAGAATGTCGCGTTCTCCGACCCAGGGTGGATCGGCGCTCATGGGGATGCAACCGCTTCGTTATTTCAAACGTCTGACGCCGCACGAATCCAACTGGATGCCGCCGTCGACGCCACCAACTCGCACGGCGGTGACGCATTGTTCGGTGGTGGTGCAAGCTTTGGTGTCATAAATTCGGGAATAGTTAAGCTGTCCTCGAATCTCGCGTATGACTTCAATCCGACACCGGATTACCCCGTTCAACGAGTTTGGGTCGAAGCGGGAATCGGCGCGAGCCCCTTATTTAGTTGGCAATACGTCTGGCGCCAATTCGGTGTTACGCAAGTTCTCTTCTGGAACGACGCAGTATTCTACGATGTTGACGGCGGCCAGAATTACTCCTTGCACGCGCAATTCTTGGCCAACCAGGCAACTATGAATGGCGGCGTTAGGCTCGATTTCTATGCACGGGTTCCGCGCTGCCGACGTATACGCCATCTCCGCCGGACGATCCGCCACCCGGCGGGCAGGTTCCTGGTTTGCCACCCGAGGATTACCAGAAACTCGTTGTTCTTACTCATGGCTGGAATAGTTCCATTGATTTCGGCGGATCAAATTGGACGAATACTGCTTTGCAACACATCATCTCAACCAGTGCACCTGGCACGAGCGTTGTGGGTTGGGATTGGCACGAAGCAGCCAATCCAGGAGGGGGTTTTCTGGACCAAGCGGCCATGGGAAGCATTTTGTCGGCCGCCGCCAACGGTGGATTTCCACTGAACCTGTATGCGGCTTTCCGCAACGCGTCGCTTGAAGGCGCACAACTTGCAGATGCACTCATTCAAAAGATCGACGCTGGTGAGGTTTCTCCCAATCAGATCTCCTTGGTGGGCGATAGCTTCGGCGGCGTCGTCAATGGTGTCGCTGCACGAATCATCCACAGTCGATATACACCAACCCTTGGCGAAGCGTCGGCACGCATTGGGGAGATACAACTACTCGATACACCACAGATTGGCCTGTTTCTGCCGGCCACCAGTACGATCGACCCAAGGTCGGCGAACGTCGTCTACAACCTTTTCGGTGCTAGGGATGAGCTCGCGTTCGGCGGGCCGATTGCGGGCCCCAATGTAGTCAATGTTGGGATCGATCTCGCTGGTCGTGCCAATGTAGGCCTTGGGCATAACGAGATCGCCGATCTTTGGCCAGACCTGACCGACCCGATTCATGCGCTCGCCCCTGGCAACTACCACGAGGTACACGGCGCCAGCTCAGCCATCGTGTCAGGGCTTCCGTCCTACACGTTCGGAGCGGCGTTTGGTGGATTCGGGGCAGCCGGCGTTTTCAACGTCGCTGTTGAGCAGCTCCAATACTGGGCAGGCCAAGGAGCGCGGGCCGTCATCATTGGCGGCGATGTTGTCACGCAACTTGGCGACACCAACGCTGACAGCTCTACACTGCTAACCTCTGATTCGTCGAGTGTGGTGAATGCCGACGATCAGCCATTTCACCAGATCATCCGCGAACTGACTGTTCCTCGAAACGCTCACTTTTTGCAGTTCGCCTACATGCTGGAAATGCCTGCCAATGGCGATTTCCTTTCAATTTCATTCGGCGACACTCTACTGTTTCGCTTGCCGCTATTTGGAACGACAAATGGCTTCACGATGTCAGATCCGATCTACATTGGCGACTTTGCTGGGGTAACCAATCAACTCGCAATCACGCTGATGAGCACCGACGCCGCGGGAGCGCAGGTATACCTTACTGATATGATCCTTTACAGCCCACTAACAGTGCCCGAGCCGTCGACTTTGGTGATGTCCGTGGCAGGCGGTTTGAGCCTCCTCGTACTAGCCGGTCGTATGCCGCGCGACTTGCCACGGTGCCATAGGGTCCGAGGTAATGATCTCTACCTTGCATCGTAACCACGGCTTGGCCGCTAGCCTTGTGGCGACGGTACGTTGGGATTGGTGCTACTGAACGGTCTGTAAGCCTTGGCATGTGCGAACGCTTTTCCCGATTGCCAGTGAACGGTATGTACCGTTTTTGGCTCGGATTTTGGGCCGCACTGCCGACCGTCGGCAGGTAATCTAAGACGTGATTTCGGCGGCATTTATAACGAATCGGGGCGAAAGGATTTGAACCTTCGACCTCTGCGTCCCGAACGCAGCGCTCTAGCCAAGCTGAGCTACGCCCCGAAACGGGGGTGGCGATTTACGCCAACTTTCGAACCAAGATGCCTTCAATCCCACGCGGCCAAAATGGAGCAGCCAACGCCTATTCGCCGCGTGGTCTCGTCCGGTCAACTCGGTCCCGATGGGTGATGTTAGCGACTATCGGCGGAATCGCAAAGCCCTGGCATTAGGGCATCATTGCGCCATTGCGCCCAACGCGCACAGGGCGTCTCCGCGTGCACTAGGGCACTAGGGTGTTCCGGTTGCCACGGCCGCGGCCAGCCCTTCGCGATAGGTCGGGTAGCGAAGTCGAACTCGCAATTCATTCAACATCCGCGCGTTCGAAACGCGTTTATCCGAGTTGGACCGCGACATCCCCGCCACGCAACCATCAGGCGTCGCGAATCGGGGGACCGGTGCATTGGTCAATCGAGCCAGCTCCGCGTAAAACTTGCCGCGTTGGACCGGATGCCCGTCCGATACACAGTATCGCGGAGACGGTTCGGCAGCTCGCTCCGCCGCGAGTATGACGGCTACGGCGTCATCGGCCTGAATCAGGTTCAGATACGCGTCGCCCGCACCGGCGAGCGGCTTGCCGGCCAGCAGATCGGCCAACCGAGGCAGCCGGCCCGCGCCGTAAAGCGCGGCCAGCCGCAGAATGACGGCTCGCGACGCCAACGTGTGGCTTGCCAAGGTCGCTTCCGCTTCCAAGCAAGCAGCGCCGCTGTCGTGCTCGGCGGTCGCCGAGCTTTCTTCGTTCACCCAGCCGCCATCGCGCTGGGCGTAAACACCGGTCGAACTAATGTAAATGATCCGCCTGGTCGCGCTGGAAATCGCGTCTAGCACGCGCTGTAAACCAACGACCTGCACATTGTGCCGCGACGCGTTGAACAAAGGTTCGCCGCCTGCCCTCGTACGCCCCGAGCGGTCAAATCCGACCGAGTAGAGCACCGTCTCGACAACCGGCAGGCAAAGATGGACGTTCGGATCGGTCACGTCGGCCACAACGGGGGTGATGCACGCCTGCCGCAGCAATTCGGCCCGCTCAGACGACCGCGTAAGCGCGAACACCGGATGCCCTTCCACGAGCCACGCCCGCGCGACACGAGTGCCCAGATAGCCGCAGCCCACGATGAGCTTTGTCATGGCGCATCGTCCAGCGGGCGAGGCGCGTCATCGCCCACGCGAGTCGGCGATTCCAGAAACGCACGAAGCATCACCTGTGCCGCCAGCATGTCGAGCCGCCGCTTGCGCTGCCGGCGAGTCAAGCCGCCCTGGGCGAGTAGCTCTTGCGCTTCGCTGGTGGTGAACCGCTCGTCGAACAAGACGACCTCCGCGCCGGTTACACGTGCTAGCCACTCGGCGAAGCGGCGTGCTTCGGCCGACAAACGGCCTTCACGGCCGCTCAAATGGACTGGCAGCCCCACGACCCACAGGCCAATTTCCTCGCGCGCGCCCAGCTCGCGGAAGTATTTCGCGTCGGCCTCTAGCGCGCGGCGCGTGTAGTTCGCGTAAGGGCTGGACACGGTGCGTGCCGCGTCGGATATGGCGATCCCGATTCGCGCCGTTCCAAAATCGACGGCCGCCACGCGGCTCGGTGCATCCTTCGGCGGTAGCGCATGATGGCCAAGGCTCAGGCGCCGCGGCCTTACGTCATCGGCTCCGGGATGTTCTGGCGGGTATTTCGGAGATTGTGCACTCACGCTGTAGGCGACTCGCAGATCATAGGTGTTCCGTCCAGCCCCGCGCTTCGACGATACGCACCAGCTCGCGGATCGACTCCTCGTCGTGCTTATTGGCCACCAGCGTCACATCGGGCGTATGGACGACAATCACGTCCGAGAGGCCGAGCGTCACGACCAGGTGATCGTCGCTCGCTCGGACGATAGTTCCCGTCGTCTTCAGCCCCACGTGTTTTCCGGCGATCGTGTTGCCGGCCGAATCGGTTCCACGCAGTCGCGCTAGCGACTGCCAGCCGCCAACATCGTCCCAGTTGAAGGGAGCCTCGACCAGCACAACTTCGGCAGCACGTTCCATCACGGCGAAGTCGATGGAAATCGGATCGATGGCGGCGAACTCGCGCTCCAGCACTTCCGCTTGGCGCGGCGTGTCGACGGCCTCGGCGATCGTCCGCAGCCGCGCGAAGAGAGCGGGCTGGTGATCGGCGAGAGCGCACAGGACGGTCCTCGCCTTCCAGACAAAAATGCCGGAGTTCCAGTAGGTGTCGCCAGCCTCAATATATTGAAGCGCCAGCTCTGCCTTCGGCTTCTCGCGAAACGAAAGCGCGCGGAATGCCGGCGGGTGCGGCGGGGCGCCGGCGCGCACGGCAGTTCGCAACGGTTCGCCCCGCTGAATATAGCCAAACGTCTCCGCCGCATAGCTCGGCCGGATGCCGAAGGTCACCAGGCGTTCGGGCCGCTCGTCGACCAGGTCCGCCGCGAAGCGCATCGCCGATCGAAACGACTCTTCGGGTTCAATAACGTGATCGGCCGGCATGACGAGCATCGTGGCGTCGGGATCATTGCGGCCGACGAGCACGGCCGCCAGCCCAATGCACGGCGCCGTATCGCGCCGGCACGGCTCGCCGAGAACCGCCGCTGCCGACAATTGCGGAAGCTCCCGCGCAATGGGCTCCACGAGGCTCTTGTTGGTGACGATCAGCACACGCTCCGCCGAGACCAGCTCGCCCAGGCGCGCAACCGTCGCCTGGATCATGCTTTGCTCTCCGACAAGCGACAGCAATTGTTTCGGCCGGCGCAGGCGGCTGGCTGGCCAGAACCGCGTCCCAAATCCGCCGGCCATGATTACGGCGTGCAGCATCGATCAACCAACCATGTATCGTTGAATGTTCACTTATCGAAGATAGCACGGAGCCGTAACACTTGTGCGCGGCGGCACTTTCGTGGCCAGTTCCTCGGCATCGAGCGCGAACAGTGGCGAGATCTCCACGAGCACGTCGTCCGGCACCGTCGCCCCCACCTCCCTCAGCCAACGCCGGTGCAGGGCCATCAGCCGCGAGCGAACGTCCCACGGCGAATCACGCTGCTGGCCTTCGGCATTCTTCAACGGCGCAAAGCACGCTCCTTCGTCGACTTCCACGACCAACGGGCACTTTGCGGCAGGCAGCAGATCAAAAATGAACCGCTCGAACTTGATCGCGTTGGGCGCCGTCGGATCGACAAGCGTCCCCGAAGCATCGACATACGGCACGGTTTTCCGCGCTACGTGGAACGGCAGCGAGTCGGCCTGGCGCGCCATCCGCACGAGAAAAGCGACGTCGAAGACGTGTACCGCGATGTTGCCCGCCCAGAGCGAGAGCGATCCGTCTGGTTGGCGTCGATGGGCCACCTCGTCGGGCAGATCGCTGTACTCGATCATTTCCACGCGCCCGTCGATCGACACGACGTTTCCGACGCGATCCGTCGGCGTGCGCTTGGCGACTACCTGCGTCGAGAGCTCTGAACCGGCAAGCAGGTGATGTCCAATAAACTCCGCGTCGGCCGCCTGCACGAGCGGGTTGTCGACCTGCATGTAAAACAGGTGCCGCACGCCGCGACGGCGCATGTCGTCCAGCGAACCGCTGGCGACCAGCGCCGCCAAGAGTCCCCCATGGCCGTCAGGACTCAGTTGCAGCCGCCCCTTCTCGGCCAGCAGAACGCGACCGGTCGTGGCATCAGCCGCCGGCATCGTCCCTTGGCAAAACAGTTTCACGTCCGCCTCGTCCATGCCGAACCAGGCGTGCTGGCCAAGAAACTCTGCCGTGGGAGCGTGCGTCGCGGGACTGGTCATCACATAGAGCGGAATCGGCGCGCCATGCCGCCGCGCCCGCGCGGCCACCTTCTCGAGGAGAATCTGAAACAACGAGGCTCGAGAAACCGGGCCAATTGCATACGTGCCCTTGGGTGCCTCGAAGCCAAGCCGTGTGCCCTGTCCGCCGGCTACCAGGACCACGCCAACCTCGCCGGCAGCGAGTGCCGCCGCACCGCACCGAACGGCGTCCGCGGCACGGTTTGCCGCGTCACTCAGCCGCAAGGCCGGCGGCCCTTGCGCGCTGAGCGCGGCCGTCGCACGGTCCCTGGCTGCCTCCGGTTTGCGAATCAGCCGTGACAAGAGCTCAAAATCCACCGAGCCAATATCGGCCGCCAGTGTGGCACGGCTTGCCGAATCCAGCTCGTCCCAGAATTGAAGCAGGTGCTCCTGCCCCCACGGCGCGACCGCGCGCAGGAGCGTTGCCTTGGTCGGTTCGGATGTGTCCGACCTCGGAGGTTGCTTTGTGCGGCGGTTTGCCTTCATTGCGGTGGATGTTTTGCTATTAGTGTCGCGGCGCGCCTCGCCTAGCTAGCGCCTGTGCCGGTCGACGCACCCAACGAACTGAATTGACAGCGCGGCGGTGAGGCGTCGCTCGCTATGTCAGTTCGATCTTCTGCCCGTCATAGGCAAGTTCCATTCCGGTCGGCAGCAACGCGTTGGTCGCCGCGTGCTCAAGTTCGTGCGACATGTGCGTAAAGAGCGTCCGTCTCGCGCCAATTCGCCGCGCGGCCGCGATCGCTTCGTCGAGACTGAAGTGTGTGCTATGCGAGCGGTGCCGCAAGGCGTCCAGAATCAGCACATCCAGGTTGTCCAGCAGTGCCCAGCTCTCCTCGGGAATATGGTTGGTGTCCGTGCAGTACGCCACGTTGCCGAAGCGGAATCCCAGGACTTTCATCCGCCCGTGCAGCAGGCGAATCGGAATCACGCGCGACCCGAGCGCCTCGAACGGTTCGGTGGCAATGCGGCGCATCTCCAATTGCGGCACCGGCCCGCCGGTGAATTCTTCGCTCACGCCATCAAAGGCATAGTCGAACGATTTGCGGATGCGCGCCTCGACCTCTGCTTCGCAATAGATCGGGACCTTGCGTCCAATGTAAAAGGGAAAGAGCCGCAGGTCGTCGAGCCCAAAGATGTGGTCGGCATGGCCGTGCGTGAACGCGACCGCGTGGATCAGGCCGATTCGCTCACGCAGAAGCTGCGTCCGCAGGTCGGTCGGGGTGTCGATGAGCAAGTTCCCCTCGTGCAATCCCAGCACCACTCCGCAGCGAGTCCGGCGGTTTCGCGGATCGTCGCTTTGGCACGTCTCGCAGCCGCAACCAATGACCGGGACCCCCACCGACGTGCCTGTCCCCAGAAGCACAAGGTGGCCGGAAATGTCGATTGTCACGGGTATTCGCATGGGCGCGGCGTCTCGAGCGGCGACATCCGGTTGCAAGCCGCTGACGAAGCTCCCGCCTTCTTCAGCAGGCCTGTCACGAAGATTGGCAGATTGAGCCAGTCGACGCAACCGATTCGTACCGGCTCGCTCTGCAAACTCAAACCGATCCACGCAACCGCTAGCAGCGAATCACTTTCGGCAATGCTCTTGGGTATCGATAGAATACTACGCTCTGGCCTACCCAGGCGCGGCTGCTTGGGCGCGAACAAGCGTTGTTGACCCAACGTACCACAAGATATAAACTGCTTAGCCGGACTAGTTTACGCAAAACGGTGGGTCGCCGTCGGGGTGGCTGGAGTTAAGGCCGAAGGCCGTGCCCCGCCAGGCGCGCGAGTACCCTGGTGGCCGCGTGGGCGGCAGGAAGCTCATGGAACTGCTCGAAACCATTCTGGATGCACTAGGCACGTTCTTAAACGGCTTGGCACGGGGCATTGAGCGGACGATCACCTCGTTGTTCGGCTCGGCCAACGCGCGCTACCTGAGGAAGCTGCAGCCGAAGGTCGAGGCAATCAACGCGCTGGAGGAGAGCGTAAAGGCACTCACCAACGAACAGCTTCGCGATAAGACCACCGAATTCAAGCGGCGCCTCTCGGCGGGTGAGACGCTCGACGACCTTCTGGTCGAGGCGTTTGCCGTGTGCCGCGAGGCGGGATGCCGCTATTTAGGCATGCGGCACTACGACGTCCAGCTTCTAGGGGGGATGGTCCTGCATTTTGGCAACATCGCCGAGATGGTCACCGGCGAGGGCAAGACGCTCGTCGCCACGCTGCCGGCGTATCTGAACGCCCTAAACGGCAAGGGTGTCCATGTCGTCACCGTCAACGACTACCTTGCACGCCGTGATATGGAATGGATGGGTCCGCTCTACATGGGGCTGGGGCTCACGGTCGGCGCGATCCAGGCGGGAATGGAGTCGGGCGAACGCCAGGTGATGTACGCCTGCGACATCACCTACGGCACGAACAACGAGTTCGGCTTCGATTATCTCCGCGACCACATGCGGCCGGCGGCGCGCGGCGACGACCGCTACCCCAAACACTACCAGCAGGCCCAGGGCCCGCTGGTGTACGCGATCATCGACGAGGTGGACAACATCCTGATCGACGAGGCGCGAACGCCGCTGATCATCTCGGGGCCGGCCTACGACGATGTCCGCAAGTATGCCAAGGCCGACCAGATCGCGCGGCAACTCAAGCGCGACATGCACTTCGAGGTGAAGGAGAAGGAACACACGGCCCATTTGACCGACGAAGGCGTCCGCGTCGCCGAACAACTCGCCGGTGTGGAGAGCTTCTATACCGCCGGCAACATGGACTGGCCGCACTTGATCGACAACTCGCTCAAGGCCCACCACCTCTACAAGCGCGACGTGAACTACGTCGTCCAGCAGGGTGAAGTGATCATCGTCGACGAGTTCACCGGCCGCCTCATGCCGGGTCGCAATTGGAGCGATGGGCTGCACCAGGCGGTGGAAGCCAAGGAAGGGGTAAGGATCAAGGAAGAGAACCAGACGCTCGCCACCATCACGCTGCAAAACTTCTTCAAGCTCTACAAGAAGATCGCCGGCATGACCGGCACGGCCATGACCGAGGCGGGCGAATTCTGGAAGATCTATAAGCTCGACGTCTACGCCATACCCACCAATCGGCCGCTCGGCCGCATCAATTCGCCCGACGTGATCTTTCGCACCGAACCGGAGAAATTCAAGGCGATCGTCGACGAGATCGAGCGCATCCACCGCTTTGACGTACTGGAGTTGGCCGACAAGTCGCAGCTCACTGGCACTGTTGTCCGCGAGGATGACAGCCAGATCGAATTTCAGCCGCAGGGCGAAAAATCGCGCCGCACCATTCCCAGAAACAAGATTCGCGACATCGAGCGCCGCGGGCGCCCCGTTCTCGTGGGTACGGTCTCGATCGAGAAGAGCGAGCGGCTCTCGGCCGAACTCGAATTGCGCGGCATCGAGCACCAGGTGCTCAACGCCAAGCACCACCAGCGCGAAGCCGAGATCGTCGCCCAGGCCGGTCGAAAAGGGGCGGTCACGATCGCCACGAACATGGCCGGCCGCGGCACGGACATCATCCTGGGGGGCAATCCAGAGACGATGGCCTGGGCGCGCTTGCAGAACAAATATCCGACGCGGCTGGACGTCCCGCACGAGGAGTGGGAGGCGCTGGTCAACCAGATCGAGTCCGAGGAGCACATGAAGGCCGAGGGGCGCGAGGTGGCGGCGCTCGGTGGCCTGCATATCGTGGGGACCGAGCGGCACGAGGCGCGGCGAATCGACCTTCAGCTACGCGGCCGCTGTGGACGCCAGGGCGATCCCGGCAGCAGCCGCTTCTACCTTTCGCTGGAAGATGACCTGATGCGCATCTTTGCCGGCGAATGGGTGAAAAACGTGCTTACGCGGCTGGGGATGCAGGAGGGCGAAGCGATCGAAAGCCGCATGGTCACGCGGCGGATCGAGGCGGCGCAGAAAAAGGTCGAGGAGCGCAACTTCGAGGTCCGCAAAAACCTGCTTGAATACGACGAGGTGATGGACGAGCAGCGCAAGCGCGTCTACGGCTACCGCCAGCGGATTCTCGACGGCGCCAATTGCAAAGACCTTGTGCTGCGGATGATCGACGCCGAGATCGACCGTCACCTCGACGAGTTCCTGGCCAAGGATTACGGCACCGACACGTTTGCCAAGTGGGCCGCCGACCTGTTTGGGGTTGATTACGAGGCGCGCGATTTTCGCGGCATGGATTTCACCGCGGCCGCCGAGTTCGCTCGCGAAACCGCCGATCGCCAGGCCGAAAGCCGAGTCTTCGAAGTGATTGAGGAAAACCTCTCGGAGGATGTCGACCCCGCCGACTGGAACTGGGAAGCGCTCGCCAAGACAGTCAACTCTCGCTGGCGGCTGAATCTCCGCGACCGCGACCTGAAGAAAGTCGGCCGCGACGAGGTCGCCGAGCTGCTGATGGAAAACTCGCGCAATGCGATCCACGCGATCGACTGCGCCGAGGGGGCACGCTTTCTCGAGCACGATTTCGGTTTGCGGACTGCCGCCGGCTGGGTCCATTACAAGTTCGGCGTCGTCTTGCACGCGGAGGAAGTCGCCGATTTGGAGGCCGAGCCCTTCAAGACACTGGTCCGCCAGAAGGCGCGCGAGGCCTACGAGCAGAAAGAAGCGGAGTTTCCGGTCATGGCCGGGCTCTACCGTTTCACCAGCCGCGACGCCAGCGGGCAAAAACGCTACGACCGCGAAAGCCTGGCCACTTGGGCTCGGCAGCGATTCGACGTCGAGCTCGATCCCGAGGAGCTGCGCAACAAGCCACGCGACGAGGTGCGGCAGTTGCTCATCGATCACAGTCGCCGGCACCAGGCCCAGGCGCAGCGGTCGCTGGCCGAGGTGCATTCGCAGGTCGTTCAGCTTTTTGGCGAAGACTCCGACCCACGGACGACCGCCGGCGTGGCCACCGGCGGCAATGGGGCGATTGCTTCTCTCTCCGAATGGACCCAGCGGCAATTGCATGTCGAGGTGCCGGTCGATGAATTGGCGGAGCTGGACCGTCAGCAGTTGGAATCGCGGCTCGCCGGGGCCGTCGAGGATCGTTTCTGCCCCGAAATGCGGCGGATGGAGCGTTCGCTGCTTCTGCAGATTCTTGACGCCGCCTGGAAGGACCACCTGCTGGCGATGGACCATCTGCGCTCGAGCGTCGGTTTGCGCGGCTACGCGCAGGTCGATCCAAAGGTGGAGTACAAACGCGAAGGCATGCGCATTTTTGAGCAGATGTGGCTCACGGTCGGCGAGCGCACGACCGACCTGATTTACCGCATGGAGCAGCTCGACGAGGGGTTCGTCGGATCGGTCTGGACTCAGCAGCAGGCCAAGAAAGACGAAGCGACGCGTGCCGCCGACGACATCGCGGCACAACAGCAGCAAGCGATCGACTCCTCCGATCAGCCGCGCAAAATTGAGCCCATCCGCAATCGCCAGGCACATGTCGGCCGCAACGATCCCTGTCCCTGCGGCAGTGGCAAGAAATTCAAGAACTGCTGCATGCGCAAGTCGAGCTGATTTCGCCATCGGCAAGCGCCCAAAAACTAGCGTTCGGCGAGCGGCCGGCGTAAGCCGGCCGGTAGATGACCGCACCGGTTGGGAAAAGGAGTTCCCCATGTGGCTCCTCCTGGATCTGCTCTACATTGCGGCACTGGTGCTCATCTCTCCCTGGCTTTTTTATCAAGCCGTGACCAAGGGAAAGTACCGCGAGGGGCTGGCCGCCAAACTGTTCGGCCGCGTGCCCAAGCGAAAGAGCAATGCCCTTTGCATTTGGTTCCACGCGGTCAGCGTCGGTGAAGTGCGCCTGCTCCTCCCATTGATCAGCGAGATCGAGCGCCGGCGCCCTGAGTGGGATTGCGTTGTATCGACGACGACGGCCACCGGCTATGGGCTCGCACGGCTGCAGTTCGCGCGGATGAGCGTCTATTATTGCCCGCTCGATTTCAGTTGGGCGGTCCGCCGAGCCATGCGCCGCATCCGGCCCACGCTCTTGGTACTGGCGGAACTGGAGCTTTGGCCGAACCTGGTTCGCGCTGCCCAAGACCACGGCGTGGGGGTGGCCGTGATCAATGGAAGGCTGAGCGAGCGCAGCTTCCGCGGTTACCGGCGTGTGCATTGGCTGATGAGGCATGTGCTGGCCGCGGTCGACGTGATCGCCGCGCAAAGCGACGAGTACGCACGGCGTTTTCGCGAGCTCGGCGCCGACCAACGCCGCGTTCACGTCACCGGTTCGATCAAGTACGATGGCGCCCAGTGCGATCGGAATAATCCGGCGACCGAGCGGCTCCGACGCCTCGCCGGCATCAGCCCAAGCGACGCCGTCTTCCTGGCCGGCAGCACACAAGAACCGGAAGAGGCGATCGCGCTGGCCGTCTACGGGCGCCTGGCAGCCGAGTTTCCGTGTCTGCGGCTGATCGTGGTGCCGCGCCATCCACATCGATTCGACGAAGTAGCTGCGCTATTCGCTTCGTCGGGCGTAGCATGGCAGCGCCGCAGCGATTTGAGCGATGGCTCACCGCCGCACCCGTCGTGCCGCGTGCTGCTCGTCGATACGGTGGGGGAGCTCGGCGCCTGGTGGGGCACGGCCCAGATCGCCTTTGTCGGCGGAAGTCTCGGGAACCGTGGCGGCCAGAATATGATCGAGCCGGCCGCCTACGGCGCGGCCGTTTGTTTTGGCCCCAACACGCGTAATTTTCGCGATACGGTCGAGTCGCTCTTGGCCAACCGCGCGGCGGTCGTGGTGCATGACGAGCGGGAGCTTGGCCGGTTCGTTCGCCGCTGCCTCGCCGAGCCGCACTTCTCCGCCGAGCTGGGAGAGCGAGCCGCGGCGCTCGTGGCCGCCTCGCGCGGCGCGACCGGACGCACGCTCGACCTCCTGGAGCCGCTCGTCGAGTCGGCTGCGAATAAGTGCGTCGTTCGCGGCGCTGCCGCCTGAAGTAGCAGGCATGCTCCGCATGCCGTCGCTAGAAGCGCGATCAACTTTCACCCGCTCTTTTGCAGCGTCGGAACCCGTCGGCGGCGCGCTACGGCACGCGGAGCGTGCCTGCTACTTCCGAGCACGCTCCGCGTCTCGACCGAACAGAATACTCAGTCGCGGCTGCTGCCGCTGAACCGCATGATGTAGTAGAGCAGCGTCAAGATCGCCTGCAGCGTGGCCGCCACGTAGGTCAGTGCAGCGGCGTCAAGCACGCGGCGGACGTAGACCAACTGCTCTTGGTTGATCACGCCCAGGGCCACGAGCTGCTCCTTCGCCCGCGTGCTGGCGTTGAACTCAACCGGCAGGTTGACGATCTGGAAAAAGACCACCACGGCGAAAAGGCCGATGCCCAGGCTAATCAACCAAGGCAGCGAGAAGATCGCCCCGCCAATCAACAAAAAGATCGAAGCCCCGCTGCCAAAGCTGGCCACCGGCACCGCCGCGTTACGCACCACCAGGGGAGCGTACGCCTTGGCGTCCTGAATCGCGTGCCCCGCCTCGTGCGCGGCGATTCCGACCGCCGCCAGCGAGCGGCTCTGATATACCTCGGGGCTCAGCCGAAGCACCTTGTGCCGCGGATCGTAATGGTCGCTCAGATGTCCGGGAATCTGCTCGATGGCGACGTTGTTCAGCCCGGCTGAATCCAGCACGTAGCGCGCCGCCGCCGCGCCGGACAAAGGGGCGGGCATCTGCTGCGCCGCGGCATAGGTCGAGCGGACCTTGAACTGCGCCCACAGCGCCAGCAACAGCGCCGGCGCGATGATGATGAAATACATTGGGTCGAAAAACATGGTATTCTCCTGCCTCGCTTGTTCTATTGTGCGCGAATACACCTTGCACGGCCGCTGGCCGCAAGCATTCAAGGATATTCTACGCTTGCCGGTAGAAAATAGTTTTCCGATTCGGCGCCCGTCAAGCGCCGTGCCGGAGGCAACATCTGCCACAACCAGCGCGATCTTCATACCACAAAATGACTTGCGAAACAACGGCGACGGACTCAGCGGCCATCGCCCATAGCCGAGGCGGGGGCGTTAGCCGCCGGAGTCTCGGCAGCGCCAAGTAGCGCCGGCGCCAATCGCGCCGCTGCTCCGTGGGCTTACGCCCCCGGCTCGGCGTTCAGATCGCCTGCGATTTCGTTGTGGGGCAGCGGCAGCGAGAGTAGGAACGCCGCACCGGTCGAGTTGGTGTCCAGCTCGATGCTACCCCCGTAGTGCTCGACGATCTTCTTGACGATCGCCAACCCCATGCCTGAGCCGGAGGCTGCCGTCCCCGGTACGCGCCGGCCCGGTAGAAAGACCTCCTCGCGAAATCGCGCGGGAATGCCCGGCCCATTATCGGCGAACCGAATCCATGCCATGGGCGAACCGCGATGGCAAACGTGGCGCTCGACCGGCTCGACCGTCACCAGCGCGTTCGACGGATCGCAGCCGTGCTTCAGAGCATTGCGCAATAGGTTGGTGAAAAGCTGCTTCATGCGCTGCGGATTGCACCACACGACGGGCAGCTTCGGCGAGATGTGCAACTGCGCCCCCCGTCGTGCCAACAGCTCCGCCTGCTCGAAGCGCACCTCTTCCAGCAGCCGCCGGAGGTCCACCTCGGCGCGCTCCATGTCGACGCCGCCCGTCTTGCCGAGCGAAACGAGGTCCTCCAGAAAATGCCGGCTCTCGCCGAGACAGGCCGCGACGTGCGCGATGGCTTCGGCCAGGCGCGGCACGGCAAGCGGCTCGCAGCATCGCTGGACCTGGCGGAACGAGCTTTCGAGCACCATGAAGTTTGCCGCCATGTCGTGCGACAGGGCGCGAACCAGATAATCGAGCTCCGCGTGCGCGCGGCGCAATTGCTCGACGAGCCGTGCTTTCTCTTCTTCGAGCCGCGCCGTTCGCGCCGCGTCGACCACCGCTCGCTGGAGTGCCAGCGGAGTCAAGTCGCGCTTAATGCAGTAGTCCTTCGCGCCGCGGCGAGTCGCCGCCGCCGCCACCGTTTCGCTCCCCTCGCCGGTCAACAGGATCACCGCCGTGGCGTGGCGAAGGCGCTGGATCTCGCCGAGCACGTCCAGGCCATCCATGTCGGGCAGCAGGTAATCGACGAGCGCCACATCAAACGGCCACTGCCGCACCAGCGCCAGCGCGCCCTGGCCATCCTCGGCCTCGTGAATCTCGATTTCATCCCCGAACCGCTGGCGCAAGTGCCGCGCCAACACATCCCGATCCACGTCGTTGTCGTCGACCAGCAGCACTCGCCGTGGTGCCACTCGGTGTGATTCGTCGGCACTGGTTGCCATGGCATTCATGAGACGGAGGTGGCGGCGTTGGTCGTTCGACCAGCATGAGGCGGCGCCACGGCGCCGGCGCTCGCGAGCGTGAAATAGACGGTTGTTCCCTGGCCGAGCGCCGAATCGATCCAGACTCGACCCCCGTGTGCCTCGACTATCCGCCGCACGATCGCCAGCCCGGCGCCGCTCCCCTCGAAGCGATCGCGGCTGTGCAGCCGCCGGAACATGTCGAACACCACCTCGTGGTGCTCGGGGGCGATGCCGATTCCCCAATCGCGAACGTACAGCGTCGGACATGCACCGTCGAGGCAGCCGATCTCCACCTGCGGCGAAGGGGCGTCGCTGAACTTGATGGCGTTCGAGATCAGGTTGCGAAACACCTCGCCGAGCATCGTCTCGTCGGCCGCCACGATCGGCAGCGGCCTAACGACTCGCACCATGGCGCCGCGCTGGTGGATCGAGGCTTCGAGCGTCTCCAGTGAGTCTGCGACCACACGTGTCAAGTCGACATGTCGCCGCTCGGGGCTCCGTCGTCCCATGCGGGAGTAGTTCAAGAGGTCGTCGATCAACCGCTCCAGGCGCTGGGACATCTTGCCCAATGTCAGTAGCCGGCGGCGTCCGTCCTCATCGAGTTGCTCACAACAATCCTCCATCAAGATGCGACAGTACGCGCCAATCCCGCGCAGCGGCTCCTTCAATTCGTGCGAGACCAAGTGCGTGAAATCCGCCAGGTCGGCGTTGACGCGCCCGAGCTGCGCCAGCTTGGCTTCAAGGTCTTCGTTCGCTTGCCGTCGTTCGTTCATCGTACCGTCACACCTCAACGGCTCCTCGTGCATAGGGCGCTCGACGTAACCCATCCAACAGGACTTCCTTACGTGTTCATCGGACGGCAAATCCGGTCACTCAGAACGATTCTGCAAAACGTGCGTTCTTCTCATTCTTGTGGCACCGGCTAGTCGAAGTCTTGATTGCTCGGCTCGACATGCCACCAGCGGTTAGATCGCATTGGGACACCGCGGCAGTTTCTGGCACTGGCCAGACGAACCGGCAACTTGTATGTTCGTGTCGGCTGACCACCCGTAAAAGTTGACGCAGTCTGCCTCGTCTCTCAAGGCACCAGTCATATTCGGCGCTCTTGGCGCAAAGAGGAGCAACCATGCAGGCGATTCGTGTAATCGGCTCGAAACGATCAACCATCGCAGCACTAGCGATCGCGGCGGCGGTGCTGGCCGGCTGCTCGAAATCTCCTTCGGAAAGCGCCGCGACGAATGGCGACCCAGCCGCGTCCCATTCAACATCCGTCGCTCGAGCGCTGCCCGACGACGCGACCATGCGCGCCATGGTCGACGAAGTGCTCGACTTCACCGAGAAGCGCTACATGAAGGCCGAGGAGCACGCCGCCTGGCAGATCGTCCACGGAATCATGGCCTTTGGCCGACAACTGAAAATCTCATCCGGCGGAAAGCTTGTCCCCGCTCTCGATTACCTCCTGGAGGGGGGCACGCTCAAGGGCTGGACGCTCAAGCACGGCGACCACGGGCTGGACGCGGTGCTTGAGGCGGGCACCAAGACCGGTCAGGGGCACGAGGACCAATGGATGGGGTACATCGCGCAATGCGACATCCCGTGGGTCCAACCGATTACTTTCCAGGGCAAGACCTACAAGTTTGGCGACATGATCACGCAGGCCCAATGGGACATCTACGACGGCATGGAAGCCAGTTGGACGTTGATCGGCCTGAGTTCTTACCTGCCGATGGACGCCAAATGGAAGGCCAAGGATGGCTCCGAGTGGACGCTCGAGCGGATCATCGCCATGGAATCGGCCCAGGACCTGGCCGAAAGCGCCTGCGGCGGATCGCATCGCATGGTTGGCATCACGTATGCCTTGAACCGCTACCTGGCCGAAGGGGGTCAACTGCGCGGCGGCTGGAAGGCGGCCGACGACAAGGTGCAAAGCACGATTGCCGCCTGCAAGCAGTTTCAGCAGCCGGATGGGTCGTTGTCGACGAATTATTTCGAGCGCGCCGCCACGTCGCCCGACGTGGCTTTGCGAATCAACACCACGGGCCACCAGCTTGAGTTTCTCGTGATGGCGCTTACCGAGGCCCAGCTCCGTGAGCCGTGGGTCACGCGATCGGTCGTGCACCTGTGCGAGCTGTTGAAACAGACGCGCGATTTGCCGATCGAATGTGGCTCGCTTTACCATGCCGCCCACGGGCTGGTGCTGTACCGCCTGCGTCTCTGGCCGCCGACGAACCCGACGAACGAGTCGGCACCCGCAGGGGAAAGCAATACGACAGCGTCGGCCGCTGAAGCAGTTACGCGGTAGCGGAAAGGTGCTGGGTGCCACTGGTTCGGCGCGATACCGAACCCGTGCTCGTCGTAACTGTCGATGCGGCTAGCCCAAGTTAGAGGGTTTGCTACCATTTTCGATTTTTTTCGACAGGAAATCGAGCGCAAGTGCTTTGGTGATGGAGCGACGGGCGGCGAATCGCGATGTAGTGAAGACCTAATGGCTTG